>Ga0209777_10000022_pt1 | contig 280955 bp, 226 predicted proteins | sample FrelakmetHBP12HB_FD_187147 | JGI IMG/M metagenome (GOLD analysis project Ga0209777, IMG submission 187147) | Freshwater lake sediment microbial communities from the University of Notre Dame, USA, for methane emissions studies -HBP12 HB (SPAdes)... | ecosystem: Environmental > Aquatic >...
GTTTTGTATCTTGCCTTTGCATAGCGGACCTCACTTTGGTTGTTATTGGATGTTTGTTGCATCCCAATATACGAACCAGGGTCGAGGTCTGCTTTTTAAACATAAGGTCTGACATGTCCCGCGAAGCGGGATGGCGCCAAGGCGCTCACTTCAAGTCAGCATCTAAGCTCAGCAGGCAACGCATAGATCCTGACCTAAAACGTGTCAGGACGACGCTTCGCGTCGGATCCCGACCTAAAGCGTGTCGGGATGACGCTTCGCGTCAGATTGCGACCTCAATACGAATGGTGGCCGCGGACAATTGGGGAACGAGCTTCTAGCGCTGACCTTGCGAAGGGTGAGCGTTCCTATGCAGCCGGGGCCGGCTCTTTCTCTTCGCGCTTGCCGCCAAACCTCACCTTCACGGCGGGAATCTGGAACAGTCCGATGAGAATCAGAACGATCGTCACGCCCCATGCACCCAGGGAGATGCTGTATCCCAATTGATACGCCGGCGGGTCAAAACGGAATTCCACGGCGTGCTTTCCCGCCGGCACGAGTATGGAACGCAGCACATAGTTCGTCTTGTAAATCTCAGTCTCCTTCCCGTCGACAAACGCCTTCCAGCCTGCCGGATAGTACACTTCACTGAGGACAAGTAGCGATGACACCGACGTGGCAACGTCGAGTTTGATCTCGCGGGAACGATACGCGGTGACCGCTACCCCGACGGAATCGGGCTTCACAGGCCGGAGTCCAGGCTCTTTCTCAAGAATCGCCACATGCCGTGCATCGAACGACGCGGAGTTGAGGACCTGAAACACTTCGTGCTTGCTCCGCGCCACGACAATACTATCCACAAACCACGCATGCGGCAGGTAATTCGGATTGAGATAGATCGCCATGCTCCTTGCCTGGTCGACATTCACAATAGGGAGATTTGTCTCGGGTAAACGGGCCGGAGCAACAATGTACTTCGTACTAAGCATGTTCAGCACATTCATGTTCATCGGAAACCGCGGAGGGAAAAGGCCAACCGAGTCTATCATTTCCTGATAGATTTTCGGCTTTGCAGGACTATACCCGCCAATCGACGGAATAAAATTGGCCATGAATATGTATGAGCGGTCTCTGAACAATTCTGTCCCGATCGGAAAGATACGGTAATATGTCGTGTCGGTCTTCAGGAAGTTGATTGTAGCGTCAGGAACAAACGCCTGTTCCACAGAGGTTGCGGGCTTCGGGTCCACATAGTTATCGTCGAGGATGGCAAGGTCGACCACCAGCACGACAATCAACCCGAGCGCAAAGAACGTCCGCTGTACTTTCCTGGTAACGTACGCCATGATCAATCCCACGATCGCTCCGGTTAGAATTGTGAACTTTACGAAGTCACCAAAGAGGACATCGAAGCGTTTCTCCTTCAGGCCGTCCAGCACCTGCCGGCCGAACTGCTGCAGGTCTCCTTCCTTTACAAACATGGAACCCGACAGGAAGCTGTAGACCGCACCCTTGAGTATCAAGCCCACTACGAGCAATCCACCGAGGACGCCCAGCGCCATCCTCAAACGTTTCCTGACGAGCACGAGATTCACTTCCTTCGGCCGGTCCGGCAGGTCGATCAGGAAACTTGCGCCGTACGCCGCAAGAAGCCCGAACGTTATCGGCATCAAATGGAGAATCATCGAAGGCGCGCGGAACTTGTTAAAGTACGGCAGATAGTTGAAGAACAAATTGTATACGAGCGGGAAATGATTCCCGAACGAAATGAACCAGATCAGGGTCGAGAAAATTGCCAGAAAAACTGTCATTCGATTCCGCCGGTAGACGAGCGCGACGATGCCAAGAATGACGGGAAGAATGCCGATGTACACCGTGGAAATGGTGAACGGCATCCATCCCCAATACAAGGGAAGCGCCTGCTGCTGCCCCTGCCAGTCGGTGACGTACTCCGTTGAGAATCCGAAGAACGATGGGATTATGTACGTCAACGTCTCAAAAGGATGGAACGACCAGCCGGTAGCGTAATCGTAACTCAGTCCGCCGGAGACGCCAGCTTCACCGCCGCCGCGAATCGAATACGGCTGGTATTCGTTCACGGAAAGATAGACGAACGCTGAGATCGCGAAACCGACTACAATCGCGCATGCAAACAGGAGTACTTTTTTGATCGACTCGACCGGCTGATGTTTGATTTCAAGGATAACCTCATACAAGACATAACAACCGATGATAAGAAAACCGTAGAATGCCATTTGCACGTGATTCGTGAGCAGCATCGTTCCGACCACCGCGGCAAGAAGACCGAAGTTCAGGATGTTGCGCCGTTGGAACAGCCGGTACGTCAGGAGAAACAACAGGGGAATGTAACTCAGCGCCATCAGCTTTGATCCCTGGCCGGCCTGGGACAACCCGATCGCGTAAGGATTCAGCATGAGCGTCAGGGCCGCGAGCAGGGACGGCAACTGCGAGAACTTCAGCCCCCGTGCCAGCAGGAACATGAAAACCCCCGCAAGAAAATAGTGCCATACTTCCCATCCCCAGTCAGAATAAAACATGAGCAGATTGCCCGGGATTGATAGAAACAATTGGAGAAAACTCACGTTGATTGGCCACTTAGACACTGCCAGGCTACCGAACCCGGGCATCCCGCTGAATGCGTAGGGAATCCATAGCGGGACATTGTGCTCTGTCTCAATCACATGATTTGCCGCTTTCTGCCATGCAATGGCGTTGGCATTGTCGCCTCCTTCCGTGAATGCCATATTGCCGAAGATGATCTTATTGAAGAGGATCAGGAGCAGAACGTACATCGCCGCGATGCAGACGAGGTCCTTCTTCAATGGCGAGAGCTTGTCGAACCAGGAGGGCTGCTGTTCGCGATTCCTTATCACCGTCTGTTTTTGTTTTGCCATAAAGTTCCTTCAACTATTTCTAGAAACTATGAGTGCAGGACGTTGCTGTATATTTGTTCCAAGCACGAAACGACGCTTTCCCAAGAATAATGGCGGCGAACAGTTTCCCATCCTCTCCTACCCATGTCTGCGGCTCGTTGTGGATTGCTGAAGAGATAGGAGATGTGTTCCGCCAACTTTTGGGCGGAATCTCCGACAGCAACCGTTTCAGTATCGATGCCTTCGATTCCCTCAATACCGACTTTCGTCGACACAACTGGAATTCCCTGTCCCATCGCATGAAGAATTTTCAACTTCACTCCTCCTCCATAGCGTAACGGGGCGACAAAGACACAACATCGCCGAAAGTACGCAACAACATCATCCACAAATCCCAGAATGTTTATCCCCTCATGCCCTTTCGCAGCGTCAAACAACCGCGAAGGAGGGTTTATTCCCACGACGTAAAGACGGGCGGCTGGAAACCGTTCCACGATAAGAGGAAATATCTCTGCACATAACCAGATCGCGGCATCAATATTGGGAGAATGAGCGAATGTTCCAAGGAAGAGAATCGATTGACTCTCTCGGGTTTCATACGGAGGGATAACTGCAGCGACATCAATGCCGCGAGGAAAATAGCTGATATGGTTCCCCTTGCTCAGCCACTTCAAAAGTGACTTGTCTTGCTCTGTTACGCTGAGAACGTGGTCGAACTGCCGGACGATTTTGGGCTCATACAAAGCCCACCTGCACCATTCAACGTACATCACAATCTTTTTGAAGATCGACTTTGAATTTCTGAACCTCCGGTATGCCGGCCGGAACGCGACATCGTGTTCGTGAAGAACCGTTTTCCCATTCTGGACAAATCGAATATACTGCCCCATCGAAGGGAATTCAAACTGGATGATGTCGTACTTTTCCGATGAGGTTAGTCGGCGAATGAGTCGCGCCATGCGGAGCTGCCGCCACTTACTGACATAATACGGCTGCCAGAAGACGACACTTCGCAGAAGCTGCAGCGAACGCATCGAGACGAGATACAAGTTCCCCAAAAAATTCTTTTGGGCACCCTTTCCCCGTGGAACAGTAAACAGCTTAAGGGGAAGCTTCTGCACATCAGAAGCCAATCCAAGTTCTCGCTTATCACAAAATGAAACGAGCGTGACATCGTGATGCGGTGACAGGTGCTGCAGAAGTCCATACATGAACACGCCTGTGCCGTGGCCAGAAAGAGGATGAGGAAGATATGGAGAAACGATTAGGATTTTCATTTGCCGGTGAATCGTTCATTCGGAACGATGCTGTATCTAACGGCGTACCATGCGTTTAGAAAATGGTTTTTCTTTTCGTCCTTTCTATCAAGCGGGGCGAGAAGAAATATGGCGAAACGGATGAGCGTTTTTACGGAAAAATGCCAAGCATAGAGCAATCGGGTACAGAAGGAATAGAGACGTCCATGATGTTTACGCAGGAATTTGTCGTACCATGAGTAGTGCGACTGAATTGGATACAACTCGTCAGGAATGCTTTCTAAAAAGATTCAATGTCCGGCAAGATTCACGTTCGGGATAAGGCTATGGCGGACGAATCTAGATTACCAACCACCTTCATGGTAAATCTGTTGAATCTCCAAATTTGATAACGCACGATTATAAATACGGATGTCATCAAGTGTGCCGTGGAAAAAACTCAACGCCGATGCGCTCAGATCAGCACCGATCCCAAGCGGAGTATCCTGATTTGTGAATGTGCCGGTCGTCGGTTTTGATGCAACTTGGACGCTGTCGAGATAAAGAGACAAAACAGAACCATCCCACGTAGCTACTACCGAATACCATCTGTTTGTGTCATTCGGAACTGAATAGCACAATAGATTGCTGTTCGAGAGAATATTAGACGAAACAACTTGATTTCCAACATCGAGTGCATAGCCCCTATCTGAACCCGAGTTATCAGTCCATTGACTTACCATATCTTGTGCTTTTGCGAATTCCAACGGTTTGAACCATGCAGAAATCGAAATACCACTGTAAAACAAAAGGCTTGTACTCTTTTCAACACGAATATATCCGTCAATGCCGTTGAATCTGTATGCCTTGTTCAGGTTGCCGAACCTGTCTGAGGTTGATGTGACCCCACCGGACAGTATTCCAGTGTTACCATTACCACTTTCATCATTGGCATTACCATTGAATGGATAATATGCCACTAGACCGCGAGTGAAATCAGGGGTATTCCCATTCCCCCACGTAACATGAATTTCCAAATTGCCTGTTGCGGGGGGTTCAAGCTCCAGATCAGCACTCACTGTTTCACCCGTAAGGACAGTAACATCCGTTTCTCCCGTAAAAAGAACTATGTTGTTCTGATCCATCGCCCGAACTTTCAGATTCCACACGCCGCTGCTGATATTTTGGAACGTACCGCTAGCACTCTGTCCGGAATCTGAAACCGTAAGATGGAGCATAAGGCTATCATACCCATTGCGAGAGAGCGTCGCAACGATATCAGTAATCCCCGCAGGCACTTTGGCGAATGAGATTGCAATTCTACCGGTCGATTGAATGGATGGGGAAGGCGCACTGATACGATCATTGCGTTGACAACTTAATGGAAAGAGAATGAGTGCACTGATGATGATATATAGTTCGAGTTTCATAACAGCTTCTCCTTGTTATGTGAGACACTTCAGTGTCAAAACCTCGCAGGTAAAATAAAGAGTTTAATATCAAAAAGCAAGTGGCAGGTGAGGCTTCTCACAGCAAATGTCCTTAAATTATTCGAAAATTTAACAAAATCAAGCATTTCGGTTGTGAGTTAAAGATGTCGCTTCCAAGAAATGTTCTGTTTACCGGGAACATCATTATATTGAACCCTTATCACCTAGGCCTTCTGTCTGAGTTCGGACCACGATCAAACCCATGCCCGTGTTTGCTTCATTTACCTGCAAATTTTTCGGTGGGCATCAAACTGTAACGAACGATATAGCAAGCATTCAAGAACTGATTTCTTCTCTCGTTTCTTTTCTCCCCTGAAGAAACGATATATCGACCAAAACGAAGGATCATTTTTACAAAATAATGCCATGAATACAGAACACGCGTGCAGAACGAATATACCTTCCCATGGTGTTTTGTCAGGAACTTGTCGTAGCCGGAATATTGCAGTTGAATCTGATACTTTCGCACTTTGCCGAAGGATACTCCTCCAAAATGGATGATCCTGGCAGCGGGAACGACAAAGAGTTTCAGTCCCATCTCACGCCTGACCCTGTAACAGAAATCCGTTTCCTCGCAGTAGCTCGTATATTGTTCATCAAAGAACCCCATCCGGTCGATAATCTCCTTCCGAATCAACAGGCTCGCCCCGGTAACGTACTCCGCCTCAAACGGCTCGGTAAGAGATTCATCGGGATACGCACCCCGATTGGGAAACCCCGCCTTGGGGAAAAGATCATTCAAAAACAGGGCATCGACGATTGCCTGTGCAAACGACGGAAAACGTCCGAACGATATCTGGCTCGTCATGTCACGGTTCAACAGCCAACCACCGCAGGCCCCGACATCGGCATGAAGCTGGAGAAAATCCACGAGGACTTTAATTGCATTATCAATCAGGATCATGTCAGAATTGAGCATCTGAATAAACCGACCGCGCGCGACAGCCACTCCCCGGTTGTATGATTTTGCAACCCCGATGTTTCGACCATTGACCACTTGAATGACGTCGGGAAATTCCGTCCGAAGCATTTCAACGCTTCCATCCGTCGACCCGTCATCGACTACGATGATCTCGTATGTTATTCCGGTTGTATGGGCGATGACCGAGTGAATACAATCCCGCAAGTAAGCACGCGTGTTCCAATTCGTGAATACTATTGAGACGTCAAGCTGTAGTGACTTTGTATTCATATTCGCAAGAGGGGAATCCGATGCTGAACCCTTACCGGTATCCCTCAGTGTATGATTTGATGCAGGCCAGTAATCAAAAAGAGATTTCTTACCACACAAACTTGTTTCTGTAGTATTCTACGACAATTTTCAGCTCGTCCTCAAAATTTTTAGTAGGTCTCCATGCCAGCGCGCGGATGGCACTATCGTCAAGCGAATACCGTACATCTTCACCCATTCGAACAAAATTGAATTGTACATACTGTTCCAGCTCAACATCTTTGCCGAAGTAGAATCGTAACACCTTCTGGAGAATTTCCTTGTTCGATGCCTCGTATTCCCCGCAAACGTTATAGATCCGATTTCGTTCACCCCGCTCGACCACCTGCAGGATCGCCGATGCCGTATCTTCCGCATGAAGCCATGTCCGGACGTACGATCCATCCCCATGGAGAGGGATCTTTTTCCCAAGCATCAAATATTTGACGGCCTTCGGGAGAAGTTTTTCCGGATATTGGTTGATTCCATAATTGTTCGTTGGACGTATAATATTGAACGGAACGTTATGCGTTCGATGCCAGCCCATAATCAGCATATCCGCCGCTGCCTTGCTTGCAGAGTAGGGATTACTTGGCTTTAAGGGATCGGTTTCCTTGTGGCGGCCGGAGACAATATCTCCGTACACTTCGTCCGTGCTGATGTGGAACATTACGGGCATTTCGTAGTTCCGTTTCGCCCGGATTAGTTCCAACAGGTTCTCCACGCCCATGATGTTTGTCCGGGTAAACCCATAACTGTCCATGATACTGTTATCGACATGGGTCTCAGCAGCAAAATTGAAAACATAATCCACATCGTAGAGATGGTCCATGTTGACGATGTCGGCCTCGAGAAACCGGAACGATTTGTTTTCCTGAAATTCCCGAAGAACGTCGAGATGAGCCGCATATGTTTTCTTGTCAACACCCCACACCATCCAGCCTTTCTTCAAACACGTGCGGGTGAAATGTGAACCCATAAAGCCGAGACATCCGGTAACGCAAACCACTTTCATTGGAAGTTTTCCCCTTTACTTAGCTGTGATCGGAAATAATTGTTGCCTCTGGGACAGGAATTATGTAATCCCCTTTGTATCTTGCCGCTTTGCAGCGGCGGATGATCTCTGTCTGGAAATTCCATGCGAGCAATACCAGGTAATCTACGTCCGCGGATCCCAGTTCCTCGATTCCCGTAATCCGCATTCGTGAACCAGGCGTGTAGTATCCCCACTTTTTCGGATTATCATCAATCACCACAGGAACGAGATCGTTCGCAATGCCAAAGAAATTCATAAGCGTGTTTCCTTTGGCGCTCGCACCATAAGCCCAGATTTTCTTTCCCTGTTGATGCAGCTCTTTCACCATCGCGCAGAGATTCTCTTTGTTCTTTAAGACTCTCTGTGCAAACGATTCGTACGTCGCCAGAGTCTTAAGGCCGAATTCCTCTTCATTCTCCATGAATGTTTTGACATTCTGACGGACCGCATAGTCATTTGCCCGGCAAACGTAAACCCGGACTGTTCCGCCGTGAATATCTTTGAAGTACTCGACGTCAAAAACCTCCAAACCATGCATGTGCATCAGCGACGATACCGGGTGAATGGCAATATATGAAAGATGCTCATGGTAAGCTGTATCGAATTCGTTTTTCTGAATAAAGTCAAGAAGGTACGGGAATTCAATGACGAAGATCCCTTTCCTGGCCATACAGATGTTCACGGCTTCGACGAATTCATGCACGTCATCAACATGCGCGAAAACATTTGTTGCAGTAATAACCTTGGGCGCACCAAACCTATTGGTGAGGTCCTGCGCAATCGCTCTTGACCAGTACGCACACAACGTCGGAACTCCGGACGAGTTCGCTTCTGCTGCCAGATTCTCGGCAGGATCCACGCCAAGAACATTCATGCCCAATCCACGAAACTTTGAAAGCAGACACCCGTCGTTGCTTGCAATGTCAAGCACAAGATCCCCGGGAGTCGCCGATGATACCTTGATCGCACTGCTTGCCAGCTCCTGGCAATGGTCTTGAAACGTTTTCGTCGTAGAACTTACATAAAGATAATTCTTGAACATCAAGTCCGGATGGACAACTCTTGTCAATTGCGACAGCCCACACTGCAAACACACCTGGAGAGCAAGTTCCTCTTCAAACTCGGGTAACGAGAGGTCTTCCTTCCTGATATAGGAATTCGCCAGCGGTGTTGGGCCAAGGTGCAAATACTTGTGCAATTGCTCAGAGCTGCAGATCCTGCACCGAATTTGATTTTTTGAAGTCTGCGTCGTGGCATTCATAATTCGATAGTATTTGTCGGTATTGAGAGAACTATCCGGGGGCACAATGTAGGAAATCTTGATATCTGCTCTTGTGCAAGGTTCAACAGACGCATTGAATTCGTTTTTGACAATTTCAAACAGACTCCGTTTGTGTTTTCCCCCAAGATTTACAATACCCCTGACATTCCGTAAGCACGACAGTGCATAAACCGCTTTCGCAGCGTCTTGAATTCGAATTCTCGACGTATGTTGATCTGTACAGGCTTTCGGAAAATCAAGGACACGATAGAATGTTGTGCGTATAATCAGGCTATCATCATAGAGCTGGACGGCCATTTCACCGCCAAGCTTGGATTTTGCATAACGGTTGACCGGAAAAAGCGCCGATTCTTCCGTGTAATTTCCTCTCTCCGACGGATAGACATAGTCTGACGAAATATACACCAGACGCGTCCGATGTCGCATTGCCCAGAGGACAATGTTTGACGTGCCAATGATGTTTGATTGAATATAGTCCTCGTCGACATCCTCATTAAACTTGTTAGTTATCGCGCCGGCGTGTATGATGACATCATAGTGCTTACCCTCACAGTATTTGGCAATTTCTTCGTAGGAGGTAAAGTCCATCTCGTCTATGTCGGGATGATCAATTGTCCGATCCAGCTTGACTATTTCCTGAGCGAGCTGTCCTTTTCCTCCGGTCAATAGAATCCGATTTGGCATGACGTCACCGAAAAAAACCCGCAAAAGTAATCGACCGGTTCCTCATCGTTTTCATCTTTTCAGGCATCAAACAAAGCAGAATCGGTTCAAGCTCCTGGTAAGGAATTCTGTGCGTTTTGACATTCCGAAATTATGTCACCGTTGCAGCTACAATTCTCAAAACCCGACTGTTTTCCCAAGATTCTGCACAAACCAGTTAAAACAGAATTTCCGAAAAACAAATTGAATATATACTTTAACGCGCTAACAAACAACTTCCGGGCAATAATTATTGGACTTATCCCACGACTTGCTCCGGCAATGTACCGGGAGCGTGAATCTCATGGTCAATCAAGACAACCTAGCGTGGGCGAACAGACGCATATGCGAAACACGGAACTCAATACTCAATGCTCCGATGGAAGGTTTGATCGTTGCGGAAGAAGAGGGGCAAAATTCATTGAGCGCAGTCAGATCCACGCCCTTCATAGGTATTGAAAATTCCTTCCATCTTGAGTCTAGTATTTGCTAAACGATGATCTTCTGTTGCGGTATTCATCCAGGAAGAATTTGTATTTCTTAAGATGATAATTATTCATGTTCCGGTCGTTCAATGGAAACAGTTTCTGAATCGACCGTGCCAGCAATGGAACGTACACAAGCGCAAAGAATATGCTCCTGGCAACAAAAAAATCCCCTCTTCCGAGATGCTTCCTAAAATACAACAACATGCTCACGCGGATTCTTCCATAAATCCAGGGTTCGAATTTCTCATGGCTCCCGCCGCCGTGATGAAGGGCAGACGCATCCGCATACAAGATTAACCGGCCGCACTTTGACAGACGCTTACACCAATCGACATCCTCATAGTAGAGCGTGAAATCTTCGTCCATCACGCCTGTTGTGGTAATGGCAGAGCGCGACACCATCATGCAGCCTCCCGGTAATTGTTGCATCTCCATTTCACCCTTCGGATTATATGTCATTTCGTAGTATCGCAAGCGCAGCGTTTTGTTTTTCTTTGCAAACCAGCTTACTGGAGTGTAAAATAAGATAAGCTGGCTGAGCGACGGCAAGCGAAGGAAAAACTCCGATTGAAACTCCCCGCTCGGATAATAGAGAGCGGGCGATACTGCCGCAACATCGGGATGCTTTTCCAGGTAATCAGCCAATTCACCAATGACCTTTGGTGTTATGAGAACATCGGGATTGAGAAACAGCAGATATTTCCCCTGTGAATTCGCGATTCCGGTATTCACTCCACCGGCAAACATTAAATTACGTTCGTTCCTGATGAGTGTGACTGCTGGATAGCGATCTTGCACGGCATTCGCGCTCCCATCGGATGAATTGTTGTCCACAACGATGATTTCAATCCCAGCGTGTGCGTTGGCGCTCGTCAAGGAATTCAAACAATCCAACAAATAGTCCTTTGTATTCCAGTTGATGATTATTACGGAGATCATTTGGCGACCTTGTTGTGTCGACGACTGCACGGTGGGGGAAACCTAGGCGTCATTTTTGAAACCATCCAACCAGCTCTCGATTTGAAATCACCCGCTTTGACTGAATGTCACGCCGCTTTGCGACCATGACGGGGATATTCTTTATCGCGTCATAGTGTGCCTTAAGGTGACGTGCGTTGGCCCGAACTCCTGTTCGGTTCAAAATGATAGATCGAAGTACGATCCGAATCATGAGACCAACGACATTTTTTACCTTTCGGACGAGAAACCTGAAAACAAGATTCATCGGTAAATCTTTGATGACATAGTAATAATGATTTCTTACTAATAGATATTCCTTAAGCTGGGAATCTTTTCTGAAAGCATGGGAGTGCTTATGATACACGATAGCCTTTGGAACGAACATACATTTCCATCCTGCAAGGCGGGCGCGCAAGATCAGGTCAACATCCTCATAATACGCATAAAAATCTCCATCAAATAATCCAATTTGTTTCAGCATATCTACCCGGTAAAGAGTCGCAGCACCATTCGCCCCAAAGACTTCCGTGATCTGACCGTATTGGCCGGTATCCTGTTCGTCCCAACCGATTTGAATCGGCGTGCCATTCTTTGACATCGTTACCCCCACGGCATCAATAATCGTCGGTTGATCCATGAGCAACATTTTGGACTGACAAGAGCCAATAAGGCTATCCGATTTGGCGACATCCACCAATTCCTTAATAAAACCATCTTCGAGAGTGACGTCGATATTGAGTAAAAGTATGTAGTGTATATTTAGCTCCTTAAAAGCTTCCTTTATACCGATATCAAGTCCTTTGGCAACTCCACAATTCGAATCCAGCGCTAACAAGTTGACACTTGGAAAATGTGACTGGACGAAATTAGCCGAGCCATCGCTCGATCCATTATCAACGAAAAACACCTCAAAATTTTTATAGGTTTGTTTTAGGACGGAAGAAAGGCATCGTTCGATGAAGTCTTTCCCATTCCAGCTTAAGATAACGATTGCGACCCTCGAATTGTTTTCATTCATCGTTGTTTCCATGAAATAAGCTTTCGGACTTTGGCAAAGAGGTAATTATTCATCACAAGCTCCTTGTCCACGGAATCGAAATATGTGCTGGATCGGATCATCATGACATAGACACCCATGAAAATCAATCCTTCCACTCCGAGCAGTATTAGATTTGAGATCCGCCCGTGAAAGAACAATTTCTTAAAGAATAGAATATTTATCGTCCATAGCCCACATGAAATTACCAGTGAAACAAAAAACGGAAACAACATCGCCGACCGGAGGGTTTTCAAAATAGGCACTTTAATGTACCTGTGAAATTTTATCAAGAAATAAGCCGGTCCTATAATAAGAGAAATTGTGCTTGCAATTGCAATACCGTACGTACCAAAATAATACCCTAGCAGAAAAACAAGAATAATATTCGAGATTGTTGTAACAATCGCGGCATGCCATTGGAAGTCGGGCTGATTCATGCTTGCCGCGACAGTACAACCAACTCCCACAAGAATATTAAAGAGATAACCCGTGATCAGGATTTGAGTAATCACAGCAGAAGCGGCATACCCCTCTCCCATCCACGCCCGCATGATGATTTGAGCTGTTGCAGAAAGAAAAAACATTAACGGAATGCTGACGACCGCGAGATATTTGGTCCCTCGCTCATAAATATCAAGGAGTTTCTTCCGATCATCCAAAGCGTGCAATTCTGAAGCAGCAGGCAATAGAGAAGAAAGAAGTAACAATGGCAAATCTCGGATCCTCCAAACAATTTGCGTGCCGATCTGGTAATATCCCACGGATCCGATTCCAGAAAAGAAGGATACGATCGTCTTATCCGCTTGAAACGTGATAACATCGGCGAGTTTCGCAAATTGCAGTTTAAGGCCAAAACTCAACAACCGCTTCACCGTGGCGATGGAGAATAGAAACGGATTGAAACTCAGGGAAGGCAAATACTTTTTTGCAAAAAAGAGCGATATGCTCAATCCGCAAAATGACGTAATCCCACTTGTCCACATGAGTCCGTCGAGTTTATATCCTGCATGCAAGAAAAGGACTGTCCCGACAAAATTCGGTATCGTCACGATCATCGCGATTTTGTTGACGATATCAATCTTTTGAATCCCCTGAAGGACCGTCGTGAAACCGCTGAGGACTGTGGAAAACATAAAGATGATAAGGGTTCCATAGTAAGCAATTATTAAGTCGGGGTAGACATTGGGATCGATTTTCAAAAACGAAAAAATAATTTCCCGCCCAAAGTAGGCTGCGCAAATAATAGGTAATGAAAGCACAAGATAGAAGACAAAACCAGAATTTGCTATACGATTGACCTCGTCAAAATCGTTTTTCGCATACGACTCTGCGATGAATCGTGTATAGGAAATGCCGATACCAAAATCTAGTAGGGCGAAATAACCTACGAGGATCGATAATAACGCCCAAATGCCAAATCGATCGATTCCGATAAGAGAAATAGTGTACGGTACCAATACCAACGCGACCGCGACACTCCAAAACCGACCTATGATTGAGTAAAGCGTATTATGGATAATCTTATTGCGAACGGGAGGCGACATTATTCAAATTCAACTAATTTGCAGATCATTCATTCTTCAAACATTTGATCCAGACTTGAAAGAACCTTATATCGTGAGGCATAACAAATGTTGAGAATGTGAAAAATTTGACCCCGTTGCAGCGCTTAACCAATTGTATTTTTCGGAAAGATAATCGGTTTTGTAAAAGTTCGGGCACTAGGTCTCGTCGAATCGGAACAACCTGAGAGAAAATATCTTGGACTTCCATTAATTTATTCAAAATAACCAAAATTCTCTAGACTATCAAGAAAATCGAATGTCCCAGATGGGTTGGCACTTCCATTTGCGAATAACCTGATATCCGAAAGAAGCATTGTTGGGTGATGTCTGCCGTTCAGCGTGCGTGAAACATCCGGATATGCTCTGTTCTGCGTCACGCAATTGGGTAGAATTAGTTGGAATGGCACGAGATGGAAGAGAACTAATGTCGAACAGGAACATATTCTAAACATGTCACGACGCGTAAGGATGATTTTACCCACGTTCCTTACGGACGCTGCATGACTTCATTAGGCAAGGACAAAGACAGCAGAAGTCCACTTCGCCGGTGGACTTCTGCCAATTCATAGATGGACGACTTCAGAAAGGCAGCGTCACTTTATCAAGACCATTTTGCGCACGGCCGTGTACGTTCCTGCAGCCATGTGACAGAAGTACACGCCGCTCGGCGCGTTCGACGCATCCCACACCGCCGTGTGGTATCCCGCTGACTGCCGGCCCTGGACGAGTGTCGCGACTTCCTGTCCCACCAGGCTATACACCTTGAGCGTCACAAAAGCGTCCTTCGGCAGCGCATACTGGACCATTGTTGTCGGGTTGAACGGGTTGGGGTAATTCTGTTCGAGCGCGAACTGTCCGGGGACATCGGCCTTCTCGCCTGTGTTCACGACAAAATACAACTTGTTGACCGCCTTGTTGGTCACAAGCACGGAACCCGTTCCGCCGATATTCGGGGCGATTTCTTTGCCCCTTGCAGCGTCGATCAGCGCAAACACCGCCGACCCGGCGTGTACGAAATTCCATGAAATCTTCACCGGGTACGCCGCAGCCTGGATGTCTATCTCGTACTGCTGCGGCCCTGTCCGGCCGACCTCGTACAGCACGGCAAGCTGGTCGGCACTGAACCGCGCGTCAAACGCTCCCACCGGCGGTGCAGGCGGTGCAACGTATTGGGACGCATCAAACCGGTCGCCGACTTCCAGACGCGAAGCAACGTAGAGCGTGGCGGCGTTTCCCTTCGCATCCGCAATATCGAGCCGGCTCAATCCGGCATCATCCTGCCGGAGTGCCGCCAGCCGCAGGGCCGCGTTGCTCGCCGATTTGTTCAGAACGAGCTTCCCATCGCTGTTGACCTTCACCCAATAGGCACGCATCGGAAGCAAACTCGCAGCATAGTGGTATCCTCCCTGGTAATTAAAGTACCGCGATACCACGTTGCTTGCCGGGATTTGAACGATCTCCTCAACCGGCATCGGCGCTGAAACCGTGCCGATCATGTTCCATCCCATGGCAACGCTCACCGTGTCGGTGGTGATCAGCGAACCGCTGACACCAATGCTCTGCGCGGTGTCGAACTTGATCCAGTATCCCAGACCGTACGCGAGCGAATCCACCGGCACGTAGCCGCCATGATAGCCAAACGCCTTCGAGGACGACATGGGGAACAGCGTTTTGACACTCCGGTCGGGGACGGTGAGCGGGAGCGAAATCATGTTCCACGCCGGAAACACGCTTCCCACGAACGACGGCGTGTTGTTGTATACAATGATAAACGGCTGCGGGGATGTGTCGGAGAGAACAAAGGAGTTCTGCACACGCATGTTGACCCTGTAACCGTTACCGTAGGACACCTGGTCCACAAGCTCAAACGATCCGGATGGCAGGGAATTGGGATCCCACTGCAGTGTTATCGGGAATCCTCCCGGACCGGGCTGGGCCGTGCCGGCGTATTCGTTCTGCGGACGAGGGCCGCCGAGCGTATCCTGCTGCGGACCAGTGCCGCCGAGTGTATCCTCGACGTCGACGAGAGAGCCCTGAGTCCCGGGGATCAGCCAGCGTGCGTCGAAGCTCCCCTTTGGCGGTTTCGGCGGAAGTTCCTGCTCACCGAATGCCGTGTCGAGCCCATCCGTAGCTCCCGGCATTGTTCCGAACTGAAGTTCGCCATACCCGCCGCCCGCATCCCGAACATGCAGAGCCATCATGGATTCTCCGTGAGGCACATCGAACTGGCTCGGGTTAAGGGCAACCTTCGAAATGCGAATTTCGTCAAGGATGCCAAGAAACTCGCGTACCCCAATATTTCCCACGGCACGCCCATCCATGTTCGTCCCGATATAGAAATTTGGAGTGTTGTCGTATTGGATCGGTGCTGGAATGACGGAACTGTCCGTCAGCAAACCGTTAAGATATGTTTTTACTATCGCACTACCATTGTCCCCGGACGCAACTTGCTTATACACAAGCGCAACATGATAGAATTTATGGGTTTGTGGAATTGGAGTTGTCCCGGAAAAATTTCCAACACTGTTAGGAGAACGGTCATCAAACCGGAACACCCCTGGATTAATCAAAGCCGTTTCATAACCACCGCCGTCCGGATAAGGTCCTAGGTTCGAGACAATCGCTCCGGCAGTGCCATAAGGTGAGGAGCCGAACTGCAATGTGTCGGGAGATATCCAGGCTTCAAGAGTAAACTCGTTGACCGGTTTTAGGGAAGGCGAGTTCGGAAGCACGACATACGATGTCAGCCCGTCAAAATGAAGCGCGGAGCCAAACCTGCCCGGCACCCACTGGCAGTTATGAATCTGTCCGTCGTTGTGATACGGAGACGCATCGTGCAAGATGTTTCCACTGCCTTCATCGAAATGCCAGAGCGCCACGACGGTATCCTGGGATGGCGGCGGAACAGATGCTAGAGATGAAGTCGCATATCCCGTTTGCCACCGACCTGTCGAGGATGACAGGGCGCTGTACCAGAACTGAAAACTACTCTCGCGGAAGACCAACGAACCCGTCGCGACCGCCTCATCATCCCATGACCCCGCTGAACCCGGGACGAACACCGGGTTGTTTGCATACTTGGCCCAGTGTATCCCATCAGCGGATGTCGCAGCTCCTATCCTCGTCGCACAACAGAACGATGTCAACGACGCACAGTAAAACATGTAGAGCTTTCCATTCGCCAAGGTGACAGAAGGCTGTCCGACACCGAGAGCATCCCACCCGTCGGCGCTCGCCTTCAAAACAGGGTTGTTCACGTACTTTGTCCACGTGAACCCGTCCGCAGATGTAGCAAGCCCGATGCTCCCGGTGTTGCCATCGGACCCACCGTACCATAAATAGTACGTACTCCCATCAAAGTACACATTGGGAAATGCAATGACATCAGACTCCCAAGTCCCACTTGCACCTTTCATTATGATCGGGTTGCCGGGATATTTCGTCCACGTTAGACCGTCAGGGGATGTTGCAACTCCAAAAGAATAACCCGATATACCCTGCGCGTGAAAATACATCTTATATCCGGAACCGTCACGAATCACTGACGGACCCCGAACAGCATCATCGTATGAGCCAAGGGAATCCGGATACAGCGCAGGGCCGCCTGGATCGATCGTCCATGTAACTTTGTCGACCGACCTCGCGTGATAAATCGCCAGGGTTGATGTGTAGGTCGGATTCTTGCCGGCAAACCACATGTCGTAACGACCGTGTGCGCTGTCGTACAGCACGGACGGATCCAATGCGTAGGAGAACCCACCGGTGGTACTGAGCACCGGGTTTTGCGGAGAGCGCTGCAGCACAAGGAGGCTGTCAACAGGAGAAGGCGGCGGGGGAGAAGCTCCAAGGGCGGATGATGCATACCCGGTCTGCCACCGACCCGTCGAGGATGAGAGCGCGCTGTACCAGAGATGAAATGTGTCCTGCAAAAAAACCAGTGCCGCTGAAGCAACCGCTTCGTCATCCCAGGCGCCCGGTGGGCCCTGAACGAAAACAGGATTATTCAAATATTTTATCCACTGTATTCCATCAGTGGATGTCGCAGCGCCGATCCTCGACGCACAACAGTACGATGTCGACGACGCATCGTACAACATGTAGAACTTTCCATTCGCCAAGGCGACAGCAGGCTGTCCGACACCAAGGGCATCCCACCCCTCAGCGCTCGCTTCCAAAACAGGGTTGTTCGCATACTTCGTCCATGTGAGCCCGTCCATAGATGTGGCAAGGCCGATGCTCCCGGTGTTGCCATCAGACCCACCGTACCATAAGTAATAGGTACTCCCATGAAAGATAACATTAGGAAATCCAACCGCCTGAGACTCCCAGGAGCCACTCGGACCTTTTGACAAGATTGGATTGCCGGGGTACTTCGTCCACATTACACCGTCGGCGGACGTGGCAACGCCAAAAGTGTACCCCCCAACACCCTGCGCAAGGAAATACATTTTGTATCCCGCTTTGTCGCGGATGACGCATGGACCGCGCACGTCAGAGTCATAGGAACCCAGCGAATCGGGATACAGCACCGGTCCGGTGGGATCGATAAGCCATGTCGCCCTGTCGGTCGACCGTGCGTGGTAGATCGCAAAACTTGACGTGTACGTCGGATTCTTGCCCATAAACCACATGTCATAGCGACCGTGCGCGCTGTCATACAGCACGGACGGATCCAATGCCAGTAAGAACTCTCCCGTGGCTTTCACGACCGGGTTCAGCGGAGATCGCTGCCAGACGTATTGACTGTTGGAACTGTGGGAAAGAACAAAGAGAAGAATGATGATGACTCCTGCCACAAACATTGAGCGTTTCATGCTCCTACTCCTTTCTCCAAGACAAGATAAACTCGTATTTGTATGGTAGTAAAGCGTTCCGCAAAAGTCAAATTCTTCGGGAAGGCGAAAGAATGTACTCCGTGCCACTCACCGCAACGTATTGAAATGAAGCTACTTAGAAAGGAAAGAAAATTGTGATCGTGCAAACATCCAGGCGTCCTCCGCGCGCTTGAGCACATTGATCAGTTCTAATGGAAGAGCATCGCGCATGCATCGAACGACGATCATCGTAATAGCGGCAAACGCAGCCGAATACCCAATGCCTGTGCCCACCGAGGCGGATGCAGGTGTAGCTACTGCGTACACGGGCAAGGAGATTGAGGGAAGAATGACGCCAAATTATCCAATGACTAGGGTGCTTCTTTCGATTCTGAAGGTCAAATATATCGGGGATATATACATCGACCAACGTGAGAATCAATACCACTACCAAGTTGATGTCACGTTACCTATAAACGACGAAAAGGTCTGCCGCATCGGGAAATTGAGTCTATCCCTGCCAGCTTGGGGGAAGGTTTTTTACGATTTCAATATTGTCGAACTTCTTGCTTTTTCGCGCGCCAACTCTCTTCGCCCATTCCGCCATCGCGCGGACGCCGTTCTCAAGCCCCGTAGGTTGCCCGTCGCCAAAGATGCGGCGAATTTTCGCGTGGTCTGAATACGCGTGGACGACCTCTCTCCTTGCCTGCAGGTGCTTAATTTTCGGCTCAACGCCCAAAGCCCGACACACGACCTTCGCCAGGGTGTTGACGGTAAACACTTCGTCGGCGCCGATGTTGAAGATCTCGTTGTACGCTTTCGGTTCACGAATGGCCATTGCAATAGTCGGAGAAACATCACGAATGTAGCTGAACGCGCGTGTCTGCTCTCCGTCACCGAAAACTGTCAGCGGTTGTCCCTGCATGATTTGATTCATGAAGATGCCGACAACATTCCGGTATTTGTCACCGATGTTCTGGTACTCACCGTACACGTTGTGAGGGCGAAAAATGATGTAATTCAAATCGAACATGTGCTTCGAAGCTTTCAATTCCTGTTCGACGGCAAGCTTGGCAATTCCGTACGAATCTTCGGGCATAGGAGTCATCTCTTCGCGCATGGGAAGCTGGGCAGGACCATACACGGCGATCGAAGATGTGAAGACAAAACACTTGACGTCATGGTTGACCGAGGCATTGATGAGATTAACGCTCCCGATCAGATTGTTTTCATAGTTGAATCGTTTGATGAAGTGACTCAACCCTTCTGCCGCGTACGCTGCAAGATGAAAAACGTACTCGATGCGGTGCTGTTCGAAAATCCGTTTGACCAGCGAAACGTCGTTGATGCTGCCCTCGACGAATGTCGCTTTCGGGTTTATGTTCTCTCTGAACCCACCGCTCAGGTCGTCGAGAACGACGACGTTTTCTTTCATATCCAGCACATCGTTAACGATGTGCGCGCCAATGAATCCCGCACCGCCGGTTACTAACACTGCCATTGAATATCCCTTTATGAATATCGAAAATATTCAGAGACTGGGGAAAGCAGCCATTGCGCCAAGGATTGGCCGTTTGCATCTTTGGGAGAAAGCAACGGATTGGTAACAGGCCACGCGATACCGATCGCCGGGTCATTCCACAGAATGCTTCCTTCAGATTGTTTATTGTAGATTTCCGTGCATTTGTATTGAATCTCGACGACATCGGAGAGCGCGCAAAAACCGTTCGCGAAACCGGGAGGCGCCCAGATCTGCTTCCTGCTCGGCGCGGACAATTCGATCCCGAACCATTTGCCGAGCGTCGGCGACCCTTTCCGAATATCAACGAGCGCGAGAAATGCCTGCCCATGCGTCACGCGAATCAGTTTTCCCTGCGGAGGATCCCACTGAAAATGCATGCCGCGCAGGACGCCTTTGACCGAGCGGGAGTGATTATCCTGGACAAATGACTCCGGTAACCCCAGGGCGCGAAACTGGTCGGTTCTGAAGACCTCCATGAAGAAACCACGTTCGTCTTCGAACAGATCGGTCGCGATGACCTTGAGGTCGCGGAAATGTGTTGATTCGATTCTTATGCCCACGTTCTATCCTTACAGTAAAATCCGATTACAGCTATTAGCTGACGTTATGCAAAACAATTCTCGATGTCCAAAATCCGAAACACGAAATCCGAAATCTTAAACAAAACTTAAGCACAAAATTCTAATCCAGATAGCCGGGATTTGGATTTAAGAATCCGGATTGGGGATTTGTTTAGGATTTAGTGCTTCGAGTTTAGTATTTTTTCCACCGCTAGATCTATTAGCATTTGTACGTAACATCAGTTATTAATAAGCAATTTCACAGCGTCGCCTGAATCGCGGCGCAGTCACCCGGTACTCATGTTCAATCTAAGACACCGGTCTTGTTTGTAGGTTTAACGATGAAGATAAGAAAACGTGCTCCAAAGTCCAAACAGAATGTCACTTCGAAACCGCTCTTTTCAATGCCTGAACGAAACCACCGGCTAACGCACCGACGATTCTGAAATTTCCCTTCAGCAGTTCCCTTGCGACGAACACGACGGCAATGCTGCCGACGCACCAGGGAATCGTCAGCCAGTGATACCAGCGCGCGTAACGCCTGAAGAAAATGAGATTGTGCTCAACCTTCAGCCGTGTTTTCATGGGCGTCATTCCCCCGCCGCTGGACGCCGATACTTTATGCCAGAGTTTTGCTTGCGGAACATACCTCAGACGGTAACCGGCTCTCTGCGCTCTCACGCACAGGTCGGCATCTTCCGAGTATGCGGGACAATAGACGGCGTCGAACAATCCGACCGTTTCAAGTACTTCACGCCTGACGAGGAAGGCGCACCCCGTGACATACTCCGTGTCCCCGGCGGCGTCATACTGGCCGCGGTCTTCCTGCCTCACCCCCCGGTGCGAAATCACGCCCGTGAAATAATTGATTCTGCCTCCGGCATACCATAGTGTATTCGCTTCGGCGTGATAATAAATTTTCGGGCCGAGAATGCCCACGTCCGGCTCCGCCATGGCGGCATTCATGAGTTCCGTCAACAGGTTCGGGTCGACCACGATGTCGTTATTCAACAGGAATATCCATTGAGATCCCTGTTTCATTGTGTACCTCATCCCGACGTTGTTCCCCTCCCCAAATCCCAGATTCGTTCCGTTCTCGATCAACGCTGCCGATGGGTAGCCGGAGCGAACCATTTCCTGGCTTCCGTCATTCGAGCCGTTATCGATAACCACAAGTCTGAAATTCGGATACGTCATTCGCTGCACCGAATCGAGCGTCTCTCTCAAGAGTTCCCGACGGTTCAGATTGAGAACGAGGCAATACACAAGGGGAGCTTCCGCTTTCATGAACATCAATTACTGTTTCTTCCGGGGAGGCTTCGAAGGTTTTCGAAATGTGTCGGTAAGTCTTCGCACAAGCTCCGACGCGAAATGCCGGACCGAGAGCAGATTATACTTGAACGTCACAAACAGCCTCAGCGGAATGAGAGGGGAAACTTTGAGCGGCGAACGCAGGCCCTCATCTTCTCCGCGGACATGGAACTTTCCGACATCGATGTATCCGGCTTTGACTCCTATGAACACGGGCTGACGCGTAATTTGATGTTTGCCGACTTCAAGGTCAAGATACCCGACGCTGAACCCGTGACCGTGAAGGCGGTCCAGCAAGTCGCGCCCGTACGTCCGATAGGCGAGCGTTTGCCCGCCGCCGCGGTACTCCGACGGGAGGACAAAAATGTCGGCATCTCCCTTCGTTTGCACGCGGATGAGTGTTCTTTCCCACTCGTGATTGTACGGAACCGTCATGATGAACGTGCCGTTGCGTTTCAACACGCGGAAGATCTCCCGGAACGCTTTCTCATCCTCACGAACATGTTCAAACACGTCCGTGGCGATCACAAAATCAAACTGTTCATCGGCATACGCGAGCTTCTGAAAATCGGCGAATCTCGTGAACGGCTTGTTCATGAGGTCGGAATCGGGATTAAACTCCGTATTATAATAGTCAAACTTATCTTTCAGCATCATGGGGTACGAGCTTCGTCCGCTCGATTCCAGAATGCGGATGCGCTTGTCGCTCTTCCATGCGGCAACGGGAAGGTTTCCGGCGTCGAGACACTTCCCGAGGACGTACATGACGGCGCGCAGCCGGCTCGACGCGGAACAATTTGCACAGAGGTATCCTTCACGCTCCTGTTCCGGCCGGACGAATTCGCCTTCGCTTCCGCAGACGTTGCAGTATTGAACTCCGTATTCCGGGTGCAGGTTCATCCAGGCATCCGTTGTTGAAGAATATCGATAATTCTCGCAGCGGATTTACCGTCGCCGTAAGGGTTCGCTTTTGTCGCCATTTCCCTGTAGGCGGTTCTGTCGGAGAGTAGCTCTTGCGCCTCGTCGATGATGCGCTGCCTGTCCGTGCCCACAAGTTTCGCGGTTCCTGCTTCAATGGCTTCGGGCCGCTCGGTCGTTGTCCGCAGGACCAGCACCGGCTTCCCCAGGCTCGGGGCCTCCTCCTGGACGCCGCCCGAATCCGAAAGGATGAGGTAACATTTGCTCATGAGCTGAACGAACGGACGGTATTCCATCGGCTCGATGAGATGGATGCGCGGCCTGTTCGCCAGGATTTCGCCGGCTGTTTTACGAACGTTCGGATTGGGATGAACGGGATAGATCAATTCCACATCGGGATTGGTCTCCACCAGATACCGGCACGCGGAGAAGACCTCCGCCATCGGTTTGCCGAAATTCTCGCGCCGGTGAGATGTGAGAAGGAGAACGCGCCGTTGAGCGAAATCGATGTGATTCATCGGCGGTTCGGTGAACCGGTAGTTGGGGTCGACAATCATCAGCAGCGCGTCGATGACGGTGTTGCCCGTCACAAAAATTCTCTCCGCGTTGACGTCTTCCTTCAGGAGGTTTTTCTTTGCCCACTCCGTCGGGGCAAAATGAAATTCCGTCAGCCGGGTAGTCAACTGGCGGTTCAACTCTTCTGGATACGGGTTCATTTTGTTCCACGTGCGAAGTCCGGCTTCGACGTGGCCGACCGGAATTCGCAGATAGAACGCCGCCAGACTTGTCGCAAAGGTCGTCGTCGTATCCCCCTGGACGAGAATCACGTCGGGCTTCTCTTTCAGCAGGACGGGTTTGATTTTGTTGAGAACTGACGTCGTCACGTAAAACAGATCCTGGTCGTGCTGCATGATATCCAGGTCGTACTCGGGCTTAATACCGAACACTTCCAGTTTCTGGTCGAGCATTTCACGATGCTGGGCTGTGACGATCGTGAGATGGTCAAGCTTGCGCCGTTTGAGTTCTATCACGACCGGCGCCATCTTTATGGCCTCGGGCCTGGTTCCAAATACAACCGCAACTTTCATGGCACGCGGGCGAGGTTCGCGGAAGGGTCAAACATGAGGCGCAATGTTTTCAACCTAAAAGTATGATGAAAGCGGAATGCGAATTAGGGCTTCATATCAAAAAAAAGAGTTTACCGAACCGAGGTTTTAATGAACTCTCTTTAATATACAAAAAATTTTAATCTTTTGGGGGGTTAATTCCCCGCCGCTTGCGGCGTGGATAGTTCATTTTAGTGGAGCAATGATGGGTGGAGAAAAAATCCGAAATCCGAATTTCTAAATCCGAAACAAATCCTAAACACTAATAGATAAACATCAAACTAATCCAAAATCGGAAACTGCCCGTCATGCTGACATTCTTCTGGTCAGCATCTAAGCGGAGCAATCAAATGACGATTGTCCTCCTGAGTCCTTCGCTAGCGCTCAGGATAAACTCCGCGAAGGATCTGACAATACTGGGATGAGATTCTTCACTCCACTTCGTTCCGTTCAGAATGACAACTACTTTTTTTGTCCTGTTATGACTGCGGCTTTCTTACCCTCACCCCTCTCCCGAACCTGTCCTGAGCGAAGGCGAAGGATTGGGAGAGGGTAATGCGTAACGTAGTGACCTCAGTTCTATTTTAACAGCAGGAGTTTCTTCGTTTGACTGAACTCCTTCGCGCCCGTTTGCGGGTTGACTGCGAGTACCCGGTAGAAGTATACGCCGCTCAACAGCCGTGACGCATCGTAGGTCATGTGGTACGTGCCGGCGACAAGCGTGCCGTTCACCAGGGTGGCGACCTCTTCCCCGAGCGTGTTGTAGATCTTCAGCGTGACGAAGCTTTCCTTCGGTAGGTCGAACGCCAACGTGGTGCTCGGGTTGAAAGGATTCGGGTAATTTTGGTGCAGTGCGTACGATGTCGGAATTCCCGCTCCGACCTCAATGACTCCCAGCACTTCCAGCCCAACCACCGCACTGGGCTTGCTCAAATTGCCGTGAATATCCTGCGCTTTGACCGTATAGTAGATAAGGGTTAAATGCTGCGGGTTCGTATCTACGAGCACTGTGTCGGAAGACCTGGCAAATGGAGTTAATCTGTCGGGATTGGAAATCGGTGCCGTGCTTTTGTACACCACGTACCCGCGAAGGTCCGGTTCGTGATTTGCACTCCACTGCAGCACGACAGAGCCGCCGACCTGCCATCTCCCGGTCAGATTGCGGGGCGCTTCCGGTGGTAGGTTATCGACCGAATACCCGCTGTCGACATTGGAGTCGTAGAACACGTCGGGGTCGGTCATCTGCGCAGAAACCAGGAAATAGTGCTTGCCATCGGTCATGTCGCTTGAGTCATAGAGCGTCGGCGCAGTGTAGGAGTATTCCGAAAAACGGTGTGCCGGGACGTTGGCGATCCATTCCCACGCATATTCGAGACCCTTGAACTTTTTGATCCTCCGGACGGCCTTGGGCGTCATGGATGAACGATGACCGGCAGGGCCCGGACAACAAAACAAGTGACCGCTGTCGGGAAGCGCGCGCCAGATGCTGTACCCCGGCAGGAGATTGACATCCGTATCCAGGACAGATGCATTCCATTTTAATGTGACAAGCCCGCCCTGGTCGAAAGGAACATCTTGTACCGAAACAATATACGGTGAGAGGCCCCGAGGCGGCGGCCTCTGTGGACTAAGAATCGGACCCTCAGCAGTTATGGTCACATTCACCACGATATCCCGTGGAACAACAACACTGTCAGTCAATTTCATGTCGATGTACGTATGGGTGAAAGTGGTTATATTAAGAGGGAGCATCCGGACCTTTCCGCTGTAGTAAGAATTCAAATCAGGCCAGGAAATTGTTATCGGATAACCACCCCGCCCAGGCTGAAATGTGAACACGTACACATCTGTTTGGCTTGAGCTATCGTATCCACGCAAATCCAGGTTTACGCCCTGACCGAGACACATCAAAGAATCCCCAAGGAACGGGCTGACAAACCGCGCATCGAAGTCGCCGGTCGGCGGTGGTGGTGGAAGCTCGTATTCACCCAGCGCAGGATCGATGCACCGTGTCGCATTGACGTTCACGCCAAAGCTAATCACGCCTGACCCTGTTCCGTTATCGCGCACAAACAACGGAATGGAAAATCCCCAGCCGGAATCACTGGCAAGCGTCGTAAATGCCTGGTCATTGCCATAGGCATTCCCTTCGGTATTTGTCGCAGTAATCCGGTAATGATAGGTCGTGTTCGGAGAAAGTCCCGTAAGGTTGTAGGAAATCGCCGCTGGAGCGATTGCCTGAGTTCCGGTAACCCATACGGAATGGTCGTACGAAGTCGTCGTCCCCCAGTAGAAATAACATGTAGCAAAGCTGGAATCGGATTCCAACGTGGCATTCAGCGTCGCCGAGCTCGACGTAATATTTGTCGCAGGTTTTGTGATGACCTTGGGCAACAGGCTGGAATCAGCGGTCCTAAACAACTGGTCAAATCCGTACCCTGTGCCATTTGTGTTATGGGCAACGATACGATAATGGTAGATGGTGTTGGGAACCAATTCGGGAACATCCTGAGAAAATGGTATCAGCGTATCTGTCTGGAGGGATTGTGCTATCGTCGCGTTGCCGTACGATGTCGTCGTGCCATACTCAAACCACGCGTCAGTCGGCGAACCGTTAGTATAGACCGTGCCCCTGAACTGAAATGGCATACCCCCGGCAATGTTCGTCGTAACGATTGGAGTCAGCGGTTGGGCAATGGGTCCGCTAGCGATGATATAGAGGTTATTTAAATGGCGATTCGTAAGAGCGTAGGACGTCTGGGCTTTCATATCCACGTTGACCAGAGTGCCCGTGACAGCATCCTGCAGGAGCACGGGACCGCTGTAGAGAGAATCAAGATTGGGCCAGGAAAACGTCAGAGGATATCCGGCATCGCCCGGCTGAAAACTCAGCTCGTACGTGTCAAGCTGAGACGTGCTGACATAGGATCTCAAATCCAAGTACAAACCTTGCCCCATGCAGCCACCCGATCCATCCCGTGCGTCGATAAATCTCATATCAAACGCTCCGGCAGGCGGCGGGGGCGGAACCTCGGCTTCCCCGAGGAAGCGGTCGATACAATAGGTAGCGCGAGGATGAACTCCAAATCTCTCAGTAGAACGGCTGGAGGTGTCCGACATCGTCAACGGCACGATGAGCTGTCCCACGACCGGGGCCGGGGTTGTAAATGTCTGGTCGGCTCCATACGACGTGCCGGCGGCGTTCGTTGCATCCAGCCGGTAATGGTACGTCGAGGCCATGGACAAACCTTGGAGATTGTAGGCAACCGCCACTGGCCCGATCGCTGTCGTGATCGTCACGGGAGTTGAATTTCCGTAGGAGGATGTCGAACCCCATTCAAATGTCGCCACTGCGGAGTCGGCATTTGCAATCACTGTCCCGTTGAGCGTGGCGGAATTGATCGTCACATTCGTCGCGGGATTTGTCGTCGGTATCGGCAACTGGCCAATGCGCGGTAATGGACTTGAAGCAACGATGAACAGGTCATGAAGGTTGGAATTAGCGAGACTGTAGGAAGTCTGCCCTTTCATATCCACGTTAACCAGCGTGCCCGTGAGGGCATCCTGCAGAAGCACCGGTCCGCCGTAGAGAGAGTCAAGGTCGGGCCAGGAGAACGTCACCGGATAGCCACCGATTCCGGCATATACCCGCACCTGGTAGGTATCGACCTGAGAGGAGCTTACATACGGTCGAAGGTCCAGGACTAATCCTTGACCGAAGCAGGACGGCCACCGTGGGTCGACCAACCGGAGGTCGAAAGTTCCCCCCGGAGGTAGCGGAGGGAGTTCCCATTCCCCGAGCGACGAGTCGATGCAGTACGTAGCATTCGTATGCACTCCGAAACGCACAGTCCCCGCGCCATTCCCGTTATCATGAACGTTCAGCGCAATGATAAGCGACGCGGGCGACGTGGCAACGCTGTTTCTCAATTCCGGTGATTGATCATACGGGTGTGTGCCGTAGGCATAAGTTGTGGCGGCCACAACGAAGAAAATCAAAGTTACCAGGGAAGTCGTTTTCATGGCAATCTCCTCGATGCTTGTATCTCAAGAGCAAGTTCGCGCCCACGGGACCGACCAGTAAGCCGGACCCTGCCTCCGAATCAGAATATAGAAACAACATATTTGAAAGTCAAACAGAAGAGCTCTCCGCCAAGATTCTCCGAAGAAAACCGGCACAGTTGAAGAGATTCCGCCATTTCAGGGACCGTGATGCCCGGCACAAGCGAGGTCTTCGATCGCTTCCACCAGCCTGTCCCATGAATATTTTTTCTTCTCTTGCTTCACCCGCGCCGAGAATTCCTCTTCTCTTCCTTCCGTATAGAATCGGGCGATGCGGTCGGCAAGAGCCCGGGGGTCGTTCGGGGCGACGATAAAACCGGTTTTCTCGTCGATCACAACTTCGGCAAGACCGCCAACGTCGGTCGCAATAATGGGCTTGTCAAAATTGTAGGCGATTTGAGCGATGCCACTTTGTGTGGCAGAGAGATACGGCAGCACGACCACATCGGCAGCGCTGAAGTACGTCGCAACTCGCTCGTTAGGCACATACTCTGAAACGAACACGACGTACCGTGCCAGTTGGAGGTCGTTGACGCGCGCTCTGTATCTTGCCTCGTCATCGTAAAATTCGCCGACGATCAGAAGCAGCACATTGTTGTTCTTTGGTTCGGATGCTACAAAAATTTTCAACGCGTCAATCAACGTTGCCAATCCCTTGTACGGGCGAACATACCCGAAATATAACAGAACATTCGACGCTGTAATGCCCAGCATCCTTCTTGCCTCATCTTTTGGAATGACGGACCCAAACTTTGCATAAACAGGATGTGGGACGACCGTATATTTCGCTCGCGGAATGAGCTTTAACAGGTCTTTTTCCACCGCGGCTGATTGAACGATGAAATAATCGGAAAAGAGGAATGCAAATTTTGTGAACAGGATGCTGCCGATCCATCGTTCGTGAGGAATAATATTGTGACAAAGGAAGAGTGCTTTGGTCGGTGCCTTCCATCTCACGATAGCCGAAAGAATTCCATAGCAGGGTCCGAAGAATGGAAGGGAGTATGCGAACAAAAGCACATCCGGCTTCATATTCCGTATTTTCACCGCCGCAGAAACCCAGCTAAACGGATTCATCGAATCAATCCACTGGTAGATTCGTACGTCGGGCGGGCTGCCATCCTGTTCATACTGTGACTTCCCCGGGAAAAGAAGGGCAGGATACTGGCGACTGAATGTTACCACTTCAACGTGATGTCGAGATTTCAAATGGTCTGCCAGCATTGCAGTGTGATGGGCAATCCCTCCGCGCCATGGGTACACCGGACCGACAATGATAATGTTCATCCAGGGCTTCCTTCTCCGAACGGTAGAATCAGTGGGCAAGAAGATGCCGACAAGCCTCGAAAACGCGCTCGACCGAAAGATATTGCATGCAATTGTTTGGGCAAGTCGGTGAATAGAAGCACGTGCATTCAAGATCGGGCTCCAGAATCTCCCCTCGCCCGTACAGCTCGAACTCATGCTTATTGAAAATATTGTTGAAGAGGACGATCTTCTTCTTCAGACCGATCGCAAGGTGCATGGCCATTGTGACCGCCGTGACAACGAGCTCGCATTCGTTGACTTCACTCATGAATTGTTTCAGCGAAAAATGACCAAGGTACAACGCTCCGCTCTGCCTGGCAAGTTTCAGGTTCTTTTTGTGCTCCCGCTCGCCCCCGAGAAGCAGCGGAACATATCCCGCCTTCTTGAGCTTCCTTGCAAGCGAAACCCAGGAGGCGTCGGGCCACAAACGTGACGTCCAGCGGCCGCCGCACCCGGTGTTCAATCCGACAATTCTTTTCTTCTTCGGAAGCCTCCAACGGTACTCAGCGACCGCAGGCATAATGTACTCTTCACCCTCGAACTCGAATCCGCAAATTTCAAATATTTCCTGCTGGTAGCTCTTTGTGTTCGACCTGCTGAGGTCATCGAACACACCGGTGAGGTACTTATGTTCCGCCGCGGCATCAATGGGAGCACATTTCCCCTTGCGGAGTGTGTACCCCTTCTTGACCCGGGCATCGACCTTCGAACAGAGAGCGCACGCTTCCCTGTCTTTATCCAGGTTATACACCGTGTCGAATGACGTGGCGCCGAGCGTCACCACGCTTTGGGGTGTGAAGGGAAGAACGAGGTCGACGCTGTCCGGCACGATCTCAGGGGTCAGTGTGAGCCACCAGATCTCCGCGTGCGGTTCAACGAGCTTCAGCGTACGCAGCAACGGCGTCGTCCGTATCACATCGCCAATCGCGCCGAGTTTGATGATGAGAATTCTCTTGTTAACCGGGTCGTAATGCCGGCACGCGTTGCCCCGATCATCGACGCAATGAACGCCGTGAAGTTTGTGCGGCCGGCATGGAATATCGCCGCGGAAAAACCGGCAATCCGTTTTGAGGTCTTTCGTGGTCATAGCGATTTCGGATTCATTCATATTTCATTTGATACAGTACGGCGGGCGGGTTGTGGACTTGCAATACCGGATGCAGTTGTCGCGGCGCGCGCGCCGGGTCGAGCAGATAGCTGAATTGCGGCCTCAGGCCGGCCTCGATACCGCTGTAGAACAGATAGTCAACCCGCTGTTTCCTGCATTCGGAGATAAGCTCGCCGATCGAATTCACGTATGCGAACGGGACAAACTTCATTTTCAGATAGTACGCGGCCTGCGGTTTCCTCGCCATAATGACGGTCCCCTCGGGAGCGCCGGCAAAATGCTGGAAAAACGCGTCGCGCAATTGAAGAATCTCCAACGGACCGGAGTCGATATCGCTGGAAACTTTTTCGAGAGCGGCTCTCCCTGCGATGAACATGACGACGATCAGAACGACGTGCTTCACCCCGAACCGCGCGAATCCCATCACGGGGATCTTACGCCACTGGAAGAAAACGACGGTAAGCAGGAGAATGGTTGGCGCGAGAAACAACGAAAACCGCTCGCCGTAAAACACGGGCAGGAGAACAAGATAAAAGGCGGCAGCGAAGATGAAGTACATTCCCTGCCGGCGGTCAACCTTCTGCTGGATGAGAGCGACAATTCCACCCGTGGCGAAGATCCCGAGGGGCAGTTCGACGAGCAAGCTGATGTCGTTCCAGAAATGCTCACCGGCATTCACGAGAATTTGCCGGACAAACCCTCCGGGATCCTGGACCAGCACATCAACGTACGAAGAAAACCTCCCCGACATCTTCCACCAGAATTCATCCCACGATACTTTTCCCTTTCCGTACATTTCGTAGGCGATGTTGAGGAAGTTATCATTGCAGGAGAAACTTCCGGTTTCCCGGTGACAGTACAGGCTCCAGGGAACAACGAAGATAAGTGACGCCAGGATGAAGACGCCCGTTGCGGTCAGGCGATCTTTCATCGGCAGGTTTTTGTAATTCAGAAGAATCAGGCCGACTGCCGCCGCCACATAGAACGAGATGGCGTTATAGCGGGTCACGTACGCGTACCCCGTCACCGCCCCCGCCACGGCAAGTTCCCACAGCCGAAGCTCAGTGCTCCTCAACAGGAAGAATAAAACGATGACCACGAGCATATTGAAAAACATATCTGTGCCCGCCGTATAGGAATACTTGAGAAATGTGTAATTTGTCACGAGGGCAACCGAAACGACAAAAGCACATTCCGCGTTGAAGAACTTCGCGATCACTTTGTAGGTCAGATACAAAACCGCCGCCGCGCTGACGAGCGAAATCAGCATCCCCGCACGGAAGAATTCCCCGGCGACAGAACCGACCGCCGCGAGAACGAATTCGTACCCCGGACCTTTGAAATGATCGACCTCCAGGATCCCCTTGAGTATATTCTGTGCTTGGGGGACGTACTTCCAGTAGAAATCGGTTTCGACGCCGTAGTCGCCTATCGTATGATAAGTGAACGCCGTGCTGCACATGACGATGAAATAGAGAACCGAAATGAAGAGAGGGGCGCGCTCGCCGGCGAAAAACTGTGGTAAGGTAAGGGTCGTGTGGCTGGGTTCCCGGGAATGGGGCGCGCCATTCCGTTTCTTCTTTCCAGTCATGACACTCCGGAACTACTTCCAGATCTCACGGATAGAATATTCTTCCTCGGATGCCTGGCTGGTCTTGGAAATCATCTCGCCGAGGAGTCCGATGGAAATGAACTGTACGCCGACGATGATGAGTAGTACTCCCGCGAAAAAGAGAGGCCGGTTCCCCAGTGCCATACCTTCCGTGAATTTGAGGATCGTAAGGTAGAGGTCGATGAGAAGGCCGATGAAGAAGAATACCAATCCCCAGAAGCCAAAAAGATGAAGGGGGCGTCGAAGGTACCGGGTGGTGAACAGAACGGTCACGAGGTCGAGAAATCCCTTCCAGAACCGGCCGACGCCAAATTTTGTTTTGCCGTACTTCCGGGCGTGGTGCTGTACCGGAACCTCGCCGATCTTGTACCCCTGCCAGTGCGCAAGGGCCGGAATGAAACGGTGCAGCTCACCGTACACTTTCACATCGCGTGTCACTTCCCTCCGGTACGCCTTCAATCCGCAATTAAAATCGTGAAGACGAAGACCGGTGAGCAACGAGGTCACAAGATTGAACAGTCGCGACGGAACCGTCTTCGTAATTGGGTCGTACCGTTTCCTTTTCCAGCCCGAGACGAGGTCGTATCCTTTCTTGAGCTCGTTGATAAGATTGGGAATTTCGTTCGGGTCGTCCTGTAAATCGGCATCCATCGTGACGATGAAGGCCCCCTGCGCGTGATGAAAACCTACGGAAAGCGCGGCGGATTTTCCGTAGTTGCGCCGGAACCGGATAATCTTGACCCGCCGGTCCCTCCTTCGCAATTCATGCAGCACCCGCGTCGAACCGTCGGTACTTCCGTCATCGATGAAAAGTATTTCATATCTCCCGGTGCGATTCAGAACCGTCCTGAGCTGTTCGTATAATTCCCGCAGCGACTGTTCCTCATTGTAAAGCGGGATGACGACACTCACCTCGGTGTTTTCCCGCTGCGGTTGGCGAGGACGTTGTTCGCGTCTGCCCTCGTCGTGGGGACGGCTGCCATGCCGCTGGCGCTCATTCATCCGTTGTTGAGGCTGGGGTTTAGTCCCCGGCGTCTGGTTCACACTCTGGACTGCGGGCGTTTCCGGAGTCGTTTGAGGTACTTCTTGATTTTCATCGGGCATTGATATTCCCATTCATTTTGAGCCTAATAATACGACTATTTCCCCTCATAATCAACGCGCCCCGGAACGGGGTAGTAAGTCAATTTGATCCTTCATTTTATCTCAAAACGACCTGGCAGAAGAGCGACGACATTACGTCCCCTCTTGCCGAAGGCATCCCACGGGACGAGAGGGGACTATAGGGGTGTGTTATTGACCGGTCGCATTCTGGATGTGTGAGTCAGAGTGAAGTGTCATCCCCAGTTACCCACAATTCAAACTGACCCAGTACCCGGAACGGTCAGCGAATCCTGCGCAGGCGGTGCAGGACGTGATAGGTTGATACAATCACCAGCTCCACAAGTTTTTCCGTTGCCTGGTCGGGGTGAACGCGCAAATTGTTCAGCGCGCAGATGGTCTGAATTTCATGAAGATAGACCCGAACATCTCGTTTGTCGAGACCCGCGATCCATGTTGCCAGCTCTTCCTCGAGATACTCCCCGTAGTTCTGGATAAACAGTTCCGCGCGGATGAAGCGACGGGTCCGGGGACTTACCCCGGAAAAGATTTCCTTAAGGTCCTGTGTGTACTCCTTGACGCGCGGGTCGACTTTCTTTTCTATGGCAAAGTATTCGGCGACCGTCAACGGGATAGTTTTGTAGTCCCCCGACTCGTCGTAACGCACTTTCAACGGACGGCGGTCGGCGATTCTTTCCTTGCGCAAGAGATGGTCTACGTAGCGCAGTTTCTCGAGCGCCCCATCCCAGCGCCGGTAATTCCACTTCCACTTGGAAGTCGGGTCCAGCCAGACGGCAAACGTTTCGGCAAAATCCTCGTCGGGATGCTTCTGCGCGTAGTGGGGATTTCCGATATGGTGGAGGTACCTGACGAACTGCCGGCTGTAGGCATCGTAGCTGTAAAAATTCCGGTATCGCTTCCGGAAATGTCCGAACAGCCTCCTCCAGTCGTTTCGCTGCCAGAGTTTATAGGTGTAATTCACCGCGTGTCCGACTTCGTGCCGGAGAAGCATCATCATCTCATCCTTCGAGTACGACATGTAGTACCGTTTCGCGACCGCGTGGAGCGTTCGGTTCGCGAGATAGAACGGAATCTCAATGGAACCGGTCCTGTCGATGCACCCCCATGGCTCATCTCCAAAATACACATGGGGGAAATAGGAGACGTGGTTTTTCTTCAGCTCCCTTCGCAACTGGATGAGGCAATCGCGAAGCATATCCGCGGGGCGAAGTTCCATCTCGCTGATACGCTGGGTGAGAAGTTTTTGAAATGAAAGCTCCCGCACGCGGGGATGCTTTGGTGAAATCGTCATCTGTCGGAATTAGAATAAAAAACCCCGTCCCGCAGGCTTGGGATGGGGTTGAATGTTACGAGCGTCGTTCGTTATGAAACACTGGCACCCTCTTCCTTTGTGGATGCCACTTTGCTTTTCTTCGCACGATTACTTTCGCTAAACCTGAGCGAATCGGTTTTTTTGTTGTACTTCACGTTGACGATGCTCTCATCCGTGAATTTATTGCGCAGTATTTCTTCCGCGATCGGGTCTTCAAGATACTTTTGCAACGCGCGCTTCAGGGGACGGGCGCCGAATGCCGGGTCAAAGCCCTTATTCACGAGGAATTCACGCGCGTGCTTCGTAAGATGGATCTTGATCTTCATCGACGCCATTCTCTTGACAAGCTCCGCCATCTGGATGTCGATGATTTGGTCAATGTGTTCTCTCGTCAGACTGTGGAAGACGATCGTATCGTCGATGCGGTTGAGAAACTCGGGGTTGAATACGCGCTTGAGGGCGTCTTCAATGATGTTCTTCATCGCCTCGTAGGCGTCCTGGGGCTTATCCGTCCCGAAACCGAAACCACCGCCGGACTTGATATCGCGGGAACCGATATTCGACGTCATGATAAGGATCGTATTCTTGAAATCGACGCGGCGGCCGAGATTGTCGGTCAGCACGCCGTCATCCAGCACCTGCAGCAGGATGTTGAAGACGTCGGGATGGGCTTTCTCGATTTCATCCAGCAAGACCACGGCATAGGGCTTCCGGCGGACCTTCTCCGTGAGCTGGCCGCCTTCTTCGTACCCGACGTATCCCGGAGGCGCACCGACGAGCCGGGAAACATTGAACTTCTCCATGTACTCGCTCATGTCGATGCGAACGAGAGCTTCCTCCGAATCGAAAAGGTAGCGCGCCAGCACCTTCGCAAGTTCCGTTTTGCCGACACCGGTCGGCCCGAGGAAGATGAACGAGCCGATGGGGCGCTTCGGGTCTTTCAATCCCGCGCGCGTCCGGCGAATGGCCTTGCTCAATTTCACGATTGCTTCGTCCTGTCCGACGATGAGCGCTTTAAGAGCTTTTTCCATCTTGAGCAGCTTTTCGGATTCCGGCTGGGCAATTTTATTCACCGGTATACCGGTCATCATCGAGACGACATCCGCAATAATCTCTTCCGTGACCTCGTACACCGTTTCCTGCGCCTTCAACTCCCACTCGCGCTTGGCTATCTCGAGGTCGCTGATATACTTTTTCTCCAGGTCGCGCAGGCGCGCGGCTTCTTCAAAATTCTGATTCTTGACCACCTGGTTTTTCGAGAGTTTGATTTTTTCCACTTCACCCTCGAGCTCCAGGATTTCCCTGGGAACGTGAATGTGCGCAAGGTGGACCCGCGAACCGGCTTCATCCATAACATCGATGGCCTTGTCCGGCAGGTAGCGGTCGGTGATGTAGCGGTCACTCAAGCGAACTGCAGTCTCAAGGGCCTGGTCGGAATACCTGACGCTGTGGTGCTCTTCGTACTTGTGCTTGATGCTCTTGAGAATCTGGTTTGTTTCGTCGACGCTCGTCGCGTCAACCATGATCTTTTGAAAGCGACGGTCAAGGGCCCCGTCCTTCTCGATATACTGGCGATATTCGTTGAGGGTCGTCGCGCCGATACACTGGACATCGCCGCGCGACAGCGCCGGCTTGAACATGTTCGAGGCGTCCAGCGAACCGGATGCGCCGCCCGCCCCGACAATCGTGTGCAGCTCATCGATGAACAGGATGACGTCTTTCGCTTTTTCCAGCTCGTTCATCACCGCTTTCATGCGCTCTTCAAACTGGCCGCGGTATTTTGTCCCTGCCACCAGCGCGGCAAGGTCGAGGGTCACGACACGCTTGTCGTGCAGGACACGCGAAACCTTCTTCTGGACGATGCGAAGAGCCAGACCCTCGGCGATGGCGGTTTTCCCGACCCCGGGTTCGCCGATGAGCACCGGATTGTTCTTCTTGCGCCGGCTTAAGACCTGCGCGACGCGCTCAATTTCTTTTTCTCTCCCGATGACGGGATCGAGCTTGTCTTCCATCGCGAGTTTGGTCAGGTCGCGGCCAAAGTTGTCGAGAACCGGTGTTTTCGATTTCTCCGCCCGACGTTCGGCCATGGAGACCGCGGGCTGGGTGGACGGTTTGCCGCTGATAATATTATCCAGCTCATTGCGCACGACATCATAGTGCACGTTGAACTGGTGGAGAATCTGCGCCGCGATATTATCGTCGTCCCGCAGGAGAGAAAGCAGGAGGTGTTCCGTCCCGATGACATCGGATTTGTACAGCTTCGCTTCGAGATAAGTAATTTTTAAGACTTTTTCGGCTTGTTTCGTCAGCGGAATGTTCCCGATCGTCAGCGTGCCGCCGGAGGTGCGCACCGTATCTTCAATGGCCTTCTTCAACTTGAAGAGGTCGACGCCGATATTGCGAAGGATTTTCACCGCAATTCCCTCTCCTTCGCGGATGACGCCGAGCAGCAGGTGTTCTGTGCCGATGTAATCATGTCCAAGGCGCAATGCTTCTTCCCGGCTCAGCCGGATGACGTCCTGAACTCTATTGGAAAAATTACCTTCCATGTTCTATCCCCTGATTGATAAATTCGTTGCTGCTATCTAAAACGCTTCTTTTGGGTATCTGGTTTCCTGCCTGGGTATCTGTTGATTAATATAGGCAAAAACGCAGGATTAATCAAGAATCGATATCACACTCTTCGCAATGGGGGTTCGTCGGCCGACAGATCTCTCTCCCGAGAAACGAGAAACTCATTCCCGCTTCGTTCCAGTATTCCTGCGGGATATCCTTCATCAGTTGCTCCTCGATTTTTCCCTGCGTGGACCCGGCGGCCATGCCAAGACGTTGAGCAACGCGCTCGACATGCAGGTCGACAATAATACCTTCCGCGAGACCGCCCGATTCTCGAATGATGACATTGGCGGATTTTCTCCCGATACCGGGCAACGCAGTGAGCTCATCCATCATCACCGGGATTCGGTCATCGGTAGCAACTGCTCTCGCGATGGAGACCAGCCACTGCGCCTTCTTCCGAAAACCGACCACCGAATTCACGTACGGATACAAATCCTCGGGTGCGGCTCCCGCCATTCTGCTGATGGATGGAAATACCCTGAAAAGTTCACCCGCGATTTCGTTGACACGCCGGTCCGTGCTTTGCGCGGAGAGCACCACCATGACGACCAGTTGATAGCGGTTTGCATACTCCAGCGGATGCTTTTTGTCCCCATACTTCCGGAACAGCGGTTTCAATGCTTCGACCCAATCAACGCCCTTCGGAGAGGATTTCTTTCTCATTGCCGGAAAACTGAACGGATGTAATGGTTTGTCCTATAAGATTGTTATACCAGAGTCCCCGGAATACAGCGAGCCGGTTCACCCGGTCCGATTTCGGTCTTTTTGTTATTGCAAGCTGAAATTACTATATTTTTTCAACAAATGATAATCATGAAGAGAGAACAACACGTTCGCGCGAGCATTGTCCTGCTCGGCACGCTCATTGCCGTCGCATTCATCGGATGCTCCGGCTCAAGAAACACGGCAGAACCACATTCAGGGCCGGTCGCGAAAAATGCCGGCACCCCGGTGAACGGACTCTCCCTCGACCACTACCTCAATGGTTTGACGTTCGACCAAAAAGAGGAGTACGCATCGGCAATCCTTGAGTACCAGGATGCCCTTCAGTATCAAAAGGATCCGGCGATCTACTTTGCGCTCTCGAGAGACTATTCCATCCTCGGAAAACATACCCTCGCGATTCAGAACGGCCGTGAGGCGCTCCGACTCAATCCGGACAACCGCACTTATCACGAGAACCTGGCCGAGATCTACGTGCGCGCCTTTGAATGGGACAGTGCGATCCGGGAATATGAAGAGATCATCCGCGCCGATTCCGACTATCAGGAAGCATGGTACGATGCGGCGCGTCTGTACCAGATCAGAGCGCCCGCGAAAGCACTGGAATTGTACCAGAGCATTATCGACCGGTTTGGTCCAAGCTGGGACGCTTATCTGCAGACCGCTCAGATGTATACCGGGTTGGGAAAATTCGACAAAGCCATTGAAGCATTGAAAGGGCTGTTGACCCTGGACCCAACGAATTTCGAAGTCAAGAAGACTCTCGCCGACACCTACCTGCGCGAGGATAGTGTCGACGCGGCGCTTGCGTTATACGGAGAACTCATCGAACGCCACCCCGAAGATTTTCTCGTTCGCGGATCCCTTGCCCACGCCTACCTGGCGAAGCGGGATTATGATGACGCGAAGCAGCAGTTCGAGATTGTCCTCAGGAAGGACACGCTGACCGCGGATCAGCAAATTCAGTTCGGTCAGGTTTTTGCATCGTTCATTCAGAAGGATTCCGCCGTCGCGCCGATCGCCCGTGACCTTTTTGTTTCCATACAACAATCCTATCCGAACGATTGGCGCCCGTGCTGGTTCCTCGGCGTCATTGCCAACGCCGTGCACGACGACTCGAGCGCGCTGTTGAATTTCGGGCGCGTCACGAAACTCGCGAGCTGGAATGCCGACGGCTGGATCGGAGTCGCATCGGTCTGGTTCGACAGAAATCAATTCCAGCAGACCATCAGCGTTCTCGACGAGGCGAGACATTATATCCCGAACGAATTCCGCCTCTACTTCCTTCTCGGACTATCGTATCAACGGCTCCATCAGGGAATCGAGGCCGTCGACGCCCTCGAGCACTCCGTTCAATTGAACGAAAAAAGTGTGGACGCGCTCGCCTCACTCGCACTGGTCTACGACGAGATGAAACGCATCGAGGAGTCCGACAGCACCTACGAACGCGCTCTGCGCATTGACCCGCACAATCATCTCGTCCTGAATAACTACGGCTACAGCCTGGCGGACCGCGGCCTTCAACTTCAGCGCGCGGTGAAAATGGTGAAAGAGGCGCTCGACCAGCAGCCGAACAACACCTCATATCTTGATTCCATGGGCTGGGTGTATTTTCGCTTCGGGCAGTACGAAGAGGCCGAACGGTTCATCCGCAAGGCCGTCGAGCTCGGCACCACAAGTGCAGTCATCCATGAACACATGGGAGATGTATATTCGAAACTCGACCAAAAGGAAAAGGCCATCGAATCGTGGAAGAAGGCGCTCGAGCTTGACGCCGGGAACAACGCGCTGAAAGAGAAAATCGAACGGGGAAGTTTGTGATCGGATGGCAATCGGCTCTCGCGGTCGGTTTGACGCTTGCATTGATCGGTTGCGCCCCTCACCGGGAGATTATCAAAGAACGGACGCTGACCGCCGATGAGGTCATGAAGCGCGTGCGCGACCGGGCGGGTTTCGTCAAGACACTCGGAGGCAGCGGCATGATCACCGTCGAGACACGCGAAGCCTCCACCAGCGGGTCGTTCGACGTGGTTCTCAAGAAACCCGATTCGCTACGCGTCGAATTCCACGGACCATTCGGTATTCACGTCGGCACACTCACCGTCTCGCGCGACCAGTTTGTCTTTTTCAACAGAAGAGAGAACACCGCCGTCATCGGCAAACCGGATGGTTCGACGCTGCAGTCGATGTTTCGCCTGAAAATCCGGTTCGACGAGCTGCTGAACGCGTTCGCCGGTGGATTTCCAGACGCCGATGAACACGATTCGCTCGCAGGGTTTTCGGTCGACCGGGATCTGTACGTACTCCTCTACCGGAACGCCGACGGAATGAAGGAATACCGGGTCGACGGCGACGACTTTCTCGTCATGGGCTACCGCACGCTCGACGCGCAGGGGACCGCGACCCTCATCGCCTTCATTTCACGCACGACGGAAACGGGTAGCGTGATGATGCCTTCATTGCTTCGAATCGTTTTCCCGGATGAACACCGCAGCATCACGGTCGCCTACGACGACATACGGATCAACGAGCCGGTGGATTGTTCCTTTGTCCTTCCGAAAAACGTAGAGCGTATCGACCGATGACGGGAATGCGACTCACACTCGTGTTAGCTCTCGCGGCGACTCTTCTCATCCCGACACGCCTGTTTCCTACCGAGGAAGATAACATAAAAAGCAAGCAGGCCGAGCTGACGAAGCTGCGAGAGGAAATCGAGAAGTATGAGGAGAAAATCAAAGAACACGAGAAGAAAGAACACGCGACGCTGGAACTGCTGGATAACTACGACCGGCAGGAGACCCTGTTGAGAAAGCTGGTCGGCGAATTACGCAAGGAAGAACGAACCCTTCAGGGGAACATCGACGATACGAAACAATCGATCCAGGAGCTTGGCGGGCAGGTTTCCTACCTGAAGCGCAATTACGCCAGTTATGTCTCGAATGTTTATCGCTATGGTCGTACCTTCGACCTCGAGCTGCTTCTTGCCTCAAAGTCACTCAATCAGGTATTGGTACGTGCGGAATATCTACGACGTTTTTCCGATCAACGAAAGAAAGACCTGGATAAAATCACTACGAGGCGCGAGGCCATTGAAGAAGAGAATCTCAAGCTCCAGCGGCAGCTCGTTGAACAACGACAACTCATCACCGACAAAGCGGTCGAAGAGAAGAAACTTCAGGACCAGGTGAAGAAAAGGAAACAGGTGCTCGCCGGTATCCGGCATGACAAGAAAATGCTCCGTCAGGATGCCGACCGAACACTCGCCGCCGCCCAGGAGCTTGAACAATTGATCTCGAAACTCATCGAGCAGGAGCGACTACGAAAAGCCCGTGAAGCCGCGCGGGCCAAGGAAGGCAAGGCGCCGCCGCCGAGCATCGCTCCCTCCGGGCAGGCATTCGTCGATCGGCGCGGGCACCTGCGCTGGCCGGTGTCGCAGGGGAGAATCGTCACCCGTTTCGGAAACCAGCAACACCCGGTCCTGAAAACCATCACTCAGAATACCGGCATTGATATCGCCGTACCGACCGGGACGGATGTCGAAGCCGTCGCCAATGCCGAAGTCTCGATGATTTCCTGGCTGCCGTCCTTCGGAAACCTGGTCATTCTCGACCATTCCAACGGATACCGAACGGTGTATGCGCATCTTTCGGAAATCGCCGTCTCCGAAGGCGAACAGGTGGCCGAAGGCAATGTCATTGGCAAAAGCGGGGAATCGTTTTCCGGCTCGGTCCTGCATTTTGAGATCTGGAAAGACCGGGAAAAGCAAGACCCCGAGCACTGGCTCAGTCCGCGAGGCCTGACGAAACGCTGAGCGTCCTATCACCTACCACCTATCACCCGTCCTCTATCACCTACCGCCTCTTTTTCAGCGGTTCCCGATTGATCCACGTCACGAGGTACGACCGGCAGTTGATTCGCCCGGCCCCCGGAGGTCTTTGTCGATTCCCTGCGGGATTTCAGGTCGACAGGGATTTTTTGGGCGGCTTTTCAAGAAAATTAGGGCTCCTTTCTTCTGCTGAATTTTCCCGACGGTCTTTGCTTTGAAATTGAAAATCGCTATCTTATGAGAAATCCGTCATCTATGTCAAACTCAATGGAAGGAGTTCTATGAAGTACCTTTTTTTCATTTTAACAGTTCTCGGATGCTTGCTGATCACCAACACGGCAACGAATGCCCAGGATCTGCAGGGGACACTCCAGCAACTTTCCCAGGATGCCGCGAAGAGCTATGTAGCGCCGATCGTTTCAGGGCTTGGAGCCGACCTTAACGGCGGCTGGTTCCACAGAGCTCCCCGCGCAGTAAACCTGGGATTCGACCTTGAAATCGGCGTTGTTGCGATGGGAACATTCTTCAAGGATGAGAATAAGACATTTTCTACTTCCGGTACGTTTCGCTTTGATTCCAGCCAATCATATGACTTGGCAAACAACGTCGCATCCCTCCCCGCGTACGGGCGCGATTCAGTTGCACGACTCATTGGCAATCAAAATTTCATTGTAACCATTTCAGGTCCTACTGCGGTAGGCAACAAATCCGACAGGGTATTGGTAACTTTTCCGGGGCAAACAATCCTGAACGGCGCTGACTCGATAATCATCCCGACCCGGGTTGAGTCGCTTCTGGTCGGAGGCCTATTTGATCCAGCCCTCACGGCCCTTCCACTCGCTGCTCCACAACTCACGATCGGCACGGTGTTCGGGACACAGTTCTCATTTCGGTATTTGCCCAACGTCCAGATCTCAAAGGAAATCGGCAGCTTCAAGTACTTTGGCTTCGGCATCCAGCACAACCCCGCTGTCTGGATAGGCTCACCGCTCCCGTTAGACCTTTCTCTCGGGTACTTCACTCAAACCATGGACGTTGGGTCGCTCATTTCCACAACCACTAAGTCATGGGGGATACAGGCGAGCAAGCAGCTAGGCTGGAGCTATCTGAACCTGACTCCCTACCTCGGATACCTGAACGAGAGCTCAACCATGACGTTCACATACACGCCGGCAGCTATTGCATTACCCGGGGGCGGAACGTATCAGCCGGATCCGGTGAGTTTTGATATGACAGGTCAGAACACTTCACGCTTCACTGCAGGCCTGGGAATTCGGATCGGCATCATCAACGTCAACGCAGACTACAACTTCGCGACATACAATTCCGCAACAGCCGGCGTCATGATCAGTTTCTAACCGCCCAATCTTTGTCAAAAAAAGTCCCGCTTTGTTAAAGAGCGGGACTTTTCTTGTTTATGGGAGTTGACTATATTATAGAAAAGGCCAAAGAAGATCAGCCATGGTAAATACCGGACTGCAAAACAAGGTCGCCCTCATCACCGGAGGAAGCCGCGGCATCGGCAAGTCCATCGCGACGGCGTTCGCGAATGAAGGAGTGCGCCTGGCACTTTGCGCGAGAGAGGAGCGCCTGTTGAAGCAGGCGGTGGACGAACTTCAACATGCCGCCCACGCCGACGTCATCGGCGTCAAGGCGAACACGACAAAACTGAACGACATCCGCCGCTTCGTCGATACTGCAGTGAAGAAATTCGACCGCATCGATATCCTGGTGAATAACGCGGGCGGGGCACACATCGGCGGCATTTTCGACACTACGGATGAGGACTGGGAATATCACCTCCAACTGAAACTGCTCGGCTACATCCGCATGGCGCGCGAGGTCATCCCCCACATGAAGAAAAACAACGGCGGCAAGATCATCAACATCGTCGGGATGGCCGGCAAGGAACCGTCGCCGCAGTACATGGTGCCCGGCGTCACGAATGCCGCCTTGCTCAACTTCACCAAATCGCTTTCGAGGGAACTTGAAAGCTCTCACATCACCGTGAACAGCGTCAATCCCGGAACGACGGACACGCCGACGACGGTCGAGACGTTCGCGTCCCTCGCCAGGATTCTCCAGAAAACGCCCGACGAAGTCAGGCAAGCCGTCGCCGCCTCGTTCCCCGGTGGTCGGATCGCCGCGACGGACGATATCGCGAGACTCGTGACGTTCCTTGCCTCTGACGCCGCGAACTTCATCAACGGTATCTCTATCAATAGCGATGCCGGAAAATCCTCCGGGCTCTGGTAATGTCCGGATGGTTGGGTCGTATCTGCGGAATGCTGTTCCTCTGTTGCCAGCTCTGCCTTCCGCAGAGTGAACTTGGTGGATACCGTCCTCCCGGGACCCCGCCCGATACACTGCGGCCAAAGAACACTGCTTCGATTGCCCTCGACAAGTCATTGGACACGTACCATTGGACCGGACTCGCGGCGTACGACAACATCGTCGGGCCCTGGTCGCTGCAGTTCAGGGAGCAGTTCCTTTCGATGCTCATCAATACCGACCCCCTGCTTATCAGAGACGAGCAAACGCTCAATCTTTTTCTGAAACACCGTATGACCGACGGGCTTCAAAGCGCTTTTCAGGTCTCATCGTACAGTCTCTCCGACAATCAGAGCGTGGGGATCGGCAGCGCTTCCTCCCACGCGTTCTACGCCGGTGCCGAGTTCGAACCGCTCGAACACGTCGCGCTCCTGCCGATGGTCGGCTACCGGTTCGATAATCAATTGGAACAACATGACCGGGGAGTATCGTATCAACTGGGCATTTCTTCCGACAGCCTTATCTACGGCGGATACCGGACGGGATTGAACGGGAAGTTGGAATACGACAAACTCGACCCGCGGGCGTCGGAGACGCGCAACCTCTCTCTCGTCATCGGCAAAGACTTCTTCGAACAAACCCGCAATCTGCTGCAGGTCCAGTACAGCCGCAACCGGCGCGATTTCTATGATGCTGCCGACACGATCATCCGGCGGCAATACGGCGTTTCAAACAACATCGAAACACGGACCGACGATTCATACGCCTTTTCGGATATCCTCGACTATACTCTCGGGCGAAGCATGCTGCTTTCCTTCCAGGGAAATGTCGTCAGCCGTGAGATTACCCGGCAGCTCCGTTATGAAGATTTGACCAATCCACGAAGACCGACGCTCGGAACGACGATCGACGAACTGACCTTTGACGGCGGTGTACTGGCAAATTATACCCCCGGGGGGTTCCTCTCCGGCTCGCTGAAGTTCTTCTACCAGGAACGGGACGAGGAGCACGCCATCCAGCCGGAACAGAATGAACTCACGCTCGTCAGCGACTCCCTGTCACGTGTCGAGGAGCGGAAAAACAACCACGCGCGCCGCACCCTCCTGGCATTGAACATCGGCATGGCGCCGTCTCATGCCGACTCCGTTGCACTCTCCGCGACAACGACGCTCCTGCGTTACGACACGCCGACAGAACTCAACGACGACCAGCGCGATGAACTACGGTACATTTTGAGTCTTACCGCCGCGCACCGTTTCAACCGTTACCTCAACATTCAGCTCCTAGCGGAAGCCGACCTGACGCATCTCGTGTACCTGCTGGCGACCCGGAGCGCCGACAACACCTGGAACCGGATCTTCCGGCTGTCGCCCCGCCTGGCGTATGTTTCCAGCGGCGGCATTTCATCGGTGAATACTCTTGAGGTCCTTGCAAACTACACGGTGTACGACTTTGAATACTCGGTTTCACCCATCCGCAGTTTTGCATTTCGACAGTTCGGCTTCATCGACTCGACGACGGTCGAGCTGACGCGTCGTCTCGCCGTGGATTGGTTCAGTCAGATTCGATTGTACGAGCGCGGTGAACTGCGCTGGGAGGAGTTTTCCGAACGACCGTTGAATTACTTTGAAGACAAGACGTACATCGGGACCGTACGATACCGGTTCCGCGAACGGTTGGTTTTTTCACTCGGCATTCGTTATTTTAGTCAATCGCGGTTCAGTTACCAGGGTACCGAGCGCCAACTCGATAGTTTCTTACGCAGCATCGGGCCGATTACCGGCATCCGGTGGAACGTCGGACAGCGTACCGAGCTCTTCGTGAAAGGCTGGTACGAGGACCAATCTTTGACGGGTCAACCCGGCCGCAGTTTCACAAATGTGAATGCATCGTTCACGGTTTTAATTTAACGGAAGAGAAAGTTCGCTCCGAATGCAAAAAAGGTTCACACTGATATTATCGAGCAAACCTCAGGAAGTGAAGAAGGTCGAAAGGTTCATCCACGGCGTGAACCGCGACGCCCATCTGGACGAGGAAGGATACTACAAACTACTGGTGGCCACCACTGAAGCGGTCAACAACGGTATCATTCACGGCAACAAACGGGACCCGAGGAAGAAAGTTGCCGTGACGTGCGTCCTCGGCCGTTCCATCCTCGTCGTGCGGGTCCACGATGAGGGGCGGGGGTTTGACGCGGCGTCGCTGCCCGATCCGCTGGCCAAAGAAAACCTTCTGCGCGAACACGGCCGCGGGGTGTTTCTCATCCGCTCGCTCATGGAGAGCGTGCAGTTTGAAAAACACAAGAACGGTTCGAACGTCGTCATGAAAATCTCGCTCCCGAAGCCGTCACCGGCGATTCGCATCAAGAGGCGTTGAGGCCACGCCGGCATTCCTCCGCAGTGCGAAAGGGAAAAAACGCCCCGGGCATTTTCTGATGTCCGGGGCGAATGCTTTTAGCGTATTCCAGAATCGGTTAGTGCGTCGCCACCGTTGGGCAATGCCTGTCGAACAACGACATAAGCAGTGCTGCCGTTTGTTCCGGCGATCTCGTCTCAATATCCGACCGGTGGATCATTTCGACGAGTTTACCGTGGCGCAGGAGGACGAATGACGGTGATGATGGGGGTTGGTCGGTAAAATATTCTCGTGCGGCGGCAGTTGCTTCACGGTCGGTGCTCGCGAAAACCGTAGCGACCACGTCCGGCTTTGTGTGGTGTTGCAAGGCAAGCCCCAGCGCCGGACGCGCGATCCCGCCGGCACATCCGCAAACAGAGTTCACGAAGACGAGCACCGTTCCTTTTGAATTGTCCATCACATCCTGCACCTCCTGAGGGGTTTGAAGCTCCCTGACACCGTGGCGCGTGACTTCCGTTTTCATCTGCTGGATCATAATATCGTACATTGGTATCTCCTCATGGTTAAAAGAACAGAGTAGTTTGATAATAGAATATACGAAATTCCCGGAAGAAGGTAAAGAGGCGGCACAGCAGCTCGTTCCCAAACTGTACGCGGCAATGCACCAGCTGGATAACCTTGCGAAGGTTCAAATCCCGCCGACCTTTCCAATCGAAGGCTTCCTTCTCCGCAGTCTTCTTTGTACAGCATCGCCCGTCAACTCGCGGAGTGCATCCGACGCAATCCATTTTGCACTTCGGGAATCCATTCTTTTGAGTTCCTTGGCGGTTTGGATCGCCTTCCTGTTCAGGGCAGGACTCCTTTTCCCGGTCTGCCGCAGGGCCCAGTTGACCGCCTTCCTGACAAAATTCCTTTGATCCTTTGATTCCCGTTTGATGATTGCGAAGAATGGAAGAAAGTGTCGCTCATCGGCTTTCTTATCATGGACTGCTAATGCCGCCATGAGGGAGAAGGCCGCACGCTTGACGAATTCTTCCTTCCGCCGGCTCCACTCGCGGACTTTCTTCCAGGCGAACGGAGTTTTATCGAACACGTTGCCGCAGCACGTATCGCAGACGGCCCAGTTGTCAAAATCCTTTACCCACCGTTCCATTTGTTCTTCCGTGACCATGGCCGGGTCCTCGATGAGCGCCGCCAATGCGCGGGCATCCAGAACTCCTGTTGACCAGAGCTTTCGGGCAAGGATGTGATTTTTCCCGATTTCCTTCGCGATGTGCCTGAGCACAGGCGCTGAAATACCATAGACCTTCCTCGTGATAATTCCATACCGAGCCATTCCTTCAACCGCTTTGGGGTCGGCAAGAGACTGAAGTCTTTTGAGGAGCGAATCGAACTCACGGTTCATTCGGACAATATAAAAAGGATTCTTGAGAAGGGAAAGAACAGCCGGCCGACTCACTCTCGGTCGGGATCAGTGAGCGCCTTCGGCGCCAACACGCCAAAGGCGTGACTTGTCCGAAGGACCCCTTCGGGGAGTTGACGGTTAGGCGGCTGCACAAACAAATTACATCAATTCTTAATCGAATTCCTTACGGGGCCTGGATTGCTCTAGCCCGACTTTTCCAATTACAATATCTGCTTTGAAATAATTTTCACCTTTTATAGGTGCACCTGAACACCGTCGGAGCATAGCGAGTTGACCGACATGCGTGAAAGCGTCGGCAACCGGTCCTTGAAACAACTTATCTAACGGGCATACAATTGGCGCATTCGATGCCAGGTATGCATCGAACTTCTGCAAAGAATCACAGAAGCGGACAACCTCACGATTCCAATCCTGGGGATGGGAATCATGCCAAATATTCTCGCCTTTTGACATCGAAAGGGCCCAGTCAAAAAGGTCGCCCACATGGGCAAGGATTTCAACCGGCGTTCGGGATTTCGCATCCAAACGAAAGGTCGCGAAAGTATCGGGAGCATCACGGAGGGTTTTCGTTGCCCGGTACGCCAGGGTGGCAACAATGTGTCGGAACATTTGACGATTGAGTTCAGAGTTCGATGTCATACTATCCTCATGATTCTATATGATGCAACCATCCAACAGACCGGAGCCGCCAGAAGGTAAATCATGGCGGCTGGGCGCGAGCGACCGGTTAAGCCGGCTTACTGTTTTTTGTTCTTGTTAATAATGTCATAGGGAATTTTTGAATCGGCGTACACTTGCCACAAATTGATTTCCCCATTTTTGATAATCGCTTTCCAGGAAGCCGGCAAACGCCAATGATTTTCCTTTTTATCGCCCGAACCTTGAAATGTACCGCTTGCAAAACCAAATGCTGCGACTATATCACCATGAAGAAAAATGTCGGTTAATTCGATTTTATAGTCGGGAAACCATTGAAAGTACCCGATCCATCCTATTCTCATTTTTTCTTTGCCGACAACTTCATTCCCTTGACAATCAATGAATGTATGGTCGTCCGTCATGAGCGAACAAATCCTGTCAACATTGTGTCCGTTGATCGCCTCAACGAAATTGTAAACAATCTGTTTGTTCATGTCGCTAATTTCTCGATAAGAGTTATTCTGAGCTGTGGAGGTTACAATAACGAAAACGGGACCGGGCAAAATAATCGTCACGCGGACCCAAAAGGTGAATCATGGCGAATTGGCGGGAGCGACTGGTGAGAGCTTTTTACTCCTTACCGAATGTGCCATTCCGTAAAAATGATAATACCAGCCTTCGAGTTTCCTTACTTTGAGTAATCAATGTATGTGATTTATGAATTATCCTGAAGTCTTTTTCCATACCTAATTTTGCCTCGTCTGGTGTCAAATAGCCGTCATTACTGCCTTTAATAAATGGATTATATCCCGTGGAATCAGATTTCTCTCCGACGATAACTCCAACCTGTGATTTTAAGGGTAATGGAAGCCTATTGGCCAGAGAATTTGAATCGGTTCTCATATTTTCAACATTCGGGCCCAGGAAGAATTTGAATATAGAGGAAGAAGAAAAGAAATCAGCTATTTCCGTACCATGATTGGGCGGCGTAATCATTACAATTCTGTAAATAATGGGAAACGATGAATCTTTTATTGAATACGTCAGCAATGCCCTCATTACCAATGCACCCATTGAATGAGTTACGAATGAAACTGTATCTATTCGATCTCGTTTGATTTTGTTATACAAATTATGGCCGGATTTACGAATATCATCTCTAATACTATTGTAACTATAATTTACCGTCACGAACTTATTCTTCTTAAGATAATTCTCAATCGACTTTAGTAAAATCGTGGAACTTCCATAACCATGAATAAGGTAAACTTTCTGATTCGAATAGTTCATAGTAGATGTACAAAAAATCAATACTGTAAGAATATTAAGTAATCTCATGATTATCTTATGATGACTCACATGCCAGAGAGCATGTCGCTGAATTAGGATATGCTGCATGATATCCATCCTGCCGGAAGGACCTTCCGATAAGAGGAATGTGTTGGCCTTATTCCAAACTTGTCAAACTGATACTTAGAAGGTACGGAAAACGTTGCGAAAAGTCCAGAACTATTTCAACCAAACAAACAACGCACTCCAAGCTCAGACAGCGCTGGAGAGGACACCGGTTCCACAGGGTCCTGGAGGGAGACAGATGAGATAAGAGGATTGAAATGGGGGCAGGTCAGGGTCGCCCGGAAACTTGACATTGGAACTTTTTTGTATTATATTAAGTTTAAATATTTGAAGCTTAAAGTAATTTTATGAAAACAACGCGAAAATACGGCAGGAAGGCCGACCTGGCGCTCGGCATGTGGGTAAAGCTCGTGAGAGCCACCTCAACATTCGGCAAGCTGACGCTGGAAAACATCAAATCCTTCGGACTGACGGAGCCGCAGTTCGGCGTGCTTGAATCCCTCGGCCACCTGGGCCCGCTCACGCTCGGACAACTATCGAAAAAACAACTGGTGAGCGGCGGGAATATCACCTGCGTCGTCGATAACCTCGAGAAACAGGGTCTTGTCGAGCGGAAACGCACCGCCACCGACCGCCGGACAATCGTCGCCCAACTGACACCCAAAGGAAAACGATTATTCACGACCATCTTCGAGAAGCACGCAAAGCACGTCGCCTCCCTCGCGGCCGTATTGTCCGAACAGGAGCAGGAAACATTGTCCCGCCTGCTGAAAAAACTCGGACTCGCGCTGAAGGAAACACTCTAAGGGTTTCTTTACATAAGTGATGTTACGCACGATCGGCTTAGAACCCAACAAATAAGCCTGTCATGCCCGAACGCTTTAATCGGGCATCCAGAACTGGATTCCCGCTTACAACATCCGGGAATGACTGCGGGCGGGGAATCCGGTCTTATGAGGAACACCCTTATATAATTAAGCACACATTAACACTATCATACACACAACAACATTCACAAAGGAAACATACAATGAACAAAGTTCTCACTCTCGCAACACTCACGCTGGTCCTTGCAGGCGGACTTTCGGCACAGGCGGTCTGGAAAGCCGACAAGGTCCACAGCAAAGTCAACTTCTCCGTCAGCCACATGGTTATTTCAGAGGTCACGGGTGATTTCAAGGATTTTGATGCGACGCTCACTTCTTCGAAAGACGACTTCTCGGATGCCGTCATAGACGCGACCATTCAAATGGCAAGCATCAACACCGACAACGACAAGCGCGACGCCCATCTGAGATCGGATGACTTCTTCAACGCGGAAAAATTCCCGACAATGACGTTCAAGAGTACGAACATCGAGAAGACCGGCCCCGGCACATTCAAGATTACCGGCAACCTGACGATGCGCGACGTTACGAAGCCCGTCGTTCTTGACACAAAGCTTATCGGCCAGACAAAAACTCCGTGGGGAGCCACCGCGGCAGGCTTCAAGGCGACAACTGTCATCGACCGGTTTGAATTCGGCACGAAATGGAACCAGGCTCTTGAAACCGGAGGACTCATCGTGGGAAGAGATGTCATTGTTACCCTGCTGTTTGAGTTCGATAAACAGGAAAAGGCTCAAAAGTAACTTTCGACGGCGCATTATCGGGATGAACCCGATGCGTCAGACGGTGGCCATGTTTAACTTGAGATATCTGAATAATTCTTGATTGTCATTCTGACAGTTTGATTAATACTACTGATTACAAATATCAACAGGTAATAGAATGATGAAACAACGACAACTGGGGAAATCAGGGCTGGCGGTTTCCGCTCTCGGACTCGGCTGCATGGGAATGTCAGAATTTTACGGCCTGAGGGACGATGCGGAATCCACTGCGACGATCCATAGGGCGGTCGAACTTGGAATCAACTTCTTCGACACGGCAGATATGTACGGTCCTTTCGTAAACGAAGAACTTGTCGGTAAGGCCCTGCGGCCGCACCGCAACAGTGTGGTCATTGCCACAAAATTCGGGAATGTGCGGGGTAAAAAGGGTGAGCGCCTCGGCATCAATGGCAGGCCCGAATATGTACATCAGGCATGCGAGGCCAGTCTGAAGAGGCTCGGCATCGATACCATCGACCTTTACTACCAGCATCGTGTCGACCCCAGCACGCCCATCGAGGATACAATCGGGGCCATGTCCCGGCTGGTTGAAGAAGGCAAAGTGAGGTTCTTAGGAATGTCCGAGGCGGCGCCTGCAACGCTGCGGCGGGCAAACAAGGTATACTCGATTACCGCTCTCCAATCGGAATACTCTCTCTGGACGCGCGACGTTGAAGCCGAAATCCTGCCGGCCTGCCGCGAGCTCGGCATCTGCTTCGTTCCGTACAGCCCGCTGGGAAGAGGATTCCTCACCGGTTCCATCACGACGGCGGAGGTGTTTCACGAAACCGACTTCCGCCGGCACCATCCGCGATTCCAGGGAGAGAACCTGCAAAAGAATCTCGCGATCGTGTCGCGGCTCAAGGAGCTTGCCGCCGGGAAGCATTGCACACCCGGCCAGCTCGCGATTGCCTGGGTTCTTGCCCAGGGGGAAGATATCGTCCCTATCCCGGGCACGAAGCGGAGGAAGTATCTTGAAGAGAACATCCGGTCGGTCGAAATTGAATTGACCCCGGAGGACGTCAGGATCATGAACGAGTCAGCTCCTCCAGGAGCGACGGCCGGTTTGCGTTATCAGGAACCGGCGATGCAGTCAGTCAACAAATAGCCTACGGCCCATGAGGGCTAGCTCGTTCATCCAACCCGGCGGCGCTGTCCCGGATTCGGTCATGAAATGGTTCGTGACCGCCACAGCGCCCCGCCCCCGAGCCCAGTTGCTGTCATGGTCCACACCGTGACAGCAACTGAATCGCGCACTCCCCATCTCGGAGCATCTGAAGTCTTTTTTCCCTATCTTCATTGATCAAGCATAGGTGCACAATTAATTCCATGTTCTTTTATTCAAAACGATGAGACTTTTATATACCTATCTTAAGCAGTATTGGAAACTGATTGCCCTGGCCCTTCTCCTGGCCACCATCAACCAGGTATTTTCACTCCTCGACCCTCTTATCTTCCGGCACATCATCGACACGTATGTCTCGCGCTTCAAGGAGTACACCTCCGGAGCCTTTTTCAAAGGTGTCGGCGTTCTCCTGGCGGCGGCAGTCGGTGTTGCGTTTGTCTCCCGGGTCGCGAAGAACTTCCAGGACTATTACATCAACACGATCACGCAGCGGCTCGGGGCCCAGATTTACTCGGACGGCATCCGTCATTCGCTCGAGCTTCCCTACCAGGTCTTTGAAGACCAGCGAAGCGGTGAAACCCTCGGCAAGCTCCAGAAGGTCCGGGCGGACGTTGAGCGCCTGATCGCGGCATTCATCAATATCGTCTTCACAACGCTCGTGGGAGTTGTCTTCGTGATGGTCTATGCCTTCAGCGTCCACTGGCTCATCGCACCCGTATACTTTTCGACCATTCCGATTCTCGTTTTCATCAGTTCCGTGATCAGCAAGAAGATCAAAACGATCCAGAAGGTGATCGTCTCTGAAACGACCGCACTCGCCGGCGCGACAACGGAATCCTTGCGAAATATCGAGCTCGTGAAGAGCCTCGGACTGGCGCAGCAGGAAATCGGACGCTTGAATTCCACGACGTCAAAGATTTTGAAGCTCGAATTGAAGAAAGTGCGATACCTGCGGAGCCTGAGTTTCATTCAGGGGTCGTCGGTCAATTTCCTGCGCACCGGCATTCTTGGCCTGATGTTGTATCTCATCTTCGCGCAGGAAATCACTTTCGGACAATTTTTCTCTCTGTGGATCTATTCGTTCTTCATCTTCGGACCGCTTCAGGAATTGGGAAACGTCATCAATACCTACCGCGAGGCGGAAGTCTCGCTGAAAAATTTTCAGGATATCCTCGACACACCCAAAGAACGGAGACCGGAGCATCCCGTTCCCATGGGGAATATCTCCCGGCTTGCGTTCGAAAACGTGACCTTCAAGCACCAATCGACGACAAACAACGCGTTGAATGACATCTCATTCGAAGTCAAGCTCGGCCAGACAATCGCGTTCGTCGGTCCCTCGGGCGCGGGCAAAACAACTCTCGTCAAGCTCCTGGTGGGTTTGTACTCCCCGCACTCGGGAAAAGTGCTGTACAATGGAATTCCCTCTTCCGACATCAACCTCGATCAACTGCGTGAGCGCATCGGTTTCGTCACCCAGGATACCCAGCTTTTCTCCGGCTCCATAAGGGAAAATATGCTGTTCGTCAATCCGAAGGCGACCGACGCAGAATGCATGGAAGTACTCCGGAAAGCCGCCTGTCAAAGCCTGCTCGCGAGAGCGGACAAGGGGCTGGACACGCTGATCGGCGAGGGCGGTGTCAAGGTCTCGGGCGGAGAAAAGCAGCGCCTTTCGATCGCCCGGGCGTTGCTGCGAAAGCCCGACCTCCTGGTGTTCGACGAGGCCACGTCGTCTCTCGATTCGCTGACGGAAGAAGAAATCAGCGAAACGATCCGGGACGTTACGATGCAAAAGAACCTCATCGCGATTCTCATCGCACACCGGCTATCCACCGTCCTCCACGCCGACAGAATTTTCGTGCTTGAAAAAGGCAGCATCGTTGAATCGGGAAAACACCAAGAGTTGATAGACCTCAAGGGGCTCTACTACGCAATGTGGAGGCAGCAGATCGGTGAACGACAGGATGGCCTTCTTCGTACGGCATTAACTGCCGCCCGGGAAATCGTCAGGAACTGACCGCCGGTCGTTCCCCCAAAGTCGTGGAACGTGCATCAGGGGAGGGACGCAATTTCCATCCTCGAAAACCGTAGTTTTTCCCAGAGTCACTTTCCTGGCTCCCCGGGAATCCCTTCTCACAAACGACAAAGGTTGACGCGGCAGGTTGGTTGGCCCTGCTTAGGGCGTGAAGATTTTTTTCTTGACATTTGAGCCAAAAACCACTATACTATGTTCGTAAACTGAACACTGTTCATTAAATAAACGATATTTATGGGAATTACTGAACGAAAAGAACGCAAGAAGCAAAAGATGAGGGAACTCATCCTCGATGCTGCAATGAAGCTTTTCCTCGATGAGGGTTACCACAACGTCTCGATACGGAAAATCGCCGACAGGATCGAATACAGCCCGGCGACGATTTACCTGTATTTCAAAGACAAGGACGATATCCTGTATGCCCTCCACAACGCTGGATTTGAAAAATTGCACAAACTGCAGCGCAAAGTTGTCTCCATGAAGAATCCCGCCCAGCGCCTCCGGAAACAAGGTGAATTGTACATCAAGTTTGCCCTCGAAAACCCCGAGTACTATAATCTCATGTTTATCACCAGGGGGCCCGCAAGAAGAATCGCCAAAGACGATGAATCGAGCGCCAGCCGCCGCTCGTATGAAGTCCTCAGGAATGATGCACAGGCGGCCATCAACGCCGGCATTTTTACGAAAACCGACGCGGAAGTCGCCACCTTTGCCTTGTGGTCGCTCGCGCACGGCATTGTTTCCCTTATCCTGCGTGACCGCTGCCCGATGATGGACAAAAAGGCGCTGCCGACAATCGCAAGGGAAGCGTTTGAGTTCCTCGCGGGCAATATCGGGATCGCTCAATGATTTCTGGACTGATGCCATGAATTCGATGACACATATACAGCCGAAACACGAGAAGACGGCGCTCATCACCGGTGCTTCCGGCGGCATTGGATACGAACTGAGCAAACTCTTTGCGCGCGATGGCTACCGACTCGTATTGATCGCGAGGAATTCTGCGAGCCTCGACCGGGTGGCTCTTGAGTTGAAGGAACTCCATGGGGCTCCCAGCACCATCGTCGCAGAGGACCTCTCTCGGCCTGCGGCGGCGGAAGATATTTTCGCCCAGCTCCAGCGCGCCGGTATTACCGTCGATGTCCTTGTGAACAACGCTGGGTTCGGATCGTATGGTTTCTTCTCGGAAAGCAACCTGGCAACAGAACGGGAAATAGTCACTCTTAACATCACATCGCTGATATCGCTGACACGATTATTTCTACCCCCAATGATCGGTAATCACAGAGGAAGAGTCCTCAACGTTGCGTCCACGGCGGCATTTCAACCGGGACCGCTCATGGCCGTTTACTATGCTTCAAAGGCGTTTGTCCTCTCATTCTCAGAAGCCCTTGCCAACGAATTGCGGGGTTCGGGAGTGACCGTCACAGCACTCTGCCCCGGCCCGACCGATACCGGCTTCCAGGCGAGAGCGGGAACCGCAGACACGCGCCTGTTCGACCGCAGGATGACGATGGACGCCGCCAGAGTCGCGGCAATTGGGTATAAGGGCCTGATGACGGGGAAAGGAATAGTCATTCCGGGTTTCAAGAATAAGCTGCTAGCGCAATCTGTAAGGGTGGCGCCAAGAGTTCTGGCAACAAGTGTTGCGAGGTTTATCCAGGAAAGAAAAGAGTAGTCGGAGAAAACGAACAATGAGAAAGAAAATACAACACTACACACTTTTGATATTGAGCATCATACTCTGGTCAACCATGTCCGCCCAGGAAAAGCTGGCCCTCACGATTGAGAAGAGCATCGAAATCGGGCTCGAGAACAGCAAGTCGTTGCATTCATCATTGATGAAAGCCCAGGCCGCAGATTCGAAGTCCGGTGAAACGCACACATCCCTCCTGCCGTCGTTGAAAGCGAACGCTTCGTACAATCGGTTGAGCGATGTCCCGCCATTTGCCGCCATTATTGCCCCGAATGAGCTCGGGCCCGGTTTCCCTCCCCAGCAGGTGACATGGACGCTCTCCCAGACGGTTCTGGACAACTACAACCTCCGGCTTTCGCTGCAACAACCGCTGTTTACCGGCTGGCGCCTTCAGAGCAGCGCCCAGATGGCCGAGTATTCCGCCCAGGCCGCGGAGCAGGACTACAACAAGGACAAGTCCGAGCTCGTGTACAATATCAAGAGCGCGTATTGGAATCTATACAAGGCGAATGAATTCAAGAAAGTCATCGATGAAAATGTCGAACAGACGGGGGCACACCTGAAAGATGTTGAAAATTTCTATGCCCAGGGTCTCGTGATGGAAAATGAAGTGCTCAGGGTCGAAGTGCAGCTTTCCAACGCCGAAGTTCTCCAGCTCGATGCCCAGAACAACGTCCAGCTCTCGATGCTCGCCTTGAATAACACGATCGGCATTCCGCTGGGCACGACCATCGAGCTCGCCTCTGAAATTCAACCGCAGGAAAAAACGTACGGCGACCAGAACGCGCTCGTGGAAACGGCACTCCAGAATCGCCCTGAGGTCAGAGGAATGGACCTCCGCGTGAAGGCGACTGAATCCGGCGTTACCCTTGCGCGGTCCGGCTGGCTGCCGCAAATCTATCTTGCCGGCAACTATTATTACGCCCGCCCGAATTCACGCATCTTCCCGACGGTCGATCAATTCCGGGACACGTGGGACATGGGGATCTCGGTCTCCATGGACATCTGGAACTGGGGAACAACTGTCTATCAAACCAGTCAGGCACAGGCGCAGCTCGCGCAAGCCCACGATGCCCTTGGACAACTCCGCGACGCCGTCAACCTCGAAGTGACGCAAAGTTATTTCAACCTCTCTCAATCAAAAGCCAAGCTTGCCGTCGCCGAGAAAGGCGTCAGCCAGGCGGAGGAGAACTATCGCGTCACCCGCGAGAAATTCAAATCCGGGTTGGCGTTAAACTCGGATCTTCTGGACGCGGAGGCCGCATTACTGCAGGCAAAATGGAATCGCATTCAGGCGACCGTCGACCGTGAGCTCGCGGACGCGCGACTCGAAAAGGCGATAGGCCGCGATTCATCCATCATCAATAAGTAACATTCACAACACCCTGGAAATTAGATCCCAGAACACCGTTCTTCAAAGGAATCAGTATGAACAGAACAAAGATTATCATAGCGGCTGTTACAGCGCTCGCCGTCATCATTGCCATCTTGCTCTACAACAAATCCCAAATCGAATCAAAATCGAAGGCTGACATCCAGACATCGATTCCGGTCAGCGTGACAACCGTCGCCAGGCAGAGAGTTTCCGGCGTCCGTTCGCTCGTCGGAACGATCACGGCAAATAACGATGTGGCGATTATTTCAGAAACACAGGGCAAAGTCACGGCGGTAACGTCAGAGGTCGGAGACTACAAGCAAGCCGGTGCCGTCCTCATCCAGGTTGACGACGAGCTGAAAAAGGCGAATTCGGCGTCTGCCGAGGTCAATTATGAAAAGGCGAAGAAGGATCTGGAGCGCTACGAGTCGCTCTTTAAACAGAATTCCGCGACCGACCAGCAGCTCGAAGCGGCGCGCCTTGCCGCGAAGGCGGCGGAGGCGCAGTATGTCACCGCGCACCGCGAATACTCCGACACAAAAATCACAACACCAATCTCGGGAATCGTCACCTCGCGGCTTGTGGATGTCGGAACGTACGTTCAGAAAGGGATCCCCGTGGCAAATGTCGTCGACATTTCCGTCCTCAAAGTGAAAGTCAACGTTGCCGAACACGACGTCTTCAGAATGAAAGTTGGCGATAAGGTCGAGGTAACGACCGATGTGTATCCCGGCGTGAAGTTCCTGGGCAGGATTCGGACCATTAGCTCGAAGGCGGACGATGCGCATACCTATCCCGTCGAAATTGTTCTCAACAATACGGGGGAACACCCTCTCAAGGCGGGGATGTTCGGGCAGGTCTCGTTTCTTTCCGGCTCGAGTAACGAAATGCTGACCATTCCCCGGGAAGCGCTGGTGGGAAGTATGAAGAAGCCCCAGGTGTTTGTCGTTGAAGGAACGGTCGCGAGGCTGAAAGACGTTACCGTCGGTTCAGAATTGGGCACACAACTGACCGTTCTCTCAGGTTTGAGGGAGGGAGAAATAATTGTCGCGAGCGGGCAGAACAATCTCAAAGACAGCGTCGTTGTGACCATCATTAAGTGATGATGTTTCGCGGGGGAATCGACCTCGCCGAACATCGAATTGGAGAATATTCATTATGACATTGACCGAGCTTTCCATCAAACGACCGACGTTGATTGTCGTCATCTTCGGCGTACTGGCAGTAGTCGGATTGTTTAGTTATTTCCAGCTCAAGTACGAGTTGCTGCCGAAAATCAATCCACCGTACGTGACCATCGCCACCATCTATCCAGGCGCGTCTCCCAACGAAGTCGAGACTTCCATAACGAAGCTCATTGAAGATGCAGTCTCCGGCATCGACAAGATCTCGACTGTGTACTCGACGTCACAGGAAGGGTTGTCGTTCGTCAATATCGAATTCCAGATGAGCGCCGACATCAATGTCGCCTTGCAGGATGTCCAGAGGAAGGTCAACGAGGTAGCTTCCCAACTTCCTACCGGGGCAAAGAACCCGAACATAACTAAATTCGCTCTCGACGAACTTCCCATACTCCGCATCGGTGCGACGGCAAATATGCCTTCCCGCGATTTCTATCAATTGATGAAAGACAGGATCGAACCGAGGCTCGCCAAGCTCGACGGCGTCGGGCAAATCACACTCGTTGGGGGCGATGAACGCGAAATCAAGGTGAACATCGATCCGCAGAAGTTGCGTTCCTACGGCCTCTCGCTTCTGCAGGTGACCCAATTGATCAAGTCATCCAATCTCGATTTTCCGACGGGCAAGGTCGAGGAAGGGAATGAGCAGTATGTCGTACGGCTCGCGGGAAAATACGCGTCGATCGACGACATCCGTCAGCTTGTCATCGGCCAATCCCGGCAGGGCGGCTATATTAAACTCTCCGACGTCGCGGAGGTCGAGGACGGCCAGAAGGAGTATTCTCAAATCAGCCGTGTTAACGGGAAGACTTCCGTCGGCGTCATCGTACAGAAGCAGGGTGAAGCAAACGCTGTTGATCTGAGCAAGTTGGTTCGCGCGGAAATAAAAAGGATCGAGGACGATTATGCGGATAAGAACCTGAAATTTGACATCGCTCAGGACAGTTCGACGTTCACCATCGATGCCGCCGATGCGGTCAAGCACGATCTCATGCTGGCGGTTATCTTCGTCGCCATCGTCATGCTCGCGTTTCTCCACAGCATTCGCAATTCGCTCATCGTCATGATTGCCATCCCTTGCTCATTGGTCTCGACCTTCATCGCTGTGTACGCTTTTGGATTGACGCTCAACCTGATGGTGCTCCTGGGCTTCTCGCTCGTTATCGGTATTCTGGTAGACGATTCGATCGTCGTGCTCGAAAACATTTACCGGCATCTTGAGAAAGCAGACGAACGAAGAACTGCCGCCTTAAAGGGCCGGAACGAAATCGGGTTCGCGGCGCTTTCCATCACACTCGTCGACGTCGTCGTCTTCGTCCCCCTGGCGCTCGTTTCGGGACTGATCGGGAATATCATGCGGGAATTCGCCCTCGTGGTCGTCTTCTCCACCTTGATGAGCCTCTTCGTCTCGTTCACCGTTACGCCGCTCCTTGCTTCACGATTCGCGAAGCTGGAACGTCTGACGAAAGGCACACTCCTCGGAGCGTTCTCGGTATGGTTTGAAAAACAATTTCATGCGCTCATGGCGCGCTATCTTCTGGTGCTGAAATGGAGTTTGCAGAATCGCTGGAAAGTTGTCGTCAGCGCTCTGGCCCTTTTTATGGCAACGCTGACTCTCGTCCCCCTTGGTTTCATTGGAACGGAGTTCATGACTCCCACCGACCGCGGCGAATTTACGGTAACGATGGAGCTCCCTTCCGGTGTCACACTCGATCGGACAAATTTTGTTACCCATCGGGTTGAACAATTCGTTTCCACGCTCCCGGAAGTACAGAAAATGTTCGTGAACGTCGGAGTTTCGACCGAGGGCCTCATCGGACAATCCTCGAACTATGTTTCAGAACTGAACATCACACTCGTTCCGAAGGAACAACGAAAGCGGTCGACCGACGATGTGGGGCTGGGAATTAAACACTGGGTTCAACAGATTCCGGGAGTAAAAGTCCGGGTGAGTCCCATCGGAATGTTTGGAACAGCCAACCAATCCCCCATTGCCATCGTCGTCGGCGGAACCGACTACCAGGAAGTACGCCAGGCCGCCGAGAAAGTCGCCGACGTCGTCAAGACTATTCCGGGCACTGCCGACGTCCGATTGTCTTCCGAGGAAGGAAAACCCGAGGCGCGGATTGAGATTGACCGGGACAAAATGGCTGATTTAGGACTGACCCTGAGCGACGTTGGTGCCGGACTTCGCGTCGCGTTCAACGGGGACGACGACTCAAGGTTCCGCGAAGGCGCGAATGAATATCCCATCCGTGTGGTCCTTGACCAGTTCGACCGATCGAGGCCAAGCGATATCGAAAACCTTGCGTTTGTCAATCGAAAAGGACAGCTCATCGAACTGAAACAATTCGCTCATGTGGACCTCACAACGGGTCCGACAAAACTCGGGCGACAGGACCGCAATTATGCGGTCACGGTTTACTCGCAGGCGGTCGCACGCCCGAGCGGCACCATCATCGGAGATTTCAAGGTGGCGCTTGCAAAAACCGGTCTTCCCCCCGGCATCAGGATAACCTATCTTGGCGACGAGAAGAACCGCTCCGAATCGTTCTCCAGCCTGTTACTCGCACTTGCCGCCGCGATCTTGTTCGTCTACATGATCATGGTCGCGCTGTACGATTCGTATATTTATCCTTTCGTGGTTTTGTTTTCCATCCCTGTGGCGGTTATTGGAGCGTTCCTGGCCCTCGCGTTGACGGCGAAAGCGCTCAATATCTTTTCCATGCTTGGAATGATCATGCTGGTCGGTCTTGTCGGGAAGAACGCAATCCTGCTCGTTGACCGTACAAACCAAATGCGAAGGGAGCTCCACATGAATACCCACGACGCGTTGATGGAAGCGGCACAAACCCGGTTTCGCCCCATTCTCATGACGACAGCTTCCATGATTGTCGGCATGTCGCCGATCGCGGTTGGCGTAAGCGCCGGATCCGAATGGAAATCCGGCCTTGCCTGGGCGCTCATCGGCGGTCTCGCAAGTTCTCTGTTGTTGACGCTGGTTCTTGTTCCCGTTATTTATGTGAAGGTCGACCAGTGGCGGGAAACTGTTCCCGCGTTGCTCGCCCGCCTTTTGGCAAGACTGAAAGTTCGCCGGCCGGCCGCTGAGCCGCTTTCCCTGCCCGGCACGACGCAGGAGATTGGGTTGAGTAAAACCAACTGAACGGCATGAGTTTTCATCTGAGAGAATATACAGCCACGACTGATGATATCACCGTGACAGTTAGTCCCGTGTATCTCGACGGACAATCCGACATCATGGCCAGCAAATTTACTTTCGCCTATTTTATCCAAATCCGGAATCATGGGTCGAACCCGGTGCAGCTTATTCGCCGCCACTGGTTCATTCATAATTCAGCGGGAGAGGTCAAGGAAGTCGAAGGCGAGGGCGTTGTCGGCAAGAAACCCGTCATCCTCCCGGGCCAGGCGCATGAGTACAACAGGTTTTGCCTGCTGGAGACATTTGAAGGATTCATGGAAGGAACTTTTTTGATGCAGCGGCCCAACGGCGAACAATTCAAGGTGACAATTCCCCGTTTTGTCCTTCGGGCAAGGTCGAACTGAGAATCGGTGAACTCTCCACAGGAGAGGACGTCTTTATCTCTTCCCTTGAAGAAATTCCTCGCACAGTTTCACATCCTCCTCGCTTCCCAGGAAAACGGGGGTACGCTGATGGAGGGACGTCGGTTTGACGTCGAGAATCCGCTGTTTCCCGTTGCTTGCCCTTCCACCCGCCTGTTCAATAATGAAAGCAACAGGATTGCATTCGTACGCCAGCCGGAGCTTTCCTTCGGGATTCCGCTTGTCGCCGGGGTACGCAAAAATCCCTCCGTACAGCAGTGTCCGATGGGCATCCCCTACCATCGTTCCGATGTAGCGCAAGGAATATGGACGTCCCGTCGTCTTGTCCTGCTCCTTCAGGTATTCCAGGTACCGCTTCATTCCGTCGTCCCAATTGAAAACATTTCCTTCATTCATGCTGTAAATTCTCCCCTTTTTCGGGATCATGATAGATTCATGCGAAAGAAGAAACTCTCCGACCGTCGGGTCGAGCGTGAAACCGTGGACCCCGCGCCCGGTCGAATAAACAAACACCGTACTGGAGCCATAAATGATGTACCCCGCGGCCACCTGTTTGCAGCCGGGTTGCAGACAATCCTCCAGAGTGCCTTTGCCGCCGGGCGATACCCGCCTATAGACGCTGAAGATCGAACCGATGGTGATATTGGCATCGATGTTGGACGAACCGTCGAGGGGGTCGTAGAGGAGCACATATTTGCCTTCGGGATATTTGTCCGGAATGTGCAGGATGTCTTCGTTTTCTTCCGACACCATTACGCACAAGTGGCCGCCATGATCCATGGCCTTATAGATCGTCTCGTCGGCGAATTCGTCCAATTTCTTAACTACGTCGCCGCTGACGTTCATCCGGTCGGTTGTCCCGAGAATGTTTACCAACCCTGCTTTGCTGACTTCCCTCCACACCAGTTTTGCGGCGAGTGATACGTCATGCAGCAGACCGGAAAAAGTTCCCGTCGCATTCGGGAACATCCGTTCCTGTTCGTTGATGAAACGTTCAAGCGTCATGAATTTTCTTGCCGAGGACATTCCAACACCTTCATTGTTAGTGAACCGCGAACACCTGCGTGAAAAATGTACTAAAATGTGACCTGAGTTACAATAGATTTCTTGCGTTTTTTTATTTTACTGCCTATATTGACTGGTGAGTTCATTCAGTTCCACACATCGTTCAAATCTTCTCGAATCATCATGAAATTCGTTGTCTGTATCAATCACGTTCCCGACACGGAGTCAAAGGTCAAAATCGGGTCCGACGGCAAAACCATCGACAAGGCGGGAGTGAATTATATCCTGAATCCCTACGATGAATTCGCCATCGAAGCGGCGCTCCGGCTCAAGGAGAAGCTCGGCGGAGAGACGATCGCTCTGTCGCTCGGCGGCGACGCAAACAAAGAGACCATCCGCAAGGCGCTGGCAATGGGCGTCGAGAAAGCCGTCCTGCTGAAGGATGACTCCGTCCGCGATTCCTATTCCGTGGCGTTTGCACTCGCGGAAGAACTCAAGCGGCTATCGCCGGACTGCATTTTCTTCGGAAAGCAATCCATCGACTACTATGATGAACAGATTCCCGGGCTCGTCGCGGAATTCCTGGGATTGCCGTCCGTGTCGGTGGCTGTAAAATTGGATGTCGAGAGCGGAAAGGTGGTTTGCGAACGCGAGATTGAGGGTGGCCACGAGGTCGTTGAGACAAAGCTGCCTGCCGTCATATCAGCACAAAAAGGGCTGAATGAACCGCGATACCCCTCTCTCAAGGGCATCATGTCTGCGAAGACAAAGCCGATCGAAGAACGCCAGCCTGCTGCATGCCCGCCAAAGGTGGAGGTCGTGGCGATGAGCAAACCCCCTGGTAAGCAGCCGGGCAAGATCATTGGTACGGATGCCGGCTCCGTTCCGGAACTTGTGCGCCTGCTCCACGAGGAAGCAAAAGTCATATGAAGATGATGAGAGAAATGAGATATTGAGATGTTGAGATACGCCAAAACTTTTTTTGAATTTTTAATTTTGTATTTTTAATTGACGATGAAATTACTTGCATTTGCGGAACAACGGGAAGGCAAATTCAAGAAGTCGGCGTTTGAAGTGACCCAGGCGGCCCGGCGCATGGCCGACCAGCTTGGCGCCGAACTCGTTACTCTTGTCGTCGGGAGCATGGTCAAGAACATCCTTCCCGAACTTAGCAGCTACGGTGCTGCAAAGGTTCTCCGCGTTGATGACTCACGCCTTCAGTATTATTCCACCACGGCATATTCAAGGATTGTGGCCGAGGTTGTGAAGCGTGAGCAGGCAACGATCGTGTTCTTGCCTGCGAGCCAGATGGGAAAAGATCTGGCGCCGCGCATTGCCGCGAAGCTCGAGGCCGGCATAGCGGCAGATTGCGTGGCATTGAAAGTTGTGAACGGAGAAATCCTCGCGACGAGGCCTGTGTACGCCGGCAAGGCCCTGGTTGATGTGAAAGTCACTTCGGCGACGAAAATCTTCACGCTTCGACCGAACGTTTTCACGGCAAGCCCGACGAATGGCACGAAGCTCGACGTGGAATCTTTCACCATCGAGTTAACGGACACCGATTTTGCTTCACGGGGAGTCAGTGTGAAAGTCAGTGCCGGCCGGCCGGACGTAACGGAAGCGAGCATCATCGTCTCGGGCGGACGCGGGCTGAAGGGTCCCGAGCACTTTCACCTTGTCGAGAACCTTGCGGATACGATGGGTGCCGCAGTCGGAGCGTCACGCGCGGTTGTCGACGCGGGCTGGCGCCCGCACGACGAGCAGGTGGGGCAAACCGGCAAGACGGTTTCACCGTCGCTCTATATCGCCTGTGGTATTTCGGGCGCCGTGCAGCATCTCGCGGGAATGTCGACCTCCAAGTGTATTGTCGCCATTAACAAGGACAAAGACGCCCCCATTTTCCAGATTGCAGACTATGGTATTGTCGGCGACGTGTTTGAAGTCCTCCCGGCATTGACGGCAGAATTGAAAAAGATACTTGGAAAATAAGTTCGCAGGTGGTACATTATAGAGAAAATCAATTGTTTTGACCGTAACGAAATCTTGGTTGTGACTAAAATTCAGGTAGAAATATTGGGGTTATCATCGAGTCCTGCGAGCGGCGGAGCGTACGCACTCATTCTCAAGGAGATGAATGGAGAACGCCGGCTGCCGATCATCATCGGAGCGTTTGAAGCACAGTCCATTGCGCTGGAAATGGAGGGCATCAAGCCCCCCCGTCCTCTCACGCATGATTTGATGAAAAACATCATTGATTCTATGGGCGTCGGGCTCTCCGAAATAGTCATCAACGAACTTCGCGAAGGGACGTTCTACGCGAAAATCAGTCTCGACAGCGAGGAAATCGATTCACGGCCCAGCGATGCCATCGCGCTGGCCGTTCGATACGGCGTTCCGATCTTTGTGATGGACAAGGTCATGGACGAAGCGGGATTTTATCCGGAGGAAGAGCAGGAACCTGCCAGCGGAACCGGCGTCGTCAAGAGAAGCAAGGAACAGAAGCTCACTAAACTCGAAGCGCTTCGCGCACAGCTCCAGGAATCTATCGAGCGCGAAGATTATGAAAAAGCTGCCCAGCTACGCGACGAAATCCGGAAACTTGAAGTTAAGTCCTAAGCAATACCCACCCGGGGAGGTTCATCCAGGATTCCCCCCTGACGTCGGGGCGACATCGACTCGCGCTGAATTCTTCCGGGAGTCCTAACCGCCCCCGATTTCCCATCAATCGAACCGCGAAATACTCATCACTGGCTCAAGACGACTCAGCTTTTCATCTCCCGGATAGTACACCCGTTCGAGGAACAGTCCGGACGGCGGTGCGGTCAGTTTGGCGGGGGTGTCCGATCTGGCGTTCAAGAATTTCTCGACCTCTTGAATCGAGAGCTTTCCGCGACCGACCTCGGCGAGAACGCCAACCACCTGACGGACCATCTTCCACAAAAAATGGGACCCTTCGATACGCAACAGAATCAGATCTTCTGCCTCTTTCAGCGTCAATCCTTCGATGAGCACCTTTGTTGATTTCTCCTCGGGGTCGTCGGCAGTAAATGACTGAGCGTTTTTCATTCCGACAAAGAGCTTCGTGGCATCTCTCATCCTGTTGATGTCCAGCGTATCCTTGATCCACCACACATACCTTTTTCCAAAAGCAGTTCGCCTCCGCGAGATCTGGTAGAGATAGCTTCGCGAGAGCGCATCGTGCCGTGCGTGGAAGTTCCGGTGAGTTTTTTCTACTTCGAGAATGTTGATGTCTGCCGGCAAGAGGTCATTGATTTTCATCCTGATGACTTCGGGGGCGAGGACCGTTTTCACGTCGAGGTGGGCGACCTGACGGAGTGCATGGACACCGGCATCGGTCCGGCCGGAACCGTAGAATTCAAGGTCGCTCGTGTCGAACACCTCCCGCGCTGCATTCAACAACTCTCCTTGCACGGTGCGGGCGTTCTGCTGGACCTGCCATCCGCTGTAGCGTGTTCCTTCGTACTCAAGATAGATCTTAAACCGTGGCATTGTAATTACTTTTCACTTGTGCGGGACTACTCATTCAAGCCATTACGAATTCCCCTCCAGCGGAGGGGATAAAGGGATGGGTACATTTGCATCAATCCAATCTTCAATGGCCATGACAACACCACGCAGATTGCTCTTCACATCAAGATCGTTGAACCTCAGAAATTCAACTCCTAACGATCGTAATCGCTTCTCTCGCTCCTTGTCGTATTCCGTTCTTGCATCATGACTGCAGCCGTCCACTTCAATAGCAAGCGTACTGTTGTTTCGCAAACTCCGAGCGAGTTGTTTCAACGCCGGATTGTATGGTATTATTTTCCTTCTCACTAAATGATCCTCCCGAGAACACACCCCTAGCCACAACGAATTCCCCTCCACCGGAGGGGACAAAGGGGTGGGTTATTGTTGCACTTTGGTTATTGAGCCGCACCCCGCAAACTCTTTCTCACTTACGCAGTCACACACCCCTAAATCCCCTCTCAAGAGGGGACTTACTGGTTCTGGTTCCACTCAGAAGCCATAACGAATTCCCCTCCACCGGAGGGGATAAAGGGGTGGGTTACTATTGCACTTCGATTTGTGAGCCGCACCCTGCATATTTTCTACTCCCTTCGTTTTACCAGCTTCACCATCTCACGCACGGCTTTCTCGATTCCGACGTAAACAGCGCGCACCATGATCGCGTGACCGATGCTGACTTCATCAATCTCCCGAATCCCGAGAACCGGTTTGATGTTGTCATAATCGAGCCCGTGGCCTGCATTGACGCCGAGTTCAAGTCCCGCGGCGAATTTCGCGATCGACCGCAGTTGCCGCAGAAACCGTTTTCTCTTGGAGACTGATTGCGCATTGGCGTATTCGCCGGTGTGTATCTCGATCATATCCGCACCGACTTCTTTTGATGCCTCAACCTGATCGACCCTGGGATCGACGAATAGACTCACCGCGATGCCGCGCTGATGTAATTCTGAAATAGCCCGTTGCACCGACGCTCTGCGCCGGACGACATCAAGACCTCCTTCGGTTGTCAGCTCGCGCCGCCGTTCGGGAACAATGGTTGCCAGCTCCGGCTTGATCCGTCGTGCGACGGCAATAATCTCCGGCGTTGCCGCCATTTCCAGGTCCAGCTTTGTCGTCACCGCCTCACGCAGTCTTCTGACATCGTCGTCACGAATATGGCGACGGTCCTCGCGCAGGTGGCAGACAATTCCGTCCGCGCCGGCTTTCTCTGCAACTAAGGCAGCCGCCACCGGGTCGGGGACATTCCCGCCTCGGGCGTTGCGCAAAGTAGCCACGTGATCAATGTTGATTGAAAGTCTCATGGCATGGTTCACAATTTTTTTCTGATGATGAACTGAAATCGCTCCGGAGTCCGGCGGATGACATTGACCCCCGATGGCGCGGAAACAAGAGGTGTGATGATCCCAGTCGTGTCCTGAACCAGCGCCTGATATCCGATGGTCGCCTGGAAGTCCGATGCGGATAGCCTTGCGAGCTGGTCTATCCCACCGCGAACGATCAGATCGATTTTCGGGGGGATGAATATTACTTCCCGGTTCGTGGGCAGTGAAGTCGCGGTGAGCGGGATTCCGGAAAATGTTTTCTCCGCAAACGGCTGTACGTCGACCTGGAGATGCACCGTGGACGGGACCACGTTGAGCGAGAAGTCAGTCGGCTCCTCAACCCCAAGCTGTTCATTGACGGGACTGTGCTGGTTATCGTACTTCCGGTAGATTGTCTGCCACCGTGAAATCATCTCAATGAGGTTGGCCGCCCCGCCAACGAGAACGCTTTCCGGTAGAATGTGCACCGGGCCGACCTGTCCGTACCCTTCCCGATAACTCAGGATCACTTGCGGCACCAACGGCACGCGTTTTTCTTTGTAGTCCGCGAGGGCAAGCACAAGCGTCTCCGGTTTCACGTCAAGCGGTTGAACTGCCATCGGCAACTTCACATGTTCAAAAAAATCACGTTTTGTGACCATATACTCCTCGGCGCTCAACGATGACATGTCGATGTAGTACTTGACATCGCTTGAAAAGTAGATGGCGGCAAGCTGCCATCCGCGCCCCTTAAAGCTGACGACAATGGTCTTCGGAACCGCAAACTTGAGGGCTTTCCCTTCTTTCAAATTCTCCACCACCACCGGGACGTGCTTGACCAGCGTGTATTCTTCCGCCATGTTGATCGAGATCCAGACCAGGATCGCGAAAATTACGGAGGCGAAGACGATATGATAGCGTTTTTTCTCCATTCAGGATGGCAATAAAAAAACTCCATTCATCTCGATTCCGTTCCGCTCAGCCGGGACGGTGGTACGAATGGAGTCGTCAGCGACATATCCTTTCTACTTTGAAAATCTTGCTTTCATCAGCTCCGCGATCAATTCATCTCTGTTTGCACGGGAAATCTGACGGCCGAAAATTGAGAGATCCTTTGCCGTTCTCGCGAAACGACGCAGCGCATGCACGGTCATTGCCTCGAGCTGGCGGCGGTATTCCTGCGCATCGTCGCTCATCGTCATTTCCAGCGGCGGTTCGGCCCGTGCAGGCATCTCAGGAATCTCTTCCTCAAGACGATCCTGCTCTGGAGACGGTTCAATAACAGCAACCTTTGCTTTCGGGGGTCTGCCGGGTTTTGCCTTGACTGCCGGCGTCGTTTCTTTCTGCAGCCGTCCTTGCGCCTTTGTCAGCGGGGGATAGATAAGAATCTCCGTCCCGTCGTCGGGGCGTGGAATGACGTGTGAAGAAACGAGCTCCCCGACACGCTGCGCGGCAGCAGCGCCGGCATCGACGGCGGCACGAACAGCGGCAACATCACCCCTGATTTTTATGGTGATCAAACCGGCGTCGGCACTCTCTTTGCCGATAAGCTGGACATCCGCTGCTTTGACCATCGCATCGGCGGCTTCAATGGCGGCGACAAGCCCCCGTGTCTCAATTAACCCAAGTGCATACTCAAGCATGAAACCCTCACGATCGATTTCCATCCCCCCGAAGAGTCACTGGCCGATATTGCCAGGACATTCGGATACCGGGGATTGGATTCAGTCTTTGGACCGTTTGGGAAGAATCATCTCAACATCGCTGTGCGGGCGCGGGATGACATGGACAGAGACCAGTTCTCCAACGCGCTGCGCGGCGGCAGCACCGGCGTCCGTTGCGGCCTTGACGGCGCCAACATCTCCGCGCACCATCACGGTTACGTACCCACCGCCGATGACTTCCTTACCTATGAGTGTCACTTTTGCCGCTTTGACCATTGCGTCGGCAGCTTCGATGGAACCGACCAAGCCCTTCGTCTCGACCATTCCCAGCGCATCAAGCGAAATATCTGCCATGTAGATTTGCTCCTTTCAAAGAAAGATTATGAGAGTTCTATTCAAATAAGCGTGATTCGAATATACTGAAACGGGAGCATAATGTCAATCAACATTGTATATTCTGGCGAAACCGGCGCATTTTCTTGTATTTTTGTGCTCCGGAAAAACATACGGCTTTTTTTCAACGGTCAGGATCTTAACTTCTATATCCCCCGTAGATCCATGAACTTAACCGGACTTCGGCAACCGTCAGTCGTGACCCCATTCGCCGAAGGAATTCGGCTCGTACCACACATCAAGATATTGGAGGCGTTAACATTTTCAAGAGCTCTTTTCCCGCGAATTTCCCGAAAATGATTGACATTCCTTGAGGATTTCGGTATATTTTTCCGTTAACACGTTATCTATCGAATCATCATCAAGAGAGAGCAGGCCCTGACTAAAACCAAGAAAATTTGGATCATCATAGTCTCGATTCCGGTGGTCATCCTCATCGCCGGTGCCGTAGCTCTGAAGCTCTACTTTACCGGCGACCGGCTTAAGGCGCTGATCATACCCCGCATCCAGGAATCGACCCACCGTACCGTAGAGGTCAAAGACATTTCACTCGCACTCTTCCCGCAGCTTGGCGTATCGGTCGAAGGCCTGAGCATTTCGAATCCACCCGGAGCAAAGTTTCAGCACGAGCAGTTTCTTTCACTCGACAAATTGCTCATTGACGTTAAGATTCTGCCCTTGCTCGGAAAACGATTCGAAATCAACCGGCTGATCCTCAACCACCCCAAAATCAATCTTGAAAAACTGGAAAACGGCGCGAAGAACTATTCGGCCGGAACCACAGAGACTCACGGACCGGAAATTGCCGGAGGAAGCCCGACATCCGCAGGAAGCTCCTTTCTTCTCGCGAATTTCGAAATCACCGACGGCGAGATTGAATATATCGACAGGAAGTTCAATTCACATGCGGTGATTCTCGGCTACAACCAGACCGCGAAGGCAGAAACCCGTCCCGCCGATAACTCCATCGGGATCGAACTCCACTCGACCATCGACAAACTGAGTTACGGCTCTCTGAAGATGGCGTATGTGAGCGAGATTGCGGTCACAGCAAACGCGCATTTGACGCTGGATCTACAGAAGTATCTGGTCACTCTCGATGACATCGACATCCATTTGAAAGATCTGCCTTTGAAGGTCACGGGGACCGTTTCGAATTTGCGGACCGTCCCGTTCCTCGATATGGCCATCACGGCACCGGATGCACGCATGGGACAATTGTTGTCGCTTGTTCCTCCCGAATTGCTGAAAGCGGCAAAGGGTTTGACGAGCACGGGCGACGTGAAGTTCTCCCTGACCGTCAAAGGCGAAATGAGTGAGACGATGAATCCCGGAGTACAGGGAGCCTTCGCCGTGACAAACGGAAAGATTCAGTACGCGTCACTTCCGAAGTCCATCACCAACGTTAACATCGCCGGATCGTTCGATAAACCCGCTGCACCAATCACCGCGACGGGAATCGGGTCGTTCAGCCTTGACCGGTTTGCGGCAAGTCTCGGGAACAATGACATCGCCGGAAAACTGCACGTTTCGAACTTTGACGACCCAACACTCTCCGCCTCATTTTCCGGAACGATGAACCTCGCCGAGGTGAAGGACTTTTATCCTCTCGAACAGGGAACGGAAGTCAGCGGTCTGCTGCGCGCCAGCATTTCGCTTGAGGGCAAGGTGAAAACTCCGGCCGCCATGAATGCAAGCGGCTCGCTGGAGTTTCAAAATGTGACCGTGAAGACCGCGACATCACCACGCCCGCTCAGGAACATGGTCGGAACGATCACGTTCAATAATCAACTGGTCGAATCGAAACAGCTCGCCATGAATATCGGGGAGTCGGACGTAACTCTCTCGTTTGTCCTGAAGAACTATCTCGGTTTAGTGATGGAAGAAGCCGAAAAGGCCGGGAAGCCCGGAGCGACTATTACTCTCTCGTCGAAACAGCTCCGCACGGCGGACCTGCTTTCGGACTCCACGGCCCAGACGTCCCCCTCAAAGAAGCCTGCGACAAAGGCGGGGCAGGCCGGATTGCTTCCGGGGATTGACATCGATGCCAATGTTAGTGTCGGCAAACTTGTCACCGAAAAATTCGAGTTTGACAACGCCCGCGGATCCGTTTCGATTTCCGGCGGCACCGTTACGCTGAAGAACTTTTCATTGAATGCGTTTCAGGGAACCGTTCTCAGTAAAGGCACGCTCGACCTTCGCGATCCCGGAAAACGACCGTTCAATCTGGACCTTGACATCGTCGGAGTCGATGCTCATGCGATACTCCCGAAGTTCACATCCGTCGGGAATAACCTCTTCGGCAAATTCACGATGAAGACAAAACTCCAGGGCGAGCTCGACGATACGCTTGGGCTCAACCGGCAGGCACTGGCCGGCAATGGAACAGTGCAGATGTTCGACGGAAAGGTCGTTGGCGTGGCGCTCACATCAAAAATTGCGGACCTCACCGGGCTCAACGAGCTGCGCGAGTTGAACTTCAAGAATTGGTCGAATTCATTTACCATCGCGAACGGCCGCGTCACCATTTCGGACTTGCGCGTGAATGCCGGAACGACCGATATTCTCATGAGCGGCTCCCAGGGACTCGACGGCTCGATCGATTACAGTCTGGTTGTGAAACTGCCGGGCTCTGCCTCCGACCGCCTCAACCTCTCCGGCGTTCCTGGAGAATTGCTGCAATTCTTCAAGGATAAAGATGGACGCATCAGCCTGAGTTTTCTCGCGACGGGAACGTACTCCGAGCCGATTCTGAAACTCGACACGAAATCTCAGGAACAGTTGGCAAAACAAGCCCTGCAGCAAAAAGGGGACGAAGCCAGGAAAAAGCTGGAAAACGACCTCAAGAAGAAGGCGGAGGACGTCTTGAAGAATCTCTTCAAACACCCCTAAGAGCCTGTGCCCATCGCACATCTCGCAGTCAGGCCCAAGCGATCCCTCGGCCAGAACTTTTTGGTCGACGACAATATTGCCAGGAAAATCGTTGCGTCGTTACATCTTCAGAAAGACGATGTTCTTCTTGAAATCGGCCCGGGGCATGGAGCTCTGACGAAATATCTTGCGCAGAGCGTCCGGCATTTGATCGCTGTGGAAATCGACGGCCGGGTGGTGGATACATTGCGAACGACCTACGGATCATCATCCGCGACCATTCTCCACCAGGATTTTCTGGAGACCGACATTCATTCATTCGCGAGGAAATTCAGGACAAGGATTCGCGTCGTCGGAAATATTCCCTATCAACTGACAAGCCCGATTCTTTTCAAGATATTCGATGAACATCGCTCCGTGTGCGACGTGACTATGATGGTGCAAAGAGAAGTCGCCCGGCGAATCGTTGCGAAACCGGGAACAAGAAATTGCGGAATTCTCTCGGTGATGTCCCAGTTTTATGGAACACCCAAGGTTCTTTTCACCGTCTCGTCAAACTGCTTTTATCCAAAACCAAATGTGACATCGACGGTACTCCAGATGAAATTGTTCCAGAAACCCCAATCCCCCGTGGATGTGGAGCTCTTGAGAACCGTTGTAAGGACGGCATTCGGGAAGCGGCGGAAAACCCTACGCAACAGCTTGAAATTCCTCCCGTTCGACAAGGACATCGTGGCAAAAGTATTTCCGGGCATCACGATTCCTCTGAACAGACGGGCGGAGGAGTTGACCATCGATCATTGGATTAACCTCACAAACGAGATCGGGGCATGTCTGTCGTGACAACACACATTCATTTTTACCGCACCGATAACCAGGTTTTCCCCGTGGATGTCATGACCGATAAAGAAAGACCACTCCGGGTATACCGGAATTACTGAAATGCCAGAGAACAAAAAACAAAATTCGTCGGCGACGGCTCAAGGAACTCAGGCCGCATCTGCCCTCCTGCTCACGCAAGCTGCCCGTCAAACACCGGACGACCTTTGCGCCCGGCTCCAGACGCAACTGTCCGGACTCACGCAGGAAGAAGCCGACAGGCGGTTAGAAGAGCGCGGCCCCAATGAAGTCGCACGTGAGAAGCGACACGGGTGGCTGTGGCGGCTGATGATGACGACCAAGAATCCTCTTGTCATTCTTCTTTCTGTTTTGTCGGTCATTTCGTTCGCGACGGGTGACATCCGCTCGGGCGTCGTTATGGTGTTGATGGTCTTTCTCGGCGTTGTCCTTCGTTTTGTGCAGGAGTCACGCGCGGATACGGCGGCGGCAAAGCTTAAAGCAATGATCAGCGTGACGGCGACGGCCATCCGCGACGGTCAACCGGTGGAGATTCCGCTGAAAAATATCGTTCCCGGAGACATCGTGAAGCTCGCCGCCGGCGACATGATCCCCGCCGATGTGAGGATTGCATCCTCAAAGGATTTATTCATCATTCAGGCATCCCTGACCGGCGAGTCACTGCCGGTTGAGAAATTTGACGCGCCCGAAACCAGAGACAACGCGGCGCTGCTCGAATTGTCGGACATTTGTTTCCTGGGAACGAGTGTCGAGAGCGGCAGTGCCACCGCCGTGGTCGTCAATACCGGTTCCCATACGTATTTCGGGCAAATGGCCCGCAGCATCGGGGGAACCCCCATCGAGACCAGTTTCGAGAAAGGCGTCAATCGTTTTACGTGGCTGATGATCCAGTTCATGATGGTGATGGTGCCACTGGTATTCCTGATTAACGGCTTCACAAAACACAACTGGTTTGAAGCGTTCTTCTTTGCGCTTGCCGTTGCCGTTGGATTGACACCCGAAATGCTGCCGATGATCGTTTCTGTCTCTCTCTCAAAGGGAGCGATTGCAATGTCCCGCAAGAAGGTCATTGTCAAGCGATTGAATTCGATACAGAACTTCGGCGCGATGGATGTGCTCTGCACGGACAAGACCGGGACATTAACAATGGACCACGTCATTCTCGAGCGGCATTGCGATGTCGTCCAGAAGGAAGACCATGAGGTGCTCCTCGACGCCTATTTGGTCAGCACATTTCAAACAGGGTTGAGGAACGTTCTCGACAGAGCAATTCTTCAATGCGAGGATATCCCCGACCAGGCGACCGTCGCTCAGTACGTCAAGGTCGACGAGATTCCGTTTGATTTCTCCAGACGGATGATGTCGGTGGTTGTGAAGCTACCTGCCGGGGAACCCCGGCTCCTGACCAAGGGTGCCCCCGAGGAAATCTTTCTCCGCTGTACTCGTTTTGAATTGGATGGCGAGGTGCTTCCTATGGATCCGATTCTCATCCAGGACCTCAAGGATGAATACGAACGACTGAGCAGCGACGGCTTCAGGGTGCTTGCTCTTGCCTACAAGGACGTGGAGAAGAAAACCGCTTACTCCAAGAACGATGAGGCCGATCTGGTGCTGAGGGGGTATGTGGCATTTCTTGACCCGCCCAAGGACACCGCGGCACCCGCCATTGCGGCGTTGCAGCAGCATGGCGTCACCGTGAAAATTCTCACCGGTGATAATGACCTCGTCGCACGAAAGGTGTGTCATGAAGTTGGACTTTCCGAGAGTAGCGCTTTGGTCGGCGGTCAGATTGAACAGATGTCCGACGTGGAACTTTCCGAGTCCGCAGAAAAAACGACACTTTTTGCTCGACTCTCCCCGGCTCACAAGAAACGCATCATCGACGTATTGCGAAAAAAGGGACATGTCGTCGGCTTCATGGGCGATGGAATCAATGACGCACCCGCCCTCCGGGCCGCCGACGTCGGCATCTCCGTGGATACGGCAGTCGATATCGCCAAGGAATCAGCCGACGTCATCCTGCTGGAAAAAAGCCTCATGATCCTCGAGGAAGGCGTTCTGGAAGGGCGCAAAGTCTTCAGCAACATCCTGAAGTATGTACGCATGGGCGCGAGCTCGAATTTCGGAAACATGTTCAGCGTGCTGGGCGCGAGCGCATTTTTGCCGTTCCTGCCCATGGCTCCCATCCAGGTGCTGACGAACAACCTCCTATACGACTTTTCCCAGGTACCCATTCCGACCGACAGCGTCGACCCCGAGCAAATCGCGAAACCCCGGCCATGGACGATCGACGAAATTAGAAAGTTCATCCTGTTCATCGGCCCCATTAGCTCCATCTTCGATTATTCAACATACTTTGTGATGCTGTACATCTTTAAATGCTGGGATCCGTCCCGGGCATCGCTCTTTCAAACAGGATGGTTTGTCGAATCTCTGATGACGCAAACGTTAATCATCCACGTCATTAGAACGAATAAAATTCCATTCCTTCAAAGCCGTCCGAGCCTGCCACTGATGTTGACAACGGGGGTCATCATGCTGCTTGGCATGTGGCTGCCCTATTCTCCTTTTGCACGATCGCTTGGCATCGTTGATCTCCCGGCGTTGTACTGGCCCATACTGTTAGTCACGCTCTTATCGTATGTTACGTTGACACAGTTTGTGAAAACATTCCTTTTGAAGAAGGGCTGGATCTGACCAAGCAAGGGCATGAGGCCGGCATTTCCCAACAAAAAGAATCTGGAGTTCTTCGAAGCATGGATCGATTAGCGCGCCGGCTCCGTTTCTTGCGTCCCGTGGACGCATTGACCATTACGTTCGCGCTTTTTTTGTCGTTCATTAGTCTCGTCATCGCTCCGCATTTCAGCCAGTGGTTTTGGATCATCTGCATCAACGTACTCGCGAGCGCCGGCGTTATTCTCTTCGCCAAAATAGCCGCAGGCGTAACCGACCCGTCAAAGCTCAACGAGCACCCACGGGGAAACCCTTTTCTAAGAATTGTATACGACTGGTACCCTGCGCCTCTTATCTTTCTCTCCTTTAAGGAAATTTACGTCATCATGCAGGCCCTGGGAATACCCGACCGCGACAACGTGCTAATAGCCATCGACCGATGGCTTTTCGGTGTTGATCCGACGGTCTGGTTGTATCAATTTGCCACGCCGGTGCTGACCGAGATTCTTGAGATTGCGTACGCGAGCTTTTACATCCTGATGCTGGTGACAGGCTTTGAACCGTACATTCGGAGAGACTACGGCAAATTCAATTTTTTCATTTTTACATTCATCTATGGCTTCTTCCTGTCGTACATCGGATACTTGCTTGTGCCGGGAGTCGGGCCGCGATTCACACTCCACGATTTCTCAGCTTTGAAGGATGAATTGCCCGGCATTTTCTGCACCGATGCAATTCGCGATTTCCTTAATGCGGGAGAATCTATTCCCCGGAATGCCACGAATGCGATTGCGATGGTTCAGCGGGACGTGTTCCCGAGCGGCCATACGCAGATGACACTCATCGTGATATACCTCGCCGCGAAATTCAAACTCCGAACTCGTTATTTCTTGTTCGTTTTTGGGACGTCACTCATCATCGCGACGGTCTATTTGCGTTACCATTACGTGGTCGACCTGATCGCGGGTGCCGCGTTCATGGTATTTACCGTCTGGACGGCTCCAAAATTATATGCCTGGTGGGAGAGGTTCCGGACTCAAATTGAAGCATGATGTGCTGTATTGCATTGGTTCTATAATCTTAACAACCGGTTGACGATCGGTCCGCGGGAGATTGGCACATCATTGAAATAATTCCGTTACGCCCGTTTCGAAAGGAGAAGGACACCATGCTCAGGAAAAACATAACTGCGGTCTTCGGTATCGTACTTGTTCTCACCGGATGGATGTCGAATGGGTGCGCCACCAAGGACCCCGACAGATACTATAATGACCATGAGGGTTTCTCCATGAAATTCCCGGCGGCATGGGAGAAGGAGGAAGGAGTTTTGGCGATAAAAGTCATCGCCAGGGCGCCCCAGGATGGTGCGACGGATCAATTCCGGGAAAATGTTAATGTGACCGTCGACAGACTACTGAAAGCCATGACCATCGAAGAATACTTCCAGCAGAGTGTGACCAATATGAAGAAAGTGCTAACCGAATTTCAAGATCAGGAGAAGGGACAGGGTTTCATCGACGACTACGATGCGAAGTGGATGGTCTATACTCACAGGATTGGTGCTTCGACCTTCAAAGTCCTCGTGTACATGATCGTGAAAGATAATCGAGGATACGTGATTACCTGTACAGCTTTACCCGACCAGTTTTATAATTTTAGGAGTCAATTCGAGGACATCGCGCAGACCTTCCAGTTTGAATAAAACGGTACGGCGCGGGGAGGCGCCGGATCTTCCAGAACATCCTGAACGTCGGGAACGGTGCTTTGGCTCTTGTTCCCGCGCCAGCATTCACAGAAAAATCCACCACACCAACGCAAACACCGGAATCAAGATCGGCAGCGAATACTTGAGGACATAACCACCGAAACTCGGACTTTGCGCGCCCGCATGGTCGGCGATGGCTTTTACCATGAAGTTCGGCGCGTTACCGATGTAGGTCATCGCGCCGAAGAACACCGCGGCGACTGAAATCGCCTTGAGATACGCGCTCTGGTTGCCAATGAGATACGCTGTTTGAATGTAGTCAACGGGAATATTTCCAGCGGAGACGAGGCCGGGATGGTTTGCCATCAGCACCGCGACGGTGGCACGAATCTCTGCGGCATGGACGCCGGCTACGTCTGCAAGGCCGGTACCATTCGTTGAAATCACGTGTTGCACCTGCTGAATGATATCCCGGTCGACGAACAAGCCAACCGATGCGCTGAGAAAATTGAGGTATGTCGGCGCATTGGCCAGCACACTCGACAGGATTCCCGTCCCCCAATAAAAATGCCCGACAGAGACAATCCCAATCTTTGCAGAATTCATCTCCAGCCATTCGAGGGCGGGGGCCATTGTCGCAAAAATCCCGAAGAATAAAATTGCGACCTCCTTCAGCGGCAGAAAATGGAATTCATTCTTTTCGTGAATTTCTCTCTTCGTCGTGAAGTATGAACCCACCGCTGCGGCAGCCATGATGGACTCTCGCGCGAAGAGCGGATGCTCGACAAACACCGCGACAACAATCATCAGAAGGAAAAGAACGTTGTGCATTCCTCCGATTTCAAATTTGTCGTACAGGTCTTCGCCCGTCACCTGAGGTTGTAACTCTTCCGGTTTTTGAAAACTGAGGTAATCGATAACGTAGAAAACCAGAAGAATGACTCCAACCGCCAGCGCCCACGCCTGCCAAACGTTCTCGAGTATCCAGAAGAACGGGACCCCTTTGAGATACCCAAGAAACGGCGGCGGATCGCCTATCGGGGTGAGTACACCTCCGATATTGCTCACAAGGAAGATGAAGAAGACCACGTGATAGCCGCGAAGCCGGGACCGGTTCATGCGGACGTATGGACGGATCATGATCATCGACGCGCCCGTGGTGCCAAGGACATTCGACACGACGGCGCCGACAGCGAGGAACAGCAGATTTGAGAGAGGTGTAGATTTTCCCCTGAGGCGAATATGCATCCCTCCCGCAACCACAAACAACGAGCCGATAAGAATGATGAGACTTACGTACTCGAATCCCGCAGACCATATCCTGTCGGGATTCCGGAGAACAAGAAAGTAATACGCGATTGTGATGCCACTTAATCCGAAGGTCACGAGCGGGTAATTTCTCTCCCACCACCGCTTGTGAACAAGCGGCATGACAGCGATTGCAAGCAAGAGAAGAACGAAGGGAATGATCATGTATGAACTTCCAGGCATGGCACCGGGGAACCGACGAAGCCCGCGAACGAAGGTCAGCGACCGACGGTCACGATGGCCACGCTATCGAGGTCCGCTGATCTTGCACCGGACAACACTCATCACTTCTTCCGTTTTCATTTTGCTCGTCTTGAGCAACGATGCGACCTCTTCCGACCTCCAGCCGACGAACTCGGTATCCTTGATACTGCTCAGATTGATTTGCACGTTGAGAGCAGCACCCTCGGCAGCCGCATTTAACGTCAGCGCACTAACCCCCGCATCACTGAGGGAATTTGCATTACCTTTTTCCGCCACCACTTTAGCCAACGCAAGCGCATCAATCACATGTTTCATGACCTCGAGGGGGACGAGGGCGGCCTCTTTCGTCGCCGCCTCGATGGCGGCGGAGCGGAGTGCCTTCTGGGCTTCCGTATCTTTCGGCAAGCCAAAAGCTTCCATCACTTTATTGAACGCGATGGTGTCACGGTCGATAAGCCGCGTAAAAGTCTGACGCAGCTGCTCTGATTGGCGCACGACATTCTTCATTTCACCTTCAACGTCAGCGTATTTCTTTTTGCCGATCGTCAAATTGCCAACCATCGATGTCAGGGCAGCGCCCAGCGCGCCCGACAACGCTGCGACACTGCCTCCCCCCGGTGCGGGGGTGTTCGACGCAAGTTCATCAAGAAATGTGGTGACCGTTTCTTCTACAAGCATGTTGATTCTCCTTGAACCCCCTGCTGTCCCACCTTTGGCGGGATTTCGCTCTCCCGGAGGGATAGGGGAGACAGCGTGAGGGTCGTTATTAGATCATGTATTCAATAATTTTTTTCTTCGGATCGAACGACTCAAGCTGACTGAGCCCGAGACGTTCAATCGCTGTATGAATTAGTTGTTCCTCGTTCATCGGCGCAGCCGAACTGCCGACATAGAATGTTCCTGCAAGCAATAGCGCTTCCTTAGGAATCAATCCTACGACCTCGCTTCCCGTCACTTCGACCCCGAGTTTCTGCGCTTCCTTTTTCACTTCCTCATACGCACGATGCGGCGGCGTAATATTGTAATTCGTAAGATTGATGGAAACCTGAGCGATATTGAGCCGTTCAAGAAAGACTCCCATCGCTTTGACGGATTTCAAGGAGCCGGGAATTTTTGTCGATTTTCCACTCGCATCCTTCACCGTCCTTCCGCTTTCACGGATGCGCACGGCTATTTCCTGGGCGGGTTCCTTGCTGTCGGTTTTAAGATTGACATTGTAGGCAATCAGGAAAACCCGCGCGCCGGTTACGGTTGCACCGGATTTCTCGTTGAAAACGGGTTCTCCATAGTCGGGCCGCCATGCAGGATCTTTGAGTTTATCCCGAAGTGCTTCATATTCACCTTTTCTGACATTGGCAAGATTCCTTCTTTCGGGCAAGCGTGCCGCTTCCTCGTAGAGATACGTAGGGATGTGAAGCTCTTCCGCAACGCGCTTTCCATACTCGTTGGCAAGGCGTACACAATCTGCCATGGTGACTCCGGAAACCGGGACGAACGGGACGACATCCGTCGCACCGATCCGGGGATGCTGACCCTCGTGATACTGCATATCGATCATTTCTGCAGCCGTTTTTGTCGCCTGAAAGGCGGCCTCCTTGACGGACTCGGGCTCACCCACGAACGTCACGACACAACGGTTGTAATCCTTGTCCGGTTCAACGCCGAGGAGTTTCACCCCGGCTACGCGACGAATGCTGTCACCAATCGCCTTGATGACGCGTTCGTTCCGCCCTTCGCTGAAGTTCGGGACACATTCTACAAGTGGTTTCATCTTCTCAAAAGAGTTTTTCCTTATTATTCGATGTTGGCAGCACAATTGCACCCTCCTTGAAATTGCCCAGCACTTCGGCTTTCCCCCGGAGAAACAAGTGTCCGACAAGTGCGCCCGTTACGGCATCAAGCTCATCGCCGTTCATTTTCTTATCCAGCCCTTTCGCTCCGAGCTTTCGCAATCCTCTCAGGAGTTTTCCCAATCCTTCCTGTTTCCTCGGAATTCCCCAGACATCCTGTGCGGCGCCCGGATACATCTCGATGACTTCATACCCTTTGCGCTTCAATTTCTTTTTCAGTGCGATGCCACGCAGGGTCAGGGAGCGCATCGGACCGAGAGTAATCGGAAAAAAACGGATACCCCGCCTGTGCAATTCCCGGTCGCACACGCGGAAATGCTCTCCGTTCCGGTCATCCATCGTCTTTCTTCCGGGAGGGAGATTCAGAGGCGCATCGATCGCGACGAGGTCCGGCTTCGCCCGCTCTACAAAATCTAAGATTTCCTCATCCGCGAAGACCGTTGCCCATGAAGTTATCGTTTTTCCCCTCAACGTACAAATTCCCGTGTTGCGCTTCAGACTTCCGGCGAGGTCGATACCCACAACGGTAAAGGTCCGTCTCCTCCTATCAGAATTCAAGCACCGTCCCACGCTTGATCACTTGTTCAACGTGATTCTCCCCGAAATGATACGGGAGAAATTTATACTCCGGGATGTTCAGGACCACCATGTCGGCTTTTTTCCCGACCTCGATGCTTCCGATCTCATGCGAAAGACCGACGGCGGCGGCGGCATTTAGTGTTGACGCGGTAATTACTTCCTCCGGCGTCATGCGCATGTGTGTGCAGGCGATTGTCATCATCAAGGACATACTGTACGACATACATGAACCCGGATTGAAGTCGGTCGCAATCGCGACGGGGACGCCGGCATCGATCAGGCTCCGTGCGGGTGCGTACCTATGGTTCAGGAAAAATGAGACACCCGGCAGCAGCGTCGCAACGACTCCCGCGGCGGCCATGGATTGTATTTCACTCTCCGTTATATGTTCGAGATGGTCGGCAGAGATGGCGCCCACTTTCGCCGCAAGTCCGGCTCCGCCCGATGGGCTGAGCTCGTCCGCATGTATCTTCGGCGTTAGCCCGAATCTTTTTCCGTCCAGAAGAATTGCTTCGCTCTCCACAACATCAAAATATCCGGCTTCGCAAAATACATCACAGAAGGTCGCGAGCTTGTGAGATGCGACGTAAGGAATCATTCGTTCGTTGATCTCGCGAATGTACTCCTTCCTGTTTTCGGCAAACTCCGGCGGGACGGCGTGCGCGCCGAGAAATGTCGGGACAATCGAAATCACTTCTTCTTTTTCCAGCTCGACAATTGATTCAAGCATCTTGATTTCATTGTCCATGTCGAGCCCGTAGCCGCTTTTGATTTCCGCCGTCGTCGTTCCATGGCGCAGCATGTTGCTCAACCATCGTCGCGCCTGCTTCTTGAGCTCTTTCTTCGATGCTTCCCGCGTTTGCCGCACGGTACTCAGGATCCCCCCACCCCGCTCTGCGATCTCCTGATACGACATGCCCGCGCTTCGCATGGCGAATTCACCCTCGCGGCTGCCGCCGAAGACCAAATGCGTGTGTGAATCGACAAAACCGGGCATCACGATGTTGTCCATGCAATCGACAACGTCGGCCTCTTGGACACTACCCAGCGCAATATCCTCCATTCGACCGACCCAGGTGATCGTATCGCCCTCTACGAGAACGGCGGCATTCTCGATCACACCAAGGTCGTTCATCTCATGGCCGACCTTTACGCTCCTGCCGCGCGCGGGCACTGTGACAAGTTGCCGTATATCAAGAAGGGCAAGTTTCATGGTTCTATGAAGAGCTTCATCGTATACAAACGGTATCAAAAGATACTCAAAAACATTCGTTCTTTCAAAGCGGGGGAGGGCCCCGACGCGAAACGTGAACATCTCTCACGATCGCCAGGAGAAATTCCCGGAAGAACATTCAGCGGGAGCTTAACGACTGAACCTTGTGCTGTGCAAACGCGTTGTTCGGTTCGAGTGCAAGGACGCGTTGATAGTTTTTCAGTGCGGCTCGCCTGGCGTGTCGCTGCTCGAACAAATGCGCGAGGAAGGAGTAGACCTGAACGTTCTTCGGGTCTTCCCCGCGTGCCCTCATCGCTTCATCAATCGCTTCCTGATGGAGCTGCATTTGCTCATATAACCCTGCAATCGACAAATGGATCCTGCTGCGTTCAATCGGCATCCGCAGTTGCCTGAGAGAATCCGCAAGCTGCGTCATCCTCACGAATGTGCGAACGACACGATTGGTGTCATCGATGAGTCTCAAGTGATGAAGATAAACATTCGCCTGAACCGTGTCGCCCATCTGGATGGCATAATCCCATCCCCAGAGAAGTCCGACAAAGTAGGAGGAGTCTGATTTGACCATATCAGCCATTACTTCATTTGCCCGCTGGGGATAACCAATATCCCAATACCGTGATGCTATTCTGAATAGCCTTACAGAACGAATCTGGGGCTGAACCATCGTGCGGACGGAAGCAAGGTCTTCCATTAATCCGTAGTGTACGCGTGCCTCGTTCAGGAGGGAGAGTACTTGCGGCATAGCAAACAGGCGTTTATAGTACACCGTTGCTTCTTGTGTTTTCTCGGCCAGACATGCTGCGAGGAGAGCTTGATAGACGAGTTCCTGGTTGTCAGGCGTCTGGCCTAAAGCCTCTGCGAACATTTCAGAGGCAGCCTGATAATGACCCCGAAAGAGCTCAAACCTCCCTTTTCGCAAGAGCCAGCTTGCGCTGAGCGTATCGGCCGTTACCGGCGTAAAGGTCGTTACCGGCGGGTCGGCAAGTCGTGAATGAACCTTGAAAAGATTCAGATCGGCAACCTGAAACACGAGGTCAAACCAAAAACGGCGCGATTCTCCCATCGTGAACTCAAGAAATCGGACGTCACCAACGCTGTTAGGCGCGAGCATATAGTCCACCTCCTGGTCGGAGAGAATCCTCTCAAAAATCGGGAGAGGTACTCCCCGGTCAAGCTCCACGATCTTTCTACTCCCTACAACGAGCGCAAGGTCTTTGACCGGCGTCGCGATGACTGCATCTCCGGGAAGACTCGCCTGCATCCACTCTCCAATAACCGTCCACGGCTTTTTGTACGTCAAGGACAGATCACTGCCCCTGGCTTTGATGTAGACATTAGACGGTGATTCCCAGTGTTTGAAATTCGATTTGATGACGTCGTAATCAACCGTCACCATCGGGACGAGCAGCATCACAACCACCGCCACGGCGAGAGATGTTTGATAGTCTTCAATGTACGTCCTGGCCCAGAAGGCTAACCTTTTGCCACCGGTGAGGAAATAGAAGAGTATCAGAGGCAACAGTGGAAAAAGAAAGCGAAGATCGTTGACGGGGTACACCGTTACGATCAACAAATACAGAATCAGAAAAGAAAGACGGAGTTTGCCGGTGGCAGACGACCGCAGGTCGAAGAACAATCCTATTAGAACCACCGGACTGATACAAACCACAATCCATGCCAGGGCCGAACCTATGACGTCAGCCATTGAAACCGAGAAAGAGGATGGGTACATGATGAGGTTCAGATACGGTCCGACGAGAAGCTTGCCTCCGAGCGCCGACGCGTACAGTTTAAGATTCATCCAGATTCTCACCAACATTTCCATCGTAATTGAATCTTCCCCGCCGGTCGCAAAATGCTGAAATGTCAGCGCTAAATTGCCCTGTTCACCGCCTGGGGGAGTGCCGACGAGAACCTCATTGCGGACATACCACAGCGCGAAAGCAAGAACCGGCACCACCAAAGAGACAAAAGCAAGTTTTATTCTTCTCCGGAGCAGGAAAAACATCGACACGGCAACGACAAGAGCGGCTCCGATTTCGCGAAGAAGCACGACTGCCGACAAAGCGATGGCAAGCTTGAAATAATCACGGCTTTTCGGCTCGGACTCACCGGAGAGTCTCTCACACAGGAGAAGCACATACAGCATGAGCGTAACAAACGGGGCCTCGGAGAGCGCTTCCGTCGAGAAAACGACCATCAAGGGATTGAGGGCGAAGAGTATAGCCCCGGGAATGGCAACCGACTTTCCGCCGAGTCGCTCCAGCAGCTTATACAAGGCAATCACTGCCAGCAGTCCCCAGATCAATGTCCACACCTTGACGGCAGGTAACGACAACGGAAAGAGGATTTCGATCGGGGCTATCACCACGGAATAGAGCGGCGCGTTCACGACATGCCGATTGGGTTCTACCGAGATGTTATCGACAAACCCCTGCCCCTTTGCCAATGAATTCCCAAGAATGACGTAGTTGGTACTATCGGGGTTGTACATGGAAATGTCATTGATCCGCAGAAATCCGGCGACAAAAAACACAAGGCAGATGAGCATTAGCCAACGATTGTCGGAGAAAATCCGATTTTTTTTTAGCTCCAGAATATCCGATGCGGGGAGAGAGCTCATATTGTCAGCCGATAGAGATTCCATTCCTTCATATGCTTCGCCCCGAGCTTTTCATAAAAGCGGATGGCAGGCTTATTCCAACCCAGCACCGTCCATTCCATGCGACCGCAGCGGCGGCGGCGTGCCTCGCTCCAACAATGCTTAAACAACTTCAGCCCGATTCCTTCCTTCCGGTATTCTTGCAAGACGAATATATCTTCAAGGTACATTGTCGGTAAAGCAAGAAAAGAAGAATACGTCTCAAAGAAAATAGCATATCCAACGGCTTTCCGGTCGACAAAAGCGAGCAGCGCTTCAAAGCGCTTTCGCTTACCGAACGCGTCGCGCAGGAGCCGGGTGCGAGCCGAACGCGACGGCCTCTTCAGTTTCTCGTAATCCGCCAGGGCATTGACGAGCGCCAGAAATTGCTTGCCGTCTTTTCTGGCGGCCGGCCGGACAATGATGGATTTCATACCCGCTGTTATTTCTCGGATTGGGAAAAGAGTTGCGCGTATCCTATGCATTGCACAACAGGCAATGACGGATACCGGAGGAACGATGGATCAGTTTTGGACATCAAGCAGAGCACGAATGTCGATCCTTTATCATTTTGAATGCATTGAGCATGCACACACTGCGCGCATAAGCCCGCAGTCTTGGGAATCTGTCGGTTCATGAATCAGTCGGCTGCGATGACGCTCGCGATTGCACGATTGAGCCGTGGTAAGTTACTATCTTCGTCGGACAATTTCAAATATTTCCTGAAGAAATCAATTGGCCCCCGGGCAATGGTTTCGACGAGCGCGGCTCTTCCCATCTGGAGGTCGATTTCTCTCGCCATGACCATCCCAGCCATTGCGCCGTAATTGTCCCGGTATCCGCTCAGGTTGGCTGTTCGAATAAGTTCTGAGGCGCGCGATGGCGTAAGTTTGTCGGAGAGCAGTTCCGTCGCATTCGCGTTGAATGTCGAAAAGACCTCTCTCGTTCTATTGTACCAGTCTCTGGGCAGGTTCCCATGGCCGAGTTGGTCGAGCGAAAGGTAGTAGGCGATGCCCTCGTTCTGCGTCAAGTCCATCAGCGCATGGAATGGGCGGTTGTGTTTACTATAATAGCGCTTCCACGTCGAAGAATTTTCTTTATAGGCCCCGAAGGCAGCGTGAAAGACTTCGTGCGCCGTTACCCCCAGCAGCGAAATGAAACGTTCATTGAGCGTCTGACCGTAATTAACAGCGTGCGCGAGATTGATGACGATAGTCAACTCACCCTCCCCCTCGCCGACAAATTGAGGCACATCGCCGCGCCAGAGAATCCGTCGGACGTACGCATCGACATTTTCATGACCGAACGCCACGACGTAGACCGGGATGATCAAAGAAATATCGGCATCTTGCGGGAATATCTGCTCGACAGTAGCAACAACTCTACGGTTGAAGTTTTGCTTTTTCATCTCACCAAGAAGCTCCTTGATGCCCGCGACGTTCTTTCGCGCATCTTCAAGATGATATACATCGTCCCGCATGAAATCATGGTACTTCAACGAATCAAGAGACGATTGAAGCCGCGCGGTCACCGAACCGCTGTTCGCAATCAATCCCGCCGTTGACGCGACGACCAGGCTGCCGCGCAGACCTGCCAGTTCCTGTGTGCTCACGAACCGGTCCTCGTAGAGGTCGACGCACTGTTCGGCGACAGTAAAATTCAATCGTAAGTCGACATTGAACTTTGGGTTGGTTTGGGCCGATGCGGAGGCTCCTGCAAAGCGCCCCAACAAGATGAACAGGGCAAGCAGGCGGAGAGCCCGTTTCAAAGAAACGAAAGGCATTCTTAGAGTTCCCGGTTCATGCTTCATTCAGGAAAACACCGAGCCCAAATAAGAACGTTCCCCGCAAACCGACCACCGGAATGTTACAGCGAGCTTTAGCTCGCGAGCGAATGCAGCAGCACGCCTCGGACCGAAGTTCGGATCACATTTCACAGGTTATCTAAATCCTTCTTTTACGTAGCACCACTTCCATTCTTCGGGCGAAGACGCTAACCCCACGACGACGGCGTTGTATGACACATAATCTATGGTTCTTCTTAGTTCCTGTCCGCTGCGCACCACGTGGTTGTAACTTTCATGGTGCCAAAAGCTGCCACGCCTACCGAGCAACTGATTTGCCCCACGTGAGGTACGTCCTTTCAAGAGTTGCAAGATGCGCGTCAATCTAAATCGATTGTTCTGTGTATCACCATGCAGATCTGGTTTTGGCTCGAACCCCCGCAGGTCGACCACCACGTGCACATGATTTGGCATAATTGTGTATGCTATCAGACTGTAGAGTTTATCATCCAAGTCGTGGATTTCGTTTGCAACCAAACCCGCTACTGCGGGGTCGTTCAACCAGTGCGGACCGTTCTCAGCCTTCTTCAAGAACGCAGTATATCCGTCAACGTACTTATTCGGCAACTCTCCTCGGCCCCGGCCATGCATCCCCTTTACAAGCAGTCTTTCCAGTTTCATCGGTTCATCGATCAACTCGCGGATCACCTTTTTCGGTAACGATCCCGCCAAGCGGAATGTTACAAAGAATATCGCCTCCGCCGGCTGATAATGCGGCAATTGCCGCCTGTAGTATGTGTTATCCTCCCCCATATCGCAACCCTGTGTCACGAGCTTCAGCTCGTGAACGTTGGCAACATTTCCCCCCGAACTAAAGTTCGGGATACATCGGGATCTTCACCCCGAACTTCTTCGCGTTCGCAATCGCCCGATCGTAGCCCGCATCTGCATGGCGTACAATCCCCATACCCGGATCGTAGGTCAATACCCGCTCCAGCCGCCGCTCAGCCTCTTTGGTCCCGTCGGCGACAACCACCATGCCCGCGTGAATCGACATTCCGATCCCGACACCCCCGCCGTGATGCACGCTCACCCAGCTGGCGCCACCAACAGCATTGAGCAGCGCGTTCAGGATGGGCCAGTCGGCAATGGCGTCGCTTCCGTCCTTCATCTTCTCCGTCTCGCGGTTCGGTGATGCGACCGAACCGCAGTCAAGATGGTCTCTTCCGATAACGATCGGGGCATTAATCTCACCGCGGGCGACGAGGTCGTTGAAGATTTTTCCCATCTTCGCCCGCTCGCCGTAACCGAGCCAGCAGATGCGCGAAGGCAGGCCCTGAAACTTAACTCGCTGCTGCGCCTTCTCAATCCAGCGGGAGAGAGGCTTGTTCTCCGGAAATGTTTCCAGGATAGCGCGGTCTGTTCTGTAAATATCTTCCGGGTCACCGGAGAGCGCCGCCCAACGAAATGGGCCTTTCCCATCGCAGAACAGAGGGCGAATGTACTCGGGCACGAACCCGGGAATATCAAACGCGTTCTTCACGCCGTTGGCGAGCGCTTCGCCCCGGATATTGTTGCCGTAATCAAACGTTACGGCGCCGCGTTTCTTCAATTCAAGCATGGCCTGTACATGTTCGACAATGGATGCTCTCGCCATCGCAATGTACTTCTCCGGTTTCGTTTTCCGAAGTGCAAGCGCTTCATCATACGACACGCCATGCGGGATGTAACCATTGAGAGTATCGTGAGCCGAGGTCTGGTCGGTAACAACATCCGGTGTGATTCCTCGACGAACAAGCTCCGGCAAAACGTCGGCTGCATTCCCGAGAAGAGCGACCGAAACAGGTTCTTTCTTCGATCGTGCATCTTCAATCCACCGAAGAGCCTCGTCGAGGTTCTTCGTCATTCTATCGACATATTTTGCGTTCAATCTTCTTTCGATCCTCGATGGATCAACTTCAACGGCGAGGCACGTCGCGCCGTTCATCGTTGCAGCGAGCGGCTGCGCGCCACCCATGCCTCCGAGTCCGGCGGTGAGCAAGAATTTTCCCGCGAGCGACTCTTTGAAGTGCTTTTCAGCACATGCGGCAAAGGTTTCGTACGTTCCCTGCAAGATTCCCTGCGTGCCGATGTAGATCCAGCTACCGGCAGTCATTTGTCCGTACATCGTAAGTCCGAGCGCTTCGAGCCGGCGAAATTCATCCCATGTAGCCCAGTGGGGAACCAGCATTGCATTTGAAATAAGCACACGCGGCGCGTCGGGGTATGTCTTAAAGACACCCACCGGCTTTCCGGATTGAACAAGCAGCGTCTCATCATTTTCAAGACTCTTCAGCGTTCGGACAATAGCTTCATAGCATTCCCAGTTGCGCGCAGCTTTTCCTGTGCCGCCGTACACGATAAGCTCCTCTGGTTTTTCCGCTACTTCAGCGTCAAGGTTGTTCATCAACATCCGGAGTGCTGCCTCCTGCAGCCAGCCCTTGCATGAAAGTTGGGTACCGTGTGGCGCTTTGATGTTAGTGTGGTTTGCCATTGTTTCTCCTAATCGTCATTTCGAATCCCGCCCCGAGCCTGTCGAAGGGGAGGAATAAGCAATCTGATCTACAAATCATAAATGCTCATCCATGATAGTGCTCTCAACATGCCGTCGGATTGTGAGCGCCTTCCGCCTACGCTCCGCTCCGGCGGACAAGTTGGCGCCATGTCGAAGATGGCGATGAAAGCGACAGCGCGCTGCGCCACTTCGTCATCCGCCTGCGGCGGATTCCTCGCAATGACTGGCTAGTGTTTTCTTTGCGTTCTCTGCGTTAATCTTTTCTTTGAGAGGATTATGCCGCAGAGGCTCTAATCCCCGGTCTCAAATCACCAATTAACTGCTACTCATCCGCCGTCAATGTGACGTTTCTAATGCTCGGCATCAACAAAACGCTATTCAGAAATATCTTGTTGAGACTTTCCCAGAACAGCCTGAAGTTTGGGTCATCTGCAAACAGGATAATATTTCCCGAGCCAAGCTGTTCGTGAATAAGAAATGGGGTGTCTTCCAGTTTCTTTTCATTCTCCTTGGACATGTATCCGCTCAACCGTGGTGATTTCGCATAGATACCGACGTTGTACCCTTTTCCGCTCAACTCGAAGACCGCCCTGGAGGTCTTGAAAACTGCGATGCTCGTATCATAGCCAAACCCCAGGGGATGAGAGATATCCAGTTTTACCCGTACCATCGTCCCCGGGATGGAGGCCAGACGGTTTTTTCGTTCCCGTTCTTCGACCGTCATACGCTTCTGCAATTCCTCCTCAGAGAGCTTTCCGTCTTTGCCTCCGGCAGTATCCTTTTTCTCTTCTTTAAATTTTACGTTTGCGATTTTTCCTACGCTCGCCGACGCGAACGCCGCCCCTCCTTCAATGCCGATAAATGCCCCTCCGCCCGTGATCCATGTCTTGATTCTTTGAATCACATTCGAATCAAGCTGATTTTGATATCCTTTTCCGTCTGCGTTGTCGTCCGGGGCAACGAGCGCTGTGTAATCGTGCAGGTCCGCATTCCGGAGTTGAGAAACCTTCATGGGAACAAAATCGATCCCGTACTGCATGTCGAACATTGCCCAGATTGCGCCGTATGATTCGGAATTCACCGGTGAGCCGGTGAGAACGATAATTCTCGGCTTCTTCAACTTCACTACCCGGTCCGACCCGAGATTGATCCCGCTCTGAGTGAAACCGCTATTTGACGAGTAGACCTTTAGGGAAAACTTCTGTGAAAGTTGTTTCATGCGTTCGTCAAGGTCGGATTTGTTTTCACGCACAAAGACAACGATGGTCCCGCGCGAAAACGAATCGCCGTTCAAGCTGAAGGGCTTCATTGACACATGCGCTTTGTAATCATTCTGGAGCAGCCAGGCCAGCGCCCTGACAGCATCGTTGGAATTCCACTTGAAGAGATAGGCATAGGACGCTGTTCCACCGATGATGTCGCCGTGGGGAAAATCAATCTCCTCGACCTTTTTCGTCTGCACGTTTATCGATTTCCCACTCCAGTACGTTTCCACTCCGTAAGCAACGGGGAGAGCCCAGGTAGAGATATCATAAAAAAAGGTGTCGCTCATTGCAGGTTCTTGCTCCATCAGCGCCATGATCAGGTGCTTTGCGGGTTGATCGAGCGGGATGATGTAGCTTCCTTGAGGAAATTTCCTGGTGACCGGCTTCGCCGAGAAGTACGTCGATATGCCTTCCATTGAGAATTCATTCTCCGATTGCAGCAGTTCAACTCCCTGGTCTTTCAGGAGCGCGGCCATGCGAGCCGCTTGAGCCGGGCCGGCAGTCGGGTCGACAATGTAGGATTTCACCGGTCCCGATTCTCCCTCTTCGATACCGTCTTTGAAGAATTGATGGAAATCGCGGAGGCGTTTTTCCCTCTGTTCCGATGTAGCCTTCAACGTGGCGAAGGATGTTGTCGAATGGTGTTCGAGACGATCTTTCAGCGTCAGAATGGTCTCGTCGGTACGCTTGACCCTTACACCCACGTTCCCTGCCTGCTCGTAGGTCATGCCGATTGCACCACTCAGTGAGGGCCAGGAATCCCCGTACCCCGGATAAAAAAAGTCAAACTCTTCACCGCTCCAGTAGCTCCACCCCTTTGCGTCAAACGCCGCGGCGTTGGCCTTGCCGTAGTATTCCCCCCACTCAATTGTGTTTTTCGGAAAATTCTTGTTGATCGGCTTGAATGACGGGAAGAAAAAGTACGAACTGTTGTATCCCATCTCATGAAAGTCGACGACCACTTGCGGCTTCCACTCCTGATACACTTTGACGCGTGCCCGGCTCTCCTTTTGCGTCAGCCAGGCCCAGTCACGATTGAGGTCGAAAAGGTAATGGTTCGTTCTGCCGGACGGCCAATCTTCATTATGTTCGACAGCGTTCCTATCCTCGACCGGCCGTGCGCCCGAATGCGTCAATTCAAAGTTGACATAACGCTCGTGTCCGTCCGGATTCAACAGGGGGTCGATCACGATGACCAGGTTTTTTAACAACGATTGAATCTCTTCGTCACCGCGTGAAAGGAGCTGGTACAGCACGTTGAGTGCGGCTTCCGAACTCGAGGCCTCATTCCCATGCACTCCATACGAGAGCCACACGATGGCCGGGCATGATTTAACAATTCCGTCGGATTCCGCCTCAGAAATTATTCTCGGGTCCGCTAATTTCCGGATCTCCGACTTGATTTCCTGGAGCCGGCTGAGATTGTCCGGAGAACTGACCACTGCCAGATAGAGTTTTCTTCCCTCGTACGTCTCTCCGTACGAAAGGACCTGTAATCGATCCTTCGCAGCATCGCGAAGGGCAAACAAATATTTCTCGATGCCCGCGTGAGATGTATATTTGTGACCGAGCTCGTACCCGAGAACTTGTTTGGGCGACGGGATAGCCTGGTTCGCCGGCGGCTGTGCAATCAGACTGCCGTACGCAAGTGCGAGAAGCAGGAGAATTTGTCTCATTCGATTCACTTCGATTTATAGGCGATTGCCGAGATTTCGACGTGTGCTTCGCGGGGCAGTGCGGCCACCTGCACGGTCGCCCTTGCAGGATAGTTTCCCTGCTGGAAGTAGCCACCATAGATTGTATTTACTTTCGGATAATCCGCGATATCTTTCAGATAAATCGTCGTCGACACGACATCGCTGGAATCGAACCCGGCGTTATGCAACACCATCATGAGATTGTCGAGCGCCTGGCGCGTTTCAACTTCGATGTCCTTGTTCTCGAGCACACCTGTTTGCTGATTAAGAGCAATTTGTCCCGAGACAAAAAGAAAATTCCCGAGCTTTTGCGCGGGGCTGTATGGGCCGACGGTGTACGCGTCAAGCATCGCCGTGCGCTTCATGGCCGACGCAAGCTCTTCTTTCACGATTGCGCGTATACGGTCCTCGTTTGTCTGGCACCCTTGTACAACGATGGTCGATAGCAACACCAAAAATATGAGGGATCTGTTGATCATAGCGGTCTCCTAAATTCTGAGAAGTGATGATTAGTACTTTGTTGTTCGTGATCGATTGTTCATCAACGGTCAGCAATCCGAAATCATGACAATTTATAACCTATCTTTCTCAAGAACTCTTTCCTCGATTTAATGTCAGCTTCCGTTTCGACGCCTTTCGTTTTCATTCCGTCGATCACACCCATAATTCCCCGACCCTGCTCCGTCTCGGCAACGACGACTTCCACGGGATTGGCGGTTGCGCAGTAGATCGTGCATACTTCGGAGAGATTCTTGATTGCGTTGAGAATGTTGACCGGGAATCCGCTCTCCATGAACAGAATGAAACAGTGCCCGCAGGAAAGGTTCAACGCATTCTTCCTGGCGATCTCTATGAGATTGCTGTCGTTCCCCGTAAATCGTACGAGTGACGGTCCCGACGATTCACAAAACGCCAGACCGAATTTCATACCGGGATTCGTGGCGACGACCGCCTCATGCATGTCCTCGACTGTTTTGATAAAATGCGCCTGGCCGAGAATGAAATTCATATCGGCTGGCTTGTCTATAGCGACAATTTTCAGTTCCATGTCATACTCCTTGTGGGTGATATCTCAGCATATGGAGGAAAAATTTCCTCCAGAGCCCGTTGTGTCCTGCGTCGGGTCTATGAAGCCGCTTCAGCGTCAATCGCAACGTCATCAACTGCTGGTCGAAACCGACAGTCAAAACTCTCAGCGCCATTGTTGAAAGCGTCGCGCGGAGCGACGGTGTTCTTCGGGTCAAGAGTGTTGACCGGTTGCTCCTGCTCAATGGTACGGGGTCTCCGAACGACATCGGTCGGCTGAGAAGCTCTCAAAATCCCACGATGCGCGACCGGCGGGCGAGGTCGCCGGCGATGCTCTCTCCGACGAATCACTTCTTGTTCGTTAAGTTTACGCCCTCAAGGTACGAATTTTTTCTGCCCAAAATCAAGCCGATTATTCGAAATTTCCGCTATTTTTCGGGGATCCCCGGGAAAAGACGAGGATTGACTTGCCTCTGGCAGGGAAAATTCGTATGTTTACAACACAAATAACAGTACACCGTTTTTGTCCCAAGGGCTCCATTGGAGCGTGTTGGGAGATGGTTTTGCCAATCGGAAAGAAGTGGTGAAGCCACGCTTTTAAGTTGTAGCTGCAGATGTAATTCCCGTGTTTGGTTCAGTCCCGCCTAAAGCGGGACATTCTTTCATTGAACGCTCCACGAGATTCGTCATCGCTAGCTGAAGTACCGCTGACAGGCGATATTCCTGTTGAGTATGTCCGCACATACGAACGTGCACCTACAGCGGAGCTAATGAGTTAAAAGCCAAAAAGTTCTGGCGCGAAGCCTCGGGTACATTTTTATTGATCTATCTGAAAGGATGTTTTTCATGGAACAGGGAACTGTGAAGTGGTTCAATGGAGCCAAAGGTTACGGCTTCATTACGCGTCAAAACGGAGAAGACGTGTTCGTGCACTTCAAGGCGATTGTTGGCGAAGGCTACAAAACCTTGAGTGAGGGCGACAAGGTCCAGTTTGACGTCCAGCAGGGGCCCAAGGGATTACAAGCAGCTAATGTAACGAAGATATAACGTAACTCTTGAACATCAAACCCCAGTCGCCTGCTACTGCGGACTGGGGTTTTTTATTAATCATGAAAAGGAAGAACTATGCAGCAAGGTGTTGTTAAATTTTATAATTCAACAAAGGGATTCGGATTTATCACGGCAGAGTCCGGCGAAGACATTTTCTTTCATAAGAGCAACGTGAAGAACACGGGATTTCGCGATATGTTGGTCAAGGGAGATAACGTTCAGTATGAATTGAAGCAGGACCAAAAGGGGAAGCGAGCATACAACATCGTGCGCGTGTGAGCACGATGACACGATGGCCAGCAAAACGAAAACGCCCCGTCTCACTTCTGGGGCGTTTGTCTTTACAGCCGGAATGGTAACACTTCGGCTACCCAATCACTTCAAACCCGGTGTACTTATGGAGTACCCTGGGAACAAGAACCTTTCCTTCAGGAGTCTGGTACAGTTCCAGTAACGCGGCGACAACACGGGGCAGGGCAAGTCCGGAGCCGTTGAGTGTGTGGACAAACTCCGGCTTTCCGGTTCCCGACGGACGAAATCGAATGTTCATCCGTCGTGCCTGGAAAGCTTCAAAATTACTGATCGAGGAAACCTCCAGCCAACGCTTCTGACCGATTGACCACACTTCCAGGTCATATTTTTTTGCCTGCGTGAATCCCATGTCCCCGCTGCACATCAGCAGCACATGGTACGGGAGCCCCAGTAAGCGGAGCACATGTTCGGCATCCTCCCGGAGACTTTCAAGCTCATTATACGAAACTCCCGGATGAACAAATTTCACCAGTTCCACCTTGTCGAATTGATGAACTCTGTTCAAACCCCGTACATCTTTACCGTAAGAACCCGCCTCGCGCCGGAAACACGGTGTGTACGCGCAGTATTTGACCGGCAAATCGCGCTCCGCCAACACTTCATCACGATGGATGTTCGTCAGGGGGACCTCCGCGGTCGGAACAAGATACAATCCGTCCCTTGTCGCGACGTACATCAGGTCCTCTTTGTCCGGGAGCTGGCCTGTTCCGGTGGCGCTGGCTTCGTTGACCAGGAGCGGGGGCTGTATCTCCTGATATCCACGGGCAGCCGCTTCGTCGAGAAAGAAATTGATGAGCGCGCGTTCAAGTTTCGCTCCCTTGTTCTTATACACGGGAAATCCCGCCCCTGTAATCTTCGCGCCTCGTTCGAAATCGATAATATCAAGCCTCTCCGCAAGCTCCCAGTGCGGCTTCGGCTTGAAGTCGATCACCGGCAGCTCTCCCCATTTGGCGGTCTCAACATTCTCGGCCGGCGTTTTTCCGACGGGAACCGACGGATGGGGAACGTTGGGGATGGTCAGGAGCAGCTTGTTGAGCGAATCCTCGATTTTGTCCACTTCATCATCAAACGTTTTGATTTGACCTTTCACAGTTTCCATTTCTGCGATCGCCGATGAAGTATCCCCTCCGGCCTTTTTCAACTTTCCAATCTCCTCCGAAACAACATTACGGCGATTCTTTAACAGCTCGCCCTTCTGCAACAATTCGCGTCGCTGTGCATCGAGCTTCAGGACTTCGTCAATGCAATCATCCGCGCCTTTCTTGCGAATCCCTTCTTTGACAAGGTCGGGATGATCGCGAATAAATTTGATATCAAGCATCAGTGTGTTCTCAGGTCGTTATGATGGATACGTGTGACGCTTTAGCGAACCGTTGTACTCAGTGATATTTTTCGTCTGCGCTTCGAGTTGATTCTTCAGCACTTCCAACCCGTGGTCAATGCCGGATGGTTTTGTGCCGAGTTCTGTTTCTGCCTTGAGAGTGATGAAACCGGATTTCAGCGGGCGGGGTGCAAGTTGCTTCAACGTGGAAGTCTTCACGGGAGTGATGAGGTTCCTATCGAAGTTGAATATCCGCGCAAGCGCTAAGGCATAATCGTACCGGCTGACCAGGTCGCGTCCGGCAATATGGTAAAGACCCGTTCGGTTTAATTCGACGATGTTGAGAATCGCATACGCCAGGTCATCGACAAGTGTTGGATTACCTATTTGGTCATCGACAACCCGAATGGGTTTCCCTTCGCTCAGATTCTTTATCAGCCACAGTGCGAAGTTCTGCTTAACATTGAGACCGGTACCGTAGAGAATCATTGTACGCACGAGGGTGTACGGGATTTCACTCGTGCGGAGGACATTTTCACTCGCCAGTTTGGTTTTCCCGTAATATCCCAACGGGCTGGGGCGCGCGGATTCGTCGTAGGGACCATTCTTCCCGTCAAACACGTAATCCGTTGAGAGGTGTATGACGTTCGCTCCGACCAGCTTGGCGGCATACGCCAGATTTTCCACACCGCCCACATTCACTCTCCAGGCAAGCTCGCGTTCTCTCTCACAGAGATCAACATCCGTCACCGCGGCGGCATTGATGATAACTCCCGGCTCCAGCTGATCGACCACCTTCTGGACATCCTGCCTGCGCATTATATCGAGATGAACATACGGCAGAACCTCGTCAGGGAACACAGATTGTTCCTCCTGCGAAGCCAGAAGGACGTCAAAGTGGCCGCAGAGTGTGAACAGCTCAGAGAGTTTCTGTCCCAACAGCCCGTTGCAGCCGACGATAAGAACGCGCTTCACGGGGGTTTTCATCGCAGACCTTCTTCGAGCACGGTCGCGGCATTGGTTTTCTCGTCACGGTATTTGATGATGACCGGGGTGTACATCGCGAGATGGTGCTCTTCCGCGAACGGGTGATTGATGCTGCGACTCCCCGCAATGACAACAGCATGCGAGGGAATAACGAGCGATTGAGTTCCGGACCTCCGGTAAACGACCTTCTTGACAAGGTCATACACTGGCGTTGAGCCCGTGAGAAGCACGCCGGCACCGATAACCGCATGATGTCGGACAATCGCACCTTCATAAATCCCGCAATTGCCCCCTACAAAAACGTCATCTTCGATGATGACGGGCAGGGATCCGACCGGTTCCAGCACACCCCCGATCTGTGTGCCGGCGCTCAGGTGAACGCGTTTTCCCACCTGTGCGCATGAGCCGACAAGAACATGCGAATCGATCATCGTGTGTTCGTCGACATACGCACCGATATTGATGTATGATGGAGGCATCATCACCACCCCCGGTGCCACAAAGGCCCCGTCGCGGATGGCGCTCCCGCCGGGAACAACACGGACATTGTTCTCCAAGGTCAGGTTCTTCAACACCATCGTATCTTTGTCGAAAAATTGAGGAGTCTCACCGTCGGGAAGTCTTACGAGGTTTCCGACCCGGAACGCGAGAAGAATCCCCTTCTTCACCCACGCGTTTACCCGCCACTCACCGGAGAGTTGTTCTGCAGCACGCACCTCGCCGGAATTGAGCGACGCCTTGAGCTCTCCGACCGCCTCGAGGGCTTTTTCACGATCCACGTTCCCGGTGGGGATTTCGTACAGCAGCTCGATGGTCTGTTCAAGAATCATACTAATCGATCAAATCCAATTCTTCGAGGATTTTTTTCAGCCTGGGGCGATGTTTCTCGTTCAGCGGAACCATGGGCAGACGATACTGTTCATGGATCATCCCCATCATGGCGAGCGCGGCTTTGACGGGAATAGGGTTCGATTCCACAAAATTGATATTCATGAGGGGCAGCAGCCTGTTGTGGAGCTTCAGGGCGCGGTCGAACTTTCCCTTGAGGCAGAGCCGGACCATTTCAGAAAAGAGGTCAGGGACCTCATTCGACACAACCGACACAACGCCATCCGCTCCGAGCGCCACGAGCGGCAGCGTAACCGCATCATCACCCGACCAGACGCCAATTCCTTTGGGACGATGGCGGAGAATCTCCATGATCTGTCCGAAATTCCCCGATGCTTCCTTTACACCCGCGACGTTAGGAATTTCTTCGGCCATGCGCAGCATGGTTTCCGCTTCGATGTTACTTGCCGTCCGGCCCGGGACGTTGTACACCACGATAGGGGCATCGATCGCCTCGGCAATGGCCGCGTAGTGTTGAAAATATCCTTGCTGGGTCGGCTTGTTATAATACGGTCCGACAATTAAAACGCCATCCGCCCCGCACGCGATGGCCCGCTTCGAGAGAGAGATCGCCTTTTTCGTATTGTTGCTCCCTGCCCCGGCAATAATCTTCACGCGACTGTCGCTTGCCCTGCGGCGGGCCTGCGCAACCACGATCTCAACAACTCTCGCCTGCTCATCGTCGGAGAGCGTTACACTCTCCCCCGTTGTTCCGGTTGGAAGCAACGCTTCCACGCCGTTCTTGATTTGAAAATCGACGAGCCTTTTGAGTGCCGCCTCGTCAATCTCACCATCGCTGCGGAATGGTGTAACGAGCGCTGTTCCTGTCCCGCGAAATAAGAGTTTCCTGTTCATAGCTATGACAACACGTCCTTCATTGTGAATATACCTCTTTTCCCTTTGAGCCATTCCGCCGCAAGCAGAGCACCGAGCGCGAAGCCGCTGCGGCTTTTTGCGGTGTGGACCAATTCGATACAATCCGCATCCGAATCGAACATCACCCGGTGTGTGCCGACGACATGTCCTACTCTCGTCGAGGTGATGTGCAACTGCTCCGGCTTCACCATCGCATTGGGAGTCTCGTGCAGAACCTCTTTTTTCCGGTGAAGATGATGGAGCAGGAGTTGGCCGATTGTGAGGGCCGTTCCGCTCGGACTGTCGGCTTTTCCACTATGATGAATCTCTGAAACAGCCGCGTCATAGTATTCGAACTTGTCGATGAGATGAGCCGAGGATGACACGATCTGGTAGAAAATATTCATCCCCAGAGAGAAGTTCGACGCGTAGAGCAAGCCGATCTTTTTTGCTTTGACAATCTGCTTCGCGTCCTCGATCTTATCGTACCACCCGGTCGTCCCGACGACAATATTCTTGCCACAATCAGCGACCGATTCGATGTTATCAAGCACCGCTGCCGGGACGGAGAAATCGATGCAAACGTCGACATCCTTCAGGGATTGTTTGGTAATGCCTATCCCCCGAAGATTATTCTCTTCCGTAAAAATCTGTTTGATATTTATTTTGCGGCTCACGGCGACCTCCTCGATCTGTTTGCCCATTTTTCCGTAGCCGATTAGTGCAATGTTCATGCTTTTTGCCCCTCCTGTATTGGTTCTTCTAAACGAAAGGATGACAACATGTCGATTTCCTGGGAACCGGGGAGTCCTGCTTTGCGCGCTGCAACCCGATTCGCGAAACTCGCCGATACCCGGATATTTTTTGATTTCAGATAATGAGCACAATAGGCGGCGGCAAACACATCCCCGCACCCCGTGGCATCGACTGCCGGGCCTTCAGTGATTCCCTCCTCGTCGATCCGCTGGGTCTGCTTGTGCTCGTCGATGAAGGCCGAATATCCCTTCGCACCCCGGGTGATAAAGAGCGCCTTTGTGTTGAGCGCGAGAGCTTGTTTAGCAAATGTCGTTTCGTCAAACCGCTCTGGCGTGAGTGCCGCGGCCTCCGCTTCATTCATTTGCGCCGCATGAAGCCAGAAAAGCCATCGCCGCCAATCCACGACCGGACGGTGGAACCTTTTCGCATCATTCGAGATGCCCAGCGTCAAACTATGGACATCCATGTACACGGGAATATGGCTCTCGCGCACCTCGATCCGCAATGCATCGAGCGTCTCAAGTGTGACATCAAAACCGGAAATCATATTCACCAGCACCATGTCGGTTTCAAGATACGAGTGGATTTTCTTCCACGGAACCGGTTCGGCGATATTCTGAGAACATTCTGTGCGCTCATGTTCGTTCTGGTACAGGAGATCGACCTGATTTGTCGGACCATTAAATTTGTAAATTCCCGACGTATCGATGTTTGAATATGATTGCAGCCGTTCGATAAAGGCATCATAATCGGATTTGCCGACGCCGAACACTGGAAGAATCGTGTCCTTCGGACCCAGGAGGCTTGCCAGTGTCGCAAGAGAGAAGAAGATTCCACCGTAGCTCCTGGTTTCTTCCCTGTCGGAGTGATGGATGACGTCAAGACAAAGATGTCCGACAACGGTGATGGTCACGAAGGCTTGCCTGTCATGAGTGAAACCATTTTCTTATCACAATACCTTTAACAATTTCAAGCATCATACTTTTGCCGTATACGGAAAATTCCCCGCCTCGCACAAGCGCCACAATCCCTGGCACGAGAATTTGTTCTCATACAACGCCCTGCCGACCACCACGGAATCGACACCGAGCGGCTCCAATTCCTGCAGCTTCAGGAGATCCTCGAGCCCCGAAACGCCTCCTGAAGCCGTCACGCATATGCCAGTTTTCTCTGCCAACATTTTAACCGCGGCGACATTCGGCCCACGCATGGTCCGATAGACAAGAACATCGGTATAGACAACTCGCCTGAATCCCAGTTGTTTAGCGTTCAGCGCCACACTGATCGCCGTGAGTCCGGAACCGACGTTCCTGCCCTGGATCTTCGCGATCCCATTTTCAGCGTCGATACCAAGAACGACTTTGCTTGCGCCGAATGCATCGAGAGCTCGTTTCGCCTGGTCGGGCTCTTCGATCAGCATGGTGCCGATGACCACACGGTAGATCCCGCAATCCAATGCTTTTCGTACTTCGCCGAATGTCCGTAGACCGCCTCCAAGTTCGATCGGGATGTCGACGGCTTTTACCATCCGCTGAATGACATCAAAGTTCACCATCCGTCCGGCAATCGCACCATCGACATCTGTTACGTGAAGCGACTTGGAGTTTTCCTTGCGCCATAACTTTGCGCGTTCAACCGGGTCGTCCGTATATGAAAATCCTCCGACACCTTGCACCGGACGCAAGCACTTTCCGTCCTTGATTTCAATCGAAGGTATTATGAGCAGCATTGAATTCGCAAATTCTGTAGTCCAAAATGCAAATTTTTTCCGTCAAATTCAAACAATACGGTGGAATCGATTACGCGTGCGCGTTCCCGGGAAACCGGGAGGTAGGTTGTCAAAAAAAAATGTATCTTGTAACTTTCATTCCACTATTGAGAGTACTCATGAACAAATACACGTACGTTTTTCTCATCGTCCTTAGCGCACATATCCCCCGGTGCGCCGTAGGACACCCACTCGACGGGCAGAGTCATCGACCTAAGCTTGTTGTCGAGATCGTTCTCGACCAGGTGCCGTATGATTACCTGGCACGCTTTCAGCCGTACTTTTGTGACAGCGGTTTCACGTACCTTCTTCGGCGCGGGGCTGATTTCACGAATGCGCAGTACGGCTATGCCTACACAAAGACTGCGCCGGGACATGCGGCAATCGCCACCGGAACATACAGCGACCTCAGCGGCATCGTGGGCAACCGTTGGTACGATAGACAGAGAAAGAAAGCGTACGATTCCGTCGACGACGACTCGGTGAGCATGGTCGGAGCGAACGGGAAGGGTCGTTCTCCTCATTGGCTGATGGTTTCATCGCTTGGCGATATGCTGCGCCGGACGACCCATTCCCGGTCAAAAGTTATCAGCATCTCAAACAAAGATCGAAGCGCGATAATGCTGGCGGGGAAATCGGGGACGGCATACTGGATTGAGGATTCGACGGTCGTGACTTCAACCTACTACATGGCCGCATTACCGTCGTGGGTAAGGGAATTCAATGAATCAGGAATCTTCCGTCGCAACTTCGGGAACTGGTGGAGAGAGCTTCAACCCGACGTTGCCGCTTCCATCTGCGATGTCGACGACGCTCCGTACGAAGCCGACGTTCCCGGATTCGGGAAGGCCTTCCCTCATCACATCGTCGGAAATGACAGTTTACACCTCACCTCTTCGTACCTCGAGGCGCTTGACACTTCACCATTCTCGACGGAAATTCTTCTCGAACTTGCGCGTCGAGCGTTCTTGCAGGAATCATTAGGCGTGCGCGGGGTGACGGATATGCTTTGCATCGGCGTATCCGCGACGGACATTGTCGGACACGCGTTCGGCCCGAACAGTCACGAGGTCTTCGATAACATGCTCCGTACCGATAAAATGATCGCCGAATTTCTGGCGTTCCTTGAGCAGAGAATCGGGCTTGACAACTGTCTCATTGTCGTCTCGGCTGACCACGGTATCGCTCCGATACCCGAATACAAAATGAAAGAATCACCGGATGTGCGGACTGCCCGGATCAGCAGCAAAGAAATCACCGCGCGGGCGACCCGGGCACTCGATCATGCGTTTGGACAATCATCTGCATCGTGGGTGGCTCAAACAATCGACGGGCAGATTTATCTGAATAAAAACGCCGTGAAGGAAAAGGGACTGTCCCTTCAAAAGATTCGAAGCGTGTTGAAAGATTCTCTCACTGATTCCTTCCCCATCGACAAAGCGTATACGGCAGACGAGCTTTTGAAAGAACATGACGACGGCTGCTTCTGCGAGCGGGTGAAACGCTCCTTTTATCCTTCCCGCAGCGGCGATATTCTTATCCTTGTTAAACCGTTTTCAATTATCGACAGCGCCCCGACCGGAACGAACCACGGAATGCCATATACCTACGATGCGCATGTCCTCCTCATTCTCGCGGGAAAAGGTGTGAGGCAGGGAGTGTATAATGATGCCGTAAGTCCCATCGACATCGCTCCGACGCTTGCGGCGCTACTCGGCATCGAGGCCCCACCACAGTGCGAGGGGAAGGTGCTGGACGAGGCGATCACAATTACAAAATAGTCATCCCGGAATTCCATTCGAATTCCATACGATGACAAATGATAGGGAGACCATCAGGCCGATATTTGAAGCCTCGACGGCGAGAAAGCAGTCCATGTGTATCTGGAAGCCGGGCAAGGGGAAAATAGATGCAGCCAAGACCGAAAAGATTCCTGCGCTGTATGACACACACATCATTCAGAGGATGCGGAGTCGGGATGTTCCTGAGTCCGGTGGGAGGACCGGGCTTTACAGATCTTCGGCGGTCATTTGCCGAACACCCACGGGATTGCGTCGGCGATTTTCTCCACGCAGATAATCTTTAGACCTTCCTTCACCTTCGCCGGAATTTCCACCAGGTCCTTTTCGTTCTCCTTCGGGATGAGAACCACCTTCATGCCGTTGCGCTGTGCCGCCAGGAGTTTCTCATTTAACCCACCGATGGCAAGCACGTTGCCCCGCAGGGTGATTTCTCCCGTCATCGCGATGTCGCTGCGCGCCCGGCGGTTGGAAGCGGCTGAGACCATTGCCATCGCCATTGTTAACCCGGCAGAAGGTCCATCCTTGGGAATCGCACCTTCCGGCAAATGAATGTGAATTTCCCTTTTCTGATAGAAGTTTTGCGGAACGCCGAGCGCCCTCGCGTTCGAGCGGATGTAACTCAGCGCCGCCTGCGCTGATTCCTTCATCACTTCACCAAGTTGACCCGTCAGCGTGAGCTTCTCATGACCGTTCATGATCGTGACATCGACGTTGAGGATGTCGCCGCCGACGCTCGTCCACGCGAGTCCGATCACCGAGCCCACTCTGCGTTCACGTTCAGTGGGACGCTTCCGGATCTTCGGAACTCCCAGGTACCTTTCAACCTTCTTTTCATCCACGCGCACTAGCTTCGGAGCCGCCCGTTTTCCGTTCTTCTGTCTCGCAAGGACAATTTCTTTCGCGACCTTCCGGCAAATTGAAGCAATTTCCCTCTCCATATTCCGCACGCCGGCTTCACGTGTGTACTCCTGAATGATCTTTGCAATGGCGTTCTCGGTGAAATGCACTTCCGTGCTCTTCAGGCCGTGTTCGTCAAGCTGTTTCGGGATAATGTGGCGTTTTGCGATCTCTCGCTTGTCATATTCAAGGTAACCGGGCAACTCGATGATTTCCATCCTGTCCTGCAACGGCAGCGGAATGTTGTATCGCACGTTCGCGGTTGTAATGAACATGACGTGCGAAAGGTCGTAGTCCACGTCAAGATAATGGTCGTTGAACGAAACGTTTTGCTCGGGGTCGAGGACCTCCAGGAGGGCCGACGACGGGTCGCCGCGGAAATCCATGCTCATCTTGTCAACTTCGTCCATGAGGATCACCGGATTGATGACGCCGGCGCGTTTCATCGATTGGATGATTTTCCCGGGCATCGAGCCGATGTAGGTACGGCGGTGTCCGCGAATCTCGGCCTCGTCGCGCACGCCGCCGAGCGAGATCCGAACGAATTTCCTGCCAAGCGCCCGCGCGATGGATTTCCCGAGGGAAGTTTTTCCGACACCCGGAGGGCCGACAAAGCAGAGGATCTGACCTTTCATCTCCTTCACCAGATTCAGCACGGCGATGTGTTCAAGAATGCGCTCCTTCGGTTTCTCGAGCCCGAAGTGGTCCTCATCCAGAATCTGCTGTACGTGCTTTACCTTGAGGTCATCATTTGTCCGTTTGTACCACGGCACAGCGATTAGCCAGTCGAGGAAGTTTCTGCTGACACCAAACTCGGGCGATTGCGGCGGAGTCTTCTTCAGCTTGTTGAATTCTTCCATCGCTTTTTCGTTCACCTCTTTCGGCATTTTCGCTTCATCAAGCTGTTTCTTGAGCTTCAACAATTCCGGGGACGCCGCCTCCTCTTCGCCGAGCTCGTCCTGCAGCACGCGCATTTGTTCCTGTAAGAGGAACCGCCGCTGTGATTTCTGAATGCTCTCGTGAACTTTTGAATCGATGTCCTTCTGGATTTTCAACACGTCGATTTCCGAACTCAGCATGCGAATGAGTTCAAGGTATTGCTCCCTGAGCGTCGTGAGCCGCAGAATTTTTTGCTTCACGTCAACGGCTTGTGTCATATTCGCGGCGACATAATAGAGCTTACGCTGGGGATCTTTGATGTTTTCGTACGCCACCATTACTTCGCTCGCCACATTTCGATTCAGATGGACATACTCCGCAAACAGTGATGCGATATGGCGGACAAAGGCATCAATTTCCGGGGTCATCTCGATCGTTTCACTGATGATCTTCACATCGACTTCGAGGAACTGCGGGTTCGGGACGAATGATGTGATGAACGCTTGTGCGACTCCATCCACAAGAATCTTCATCAAGCCGTTGGGCAGTTTGAGTGTTTGCACGATTCTGCCGATGGTGCCCTCGGCGTACACGTCATCTTTCGTCGGCTCCTCGGTGGAGGCGGTCTTCTGCGTGACCAGGAATATAAACTTATCCCGCTCAACGGCAGCCGCTGCCGAACGAAGCGATGACTCCCGTCCTACGAGCACCGGAAAGATCATGTACGGGAAAATAACCGTATCCCGCAGTGGGAGCACAGGGAGACGGGTGGGGATTCGATCGGGTGGAACGGGGCTGATTTCTTCCCGGTTTACTGAAATGGTTTCTTCTTCTTTCATTTTCGAGATAAAAAGGCCCCGATAGCCGGCTCTTCCTCGCTTATCGGGACGGATGAGTGAATAATGCGGAAGTTTACATCTTTAATATACGAAGATTTCAAAAGTGAAGCAAAGGAATGGATGTGTGCCGGTTGGTAGGTGGTTCGGATTGCACGAGAATAGGATTTTTCTATATTATGAAGTCCCGTTATGAGAAAAGAAACGTTTTTGACATATGCTTCGCGGCTTTTCAGGCAATACCGGTATTATCGAAGTGACGCATTCCCCAGGCGACAATTCACTCCCGAAAAGCTGCACCGTGTGATTGACGCCCTGGCAAACGATTCGGGAGGGTCGGTCGTCATTCGGGAGGTCGGCAAATCGTTTCAGGGAAGACCGCTTCGGTTGGTAACAATCGGCAGCGGCAAGACTTCTGTCCTTCTGTGGTCACAAATGCACGGCGACGAATCTACCGCGACGATGGCAATCGTGGATGTTCTCAGGTATTTTAACAAAGCGAAGGACACTCAACCGGCCCGCCGGATACTCTCGTCGCTCACGATACATTTTCTCCCCATGCTCAATCCCGACGGGGCGGCGAGTTTTCAGCGGCGGACAGCGCAGGGCGTCGACATGAACCGCGATGCGCTGGCGCTACGGACTCCTGAAGCACGCATCCTTAAATCGCTTCAGCGGAAACTCCGCCCGCATTTTGGTTTGAACCTGCACGACCAGGAGTTAAGCACGGTCGCGACTTCCAAACAACTGACGGCTCTCGGGCTCCTGGCCCCGGCGTTCGATGCCGAACGGTCGGATAACCCGGTCCGAAAACGGGCGAAATATCTTGCCGCGAGCGTGGTGGCGGCAATGCACCGTGTCGGCCAGCGCCGGCTGGCAAAGTACGACGACACGTTCGAACCGCGGGCGTTCGGCGATAACATGCAGAAGTGGGGAACGAGCACGGTGTTAATAGAATCCGGGCACACTATGAGCGACCCGGAAAAACACACGGTGAGAAAACTCAATGCCGTCGGCATTCTCGCGGGCTTGTACGCTCTTGCGACGGAACAATATAAGGATGCAAATGTCTCCCTCTACGAGAATCTCTCGTTCAACGGCAAGAAAGCGTACGACCTGATTATTCGAAACATTCTTGTCGAGTACGGAAAGAACAAAACAACTCTTGCCGACCTCGGGATCTCCTACCAGGTCGATACACACACGGAATCGACTTCCATGCTCGTTGACCTCGGAGACCTCCGCTCGTTTATCGGCCTTCGAGAGCTTGACGGGAAACGGGCAAGACTCCCAAAGAGCAAATTAATTCTCGGAAAGCCTTTTTCGTTTAGACGGTGGTAGACCTTATGTTTCACGTTTGAGTCCTGTGCCAACCCCACTTTCCGTTCTCCCGCTGACTCGACCTTTTTATCGGCCGGTCTCAAGTTCTTTCTTATTTGATTGTTGATCCTGGATCTTGTTACCGCTTTTCGAACCCCCCTTGATCCCCCCTTTGAAAAAAGGGGGATGACATTTCATAGGCTAAACAGGGGGGTTAGGTTCGTTTCATCGGCCAGTCTCACTGGATTGAAATTTGTGCGCTCACCCACGACTTTAGTCGTGGGACATCAAAAATAAAAGCGCACACCAGGAACCGCTTCAGCGGTTTAAAACCACGGTGGGTAACCAGCCAACACAGCAGTTCGCGGACACAAACCGTTGTCCGAAGGACTCCTTTGGAGAAACGGTTCCGTGCCATTGAGTTTTGTTGTTGTTTATTCCACGGCTGAAGCCGTGGGTTATTCCCCTACCCCGTAACCCATCCAATAAGTACGGTTGCAACTGTCCACAGCAACCACATGCCGAAGGTCGTCGCCATTGCAACGCCATTCGACTTCCCGGAGATCTTCGCCAGGCCGACTCCAACAATCGCGGTCTGCCAGAGTGTGAACACGTTGAGCGACCCGAGCAGATTGTGACCGATATTGTGCGGGTCGAAAGAACCCTTGAGCAGCAATGAGCCGCCGGGAGCTGCATGTATCGACTCGAATAAATGCATCATGAGCAAGGTCACAATAGAGCCCAGAATCCCGATCATCGAAGCGAGCCCGGAAATCTCGAGAAGCTTCTTGTAGTCGCCCCGTGATTTGAAACCATACTTGACGATGAGCCAGAGCACGAGCGGACTGGCAAAGAACAGGACTGATGTCCAGACAGCCGCGCCGAGCGTTCCGGTAATCATCATCAGGGGACCGGATTCCGTGAACTGCGTCGCCTGATCCATCTGTTCCTGCGTCATTTTACCCGCTTCGACTTTTTTTTGCATTGCCTGCCGTCCGGGTTCGAGCACCTGTTCGCGCAATGTTGGATTACTGAAAAGAGCGATGGTCGTCAGCACTGCCAGGAGAAGCATGCAGATGTACGGCACGAGCCACGATGTCGTCTGAACGTTCGTTTGTACGACCTCGCCGTACAATTCTCCCGGTGATGCAAAAACATTTGTCGCTCTCGTAAGAAACGAAGACACTTGCGGAGTGACTTCCGCAGTTTGTTGCTCCTGTTCCATAACCTACTCCTTTTCCTTGGAAGATAGTTAATTCCAGATCGTATATCAAGAATACATTTTGTCGTTACGGTATCGCCGTAAAAAGCGCAATCACTTACTCTTTGACCGCATTTCGGTCAAACGGTCGCTCGCGAGGTCATCAAAATTCGTTTCCAGAAACCTCTGATAACAATACGCGGCCCTCGCATAATCCTTCACCTGGAAAAAATAATGACCAAGGTTATAGTATGCCTCCGGACATGGGACATTACTGCGCAGAAGTCCGTTCAGTCCGATTTGAATCGCGGCATAAAAGTCGTCATCGTAGTAGTAAAAGGTGGACAGTTCAATTTCCTTCTGGGGGAAGTACCACTTCTTCAAGAGATAGAATGAAGGAGCAGTCGGATACGGCCTCCTCAGGATGCTGTCGATCCGTGATGTGTCGATCCTCTCATAACCGGTCAGCAGGTCTTTGGTATTGAAGGAGAGAATATTCTCAGCGTACCCATTCTTCAAATAGACGGCAGCCAGTTCGTCGACGTATGAGAGTCGCCACGTTGTATCCTTTGTGAAATAGTGCACCCACAGGAACGCGTTTTGATACGGGAAGATAACAATCTTCGGGTTGTACTCATCCAGCAGCGGTTTCTTGTCGACGGGTACCCAGTACCGGAAGTACGCCGTGACGAGCGATTCACCCATGACTTCGTTCCTGCCGTCGATGAACACCTGTTGTGGAATCGCGTAGATAAGAAATCCACCGAAGCTGAAATGATTCACAATTCTTGCGTCCAGTTTGTTCTCTCGCAGGAAGCTGGCCGCTTTCGTCGGAACGATATAATTATTGAAATGATATCCAAACCGGTAATTGGAGCGGAAGTTGATATAGTATGCATCTGTCACGATCGCCAACGAGAGAACAATGGCCGCACCTACGGTGAGGATATTCACAACGGCCTGAGGACGCGCCGAGTTCCACCACGCCCAGACGGACTTCGCCCATCGCACGAAGAAATTGCCGGGAACTGCGTCACCCGGCAATGTTCCCACTGATTGGAGCCCTTCAACGGTGGCCGGGAGAACCGCGAACACGAAATAGCCGATATTTTTAACAGCGTTGATTCCGATATAAAGGAAAAAGCCGTAGATCAGGAGATCCTGCAACGTTATGCGACGGAGACGCCGCAAAAACGATACCGCACTCAGCACGAAGAAAATGTGAAACCCGAGGAGCGGCTGGAACAAATAGAAATGACCGTTGTAGAAGTAACTACTGACATTCAGGGGAGAAACGTATTCGGTGATCACGCTCTTGAATACGTTGTACCGCTGGAGAAATTGAAACTGGTAAAACGGCATCCACACTCCTTTGGCAAAATACGGATTCACGAACGAAACGGCAATGGACAGAAGCGCGTATTTCGTCACCGGCGTCCAGAGTTTTTTCTCCCTCCACGCCATGCCGACAGCATACGACCCGACAACGATCCACCCGAGGATGAAAAGAGTGTGTGTGTTTGTCCATAGCACCATCACCACCGGAAGCAGATAGAGTTGGTTTCCCCTGCCGCGAGAAAAATCGTCAAGAACGAGGAGAAGCACGTTGAGAAAAATCCAGGAGAGCACGTGGGGTCGTATTCCGAACTGAAAAGCGATGGCCATAACGGCAATGAGGAGCAAAAACTGCCAGTTGGATGTATCGGCGAGCTTCCGTTGACGGCCGATGCGTATGAGAACGATGAGGAAACTCGCGGCAATGAGAAGAGCGTTGCTCGCCACCAGGCCGAATTCGCCCCCGAATGTGTTGATAATGGAAAGCACGACCTGGTAAAGCCAGTACATGTCGACATAATCATGTGTGCTGGCGGTGTACGTGAAAACGTCTTTTCCGGGAAATTTTAGATTCTGCAGAATCCATTCTCCGGCTCTGAGATGGAATCCCAGATCCTCACTGTAAATCTCACAAAATGAAAAGACGACTGCCAATGCCAACAGGACGAAAGCGGCAATCCTGTTCGTCGCGTCATAGAACCTGCTTCCCGTCGGCACCAGCACATCCTGCACGCCTAATTCCACACCGCTTCCAATCATCGTTGAGTTTGGATCCTGTAGCACCTTTTCGATCATGAAATTGAAGGGAAAAGTAAGGAAATAATCCCGGAGAAACAACAGGGTTTCGTTTTTAGTGCATTAAGTGACGGTTATTCGCGGGACAAGCTACCCCCGGCAACCGGTTTCAGGAGAGTGGCTGGGATGCCAACGGGGAAAAGATTGGAAATACAGTCGGAACTTTCCACAACCGCGGGATAGGTAACACTTTTGTTCGATCGGGAAAAAGAAGAGACAACCGCGCCCGATGACCATCTCTTCCTTTCAACCCTGCGTTTCTGACATACGGGCAAAAGAGGGTGACAATGTGGTCTTAAGTGCTCTGTTCTCCCTGATAGTATTCGCTCATGATTACCCCAAGAGCGACAGAAAGTAACTTGGCGTCACTTTTATCGGCACGAGAAGGGATGAGGATGGGAACTTTTCCCCCGACAATGACATGTGCCAGCCGGTATCCAGCAAAGATCGTAGTACTCTTGGCAAGCATGTTTGCCGCCTCGATGGTTGGCGCGACCAGAATCTCGGCTTTCCCGGCCACCGGCGAATTGATGCGTTTTTCATCCGCGGCCTCGGTGGAAATTGCAATATCGAGAGCCAGCGGTCCGTCGACCACACATCCTTTGATTTGCCCGCGCTCATTCATCTTGGCCAATGCTGCGGCATCGGTTGTCGAGGGAAGGTTGGCCGACACCATCTCCGTTGCAGAGAGAACGGCGACTTTGGGTTTGAGATTGCCCAGCGCATGTGCGACTTCCACCGCGTTGTTTATCAATTCAACCTTGTTCTTGAGATCCGGGGCAAGTGTCAATCCCCCATCGGTGATCATGATAAGTGTATTCTCATCCCGGCCGGGATATTCAAAAACGAAAACATCGGAAAGAAGGCGTCCGGTGCGAATTCCCGAATCTTCGGCCAGCAGCCCCTTCATCATTGTTGAAGTATCCACCCCGCCTTTCATGAGAATATCGGCCTGGCCCTCTTTCACCAGCTCGACCGCTACGCCAAGGGCATTCTGTGTATGCGGCTGGAGGATGATTTCAATCCCCTCGGTACTTTTTCCCGCCTCCTCGAACTTGCTGTGAATGGTTCGCTCTTCGCCGATAAGAATGAATTGCGCCAGCCCCGATTCCTGTGCGGCGACGACAGCCGCAATAGTCTCAAGGTTATTCGGAAGGATAACCGCGACTCTCTTTCCGGGAGTTCGCAATGCCGCTTCGAGGAGCTGTTCAAAATTCTGAATCATATCAGTACTCCTTTGCCTGTTCTTCTCCCCGCAGCACGCGGAGTGCGCCTTGAGCGAGCGAGCACATTTCATCTTCGCCGGGAAACACTTTCACCTGCGCGATGAATTTCACGCGTTCCTCGATCCATGATGTCATCATCGTCGACCGCGCGACTCCGCCTGTCAGTACGATGGCATTGACCTTTCCGTTGAGGACGGTTGCCATTGCCCCGATTTCTTTCGCGATTTGATATGCCATTGCCTGGTAGATTTCGAGAGCGACGGTATCTCCGGCCTTGATACGGTTCTCAACTTCCTTCGTCGAGTTCGTCCCCAGGTATGCTGCGATGCCGCCCTTGCCCATGACCAGATTGCGAAGCTCTGCCTCGGTGAACTTCCCCGATGTGCACAGGGTGATGAACGGCTGGAGCGGAAGTCCGCCCGTGCGTTCGGGGGAGAACGGCCCGTCGCTTGCCGCATCGTTCACATCGATGATCCTGCCCGACCTCACCGGCGCGATCGAGATTCCGCCACCCAGGTGTCCGATCACAAATGAAGATTGCTCCAGTGGTACCTGCATCTCTTCCGCCGCTCTCCGCGCCGCGGCGTGAATATTCAACACGTGGGATAAGCTTCGACGCTCGATGAGAGGATGACCGGAATAGCGGGCGGGGGATTCAAACTCGTCAACCGACACCGGATCAACGACATATGCGGGAACCCGGTACCGGGATGCGAGATCGTGGGCGAGTGCGCATCCCAGGTTGGAAGCATGTTCACCCTGGAGATTCGCGCGGGCGTCTCTCAGCATCGTTTGATTGACGCGATAGACTCCGCCTTCCACCGGTCGCAGCAGGCCCCCCATCCCCACGACGGCGGAACACTCTTTGACATTCTCTTTCGCCCATTGTTTGCAGAGTTGCAGCCGGTAGGCATACTGTTCCCACGCTGTCGAAAACCGGCGAAGGTCACCGACTCCGTGTGCGATCGTGTCTGCGCGCCCAGCATGGTCGTCGTGGAACAGGGCAACCTTTGTGGAAGTTGACCCCGGATTCAGAACGACAATGCTGAACGGAGTGCTCATTCAGGACGGAACAGATACTTCTTCCATGTCCTTGACGAGAGAAGCCTGTCCGGACTTTGTGAGAAGGTACTTATGGATCGCAGCGGCCGCCTGTTTGCCGTCCCGCATGGCAAGGATCACCGTTGCACCGCCGCGCGAGAGATCTCCCCCCGCATAAATTCCTTCGCGACTCGTGCGCTGTTCCTCGTTGACGACAACGGTTCCGCGCTTGCTCGTCTCCAATCCCGGCGTGGTCGACTGGATGATAGGGTTAGGTTTTTGTCCGACCGCCTCGACCACTGTTTGCACGGGAATGACAAACTCCGATCCCTTGATCGCGATCGGTCTCCGTCGTCCCGATTCATCAGGCTCGCCCAGTTCCATCCTCTGGCATTCAATTCCGCGAACCCAGTTATTATCGTCGCTCAGAATTCTCACGGGGTTCGTCAGAAGCATAAACTCGACGCCTTCTTCTTCCGCGTGATGGATTTCTTCCTCACGCGCGGGCATTTCCTGACGTGACCGCCGGTAGATGAGATAGGCGTGTTCCGCCCCGAGCCGGCGCGATGTTCGCACGGCATCCATCGCGGTGTTACCGCCGCCGATGACAGCCACCTGCCTGCCGATTTTGATCGGCGTGTCGTAATGAGGAAAATCGTAGGCTCGCATCAGGTTCACCCTTGTGAGATATTCATTCGCTGAATACACTCCGCTTAAACTCTCCCCGGGGATGCCCATGAACGTCGGTGTTCCCGCGCCCGTTCCGAGGTAGATCGAGATGAAACCCCATTCGTTGAACAGTTCATCGATGGTAGCTGTTCGGCCTACGACAAAGTTCGTATATATCTCCACACCCAGTTTCTTGATACGGTCGGTTTCGAGGTCGAGGATCGTCCGCGGCAATCGGAACTCCGGAATACCGTATCGGAGCACACCGCCAACCGCGTGCAGCGCCTCAAAGATTGTTACTTTGTAGCCGAGCTTGGCAAGCTCCGCCGCGCAGGTGAGCCCGCCCGGCCCAGAGCCGACAATCGCGACCTTCTGGTCACGCTGTTCCGCAATTGCTGGTGATTGAAAAAGGTTATTCTGCATTTCGTAGTCGGCGACAAAGCGCTCGAGCTTTCCAATCGCAACGGGCGAATGCTTCTTTCCCAGGGTGCATACCTCTTCACACTGCGATTCCTGGGGGCAGACACGTCCGCAGATTGCAGGGAGGTAGTTGGCTTCACGGATCTTGTTCACTGCCCCAACAAAATCCCCCTTCATGGCAAGTTGAATGAACCCTCGAATATCAATGCCAACGGGACATCCTTCGACGCAGACGGGGTTCTTGCATTCCAGACATCGGTTGGCCTCGATGGATGCACGCTCCTTGTCCAATCCCATGGAGACCTCGAGAAAATTCCTGGACCGTTCCCCGGGGTCTTGTTCGATCGACAGTTGGCGCGGAATTTTCATCCGCTCCGATGGCTTAAGAGCACTAACGTAATTCATACATCATCCCTGTATGCAAGTCAATTGATTCGTGGTGAAGTGCAGCGTCCGAGATACGCTCAAGATCGACGTACGTTCTGTTGCGCATAATGAGTTCATCAAAATCAACTTTATGACCGTCAAACTCGGGTCCATCCACACAGGCGAACTTCATCTGTCCGTCAACGGTCACCCTGCACCCGCCGCACATACCGGTTCCGTCAACCATGATGGCGTTGAGACTCACATAGGTTTTCGTCCCATAGCTGCGCGTGAGATTCGAAACGGCTTTCATCATCGGAAGCGGTCCGATAGCATACACCGTCGAAATGCCCGCGGCCGACTCAAGGAGGTCTTTCAGTTGGTCGGTTACGAACCCCTTCCGGCCGTACGAACCGTCGTCGGTGGTAACAAAAATATTGTCGGAGATCGCAGACATCTCGTTTTCAAGAATAATAAGATCTTTGGAGCGGGCACCGACAATAGAATAGAGTTTATTCCCTGCTTGCTTGAGCGCTCTTGCTATCGGATAGAGCTCGGCCGTCCCAACTCCGCCCCCGACGCATGCGACAGCGCCGTGATACTCAATGGGAGTGGGATTGCCAAGCGGACCGACCACGTCGACCAGAGAGTCTCCGGCTTTTTTTGTCAATAGCAATTTGGTCGTCTTTCCGATTCCCTGGACGATGAGCGTGATTGTGCCCTTCTCCGGGTCGCCGTCAACAATCGTCAGCGGAATTCGCTCCCCCGTTTCTAACACCCGAATAATGACAAAGTTCCCCGCCTTGCGTTTCCGTGCGATGAAGGGAGCTTCAATCACAAACTTACCGAGCGTCGGCGCCAGATCCTGTTTTTCTAGAATTGTATACACCCATTCTCCTCAATTGTTAGACATGTTCTTGCTTACATCCTGTCCCCATCATCCCTGATGCAATCCATCTGGCATAACGCCATTGCTTCGAGGAGAGTGTGTTCATCTCGCTCTTCGACCGGTTGTCGAATAACGTAGAAGTACAACCCATCGCCGGAAGACGAAACAACCCGGGGCGCAATGGAGAAGCACACTCCACAGCCATTGCACTCATGCGTTACATAGTATTTTCCGGGTGCGTTTTCTTCGCGACGTTGTCCATTCACGGCAGATGTTCTTCCTTCATGATGAACGCAGTCATTTTCCTCTACGAGACCAGTGGGGGCAACTTCGCCATGCTCTCACGCAGTTCAGCATACTCCTCTTTCGTGAGCATTTGTTTTGCCATGGGGAAAACCACCTCATTTTCTTTTGCAATGTGGCTGGTCAAATGTTCCACAACGGCCTTCGCAGACTGGACCAGCTCGACGATCGAAGTCCCGTGCAATCGCCCTTCCTCAATATCTTCGACTGTCCGGATCAATTGTTTGAACGCAATCCACAACTCCCGGTGCTCATTCCGCATCACCTGCGGTGCCCCGGTGACATGACGGTCCATCATCGAGAAGACATATTTTTCTTCCTTCTCATCATGCTGCCGCATGACGGTATCGATGAATCTGATGGTTTCAGCAATCTGAGTATATGCCTCATGCGAGAACCCGTTGGTTTGGATATACTCCGCCGCGTTTTCCATCCGTGCCAGATGTTGAAGGCACTTTTCATGCTCCTTCATCAGGATTTCGATCGGGTCGAGCGCGCGTCCGTTGGAATTCCGGATTGTATGTTGTTCGTTATGTTTCAACCTTTTGGGACCTTGATGTAGTGCTTCACGAGTGGTGAATGTGCAAATCCCACTCCACATCATCCTGCGTGATAAGCTCGTCGACGAACGCTTTGGGTTTGACCGTAAGAACCGGAACAGGCGAAAGTCGAACTATCTTCTCCGCGATGCTGCCCATCAACATGTGAGCGAATCCGGTGCGCCCGTGGGTTGCAATGATGACAAGGTCAATCTTCGCTTCCCGCGTGTAACGCAGGACCTCGAGGTGTGGGTGGCCGCGCCGGACGATCAGCCGGAGAGACTTATGATCAATACCTTGCTCTGTCAGGAACTTTTGCATTTTCCTCTTGAGGCTCGCTTCGCGGATTCGATACGAACTTGCCCCCCGCTTCTCAGAGGTCTTCGAGGAACGTTTTGACGCATCCTCGACGACGTGAATCAGATGGACATTCGCTCCGGTCAACAATGCGAGGACCGACGCTTGTTCAAAGGCAACGGCAGAGAGCTCTGACAAATCCGTCGTTACAAGGATATTTTTTATACTGTACGGGGTCACTTTCAGCAACATCTTATTCTATATTTATAGCAACTGATATGCCACCATACTTCCGCTTCCTGGGATGCATCAAATCCAAGGGAAATTCAAGAATGGCTGAAAATCATTCATTCAGAAGAGCTTAGAGCCTCTCGTTGGGGTCTCATTTCTCAAGGGTGAAAAACGGCTAATTCCCTCCTTGCAGGTTTGAGAAATGAAAAAATCCGGGGGAAATTTTCCAAACGACATTCCCGCCCGCAGAAAACAGACTAATTGCTCATTTTCTCCATCAGTTTCTTTCTCGTGAAAGGAATCAATCCGCCCGCGTCGACGATGGCTTGTCGCGCCAACGGTAATTGGACAACCGAATAGGTTTTTCCCGTTGAAACATTTGTAAGCTTATCCCGTTCTACCTTCAGCTCATTCCCCTCGGTAGCTTCGACCCCGCGGGCTTCTACGAGTTTCAGCCCGAGATTGACGGAGTTTTGCAGAAAGATTCTGGCAAAACCTTCCGCGACAACAACGAGCTCATGTCCTTTCAGTGCCGACACAGCCTGCTCACGCGATGACCCGCAGCCGAAATTCTTCCCTGCGACAATGATGCTGCCCGGAGGAATTTGCTTCGCTTTCAGCTTTGCGTTGAACTCAACAAGGTCTGCAAACGCATACTGCGGAGTTTCCGTCGGCAGGACCGTTGCCATGTACCGCCCCGGATATATTACGTCGGTTGAAACATCATCACCCAATTTCAAAACTACGATTGCCATTTTCAATCTCCTTTCCGGGGGTCAGTTATTACTCCAGTCAGCGCCGAGGCCGCGGCGACTGCGGGCGAGCAAAGATAAACTTCAGAGTTGGGATTACCCATCCGGCCTTTGAAGTTTCGGTTGGTCGTCGAGAGAGCCACTTCACCATCCCCCAAGGCGCCTTCGTGGACACCGAGACACGGACCGCAACCAGGATTCATCACAACAGCGCCTGCCGACATGAAATCCTTGATATATCCCCGCTCAAGTGCTTGTTGATAGATCTTGCCGGAGGCCGGAAAAATCAGCATGCGCGCATTCTTTGCAATCCGTTTCCCCCTGACGATGGCTGCAGCAACGGCCAGATCATCCAGGCGGCCATTCGTGCACGACCCGATGACGACCTGATGGACTTGCCTGCCGGCAACCGTTTCAATCGACTTCACGTTATCGACAGTATGCGGGCATGCAATTTGCGGCGTGAGCTTCGACACATCGACAGTGATCGTTTGGTCATAGTTTGCATCGGGGTCCGGCTGAACCAACTCCAGCTTTTCCTCCACTCCCGCCTCTTCTCTCAGATAGCGCGCAGTTTCAGCATCTGCCGGGACAATGCCGGACGTCGCGCCGGCTTCAACGGCCATGTTACAGATAACGAGGCGACCCGATGTCGGCATGCTGCGAATGGTCTCACCCTGGAACTCAATTACTTTGAAGTTCGCACCCTCGGCCGTCATTCTGCCGATGAGATGAAGGATGAGATCTTTGGGGCCGACAAAATCCGGAAATTTCCCGACAACGTTCACCCGGATGGTAGCGGGAACCTCGACGTTCAACACCGTTCCCAACGCCCAGACACTCGCCATCTCCGTCGCGCCAATACCGAAGGCGAAGGCACCGAGGGCGCCATGGCTCGTGGTATGCGAATCTGTTCCCACAACCACGGAGCCGGGCCGCACATATCCATTTTCCGGAAGAATCTGATGGCAAATGCCGCCGACGTCGCCGCGGATATCGTGGAATTTTAGAATGTTGTTGGCAGCGACAAACTCCCGAATTTTTTTCTGGTTCGACGCTGTTTTTGGAGATTCCGCGGGGACACGATGGTCAAAGATAATCGCAATTCTCGCCGGGTCCCAGACTCTTGGCGGGAGTCCCGTTCCCTTGTAGATTTCCATGAATTGATTCATGACCAGCGCACCATTCTCATGCGACATGGCGAGGTCAACTTTTGGCTCCAGCACGTCACCAACTTTGACCGATGCCTGTCCGGACGCCCTCGCCAGGATTTTTTCGACGACTGTCATTCCCATAGTCTCTTTCCTTAGAATAATATTAACCGAACCAACGCTAGTATCGTGTCACTCAAATAGTTTTAATAAGTCCTTGAATCGTTATGTTACTCGCCACCCTCTCCCCTTCAATTCCCCTCTCCCGAATTCGGGAGAGGGGAAAGGGGTGAGGGTTAAAAGCCGCAAAACTTAATCAATCTATTTCCAAGACAGTACACTAGATTATCTTCTTCTCTCTGAACTTTTTGATCTCTTCCTTCGTGTAGCCCACTCCCTCAAGCACCTCATCCGTGTGCGCGGACAGACGTGGGGGGGGGGAATCGAGAACACAGGGAGTTTTTTTGAACCGTGCGGTGAGATTGAACAGCTTCACTTCTCCGATTCCCTCGACGTTGATCGATTGGATCGTCTTGCGATGTTGAATCTGCGGTGCGGTAAGAGCTTCTTCCAGCTCCAGAATCGCACCCGAGGGAACATCCTTCGCGTTGAGCGCCTCCACCCAATAACTCGTCGTGTTGCGCATCAATTGTTCCTCCAGAAGTGGTGTGAGGAGCAGGCGATTGTTTTTCCGCGTGTCTCGTTCCTGGAATCGCGGATCTGTTTTAAGTTGAGGCACACCAAGGACGCCGGCCACCGCTTCCCATTGTTCCTGTTTGTTCGCCGCAATGTTGATGTGACCATCCTTCGTCTTGAACGTTCCCGACGGCGCCGCCGTAAAGTTGTCATTCCCCATCAGGACGGGTTGTTGTCCGCCGATGAGGAGATTTGCCGCCACCCAACCCATCAACGGCATGATAGAATCGAGCAGGGCGACATCGATAAACTGCCCTTCACCGGTTCTCTCACGGTGATAGAGTGCCGCCATGATCGCGAAAGCCGCGTTGAGTCCGCCGACTGTATCGCACACGGGAAAGCCGGCACGGAGCGGATTCAATCGCTCATCACCGTTGATTGCCATCTCGCCGCTCAGACCCTGAATGATCTGATCGTACGCGGGTTTCATGGCATCGGGTCCCGTCTGACCGAATCCGGAAATCGCGCAATAGATAAGTCGCGGGTTGATTTCAGATAATACCGTATACGACAACCCAAGACGGGACATGACGTCGGGGCGGAAATTCTCCACGATGACATCGGCGGTTTTCACGAGTCTCTTGAAAATCTCCTTCCCTTCGGGGGCTTTCAGATTCAAAGTCGCCGATTTCTTGTTGGCATTTTGCGCAAGAAAGCTCGTCCCTAACAACATTTGATTGTACTTCGGTACACAACCAAGTTTACGTGCGAGGTCGCCGTCCGTCGGATTTTCGATTTTGATGACATCGGCGCCGAGCAGGGCAAGATGTAGCGTTGCAAATGGACCCGAAAGCACGTTGGTCAAATCAAGAACACGGACACCCTGGAGTATTTTCATGTATGGCCTCTATCGTGGATATGATTTCATCGCCGGCATTCTTTCACGATGCGATCGGGCCGGTCTTATACACAACTCCGGACATATCCCGGGCAAAGAACGTCGCTACATCGTTTGCGAGACTTATGAGTTTTTGCAGGTCGATGTCGGGTCGAAGGTGCATGCGATGGATCATATGGACAAAATCTTCCGTGCACACATTACCGCCCGCAATTTTTGTGAAGGGGCAACCTCCGAGACCGGCAACGGACGACTCGAAGTTCTGAACCCCCACGTTCATTGCGGCGTAACAATTCGCAAGCCCCAGGCCGTACGTGTTGTGGAAATGGCACGCGGCTTCGACGGAACTATCGAGCTTGAATATCGCTTCGTACAATTTCTCAACCCGGTCCGGCGTCGCGTGGCCTGCGGTGTCGGCAAGGCTGATGTTCTTCAATCCGGCATCGAGATAGTTCCGCACGATGCCGAGCACGCGCTCCGGCGGCACATGCCCTTCGTACCCGCAACCAAAAGCAGACTGCACGGAAACCTGCACTCTCCTGCCCGCTGCGACTGTTCTTTTCGCCATAGCGACGATACGTTCTGTCGCCTCGGCAACGCTCATCCCGGTATTCTTCTTGCTATGTGTTTCGCTTGCAGAAACACCCATGCAGAACATTTCCACCCCGCAATCAAACCCGCGGTCAAGCCCCTTCTCGTTCAGCACCAATCCCGAAAGCACGACATTCTTCTTTTTTGCCGGGTACTCTTTGAAATAGGAAAACAGCTTATCGGTATCGGCCATTTGGGGAACCTTTTCGGGATGCACGAACGAGCCCACCTGGACGATGTCGACTCCGGCATCGATGAGACCTTCAAGCCACCTGATCTTTCGATCAATGGGGACAATAGTCTTCTCCATCTGGAGTCCATCCCGCATACCGACTTCATGGAGAATGATCTTTTCCGTTTTCATGTTTTTTTCAGAACCATCATTTTTCAGAATTCCGGACGGCGGACAGAAAATATGCCGCTGTTAGAGGATCCAGAGTTTAGCAGCAATCGTTTTTGCCATTTCGATGGTTGTGTTGCGCCCGCCCATATCGTACGTTCGGACGATCCCTTCCTTGATCACTTCTGCGACCGCCTTTTCCAGCTTCTTGCCTTTCTCGGTTTCCCCCAGCCAGTCCAGCATCATCTTTGCGGCCAGGATTGTGGCAATCGGGTTGACCTTGTACTGTCCGGCGTACTTCGGAGCAGAACCGTGCGTCGGCTCGAACACGGCTAATTTGGTCCCGATGTTGCCCGAGCATCCAAAGCCCAATCCTCCGACCATCTGAGCACACAGGTCGGATATGATATCGCCGTAGAGATTCGGTGCGACGAGCACGTCATAGTTGAATGGATTCTTGAGCAGCCACATCGTCATCGCATCGATATTCGCATCGTCCGTCTGAATCTCGGGAAAGCCCTTCGCAATCTCCTTTGCGATCTCCAGAAACAGCCCATCCGTTGCCCGCACGACATTCGCCTTGTGAACAATCGTTATTTTCTTCCGACCCGATTTCTTCGCGAATTCAAATGCCGCGCGCACGATGCGTTCAGAGCCTTTCCGCGTATTGATCTTGCAGGAAATTGCATACTGGTCCCCGGGGAGATCCTTGAACGCCGAAAATGGCTTCGAAATCTTCGCCAGGACTTCAGACAACTCGGACGGAACATGATTGAATTCCACGCCGGCATAGAGGTCTTCCGTGTTCTCCCGGAACACCACCAGGTCAATGTTCTCCTTGTAGTTCAATGGATTCCCGGGATACGCCTTACAGGGGCGGAGACAAATGTAGAGGTCAAAAAGTTGTCGCATCCGGACGATGGGAGAACGGTAGACTAATCCCTTTCCTTTCAACGAAGGCGCGAGCTCGGCTTCCGCGGCTTTCACGGGTTTTGACGTTATCGCACCGAACATTGCAGCGTCAACCCGATTCATCAAATCAATGGTCCGCTGCGGCAACGCATCCCCTTCCTTGCACCAGAAATCCCAGCCGATATCGCCATGAATATACTCCGCATCCAGGGCGATTTTGTCGAGAACTATTCTCGCGGCTTCCAGCACTTCGACCCCGATACCATCACCGGGGAGCCAGGCTATTTTATGTTTTGCCATAAAACGTATGCTCGTTTAAAAATAATTCTGAAATAGTGAACTCGGTTTCCTTATGAGGTCGTTCGGAGCACGCCCCTCGCTCCAGTTCTCTTTTACCGTCACCGTTTTCATTCTCACACGGGGGCTTTCCGACGCCTGTCTGATACATGAATCAATGACTATGCCACTGTTCCTCTCCAGACAAGAAAGAAAAAAGCCATTCCTTGCGGGGAATGGCTCAAGACCGGTGGAATGCGCGTTCAGCTTTTCAATTATGACAAACTACTTCGTGCTTCCTTTCACAGTTGAGAATGGAAAATCGTCGTATCTTGCCCGAAGACGTCTACTTTTCCGTTAATGTGTTTCGTCGAGTCGATGATGTTGCCGCTGAAGTCCACAACCCCGGTGTGACACTGAGCGCACTTGTCTGCCGTCTGGAGGTGCCCCGCCGGCGGCAAACCGTGACAACTACTATCGCACGCAGATTCGGAAGAACCTCCTGTCCATGAAGGAGAATAGTTTGCGCCTGCCATGACCGTATCCTTGAACGCCCATTGGTACGCAGAAGTCGATTCCTCGTGACGCCAGTTGCCGTGACAGAATGTATTGCTGCACTTGCCCGTTGTTACGTCATACGACGGCGCTGGAACAAACGTCCCGCCGGCTGTTTTCAACGTGCCGAGCGGACCGTTGAAGTGTATCTCAGCATGACCGGTAGAGCCAATGTGCCCGGCTTGATACACCGACGAGGGAACATTATGGCACTCGGAGCAGAGCAACGGTGAGGCGAGAGAGCTTCCGAGCAGATGAGCCTGATGCGCCCCGACGCCACGCGAAGTTGTCGATGTGTTGCCGCTGAGATCTCGTGGCGGCGCCGCGTTGATTCCACCGTGACACGTTGTGCAGTTCTCGGGACCGTTTGTTTTTGTGTGGCACGTCAGGCACGAAACGTTTGCCCGGACCACTGCGTACGTGGCTCCATGGCAAGTCTGGCATTGACGCATATCCCAGCCCGATGCCCGGATGAAGTTCCCGTGGAATCCTGCCGTCGTTGAATCTATCCATCCGGTACTGTGGGGATAGGATTTATGGCAGGTGAAGCAGGACACGCCGGTCGTTCCACCGCCAAGTGTGTTCCCATGGCATGGCGTGCAGTTGTTCAATTGCCATGCTTTTGCGCTCAAGAATTTCCCGTGGAAATTCACGGCGGAGGAATCGTTCCATCCTACCAGGTGCGGATAAGCACTGTGGCAGGTGAAGCACGAGACACTACTCGTGCCGCCATTCAATGTCGTTCCGTGGCACGACGTACACTCACTCAACTGCCATTGTGCAATACTCAAAATCTTTCCGTGAAAATTGGCCGATGAAGTATCGTTCCATCCGGCAGCGTGCGGAAAGGAAGCGTGACACTTGAAACACGTGACGCCACTGATTCCACCTGTGAATGATTTGGCATGACAGGAAATGCAGTCGTTCAGGTTGTAACTCTCCGATTTGAGAACCTTGCCGTGAAAACTCGTTGAGTTCGTGTCGCCCCAGCCGGCTGGATGAACCTGCACTTTACCGCTCGTCGGCACCGGCAATCCTTCGTTCAGTTTCGTGCATCCGGCATCGAGCATAAGACCGACAAAAGCAAGCAACACACAGATGGATTCAAACCTTCTCATGCAGTTATCGTACTCCACCATTTCCCGTGTGACATAACATGCATGTCGGGTCATTTCCTTGCACGTCGTGGCACGACATACAGCTTTCGAGGTCGCGCCGGGCAAGCTCGGCATGCCGTCCGCCGCCGGACCCTTTACCGATGGTCGTGAACCCGGCCGCGATGTGCGATGCCGGCTTGAATTTCAGTTGGTTGATGTTGCCGCCGGCTTCGTGACACGTCACGCAGAACGTTTGTTGTTCGTGGCATGATGCGCAGTCGAGAGCTTTCGATTTTGCCTCCACGCCATGGGTGAAACGGTAATTCAATCCATGAACTTTTTGCAGTCTCAATTGCTTCGGTGAATCCTTTGCGAATGGGCTGGGTGACGGCTCGGCCATCAAGCCTTTCGTGCCCGAGAAGCCGTGCAACTCCGTCCCGGTGTGGCAATCCTGACAGAAATTCTCCGAGTGGCACATTTTACAGGTTACATCTTTCATGCCCAGTCGCGTAAGTTTCTTGTGGTCTTTGCGGAAATCCGTTGCAAGGTGATCCTCGGGAACGAGCGTGACAAAGTCGCGATGGCAAGTTTCACAATTCGTCGAAACCTGTTTCTGCTCATGACAGGTCATACACGTCGTCATCGCCGGCATGTTCCTGTCCGTTGCCAGCGTCACAGTGTCCGTTCCCGCGTGGCACGTTTCACAATTGATATTTTGTTTCCCTGCGTGGAGTTCATGAGAAAATATCAGCTCGCGTTCCGGTCGTTTTATCGGAAGAATACTATCCTTCGTCGTATGGCAATATGTACAATTGCTCGCAACTTGCTCATCATGACACGTCTTGCAGTTTTCGTGATTCGGCAGGAGATTCCCCGAGGAGAGCTTGCTCGCTTTGACATCCGTGTGACAATCTACGCAGGCGATACTTTGTTCTCTTACATGGAACGTATGCGAAAACTTTATGAACTTGGAGCGATCTTCCTCCTGCCAGTATTTCCGCAAAGGTTCTTTCATCGCAACGGAAACAGCCACGAAAAGAACCATGAACAAAGCCGCAGCGATATAACGTTGGATCATTCGCTCGCCTCCTTGTGCTGGAGGAAGTTAAAATTGTGATTAAACCAATAGTTCAGGTTCACGAGCAGCCGAACATCATGACTGGCGATATTGTTGTGCAGCCATTGCACCTGCGCGTCGACCGAAATGAGCGACGACGGTCGAACAACCGCGCCAAACGAACCGGCAAACATGTTGTCATTCTGGGTCACTTCTTCACTCAAACGGTATTTGGAATAAGAAAATCCGACCGTGGGAACAAGCGTACGATCCAGCAACGGGTACATCCCCTGCACATAAAATGAATTCAGGATACCGGCATATCCGCTGCTACCCGCATAGCTGATGCTGCCGTAATCCGCGTTCATTCCCACAGTAATACGACGGCTGAGTGCGTCGACATACCCGACGTACGCGAATCTTCCAAACGCATGATAGGAAGGTGAAAAAGAATACTCGATACCGCCTTCCAATTCACGAATCGGAGAGACCGGAAAGACTGTGAAGAATGAATTAAAGGGAACATACGGCTCGCGATAGATGAAATCTCCCGTGAGCGCAATTTGATCGGAAGTCTGCACGCGAGCGCCGAACTGTCCGCGAAGCGTGTACTTGGAATTCAAATCATAATCATACCGACTGTAAACAGAATACGCACCATCCTGGTCGTAGCGAGCATCAACCCCCACAGCTTGCTGAGCCCGGGAATCCGGAACAATAAGCACGGTCGTTGGATTGAAAAGTGAATCCGGGCGTGTTGCCCAATAACTCTCCCGTGGAATATGACGATTCACATAACTGACACCAATCCGTGTCTGCGGAATCAACGTTGTGATAAGTTGACTTCCAATCAAGAACCTTTGATCGAGGTCACTGAAACTGATCGATTTTAGATCGGGGAGAACGTTCGCCCCCCCGTAGAGTGTAAACCAGACGCGTTCATCCACGCCCCGCGCCTTTATCAGGGCACCGTCTACCGTCCCGTTACCGACACCGGCAAAGACCGGAATTCTTCCCAAGCTGAGATCCATCGCATCTCCGATGTTTTTCCATCTGAGATACAGGTTGTTGATGCGAATAAGTCCATCGTTACCAAACGACTGTGAAAAATTCGTAGCCCCATACATCGATGTGCGCAGTGAAACATCCCCTTGCGATACATCGAGTTGAAGGGTCTGGAATCCCCGAGCCAAGGTCTGAGAAACGCCGACCGTGTCGAATTGCTGCCACGTATAAACGGAGGTGCTGAACCGTCCATTGACGAGCTGGGCGTTTGCCAAGGAGGAAACAGCAAGAAGGGAGACGAGAAGCAAAAACCGTTGAAAGAATTTCACCGTGATGGTCTCAGAGTGTTTTCTTTACTGTTTCTGAATTGGCCTCGTACTTCGACGGACACTTTGTCAGAATGTCGCTCGCGTGAAAATACCCATCCTGATAGCGTCCCTTTACGACAATCGCGTTGGCGATCTCAAAATTGTTCGGCTTCGCTCCATCAAAGACGACTTTCGTTTCCTGGCCGTTATCGTCTTTCATGAAGAACACAAATTGGCCTTTGTCGGCATCAAACGTCGACTCCTTCTCCTTCACCCATTCACCTTTTACCTGTACCTTCTTGCGCGAGGACATCGCCGTCTGCATGTCCGTGTACTCAACATTGCTTTCCACAAATGAGAGTGCGCCGAACACCAGAGCCGCCACGATAACCACACTCGCTATAATGATTTTGCTTTTCATCGGTTCACTTTATTCTTTCATGCGTTGTTCAAGTCGTGTAATCTTCTTGTCTATACGTACAAGGTACGTGAAAATTCCCAACCAGCAAATAAGAACAATGAGCAGGACGATGTACAACGGGTTCTGCGTCATGAATTCGTACATTGAATCTCCTTTTTGTTACTTTTCAACGATTGCTTTGATGAATATCGTAAACTTCCGCCATAAAATCAAACACCGGTGACAGCGCACATTCTGCTACCTGAGAAATACCATTTTCTTCGCCGACTGCAATGTGCCCGCTTCAATCTTATACAAGTAGATTCCGCTGGCGACCTGATAACCGAACCGATCCACGCCGTTCCAGATAACCGAATGGTCTCCGGGCTCCTGACGGCCGTCGACGAGCATTGCCACTTCCGTACCGAGCAGGTCATAAATGATGATAGTAACCCGCGTTGCCATTGGAATTTGGTATCGGATCACCGTTGAAGGATTAAACGGATTTGGATAGTTCTGTTCCAATGAAAAGCTCGCAACAACCGGAGCGGGTCTCAACACACCGTCCGGCACGAGTGACGTATCCTTGAGGATCCAACCGTCGCTGTCAAGAAGAACCGACGTCGGATCATGCGAAATCCCCACCGTAAACGACTGCTGTTGAGAATCATTGAACACCGTTACGACGGTATCCCAGCCCGAAGCCGCGAAATTCAAATCCACCGGCATTGTGAAAAAAGGGGGATTTGCCGTTCCGGTGGTTTGACGGACGCGCACCGTCACGGTGTAACCATTGGAAGAGGGGTGCGAAGACCAGGAGTACGTGTACTGCGGAAAGTTCTCACCGTAGATCCATTCGTTGAAAAAATAATCGAGATTCTTTCCGGAGACATTTTCACACGCCGCCTTGAAATCCGCTGTCATTGCAGTGGAATACCTCAATGCCGGAGTATTCGCATAGCTATACATCGCATGAAAAAACGTGCTGTCTCCCAGGACATGCCTCAACATGTGCAAGACTGTCGCACCTTTCGAGTATTCAAGGTTGCCGTTGAAGATATCGCCCACCGAGGTTGTGTCTTGCACGAAAATCGTTCCCACCCCGCTTTTTGCCCCGGACATCTCGTCTTCCATAAATCCCCGGTATGAATCGAAGCCGTATTCCTTCTCATAATACAGCGCGGTGCAATACACTGCGAAGCCTTCATGCAGCCAGATGTCGGACCACGTCCTGCAGGTGATCATATCTCCGAACCATTGATGCGCGAGCTCATGGGACACCACGTATTCTCCGAACCCGCTGGCGGAGATGGAAGTCATCGTCTGGTGCTCCATGCCCCCACTCCAATCGAACTCGGCGTGTCCGTACTTCTCTTTGATGAACGGATACAAGCCGAACAGCTTCGAATAGATCGTAAGCATGTCAACCGTTTTAGGAAGATTTGCCAGGGCCTGCGACAGATGTTCAGGCAGAACGAAATTCAGTATTTCCATCGAATCGGTCGGCGAATACTTAAACCAGTTTGAAAAGGATGCAAAATTCGTGATGTTTACCGAAATGAGATAGGAAGCGATAGGGTATCGTTCCTGCCAGTGCCATGTCGATGATCCGTCGTTGTTATTGACGACGGAGATGAGTTTTCCGTTGGAACCGACTTTGCACGTCGAATCGCATGTGACCACGATATCTGCAGAATCTGCCTTGTCGCTTGGAGTGTCCTTGCATGGCCACCAGTCTCTTGCGCCGTAGGGCTCACTGAGCGACCAGATCCACGTAGGCACGCGAGCACTGTCAAACTCAAAGCTCCCAAATCCTGTCGCATGTGGAACACCTCTGTAGTACACTTCAAGGGTCAGTTGTTCCCCGATACCGTAACTTCGATCGAGCACCGCATCAACGGAAAGCGGCCCCTGGGAGAAACTCAATACCGTTCCCCCGACTTTGACGGAATCGACCCTCATCGGGCTGGCGAGGTCGAGAACGAACGACACAAGATTATCCTGCTTAACAATCGCCGAAACTGTAACAACGCCTATTAAGTATGGGGTCGGGCTTGAAAACCTCAGGTCCAATCCGTAGTACGTGACATCGTATGAATCGCCGGCGAGGCTAGCAGATGTGTTTTGTGGAGTGAGCACTTGGTGGTGCCGGGCTTCGGAGTTCACCAAACTTTTCTCCTGCTGGAGATATCCGCCGGATCGTTGTTGGGCTTCCGCAGAAGCGGCAAAAAGAGAGCAGCAGAAAAATGAAATGAACAGGACTTTCATATCTTCCAACAATATGCGTCAGCAAAACCTTTTTGTGCCCGGGGTAAACTTTTCTGCGTTAGTCTGAATGAGGATCATTGGCTTTATGGCACTTGATGAATGATCACGCTTATGTCAACGAGCAAAACGATTTGCCGGTTCTCGGGGCCCGTTGAGAATCTAGCAAATTCCTCCACAAGGAGCAAGCTTCCAATCCCGGCTGGAAAGGAATATTTTCCTCTCGGCTATTCGGCTCCATTCCGTAAAATTTGAATCAATGAGCATGTCTCCGCCGTTATCGAAATAATCAAGGCGTGGGCAGTCATGAACTGACCCACGCCTTGCGGTTAATTTACCGGGTGTGTGGAAGAATTACTTCATGAACACCATTTTCTTCGCAACCGAGTACGAACCGGCTTCCATCTTATAGAGGTAAATACCGCTTGCAACAACATTACCCCGATTGTCATTCCCGTCCCATGTGACGGTATAATAGCCGACTTCTTCGTTCCTGTCGACCAGCGTAGCAACTTGCACCCCGAGTGTGTTGTACACTGTGATTTTCACGTGTGCGGCTTCAGGAAGTTGATATCTGATCTCAGTCCACGGGTTAAACGGATTCGGATAGTTTTGAGCAAGGGCGTACTCCCTTGGAGCGCCGCCATTCTCGCCAACACCAAGCACGACTACCGTAAGAGCGGGTGAATATTGGCTCTCATTGCCCGAGAAGTCGAATGCAGACAGTTTATAGTAATATGTGGCACCGGCCAAAACATTCTGATCAACGTAGGATGTGTCGGATGTCGTCGCCAGGGGCGTTGCTCCGTGCGGGTTGAAATCGGGAGATGTTCCCCGATAGACCGCAAAGTACTTGAAGTCCTGATCTAACGATATCCTCCACCCAAGGTGGACGGTATTTGCAATAATCCGTACACCGATTCCGCTGGGTGGCGCTGGAGCCAAGTTGTCGACCGAGTAACCACTGTCCGGCATCGTACTATACACAACACCGTTGTTGGTTATTCCGGTGACATAGAAGTATGTCCACTTCATGCCGGCGCTGATCGTTGAATCAAACAGTGTCGGTGCAACAATGGAATACATGCTCTGCTTGGCTGCAGGCACATAACCGACATACGTCCACACATATCCGTTGAGAGCATACCGTGTACCGACCGTTCCCTTGGACAGCATTTCTCTGAACGAATGGAATTTCACCACTGACACATTCGAGCTGGAGAGAGCGTCTTGTCTCCAAACGCCGTACTGTGTTACGGGGTCGATGCTGCTCTGCTCCGTCGGGAATATATTCCAAACAATCTGAACCTGTTTTCCCTGATCGTTCGGAACATCTGTGATGGAGGCAATCGTTGCTGCCCCGGCGACGAGCCTCAACTGCTCGATGGACGAGGTCAGCAATGTTTTTGCATAATTATGATTGTGGACGCCAAAGCTACCATCGTTGTTAACGAAATAGTAATTATAGGCACCAGCAATCTTCAACGGCGTCCATGCGTGATACGATGTATCATTGTGGGCGCGAACGGCACCGCTCTTCTGAGGCAATAATGTCGCAAGCGTATCGAGAAGGGACTTTATTTCGGCCTGACTCTGCTCGACGTAGGCCGGGGTAACCGTGGCAACTCCGCCGGTACCGTGGCACACGCAACCGTTCGTATTGAAGATCGTATGCGTGCTATCCTGTTGGTACGCAACATTGAATGAATGATCGCCCAGCTTACCGGTTAGTGAATCTGCAGGAACCGTTGCCATGTGGCAGGTAACGCATTTGTCGGTGATGCTAGAGTGGGCGGAGCTGGGATAGGTATATCCGGCAAGCTGCCAACCACTCCAATTATCGATTCCACCGGCGATACCACCTTGGCCGTTGTACGGAATAGCGTTCGCACCTGCAAGCATTGGTCCTTGCGTATTACTATGTAAGCCGCGAGAGCTGATGCGTGTCAGGTGACATCCCGTGCATGCTTCCGCCAGAGATGAGCGACGGAGTTGAGCTGGATGGGATGCGTCGTGGGGATCATGACAGCCTATGCAACCGACCGGTTGAACATTCGTGTACGGTGCTGCATCAGTGTTGCCGTTGATTGTCACATCGACGAAGCCCTGTGAAGTGTGACACTGTGCGCAGGGGTCACGATTCATGTACTCAATGTTCGAGCCCTCCTGCGTGGAGGTAGCATGAGCCGTCATGTTCCATTGCTCGTTCTTCGAGTGATGCGGCGGCGCATCATGGCATTGCCCGCACATTTCAGACGACCAGCTCACGGCGATTTGATTCTTGTTCATTGTACCCAGGTGTGCATTTCCCGGCCCATGACAATCTTCGCACTGGATGTTCGCCAACTTTGCAACTTCCGGATAGTTGGCCTTCATATAATCCCAGTTGCCGGCCCGAAGGGTTTCGGGGAATGTCCAGTTGTACTGAAGCGCGCGATCATCGAAACCGCCATTCACCGCCGTTGGCGTCTTGTCATAACCTGTTGTATGGCAACTAATACAAGATGCCAGATAGAAAGGAGCTCCGTTCTCGATAATCTTGCCATCGATGCCGTTGCTGAACATCGTTGCATGTTCTGTGCCTTGCCACGGTGTCACTTTGTCTGCCACTACGTTTCCATCATGACAAGCGCCACACTCCGGGGCCGTTGCAGAACCCCCGACGATCGTTCCAACGCCTACATATTTTCCGGCGTTGATGTACTCTGTCACCTCGGCGCTTGTTCCATTCGCCGTGGTAACCTTTAAGCCGATTTGATATTGACCTAACGAATCCGGAACGAACATTGCCGTGAAGCCTTTTAAGCCCTTAGCCGTGTCCGTCGCCTGGATGGTCGCAACCGAGTGGGCAGGCGCAGAGATAACTCGCCACGTCGACCCTGTCAGCGTGTCGTAATGCAAGGTGGTGGGGACAGTGCCCTCCAACGCGGCTGCTTCAAGCCATACCTTACTGCCACGGCCGACGTTCGGCAAGCCGTTCGATATTGCATTGAATTCGCTCGGATGGCTTGCGAGCAGCCCCGTTGAGGCAGCCCTGATCACTATTCTTGCCGTCGGAACTGCCGCCATCACAGTACCAGCAACAGCAAAAATCAGCAATCCCACAAGAAAAACTGTAGTTGATTGCTTCATAAACTATATCTCCTTTGTTTATTATTGAAGATGAAATTCAACTGCCCGAATCATGTGCAAGCCTTGTGCCACAAAGAAGATCCACTTCTGTGGTTCTGATTGAGGTTTATGGCTGTTTTTCAGGGAAGAGTGGCACCTAAGACAAGGTTGATAGGGTGCATTATCAATTATGCACTCGGGGTGGGTGAAATGGCGCAGTGTGGGCGTTGTGTCGCAATTCCCCCGCATGCAACTCACAGCGGATACGTCTTAACTACAGATGAGTTGCCTCGCCAGATCAACCATCTCACCCAGGTCGAAAGGTTTGTCAACAACGTAACTTACGCCCATCCTTTCGGCTTTCTTTCGTGCTGACTCATCCCCATAGGCGGTAACCATGATGACGGGGACCTGCTTTGGCCTGCCCATCCCGGCCCCGGCAACCTCAAAGCCATCCTTGTTCGGAAGGTTCATGTCGGTGATGATAAGATCAAAAAAAGAATCTTTCAGCAGTTGGATTGCCGCTTCTCCGGATTCAGTGGTCGTGACCTCGAACCCAGCCCTTTCCAGAGCATTTTTCAATGACCAGCACACCAACGGTTCATCGTCAACGATAAGAATCGTGCGATCTGCTTCCCGGAAACTTTCCTTTTTGTCGGTTTTCGTCAGAGGATTCATCCAGTGTCTTTTCAAACAGAATTGCACGGAGTGCAAGATTTGTGCCAGTTGGAGAATCTGGCGAGGTCTGCATACACAAACAGAAAGAGGCAATTAGCTCGATTGGAAAAACGTGGGAGGGAAGCTGATGGCCCATCGTGAGTGAATTGACGCACTCAGTCCGAACTTGTGTCACCCGTGACAACGCTTACGTGAGTAAGCCATATTTCTTCATCCTGTAGCGAAGCGTATCACGGCTGATTTTCAACAACTTTGCCGCTTGAGACTGGTTTTGGTTGGTTTTTGCCAAAGCCTGGATGAGCGCTTGTTTCTCCAACTCATAAAGGGAGATATTCCCTGTTGCTACTCCGAGTGCCGGGTCAAACGATGGCGGGGAGGGTTGATGAAGCCGTGGAAATTCGATATGGTGCGCTTGGATGACGTCGTCGTCCCACAAAAGGATTGCCCGCTCCAGGACATTCCTCATCTCTCTCACGTTGCCCGGCCATTGATAGCCGGAGAACAATTTCTTTGTTTCCTCAGCAAGTCGTTTGAATTGCTTATGGAATTTCGTGTTGAATTCCTGAAGGAAATATTCTGCCAACAGGATAATATCTTCACCGCGTTCCCGGAGCGGAGGCAGATGAACACCCGCCACGTTGAGCCGGTAGTACAGATCTGCGCGGAACTTCTCTTCTGCCAGCTGCGATTCAAGAGATCGGTTGGTCGCAGCGATGATGCGAACATCCACGGTAATGTCCGAGGTTCCGCCGACGCGCTGGAACGATTTCTGTTCGAGCACACGAAGCAGTTTCACCTGCACTTTCGGTGAAACGTCTCCTATCTCATCCAGAAAAATGGATCCCTTGTGCGCAAGTTCAAAAACCCCCTTTTTCTGATTCCTTGCGTCGGTGAATGCCCCTTTCTCATGTCCAAACAGTTCACTTTCAATGATTGTTTCCGCCATCGCGGAGAAATTCACCGTGATCAACGGATTGTCCCGGCGAGCGCCCAGAAAATGAATCGCTTTGGCGGCCAGTTCTTTCCCCGTTCCACTTTCCCCTGTGATCAAAACCGTTGTCCCGCTGCTTTGGGCAATCCTCGTGATCGTATCGAACACTTTTTTCATTTGCGGAGAAGAACCGATCATGCCGCAGAAGCCATAGCTTTTTTCCTGCTGCCTGAGAAAATGTGCCACCTGTCGTTTCAGCCGGGTCGCTTCGAGTTCTCTTTCAATAACGATTTTCAATTCGTCGATGTTGACCGGCTTGGTCACGTAATCGACTGCGCCCAGCTTCATGGCCTGCACCGCAATGTCGGACCGGTCAATCGCCGTGAGCATTATGACGGGCAGAACAATCCCCGAACTCTTGATTTCCTGCAGGACATCTATTCCCGTGCCGTCGGGGAGAAGTTGGTCGAGAATCATGAGGTCGGGTTCATGCTCTTTGAGCAGCGATACTCCTTGCTTCGCCGTCTCTGCGCTCAAGACGCTAAAGCCCGCCTTCGTGAGTTCCTGCTGAAGGGACCAGCGGATCAGCTTTTCGTCGTCAACGATGAGGATGGTTTCCCCGCGCATCGTTCCTCACTCACGTTCTTCGTGCAACGGCATCACAAGCGTCACCGTTGTCCCCTGGTTGACCCGGCTGACAATTGAAATGGATCCGTTATGCTGCTCGATGATGCGTTTGGAGATGGTCATACCGAGCCCGGTCCCCTTGTGCTTGGTTGTGAAAAACGGTTCGAACACACGGTCGGCAAGCTCCTGCGGGATTCCCCTTCCGGTATCGCTGACACAGATCTTGACCAACGAGTCTTCCGGCAACGATTCGACGATGAGCGTGCCGGTGGTATCCATCGCCTGGAGGGCATTCAGAATTATATTCCACAACACCTGCTGAACCTGTTTCCTGTCGGCTGAAATGACGGCCTTCTTATCCGACAACCTCAGTTGAATGTCAATTTGCCTTCCCTTGAGCTGCCGGGAAAGAAGCGAAACGGTCTTCTGGATCACCTCGTTGATGGGAAATTCCTCGTACACAGGAGGAGTAGGCCGGGCGTAACTCAGGAGGTCGCTGACTGCCTGATTGACCCGGTCCAATTGCAGTTTCATTTCTTTGAGAATCTCTTTTCGTTCGTCTCCGTCAGGAACCTCGTTTTCAAAAACCTGGAGTGCTCCGAGCACGCCGGCGACGGGATTCCTTATTTCATGTGCGACGCTCGCGGCCATTTCACCGGCGCTCGCGAGCCGGTCGGCGTGTTCCAGCTCTTTCTGGTGTAACTCGTGTAATTTCCCGTAGACCTCGTTCAACCGTCGCGTGAGTCTGTTGAACGCGACGATCAGGTCCGTAATCTCATCCTTTGAAGACGGGACCTGGAGCTGAGAAAATTGACTCTGCTCACCGCGTTCCACGCTTTCCAGCTCACCCTCGAGATGTTTAATCTGCCGATGGATACTTCTCATCGGCCGGACAATGACAAAAAGAAGAGTTATGATGATGACACCGCCCACGCCGAAGAAAGTACCGATGATCATGAGAATGTTGGTTGCGCGGTGTTTGAGCGCGGTTGCCCGCACTTCGTCCATCGAAAGCTTTACCGTCAGGTAACCTCTGTTGGGCTCCGGCAGCGTGTGACACCGGTAACACGATGGAGATTTGACGATCGGCGTAACTATGTACTCGTAGGTAGAGCCTTGCTCGGTTCTTGAAATAAATCGTTCCGAGGACCATTGGGCGGAATCACCAAATTGCTCCAGCGAAAAGTCTTTCTCTTGATGGAGAGTATCCGTGCCGCAGTACACCGTGCCGTCCCGGCGCAGGATGAACACGTCGGCAAACTGATGGGAGGAATTCAATGACTGGAGGAATTCGCGCAGGTGATTGTGCTTCTCTTCGGTCATCGCAGTGGCGAGAACGGCTTCGCTGACGGTGGCAATATCGTGAGCTTTTTCACGCACCTGCGATTCGAGCATCATGTAGCCGGTCTGATGGGCAACGTACACAAAGATACCCCCCGAAATCGAGAGTGCAGCTCCAACGGCGAAGAAAATTTTCTTCGCAAGGGATGAAAAGAGTTTGCTAAACATCGATTGCATACAGAACCGACACAACGAATATGCTATGAACCACATTGCGCACGGCTGCTCTCTTCCACATGATAAATATCAGTAACCTTCCGTGGTCGGTATACAACGAAAGTCGCCCGCCTCATCGGATAGGGTCCTGCGACAACGTATCCTTGGCCAGCCTGCGTTTCAATGCAATGGCGGTCCCGGCAATGATGAGCACTACGCCGGTCCAAACAACCATCATCAGCGGTTTGGTGCTGATTTCAACCACGAGGTCTTGAACTGCAGCGGCGCCGGCGTGTTCATCAAAGCCGAGAAGCTCAAGCATTACCTTTTTCTGTTCCACGCTCATGCCCGCCAGCACCACCTGCGGTTTGGCTGAGCCCTGCCCCATGGTGGGAACGGCAGGCAAATCTGCCGGAATGAGCTTGCGCTCTCCTCGTTCATTGATCGTCATGGTCGGAATGACTTCATGGGCTTCGCCCTGAAGGGTCACGTTCAGAACAGCCCCGACGGACATATTTCCCGGTTGACTGTGCTGGCCCGTTTCAAATCGAACGAATTCTATCTGGTATCCGCCGAGGATCTTTTTCTCGCCTTTTGTGATCTCCAGGGTTGGATGTGGACTTGCGATCTGCGACGATCGTAATTCAATCGGAGAGATGTATAAATCCTTCAACGGAAAGATCTTAATATCCGGCTCGCGAAGCATCGACTGATTGTAGCTACTGAAATACAGCGCTGGATTGGCAACATATGTATTCCTTCCATCAGATATTTCAATCTGTACTTGCGTTTTCTGGTCGGGGGACTGAGTCGCCCCTTTGAACGTGCACTGATAGCCGAAAATAGTCTGGGGTTCATTGAGCCGCAAAACCGTTTGCCTCGTCTCATCAAAACTCCCGGACCCGATGATGCCGATGAGGAGCAGCCCTGCACCGATATGGGTGATCGGGCCGCCCAACGTCAACCAGCCCGAACGATATTTTCGGAAGACAATCACAACATTGCTTATGAGCCCGAAAGACGCCGACCCGACGAACACGAGCAGGGCGACCGTCGTTACTCCCGCGACGTACGCGATGATACATGCGAGAACAGTCAACGAGAGTGGCATGGAAAGCCGTTTAACGAACCCCCATTTATTGTCTTCCGTCCAGCCAAGAAACGGGGTGACGCCAAGCAATAACGCGATGCCGATCGCGACGGGGAAATTGACCTTGTTATAAAAGGAGGTGTCCACCTGCGATGCTTTCCCGAAAAGCCCGGTGAGAATCGGCGAAGACATTCCGACAAACGTGAAGAGAGCGCCCAGAACCAGCACCCATAAACCGAGTAACAACGTGATCTCCCTGTTGAGTCCTGAGAGTGGAATCCTGGGAGATGTGAAGTCTCTGAACCGAACCGCGAACCATCCCAGGCCCAGGGCGGCGCCGACGAGCATCACACCGATGAGGTAGTTGCTGATGCCGAGGTCGACGAACGAATGTACGGAGAAATCAGCCAGTATACCGCTGCGTGTGAGGAATGTCGCATAAAGCACAAGCAGAAACGAAAGAATGGCAAGGAACATATTCGTCCGCACCAGCGAGCCTCTGGCCCTCTGCACGAGGAAGCCATGAATCAACGCCAACAGTACCAGCCACGGAACCAGCGAGGAGTTTTCCACCGGGTCCCATCCCCAGTATCCGCCCCAGCCCAACACTTCGTACGCCCAAAACCCGCCGATGATGATTCCGGCGCCCAGCGTGAGGGAGGCAAAGATCGTCCAGGCGAAGCCCGATTCAAACCAGTGTTCGGTGTTACGTCGGGCGAGAGCAGAGACAACGAGCGCAAACGGAAACGCCGTCGCGGCATAGCCCATGAACAATATTGGAGGATGAATGACCATCCAGGGATTTTGCAGAAGTGGATTGAGACCCGCGCCGTCTTCCGGAATTGTTGATGTCATTTCAAACGGACTTTTTACAATCAACAACAGGTAGAGAAAAGCGCAATACCCGCTCACCAGCGACATTGCAAAGCCGTCCCCGTTCTTCGAAGTCTTTATAAACACCCATCCCATAACCGAGACCATCAACGCCCAGAGAAGGAACGTTCCTTCCTGGCCTGCCCAAAATGCAGAGATAAGATAGAAAAGGGGAAGCGACCGCGAGCTGTAGTGAGCAACATAGGAATACTGAAATTGATGGGTGAGCAGCAACTCAACGAGGATCGCCGACGCCGCAGCCCCGGCCAGAAGCGTAATCCAGTAAAAACGATGCAACGCGGTCTTGGCCATACCCGTGGAGGTCGCTTGCCTCGATCGAGAACTATTCCTCCCATCCCTGTAAAAGAAATACGCGCTCGCCGCAGCGGCCAGGAACGCAACCCATACGCTTACTTGTCCCACATTCATACACTCATTCTTTCACGACAGTGATTTCTTCGCACGTTGTCTAGCTTCAATTCTCTTAATGGTGAGGTACAAAGATACGCCGACGATGGTAATGATCAGCGTCGCAATGCCGAGCCCCCATCTCCGGAAATAATACTCATCGATCGCATGCTGTCCTTCGCTACCGACCGACGATGCCACCGTCAATCCCTTTGAAATGACGTCACGGAACTTGTCTTCATCAAATGAATGCACCATCGTTCGTGACTGCAGCCGCGCCTGGTGCGCATCGCGGAGCTTGAACTTGGCTTCGGAAACCTCCATCCCCTTTTGTTCGGCTTCGTCAAGAAGCGACGCGGCGTGAATCTCCGATGATTCAAGGCTGTCGGTCAACAGTCGCATCGTTCGTGCGACAACAAATCCCTTTCCAGTGTCGTTCTCATGGTGACACCGGCTGCACACTGCATCGGGCGCGACACCAAGGAGCTTACTCGTCGCTGCAACGATCTCATGATTGCTGTGACACGTTTCACATTCGGGAAGATGCCTCTCATCGAACGCTTTCTTGTGCGGGCTCGATGAGAAGAGGTCCGCATTGAGCGCATGACAAGTCCCGCAGACTTTCGACACCGATTCCACGCCCGGCGGCGTGGCACCATGATTGCCGTGGCACGAATTGCACGCAGGAGCGCCAACGTCGTGTTTCTGAAGCAGTGCGATGCCGTGCACGCTTTTTGAGAATTTCTCAAATTGATCTGTCGGTATTTTGTATTCCTTCATGTACTCTGCATCGCTGTGGCAGGAGGCGCAGGTGGAGGGAATGTTGACCGCATAGACCCGTGACTTCGCGTCTTTCGCCGACCGGATATCGTGGCTGCCGTGGCAACTCGCACACTCCGCGGGTTTGGCATCACCGCCGGCGTTTCGAACACCATGCACGCTCGTCCGGTATTTTTCCAGTTGGTCGACCGGCAGCGATGGATTGTACGATCGCATGAACGCAGCATCCGCGTGACATTTGGTGCAAGTTTTCACGACGTTCAGCGGATACACCGGCGATTCCGGGTTCTTGACCGAAACGATGCCGTGCGCGTTATGACACGTGATGCATTGTGCAATGTGCTCTTTGCCGGACACGGCGAGCTTCCCGTGAACGCTCACCTGCAGCATTTCCCACTGGTTTGTCGGAAGCGATGACTCCAACTGTTTCATCTTTTCGGCATTCGAATGGCAGTTCGCGCAGGCTTTGGAGATATCATCCCCCTTCGGCGTGCCGATGAACCCGGCACTTTTGTCCATCGCCTGTTCCATTTCTTCCGCCTTCGCATTTCCCCCGTGACATCCCGCACAGGAGATCCCTTTCGCAGAATGCACATCGTGTTTGAACAGCGTCGACGGTTTGTCGCCTAGGGTCTCGTGGCACGTGATACACTGGTCTCCGGCGACTGCGGGACCACTCCTGAGGAGTACCGAGGTAACAACCGCTATCGCATATAAGGTTCTCCGGCTCATAAGATCCACCCCAGCACTGTGAAGATGAGAATGTACAGGACGATGAACAGTCCGATGTAATTGATGAAGCGATTTTGTTCACCCCGTGAGCTTTTTCTATCCCAGAAAGGAACCAGGAGCCACAAGAGTCCCCCCAGACCGAAGAGACCGATGCCAAGCACTTCTCCGTCCAGGAACAATAATTTTGCAGGAATGAACTTCAGCGTCTGGAACATGAACAGAAAATACCACTCGGGCCGGATGCCGGCCGGCGCCGGTGCAAACGGGTCCGCTTTCCTTCCCAATTCCCATGGGAAAAAGACCGCGAGTATCGCGAGTAGATTCAGGACGATAAGCCAGAACAGCAGATCTCTCAGCAGAAAATTCGGAAAGAACGGCATTGTCCTTCGTTCAACACCCGCTTCATGCCCGGTTTCAATCGGCTCGCTCATTCCCTGGCGCTGTACAAGAAGAAGATGGATTCCGAGGAGCACGGTAAATAATCCGGGCAAGACTGCCACATGAAAACCAAAGAAGCGGGAGAGGGTCGCGCCCGTGACTTCTTCTCCGCCCCGGAGGAACATCATCATCGGTTTGCCGGCGAGGGGGACTATACCGGCGATATCCGTGCCGACTTTCGTCGCGAAGAATGCGAGTTCATTCCAGGGAAGAAGGTACCCGCTGAAACCGAAACCCAGCGCGAGAAAGAACATCAGCATGCCCGTCAACCACGTCACCTCGCGGGGTTTGCGGTAGGCCTTCCCGAAATATACGCTAAACATATGAACCATCGCCGCCAGAATGAACAGGTTCGCGGTCCAGCTGTGAATAGACCTGATGAGCCAGCCGAATTCGACTTTCGACATGATGAACTGGATGCTTTCAAACGCGAACTCTTCGCCGCTCTTGTAATAGAGCAGCAGGAGAATGCCAGTGACAACCTGGATGATGAACAGAAAGAGCGATACACCGCCGAAGTAGTACCAGATCGAATGGCTGTGGAGGGGCACGTACTTCTTGCCCATATAATTGACCACGTCTTCGAGATGCACCCGTTCGTCGATCCACGAGTATATTTTTTTGAATCGTTGTTTCATGATTTCTTCGAGATTGAAACCTCCTCTCCTTGAACAATGACTCTGTATTCGTCCAGAGGACGGGGCGGCGGGCCCGAGACGTTGCGGCCGTTGAGGTCGTACTTACCGTTATGGCACGCGCACCAAATCAGCCCGTAATCCTTGCGGTACTGTACCGTGCAATCGAGGTGCGTGCAGGTCGCCGAGAATGCTTTCAGGTTCCCGTCCGCCGAACGGATGAGAATCACCGGCTTCGTCCCAAATTTGACGATTTTTCCGCTATCCTTTTCAATCTCGCTCAGCTTCCCCGCCTTCACGCTGCTCACTTCAACCTCGCTCTGCTTCGGCGGCTTGAGATACGCAAAAATCGGATACAGTATCGATGCCGCCCAGGCGAGCACCCCTCCGGTGAGAACGTATTTGAGGAAATCCCGCTTGCTTTGTTGAGTCGGGTTTAGAGTCTGCTCATTCATTCCTTTATTCTATCATTGGTTATTAAAGTGACAATCACTGCAGTTCATTTCCTTCCATGCATCCCCGATATCGACGGGATGCTTGTAGTCGATTCCTCCCAGCGACAAACGGAGCGTATCATTCTCAAATTGCTGGGCAAGAATCGTATGACACGTGTTGCAATCCCGCGATAAAACTTTCCCGTCTTCACTCACATGCTTGCCGTCGTGGCAGCGAAAACAACCCTGGTAGTAGAGATGGCCGAGATTGTCCGGAAATTTTCGCCAGCTCACCATCATCTCCGGGAAATAGTTTCTGCTGTAAATCTTCTGAACTTCGGTAACCGTCCGCTCGATCTCGTTCCTTTTTGATGATGCGACATCCGGAAAACTGTTCTTATAGTACTCTTCGATCGAAACTCTGATGCTGTCTAATCCGGTTTGCTTCGAGGTATACGGATACTCCAGCGCTTTCACGGCAATGCTCTTGACTCCTGGGAGCCTGGGGTCGATCCAGCCCAACGCCATGACGTGGTCAACAGACCGAGCGGGCGGGTTATAAATGTGCGTCGGCCTGTTGTGGCAGTCGATGCAGTCCATCCGGCGATGGGGGGCCTTGGCCAGCGAGTCGTCCGAAACCGTCATCTCAGTACTGCGGTAGACAGATACCGTTCCGTCGGGTCTTTTTGACTGGACCCACGGGATAATCTGCCGCTGCGCATCCAGCGGAATGTACGTGACCTCGTTGTTGATATTCATGTGCCAATGGATGCCCGAAGTCGGACCCGCTTCCACGTTCCCGCCTCCGATTTTCATCAGGAGATTCAACGTCCATTTCGTACTGTGCTCATCCGAGAGAAAGTACGTGTTGACGTGCAGCTTTTCGCTGAAAAACTGCTTGGGCCAGTGGCATTGTTCGCAGGTCTCCTGCGCGGGACGCAAATTCTCAATCGGGGTCGGAATTGGCTTCGGGTACTTGTTGAAGGTCACCGCGTAGACCTGGTACGTTCCGGAAAGTTTGGATCGAATAAACCATCCCGCTCCGGGGCCGATGTGGCACTTCACGCAGCCGACCCGGGCGTGCGGAGAAAACTGGTATGCCGTGTATTCCGGCTCCATCACCTTGTGACACGTCTCCCCGCAGAACTGGTCGGAATCCGTGTGTTCGTACGCCTTGAAACTGCTGAAGGCGGAAAATGCCAGGAGAATGAGTGCCCCGATGGAAAAGAACGCGAATGCGGTTCGATGCCGGGGGTTGTTGAAGTCGATCTGCGGCATGCGGAAACCGTGCGGCTTCCCCAGGCGTTCCCTCCGTTGTTCTCGCAAAATTCCGATAACGACAAGGATGATTCCGAGTATGACGAACACGGGGAGAATAACGAACGCGATGATCCCCATGTACGGCTTGGGCTGTGTTGTCACTGCTTCAAGCAACATCAGGAAGACGATGAGGCCGAAACTGACCGCCGCGATGGCAGACCCTGTCAGCGTAATCAGATTATAAAAAGAACTCGGAAAAATACGTTTCATCGATTTTCTACACTGTGGTTCTGCTCACGTAAACGACCGTCCTCCCTGCAAGCAACATCAATGTCATCAATAGGAGATGTTGATCACCTCGATCAATTCCGCATCCGGGTCGTGTTCCTTCAGGAATTTCACGAAGTCGGTGTTATAGTATTCCTGATGAACGTTCTCATATTCCTTCAGCAGTTTTCTGACGCGTTGCTGTTCGATCGAGCTCTTGATGAAATTCAGCTGCTCTTTGTCGTCATAAATGCGGTAGTAGTACATGTTTTTCATCCTTAAAGTTGTTAAATAGCAAGTTCACTTCAAAATTTTGTCTGCATGGAGGAGGTCGGAAAACAACCCACTCTTTATGGATTCCGCGTTCCTTCTTGCATTTGCCGCCGCGTTCAGGATATAGCGGTTGGCGATGAAGGCCTTTCCGGGTTCGGTTTCCGCTTCATCGAGAAGCAGATAGCCCACATAGAGATAGCTGTACAGCTCCACCAAATCCTTGGCTGCGACATCCTGAAAATCCGTATCCTTCTTCTCCAGCATGTACTTCAAACACTCTTTGTAGATGAGACGTATTTCCTTCAGCTGGTTTGCCAGTCTGGTCAAACCACCTTTGTATTCTTTTTGCTCCTTTTCTCCGAAGTACTCTGCCAGAACGTCGTTGATGACGTTACCGGACGCCGCCACGATCTGCAGCTGGGATGTTCCTTCGTAGATATTCGTGATGCGGGCATCCCGGGCAAGGCGTTCCACTCTGAATTCCTTCATGTATCCGGTTCCGCCGTGAATCTGCAGCGCGTCGTACGTGATCTTGTTGGAGCATTCCGCCAGTACATACTTCGTCATCGGCGTCAGCAAATTTGCGATCTTTGTTTCCTGCTTCAACCGGGTATTAGCTTCCGCGAAGGATTTCCCTCCGGCTTTCAATTGTTCCACCAGTTCTTCGGATTTTTCCTTCCGGTCGACCCATTGGGCTGCGCTGTAAAAAAGGGACCGGTTGCTTTCCAGCATCACCCTCATGTCGATCAGCATGTTGGAAACGACCGGGATATTGTAAATCGGTTTCCCAAACTGCTCTCTCTCCCGGGCATACTGCAAGGCCTCTTCATAGGCGGCCTGCGAAATTCCCAGCGCCTGAGCCGCGACTCCTACCCGCGCGCGAAACATCAAATCGAGAGTGTATTTTATGAGTCCGAATCTCCGGCTTCCAATAAGTTGTGCCGGAGTGTCATTGAACTGCAATTCACACGTCGGCGAGCCATGAATACCCAGCTTGTGCTCGATGCGGCGAACTTTCAGAGTCTCGTCTCCGTAGCAAACGAACATGCTGAGACCGCGTCCGTCCTTGGACCCGGCTTCGGAGCGCGCGAGTACCAGCAGGACCTGGCCGCTTCCGTTCGTGATAAACCTCTTGACGCCCCGCAAGAACCATTTCCCGCTGCCGTCCTGGTACGCATGGAGTTTTACGGCCTGAAGGTCGGATCCGGCGTCCGGCTCCGTAAGCGCCATCGCTCCCGTGTGTTCTCCCGTGCAAATCCTCGGCAAGAACTCCATTCGCTGGTCTTCGTCGCCGAACTTTTTAATCGTATCACCGATATCTTGCAGCCCGAAGATATTCATCAGAGAGGCGTCCGCCCGGGAAACCATTTCCACTGCGGCCATATAAATTGTGAATGGAAAGTTCAGCCCGCCATACTTTCGTGGAAGGACCATCCCCATCAAATCGGCGCGGGACAATTCGCGAAGATTCTCCTGCGTTCCCTTTGCGTACTCCACTTTCCCGTGCTCAAACGTGGCTCCCTCCACGTCAACAAGCGCCGCGCGGGGCGCGATGTGGTTTCCCGCGATATCGCCAACGACCTCGAGCACCTTTCTGTAATTCTCCATCGCATCCTCGTAATTGACCGGCGCGTAGTTATATTCTTTTGCCTGCCGGTACTCCTCCTCGGCGATCTTCACAATCTCCCGGAGGTCGAGATTGTTGAAATGAAACTGCAAATCGGGATTATCTGTAAAGAAGTTCGGCATGGTTTGGGCTATTTTAGTTTATTCTTGTACGCTTCGATGAACTTAGGAAGAATATCCATCGCATCGCCGACGATGCCGTAGTGACTGACCTGGAAAATTGGGGCATCGGGGTCGCTATTGATGGCAATGATCTTTTTCGCTTCCTGCATACCCGCGCGATGCTGAATCGCGCCGGAAATGCCGACGGCAATATACAATTTCGGCCGCACGGTGACGCCCGTTTGCCCGACCTGCCGTTCGGGAGGAATGAATCCCGCATCAACGGCGGCGCGGCTCCCGGCAACTTCTCCGCCAATCGCATGCGCAAGGTCGTGAATCAACTGAAAATTCTGCTTGGTGCCAAGGCCGTACCCGCCGGAAACGATGATGGGAGCGGCTTTCAGATTCACTTTGCTTTCTTCCCTGTATTGCTCGATGATGGTTACCAACTTATCGCTGTCCACCGGAACATACGGAATCTCGGTTATTTTCATTTCGCGTTGACGCTCTACCGGATGCATTTCCATCACCCCTTCGCGCACCGTTGCCATTTGCGTCGGATTATTGGGCGTAATGATGGTCGCGATGATGTTTCCGCCGAACGCCGGGCGAATCTGCAGCAGTAAATTCTGGTACTTCGTGCGCAGGTATTCGACATCTGAAATCTGGAGGTCAGTACAATCGGCGGTCATCCCGCTCCGGGTATTCGACGCTACGCGGGGTGCCAGGTCTCTTCCGATCACGGTGGCTCCGAAGAGAACTATTCGCGGAGTGTACTTTCTCACGAGTTCGATGAGGATACGGCTGTAGGGAAGCGTTTTGTAGTTCTTCAAATCGGGATGGTCGATCAACAAACATTCATCCGCGCCGAAACGAAATGTTTCACTCGCGATATCCTTGACGCCGTCTCCCATCACAACGGATTTGAGCAACCCGTTCATGCCGGCGGCGAGTTTGTGGCCTTTGCTCAGTAGTTCGAAGCTTACGTCGGCCGGTTTGCCGTCGCGTTGCTCGACAAACACCCACACTTCATTTGCGAATGTGCTCATAGAATCGGTCATCCAAAAATGTGATCTTCCATTAATTTACCAATCAGAGCGCTGAGTCCCGCTTTCGTCGGCTCGATCAGAGTGTGCTCCCCCCCTGCCAGCACGACGGATTCAATCTTATAGACTTTTGTGGGGGAACCATTGATGCCGCAGCGGTCTGCATCCAACCGTAGGTCGTCCATTGTCAGGGTTGGAATGTACAACGATCGCGACTTGTACTCATCGACGAGCTTATCGATATAAAGAAGAGAGTTCCCCTCAACAAGTTTTTCAAGCTCCATCAACGACTTGGCGCTTTTGAAGGCCATGATCCTTTTCGCGCTGTAGGGTCTCGGCACGGCAGCGTCCTTCATGACGGTCAGCAGCACGGGCAGGCTGCTTTCCAGAATTTCGAATCCACCGTCGATTTTTCTTTTCACCCTCACTTTTCCATCATGTAGATCGATAAGTTCTTCGGCGTAGGTGATCTGAGGGATGCCCAGCTTCTCGGCTGTTTGAGGCCCGACCTGGGCGGTATCGCCATCGATCGCCTGCCTGCCGGCAAAAATGAAATCGTAATTGCCGATCTTTCGTATCGTTTCACTGAGGACGTACGACGTCGCCAGCGTGTCGGCGCCTGCGAATTTCCTGTCACTGATGAGATACACCCGGTCGGTCCCCATGTACAGGCATTCGCGAAGAATATCCGACGCCCTCGGCGGGCCCATCGTGAGGGCCGTAACTGTTCCGCCGAATTTGTCTTTGACCTGAAGCGCCAGCTCCAGGGCGACTCTATCCTCATGATTGAAGATCGCCGGCAATTTTGCGCGATTCACCGTCCCATCTTCGCGCATGACGTTTCCCGAGATGTTCGCCGTGTCAGGTACTTGTTTAACTAAAACGATCGAATTATACATAGCTTATTGATATGCAAAAATCATTGCGTAAATTATCCATACAACCATACAAAAACCTATCGTCAGTGCCGTCCATCCGAATACTCGTACCGACTTAATGACTACGGGCGGATAGGGATCAACGAGATGCTCCCCGAGTTTATTGCTTTTGACGAGCGCTTCGTACTCTCCCGGTTTATCCCGCTCCAGTTCTTCCAGATCCATCCTACCTGTAAAGATAACAATATCCATCGGAAATTTCTCGGGGCGGAGGTGCGTATTAAAAAAATGGACCGTAAAAATAAAACCCACCGCGAGCAATGCTTCATCGCTGTGAATGATGGTCGCCACGTTGATGAACGACCCGGGAATGAAGCGCGTAAAGAATTCGGGGAACCACAGGGTCAATCCCGTCGAGCCAATTACGGCGATCCCCCAGAATACCGCAAAGTAGTCGAACTTTTCCCAATACGTCCAACGGTCGAACGTGGGACGGGTATCGTTTCCGAGAAACCATTTGACCGACGCGATAAAATCCCGAAGGTCTTTTTTGTTGAACATCATCGAGTCGGGTCCGAAGATGAGCGAGCGCCACGACCGGTGTTCCGCTCGCTTCATCCTCACAATATCGACAAGATGAGTCACAAAAACACCTATCATCAACACTGCGGCAACTCTGTGGATGTATCCCGCCGATTCAAACCCACCGAGAAGATGCGAGAGGACCGCCGCCCATGTTGTGTAGGAAAACTTAAGCGTCATACCCGTAAGAGCCAGACTCATGAAACTAATGATCATGATGATATGAAGGGCTCTATTTAACCGAGTGAAACGCTGAAACTGTTTCCCGCTCAGATCACTGTTGGGTGTCTGGACCGTTTCCGCTTCGATTGACGTTGTCGTCTTGATTGGATCTTTCGTTTCCATCGTCTGAATTTGTTGAAATTTGTATCTTTCGCCGTGCTCGTCGCAACTGGAGCGCCCGGGGAAGCCATAACAGCGTATGAATCCCGCCAAAGACAAATGTCCCGATGAGCAATGAGGTCATTCCCCAGAATGTCCAGAACAAGAACGGATATTTCTTGGGATCATGATGCGTTGCGTGCGTCAGGTATCCCGCGAAGCGGCGTGTCGCGCCTTGATGACATTGCTGGCACGTGGCCACGACATTCTGTCGGCTCAAATGGGAGCGAGGGTCGGCAACGGGAAGAATATCGTGTGCGCCGTGGCAATCGTAGCATTTTGCCGTCTTCGTGTATCCTAGTTGAGAAACTTTGCCATGGTACGTATCAAAATACGTTTTTGCTATCTCCTGATGGCATCTCCCGCACTGCTGCATGATTTCAAGCTTGAAACCCTGCTCATCCGTCCGCCGGATCGTATGAGCCGTATGGCAATCGTTGCACACCGGCAGCTCTTTTCCGGAGGTTGAGACAAGAACCGAGTGAATGCTCTTTTCAAATTGTTCTTCAATGCCATGGTGACATCGACCGCAGGTCGTGGGCAAGTTTCTCGGGTTGACGCTCGATGCGGAATCGATGCGCGGCAGAACACTGTGCGCTGTGTGACAACTCGTGCACATCGCTGTCACGGTCAATCCGCTTTTCATCAGACCCTTGCCGTGAATGCTTTCAGTGTACCGTTCAATGATATCGTGCTCGCTCCCCGTGTAGCGAATGGCCGCCTTCTGTCCTTCGCGGTGACACCGCGCGCAGAGGTCGGGAACGTTTGTCGCGAAGGTGACGGATTGCGGGTCCGACTTCCCCAGCACCCTGTGTGTACCGTGACACTCTTTGCATGTCGGAGCGTTGGGGTCGTTCTTTGCTACCAATGCTCCATGCGTGCTTTTCTGATACTGCTGGCCGATTTCTGCATGACAGGAGGCACAATCGACTTTTTGGGTGATTGTCTCGCACGGTCGCAAATGCGACGCATTGACGCCTGAATGACACTGGCTGCACGCGATCTTTGCGTGCCGGGATTGTCCGACCTCGTCAGCCTGAACAAACAACGACCGTCCGTCATCGGATGCTTTCAGCGTCTTATTCACGTGGCAGCGCATGCAGTCTTTATCCGCCATTCCCTGGTCGTAGAAAACCTTCCGAATCTTGTGGGGCTGGTGGCAATCGACACACGCGGGAAGGGTGTGGGCTTCTTTCTCCCACAGCTCCCCTTTGATAATCTTGCGATGGACAGTCTCGATCATCGCGTGGCATTTTGTGCAGGTGGCCGCAATGTTCTTCCGGGCGATCGATGAAGCCGGATCGGTATGGGGAAGGATCGAATGGGCCGTATGGCATGACGCACAATTGGGAGCAACAATCAACCCTTTTTTCAAGAGTCCTTCGCCGTGGATACTCTCCGAAAAATTCTCCAGAATGTGGTCCTGGTGAATCACCCGCTGCTGCTGGACGGGGGCGCCTTCCTGGTGACATTTTCCACAGGTAAAAGGAATTTTCAGTGGAAAAACAGGTGAATTCCTGTCTTTCACTGGAAGAATGTCGTGTGTCCCGTGACAGTTCTTGCATCGAGGGGCGAGCAGATCCCCACGCGCAACTGCCTTACCGTGAAGAGATTTTGCATGTAGCTCTTGCTCCGCCGAATGACATGTTCCGCAATCAACGGGTTTCAGAACCTCATCGTGGGGAAATTCCTTCTTCTCCAGGTCGGCATGACAGGAAATACAACTCAAAGAACCATGGACGGAACTCGAAAACGTATGTGCCTCCACGAACACGGAAAGCGTTTTACCATTCCGTTTTTCCGTCAGCGATTTATCTTCGTGGCAGGTGTAGCATTCACTGTTCTCTTGCGCGAAAGAACGTACGGTCAGATACGCCGGCAGAACGGCGGCGAGAAGGAAAAACCGGACGAAGATACGAGAACCTGTCGCCATTCTCTACTCGGCGGCTTTTTTCTCGTTGCGCAATTCTTTTTTCAACTCTTCTTCCATATTGCCGGCACCGTTGAGATCTCTTGCCAACGACTGCCTACGGAGTTCTTCCAGTTCGAGCGGATGTTCATCGGCCATTTCTTCCTCGGTCAGCGATCCCTTCCAGAATGCCAGATTAATGGGATAGACGTCCGGATTGAAAATGACGAAGTAAAAGTGCCACACAAGAATGGCGAGTGTCGCAAGCCATGCTTCATAATAATGGATTGTGCGGGAAATATCGTAACCGAGCTTGGTGAACAAGCCGATAAAGGTATTATCGAACCACATGATCGCTCCGGTCGCGGCCATGACGATGGTCCCCCAGACAAGCGCCCAGTATTCGCTTTTCTCGATGTAACTGAATCTCCCGAAGCGGGGTTTCACGCTTGACATGCCAAGATTGTATTTCGCAACACCGAGAGCGTCTTTCGCATCCTGGAGTTTCGGCATCAAATCCCGGAAGAGCTCTCTGCCCCGGGCGGTCACGATAATGTACAGAAGATGGTAAACGCTCGCCGAAACCATGACCACGGCGGCAACGCGATGAATGAGACTGCGAAGGTCAAAGACACGGTCGCTGAGCTCGCGGATCGCCTGCACCCACCATGCTTCGGGGAACCGGAGCATGAAGCCGGTGATGACAAGGGTCATGAAACTCGTGAGCAGAAGAAGATGCTGAAGGCGTTCGTTCAGCGTCATGCGCAAGTAGAGACTATGACCGAGCTGCTCGTGGATAAGCAATCCGCGGCGAATCCTCAATTTCCTTTTTGACTTCTTGATGAAATCAAGCAGATTGTGGATGAACATGCCGACAACCACAACAACAATCAGAATGATGTAGCTGCTGACGATCCAGTACAATACGGGTTCCTGTTTTGCCGCCATCGTCACATGGACTGAGCCCATGGCAAACCGTTCGTTCGCCCCGGGATGACACCTGCCGCAGGTCGTCGCGAGGTTCGCCTTGTTGGTTTTCGATGTTGGGTCATTCGACGGCTTAATGCCATGCGATCCGTGGCAGCTCGCGCAGTTGGCAACTTCGACGGAACCGCCGCGGATTGCCAGCCCATGATAACTATCAGAGAATGTTTTGAAGCGATCGGTCGCGAGTCCGTACTTCGTTGAAAGCGCCACCGAGCTATGGCAGGGCGAACAAACCTGCTGTGAAAGGTTCTTGGCTGATACGCTTGAACGGGGGTCGGTGTGTGCGAGAATATTATGCTCGCCATGACAGTTTGTGCATACCGGTGCGTCTTGATTACCTTTCGCAACCGCGAGACCGTGAACACTTTGCGCATATTCATTGGCGATGTCTTCGTGGCACTTCGCGCAAGTTTCCTGGATGTTCATCCTATTCATGTGTGCCGAAGGTTCAAGCCCCTTCTTCATATCGTGACTGCCATGGCAATCGACGCAATTCGCGGCGCGCGCATTTCCATGGAGCAGCGATGAACCGTGGATGCTCTGCTCATAGGCAGCAATGAATCCTGCGGTCGGTGAAGTTCGCGAGCGGACGTCCGGGTTATCGAGATGGCACGACAAGCACAGTTGCATCTGCGCTACTTTGTACCCCACGCTATCATGCACCGCACCGATTCCCGTAATGCTGTGCCGATGACATGTAAGGCAGTTGGGGGCGCCTTTCACGGCTGCGGCAAGCGCTTTCCCGTGGGCAGATTCAACAAAGTGGTCCTTGACGTCTCCGTGACATTCTCCGCAGGTCTGAACAACATTGGATTCGTGAAATTTCGATTCCGGCAGTCTTGGCGACACAATGTCGTGCGCTCCATGGCAATCTTTGCAGGAAACGTCCGGCTCCTGATGGGCTGCGATTGCCTGCGCCAATTGCGGATGGAACGTGTGTTTTGCCGGAACGTCCTTATGACACGTCAAACAGTTTACCGGTTCGATTTTCTCCTTGTGGGGAACATTGTTAAGATCGAATCCGGTATGGCAGGCGATGCAAACGAGTTTCTTGTGAGGTGATTTGTTGAGAACAGATTCGTCGACAAAAATGGAAATTCGTTTTCCATTCTTGTCCATCGTCAGCGAATGGTCGCTGTGACAGGTTAGGCAATCAGCTTTGGATTGTCCAAGAACGTCTCCCGGTCGAAAGGCGAGCAGAATGCCGAGCCATACAAGTGCATCAAATCTGTGTCTTTTCATACGTTGGATGCCGCTAGGTCCACGCCAGCCGGCAGGGTTGTGCACATCATATTCCACATACTCTCTGCGGGCTGGCGAAGAACATAGCTAAGGAGTCATCTCGATCCGTTACGACTTCTTCGGTAACGGGTGCTTGATCTTTCCCCACATATCTTTCAAGTTGAACTCTTTCTTCGTGGGACTCTTATCATTGTGACACGTCCGGCAATGTTTTTCAATAGCCGCGTCGTCCTTGTATTCGGCCAGGCCGGCCGCAATCGCCTTGGCTTTGTCTTTCATCGTAGACATTGTCTTGTACGATGATCCCGGGCCATGGCACGCTTCACACTGCACGCCATCTTTCGCGTCGAACGATTTGTCCGTTAACTTTGCATCCGCAGTGATCGTATGACATTCCAGGCACTCGGGTGATTCCGCCGCAGGTTTCGTCAAACCTTTTTCCTTTGCGATAGCATTGGCTTTGTCGCTCGTGAGAGTCTTATAGGCCCCTGCGTGTTTCGACTTCTGCCAGATGCCAAATTGATTGCCGGTGCTCTCCGACTTGTGGCACATGGAGCAGATCTTCACGCCAACATACTTGTTGGCTACTTTTTCATCTGCCATGCTCCCGATCGTCAGAAACAACGTGCACCCAATAAGCATCAGGAAAGAGAGAAGTTGCTTCATTGGTTATTCCTTTCTGTTGATTGATGATGAAATGGACTGTTTACACGATAATTCTCTGGTTCATTTTCATATTTTCACGCCCTTCTCTACACTTGCCGGAGTATCCCATGTTCAAACACCATACCGAACATTTTTCTCCGAGAAGAAGGCTCATTTTATCAATTTAACCGGCTTTTTTTTCAAAATCAAGAATGAAATATTGCTTCCTTTCAGAATTGAGAAAATTCGCTGCATTCTCTTCATGACGGCCTAGCGATGGTCTCATCGATTGAACATAGGAAGATACTTCGAGCAGCGAGGTGGGTTCTTTTTCTACCGTGCGAGAATCACGATTCGGTGATATTGGGCATTCAGGAGTCTCGATGCACTAAGGTCTCAATGTACTTTGCCAGTTCTTCTATCTCAATCGGCTTCGAGAGTGCCACATCAACAAAGCTCTGCACGTGTTCGTGGAAGTGGTCCCTGCCGACATGCGACCCATAGAAGACGATGATCCGGACATCGGGATGCTCGCGTTTGATACTACCAAACCGATCCTGCATGCGCTCCGTCGGCAAGGCATCGACGATGAGCACTGAGGGATGAAAACTGTGCACCGTTGTCAACAGCAACTCCGGGTCGGTGAGGGTGATGACGTTGTATCTATCCTGGAAGTACAACCGAAGACTCAAACAAAGATCCATGTCGGGACTATACAGAAGGATGGTATCCTGCCTTCCTTCGCGTAGCTCGTTCGTTGAATACTTGGATTGCGAAACACTCTTCCGCCCCGGATGCATCACGGGTTCATGGGATGTTCGAATGATAGACATGTTTGGATGCAGTGTTTATTGGAGCCCGACCATTTTGGTCAAACCTCTTCTTCATTCTAACTACAATCTCCGTGCCACTCCCGATGCACTCGCACGAAGCATCAGGGGGCTGAATGGATCCTTCAAATCAAGAAGGAACGAAGAGATCCCCTCCTGTTCGAACTACATTCTTGGCAAGTTTCTCGTGGATGAAAAGAATTTCCGGGCAGGATTTGCACATATGAGAAATTCGAAGGGATCTCCGCGGTCGCACACATAGGCGGCGGAGGGGAACAACATCGAACTTGGGTGATAAGAGCCGGCGTCGGAAAATTGTTGACTGACGTTACGCAAGACTATTCTCGATGTCCAAAATCCCGCGCCTGAGGCGCACCCTCAGCCAGAGGCTGATGAGCCTCAGGCTCAGCCTCTGGCGGGGAAGAACGTAATCATAGATAAATGCGAAGCACGAAATCCAACATCTTAGACAAGCTCAAAGCACTAATTTCGAAACCCGAAATTCCGCCTCTCAGAATCCCGCTCCTTCAATTCGCATTTCGAATTTAGAACTCGAAACTGTTTAGAGTTTAAATATTCGGATTTGAGACATCTGAAAAATATGAATCAGAGTGTCATTCTGACAAGTCTTTTTGATTTTTTAGTTGTCTTAGTTTAGATGGTGGTATTTGGTGTTTGTTTAGGGTTTGGTGCTTCGAGTTTAGTGCTTTTTCCACGGCTAGATCTATTGAGTTATTGCCAGATCCTTGATGCGTCGGTAGAGAGTCGGGAGACTGATCTTAAGATCCTGGGCTGCCTTTTCCTTATCGAAACCGTGTTTGCGCAGGACAGCCAGGATGTATTGCTTTTCGAAGTCGTTGATGGCGCCTTCAAGCGAAGCGCCGTCAATTTGCACCCGTGGCTCGGTATGGAGAAATTCAGGCAGATCCTTCAGCGTAATAAATTCTCCCTCCGTAAAAATCATGGCACGCTCAATGATATTCTCCAGTTCCCGGATCTCCCCTTTCCACTCGTGTTGCATGAGCAACAGCATGACGTCGTTGCCCACACCTTTGATGTTCCTTCGCAGTTCCCGTCTGTACTTGTCAAGGAAATGTTCGACAAGGAGGGGAATATCTGCTTTGCGTTCGGTAAGAGAAGGAAGCCTAATCTCCACGACATTCAGGCGATAGTATAAGTCTTCGCGAAACCGTCCGGCTTCGACCTCCGCGAGCAACGTACGATTCGTTGACGCGATCAATCGTACATCGATTTGCTGGGGTGTCGAGGTCCCAACGGGTGTTATTTCGCGTTGTTCGATGGCACGGAGCAGCTTCACCTGCAATTGGAGGGGCATTTCACTAATCTCATCCAGAAACAGTGTCCCACAGTCTGCCGCCTTGAAGTAACCCGCCTTATCCATCACTGCGCCCGTAAACGATCCTTTTTTATGACCGAACAACTCACTCTCGATGAGCGTTTCCGGTATTGCCCCGCAGTTCACAGCTATGAACGGCTTCATACTGCGCAGGCTGTTGAAGTGAATTGCGCGGGCGACCAATTCTTTTCCGGTTCCGCTTTTTCCTGTAACGAGGACCGTGCTTTCTGTCCCGGAGACCTTCTGGATGATGTCGAACACTTTTTGCATCTCGGGGCTTTTTCCCACGAGATGGGAAAAATCATACTCCCGGTTTACTTCTCTCCGGAGAATCTGGTTTTCGAGCGTGAGCTTTTTGTACTCAAGCAAACGTCGAATCTTCACCAGCAGCTCATCAAATTCGAGCGGTTTCAGGATGTAATCGCACGCCCCCTTGCGCAGCGCGTTGATAGCCGTGTCGAGTGAGCCGTAGGCCGTTATGATCATCACCAGCGATTGGGGGTTTAGTTGTATCGTCTTGTCGAGTAATTCAATCCCCTTCATCTCGGGCATCTCGAGGTCGGTAATGACGAGGTCGTACGTATCCGCAAGAAGTTTATCATACGCTTCTTTACCGTTTGCCGCTTCGGTGACGGTGTATCCCTCTTTCCTTAAGACGAACGACATCGATTCCCTGATAATTTCTTCGTCATCCACGACCAAAATTCGATCTGACATAGATCTGCTCCTGTTAGTTATGATAATTCCGAACGCAACGGAAGTAGAATGGTAAATGTTGTTCCTGTTCCCGGCACGCTATCGACTTTCACATTCCCCTGAAAACTCTTGATGATGCCGTAGCTCACCCACAAACCCAGGCCGGTACCCTCTCCGACTTTTTTTGTCGTATAAAACGGCTCGAATATTTTGGGGAGAGCATCTTCAGAAATCCCTTTTCCATTATCTGTAATCATGATGACCAACTGGTCGTCACGAACGACGGTTTTCACTTTGATCTGTCCATGAGCGGGCATTGACGGGGAATATGGCTGACCATCCGTCCTTGCATGGATCGCGTCCACGGCATTAATGAGAATATTGATGAACACCTGCTCAACCTGATCGGGGACCAACGGAAGCGGGGGAATTGTCCCGTCCAGTTGGACATCGAAGGTGATTTCCTTCGCTTTTCTGCCGACCCGGACAATCTCGACTGCTTCCCGCATGCTTTTGTTGATGTCGGTAAGCTGGACTTCATAGTTGGACCGGCGCGAAAAATCAACGAGGTCGCGGATGATCCTCGAGATCCGGTTAACCTGGCTCTTGATGAGCTCCAATTTCTCATGAGTGAACTCATCCTGGGTTGTTCGCTGAATAACCTGTACAAGCGAAGAAATGGATGTCAGCGGATTGCCGACTTCATGCGCAATGCCGGAGGCAAGTAGCCCGATGCTTTCCATTTTTTGAGCGTGGACAAGCTGTTGCTCAAGGTGTTTCTGTTTCGTAATATCGCGATGGACGCCAAAGTAGCCGTTGATCTTTCCGCTGCCGTCGACGATAGGAGAAACGAGGAGGTGCGTAAAAAACGACTCGCCGTTGCGCCTGCGGTTCTCAATTTCACCGACCCATACTTTCCCCGCATTGAGCGTGGACCACATTTTTTCCCAGAAGCTCCTGGGATGCTTGCCGCTGCCAAAAATACTGGGATTCTTGCCAACGAGTTCTTCTTTCGAATAGCCACTTGCCTTCTCGAATGCCGGGTTGACGTAGATAATGCGCCCATTAACATCGGTGATTTCAAGGGGGTTGACGGTGTAATGCGCCACATTTGAAAAGCGGAGAAGGTCGAGCTCTTTCTTTTTTCTTTCGGAAATATCCCGCGCGACAATGAGGCAAACGGAGTCCGACGACAATGGGCCTTGCGGATACCGTGAAAGGAAAAGCTCCACGGCCACCGTTTCTCCTTGTGCAGTGACAACGTTCGCTTCGAACGCATGAGCGATCCCATCAGCACAACACTCACCAAACGAAGTCAGAAATGGACCCTGTCCGGCGGAGGGAAGAATTGCGGAAAACTCCGAACTCAGAATGTCTTGTTCCTCTTTTCCCAATAACCTGAGAGCGCACTCGTTAGCCCTGACGATGTGTCCGGTCTGTGTTACGACGAAGCACATATCGGGAAGCGTATCCAGGATGTTCCATTGACCAGCAGCTATCGGAACCGCCTTCTGGTCGTGACTGGCCGAACCGATGGTATGTCGTTTCCCGGTGGTCATTCTTCTTTTGTTGATTTCAATCTGCGGCGCGCACGATGGGAAAACCGCTCATGATGAGGGCTGCTGGAGTGTTCGACCCATACGCATCATCAATCCCAGCGACATCTCAAACCGTTCGAGAGTACAGGGGCTGCTGTCGGGGAACTGCCGACGCGTAAGCATCGAAACACAACGCAATATTCCGCAAAAAAAGTCTGCCGTCATCGGTGACAGTGAGTGTTTCGCCGTTGTCTTCGATAAGCCCATCTTGAACGAGCGGGTTAAGCTTTACCAGCGAATCCGCGAAATACTCGACGAAGTTAATCTTGAATTTGTTTTCCACCTCGCGTTTGTCCAGGATAGTATGGCACATGAGGCGCATGATGACGAACTTACGAACCTCATCGTCAAAGGACATGCGGTACCCGACGCGCGTGGCCAGCCGTCCTGCCTCGAGTGCCTGATAATACTCGGAAAGTGTCTTGAAATTCTGAGCGTACGACGATCCGAAATGACTGATCGCTGACATTCCAAAACCGTACATGTCCGAGCCTGCTTTCGTCGAATATCCCTGGAAATTACGATGCAGGGTCCTCTCCCGCTGGGCTACCGTCAACTCGTCTTCGGGCTTCGCAAAGTGGTCCATGCCGATATAAACATATCCGGCACTGGAAAGCTTGTCAATCGTTGTTGTCAGAATTTCTACTTTCGTTTCCGGCGACGGTAAATCTTCCACATGGATAAGCGATTGATGCTTCTTCATCCACGGGACATAGGCGAAATTATAGATTGCGATACGGTCGGGAGAAATATCGATAATCTTATCCAGCGTCGAACTGAACGATTGCACGGTCTGCAGCGGCAGTCCATAAATCAAGTCAAGGTTCAGACTTGTAAATCCCAGCTTCCGGGTCCAATCAATCGCCTCCTGCGTGATGAATTCACTCTGTTGGCGATTTACCGCCTGTTGAACTCTCGTGTCAAAATCCTGAACACCCAGGCTGATGCGGTTGAACCCGACGTCCTTCAGCGCCTTCATGTGATCGACCACGAGATCCCGGGGATCGATTTCAACGCTCACTTCGGCACCTGGCCTGAAGGTGAAGTTATCCTGAATGTACTGCCCGAGATCGGTGATTTGCGACGGACTAAGATAGGTCGGCGTTCCTCCTCCCCAGTGCATCTGCACAACCTTACGCCGCTTGCCCATCAGCGGCGCAACAATGTCCATCTCCTTTTTCAAATTCCTTAAATACTCGGGGAAATGTTGATGGTTGCGAGTGATCACCGTCGTGCATCCGCAGAAGTAGCAGAGCGTGTCGCAAAAAGGGATATGAAAATACAACGAGAGATTTTGGTGAGGCGCACTTGTCTCGGCGGCAATGATCGCTTTCTTGTATTCGTCCGGACCGAATTCGGGGGAGAACATCGGCGCCGGCGGATAACTGGTGTACCGGGGCCCGGCGCAATCGTACTTCTTTATCTTCTCTATCAGATTACTTTCCATATGCTCAAACCTTGTTCAATGAACGGCTGAAATTCCTCTTGGGTACATATTCTCTAAAGTAATAGCACAATTGTCATGCCATTCGTCTTCCAACGCCTTTCTCAAACAGAAGAGAAAGTCATCTATGATAATTTATGAAAATATCAACAGAATATCAATTTTGACGACTTGGCAACTTCGACATTCTCAGTATTGAGAAATTTTCGCCATGCAAGATTCGGTAGTGCATCATTTTCATTTTTGAGCGCTGTGCCGACCTCACCTTCCACCCTCCCGCTGGTAACAAGATAAGATATTAAACCGCAAAGGGACCGCTGATATTCATGATACCTTCGGACAGGGTATATGATCGGCATGGCCCGGTTTCAACCGATGTACTGGCTGCGATAAGGAAAACGAACCGCAGAGCACACGAGGGGTTTATCTCGTTCCCAAATTCCATTTGGGAACGTGCGCGGCCACAGTTGTGGACCACACGAAGTAAACGGAGGTACCTCAACCCAAGATCTGGGTAGAGAGCGGACTTACCTTGTTCCGGTGAGTTCGAGTTTCAGGGTCTTGATTTCGTAAGGATTGATTCCGAGCGTCAGCGATGTTCCCTTGACCCGGCCATCCTTCAATTCTTTCTCATCCCATTCAACCAGATTGGTTGACGAGGCTTTCGAAACCGCGTTCCAAAACCGAAATTCGACTCTCGATGATTTTCCCGCCGTCTCATAACAACGGAGGATAAAACTGTCGTCATCTTCACACTTCTTGACCGTCGTCAGGACAATCGACGGCGCTTCAAGTGTTATGAAGGAGAAGGCCGGGGGCAGGCTCCCCGTGTGTTGATCGGTCAAGAACATAACCATCGGTGTGTTGAATTCATATCCTCGCTGTACCGTCATCGCTTCCTGCCAATTTCCGGCATGCGGGTAGAGAGCATAGAAAAATTCATGGTCTCCTTCATCGGCTGTCGGGTCGGGGTCGGTCGAGGCACGCAGGCCGGTCAGCCGGACGACATTCCCGTTGACGTCACAACCGTACTTAGAATCATTCAGCAAACTCACACCATAATCGGGACCGCCAAGATCCATCCATTTCTGCGTGACAACCTCCTTCCCATTTACCGTATCCCGCTGAATCGTTCCGTAGGGGATATCGAATGTTGCTTTCGGACTGTCGATGTTCAGTGGAAAAGCAATTTTCAAAATTTTCTTTCGATGATGCCATGCGGCGGAAAACCTGAAATCTATCCGCGGTATATTGGAATACAGAACGACATCCTCTGTGAACGAAGAGGGGTCGAGCCGGTACTCCACGCGTATTATTTTTCTCACACGTCCGTTTTCGATAACGCCGATGCTCTTCGGGGAACCGACAGACTGCGGAGATCCTTTCAATCCGATGACCCACGCCGACATTCCGGCCTCATCATCTTGCAATTGAATTTGATTTGCAAGTGCCCCGGGTTGTATCACCTCACGTTTTTGCACTTTGTCGTAGATCCGGGAAACCGAACCCGTCGCACTGTCGATCTGAACCTTGTAGAACTGATTTTCCAGACTCAAATCATTCCTGAACTTCGAAGGCGACTCCTTCTTCGATGTTATCCAATATGTCCTGTAGCCGACGGATGGAACGTCCCTGGGAATGAACACTACCCGGACCGAGTCTCTCCAACGCGCGGTCACCTGCGACGGCAGCTCTCTTCCGCCTTCATCGATGATCTTGGGGGAGATATTGGCCTGTTCGGTTTTCCAGACTATTTCCATCGGCTCCGTTCGTTTCCAGTTGAGTGGGTTGAACAGCACCAGCGGCGTCGCCTTTTTCACCTTGCTGATTGTTGATATGTTCTTTGTGATGACGCTGAAGGCTCCGTTCATGGCTCCACGTGCCCGCTGAAATGCTTCATCGTAGAATTGTTGTCCATCGACGTAAATATCGTGGATCCCTGAACCGCACAACATATCATGAAATTGATTGAAGAGCACCCGTTGCCATGCCTCTTCAAATTGTTCCGAGGGATATACATATCCAAAACGCGTGGCAATCGTGGAAAACAACTCTGCAGTCGGCAAGAGCGCCTCGGCCTTTCTATTATAGAGCTTTACCATCGCCTGGCTTGTATAACATCCTTCAAAAACAGAATTTTGCTCGCCATGCTGAACCGGAGCGTCCTTCTTCCCCGAGAGAAGGTCCGCATAGAATGCGTCAAAGGTCGAAAGTTTCACCGCCGGATAAACGTTCAAGGAACTCAGATACTGCACCATAGTTATTTGCCGCCGGGTAGGCCCACCGCCATGGTCTCCGACTCCGTAGAATTGTACTTCCGTATTTACGCCGAATTTTTCCTGCGACTCTTTGACCGTTTTCCATACGGTATCGGGAATCGACGACCACGTGCCGTACCAGCCCGGGGGGCGATGCGCGAATACCCTGCTGCCGTCCGGGCCTTCCCACACGAACATCCGCTCTTCGTCCCATGGGCGGAAAAATGTGTACGTCTCGATTCCGCACTTGCTGAGAATTTGCGGAAGCGATGCGGGATGACCGAATGTATCGGGATACCAGCCATGTTTTACATCGACACCGAATTTTTTCTTGAAGTATCGTTTCCCGTACAGATACTGGCGCACAAGGGATTCACCCGACGGCATGTTCGCATCCGACTCGACCCATGTGCCGCCCACAATTTCCCAGCGTCCCTCTTTCACATATTTTTGAACCTCACGAAAGAGATCGGGATATTTTTCTTCCATCCAGAAATAGCTTTGCGCACAACCGTGGGAAAATTTGAAATCCGGGTAGGCCTTGAGATTATCAATCGCCGCCTCAAAGGTTTGTTTCACGACATCAATCGACTCCGTGTATCGCCACAGCCAGGCCATGTCAATGTGGGCATTACCGATGAAGTGAAGCGATGTTTTTTTTGTTTCCTGCGACAGGCTCAAGGTCTGTTGATGGAAATCTTTCAGGGCGTCTTCCGCCTCTCTCAAGCGATGTTCTTCAATGAGTGAAAGCAGTCGTTTATTCATCGCCGGTCCGCCGCCGATATCGGCAGCGTAGATGTCTTTGGCGAAGCGTGCATCCGAGACGTACCGCTCGACCGCTTCCCACCGAACCCGCAGGTACGAATTTTTTACGACGGGTCCACGCATGGGCTTGTTCGACGCGGCAAAAACCTCGATATGAAAGGTGTCATTGACGGCCGCATTCGTCGTCAGCGTTAAGTCTCCGGAATCGCCGCTGAACCGCGGCAGCTTCTCCTGTCCGTTGACGAGAATTCTTCCCCACATTTCGCCGATGTCAACCATAAATTCAAGCCCGAAACCCGTCAGGTCATTCGGGACAACAATCGTGCGGGAGAGAATGGCTGTCGTATCTTTCAATGTCTCTTTCCAGCCCTGCAATTCCCACGGTTCAAACAATTTCACAAGGAGGTTGTTCGACAAACCATACCTGTGCACTGTGTTCGTCTTTTCAACATGCACTCCGACGTTGAACGAATCTCCTTTTTCACAAAGCTCCAATGTCTGCAGAAAAGGAATTTGCTCCAGTATGCCCAGTATCTCGCCGCCGCGAATCTCCGGAATGTGCACCTGGCTGAATTTCACATCGCCCGCGTATGCCGTGACCGTCGCTCCTTTCCCCGCACTACTGCCGTGATTTGCGAGACTGAAGATGAATTGAAGCACCGCCTCGTTCTTGTCTGTCAGAGCAAAATGGAAATCCGGCGTCGGCGTTGGAAATGAAATGGATACAGGTGTGGATGGCGTTGCCGGGGGAAAAGGATTTTCCGCCTGGACTTTCAATCCCTCCCCATCCGCGAAACGGGCACTGAGCGCGAACCCGCCAAGTTCATTGGCGACTTTGAACAGAACCGTATTCCACCCGTTCTTGAGCGAGACAAGGATCGTATCGTTGTCCGGGACGAGCCCGCGGTTCGCATCGTTGAAGTGTTTTCGTTCACCGTTGCACCATACGGCAACGCCGTCATCGCTTCCCACAAGCAGACGGGCTGTCTGGTCTTTTGGAGACTGAACGAAACACGCCGTGTAGACAACGCATTTTTCGTAATCGCTGAATCCGAACGTGGATTTATCGGAACCCACAAAGTCGAGAATGTCGGCGGAAGAATGGAACAACATCCATTGATGGCCTTCCACAACCTCACCGCCCCGGGGAACGACGGAGGATTCTCCCCCGACGTAATCCCGCGAAAGGCAGGTCGAAGCATCCGTGCCGGAAAAACTTCCAAGGATGAGCCAGTCTTTGATATAGGATGTTTGTGAGAAGGAAACCGAAACGAATGCGAACAACAGTGCGACGAGCTGTTTCATGGAAGACTCCTTTGGGAAATCAATCGATATGGCGCGAGCAATGCACTTTTGGCCGTTGTGCGGCGGCTTTCAGGCAAGAAGATAGACAATCTCTGTGTTGAATTCAAATGAGATTTATTGCCTCCCCCAAAGTGATCCAATCCTTATCTTAGTGCATTGGGTGTGGACTGCACCCCATTTTTGATTTTTGACTAAATCTAGAGAGGGTATCATCGACCCCTGACTCACTGAAGGTGGATAAATGTTTTGGGGTGGAATTGTCAATTTGTCGGTAAAGTGCTGTCTTTGCCGAATGCCCAGCATTAAGAAGACTGATGCCTTTTTATGCAAACAGTATCGTGAAATTCGAATTCGCAAAGCTGGTCATAATTTGTAGGTCTAAAGGAGTTCGACCCAGCAAATCTCTTCTTTCCTATCCTCTTTCCGTCCTTGAAGCTCCGTAAGGATACACCAAAACACCGTAATCCTTTTTTTATTATATTCCTTCACATCTTAGCCATAGGCCGAGCTTAATGTGGAGTATATTGCGAATGCAGATATTCGTCTGAAATTACAGTCGTCTATAAGCATCAAGGAGAACAACTAAGGTATGATTCAAGTCGAGGTACTGTTTAGAGAATTATTTGAAGCTCCAACCGAAGACGCAGTTACAGGGGTACTTCAGAAGTATCCCGAACTTTCTTTGGAAATGAATTGGCATCCCTACGGCGACGACGAGAGTTTTTTTGGCGTGATAGAGAACCAACAAGCCTCTCCCATCCCTGCTTTAGTAGAGAAAATCACGAATTCCATCGATGCAATTCTCATGCGCAAGTGCTACGAGGCGGGAATTGATCCGAGATCAGAGAAGGCTCCACGATCAATGGAAGAAGCCATAAAACAATTCTTTCCCAACTCAAAGCAATGGGACCTAACAAACTTTCGCAAGAAGCAGGCTGGGAGCATTCAAGTAATAGCCGATGGTCCCAAGATGAATACCTCCCTTATCATTTACGATGATGGGGAAGGCCAACGCGTTGAGGACTTTGAAAAGACCCTACTGTCGCTATTACGGGGTAACAAGAATGAGATCCACTTTGTCCAAGGCAAGTATAATATGGGTGGTAGCGGTGCAATTGTGTTTTGCGGGAAACACCGTTATCAACTAGTCGCCTCCAAGAGGTACGATGGTTCGGGGAAGTTTGGTTTCACGTTGATTAGGAAGCACCCCTTCACTGAAAAAGAGAAGTACTCAAAGAAGAATACTTGGTACGAGTACTTTCGGATCGATGGGAAGATCCCGGCGTTTGAAATCAAAGAGATGGATTTGGGTTTATTCGACCGCAAGTTCACAACCGGTACGATCATCAAGCTGTACTCCTATGATCTGCCGCCAGGCTCCCGATCAGTTATTTCAAGAGACCTCAACCAGAGTCTGAACGAGTACTTGTTCGAACCCGCTCTTCCTATATTTACGATTGAAAACGAAGAACGATATCCACTTGATCGTAACCTACAGCGTGAACTTTACGGTCTCAAGCGACGGCTTGAGGAGGATGGAAACAAGTATATCGAGGATTACTTCGTTGAGGAGTACATCGACAAGACAATTGGCAGAGTGAAGATCACCTGTTATGTGTTTCGCCCCAAGGCGGAAGGTAGAGACGTCAAAGAGACAAAAGAGACTATAAGCCGGGAGTTTTTCAAGAATAACATGTCTGTTCTCTTCTCAGTGAACGGGCAAGTTCATGGACATTATACGTCTGAGTTCATCACTCGCTCATTAAAGTATCAATTACTGAAAGACTATCTCCTCATCCATGTGGACTGCGATGGGATTGATCCGACTTTTCGGGGTGAACTCTTTATGGCGTCCCGTGATCGTCTCAAAGAAGGAGAGGAGTCAACAATTCTGCGAGATATTGTCGCTGATACATTGAGGAAGGGGAAGCTCAATGAAATTTACAAGAAAAGAAAGGACTCCATATCGCTGGAAGGTGAGGATACATCCGAGTTGCTCCGCTCATTCACAAAGAATCTGCCCCTGAAAAGCGATCTTCTCAAACTGCTCAACCAGACATTCAAGCTCAATGAGAAAGACAACAAGCCTAAGGTAGGAGAAAAGAAAAAGGATAAAAAGCCCACGGAAACCAAAGAGCCATTCGAGTCCCAACGCTATCCCTCATTCTTCAAGTTCGAATCTCGTTCAGACGCGGAAACATCATTCACAAAAGTTCCACTTGAGGGAGAGAAAACCATTAGGTTTTCTACTGATGTTGAGAATATGTACTTTGTCAGAGTAGAAAACCCGGGTGAGCTAAAACTCGCATTGCTTAAATACACAGCGAATGAGACTACCGGAGGCACAGAGACTGGCGATCCCAAGGGGATAGATGACATCTTTAATGTCGTGGTCAAGAGTCCAGATGACGGAACAATTAAAATCGTGTTGAACCCGACAGATAGAGTGAATGTGGGAGATGCTATTCAAGTCAAAGCAACTCTGACGAGCCCTGGTGGAAATTTTGACCAAGTGCTGTGGGTGAAGATTAGCGACCCGGAAAAACCAAAAGAGAAGACCAAGAAACCAGAGGAAAGTGAGGACGAAAAGATAGGCCTGCCGGAGCTCATACAAGTTTACAAGAACCCAGCTCCCGCCGGTGAGCAGGAGCGGATTACGTGGGATCAGCTCGAAGCAACGGGTCGCAGTATGAATTACGAAACGATCATGGACCCATTTGTAGAAGGGCCCGTATTGCAAAGGATTTACATAAACATGGATAGTAACGTACTGAAAAACTACAAGACTACTCTAAAAACTGAAGACCAGATGACTCTTGCGGGCAAGCGCTATATTTCAACCGTATATTTTCACACGCTTTTCCTGTTCACGATCAGCAAAAATATGAAGTACACGATGCGACAGATGGAAGGGGATGTGGAAAAAGAGAGAGATCTTGTGGAATATTTGAAGGACTTATTTGAAAGCTATTACTCTCAGTTTTTGCTAAACTTTGAGATGAGCACGCTTATCGAATCTCTAGAAACGTAGCATCCAACTTAACAAGGAAGAAACAATATGACCGAGAATCAAACTACGCAGGATAATCCCTCAAAGGACCCACACGAGACTGATACCTGGTTAAGAGGAAAAGACTTATGGATACGAGCCCGCACGAATGCACTTGCTCACGAGGTGAGTTCAAAAAGACTAAAAAGAATCGCTGACTACGTGTTCATCATGCAGACCCTCTTCGTCGTAATTCCTATCGTTTTGATTTCACTTTCATTGCAGGCAACAACCTCCGAGATACAAAGAATCCAACTCGAGCAGTTAAGAAACCCTCAGAATCAAATTGTCCTTGATTCTTCTGGGTACAAATCTCTATCATTGATTGCTATCGTTTCTAATGGATTTGCTTTTCTTTTAAGTATTCTCTCCACTCGATTTCGATGGATTGAAGTAGCATTAAAACATGACGAGTTATTGGCAATGTATTCCCTTATCGCGCAAAAATCTCGTCGACTGGAAGATAGTTGGATGAACGCAAATGAGGCACAGCAATTTTGCAGGAACTTGCAGGAACTGTTTGAGACGGCAAAGAACAGGGGCTTCGAGCCAAGATCAAAAGACTTTAGGAAAGCAAAACAATTAATGGTAGATTTTAACGCATATCCATTCAGCATTAGCCGAGAGGAGATCAAAAAAATCTCAACTACTGCTTCCATTTCTACGTAGGACGAAATTTTCTCAAATAAGATATGCCATCTTGAAGGGTAGGCAGGACTACGTGAGCACATGAATGCACTATCTTATAATACTTAGAAAATCGTTTGTTGGCCGGTGATTTTTCATCGACAAGGATAATGATCTTGTCGTAGGCGTACGCTGCCCCAACTTCAAGTGCCAACCCATACCCTGAAGGATTGCGCTTATCCATGAAGGCAAACACGATGTCACATTGCTTTATGAAGTGAATGTCCCATGTCCAATATTGTTCTGGATCAACCAACCTATGGGCTTTGGGGTTAAAGAAAACAAATTGATCCCCGATTTGATCAACAACTTGTTGTTGCCAATTTGACCTGAGTCCTCCCGACAAATAAACCTTCTGTTTGCTCACTTATTCTTATCCTTTACACTAAGGTACGTTGCTCTGAACAACAGGAATCGGATATTCAGGGAGAAACCCAACACCGAATAACAAGAGCCAGAATTCCTTCGTGATCAGAGAGATCTGCGCAAGACATGAATGGACAGATCTCCTGATCCGACTAGGCACACGAGACATTGCAAAACTCTGCAATGAGAGATGGTTCTTGCCATCGATCCCAGTTGTTCTTCTAAACTACAGTTGGTGGTAGAATTACTTTAGATACCTTTTTGTTCAGCACCGAAGCATATTCGGCCCTCAGATCATTTTCGCCGATTCGCAGTTTGCGTAAATCGTAACCAATCATGTACAGCAACATCCTCAAACTCAATTGCCTGTTCTCTTTTCTCGTAATCATCCTCCTTGCAGCAGATTCCCAAAGAACACCCTTCCAAGGAGAACCATTGATTTTTGACCCAACCCTTGAAAGTCTCCTCAAACTCTTCGGTAATGACCAACCTGACTTCAAAGTAGTAGCCAATGCCCGGGAATAAAGCAGGAGCCCAACGGGTCGAAATAGGATGTGGCCGCCATTTCTATCATTTCTGTATTCGAAAACCGCATTCTGCCTTGCCGACCCATGCTTCAGGTATGCTCTCACTTCTGGAAAGTATCTTAAGAAGCTGTTCCAAAAGCCAAAAATTCTTCTTCGTGCTAAAGATATCTCTCTATAGTCTGGTCTCATTCGCTTGTAGTCCTCCCAGTTCGACTCTCCATCGCCCGATCGGGGTATCTTAAGAAGAACCGGAAGGATAGTATCAAGCACCTCATATAGTGTAACTAAGCTGGTGAAGCTTGTCTTGTCACTAGTTGGGATGGATTTCCCTTTTGAAAATGCAATTCTCTCTTCAGAGAACAAAGGATAGTTCTCGATGAGCTCCCTCACGAGAATCGCTGCAAGGTCATCCTCCTCCAAGACCACTTTTGAAAATGAACTCACAGGCTTGGCATAACGATTGAGCGTCGTAAAAAGTCTTCTGGTCCTCTGCAAACCCAGAGGGCTTTTCTTGTGTCCAACGAAGATTACTGAGACCTCCTCATCCAGCAGCCTCCCATTTCTTGGGGCACGTTTGATCGCTTCCTTGATCCCGTAAACGCGATGTTGACCATCGAGTGCAAACAATTCCTCCTTGCCGGACAGTCTGAGGTATCCTAGCATTCCTCTTTCCGATATTGGGATTTCTGGAAGCTTAATGGCCATAGATTGGCGCCTATTTTCTCTAATACTGAGCTCAAACCACTCTGGTTCACCACCATAAAGGCCAACGATAATTGAATTGAAGAACCTTTGTGGCTGCTTGAGCAAGTAGTCAGCAATTTTCTCTCCTCTTGGTTCTAGTTCGCGCTGGATCAACTCATTTAGCTTCTTGCTCTTATGTATATCCTGGGCGAAACCTACTCGTTCCTTAATGTGCCTTAACTTCATCGGAGCAACATAGTAAGTCCAATCACCCATCTGTGCACGCAAGGCAGGAAGGAAAAGCTCCGTTTTTTTCTTGTCTGCCATTAAAATGCCTTTACGAATTTTCTTACCCGTGCAGGATATTGATCGTTGAATGGAGGAAGAAAGGCAGTTAAGAGTCTCGCTTCCAATTGCTTCGGGTTCTTGGGGTGAACAACGCAGCAGAACTCTAAGTTAGCTTTCCAGTTATTGAGCAAGAAGAGTATCTTGGGCCTGCTACTCTCAGACTTGGTTTCTTGTAAATATTCGTGGAATCTACTTTGTAGACTTCGCTCGGTCATCCCCACGTAGCACAAATACCTTTGCGGATGATTGGTGATTGACGGATTGATTACAAAGGAGTAGACACCGGGTTTATCGGGAATCAGCTTTCTTGCAACTACATTGAATTGAAATGTTTGCCATTTAAGAGGTCTTAATTTGGAAGCAGTCTTCCATTGTTTGGGCCACAAATGGAAATAGTGTGTGTACCCTTTAAGCTCTCTTTGCATTCTCACAACATCGAATGATTTCATCTTAATCGAACATTTGGGTCGTCAAATAAAGCAAGCCGCACACCCCTCACCTTCGGATTCTTGAATAATGTCTACCAAATACCCGGTATTTGCAGTGGGCCGGCGGCTCAATCTTCGCAATTGTTCTTCTTTGATCTGTCGGATACGTTCTGGCTTAATAATATCTTCGAGCCGCTCATTCTGCATCCATGTGTAGCCATCTTTCTCGTATTGCATTGCCTTCTCAAAGAGCTCGGGGTGCTTCTCGTACAACCAAATCCACTCAATCTTTTGTTGGAAGAAGCAAAAATAGCAACCAGACCGACTTCGGGAGAAATGGCCCTTCTTCCCGTCAAGCTCGAATTCTATCTTCTCATAGTAAGCCGGAACTCCTACACCACTTTCCTTCAAGATCCGGAAAACATCGTCGATTGTGAGCACTTCGTCGTTCTCCAATACAGGAAAGGATTCAACTTTGCCCAGCGGATACTGCGTGGCCTTCAAGGATGTAAAGACCACCCGATTAAAAAGCCTAGTATCGGCCACTAGGAGGTCGTTCAGCTTGCGGTCCTGGGGGTATGTCATCGATAATGGACGTTTGGCAATCTCCAGAATCGCAGACTTGACTTTTTCATTCTCAGATGGCTGTTGATTGTAGACGTCAACTAGCTTTTCGAGCTTTTGGTTGTTCAGCACTAAACGAATAACATCCTCGCTCCAAATGTTCTGTCTGAATGGAAAGATGGATTGGATGTTAGGTTTCTTCGATATGTAGGCTTCTCTATCTTCATCCCCGCGAATAGCAACAAATGAAACAACGGGGTCATCAGCTACAAATCCTTCAAAAGGAACAAGCTTCAAATTCTTCGTGCACCATCGTGCATTTGACGAGGGCAAATAGCCACCATACAAATCAAGGAAATGGTCGAAAGGATCGTTCGGACTACCCTTAGCCGCATTTAGTTTTTCGATCTTCTTGCCGAGGAATGACTCCAGATTGTCGATCAGGTGGTATGTTTCATCTAACTCTTTTCCAGTGTCGCAGAAATAGTATTCGATGTCCAGCTGAGGGTACTTCGTCTTCAGGTAGATTGCCAATGCGCTGCTATCCTTTCCACCGGAAATGCCTAACACGTATCGCACCTTACTCATGCGAGTTCTGTTCCCTCAAGAGCTTCAAGAGCGTGATGATGTTTGTCGCTTTGTCCTTTGAAAGACGGCTTCTCAGTGTCTCTGAGAGCGCTTCTGCCTCTGTAGTCTTGCGCTTTGGTATTCTGAGTGTATGCTTCTCAGTCCCAGAGGAGAGGGTCGTAATTTCCATTCTTACAACCTCTTCCTTCTCTGAATCCACCTCAAGCTTTGTGATTTCACAAAGAGTATCTAGTTCGGCAATCGTACCAAGTAGCTTCGCGTGGAGCATTGCCTCTTCCTCATCTTTCAGCAATTCCAGAGGTTTTCCCAAGACAGCATGAGAGACCGAGCTTAGCCAGGCCTGTCTGTCATCAATCTCGCTTGTCAGTCTTTGATACAACACCTTCTGGTTGTTAAGCATCAGATGCCGTTGGAGGGTAGCAAACCTCGCTTGCAAATGTCGGCGGTAAGCGGGGAATCGAATCCCCGAGTATCCTAAGTGCTGAAGCAGGTTGTCTTCGATTCTATCGATGAGACCATCGAAGGCAGTACGAATCTCTCGAATCCCATTTTGAAGATCCTCAACGTAGCGATGGAGCTTTTTATCACTCGTGCGGAGGTCGTCAAGTGTGTATCCCAAGGCAGCGGGAAACTCTTCGAAGAAAGTCTTCTCGGGGTCTTTCGCAGTTGCAATCACATTTCGAAGGGCTAGCGAATGGGAGGAGAGTCTCTTTGTTGTTTTCGCATAGTCGGGAAGCCCACGGTAGAACGACAAAAACGGTCTGATCGTATCAACAAAGCTCGAACTAGACACGCGTTGGGTAGGCTCTATGTTCAGGAAAGATCGGTACCTATTCAGAAGATCCAACCTAATGCCCTCGATATCGAATGTCTTCACGAAGAAACGATCAGGATTCTTGAGAATAAGATCGATAACATCACTCGTCAATGTTGGTATGTATCCTTGTTCTCCGAACAATGCATAGTCTTCACGACGTATGAAAAGAAAGATTGGGATCCATACATCAGCAAGTCCCTGCTTGAGTTTCAACGGTTTCGCGAGCAAAATGTCGAAAAGATCAGCCACAGACCGCTGAGTTGATTTCGCACTAGTAAGGAACGCCTCACACCGTTTCCATAAGCCTTCGAAAGATGGCTCCGATGGCTTGCGCAACGACCAACCCGTCTGTTGCTTCTTGTGGATACCTGTATTCTTGAGAAGGGCGAGATATATCGTCTTCTCAGCCGGGAACTTGTCCTTCGGAAAAGCCAAATCATCCTTGTCCCAATCGGAAAGTAGTCTCTCGATTAGATTCTTTCGGGCAGTAACTACGCCTGGTGGCAATCGATGTCGGTTTATGAGCTCGTTGTGAAATACCGGGACCTCATTATAGACCCGTTGAGTGATCAAGGAAAGCTGTTTGTTTAGCTCCGACTTCGAGTGAATTGAAACCTCACGTCCCCTAAAGAGCCAAACGACGCGCTCCGTAAACATGCTGTCCATAACAAGTCGATTCAGCTCGCCAATCTGATGTCCTAGGATACCCGCCACCTCTCGTTTTGCGACTAAATCGTCTCCAATTGAACTCCAAATAAATCTCGTCTTGTCAATTTCCCAGAGAGCTTCTCCAATGGTGTCTACTTCCCGAAAGACGCAATACAGAATTGCTTCACCTGACTTCTTTGACTCCGCCCGGAGTTGGTCCATCGTGTGGCCGATCGGAAACAGAAGATTGATTATACCGTCAACTTCACCCGTCGGAACTGTTGCAACTGGTTCCGATGTAATCTGGTATGCAAAGAATCTTGGAGTGCCAAATTTCAGATGCGCGGCTTTGCACAGGATAGCAGGAAGGGTAAAGTGATCTTTGAGTGGTTGCACGATATCCGTGAGTTTCCCAACCTTTGTAGATGCGGCGGCAAACGCTGCTCCGAAGTCAAAGTCGGTACCGTCGAACAGTATGTATCTGCTTTTGAACTGCACAAAGCGAAGTGTTTTCTTGGATTCAAGTTCCTTCGCGATAGCCGTCGGGTCGGCGATCCCTAAAGCAGTCGAACCATACTCGACAATGAACTTATCGTCAATTTTTGTACTCTCTACTCCAAGGATATTGAGTAGTCCGATGCTCTTTACTAAACGGAGTGCCCCGGACATGTCCGTCTCGACCGATCCTTCGACACGTTCTATCGCGCGTTGAATGGCCGCCCACTGAACATAGTTGGGGTTGTCCCGAGTACCGATAAAAGAGTAATGGTTGCTAACCAAATAGTCGTAAACGCAGCTTAAGTTGAATAAAGGGTTAGCAGACCGATCATACCCCCGGATACCCAGGTGGTCATTAGAAGACAGGAAAGTAAAAAGCGAACGCTCGTTCTGGCCATATCGTTGCAGTGCGAGCGCCAAGGCCGCGGCCGCCAATGGCTCGATAGGATTCAGATCTCTTGCTAAATCTCCCGCCAAGTAATCCCTGAATCGGACGGCCCCTGAGTGTTCTGTATATGACGCTATCGCTGCTTGCGGGTAATTCCGTTGTCTAATGTTGACTTGCGTCCCAAGGTACTCGGCAGCGAGGAACAACAAATGCTCAACCGGCTCATTGAAGGTGAGTTCCCGTAATCGGCCGCTGACTTTCTCCCATTCAAGACGCTGGGATTGGTCTAAAACTTTGGCATAGGAATCAAAGGCTTGGTGAAGGCTCGTTATGAGAATGACGTTCTTACTTGAATCGTTACAAAACTCGGAGAGCTGTTGAATAAAATATAGCTCTCGTTCAGGATTGTTTTTAGCGGCGAATTCCAAGAACTTCCCCAGTTCATCAATGGCAACGACCAATCCTTTCTTTTTGCCAGCAAGCCTCGCGCTGTGTGCAAGTAGTCTCGAGATTACTGATTTTGGAGTTGCGTACTTCCTTGGTATGCCATAGTGCAGAGCGAGCGAGCGGACGAGAGAATCATATTCACCGACAATGTTCACGAAGTCAAACTTCTTTATGCCGTTGAAGTGGCCATTGAGTTCCCCAAAATACGTAGCATCCTGATTCAGTTGTTTCTCAAACGCCCACAGGAAAGCAGACTTACCAGTGCCATAAGAGCCGATGAGATTGAACGATCGAATTCCGGATTGAAAATCAGCAGCGATTTGGTCATAAATGTGATGGGAATTTCTTGTCGGCAGGTACGTAAGCAGCCGGTCGAAATCACGGACTATGTTGATAGAAGGGGTAAAACTATTTTGCATAATAGCTCTTCAGGACATCCCAATGATCTGGCTTAGCCTTGAATTGGACCTCACGGATTCCAGCATCTTCGTTATATGTAATATCTTTGAATCGCACTGTGAGATCAAGAATCTTTTGCATAAGACCTTCGCTGTCCATCGCAAAGACAGCACCAACACTATTGTTGCCACTAAGTAATTCATAGAACGAAACAGAGTTTCCGTAGCTTGCGTTTTCCAGGATGCAGAACATTATTATTTCCGACGGAATGCTCTTCCGGTCGCTGCTCAAAATGCGATATCGCTTTCCCAACTCACCTTCTCCATCATCCAATTCCTCGATGAGATCGAGATCCAAGAAAATGCCGGACACTTCATCCTCCAAATTTGAGACTCTTGTCCGCGGCGGCAGGTAGGTCTTTAAGAACACTCCTATGTCTCTCTCCAGAATATGTTCGTTGTATTCCGTACCTGTCAATTGGCATCTTCTCTTGAGAAATCCCAAGAGATGTCCCTTTGTAAACTCAGCTCGTTCCTTCCTAAATTCATTGAACACAAGTGAGTAGATCGAAGCAACTCCATGGGTCACGAGTCGATAGTGCAAAAGCCACAACGAGCCAATGTCTTCCAAGAACGGATCCTTGCCCCTAGCGCCAAGAAGGAACTTGCCTAGCTGATCGTCACCAGGCTTGTCCAAAAGGCCAAAGGCGTTCATCCAGTAACGAATGGAAGACACCATGTTTTTACCAACGCCGAGACGTACTACGGCATCAGGTTGATGGAAGCGGTTACCTTGCTGGAGAAAATTATAGCCCTTGTTCAGCCACAGGTTTCTGCACTGAAACGTCTCGTGGCCAGAGAAACTTAGTTTTGACATTCTATATACAATGATGATCTTAAAGATACATCTGAGATAAACTGAGTACTGACCGAGAAGAACTCAGTCCGTATCAGAATTTAAATAATATAGCCAAAAGTGCTTGAAATTCAAACGAATGCTATGGGTCAGGTCAGTCAAGGTGTTAATTCTCTTTCTATACATTTTGTGGCCAACCACTGAACTATTCCCATTTCATGGGACAGAATCTCCTCATTCTCCGTTGAGGGAACGATGCGGGCTGTTGGTGCCCCACGCCTAGTTTTCTTAGAATGTACGCAAGCATTTCGAAATTGATATATCCGACCTGCATACTCCTTAAGAATATCTGTCGAAGCGAGATTCAGAGGAGAAATCGGCTCACCGCTAGTTGTAGTCTGAGGTCGAGTGATTGTTGAACGAATTGAAGCTTTCAGTGCACCCAATCGTGAGGACAACTCTGCTGACGTGATAGCCCATCTTAGGACAGCTTCGATTTGTTGGTATTCATAGCTCGCAGAAATGCCAAGACTAGCAGGTGCAACCTCGAAGAAGTATTCGAGAACATTGTAGAAGTTCTTGAACTGTGAAACAGGAGAATGATCCCTCAGCCCCGAGAAATAGTATGCGAGGAGTTCAGCATTGTAATGTGTTTGAGCACTAATCGATTCCACTGGTATTTCAAAGTTGTTCGATGATGGAATACCCCTGCTAATGAGTACACTCGATTGATCGTGTTTTATCTCGTTGGGGGAAAGAACCTCGAACCTCTCCACTTGTTCAAGTGTTAATGGAGGCGATAATGTTTTCAAGATTGGCAGAGTGAACATTCCGGTGCCTAAGCTGGAATGATCACTGGTCCTTACAGAGACTTGTAGGGATGCCGCCTTTCTAAGTGATTGAACATAGAGATCATGGGCCTGATCAAAATATTCTTTGAACAGCAGCCAGTCGTAGAAAGAATTTTTGTTTATGTGGTGTGCGTCGCTGCAATTGAGTATGCTCGAATCATTGTAGGTATCAAGTACAAGACACTGAGTCATTCGCCAGTCATACTCAAAATAGTGGTAGTCTGGGTTGTCTTTCCAAAACTGCAGTTCTGTAATTTTGCTCGTAACCTTGTCTGCTGGATGTAGTTTGGAGTATTCGAACAGGTAGTTATCAATCACATATTCAATGGTGCGCTCAGATGGGATGTCCTGTCCAGCTTCGAAACGAACTTTGACTACAGAATCTAATCTTTCCAGAAAATAGAATGGTTGTGCGGTTAAGATTGGTTCACCCATGAGACTTGGCGTAATAAGTGCTGGAAATTCCAATCCATGGAAGTGAACAATTCGGCGGATCCCCCGTCCATTGGTAAGTGGGGTTAACAAACTAGTTGCCATAGCTCCCTTTCTGATTGGCCCAAATGCCAGCTAACGTCTGTAGTGACGCAACATTGCATTCTTATTTCTTCTGGAACGAGTCCCATCATGGCAACCTCGACAGCTTGGGCGGTATGCATCATTAAATCTCCCACAATACTTGCCATCGGGACGATCACACGACTGCGAGAAGTTAAAGAGAATTTTCGAGAACTTCAAATGAAATAGAATTCTCGGGTCGCAATTCTCGGGTCCCAATTCCCGCACATTACCTCCGCGGAATCGGTTTGCTCTTCCAGAAGTCCACATCATGCGTAAACTCGGCCTCCTTACGTCCCGTTCATGTGATCCGAGTCGTTCTGTTCCTGAATCTACAGCACTGCGCCGAATCGTGGCGCTCGGAGAAAATTGGTCGATCCGTTCAGCTTACCACGAATAGCGGATCGTGTACGTAACGACCTTCTCTTCATCCTTGCCGATCTTCACGGGGAACCTGAGGGTCGATTGATCGACTTTCGTCCACTCGTCCGTGCTCTTCGTGATTTCCCATTCGTTCCATCGCCATGGATGCTCGTAGATTTGCACCTCGACCGGTTCCGACTTGTGGTTTCGCACCTTGATCTCGATGGTCTCTTCGACAACTTTTCCTGAGGCGAATGATCTGAAATCCTTCTGCGCGCGCTCACCGACGATGTCAAAAGCGTTGCCCAGATAGAGCTTCAGCTCTTCATCCTTCGGCGTGTGGTCGATCTGGTCTTCTCCGATGAATTGTTCCTTTCCGTCATCGTCCCGCTTGTACATCCTGATTTTCCCCTTGGGGAGGGGGATACCGAGACCGGACTTTTCTTCGTTCCTGAACGTCACGAACACTCCGACTTTCGGATTTGATTGCTGGCCGAAGCTTCCCTGCGACCGGTAGGAATAATCATGGTACCACGCACGCCACTGGTCGGCGATGCCATCATAAATAAAAACTTTCCTGGCAGCGACATCCTTTCCCGATGTGAGCTCAATTTGCTTTGTCTCGTCGTTGTTGAGGTCAGTATGGCGCTGGAGAGTATAGAGCTTGTATTCGAACAACTCTGTTTGCCTAAATTGCGGCTGTGCAACTGCCTCAGCCATGACGCCTTTTGACAACCGCATGTTATCAAATTGCTGCCGCACGAGATTCACGTCTCCCGCGACCAACTTAAGACCGGCATCCTTGAACGACGTTCCTGAATTATTCGTCAATGTTACCCAGCCGGTGAGGTCCAGTTTTGTATCATCTTTATTCAACAATGCGACATAATCGCACACCCAGGAAAGCTGTCCCGCCATGTAGCTAATTTCCGTTTTTTGCTCGCCCTCGTGTCTATTGCTCACGAGCCACTCAAGTTGTGGCTTCACGATCAAACCTTCAGGCAAATCCGGAAGAATGAGTTGTCCCCCTGGATTGATCTCTATTTTTCCGTTGATTTCTGCCACAATGCCGACATTGGACGTATTATCCTGACTGGATCCGGTGGCCAGAAGCTTTCCCACGGTGCCGCCGAATTGAATCTCTTTCCCTAAATATTTTTCCAGCAGTTTCGACCTGCTTACCAGGTCGTACTGGTAACTTTGTTCGAGAACCCTGACGGCATCGGCATCGGTTAAGCTCGAGAAATGAAGCGACGTCCCATCAATGGTAGCCGGAATATCGGGAATGACGACACGACTCTCTCCTTTGGGAAGATTCATGGGGCGTTCTTCACGGATGAGGGAAAGATTTTGGTTGTAAATGGTGAGGTCGACGGAAGTACGCTCCCCGGCCTTGATATTTTCCCTGGTTTGGGTTTGAACAACGGGCACCATTCCCAGCAGCAGTATCATGAAGGTCAAGAGATGATTCGGTTTCATACAAACTCCTTTCTCATTATTGTGAGATGATTACAGCCGTTTAACTCCTCCCGGCTAAGAAATGTTCCACCAAGAATATCCCTTCTCCTCACCAAAATCAGCTATTTCCTGCCGTTGATAAGCGCGGCTTTCTCCTGTTCCTTGTATTGGAGTTTATAGAGCTTGAAGTAGATCCCACCGAGGGCGAGGAGCTTCTGGTGCGTGCCGGTCTCGCGAATTTCGCCTTTGTGCATCACGATGATATTATTCGCACGCTGGATAGTTGAAAGCCGGTGAGCGATGACGATGGATGTGCGGCCCTGGAGGAGTTTCCTGATCGCCTGCTGGATGAGAAGCTCGGTTTCGGTATCAACGCTCGACGTCGCTTCATCCAGAATAAGAATGCGGGGATGGACGGCAAGCGCCCGGGCAAATGAGATGAGCTGCTTCTGACCGACCGAGAGCGTTGCCCCGCGTTCCTTTACTTCTTCATCATACTGCCTTGGTAGGGCCTCGATGAAACGATGCGCGCCCACCACCCTTGCCGCCGCTTTGATGCGGTCTAGCGGGATCTGCTCATTCCCGAGACTGATGTTCGACTTGATGTCGCCAGAAAACAAGAAAACGTCCTGCAGAACAACTGCCATTTGTCTGCGCAGGTCTTCCTTCCTCATCGAACGGATATCGTACCCGTCGACGAGAATCTGACCGCGCTGAAACTCGTAGAACCGGCTCAGCAGATTGATAATGGTCGTTTTGCCGGCTCCCGTGTGCCCCACAATTGCGACCGTTTCACCAGGGTTGATCCTGAACGATATGTTCCTCAAGACCCAATCCTCTCCCCCGTAGGCAAACCACACATCGCGGAATTCAATTCCGCCCTGAATGTTCGGAACTGAAACCGGAGATGCCGGGTCCGTGACGACGGTCTGGTCGTCGATCATCTTGAACACTCGCTCGGACGACGCCATCGCGGTTTGCATGATGTTGTACTTGTCCGAGAGGTCTCTGATCGGACGCCAGAACATCTCGTTGAACTGGAAAAATGCCATCACGGTACCGACGGTGATCGTGCCTTTCAGCGCCTCGATTCCTGCATACCACACGATCAACCCGACGGCGAGCGCGCCGATGAGGTCCACGCCAGGATAGAACAGCGCGTAATAGAGAATCGATTTGATGTTGGCATCGCGGTGCGCGGCATTGATCGCGGAAAACTTTTGAAACGACTTCTCTTCACGGTTGAAAATTTGATCGACCGCCACGCCGGTGATGTGCTCTTGCATGAATGCATTGATGCGGGCGATCTGGAGGCGGACTTCGCGATAGGCCTCCCGTGCTTTTTTCCGGAAGAGAAACGTTCCGTAAAATAACAGCGGTAACACGCTTAGGGAAACGACTGCCAGCCGCCAGTTCATCGAGAACATGAAGTAGAGAATCCCGATGATTGTGAACACATCGCTGAACACCATGACAATGCCCGACGAGAACATTTCGTTGAGCACTTCGATGTCGTTGGTAACGCGGGTAATCAACCTTCCGATCGGATGGCGGTCGAAGAATCTCAGGCCGAGACGCTGTAAGTGTGTAAACAATTGCATCCGGAGGTCGAAGATGGTGCGCTGGCCGATCCATTGCGTGAGGTAGGCGTTGCCGTACTGGATGACTCCGCGAACAATCAGGACGACGAAGAACAGGATGGCGGTCAAGAGCAGCCCGTGTTCATCGTGCTGGGCGATGTTGACGTCGACGGCGTGTTGCGTGAACCATGGACGGATCGCTTCCAGGAACGAAACGGCGATGCTCGAGAGAATGCCGAGCACGACGTACCATCGATATGGCTTGAGGTACGTCAGCAGACGCCTCATCAATCGACTGTCGTACGCCTTACCGAGTATTTCTTCTTCGTGCATGAAACAATTAAAAATTAAAAATTAAAAAAATCGCCGGTTATGCCTTTGATTTGGCCCGCATCTTGCTCACGATGGAGCCGAGCACTTTCTTAATCTCGTCGGCCTCTTCGATGACATCGCTCAATCGTTCCTGCTCGACAACTTTCGATCCCGCCAACAACCGCAGCCAATAGATCAATTAAAAATGAAAAAGTAAAAAACTATTTTGATTTCCTCCGTTTCGTTCAGTATATCCTGAAGGCGATTCGATTTCACGAGATTTGATCCTTCAATGAGTCTCAGCCAGTAATGAGTTTCCCGCGCTTCTTTGAGTGCAATGTTTGTTTTGAAAATAAACTCACTTTTGCTATACGAAGCAACGGCTTCTTCAACGTTTGCCCCAATCGATGTTCCAGATCGCAGGACTTGATTTCCAAGAATATGCCCAGCCTTCGTATCAGGCAAATGCTGGGCAATGTTTACAATTCGTAATCCAAAATTGAATGTTCGCTCTTTAATATCTTGATTCATGGCACCTCCCTTTTTTCCTTTTTAATTTTGACTTTTGAATTGGCTACAGTTGCTCCAGTTCTTCTTCCAGTAGCTGCTTCTCATACAGCTGAGCATAGATTCCCCCTTCCGCAACCAGCTCTTCATGCGTGCCGCGTTCGCTAATTTCACCATTGTCAAGAACAACGATCATATCCGCCTCCTTGACGGTCGAGATACGGTGACTGATGATGATGCTCGTGCGGTTCGCCATTACCGTGCGCATGCGCTTCAGGATTTCGTTTTCGGTGTAGGTATCGACGGCAGAAAGCGCGTCATCAAGGATCAGAATCTTTGGATTGCGCATCACGGCGCGGGCAATACTCGTGCGCTGCTTTTGTCCGCCGGAAAGCGTAATGCCGCGCTCGCCGATTTCCGTATCGTAGAGTTTTGGAAATTCCTGGACATCTTTCGCGATCTGTGAAACCTCCGCGGCCTCACGAATATATTCCATCGTTCCGTTGTCGATCCCGTACGATATATTTTCGGCGAGAGTGTCAGAGAACAAAAAGGTTTCCTGAGGCACATATCCAATATTCGAGCGCAGGACCTCCAGGGGGATCTTCTTGATGTTCACGCCGTCGATCAACAGCTCACCCTCACTGATGTCGTACATTCGCGAAATCAAATTCACCAGTGTCGATTTGCCCGACCCGGTATAGCCGACGATCGCCAGCGTCATCCCAGCGGGAATGTGAAGCCGGATATGTTTCAGTGTTACCGCCCCGGCACCTTTGTGCTTGAAGGATACGTCGCGGAACTCGATCTCTCCCTTGATTTCTCTCTTTGAAAAATCTGTCGCAGGGGTATCATGAATCTCGGGTTCCGTGTCCAGGATCTTCCCCAGCCGTGCCATAGATGCCGCGCCCTGCTGGAGTATGTTCGTGACCCATCCGAACGCGATCATCGGCCAGATCAACAAAATCAAGTATCCGAAGAAGGCCGTGAGAACACCGATGCTGATCTCACCGTGGATCACCTGCAGGCCGCCGTAGTACACGGTGATAACGAGCGAGCATCCGACCAGCAAAAACATCAGCGGCCACATGATCGACTGAACCCGGGCAAGCACCAGATTCTTTTTGAGATAATCCCAGCTCAGAGAATGAAAGAGGCCGATCTCGTTCGCCTCACGGACATACGCCTGCACAATTCTGATCCCCGAAAGATTTTCCTGCGCCCGCGTCGTAAGCTCAGAAAATTTCTCCTGCCGCTCTTCGAATTTTTCATGGATGAGCTTCCCCAACCGATAGACGGCGTACGAGACGAGGGGAAGCGGAATTAGCGCAATAAGTGTGAGTTTCCAATCGGCCCACAGCATCATGATGAGTGTCATCGTGAATGTCATCAGTGTGTCGGAGGGATACATGATGCCCGGACCGACAGCATTGCGCACCGCACCGATGTCGTTCGTCGCATGCGCCATGAGGTCGCCGGTCGGAGTGTTCTGAAAGTAGGAAAGAGAAAGTTTCTGGATATGCTTGAGAAAATCATTCCGCAAATCGAATTCTATGTGGCGGGAAACGACGATGATCGTCTGGCGAGTCAGAAATGTGAAGAATCCCGCGAAAAGCGATAAACCGACCACCAAACCCGCGTACGTCAACAATGAGTTTGTATCAAGTACTTTGGACACAAGCCCGACCTTCAGCTTATCGATGGCCCGGCCGATAATCATCGGCTGAACCACATTCAGCAGGTTACTTGCGACGACGGTAAGGAATCCCCAAAAGAGCGTAATCCGGTATCTCCAGAGGTATGGCTTTAGGCGAAGCAGGGATCGCATTGGTCAAACGAAAAGAATTCTATTAAAGTAGTTGATGGTAAAAAAAACGAAATTCTAAACACTAAATCCCAGACAAATTCCAAATACTAAGCACGAAATCCCTGCCTGCTCCTAAAGAGGGGGCGTGGCAGGCGAGCTCATCAAATTTCAGAGTGGAGATTTTTCGCTTCGCAAGTCTCAAGCATCCGTGGTTTAAAACTTGGGTAATTGGCATTTGTTTAGGAATTGAGACATCTGAAAAATCAAAGAGGCTTGTCATTCTGACACTCTGATAGCTATTTTTCAGAAGTCTCGAATTAGGATTTTGTGCTTCGTACTTAGAAAAATATACCTTTTTGTCGCCAGAATCCCAATTCCCAATAGCATGCGACAAGGTAAGTTCCCAAGCCGGCGAGCCAGTTGCCCGGATACTTACATCATTCCAACGGGATCGACATCAAGTATGAGTTGAACGGACTTGCTCTTGCCCTGAGCGGATCCTCGAAAAGAATCGAGCGCTTTCCGCAGAGCCTGGTGGAGATATGTGCCGGACGGATCCGTATGCTTTAAATCTTTGATGACAATGTGGCAGCGGAAGGAACCTCTCAGCCTGGCGATCACGGCTTCCGCCGGACCAAGCGTGATGAAATGACGGTCGTGCTGTTTCAAGAGCCCGGCGAATTGGGATGCGTGACGCAGCACTTCGTTCTCCTGTTTGCCTCTGAATTCGATCAGAACGAGACGGGAATATGGCGGGTAATCGAGTTCCTTGCGATATGTTTGTTCTTCCTCGTAGAAGGAATTGAAATTGTGCGTAAGGACATGTTTCAAACTGTAGTGCTGCGGTTGAAAGGTCTGGATGACGACTTCGCCTGCAAGGGTGCTTCGACCCGCACGGCCGGCGACTTGCGTCAATAACTGGAACGTTCTCTCTGCCGAGCGAAAATCCGGAAGAAGCATTTGGGTATCGGCAGAAATCACTCCCACTAGCGTCACGCGTGAGAAATCAAGTCCCTTGGCCACCATTTGCGTTCCGAGCAAAATGTCAACGTCGCCCTCGGAGAACTTTTTCAGCATCGTGTCGTGCGAACCTTTCCGTGAGGTCGTGTCGAGGTCCATGCGAATCATCGAGGCATCGGGGAAAAGTCTCTTGAGATCGTCCTCAACCCGCTGTGTACCGAATCCGCGGTACTGGATATCGATACTCCGGCATTCCGGGCACACATCAGGGGCCTGTTTGACAAAACCACAGTAATGACAGCGCAAGTGGTGTTGTGCAAGATGGTACGTGAGCGTGATATTGCAATTGTCGCACATTTCGACATACCCGCAGTCGGGACACTCAATGAAGGGCGCGAACCCGCGACGGTTTTGCAGAAGGATGATTCCTTCTTTTTTCCGAAGCCTGTCTCCGATCTTTTCTCTCAGCAGGTCGGAAATCGAATCAAATTCAAATTTTCGTTTCGATGCCCGGGCTTTCACCGCATCTTCCTTGAATTCGGTCCTCCGCTCATCCCGAAAGACCGATAATCTCTTCTTCCGCTCGGCGGTCATATCCACAATTTCAATTTGAGGAAGCTGCGCATTGTCAACCCGCTCCGGAAGCTCAATGAGCGTGTACTTGCGGTTCACGGCATTCGTATACGACTCGAACGACGGCGTTGCGGAACCGAGGACGACGACAGCATTGGCGTAGCTCGCCCGCATGATGGCGACATCGCGCGCATGGTAGCGCGGTGTTTGGTCAAACTGTTTGTACGAAGCTTCCTGCTCTTCGTCGACGACGATGAGTCCGAGATTTCGCAGCGGCGCAAAGACGGCCGAGCGCGGACCTATGACAATATCACAGCGGCCTTCCCGTGCCAGCCGCCATGCATCGTAACGCTCGCCGACCGACATCCTGCTGTGAATCGCGACGACCCTGTCGCCAAAATGATATTTGAATCGCCGAACAATTTGCGGCGTAAGCGATATTTCAGGCACAAGGACAATGGCCGTTTTCCCAAGCCTCAATGTTTCCCGGATGGCCTCGATGTACACCTGCGTCTTGCCGCTTCCGGTGACACCATGGAGCATGAACGTGTGGAATCGATTCTGCTCTAATTGCGATTGAATTATTTCCAGCGCTTGTTTCTGATGAGAATTCAGAACGATGTCCCGGGCACCCAGAGAAGAGGGGTAAAGATCGTACTCCGTTGTTCGAGGTACTTCCCGACCCACGACAGTGACAAGCTGTTTGCGTTCGAGCGTCCGCAATGTGGAGAGAGATACCCTTGTGTCCTTCAGGAATTGGGTCACGGGAATATTTGTTGATTCCACTGACGACAGTTTCCGTATCGCCTCAATCTGGCGAGAAGCTCGCCCCCGGTTTTTTTCCGATTCAGTCCTCTCAAGCCATTCGCGCCAACGCGCCCTTGCTTTTTCATCGATGTCAATCACTTTTTCAGTCTTCGATGTGGTTGTTAACCGGGGCTGTTCTTCTGTGATGCTAAGATAACCCTCCCGCGCAAGCGCGTTCAGTGTCGCATAGATGCTCTTCGTCCCGACCTTCTTCTGGAGACTGGAAACGCTCATTGACGGCGATTTCGATAATGCTCTGAAAATATCCTGTTGTCTCCTTGTCCACGATTCCCGGGCGACCACCTGTTCAATGTCGGGCACGTTTAACTTGACGCTTCGCTTCCCGGCGCGCAGCGCTCCCTGAACGAGAAGGCTTTTCAGAACTTCACCAAGAGAGACGAAATAGTAGTCTGCCATCCATTCGGCAAGATGAAACAATTCGTCGGAGATGATCGGCTCGAGGTCAAGAATGTCCTGGACGGCCCTGAGGTGTGTGAGAGGGGTTGTGAACTGCGGGATGTGTGTTGATACTTTAGCGACGACACCGACCACGGTTCGTTTGCCGAACGGTGCGACCGCGCGCACTCCGCGTTGGACGGCATGGTGCAGCTCCGGCGGCACGGTATACGTAAACAATTTATCGACCGCTAACGGAACGGCAAGGTCAATGTACAATGGGGACAATGAGTATTGGAGTAATGGATTAATGGACAATGAGTATGAGCTTCGATCCTTTGAAGAAAATTTCGTCAAAAAAGGTGGGAGAAGCAAATCTTGATTATCTCCTTTCCTTTTTGTATCCTTGATTAAGTTTTTGCCCCGATTCGCGGCAGGATGCGTTGTTCAGACGCGGAATCGAATCACGAACGTGCTATCATAGGAAAGGTGCCCCCGGTGAAACTTTCGTTTTTCTCAGTTCTTTTATTCATGTGCGTTCTTCCATCAATAATCCGGAAACCAACATGAATACATTCTGGAACAAAATCAAGAAAATCATCGACCGGTATCCGATCCTCTTCATTGGTCTGGTGATCTACCTGTATTATTTCTTCACATCGTTTAACTTCTTCAAACACATCGGTGAGAGAAGAAGTTTTTTCGATTACATTCTCCAATTCGATTCACTGTTCTTCATGTGGCTTGCGGCATTTGCTTTTTCGCAATTCAAGAAGATTCAAAAATCGTACAAGGAAGAACGTGAGCGAATGCGCGACATGGAACGCATCGTCGACCAGCAGCGAATTTCCCAGCAGATTATCAACGACATCACGACACTGCTGCAGGACAATGTAAACAATCCACTCGCGGTCATTTCGTTAACGACGCAGGAGATTCGAAAAAGGATGGGGGGCGATTCCGAGCTTCTCCGCGGAATCGAGCGTATCGAGACGGCTCTGCACCGCATTCACGGTACGGTCCGGGACCTCAAGGCGTATGAGGAGCAGAAAGTGCTTGAGATGACGTCGAGGCCACTCGGACACCAGGACAAGTAAAGATACTGATAGCGATCCATTTTACAAGAAGAGTATTGTGGTATCCCCGGCCAGGGGATTTCCGGGAAACTCATTGAGAGTTGCGATTGTTCTATCTTTATCGATTAGTGCGAGGATTGTATGAGACATTTTCTGATGCAAGCCTTACTGGCCACCGTCGCGGTGTTGCTGACAAGCTGTGCCATCACGACAGATTGGATTTACAACGGCATCATGGACACGCCTCCGTCGAAGTGGAGCAATGACATGTGCCGTATGGTCATCGGGAGGGCGATGGCGAACAACGCCAAAGACAACGACGCAAGCATACGGGTATTCGCGCTTCCGTTTACGCCCCTGATCATCACGGCCCTTAACCAGGAGGAGCGCAACAAGAAACAGTTGTCCGACGATGATTATCAGATGAACATCCAACAGGAGGCGAAAGAGTGTTTAGGTATGCATGTCGATTGGCAGACAAATTCCTACCTCGACGCGAAAGGCAGTTTTTACAAGAGCGCCATGCAAATGGATTCGCTCATGTTTCTTGTGACCTTCGACACCAAGGCGCGCCAGAATCCCTACATCAACGCTGTCTTCCCGGGGGGACCAACAACGAGTCACGAGGGAGTTGTTGGAAATCCGCTCTACGGGATGACCGACAACCCCGCGGAAATGGATGACCTGGCACAGAATATATTTCTGCAAAACGACAAGGGCGAGCGCATTAAACCGCGCTACGTCTGGATGAGGAAACAAGCCCTCCTGGTAAAATCGGAATCCATGCTTGCGATGTTCGACCTCCACAGGGGGACGATGCACTTCCTTCAGGGAGCGCAGCAAATGGATCTTGTCTTGAATGGATTCGGAAAAGATGTTCGTCTGCGGTTTGACCTATCGTCGGGACAGTTTGAAGCACAAGCCGTGCGATAACGGTCGCACGAAACTCACACGCGCTGGAAGCAATGGAACAATGGAGAAATGAATCTATGGGCTAATGAGCGAAAAACAATAAGTTGATCTTTCAATTCCCTCAATTCAGTTATCCCTCCCATACGGCAGAACGAAGATCTTGCTAATCGGGCTTGTTATTACCCTATTCACGAATTCCACGTGCAAACCGCACGCCGCGACAACGTCGGCCTTAATGACACTGCCGCCCCATGTGCAGCCGAGGATTTTTGTTCGCACCGGCGAGAGCCCCTTGCGGTCAAACCAGCCACCCGAAACACGGTAGAATCCGTTAACCAGATAAAGAAGAGAATAGGTGGAGTTTCTCGTCGTCAGGAATACCCGGTCACCGGCACGGAGGTCTTCTTTCTGCACCTGATGCAGGCACTTACTTTGTTTGGTAATTGTCGCGAGGCTGATTCCCCGGGCAGTCATACGAACAATTTCCCTTCACCGCCCGCCGAAGTTTTCTCCGGTAACAACACGATAGTGTTCCACCGCCATATCTTCACTCGTGACAACTTTCTTGCCTGAATCCTTTTTCAGTTGCATTTTCCATTGATATAATTCGGAATACGTATCCTTCAGCTTATCGCTTAAACTGTTGAAGAGCCCACTCCGCTCGTAGTTTTCCACATCCTGCTGACTGTCCCATACGGTAACAGAGAGAACTTCGATTTTGTTTTTCCACCCCTGAGTGAGATAGGCATAACGGCACCCTTTAACGGAGCGCAGCGCGGGAATGATTTCGTTTGTGTAGATTCGTTCAAAGTCCTGTAATTTTCCCGGGTGAACCTTTGGCGCAACAATTCTCACATACATCGACTGCGGGTTGTCATGCAGAGAGGCCGCACCCTCCTTGAACGCTCCGACAGAATACGATTTCACAACCGGTTCCTCAACCACAGGGACATATTCCAACGTCAGGTCCTTTGAGAGCTGAACTTTCCATTCCGTGGAATCGGCGAGGAAGGATTTAACTTCTTCAATCAGATTCCGATAGACGTCGCTGTTGCCGTACGCTTCCGCGTTCGCTTGATTGTCCCAGAGTGTCATTGAGACTCCTTCATCGGGATGGTCATCACTTCGCATCAAACCGGCGAACAAGCAGCCGTTCATGGTTTGGATGGCCGGAATGACCTTTCGATCATAGAATTCCCGCATTTCGGAGAGTCTTTCCGGGTTTACTTTTACCTGAACCAATCGCATGTACATCGTTCCTTCTCCTTTCTTCCTGGCTGGTTGAGCACGACACCTTTGAGTTTCATCAATTGGTGCGACATAGTATTTCTGATTATGGGTTTCCCATTGACCTCAAAAACCCCTGAGGTTCAAAATGACATGCGGGCGGTTCATCCGGTTTGTCCAAAATGTTGTCCGCCAGAGGCGGATGTGCCTTTGGCGCATCTTACCCCAGCGCCGCTGAGATCGTGGGGAGAGATTCCGAATGCGTGCGGTTATCGTGCTTCTGTTTTTATCATCAAAAAGGGATTTTACCATTGGCATTCTTCTTGTTGGGACGTACAGGTCGCTTCGAAGTATTGTTATAGAGCATTTTGAAAATTGCCCGGGATTGGGTGCCGACTCACTGCGTTGACACGGATCTCTGTATGTCCGATTCACGGGTTCTCTCCAGACCGGCATGGGTTATTTTCCTTTCATTATTTCTATGTATTCCGGCTCGTTGCGGATGCTGTCGAGGTCGGGGTCACGTTTGACCCATTCATAGAATTCGTAACCCGCGGAAACGGCACTCCTCAGAGCGCGGATTGCGAGAGGCGTGTCGCCGACGTTGGCATAGAAGCACGCGGCATTGTAAAACATGAGCGGGTCATTCGGACTGAGCTCAATCGCCCGCTCGGCTTTCGGCTTGGCTTCCTCGGTGCGTCCGGATCGGACCAGCACAATCGCAAAATGCATGTGGGCCCGTGCATCATCGGGATGAAGCGATAAGTAGCGCGGGAACATTTGCATCGCCGCGTGGAGCGCCTCTGTATGCTTTTCTTTGTCCCCCGAGCGCTCAAGACCTAAGATCAAATCAGAATATGCCGAGTAAAAGTCAGGATTCAATTCGATGACTTTCTGAAATGAATCCACGGCTTCTTTCGTTCGATCCGTCGTAACGTACGTTCGGCCAAGAATCCAGTAGGCGATATGATTGTTTGGATTAAGTTCAATTGCCTTCCGGCTCGATTCCAGCGCTTCATCGTTGGACTTCTTATAAAGGTAAACGAGTCCGAGCGCGGAATACGCCTCCGACAAGGATGGGTCATACATGAGCGCTTTCAGTCCAGCCTCTAAAGCCTTGTCGAGCCAGGCATCCTTTCTTTCGAACTGCTGGTAAAGGTGCGCACACGCCTCGCTTAAGCCTGCATACGCGTCTGCATATCGTCCATCATACTCGATCGCCTTACGGAACAGTTCGATTGCCGTTTGCACACTATTCTTGGTGAACCGGTAGAGAGAATCTCTCGCTCGCAGATTACAGTCGAACGCTTGCGGGTTGAGAGTCGCGCGCTTGGTGAGAACCACCTGCTCCTTCGGCGTCAGCTTCACCATGAGTGCGTCAACGATTTGTTTAGAGACTTGTTCCTGAATATCAAAGACGTCGGCGAGTTTTCCCTTGTAGGTCTCCGCCCAAAGCTGGGCATCCGCATCAACATCAACGAGCTCGACTGCAATGCGAAGATTGTCCTGAAATTTTCTAACACTGCCTGCCAAAATGTAGCGTGTTCCGAGCTCCCTTCCGATTGCCTTGACTTCCTTGCTGGTACCTTTGTACTGCATCGATGTTGTACGTGGGACCACGCGGATATCCTTTAATCTCGAGAGATTGATGATCAGTTCTTCAGTGAGGCCGTCGCTAAAATAATCGCTTTCCTTGTCGGGGCTGATGTTCCCGAACGGAAGGACTGCTATCGCCTTCGTGTGGGCGGGAGAAGGAGCATGCTCTATCGCCCATCGTGCGTCCTGCAGAGCCTGCAGAACCTCGTCGGCGTCCTGAAACCGTTGCGACGGCACTTTCGCCAGCATCTTTTTGATCACCTCATCCATTTGATGCGGGATCTTTCTGTCCATGAGACTTGGCACGGGCGGTTCGTCGTTAACGATCAAATACAAAAGACCCGCTTCGTGTTCAGCCTTGAACGGGAGGTCGGCTGTCAGCATCTCATACAGCACGACGCCGAGCGACCAGATATCCGAACGACGATCCGCGGCAATTCCCTGCGCCTGTTCGGGCGACATGTACGATAGAGTGCCGAGGGAAGTTCCGGTTCTGGTTAAACCGGAGCTGCTCTTGAGCTTCGCTATCCCGAAGTCCATGATCTTCAGCTTTCCGTCTCTCGTGAGCATGATGTTCTCCGGCTTGATGTCCCGATGAACAATGCTTTTCTCATGGGCGGCTTTCAGTCCCTGCGCGACCTGGGAGGTCCAATCAATTGCCTGGCTGACCGGCATGCCTGTCCCGGACCTTCCGCCCGAGGTGGATTCTCCTTTGGCAAACAGATTTGAGATGTGCCTTTTCAGCGTCATCCCATCGGCATACTCCATCACGAAGAACAGGTTGTTGTCCTGTTCATCAATTTCATAAACAGCGAGAATGTTGGGATGGTTCAGTGCGGCGGCTGCTTTCGCCTCCTGCATAAAGCGCCCCTTGCTCTCGGCGTTCGACAACAGCCGCTCGGGAAGGAATTTTATCGCGACGAAGCGGTCGAGCTTGGTATCGTGGGCCTTGTAGACGATGCCCATCCCGCCTTCGCCGAGTTTCTCCAGGATTCTGTAGTGTGATATTTTTTCACCGATCATAGGAATTTATTCGTTTACTCAAAGTGGAGTATTGGAATGATGGAGTAATGGATAAGTGGAACTATATTCCAACACTCTAATACTCCAATAATCCATTGTTCCAATAAAATTCATTTCTTTCTCAACCCCCCGTCCCAATTCACGATGACCGTTAAGGGGGGACTCGATTGAGCACTGACCGGTACGGCGAGAACGAATTGACGGCCGTCGGGCGTTACATCGATAAAATAACGGGGTGAACTCGTTTTAAATTCAACAACCTGCCTCACCGTCCCGACCATAAGGGACGATCCATTCTCCGCAATCTCGGCAGACATTAATTTATTATCCGCGGACATGAAAATAAGTCGTTTTCCATCCCTGCTCCAGTGTTGAGCCGATTGGGGTGAAATGCCGGTGCCCGAAACCTGCCATTTCCTGGTCTCATGAATCCCGGGAAGGCCATCCTGTCCGAGAAAAGGTCTGACGTAGAGTTCGTAATTCCCCGATTCATTGGATCGGTAGGCAAGCCAGTGCATATTCGGAGAAATAATCGGGACATCTTCATCGAATTCCGAAGCGAGGAATTTTATCGGCTTACGGTCACCGAATAATGGCAGAATCCAGACGTCAGTCTTTGTGACCTTGTCAATCACCGTATACGCGATGTACTTTCCATCCGAAGACCAGTCGTACGGGGTCTTAACATCCGACGATTCTAACAATACTTCCTCGACGCCGGCGCCGGATGTCATTTTCTGATAGAGGTCGTAGTGACCCTTCCGGTCTGAATGGAAAACGATGCGGCCACCATCGGGAGACCAGACCGGGTTTTCATCAACACTTGGATCGAAAGTAAATCGGGTTCTCATCATTCGATCGAGCTCATACAACCAGATATCCCGGTTATGGGATTGCGGGTCGTATTCGTCGGCGGCGACGAATTTTCCGTCAGGGGAAAAACTCAAGTTGCCAAATTCTGCAGGTTCTCCAATCGTGCCGAGAACTGTTCCGGTGCCGTCGACCCTCTCCATCCGCAGCTTGGAAGACATGGTGTTTCTCTGATAAACGAGAATACCATTGCGGGAGATGGAGAAAAGGGCCCTGTTATAGTTGAGGTCATACTCCACGTTCTCCGCAATCGGGAACGGATCGCCCGAAATTTCCAGCGTGCCAGCATCAAATGTCTGGGCCATGAGTGTATTTTCGCGAAGGAAAATAAGATAGCCGTTCGCGTATTCGGTATTTCCTTTCACGAACAACAGGCGTTTGTTCACTTTCCCGTCGAGCGAACCGACATAGACCGCATCCTCCGCGCGTTCCACGCCTCCATAACTGGCCCGGGCGAAATAGAGATAGTGGTTACCGTCAGGAAGGAAGTGCGGCCAGCGGTGTGATTGTTCGTGGCGTGTCGTATCGAATTTCGTTATTCCTGACTGTACATCCCCGCCTCCCGCGGAAACTTTTGAGAGCGGAGAGATATAGGCCGGGGAGAATATGATGGTGCCGTCCTGGTTCCATGTCCCGCCCCGCCCATCTTCCGCATCGGCGATTGAGACGGCAGGCCCTCCAGTCGCATCTATTTTTTTTAATTTTCCACCCTGGAAGAACCCGAGCCAGTGATTGTCCGGAGACCAGAATGGGTATGACGCGCCTTCCGTCCCGGCGAGCGTTGTGCCGTAAAGCGAACCCAGCGACCGCACGACAAGATGGGTTTTCCCCGTGGAATCCGTTGTCATAAAGGCGATTTTGCTCCCATCGGGAGAGATCGCGAATTGTCCTTCACCGGCTGCCGCTGACTGCTGTGCGAACGTCATTCCGTCAGGGGGAAGTATATACGCACTGACCCGGGGCTGGGTATCCACGGGCTTCTGGAGGTAGAGTATCAAAAACACAATCATCGCAACAAAAGCAATCATAGCGATTATCCACGGCAGGAAGGATTTCTTCATCACTGCCCGCGATACCGGACGTGAGTTTCTCCCCGTATCGTCATCCCTCTCTGTTTCCGGCGCCGCGGGAGAGACAGGATTGTTGTAGACCGGTTTCGCGGCGGTAATTCGACTGAGACGTTGACGGCTTGATTCACGCCGGTAGCGTTTAAGGTCAAGCCCGACCTGGGCAGCCGATTGCGTACGTTCTTTAGGTTCCTTTTCCAGACATTCAAGTACAATGGCGTCAAGATGCGGATCGATATCTGGTTTCATCGATACCATCGGGGCCGGATCGACGTTGACAATTTCATACGCGAGCGCGGTCTCATGCACTCCGCGGAACGGAAGCTGACCGGTAAAGAGTTCATAGAGTACCACGCCAAAAGAAAAGATATCGGAACGATGATCGGCATCCTGACCCTGTACCTGTTCCGGCGACATGTATCCCGCAGTGCCGACCGTGCTCCCCTCCTTGGTGAGTCGTGTGACGTTACCGCGGAGCTTTGCGAGACCGAAATCCATGATCTGCACGATCCCGTCTTTCCTGACCATGATATTGTCCGGCTTGATATCGCGATGAACGATCCCTTTTTCGTGTGCAGCCGCCAGCCCATCGGCGATCTGGATGCCGATGTCGACCGCCTGTTTGAAATTGATAATACTTTTCTTCGCGCTCAGCGTCTGACCATCGACAAATTCCATCACAAGAAAAATCTGCCCTTTAAACTCCTGGATGTCATAAACGGTGCAGACATTCGGGTGATTAAGCGCGGAGGCGGCCTTTGCTTCCTGCACAAAACGGGCTTTGTCCTGTTCAGAGCTGTTCAGGTGCGGGGGAAGAAACTTCAGCGCGACAAAACGGTCGAGCTTTGTATCCTGCGCCTTATATACAACACCCATCCCGCCTTCACCAATCTTTTCAAGTATGGTATAATGTGAGATAGTGTTTCCGATCATCGTACCTTCCACCATGTAGATGTGTTTCGGCGGACAGGTCCACCCGCGCCGAGTTTCTCAAAAATATTGTAGTGCGATATGGATTGACCGATCACGTGAATTGGTTAAATGGTTGATTGGATCAATGACTCAATGGCTCGATGATTCAATTTAGCATCGACTGTACTGTCACGGTTCTCACTCCACCGTTCTCTTGAGGACAACGAGCGTGATATCGTCCGACTGGGGGAAACTACCTGCATGCTCCTTGACGGCAGCAATGATTTTTTCAACCAGCTCATTCGCAGAGGCATCCTTGTTCTCGATGAGCAGTTCTTTCAGGCGCGCTTCACCGAATTGATCGAGCGTCGAATTCATCGCCTCCGTCACACCGTCAGAATAAACAAGAAGAAGATCGTTCGGCTTCAAAGAGATCACTTCCTCTTCGTACGGAAAACTCTCAAAGATAGATAATACCGTTCCTCCGGTCTTCAGCCGAAGCGGCTTTTCGCCCGGCGTCAACAGAAACGGATTGTCGTGTCCGGCATTGGAAAAACACAGCGTGTGCAGACTAACATCGAGTATGCCGTAAAAGAGCGTCGCAAATTTGTCGCTCGTGGTGCTGCGGAACAAAAGCGTGTTCGAACGGCGCAGGCATTCTTTGGGAGCGACGTCCAGAAGTGTCTGTCCGCGAAGGGTAGCCTGAAGGTTTGCCATCAGTAACGAGGCGGGCAATCCTTTGCCTGAAACATCACCGAGGCAAATTGCCCAGCGATGGTCATCGATCGGTATGAAATCGTAGTAGTCGCCCCCCACAACTTTTGCCGGCAGACTGTTCCCGGCGATGTCATAGCCTTTGATGGCCGGAGGGTTTTTCGGGAGGAGCTCTGTTTGAATTCTCGACGCGAGCCGGATTTCCTCCTCCATTTGATGAAGCGCCTTTTCTTCTTCGTAGAGACGCGCGTTCTCCACGACCTGCGCCGACTGTGCCGCGATAATCGCAAGCAGTCTCTGGTCATCATCCGTGAAGCTCTTACCATCCTTCTTGTTGTAGACCGTCAACAAACCGATCAGGGCACCCTTTGTCATCATCGGGACGGAAAGCAGCGAATTAATCGATTCTTCCCATTTCACGCCTCGAAAGCGCTCATCGTTCTTTGGATCGTTAATAAGGATGGGTTTCTTGTTGAGATGCATCCACCCCAACAAACTTTGATTCAAATGGAAGGATTGTTGTTCGCGTGAATCGACCATCGCGCGAACGAGGGTTTTCATGGAGTCGCTCGAGTGCTGGTCCACCAGCGTGATGACTCCTTGGTCTGCATGGACGGCGCGCATCGAACGCTTGACGATGTTTTCATTGACCGCGTCAAGATTCATCGTCGAACTGATAACCCGGGCAAGCTCGTTGAGAATCGAAAGCTCATCAACGGCTTTGCGAAGCCGCTGATTCTCCTCCTCAAGCCGGGCAACCTGAGAGAGAAGGTTTTCACCGCTCGATGCCATAAATCGCCTTGCCTATAGAACTATTTAGATAAGTGATAGAAAAATCAGATTATAATATATGAAATAAGCCCCCGAAATCCAACAATCCCGCCTCTCCGTAGATCTATATGGGACAATGTGTGCCCTCTGGGGCAGGCAAGGTGAACAGTTTCAATGTGCGATGGACGGAAAAAGCTCCCGAGAGAAAAGAATTTTCAGCAGTTCAGGCTTTGTTAATCTGTTCGAGAATCAACTGCGCAATGGTTCTGACTTCGCTGAGTTTTAGATCTGCATACAGTGGAAGGCAAAGAATTCGTTGTGAAATATCCTCCGAGATGAGAAGATGCTCTCGCTTCACGTACTTGAGTGTGTTCAATGACGGATAAAAATACCGGCGCGGAACAATTTCGTGTTTTCCCAGATACTCCCTTACCCGTAACATCACTTCCTCAGATGGAAAGATCACAGGATAATATGCATAGTTCGACGTTCCCTTCGGATTACGCTCCGGCATCCTTAGAGAACTCTTTTTGAACAGTCTCGAATACGTGTCCGAGATGATTTTGCGCCGTCTCAAAAATGTTCTGACCTTCGGGAGAACACACAGCCCCATCGCGGCATGTAATTCTGTATTCTTGCCGTTCACGCCCAACCCGAAAAACCGCTCCGTACCGTCGTGTCCAAAATCTCTCATATAGGACAATCGATGTGCGAGCTCGTCATCGCTTGTGATGACGGCGCCACCCTCAACGGTATGAAACACCTTGGTCGCGTGAAAGCTTATCGTCGAAATATCGCCGTAGTTGAGAATCGATCTTCCTTTGTACTTCACCCCGAATGCATGCGCCGCATCATAGATTACTTTCAGGCGGTGTTTGCTCGCTATCGATTCAATTGTGGCCACTTCACAAGGATTGCCATACACGTGAACGGCAAGAATCGCCTGCGTATCCTTTGTGATCGCTCGCTCAATTTTCTTCTCGTCGATACAAAGAGTTCGAGCGTCAATGTCCACAAATTTCGGACGGCAGCCCTCCCAGACAATCGACGACGTCGAAGCGACATACGAAAAAGGAGTTGTGATGATCTCCTTTCTCAGGCCGAGCGCCCTAATGGCGAGCTGCAGCGCGATCGTCCCATTGGAAACGAAGAAAAGGTGTTTTACTCCAAGATACCTTTTCAACTTTTCTTCGAGTTCCACGACCAGCGGACCGTTGTTGGTCACGCGATGGGCCGCCCAGATCTTTTCCAGGTACCCGACGTACTGTTTAAAAGGGGGCAGGTATGTTTTTGTTACGTTAATCATAGGATTGGTTCGACTTTTGTACTCTGATACTATTTTTTCCGATTTTCTAGGACATTCCGGTAGATCTTTTCCACGGATGAGACCATGTGCTCCGTCGTGAACCGTTCCAGGAGATACTTCCGGCTCTCTTTCCCCATCGTTATGCACAGTGAACGATTACCGGCAAGCATCATTAATTTTTGTGCGAGCGCCTTCGCGTCCCGGTCGGGAACAACAAACCCGTTCACCCCTTCCCGGACATTTTCGACGACATCGGCAACATTCGTCACAATAACGGGCAGTTCTTGGGCTAGTGCTTGCTGCACCGCGAACGAGATGGTTTCGCCTCCCCCTTCGACAGAAGAGTGAACATAAATATCGAATGACGAGTACAACGCCCGGAGGTCATCGCGAAAACCGGTGAACGTCACTTGCCGGTGAATCCCCAGCGTCTGCGCCAGCAACGACAGCTCCTCACGCAAATCCCCGTCGCCGACCAGAACGAGGCGTGCGTTTGGATTGTTCATCACAACTTCGGCAAACGCGTTGAGTAAATACTTCTGCCCCTTCATGGGAACGAGGCGGCCGACATGGCCGACGACAACATGTTCATCGGTAAAACCAAACTGAGCCCTGACGATGCCGCGCTGCCGCTCATCCCGCTGCATTTCCGCAGGGTTGACCCCATGGTAGAAAACCGAAACTCTCGATGCCGGAATATGGTCGTGGTTCACCAACATGTCCCTGACCTGGACGCCGTCTGCGAGAAAATGGTCGGTCAACGTCCTGTTGCGAATACGGTGCGTCAAGTTATGCTGAATAGAATGAAGGCTGTGAACGTTTGTGACGTGCACAGTGTCTCTACGCCACGTCGCGAACGCGCCCGCCGTGCGGTCATAGTTGCTATTCGTGTGGATAATATGGATTTCCCGTTCCCCGATAAATCGACGCAGTCTGGAAACAAATTTCAGCAATTGTCCCTTCGGGGGGAAATCGAGCGGGAACAACGGCACGCCTGCCCGTTCACACTTTTCGCGCAGAAGGTTCATCGGTTTGCAGGAAACCCAGACCGCATGGTCCCGAGCGCGCAGGGCTTTGGCGAGCTCGAGCACAAAAAACTGTCCGCCGCCATAGATATCCGTGGAATCGGTTAAGAGAATGCGAAGTGACTCTGACATACGAAAAGAATGTAAGAAAAGGACTGGCGAAAGCCAAAATAAAAAAGCGTCCTCCCGACGATGCAGGAGGACGCCAACACCTTCAACAGAAAGGATCAGGCCGCTACCGCGGATTCTTTCGGCTTACTTCCGTACACGAGGGCAACGAGGATGCCCAAAACGACGTACGTGACAACTCCATAGAGGAACCACTGCAGGCATACCGAATAGGGCATGGGGTACATTGCGTACGACGAATACGCCATCGGTGTCGCCATGATCATCCCCATGTAGAATCCATAACGCACACCTTCCGCAATTCCCTTTCCTTCATATCCCTTCGAAAACACGAGAGTGAAGAAGAACGCGACGATGAGATTCACCACATAATACACCCACATCAGATTGCTCATCTCGGTCTCCGGTCTCATGAGCCTCATCATGGCGTCGGACTTATACGCCGACAAAAGAATCACCCCATGAACAACATAGTCGAGGGCCGATATCCCTATGAACACTGCGATGAATCCTATCCATAGTTTTTTGTTCATACCTACTCCTGAAGAAGTTATTGATGAATGTGAATTAAGGTGCTGCCACTCTACCGCTTACTCGTCTATCCGGCATCATGACAGCGCACGCCGGATACTAACCTCATTGCTTATATTGTTCAACTTTCCTGTCCCTGAAGAGGTCATTGAACTCATTCACGCGTTTGTTGTTCGCCAGAGAGAGGTCCACGTCGACGACAGAAATTCCGGCTTTGTTTTCCCCGAGTCTCGCGAGGATCTCCCCCCGGGGGGAAACCACTTCGCTATTTCCAATATAACGAAACTTTACTCCGCCACGTTCTTCCTCGCCTATCCGGTCGGCCGTTGCCGCGAAAACACGGTTTTCCAGACAGCGCGTCACCATCGCGTCCGGGCAGTACGGCATGACGAGATTCGAGGGATGGGCAATCAACTGTGCCCCACCGAGAGCAAGCGACCGCGCGCTTTCAGGATAAATCCAATCGAAACAAATCATGATACCGACTTTGCCGAACGGCAATTCAAAAACGGGAAAGCCCAGGTTGCCGGGAGCGAAGAAGAGGGTCTCTCTATTATAGAGATGGACCTTCCGATATAATCCGACGATGCCGTCCGGTCCAACAAGCGCCGCGGAATTATAGAGTTTGTCCGCCTGCTCTGCAAAACCATAAACGACAAAGCACGACTTCTCCTTTGCAAACCAGGCAATCGACTGAAACGTGCTTCCATGGGCTGGTTCGGAGAGGCGTCGCACTTCCTGAAGGTTCGTAAAATTGTAGCCCGTATTGAAGAGTTCGGGGAGGACATAGAGGTTGGCATCAGCGCTCTCCATGAGCAAAAGTGCTTCTTTCACATTTGATGCTGCTTCACCAAATATCGGCTCCGTTTGAACGACGGCGGCTTTCATACAGTTTATCCGGGAAGAAAATACATTAATTCTAGCTAATATTCAACATCTTCCTGAGATTTGACGAAAAGTTCTTGCAAGTAGGCGGGAATATGCTTATCTTATTACAGCAAACAACAGTACACCGTTTTTGCGCTTTTAAGATCGTGCTCTGGTACCGTTAAACCCTTCAAGGTAAGCGTCAACCAGCAATCAAAAATCGCTACGAATGGTGCAAGAGGAAGCCATTCAAAGCGATTTTGTGTTTTAAAGGCAGCTCGTCGGCGTACACCTTACCCGAAGGTATCTCGGGGTGCAACAACAACACCCGCCTCTGGCGGGAAGAAAGGATGTGTTCCATGGAAAAAGGAACAGTTAAGTGGTTCAACGGAGCGAAGGGCTACGGATTCATTACACGACAAGGCGGAGAAGATGTCTTTGTACACTTCAAAGCCATCGCCGGCGACGGGTATAAAAACCTCGCTGAAGGCGATCAGGTCGAGTTTGAAGTCGAGCGCGGTCCCAAAGGACTTCAGGCTGCAAACGTTACGAAAGTCTAACTGATTTTCGAAGGAGCTGAAAACCCCGTCCCGATTTCATCGGGACGGGGTTTCTTGTTTTCAGTACGGTGAAGTGACTTTATCTACGCCTCAAATTTCTGGCCCCGCACGGGTATTTCCACATGGCAATAGCCCCGCTCACTGAGCCCTGCCAGCAACGCCTGTTGACGTTCAAGCTCGCCATGAACAAGAAATATTTTTTGAAGCTGCGACGGATTGAATTGCCCGATGTACTTCAATAGCTCATTGCCGTCGGCATGCGCGCTGAAGGAATTAAGAGCGACCACCTCGGCTCTTCGTTTGTAGATTTCCCCGAAAATTCTTACCTCTTCCCACCGGTCGACGAGCCGTTTGCCGAGTGTGTGTTCCGCCTGGTAACCGACGATCAGGATCGTGTTGTGCGGATCTCCGATGTTGTTCGCAAGGTGATGCAGGATACGTCCGGCTTCACACATACCCGACGCCGAAATGATGATGCATGGTTCCTTGCGGTCGTTCAGCTTCTTCGACTCTTCTGCGCTCCGGACATACACTAACCGGCTCAATCCAAGCGGGTCGTGATGCTGAAGGATGTGCTGACGCATTTCGTCGTCAAAACATTCCGGATGTTTCTTGAAAATATCGGTTGCGTTGATCGCGAGCGGACTGTCGACGTAAATCGGGACGTCCGGTAATACACCCGTGTCTTTCATTTTGTGGAGTGAAAAGACAATGTCCTGCGTCCGACCGACGCTGAAGGCGGGCACGATCGCTTTTCCTCCGCGGGCAAATGTGCGATTCAAGACATCCAGTAACTGTTTGTCCATGTCTCCGGGAGGATCGTGAAGAATCCCGCCGTAGGTACTCTCGCTGATCAACATTTCAACGTCACCCAAGAAGGCAGGGTCGCGAATGATCGGCATGTTCCATCGACCGATGTCGCCGGTAAACCCAAGAGTCTTGGTTGAACCGTTTTCCTTCACGGTGAGCCGCACAGATCCGGAACCGAGGATATGTCCCGCATCCACAAATTTCGCCGTGACACCGGGTATGACATCAAAATCTCTGTCGTAGGGTATGGCGAGAAAGTTTTTCATCGCCGCATCGGCATCATGCGATGTGTACAACGGTTGGATGAGCGGTTGATGGAGTCTTTGGTGTTTCTTGTTAACGAACTCGGCGTCTTTTTCCTGGATAAAGCCGCTGTCGGTGAGCATGATCGAGCACAGATCACGCGTCGCAGGCGTACAATAGATCGGGCCCTCGTATCCTTGCTTTACAAGTCTCGGTAGATTCCCGCTGTGGTCGATGTGCGCGTGAGATAGCACAACCGCATCGACCGAAGCAGGCTCGAACGGAAATGTACCATTGCGCCGGTTCGCTTCCTCCCGATGTCCCTGAAACAATCCACAGTCAAGCAGGACGCGGCGGCCGCTGGCGTGCACAACGTGCATTGATCCGGTGACCGTGCGCGCAGCACCTTCAAACTCTATGGTCATGAAACTGGTTGGTGAGTAATTGAGACGCGAAAGATTGGGACGCGGGTTCTAGTGGGTGCTGATGCCATTCTTCTGCAAGGATTCAGAAATGATTTTCAGCGCTTCCCCCGGCGATATCTTCAACCGAGACCCGGATTCAGCTATTGCCTGCTCCAGTGTTCCTTGTTTGTTCATGAGCCATCGCCAAACGTGATATCCAAGCCGATTGCGGTCGTTGGGCTCTTCCGTCGGAACGGTTCCAACGCTTTCATAGGCGATTTTCTCAACGGAGGTCGCTGGAAATTCTTGCACTGAAGATGGCGGTTTCGTTGTCATGAAAAACTCCAAATGTGTAACGGGTTATCTCGGCGAAGAGAATATACTAAATTCTTCGCAAAAGGGAAAAACCCGTTTCACGGACTGATAGCCGTATGTGCGTAGAGGAATTGAAATTACCGCTGTCTCCGATTCTCAACGGAATTGACTACTATTTGAAACGTTTTCCCCGATCTCTTGCATTTTTCGTCCGAAAACCCAATAAACGGCGATGGCACAGTCCTTGCATTAGCTCTATCGTGAAAGGATTCAGGAGTTACCAAGGAATGAGAAAAATCTTAATACTCGTGCTGTTGCGCGTTGCGATGAGCATGCCCGGAGAAACCAAGGCAGAGACTTCCTTCGAAGGCGGTTTCGGCGTATTTTACTCCTCGCTCTCTCCCTACGGCGAATGGGTTGATGTACAATTCGGTCAAGCCTGGCGGCCGCTGCATCTTGCTCATGGTTGGAGACCGTATTCGTACGGGAAGTGGGTATGGACGGATTACGGATGGTACTGGGTTTCCGAGGAGCCGTTTGGTTGGGCCACGTTCCATTACGGGCGCTGGTACTTTGATGATTTCTACGGATGGGTCTGGATTCCCGGTGAAACATGGGGGCCCGCGTGGGTCGAATGGCGAAACAGCGACGATTACATCGGGTGGGCACCTTTACCTCCTTACGCGGAATTCCAGGCAAACATCGGCATCAGGTATACCAGCCATTGGGTAGCCCCGCTGCATTATTGGAATTTTGTACCGTGCGAACATTTCGCTTCGGCTCGCGCTGTCGACTATATCCAGCCCACGGAGCGGGCACGACGCATCTTCGGCAGCACGCACGGGACGCTGAATATTCAGGTCGAAGGCGGCCGCGTTGTCAATCACGGCATCGAGGTCAACTTTGTGGAACGGAGAGGTAATATTCATGTCAACCGGGTCGATGTGGTTATAAATGAACGGGGTTCGGGGGAACGCTTCGTCCGGGAAGCGGACCATGAGCGCGTAGAGGTGTATCGCCCGAAGGTGGAGCCCCGGGAAGGAGACAATGCAATTCGCCCACCGGTCTCAACACGCCGGCGGGGACGGATCGAAGGTCGTCAAGCGGTGCCCGCTCCGGAACGATTGCGTGCACAGCCACCGCCCCCAAGAGAACGCCTCCAGCAGCGACGAACGTCTCAGCCTCCTGCCCGCAGAGGCACACAGCCGAGAAACCCCGGACGTCAGCGAGCTCCGGAGAAACCACGGCCCCGTGATGATCGCTCACCAGACAAACAGCAGTAACCCGGACACACTTTTCTTCATTGAAGGCAGCCCTTGAAAGCAAGCGGCTGCCTTCAGCATTTAGAGGCCGAACCGGAGACTTGCCGCTCTATTTATATCAGAGATTTCCCGATTCCGCCAGCAGCAGCTCAATCTCCTGCGTCAGTTCCTCTTCCATGTCGGGACCTGCGAAGCCGACGCTCTTGAATGCAATTTCTCCTTTTTTGCTGATGATGAATTTCGTCGGGATACCGTCAACCCCGTATTTCTCGACGAATTTGTCGTCAATCAGGACGGGAGATGTGTACTTGTGTTCTTCGATGAACTTCTTCGCGTTGGCGACAGTCGCATCATAGTCTTTCTTTTCCCAGGTGTCAAGCGCAAGAATGACAACGTTGCTATTGTCCTTGTACTTATCATAGACACGCTGGAGATACGGAAAACTCGCCTGGCACGGTCCGCACCATGTCGCCCAGAAATCGATCACGACAACTTTTCCGTGCTGCGACGAGAGCGTGACGGGCTTACCGTTCAAGTCTTTCAGCGTGAAATCGATGGAAGGTTTGCTGATGCGGCTTTCAAGAATTTCTTTCTTGATCTTCTCGGTTTTCGCTTTCTGTGCCTCGGCAATTTTTTCCTCAAATCGTGTTTTCCGGTCGGATGTCAGCGCGTCGTATGTCTTGGATGAACCTTCTGCCTTTACGATCGCTTCTTTCACTTTCTCGAGCACTTCAGGACTGGCTTTCCCTTTATTCGCGCAGTCGATTCCGATTTCAATCGCTTTGTCATACTTCCCGTTTCTGAGCAGACACTCCACGTATCGTTTGTTGACATCGGGCTCCGACGCTTTCATTAGTTGGTACGCTTCGACATAATTGCTCTCCGCTTCCCTTAATTTACCAAGCTGCATCAGTCCATATCCGTAGGTATCGAGAACCATGCCGGTTGCGTACTTCATCCCGTCTTCCCATTCTTCTATTGTAGCATGGTAGATCTTTGAGGTCGTGTCGGGGATTTTGCTCAACTCGACACCCTTCTTTGCCCATTCAACAGCATAGTCCAACTGTTCACCTTTCTCAATCAGGTTCCATGCCGGGCCATTGTAATAGTCCCAGCGCGGATGCCGCATTTGTGACAGCACCCGGCTGGCCTTTTCATATTGCTTCGCTTCGATGCAGGTAGAAAAGAGAGTAAAGATGTAATTGTCGTAGTCGCGGTCTTCGACCTGCGGGTAGTCTGAAATAAATTTCTCCATCGCCGGCATTCGTTTCACCGGGTCATTGATTTTGGAAATATCGCTCCATTCTGTACTTCGCGCGATCAACCCTCTGGGATTTCGTGCGATTTCCGCTTGACGTATCTGACCGGCTTTCGTGCTGTCGCCGACACGTTCATACCAGGATATGATCGCCGGAAGCGATGCCTCATCGTCCTTCTTTGCCTCGCACAATCTTCCAAGTTCTTCCTTGATGGACGACATGGTTTCTCCCGATTGATCATCCTTCAAGAGAGAATTCCACACCAACATAGGAACGGCCGATGGGGTGTTGGGATAGAGTTCCTTTTCTTTTCGAAGTTCATCTCTTACCGCAGTATTATCCTTCACGTGCCGGAACGAATAGACTCCTCCCTGCATCAACAACGCGCGCGCACAATGGGCTTCTCTGACCGGTTTCCCGTCGGCACCATATATCATTGCGTCCCAAACATTGCCGTCATGATCATCAACCTTCTCCCCGGATACGAAGCGGAATAAGAGCAGTGTCGCAGTCGGTTCGTTCAGTGCCATCGTCGTTTTCCAGGTTTCCCCGGACTTCGTCATCGGAAGCTGGAGGAACCCAATGTTGCTGTATCCTCCACGCCAGACGAGTGCATAAAGCTGGATCGCCTCGGCATGCTTCAGCGTTGCGGCTGTTGCATTGCCGTTGTAGGTAAGGGTGATGACATCCCGGACTTTTGGATGCGCGGGGGAAAGAGAAAATACGTCATTCCCCTCCTGTCCAAACGCCAGAGTGGCAAAAAGGATGGTACTGATCAAGATTCTTTTCATTGCGAGTTCTCCTTCGATATCCGATGTTTGGTTGGTGCAACGTAACAAATTCACAGGCAGGAATCAAACGTTCTTATTGTTTTCCACGGCAGGGGCCACGGGCAAAATTTTGGCAATCACCAGGCCGGCCACCACAAAGCTCCCGACCTGGTCGATGGTTACGGTCAGCGTATAGAGAAATCCTGCATCATACCATATCCAGTGCGACATCGTTTCTGAGAAAACGACGACAAGTCCCAGGGCGATGCCGAACACAATGCGATTCCGCGTCGACGAAACGCCGGCACTTACCAGCAGCCAGACAAAGATGAACGTCGCAATGATATCTTTCAGAAGTTCACCCAGCAGATGGACACCAAAGGACCCGAAATCCCCGACACGAACGAACGCGAACATCTGTGGCCGTTTTTGCGAGCGTTCTTCCATCGCCTGTTCGGATGCTTTCTTCTCCGTTTCGGTTGCACCCGGCGGAAGATTCGCCATGTAGGGGATGAAATACGTTCCCGAGGCCGGAGCGCCGGAGGCGATGGCCTGGGTCACCGACTCTTCGTTCGTGAACCTCTGGAGAGCGGTATTATAGAGAGGCAGGACTTCGTGGTCAACCGCTCCCCAGAGGAACATGGCAATTCCGCCGAGAACGGCAGCAAGGATAATCTTTGATGCAGACATTGGAACTTCTCCTTCCAGTAGTTTGACGGGGGTTTAACTACATGCCAATGTACCATGCAGCAAGGAACTTCGCAAATCCTCAAATCCATTGGTGCCGGCATTCTGTAAATTTGTATTTTGCCCAACTCTTTGCGATACTACAAATCGCTAATTCGAGGCATCTGAAAAATATGAATCAGAATGACAAGCTTCTTTAATTTTTCGGCTGTCTTAATTCGTCAATCAACCAACATTCAAGAGGAGAGAGTCAAACATGGTTCGAAGAATGCTTGCACGTTCTTGTATGGTCGCAGTCGCGACACTCGGTATTTTTCTGCCGGCGAGCCTACGCGCGTCCGGCCGGGATAGCCAGCCGCAGGAAAAGAACCCCCCGGCTATGAAGACAGCCGAGCCGGTGAAAAAAAACATTCAGGCACTGAAAGGACTTCCGGCATCCCAGTTCAATACAGTGATGGATTTCATGTCAACTTCGCTCGGGGTTCGATGCAACCATTGCCACGTTTCCGATTCGACCGGCTGGCAATTTGAAAAAGACGACAAGGCGGAGAAACGCACCGCTCGCAAGATGATCCAGATGGTCATGGACTTAAACACAAAGAACTTCGGCGGGAGAAACGCGGTGACCTGTGTTACGTGTCACCACGGCACAACGGAGCCGACCGCGCTGATGCCGCTTCCACAACCTCCTGCAAAATCTGAAAAAGAAGGGGTAGCCGTTCCTTCGCTGCCCGGCGTTGAGCAGGTGCTTGCTTCCTGCGAAAATGCTCTCGGCGGAGCCGATGCGCTGAAGAAAATCTCTTCCCGCGTCATGAAAGGAGTTTCCATCGACGCGCAGGGCAAAGAATCACCGATTGAAATTGTCCAGCAGGGGCCGGACAAGTATGCCGCAACGATGACCGGGGATCGCGGTACCTTTACCCGAACGGTCAACGGTATTGCCGGCTGGATGAGCTCACCGCGAGGCACGCGCGAGCTGCCTCCGGATGCGGTCGAAGAGTTGAAGCGAGACGGGGCACTCTTCCCCGTATTTAGAATGAGGGAGCTTTCCAAGATGATGCGTGTCAGCAACAAAGATACTGCAAATGGAGCAACGGCCTATCTCCTCACGGCGCCCGCAGGAGAACACGGCACCGAACGCTATTACATCGACAGCTCGACCGGGCTTCTTCTCCGAAGAGTTATTATCACCGAGACGATGATCGGCGACATCCCCGAGCAGGTCGATTATTTTGATTACCGTACCGTCGACGGGGTGAAAGTTCCGTTCACCGTGCGGACTGCGGCTGTCGACCCGCGGGACGGCTCGACGCAGCGCTTCTCTTCCATCGAACAAAATGTTTCCATCAACGCGAGAAAATTCTCGATGCCCGAGAGCAAGAAAAAATAGCTCCTCCGTGAACTGCATCGCAACCGAGGTCACGCAAAATCAAGAGATTCCTGAGTCACTCAATAATCGGATAACATCATTGGAGAATTTCCCATGAAATGCTTTATCGTTGCATTCTTGGTGATGGCAGTCGCATCCATGCTCATCGCCGGCAGTCCAGAGGAGGGAACCAAGAGCACGCCTCAATTCGACAAACTGAAGATGCTCGCCGGCACATGGAAAGGAAAAGATAGCGACGGAAAACCTATCACTGCTTCCTACAAGCTCGTCTCCAACGGCAGCGCCCTTATGGAGGAGCTCACGATGGAAGAGCATCCCGACGCGATGATCACAATGTATCATCTCAACGGCACGAAACTCATGCTGACGCACTATTGCTCGATGGGCAACCAGCCGCGCATGCGCGTGGAGAAGGATTCGAAGGACGGATCCACGCTCACCTTCTCATACGTAGATGCCACGAATCTCTCCGGTCCGAAAGATACCCACATGAGCGGACTCGTCGTGACGTTCAAGGACGACGACCACTTCTCGCAGCAGTGGGTCATGAGCATGAACGGCAAAAAGCAGCAGCACGAAACGTTCGAATTCGAGCGCGTGAAGTGAGGTACCGACATACGTCTCACCATCAAATGCCGGGTCATTGATCCGGCATTTGTCTTTCACAACAAAGTGTGGAACGCGATATACGACTTCAAATGGAAATGGAGCCTAAGGCCGCTATTTCCTCCACTCTCCTTTTCGCATCTTCCAACCGCTCCTTTGTGCCGTCGGGCAAGACATGCGTGAATTGCAGCGTTAATTCCTTCCCGACCTGTTTGAGATAAACGTTTCTTATTCCTCCGCTGCCCACCCTTTTCATCATTTGCTGGAATGGCGCGGCTTCATTTACATCTTTTCCCGCCATATTGCCGGCGACCGAGCCGTAAAATCCTTCATCGCTTGCGTCGGGCAACGTAATCGACAGTTGTTTCCCTCTGAGCGAGATTTTTTGAAAGCCCGCCCGGGAGGCCGCCATCCGCAGGTCGACGATGAGAAACAAATGTTCCACCTCTTCAGGGTACTCACCAAAACGGTCCTGTAGCTCTCCCCGCATCGCCGTCAGTTCCTCCCGACTCACTGCCTTGTACAGACGGCGGTAGATGTCGAGACGCTCGGAATTGGATTCGACGTAGAAATCGGGGATGAGAGCCTCAATATCTGATTCGATAACAGCCTCTACAGATTTCGAATCGCGAATTGGAAATTTCGAAGTGTCCTTTTGAAAGACTTCTTTGAACTCCTCCTGCTTCAATTCCTCCACGGCCTCACGGACGACGCGCTCGTACATTTCGAAACCCATTTCCATGATGAATCCCGACTGCTCGGCGCCGAGTAAATTGCCGGCGCCGCGAATCTCCAGGTCGCGCATCGCTAAGTTGAAACCCGAACCGAGCTCGGTGAATTCCTCGATGGCTTGCAGGCGGCGCAATGTCGGCTTTGGCAGGAGGCCCAGGGGTGGGATCAACAGGTACGCGTACGCCTGGACATTTGAGCGGCCGACCCGCCCGCGAAGCTGATACAACTCCGCCAGCCCGAACCGGTCCGCACGATTGACGATAATGGTATTAACGCTCGGAATGTCGATACCCGACTCAATGATCTTTGTGCACACGAGAACGTCGCGCTTTTTCTCAAGGAAATCGAACATTACCTTCTCGAGCTGGTGTCCGTGCATCTGACCGTGGGCGATGTCAACCCGGGCTTCCGGAACGTGCGATTGCACCTGCTGGGCGATCGCATCGATGTTGTTCACCCGGTCGTGCACAAAATACACCTGTCCGCCGCGATGTAATTCCTTGAGAATTGCCTCACGGATAAATTGCCAGTGCCCGCGCTTGTCGGTAAAATCCGCCGGGATGATTTCCGTGACAATCGGCAGGCGATTTCTCGGCGGCGTTGAAATGAGCGAGAGGTCCCGCGCGCCGACCAGCGAGAAGTGCAGCGTGCGCGGAATCGGCGTTGCCGTCAATGTCAACGTATCGACGATTGCTTTTATCTTGCGCAGTTTCTCCTTTGCCGCCACCCCGAAGCGGTGCTCCTCATCAATGATCAGCAAGCCCAGGTCTTTCAACATGACATCCTTCGAGAGCAGACGGTGCGTGCCGATGATGATGTCGATGCCACCGGCTTCGAGCTGCTGCACAATCTTTTTTTGCTCTTTGGTCGATTTGAATCGCATAATGCTCTCGATTCTCACCGTATATCTTGCCAGCCGGTCCTGGAAGGTATTGTAATGCTGCATCGCGAGAATCGTCGTCGGCACAAGCACCGCAACCTGCTTTCCGTCCATGACGGCTTTGAAGGCGGCGCGAACTGCAACTTCGGTTTTACCGAATCCCACGTCGCCGCAGATGAGGCGATCCATCGGCGACGTGCTTTCCATGTCGCTCTTCGCGTCCAGAGTCGCTTGCGCCTGGTCGGGAGTGTCTTCGTACATGAACGATGCTTCAAGCTCTTTTTGCCAGTGCGTGTCGGGAGAAAACGCAAAACCCCGTTCATGTTTGCGCCGGGCGTAGAGTGCGATGAGGTCTCGCGCAATGTCTTTGATGCGTCGCTTCGCCCGTGCTTTGATCCGCTCCCACTCGTTACCCCCGAGCTTGCTGAGCTTCGGGATGTGACCTTCCTGTGACGAGTATTTCTGGACCCGCGAGATGAAACTCAGATTGACGTACAGGACATCGTGTTCGGCAAACAGCAGTTTCATAACTTCCTGGTCTATCCCCCCGACCTTCAGTTTCGCCAATCCCGCAAAGGTCCCGATGCCATGGTCGACATGCACAACGCAGTCGCCGGGTCGAAGCTGCTGCAATTCCTTTTGGGTGAATCCTTTGAAGCGACGCCGCTTACCGGTACCACGTCGCCTCAACCGTCCGAATATTTCGTGTTCGGTGAAGACCGCAAGCTTGGCCGGAGGAAAAATGAAACCGGCATGAACTGTTTGAGAAAGAAGCTCGAAGGAAACGGCGGATGGTTCGGCCTGCCCACCGTCTGTGTGAAGGTCCGGGACGGGAGGTTCGTTCTCATCCTCTCGAACGTCTGCAATCCGCGCTCCGATCTCTGATATCCGTTGAACATCTTCCGGAGACGTCAGAACATCCTCCACCAGCTCTTTGATCCGGGCGCTTTCTTCCTTCGTATCACTTGCGAGATAGATTGAATAACCACCCGAGGAAAGTTTCTTCAGCGACTCCACCAGCATGTTGATGCTTCCGTTAAAGGCCGGCTGTGGAACCGACGCAAAATCTATGAGAGAACCCGATGGTTCATTCTCAATACTCGACGTCTGACGATGGAACAGTGAATTGACGATCCGGCGAAAAGCTCTGGACTGCCCATCGATGTACTTCCAATCAAAAAGACCTTGAACGCCTTCAAGGACAAGCTCGTTGATCTCCGTCTCGATGAACTCAGGGTCGTCGAGGATGATAATCGCTTCGGGAGACAGGTAGTCGAACAATGACGCCGAAGTCCTTTTCACCTCATCTGCCGCATCGGTCACACGGGATACATCCGTGTCATCAACCGAATCTGTGGACAGCGCCGGAACGATACTCGCCGATGGCAGCTCCCGGATCGACCGCTGTGAAAGAACATCAAACTCACGGATCGACTCTATCGTGTCGCCGAAGAATTCTATCCGAATCGGATTTTCTCCGACAAACGGAAACACATCGACGATTCCCCCGCGCACCGCGAGATCACCGTAGCCCTCCACAAAATCCTTTTTTTCAAAACCAATCTCAGCCAACCGCCGGATGAAGTCCTCGAATGGTCTTTCTTCGCCCGTTTTCAGTTCGATGATTGTTCGACTGAACTCCCGCCTGGGCGGAACGCTTTCAGCCACTGACTCGGGCGATGCGACCACGACAACGCTCGTGCCCGCGGCAAGCGTTTTCAGTGTTTCGGTCCGGGCAATCGGTCCGCTCATATCAAGCATTTGCGCTTGATGGCGCGGTCGAGTCCCGAAGAATCGCACATTCCCCTCCCCAAGCAGGAGAGTGCAATCGTCGCGGAGCTCTTCCGCCGAGTCGTCGCCCCGAGCGACCACCACCACCTGCGAGCCATGGTGTTCGAATACACTCGCTGTTACGAAGGCCAGCAACGAGCCGGCAACGCCTCGAAGAACAAGCGGTTGCTCACCCACCAGGCTTTTCACTTTCTTCTCGAGAGCTTCGAATCGGTCTGAGCGAAATATTCTCTGCTTGATTTTCTTCATTCGCGACTCATATTCCACATCCGTTCTGCTGCCTCAAAAACACCTTTCCCACGCCGTCCCGACCACATCGGCACAGCAAGGGTTTGACATTGCAACACTCAATGGTACAAACTTCACCCACGCCGAATCGCGCGGGTAACAAACAAGCAACTTACAACTTTCCCTCTTCCAGCTTATCCGTCAGCTCTTCCTGCTTTTTGAGAAACGCAATCAACTCGCGTTGTACTTCGCGCATCTCATGGATCTCGTATGCGCGCATCTCATCCAGCTTCACGTGGAGACTTTGTATCTGCATTTCCGCTTTGAGATTGATTTGATAATCGAGCTCCGCACGCAATCGATCTTTTTCAGACTGCCGATTCTGGCTCATCATGATAAACGGCGCTTGCAGGGCCGAAATAGCTCCGAGCACGAGATTGAGAAATGCGTACGGGAACGGGTCGATGGGATGATAGAACGCTTCCAACGTGTTGAGCGCAACCCACAGCAGGAGAATGCCGATGAATAGTCCGACGAATCCCCAGCTGCCGCCAAACTTCGCAACCTTGTCCGAGATTCGCTGACCAAAACTCAGGCTCTGTTCAATTTCTTCGTTGACGTTCCGCGCGGTACGACGCTCAACCAATTCATTGGTCGCGCGCAGCCGCTGGGCGATCACGCCCGCAAGAGTGAGACACACCTCAGGTTTTCTGAGCAGGAAGCTCACGAAATCTTCGCGCGTCATCTCCAAAAGATTCGCCTTGGTGACGACTTTTGCACTCGCCGTCCGGGGTGAACCATCGAACATCCCAAGCTCGCCGAAGAAGTCACCGTCCGAGAGAACGGTCAACGTTACTTCTTCGTTATCTTCCGTCCAGGTCGTTATGGCGATTTCGCCCTCGCGGACGACGTACATAGCACCCGACGGCTCCCCTTTTCTGAAAATGACCTGTCCAACGTTTCGCGAAACCGGCTTCCACAGGTCGGCAAGGCTTTTCAGGTCATCCGGTTGAAGCTTTGAAAAAAGGGGAATGCGTGAGAGGGTCTCGACGTCAACAGTTGCTGAAGTACTCATGATAATGTGCTTATAATAGTAGAATGGCTACAAAAAGATACTAATTTTTTGCATAGGAAGAAACTCTGCAGATTTTTTTGTATGTTCTACTTCGTGAGATGATACGCATGCCCGGGGTTTTCATAAATACCAACGTGAACATTCCGATTTCGGAGTTGCAATTCCGCTTCGCCCGGAGCGGGGGACACGGCGGGCAGAACGTCAACAAAGTGGAAACCCGAGTGGAATTACTATTTGACGTGGCTCATTCGCGGAGTTTATCCGATTCCGACCACGAAAGAATTTTAAAGCATCTGAAATCGAAAATCGATACGGCGGGCGTGTTGCGGATTGTCGCACAGGAATCACGCAGCCAGTGGCGCAACCGTGAGGATGCCGTCGAACGATTCGCAGCACTTTTAAGAGCGGCACTGAAGCCGAAGAAGAAACGGATTGCGACGAGAATCTCGGCCGGAGCACAGGAGAGGCGGCTGGAAGAAAAGAGGCGGCGCAGCGAAATCAAGAAATTGCGGCAACAGAGATAGTTGAGTAAGACGGATTTACAGAGCGAACCTTGAAAAGGTTTGAAACCTTTTCAAGGTTTTTCAGTCGTCCTCCTCGTGAAACAAGAATTGTCGGATCGCCGAGAACGACCTCTCTTGAATGAATGCGTCGACATATAATCTGTACGCTTCTCCACTCTCAAAATACTCGTGTCGCAAACACGGAGTGGCCAGCAGGTTTTCCTTTATTCCGGCCCAGACACCATAGTCAGAGAATTTCCAATCCTGCAGAGCCTTTACCAGATTTGCGGTCACCGGATTGAGGTGGATGTAGCGAACAAGCTCCAGCAGATAAGCATCGGTATCAACATTCAAACTTTGAGCGCTGCTTTCGAACAACGTCCCGTGCATGCCTCGTTGCTTATTCACTGCTTGCGCGTAAGCGTTAAAGGTCGTCTGTAAGAATAGCGCGACCGAGCCGCCAGGTTGCTGCCGAACCAAGAAATGGTAATGGTTGGGCATCAGACAATAGGCCACAATGCCTACTTTGTAGCGCAGGGCGTACTTAGAGATCAGTTTCAGACAGTATCTATAATTTTCTTCCGAAAAGAAAATCCGTGATTTACGAGTACCGCGATTGTACACATGGTAGAAGTGATCATCATAAAACGCTGACTTCATGACATCCTCCCAGTACTCAGCCTTTTAGAAACTTTAATCCTTCGAAAGAGCTCTCAGCTTCTCCAAAAACTCATCCGCTTCGCGCTTGCCAAATCCCTTCGACTCGAGATACTCTTTTGTGATCGGTGTGGTGTTGAGATGCTCTTTCAAAACGCACATCTCCAAACGCGAGAAATGTTCCGCCTTGAGGCTGTAGTCTTCAAATGCTTCCCAGGCAATCGGAGTAACCCTGCTGGTAATTTCCGCCATCGCTTCGGCATAAACGCGGATTTCGTACTGCGCGTGGGGATCCAGCCGCAGGGCGAGAAAATGAAAAAGGTTGTGAAGGTCGATCTTCCAGTACCACTCGGTGTACAGCGACAGCGGGAGGTGTACTCTCGCGAGCTCGCGAGCGATGTCGTTATCCAGCATCTGTTCATATTCGGCATACGTTTCGCCCTGGGCTTTCGTGAGTATTTCCAGCACTCTCTGTCTTAGCGCCGCCGGTACTTCGTCCTTGGCGCGGCCCTGCCTGTTACCCTTGCTCTGGTAGTGAATCGCATCATGTCCGGGCACGTAAAACTCGTCCTTCATCACCGAGTAGCGTCCCGAGTACTCGTTGACGTTTGCCGTCCGGTGACGTATCCACTGCCGCGCGACGAAGATGGGAAGCTTCACGTGGAATTTGAATTCCACCATCTCAAACGGTGTAGTGTGTTGATGCCGCATGAGATAGCGGATCAGCCCGCGGTCTTCGTTCACCGTTTTCGTTCCCTTGCCGTACGAGACGCGAGCGGCCTGCACAATCGATTCGTCGCCACCCATATAATCGATGAGGCGCACAAAGCCGGCATTCAGGCATTTGAATTCCTTATCGAGCAGTTCGTCTGCCTGCAGATTTATGATATGGGCCATGCTTGCCAGTACCTGAAAAAATTTTCCCGTGATTTACTGCTTAATGTACTGAATCGCAGAGAGAAAATCCATATCAAAATTCTCTCCGGATCGTCGCGCCGCCCTCGCTACACACGCAATTCATCGCAACTGGAGCCCGAAGATTGTTATTCCAGGCGTTTTTTCGTATCTTTTCCACATGGTTAAAGTCGCCGTCGGCATCATTATTCAGAATGGACTAGCAGCACCTGACTTAAGTCAGGTGCTAATGTGCCAGCGCAAAGCAACGGCGGCGTATCCGCTCAAATGGGAATTCCCGGGCGGCAAGTTTGAAAACAGCGAGACCGCCGAGGAATGTTTGCTCCGCGAATTGAAGGAAGAGCTGGACATCGTTGCAGAAATCGGCGGGCTTTTTCACCGCGAACACCACACGTATCCCGATAGCGGAATATTCGACGTCCATTACCACCTCGTGCCCTCATTCAGCGGGGCGATTGTCAACCGGGCGTTCACGACGATTCGGTGGGTGCCGATGGCAGATCTCCCAAAGTTCGATATTCTGGAAGGAAACCGGACCGTCATTCAAAAATTATTGACCGCGCATGAAGGCATTGAACCCGGCGCACGTTAAAATTATACGCAAACAGATTATCACCTGGTACCGGAATCACCAACGGCCGCTGTTCTGGCGAACACTTCGGGATACTTACGCAATTCTCCTTTCGGAGATCATGCTTCAGCAAACTCAAGTGGACAGGGTGGAAGAAAAACTTCCGTCGTTTCTGAAGAAGTTTCCGACACTCGATGCCCTCGCCAGTGCCTCGAAAGCGGACGTCCTCCGTGCCTGGCAGGGATTGGGATACAACAATCGCGCCGCGCACCTTTGGGATCTTGCAAGAACCGTCGTGGAACAATATGACGGTAACCTCCCGTCCGACGTGGACACGCTTCAACGACTCCCTGGCATAGGGCCGTACACCGCCCGCGCGGTCGCATGCTTCGCCTTTCGCAAACACACCTCCGTGGTGGATGTGAATGTGCGCCGGGTCCTTTCACGTATCTTCTGGAAAACAAGAACATGTTCAGATGTTCGGGGCGAACGAGATGTATCCCGGATCGCAGAACACATCCTCCCCCGCGATGCGCAGTCCTGGAATCAGGCTCTGATGGATTTGGGCTCGACGACCTGCAAAGCACAAAAACCCCTCTGTCTCGCCTGCCCGGTTTCAAGGATGTGCCGCTCCCGCCATTTGGGCGCACATGAAGAACGACGGAAGAAATCCGGACTTGCGCCGAAAAAAGTCGAGCGGCCCGTTGAGCCGGTGTACCAGGATGTCCCCCGGCGTATCTGGCGAGGCCGCATTGTTGAAGTACTGCGCAATGTGAATGGCAGGGGGTCAATCTCATTGCCCGAACTTGGCAAATCCGTCAAATCGAATTTCACAAACCGGGAGCTCCCCTGGCTCAGCAGCCTCGTCGATGCGCTCCTCCGCGACGGCATCGTGAGCACAACGGGACACAGGAACAAAGCACGGGTAATGTTGGCGCACGAATGAAGAAACCGCCGCAACCACTTTCGATTGAAGAACTCTGCGAGCTGTACGAAAAAAGGAAGAAGGCAATTCGCGCGCGGTTGGAGGAATTTGCGACCGTCCACCCGCGGGCGTATTTCTACGAGCTCGTGTACTGTCTCCTGACGCCGCAGTCGAGCGCCGTTAACGCCGCGAAAGCTGTCCACCTTCTCCGTGACCATGATTTTTATTATTCCGGGATTGACCCCGAACCGCTGTTGTACCAGAATGATTTCTACATCCGGTTCCACAGAACGAAAGCAAAGCATCTTCTCGCGGTCAAGGAACAATTTCCATCCATTCGGAGAGAGCTTTCGAACGGCAGCTCCAGCGTGGAGCTGCGGGAGTGGCTGGTGAAGAACGTAAGGGGAATCGGTTGGAAAGAAGCATCACACTTCTTACGCAACATCGGCCATCGCAATCTCGCGATTCTGGACCGGCATATTCTGAAGAATCTCGTTCGCCTCGGCGTACTGCGTCAACTGCCGCCGACGCTTACCGCAAAACGATACAAAGCAATCGAGAATAAATTTCAGCGATACTCTCGAGATGTTCGTATTCCAATGGATGAACTCGATCTGCTCTTCTGGAGTCTGGAAACCGGAGAAATTCTGAAATGAACAAGAAAGCACGAAGTATGTTCGCCCAAAGAGTAATGAAGCTTTGGAGTAATGGAGTAATGGAGGTCTGGAGAAACGTAGTCACGGCCGGATTGCTCGTTCCTCGATGCCGTATGTTCGTTGCTCCGTATCCATCGCTCGACCGGGGGGACGATTGATGAAGGCTCTCGTTATCGGTGCGGGAATGATGGGAAGCGCGATGGTCTACGACCTCGCCCATTCGGAAAACGTCGCTGAAGTACTCGTCGCCGATGTAAGCTACGAACGGGCGCAAGCTGTCGCCCTGTCACTGGGTGAGAAAGTTCATCCCCTGAATTTAGACGTTCACTTCTATGACGATGTCGTGTACGTAATGAGCACTGTTGATGTCGCATTCGGCGCGACGTCGTACACGCACAATCACCTTCTGGCACGAGCCGCGATCGAAGCGGGGGTTCACTTTTGCGACCTCGGGGGAAACATGGATGTTGTCGACCGTCAGCTTTTGCTCGGTGCGCGGGCGAAGGAGGCCGGCGTTTGCGTCATCCCGAACTGCGGCCTTGCCCCCGGGATGGCATGTGTCATAGCTGCCGGCGCCGCGAAGAAGTTCGAGCACGTCGATGAAATCCACATTCGTGTCGGCGGGCTTCCCCGGCACCCGCAGCCGCCGCTCAATTACCAGCTCGTCTTTTCCGCGGAGGGGCTCATCAACGAATATCTTGAGCCGGCAGAAGCGGTCCGGGACGGAAAAATTCAGAAGGTCGAATCGATGACGGAATGCGAAGAGCTTGAATTCCCGCCGCCGTTCGGAAAACTCGAGGCATTCAACACGTCCGGAGGCATATCGACATTGACGAGAATGTTCGAGGGAAAGGTGAGAGACATCGATTATAAAACCATCCGGTATCCGGGGCATTGCGAGAAGTTCAAAACGCTCCTCGATCTCGGGTTCGCAAGTTCCGAGCCCATCATGGTCGGGAATTCCACGTCGACTGTACGGGAGTTCTTCGAAAACCTCTTGCGCAAGAAGCTCCCCTCAAACGGTCCCGACGTCGTGCTCATGCGCGCTGCCGTCACCGGCACCATGGACGGCAGGAAGAGAACACTTGCGTATGAGATGATAGATTATTATGATACGAGTCTGAAGATGACGTCCATGATGCGAACGACGGCCTTTCCAACATCGATCATCGGGCAGATGGTCGTGAACGGCACGATTTCAACGCACGGCGTTTTCCCGCCGGAGCAGTGCGTACCGCTGGAGCCATTCCTGGCTGAATTACAGAAGAGAAATATCATTGTGAAGGAATCTCTCGTTTGAATATATGCGTTTGACCTTATCACTGTCATGGATTGACCCGGCTCACCATGGCGCACATTTGAACAGCGTCACCCTGAGCCAGTCGAAGGATGACGGACATTAACAGGATGAATCTATGAAGCGCCCACTATCGGTCATTATTATTTCGAAAGATCCCACCACCCAGCAGGAGACCCACACCCGCTTCGACGCGGAGACGAGTTTTCTGCGGTTGAGACTTCTTTCGATTTTTCTGAAAGCATTTTTCTCCAGAAACATTTAGAGCATACCATGGCAGAGACAAATTCTTTTGACATTGTTTCGAAGGTTGATCTGCAGGAAGTCGACAACGCAATCAACCAGGCACGGAAGGAAATCGTGCAGCGGTATGATTTCAAAGGCTCAAAAACTACGATCAATCTGGCACAAAAGGAACATGAAGTTGTCATCATCTCCGACGACGATTTTCGCATGAAGGCAACAGTCGACCTCCTTCAAACGAAGTTCGTCAAACGCGGGGTCCCGCTGAAAGCGCTCACCTACGGCAAGATCGAACCGGCCGCCGGCAGCCTCGTCCGGCAGACGATCAAACTGCAGAACGGCATCGACAAGGAAAACGCCAAGCTTATCGTCAAAATGATCAAAGGCACGAAACTGCGGGTGCAGGCACAGATCATGGACGACCAGGTGCGCGTCAGCGGCAAGAACAAGGACGACCTTCAAGCCGTGATTGCGATGCTGCGCAAGGCGGATCTCAATTTCTCGATGCAATTTATCAACTATCGATAAGTTGAGAATGAGAATTCGATTTCTTCTCGTCGTTCAACTTCTCATCGCTTCAACGGTTTTCTGTCAATACTCCCTCCCCGTCCAGTTCCTGAACCAGCCGTCCCGCAACGCGCAGGTCGCGACATTCCTTCGCGGAAGAACGCTCTACGGTGCTCTGAACGACCTTCTATCGTGCTTTCGCATCCAGAGTATTTCTCACTCCGGGACCAGACAATTGGAATTCAAAACAAATAACTGCGTGGTGATGGTTACTGCAACCAATCCGTACGTGGCAATCATCGACAAAGATTCCAACATCAGCTCCGTGCAGCTTCCGCAGGATGTTCTCTTCGGAGCCAGCCAGATTTTCGTTCCGCTCGAATCGTTCGTTCCCGTTCTCAGCACCGTCACCGAAAAGAACATTACGTTCAAGGCCGACGAAAAAAGGATTGTTGTAGAAGATGCGTGGGCAACATCGCCGTACGACATTACCGGACTGAGCGTCGAGGAAAAGAGCAACGGCGCTCTCGTGCATATTCGATGCACGAAGACTCTCAAAGACTATGAAAGCTGGGTGAAACCGGAAGCTCATGAAACGTGGCTCTACGTGACGATTGCCAACGCAAAAGCGGATACTACCGTCATCGCTGGCATACGGCCATCCGGCATCATGAAACAAATCATGGTGTTTCAATCGCCGACATCCGTCCAGTTCACCGTCAAGCTGAAAGGAAAGTTCGCGAGCACCGAGCCGTCGCCGGCGGAAGGCTCAAACGACATCCTGATCGCGCTCCCGACGACGACGCCGGAAAAAAACGACGATGTTGGACGGTCGTTGGACCGCGAACGAAGCAAATGGAAGCTCGATTGCATCGTCATCGATGCGGGGCACGGCGGCGACGACCCGGGAACCATCGGCGTCGCGCGGACAAAAGAGAAGGATATAACGCTCGCCATCGCACTCAAACTCGGAAAGTTGATTGAGAAGAACCTGCCGCAGACGAGAGTCGTCTACACGCGAAAGACCGATGAATTTATTGAATTGTACCGCCGCGGCCAGATCGCGAACGAGGCCCAGGGAAAACTCTTCATTAGCATCCACTGCAACTCCGCTCCGCGGAAACCGGCCCCGGCCAACGGGTTTGAAATCTATCTTCTGCGTCCCGGAAAGACCGAGAACGCCGTTCGCATTGCGGAGCGGGAAAACGATGTCGTCAAGCTCGAGAAGAACTACGAACAGCGCTACCAGGAATTGAACGAAGAGCGCTTCATCCTCATCACCATGGCACAGAGCGCGTACGTCAAGTACAGCGAACAATTTGCCGGTATCCTTCAGCAGGAAATGGGAAAGTATCTTAAGCAGGAGAATAACGGTGTAAAGCAGGCAGGATTCTACGTGCTCGTCGGTGCATCAATGCCGAATGTGCTCATCGAAACCGGATATCTTTCAAACCGGAGAGAGGAACAAGCACTCAAGAGCGCGAAGGGGCAGCAGCACATCGCAGAGGCAATCTTCAATGCCGTGAAGCGGTACAAGCAGGGATACGAGAAATCCCTGGAGGAGGGTAAAGACGTGGGGACGCCAGATTAACCCGAAACACGAGAAAACTGAGCGCAACGGCTCAGGTTTTTTGCTGAGATGAGTTCATCGACCGCCGGCACCCGAAGCTCTTCTCCCGATTCAAACAAACCAATTGCTTCTGAACAGGGAAATAACTAACATTCCTATTGGTGCAAGAACGGCGGCAGGCCACTAAACCCGAAAGGACTTGATTATGCTGCAGATGTTCAGGCATATCATACTTTTCCCTCTCTTCGCGATTCTTACTGATTCGTTGATGCTCGCCGGTGAGAAAGTGACGATTCAACTCCAAAGCGGTGATCACATAACAGCAGAACTCCTGGCAGTGAGAGAAAGCGTACTTATCGTTTCGAGGGGTATCGGTACTCCTGAAGAATTCTTGCAGACACATCCGGATGAAATATTGACAATTCGCAAGAAAGACATTCAGAGTTTTTTGGTTTGTGGAAAATCGCACCTGATGGATGGAATCGTTCTGGGTTTAGCGGGAGGTCTCTGCATCGGCATGTTGGTTTCCTATGAGCCAACGGGAGCGGAAGCATACAAAAGCAATTTTGACCCTCAGGGAGGCGGTCCAAAGATGATAGCTTGGTGTGCAGCCGGGGGAATCGCACTGGGTGCACTTGCCGGGGGGACTGGAACGTTGGTGACAAAGGATATGTATGTCGATATTAATAAACGGAAGAACTGGATTTCTCTGAGACAGTATGCCCGCTACAAAGAAACGGAGCCGCCCTTTATGAAATAGCTTCTGCTATTTCTGAAGGACGTCCCGGAAATCCTTTCATCACAATCGAACCTGACGTTGTTCCCATTGTGGACGAAGCTTGATCAATCGAGGAAATGGTTAGTCCTCCCGTGAAAAATGCCCCAGCAGCCGATACAATGACTGCCGAACGAATAAACCTTCCAGTTTTTCCCCGTCAATTCCAACGGTGCGAGCGCTCTACCTGGCCTTAAGAAGAAGCACGGGCACGTTGACGCCGTGCCGGACTTTTGTGACCGTCGTCCCGAGAAACAGGTCAGCCATCAAACGATGCCCGTGTGTGCTCATCGCCACGAGATCACATCCCCTTTTCTGAATCCATTTAACAATTTCTTGGGCCGGTTCGCCGTAAGCCAACTCTGCTTCCGCCGGAATATCATCCGAGCGGAATTCTGATTTCACTTTCTCCAAGTACGCCCTGTCCTCAACTACCTCCGGGCTGACGGCGTCGGGACCGAATATACGAGCCGCCCAGCCATCGGCGACGTGCAAGAGCACCACCCGGCTCTGCATAATATGGGCGAGTTGTTTGATATGTTCAATAATCGCCCTGTCTGTCGGAGTGCCATCCAAGGTTACGAGAATCGTTTTATACATACGTGTTTCCTTTTTGCTGTGCAAAATAGTTCATCTGCCAACGATGACCCGCCACGCTTCGTTCAGCGACTCCGGCAGACTGTAGAGAGCCATGGCTGTGATGACCAGCGCGCTTCCCCATCCAAATATAATCAGAAACCAGCCACTTGTCCACTTTTCCATTATCTTGCGGGAGGATGCGAAATACAACAGGGGAAACATCGCAAAGGGCAATATGAGGCAGAGAATAACCTGACTGAGATTGACCAAATCGGTCACGCTGCCGCCTCCGCGCACGCTGATGATCAGGATCGCCGGAACCACGGCAAGCGTCCGGGAGATAATTCTCCGCAGCCACGGACGGATACGCCAATTCATGAAGCCTTCCATAACGACCTGCCCGGCCAAGGTGCCGGTGATCGTGCTGCTCTGGCCGCTAGCGAGCAGCGCTACAGCAAAGAGTGTGCTGGCGAACGTAGTCCCGAGCAGCGGGGCCAATGTCAGGTGAGCTATCCGGATCCAGTCGCTATCAGGGCTGAACATCACCACCTGCCCGCCAGCCACCGTTACACTATCCTTGCCGTGAAAAACCATCGCCGCCAGCACGAGGATCGCAGCGTTGACGACGAACGCAACAGCCAACGCGACAGAGGAATCAATAGTATTGAACCGAATCGCGTTGCGAATCGAACGGTCATCGCGCTGGAACTTCCGCGTTTGCACAAGGGCCGAGTGAAGGAACAAGTTGTGGGGCATGACGGTGGCGCCGATCATCCCAATGGCTATTACGAGCATGCCCGCGTGCCGAAAGTTGGGTTGAAGCAGCGCTTGACCCATCTCCAAAAAACTTGGCTGCGTCCGCGGAAGGATGAATATCTCGATGGCATAGCAGACACCGATGGTAGCCACGAAGACCGTGACAACGGCTTCAATCATCCGCATACCCAGTCCTTGTAAAGCAAGCAAGAGCAGAACATCGGCTGCGGTGATTACGATCGCCCAGGCAATGGGGATATGGAACAACAGATTCAAAGCAACCGCACTGCCCAGCGCTTCGGCCAGATCCGTCGCACCAATTGCGATTTCCATAGAGATCCAATTAGGCCAGCGGCTCCATTTCGGCAGATAATCGCGGCAGCACTGGGCGAGATCCTTGCCAGTGGCCACGCCCAAACGGGCCGAGATCACCTGAAGGATGACGGCCATCAAGCTCGCCAGCGCAATAACCCACAGCAGGTCGTATTTGAACCGGGCTCCCCCCGCCAAGTCCGTTCCCCAATTGCCGGGATCCATGTAGCCCACACTCACCAGCACAGCTGGCCCCACAAACGCGCGCCAGTTTTGCCAGAAACCGGCTTCGCTGTTCGGCACCGCCACCGTGCTGTGCATCCCTTCCAACGAAACGTGGTTTGCGAACCCACCTACGCGGGGGGAGTCCGTCGTCGATTCAGATGACTTGCCAGACGAATCCGGATTCTCAGGCGTCATGTTCTCTTCCGCGGCAAGAGTCTTCTACAGAATCTCGACAAAAATGCTTTTTGCGAGCATGGGACTCAGTGGAATTTCCTTTCTGCCGACGTTGACGATGACGGATCCGTCAAACTTCACTTTGTGTTTCACTCGCACTTTCTTGTTCAGCCCCACTCCGAGTTTTGTGAGGAATTGCAGGGCTTCCTGGCTTTCATCGCTGACGCGCACGATGATGCCAACGTCGCGAGCGTTGCATTGCGAGAGCCGTCGATACGTGATTTTCTTAAGCACCCCATCGGCCGTCGGGATGGGGTCTCCATGGGGATCGACCTTGGGGTAACCGAGCGCTTTATCGAGTCTAATTTCCATTTCATCCGACGTAACATGTTCGAGAAGCTCGGCTTCGTCATGAATTTCATCCCATGTGTAACCGAGGAATTTAACGAGGAACATTTCCCACAGCCGGTGACGCCGTACCATTTTGAGTGCCACGCGCCGTCCGGCTTCCGTAAGAGTTACGCCCTGGTACGGCTCGTAGTTGATGAGCTGTTTTTCCGACAGTTTTTTTACCATATCGGTGACGGAGCCGTCCCCGATCTTCAGATGTTTTGCCAAGACTGACGTCGGGACGACCTGTTCCCCGGCCTTCGCAGCGTGCTCAGCGGCAAGGCGAATCTGTAAATGGTAAATACTTTTGAGGTAATCTTCCGTTGATTGGTTCATTTTAACGCTTCTAATATAATTTAGGCGTGCCTAAATATAGGTTTTGGTGCGCGAAAATGCAAGTCGGCGCGAGCTCGGCCGAGCACACCACGATATCGTTTACCAAGTGAATGCGACGGAGGGTTGTTAGCTCCGGAAGATGCGGCGGGAGACTATATTTTCACAGAGAATCGATCAAAGATGGGAGCAGAACAAACAAGGAAATAACCAACATTCCGGTTGGCACATAACACGAGGGCAGGTCAGGGGCATTACCCCCGCCCGATGAACTTGAATCGGGAGTGAGGAGGCAAAGGGGGATATTTTGAATATGCACAGAGCCTATACTCCCTCGGGTGTTAGCTCGGTAATTTCATTTAACACCTCATCGGGGAATCTTGGCAATCCGACTCTTGAGGCGTACGCACCATATTTTTGTTGTAGATGGGTCAAGTATGGCGGTAACAGTCGTTGGATTCTCTTGTCCTTTATGTTCTCAAATTCGATTGTAACTAGTTTCTTAAAGGAAAAGATCAAGAAATCTTTGCCGTCAACGCCGAAGAGTACGACCTCATTATTCTGCTCAACAATTCCATATTTTCCCTTCTTCGGTAGCCGCTCTGTTAGGTCTTTCTTGGAAGCCTTGCATCCTTCCAATAAGTAGAGCTTACCATCATAGGTTGGCCGTTCATCAGGCCCGAGTCTACCTAGTACAGTATCACAAACAGGCCTGATGTTGATAAGATACTTGCCTTTCCCCATTTTAAAAACATCTCCTGGTTGAACATCATTTGTTGGGATTTTTGCAGAGTACATGGTGCCCTGTATTACCTCCTTGACATCCTTTGCATTTTCTCCCGGCCCAGCAGGAATCACTATAGACTTTTCATCCAGAGGTGTGTGATTTATTCGTCCCTTTATGAGTCTGTAGAGCAAATCATAAATATTTGTGCTCTCATCAACAGAATCAATCTTGAATGCATTCCATAACACCCTTGGCCAAATTGGGCTGCGATCAAATAAATGCCAGAATGTCCCGTTCTTGGCTTCAAGGAAAGAATTATTCCACATTTTTAATGTGTATATCGCTGGATTGCCTTTTATCCATTGATTGATAGTCTCAAAAAGCTTTTCATCCTGAGCAACTTCACTTTTTTTCTTAATGAGGATAAAATTGCGCGATGGTTCTTCATTTACTAATTCCGGCGAAAACTTATCGAAGTCGGCTTTAATATCTTTCTCAGCTTCATTACTGAAGATCAGAATCGGTGCAAAACAAACCTCCTTGAATTTGCCGATGAAGGCTATGTTTTTCAAGGCATTACGGTCTTTCGCTTCCTGACCGACTGTTATCCCGACTTTTTCCGGATAAAGCATCCAATCTAAGATCAGGAAATTCAACTCCAGAAAGTTGTTGACAAATGTTTCCGCCTCTTCAACAGTTTTATATCTGCAAACCGGTATTCCCTTGGCTTCAATTTTGGATATAATCTTGAAAATAAGATCTCCATCTTGTTCACCGTCAAGTTTATCATCTATCACGACTGCGAATCCTTTATTCAACTCGGCTGGCATATTTATCCTCCTACTCTTCTTTATTGAAGCTAATAATGAAATTGGCCCCCGACAGAATCTTCTTGCTATTCGAATAAGTGATGTGATAATCATTGCGCTCCAATAATTGTTTCGCAATATAAAGACCCAATCCCCTGCCCTCTATCCCCTTCGTCGAAAAAAAAGGTTCAAATATGTATGGAATGTTATCATCATCAACTCCGGGACCATTGTCCGCAAAAACGACTTCTTGCTTATCGGCATTGATACGAGCACGGATGTCTTTGCCTTTTTTATCAATTGTCGTCAACCAGTAGACAGAATTATCCAAGAGATTTATGAAGGTTTGAAGTAATACTGCTTCGGTTGTCCGAACCTTTAGGTTTGAACCAACTAGTTCTGTGCTGAAAGTGATGGAGTTTTTTTGCAATAAATCGTCGTAATATTTTCTTACATCGAGAATAGCTTGTCTTACATCAAGACTTTTGATCCCTCGTTTCGAAGATCGGAAGATCGGCTGAATTCCTTCTATATTAAGTGCGATAAAATCCAATTGACCTCGTAACCTTTCCAAATAATTCTCAAGCTTCTCGCGATCATAATGTCCCGTCATCACTAGTTTGATAACATATTCTAATGTATCCTTGGCCCTATTCATCATCATCATTAGGTCATGAGAGGCGGCTTCAACAGTTAATCCTACTGCAGCAAGGTCTTCGGTGGTTTCGGCCCGCGTTTTTAGGTACTCTCTTTCTTGCCGATATTCGTTCATTAAACTACTTGCTAATTTTTTCCCTTTTGAATCTTTTACATCGTCGAGGTGACTGATTAGGACTTCAAAGTCCTTGAGGAGTGCAGATTCTTTTACAGAGAAAATAGTTTGTAGTGCTTTGGTTGATAGCTTGTACTTCCTGTATTCAGTGTGCAGGTAACCCAGAAAACTTTGAATTAAAACTTTGAAATCGAGGAAGGCATTTCCTATTTCTAGCAAACCTTCCCTGCTGGTTTTATCCTTCAAGTAGGGGTTTCCACCTCCTGAGATGCTGATGTAACCTATCGTTTGGTCATTGCTGAGATAATCACCCGCCCTCCCCGTCCCACGCAAAACGTCGATTCCCAGCCAGTCATCAGAAGGATCTCCGTATGGATAAACCCTAATCCCATCTCGATAAAGATAGATTCTATGACTTTTGACAAAATCTCTTTCTTCTTCGTCCAAGTGGTATTTTAGCGCTGCTTGTGATGTCCGATCAAATACGTAGAACTTGAAACCAAACGAACCACAGTCGGGTTTGCGCTTAATTTTACCGTTTTGATCACAAAAGTGGTTCCGAAACTCTTTATTGCTCCTCATACGCTCTAGGGAAAGCTCTAATTCCTTACCGTTCAGATCAAACTTATAAGCACGGACTCGATTGTCGTATTTCCCATCTGTAATTCTTAAGGGAGCCCTCTCAAATAATAGCTCAAATTTGGCCTTTTCAGTTTGTTCTGGGAGAATTGGTTTGCCATCGATTTGAAAATCCCATAGAAAATCGGCGGACACGTCTTCATCACCAAATGGGAAATTAAGCCTAGCAATGTCAACCATGACTTCATCAATTTTTGCTTTACTCCACGTACTCTTTAGGTTACGAATTGTAATAACAGTACCGTGGGGCTCTCGCTTTGTTGTGTTATCACGGACCGTAATTTCCTTTTCAACTATTGATTTTGGAGTACGCACTTCAAAACGAAACTTTATTTCGTCAAGAAATGCGGGGTCACCACTAGTTTTCCCCTTCGCTCTAATTATCTCTTCGTCATAAATAGAGAGATCATTTGTCAAAACGATTTCGGAGTTTGATGCGAGTGAGCGAGTTATCAGTTCAATCGTGCTTCCTATTTTATATATTGCATATCTTCCTATTCCTTTTTCCCCCTGGATGATTCGCTTCTTTGTTGTGCGGATCTTGCCTTTCTCTTTTTGCAAATATTTATTAGGTGACGCAGGATTCATCCATGAATTTTCGATGGTATCGAATGTCATCCCCTCCCCATCATCTTCGATCTCAATAAATGAACCAGTGTATTGAACCAGCTCGCCCTTTTCTTCAGCAAAGTTCATAAAACGTACTTGAACCCAGCTCGCGTCTGCGTCGTAAGAATTCTTAATGAGCTCGATAAGGGCGATCTTTTCATTTTTAATTAACTGGTCCCCAATCATCGTCAGCAATCGTGCGTACGGCCGAGGACTTAATTCACCTGATTTGGATGGCATGCTACTTCTTCGCTATGATGATATACTCGTCCGGATAGACTAGTTTGCTATTTTTATTAGATAGAGACGTAAACTGCCCTGTGATCCTATCCCTTATAGTGGGTATTTGTTTGTGCACACCCGGAATGCTTCTTCGAATTATATTTTCTATTTCAAATTTATTGCTGACGAGAATTCTAGCAAAAACCTCAGCCGTCTTTATTGTTACACCTTTTAATGTCGTATTTCCGATGACTAAGCATGCACGTCCACCCTTTTTCAATATTCGTTTCATCTCGATTGCTACATCGTACATATCGCTAAAATATTTCGCCACCTCTCTTGCGGTCTTTTTGCTTTTCTTACTTAAATCCTCAACAATTTTCTGAGCAAGGGGATTTTGTATATCAGTATCATGGTTGTTAGTATGATAACTGCCTATAAATTTTTTTCTAAAAACTCTTATGTCATTTATGTATTCAAACCAGTATCCGGTAAGCTGATGAATGTCCGCGTATTCATACGAGGTAACATATGGAGGAGAGGTTATGATAGTTTGTGCAGAATTTGACCGTATTCCCGTTCTTCTTGCATCTGCAATCTTAATGGAACAGGCTGTGCGAAGAAATCCTTTCCCTTTCAATTCCCGATAATAGTGTTCATTCTTTAACATCATCATTTTGACTTGTTTCCTAAACACCTTGAATGGCTCGGCGGGCTTTTTGTCCGGGTCAATTTGAGGCTTTGTGCTTGTCTGTAACCATCTTGAACAATTCTTTAGAATATTGGAAAGCGCACACAAAAAGAAATCCTTTATTTTGGGCTCTTTTATTAACAAGATGTTTGCATACAAGAAAGCGATCTTTTGTTTCTCTCTTTTGCTAAACCAATAATCAACTCTTTGATGCCTAGCGAGCTTGATATTTTTGTCATGATGATAACACAGCATCCTTGATTCTAAGCGTTCATATTCTCTTGAAAGTGTTTCAGGTTTGATTGGACTGGTCTTAGCTTTCGTAATGAGCTTTGCAACTGGATTGATGTCAATTCCAAGAGATTCTAGGCCATGCATTTTTGATTCGACTAGTGTCGTGCCACAGCCTGCGAAAAGGTCAATCACGGTTCCGTTGTCTTGCGAATAATTCTCTATGATTTTTCTTACCAGAGATGGAACAAACTTTGCAGGGTATCGATGGTATCCGTGGGTCCATGTATCATCTGCTCGGCTTCCCTTGAATGACCAGTTACGATCTATGCTCTTTGAGAATAAGCTCTCTATAGCATCAGGTTTTCTGTTCATCTCCTCAGTGCTGAACAGTAGCTGGTATGTTCATTTGGGGCTTGAAGAACAAGTAAAACGGTAACTGATCATCAGATTTTATCTTCGCAATACGCATGAAAGCAAGGAAATGTATTAAGATAAGCCACAAAAAGCAAGAAGATTCGATATCCCAATTTCGCAAATTTTGAAACACCAATTGACTGCTGCCCTGAGATGCTGACCAAAAGCATGTCAGCAAGACGGGTTTGTTTAGCATTTAGGTATTACAATTTCGGATTTGCTTCAGGATGACATTTAAGGATTCTTCAGATGTCTCAAGGCACGCATTGGCTCACTTCGGGGGATCAGGTCATCTGGCAACGCGACATACCAAAGAGTTCATTCCTGCACGAAGCGCGTGGTGCGTGCTATCCGGTAGAATTGCCATTGCTTCAACCTTCGGAGGAACGGTTGCCGAAAGGTGAAACTCCTTCTCTGTGCAAGTCCAATTTACGACGATTTTTCCGGCCGGACTGTCGAAGGCCACCGATGCTTTCTTCATGTCGCCCGGCTGCGGCGCGATGAGAATCTTATGCCATCCCACACTTCCGGGCTGCTGGCGGATCCCCGCCACGTACGCGAATTGCCACTCCATAAGTTGTCCGAGCATGAAATGGTTCATGCTATTTCCCGTCCCCGGTTTCGCATCCCAGCTTTCGGGAAGTGTCGTCAGACCCATCTTCACCATATATCCATAGCTTCCAACGGCTTCGCGGCTGTACACCCTGTGCAGGACATCCCCGCGCCCCCCTTCTGCCAGCGCGCGGATCAGGAAAACATGAAGCACCTCGCCGGTCGTTTGCTGCCAGCCTCGCCGCTCAAGGTCGTCAACGATCGCCTGCAATGCTCCCTGCCGGTCCTCGTCGGGCACGAGTCCGATACACAGTGCGGTGGCATTCCCTGCCTGACAGGAGCCACCATTTTTCACCGTCTTTGTTTGCGGGTCGTAGAAATGTCGTTGAAAATCCTTCTTCACCTGGCTGTACAGGCTGTCGTAATGGTTGGAATCTTCCAGTCGATTCAAGACTCTGGCGGCGTTAGCAACCGTTCTGGCTCCGAGTGCCCAGATCGCCGTTGCCGAAATTTGCGTTGGCGTCCATTGGGACGGCCCGTCTCCTTTTCCGTGTCCATAGTCATACCAATCGCCGAGGTTGCTCGCGATCAGTCCATCTTTCGCCTGACTTGAAAGATAATCGACGTACCGTTTCATGCTTTCAAACGAACCAGCCAGCGTACTCGTATCACCGTACCATTCGTACAGCTGCCAGGGGACAAGAACTCCGGAAATTCCCCACTCGGGAGCTTCGTTCCAATAACCGTGCGGGGGAATGCCGACCAAGTAATTCGGACAATTGGTTGGAATGTGGCCGTCGGGAAGTTGTGTATCCCGTACGTCATGCATGATCTTGCGATACCAGTCGCGCACATCGTAAAGATACGCTATCGCTCTCGCCATGTGCCAGTTTTCTTCCTGCCAGCCATTTTTCTCGCGGTGGGGACAGTCGGTCGCAACGTAACTCATGTTCGACCGTATCGACCAATCGATCAACCGGTGAGCGGCATTCTGCAATTTGCTGGAGCACAGGAATGAACCGACCCTCCGGTTAGCAGCCCGGACATGAACCAGCTCGAGTTTCCGTATGACCGGCAGTCCGTCCGGATTCGGATATCCTGCAGGCACGGCGCCGGTCACTCCCACGTACTGGCAGCCGACATAACAGAAAAGTATCTCGTGAGATTCTTCTTTCCGGCCGCTCAATGTATAGTCGTGCCAGATATCCTTATTCGTTCCCCATGTGTAGGTAAAACGGACGCGGCCAGTGGAGTCCATATATTCACACGGTTTGAAGCGAATACGACTTCCAGATTTGCCGGTAACTGTGAACCGCAGAAGGGCGGAACAATTCTGCGGAAAGATGTACGTGTATTCTCCCGGACCGGGTTGTACGATCTTTTTCGCTTTGAACACTTCGAATTCTCTTAACGCCGGGCCGGGCAGAGGTACGAGTTTACCATCCGGGGTAGGGAAGGTCGCTGCCTGGTTCCACTTCTCGTCGTCGAATCCCGGTTTGTCCCAGCCGATTGGCTCGAGGCGCGCATCGTAGTCCTCGCCGGCGTAGATATGCGAAAAAGTGAGCGGTCCCGGAGTCCATTTCCACAAAGAGTCGCTGACAATCACTGTATCAACACCGGATGCCAACCGTATGCGAGCTTCCAGCCACAGGAGGTACGGATGACCGTTGGAAAAATCCGGCATTGCATCGGTTTTGGAATACCGGCCTGAATCGTTCGGTGGTCCGACACGCCAGAAGGAATTTCCGAGCATCACGCCGAAAACATTCTCACCCTTTGTCAGCAACCGGGAGATGTCGAATTCTTGCGTGTAGAGTGTTTTGTTGTATTCCGACCATGCCTGGTTTATCACGGACTCCCCGACCTGCCCACCGTTGAGTCGAAGCTGGTAATGACCCAGTCCGACAACGCGGACGGTGCCTTTCAGCGGCTTCCCGCTCAGTGAAAAACGTGAGCGCAGGATCGGGCAGGGTTGCCGGTCCGCCGCGCGACCATCAATTGGAGGGCCGATCCATTGAGGAACTATCTCGGTGGTTATCCCCTTTGATTTGTTGCCGGGCTCTTGTGAGAGGATGGAACTGCAAGTACATGCAATGAAAAATGTCGCAAGTAGTAAGCGCTTGGTGTGCATGTTTACTCCGCAAGTGATGAAAGAACGTAGTAAGTGGTTATGACAAACTATGGATGAAAGAGTGAGAGCAGAAGATGACGCAACAAACTCAGACAAGACATCTGAATTATTGAATGAGGCATCATTTTTCTTTCGCTGATTAGTACCGTGTCTCTCAACCAATTTGAATGAATTCTCGGATCGTAACGCCTCTTGTTGCCCTCTCCCGGTCACTCCGTGACATCTCTCTCCCATTTATATGAGAGGGAGCGTGGGAGAGGGTTAAAAGGACTAGGCTTGGTCGATCAATATCTACGGGACATTAGGTTTGATCCTTTTCTTAGCCTGTTTGTAACGATAGCGAAGGATTTGCATTCAAGTCTCAGCCGGATCCCGCTCTAACTTCGGGTTAGGAACCAAACTCCCGATCAAGCTCCTGACTGAAATCACTGAAAGGAACCCATACGCTCTTTTCCGTGCCAATGACGGTACTGTAGGAGTGTAACATCCCGAAATTAGAAGACTTGACCGAGTACCATCCAATGTCGGGGTTGTGGGCAAGTTCATCCTTTATTTCATCGACCATCACCAGGCTTGTTTTACTCTCCTTATGTGCTTTCTGAATGATAAAATCCTGATCCTCGGGTGTCAAAAATGAATAGATGGGCGCCAGGGCATGCTTGTCGACCAGTTCCACAAGGTCTTCAGCATATATCTCCTTCGAGGATTCCACCTCGATAACGACGACGCTCAACTGGGCAAAGAGCCTTTTGAGAACCAAGAGTGTGCTTTGAGGATACGTCGTGAGAACGGGAACCTCAATCTTAAATAGAACTTTGGGTTTTTGGATTGACGAAGCCTTCGCAGAGTAGGTGCACAGATATCGAACCAGACATTTTTCCTTTGATACCGGTGTTAACTTTTCGACGAAAAAGGGATATTCAAAGTCGATCCTGACCGGCGCGTCATTGAATTCACGGACATAATCCAGGATATTCTTTGAGAGTGTTTTTGTCCCGATCACGTCACGATGTTGATGAACTATCTGGATGAACTTGTCAATCCAGCTTGTCTCGAACTCATGCATGATATGTGCGTTGACTGAGATGTTCCCGATTGTCGGTTGTCCGTCCGGCATTCTCTTTGAAGCGACTTTAATGGGGAATGGCAAATTCTTCATCCCCACATCAACGATGAATCTCTTATCTTTTTTCACTGCCGTTTCTCCTTAATTGTTTTACTCTTTCGTTAATGACGTTCCATTTATCATAGTGATAACAGACACCTCCTATAGGCGAGTCCTTTTCCGTTAGAATGGGATGGTCTGCGTGCGGATCGATGATCGTTTTCTTCTTGATTCCGAGAAATTCCAATGAACGCAAAATATCAAGCTGTACATCCATGGATTGTTCAGGATATTTCGTAGCGAACGCGATGACATCTACTCCCCCCAGTATGGAAACAAAAGCACCGATATATTTCCTGAGTGCGTAGAGAAAAATCTCTTTCACGGAACGAACCTGAGAATCATCCGGTTCCCCCAGGAGATCCAAGAAACCGCATGGCCTTCCGAGGAGTCCCGTAAAGCCTGCTTCTTGAGATAGCGCCTGATTTATTTCTTCCAACGACATACCGGCAGAGATCAATTGAAAAACAATGGTGGGGTCGATATCACCACAGCTGTTTGAGGATAACATGCCTTCGGCGGGAGTGAACCCTATACTCGATTCAATCGCTCTGCCGTTCCTTATCGCCGCGACGTTCGTGCGGTCGCCCAGATAAACGCTGATAAGCTTTTCACATCGATTGATGCGGAGGGACCGGGATTTCTCCCATACCCATTGGTGACACAACCCGTAACCGCCGTACCTCCGTATACCCTTCCTGCGAAGCTCAAAGGGAACGGCGTAGGCGCTCGCCTCGCTGGGCATGCCGGCAAAAAACCCTGTATCGCAAACGACTATATGAGGTATGTTAATTAGACGTGCGATCCACTCTCCGGCCACCTTCACGATCATATCATTGTGCTCGGGAAGAAACTGCATGCTCTTTTCAACATTCAAGAGGGATTCCGGGGTCAAGAGAATCGCCGGCTCTCTGACCCCCTGGCCGCCATGATAGAGCACATAGCCGACGGCTTCTATTCTGCGGACGTCGTCAATCGTTCCCAGGACTTTCTCATCCCACGCAGAGTCAAATTCACATCTGTGCTCCGTAATGTTTCCATTTTCAACTTTGCACCACCGTAACAAGGGTGGGTCAGGATCAAAAAGCAATATCATTTGAGTGTTTAAGTAATTTCACGCCTTCGCGACAAATGACAAGCTCCTCCCTGGTCGGGATTGATAAAATGACCGCTTTTGAATCTTTCGATTGAAGAGGCGTTACGGCATCCGGAACCGCTTGTCGGTTCAAATCGGTGTCAAGCTTGACTCCGCACCATCCCATCTCTTCACACACTTTTTCTCGCACAAGCCAGTTGTGAACCCCGATATCGTCAGTGAAGGCCAGAACATCAACACCCCCCAAAACGGCTACGTAGGCTCCAATGTATTTCCTTAAGCGATGCACGTACATATTCAATGCGAGGTCGGCCTGGTCTTCTTCGTTATCAGAGATACGCTTGATGATGTCTCTGATATCGCTTGAAAAACCGGACACACCTAAGATACCACTTTTTTTGCTGAATATTTCCATCAGATCGTCAGACCGGTATCCGTGGACCGTCATCAAATAGATCGCAAGCATCGGGTCAATATCGCCGCAACGCGTACTCATCATAAGTCCTTGCAGAGGCGAGTAACCCATGGAGGTATCAAGAGAGCGGTTGCCTTTGATGGCTGCCACGCTGGACCCGCCGGTTCCGAGGTGACACGCAATCACCTTCAATTTCCCGGATGCCCCGCCGAACAGGCGCGATATATCTTCCGTGACGCTCGAATACGAGATCCCATGAAATCCATATTTTCTAAAACCAAATTTCTCCGTCAACCTTTTCGGGAGTGCGTACACGTAGGCGTACAAGGGAAGGGAATGGTGGAACGCTGAATCAAATACCACGTAATGGGGGACATCTCGGAAATACTTTTGGGCCTCCCTGATGACGCTCAGTGCAACCGGATTATGGATCGGTGCGAGAGGCTGACACTGATTCAATTTTTCAAAAGTATCCTTATCGATGAATGTCGAACCCTTGAAGTAACTCCCGCCATGAACAAATCGATGGCCGATGCAATGGATGACGATGCCATGACCCAGGATCGCCTCGAAGGCCAATGCGGCAGCGCTTCTGTGGTCCTCGATCGGAAGTATCTCCTTGTAGGTCTTGCTCTCGAAGTGGATTTCCATCGATGAAGGCTCGGTGCCTTTAACGCCCACTCTGTTCGCTTTACCCGACAAGACCTCACGGATAATTTCCGAATCGTCCACAGCAAATACCTTGAATGTCAAGGAAGAGCTTCCGCAATTCAGAACGAGAATATTCATTTTTCGATCAGGTAATCCTATCTATCGTCAAACCAATCCGGACAATTTGGTAGGTGACCAGGATTTTCAGCGTGTTGGTCTAATTGTTCCCGTTTATCTATGGTTTTCAACCCGAATACAAAACAATAAATGTGCCGACAGAGTATTTGAAAAACGGCGTATTCCCGGTAATCTCAGGCAGTCAAGAATGTTGTACTTCTCACGCCTGAAAGAACATTTCCTCCATTGTGTCGGAATTGAGAGACGCGGGGAATGCGTGTGTCATCGGAACCGCCGCGGTCGTGAGTTTTGCTGCTGTGCCGCTAATCGAGCAGCAAGATACTGGGCATTGAAGTAGATAAGCGCATACGCCTCGCTGGTTAAGGTGCCGTTTTCGTCTCGCTCGCAGTCACAAACTTATTGTACAGATACATTAGAAGCGTGCCCAGAGCACCGATACCGACAAGCGCAAACCACACCAGGTTTATTCTGCCGCTCGATTTCGTCGTCTGGTACAACCATCCGCCGATCGGGTCACCGACAAACCTCGCGATCGCAATTGGAAGGAACGCATACCCCTGGAACAACCCCTGCTGGCCCGGAGGCGCGATCTCGGAAATGTATTCATAATACCGCGGCGCCTGGATCATCTCACCGATTGCAAAGGCAACGATCCCGGCGACGATCGTCGGGATGCTCGGGTATAGTCCGATGATGAGCCAGATGAGACTTGAGATACCGAACCCGAGGACAATTGCCTTGCGCGTCGGGATATTCTTCGTCAAGCGGTTGAGCGGTATTTGCAGCAGGATGATCGCCCCCGCACCCGCCCACGACTGGATGATTTCGTACGGCGCGTCCTTATTAATGAAATCCGTGATGTAATACGGAACAATGATATACTCCTGCCAGAAGATGATCCAGTAGAGCGAATAGATGAGGAGAAAGATCATGAACTTGAAGTTTCCCAGCACCACGAAGAGATTGGCAATTTTCTTTCCGAGCGATTCCACGACCTCCATCTTTTCACTTTTCACTTCCTTGTAGAGCAGGAGGTTGACTACGAGCATCGCGAGACAGCTGATCGCCGAAACCATATAGACGAACTCGTTGCCGAAACTATCCCTCACGAAATACGCGATTGTGGGTCCCAGCATCGCGCCCGCGTTCACGAGCCAGTAGTACACGGCGAAACCGAGCGACTTGGTCTTCTCGGTCGACGTGACCGCCACGGTTCCGAGCACCGACGGCTTGATGAACGAACCGCCGAACGCCGTGAGGACCAGGAAAACCACCAGGAGCCAGTAGTGGTCGAGGCCGCCGTAGACGCCGGCGAAGGCGCTCATCCCCACCGAACCTATCAGGAAGTATCCAAGAGCCAGTATTGAAAACGCAATGTTAAAGGCCCGCCGGAATCCCCACTTGTCCGCAAGCGTGCCGCCGAGAATCGGAAGGAGATAAAGCAAGCCGCCGAAGAGGCCGGAGAGTTGTCCCGCCTCCGACTCGGTAAAGCCCAGCTTGTTGCGCATGTAGATCATGAAAACGATCTGCTGGCCGTAGTACGCGAGTCGCTCAAACAGCTCCATGATGTTCGCGACCCAGAAGGTCCGGTGAAAGCCGTTCCGAAAGGCGTCAAATTGTTCTTTTAATTTCATGTCTGTTCCCTCGTTCGATGGTCGATCATGCGCTTCATGGTAACGACTTTCGAAAGTAGCGAAATCGAGAGTCAGAATCAAGGTAGAGCCGATGGCTGTCACGGTCCACACCGTAACAAACCCTTCCCCGTTCCTTTGCGCTCTCTGCGGTTTATTTTATCTTGATTTAGTCCCTCCTAGACCGGATGTCAGTGCCTGCCCGCTCGCCGCGCAATCCTGGCGTCATGCTTCCCGACTTCCGCCCAAAAAATGGCGGACAGGTCGTCGGGATGGTCAGCATCTAAACGTCGGCAGCGGAATGCTCGGTTCAGATCCTGACCAAAAGCGTGTCAGGATGACGTTGGGACTTTCTGGAGGCCTAGATAGGGTGAGTCTAAAGAGCGAGCGGAGTTTTTCAATCCGCCATCGGCATTCCCCAATCCACGATCTGCACTTTGTCCGTTTCGGGCTTTTTTCTTATCTTGGGAAAAATCCTCAGCCAATTTTATGAAGGCAATACGATTCAACACGTTCGGCGGCACAGACGTCCTGCAATACGAGGAGGCTCCAAGACCGGTCATCGGTCCGGCCGAAGTTCTCGTTGAACTGAAAGCCGCAGCACTCAACCATCTCGATATCTGGGTTCGCAGCGGCGCTCGCGAGCGAAACATCCCGCTGCCGCACATTCCCGGCTCGGACGGCGCCGGCATTGTTGCAGAAGCCGGGACTGCAGTCGACGGGCCGAAGCCCGGCGACAAAGTGCTCATTTCACCCGGCCTTTCGTGCGGGCACTGTGCCCTGTGTCTGGGCGGGCACGACAACCTCTGCAAAGATTATCGCGTTCTGGGAACGAAGGAGGATGGAACGTACGCCGAGTTTGTGAAACTTCCGGCGGTGAATGTTCTCCCGATTCCCGAAGGTTTGGATTTCAATCAGGCCGCGGCAATTCCGTTGGTGTTCCTGACGGCATGGCACATGCTCGCAACGCTCGCGAAGGTCCGGGCATCCGAGACGGTGCTGGTGCACGGGGCGGGAAGCGGGGTCGGTTCTGCCGGAATTCAAATCGCGAAACTTCTCGGCGCGCACGTCATCACGACTGCCGGATCACGGGAAAAACTGGAGAAAGCAAAGAAGCTGGGAGCCGATGAACTGATCAATTACCATGAGAGTAACTTTGTAGAGGAAGTGAGAAAGATTACCGACAAACGGGGAGTCGACGTCGTGTTTGAGCACATCGGCGGAGAGGTATTTGAGAAGAGTATCACTGTACTGACAAAAGGCGGGCGGCTTGTGACCTGCGGCGCGACGACCGAGTACGTCGCCCGGCTTGACCTCCGCTATGTCTATTCCCGCCATCAAACAATTCATGGTTCCTGGATGGGGGGGAAACCGGAATTGGCCGAGGTCTTGAAATTCTTCCAAACAGAAGGCGGGAATGTTCATTCCCATCTTCGCCCTGTTGTCGACCGCGTTTTCCCCCTCGCGCAGGCCGCCGAAGCCCAGCGGTATATGGAGGAACGGAAGAATTTCGGAAAGGTTGTGTTGAGCATATGACCACCTTCTCCGACATCGAACGCGCCTACAAAACTCTCAAGCCCGTCGTCCACAAAACGCCGCTTCTCTCTTCAAGAACGTTCAACCGGCTCAACGGAAACGAAGTTTACTTCAAAGCGGAAAACTTCCAGCGTATCGGTGCCTTCAAATTCCGGGGGGCATACAACAAGATCGCTTCGCTTACCGAAGAAGAACGACGGAAAGGAGTCGTTGCCCATTCATCGGGGAACCATGCACAGGGCGTGGCGCTTGCAGCCCGGCTCTTCGGCATCAAAGCGGTTGTGGTGATGCCTCACGATTCCGTCGCACTCAAGGTCGAAGCCACGAAGAGCTACGGCGCCGAAGTTGTCTTTTGCGGCAACACCACCGACGACCGGGAGCGCGTAACTGCCGAGTTCATGACAACGTTCGGTTACACTCTGATTCACCCCTACAACGATGAACATCTCATTGCTGGACAGGGAACGACCGTTCTTGAAATTTTCCAGGACATCAAGGACCTCGATTATCTCTTTGTTCCCGTCGGTGGCGGCGGACTCATTGCCGGGTGCGCGCTCGCTGCCAGGAATCTCTTCCCGGGCATTAAAATCATCGGCGTGGAGACGGAAGGCGCGAACGACTGCTACCAATCCTTCCGCGCGAAGAGAATAATCAAGCTGCAATCGGCCAACACGATTGCCGACGGAATGCGCACGCTTTCTGTCGGCCCCCTCAACTTCGACATTATCCGGCGCTACGTCGATGACGTTATCACCATCGCGGATGACGACATTCTACCGATGATGAAATTCTTCTTCGAGCGGATGAAGGTCGTCGTGGAGCCAACCGGGGCTGTTGCTCCGGCCGCAGTCATGAAAAATGCCGCCGGCATCAAGGGTAAGAAAATATGCGCTATCATCAGCGGCGGAAATGTCGACCCTCAGTTCCTGAAAAAGATTCTCTGAAATTGTAGCCGACCGCCGGCTCTGAAAGAAAAATGCCGCAGGGCAGAGCAGTCTTTGCCGATCACACCGCTTTTGTTTATATTCTTCCATCAATAATTCATCGTTCTTTCAATAACTCTACGGAGGAGTAATGTTTCTCGTACGCGAAGTAATGTATTGCAAACCGGGGAAGGTTCGCCCCATGGTTGAAAAATTCAAGGAACTGTCAAAAGTGATGAAGAAACTGGGCTACAAGAGTCCGGTCCGAATTCTCACGGATGTCAGTGGCGAGCGTTACTGGACGGTCGTCGTTGCCCAGGAAGTCGAAAGCCTTGAAGAGTACGCCGAGTTGTCCCGCAAGACAATGTCGGACAAAAACCTGCAAAAGGTCATGAAGGATTATCACGAACTCGTCGTGTCAGGACATCGCGAGATTTATCAGGTCGAGCAGTAAGACGCAGTAGTTGAATGACACACCGCGAGTTTGCTTCAGGATGGTTTCAGAAGGTGAGCTCGCGGTTTCTTTTTCCGGCCGGCAAGGCTAACCGAAGATTTGTGCAGCAATAGCTATCGCAGCCGTTTCGGTTCGCAACTGGCGCTGGCCAAGCGAGAATGTGGTACAGCCCATCGACAGGCACTTCTGAATCTCCTCTTCACTGAACCCTCCCTCGGGTCCAACCATCACCAGGATGGAACCCCGAACATCTCCGATCAATGTACGCAGGGAGACGGATGAATTGACCTGTTCATGAGCGACCAGCTTTCGGTCGAATCTGTCATACTCATCAAGCACCCGCCCTAATTGCGTCAGCTCTCTCACACGCGGCAGATATGCCCGTCCGCATTGTTTCATCGCTGCGAGCGCAAGCTTTTGCCAGCGATCCGTTTTCGCGTGTGACGGAATGGTCCGGTCTGTTTCAAGAGGAATGATTTCGATCACCCCCAGTTCGGTCACTTTTTCAACAAGAAAATCGAACCGGGAAGGATTTTTTAGAATGCCCACGGCCAGAGTCAACCGGGTCGCCGGCTCAAGATGGTTCCCGGAGGTCGCGGTAATTGTTCCACTTGCCTGTTTCTTTTTTATCTCCTCAAGAGTAACTTCGTGGAAGGTCCCTTCTCCGTCGACGACACCTATCACATCTCCGGATTTCTTCCTCATCACGTGAACAAGATGGGAAAACTCGTCCCCGTCGATAAGAACAGACCCCCCGGATATTTTTTCAGGAGGACAGTAGAAATTATCCATCGATCATCAGAGAGCGCTAGAAACTCGAACCGAGGTCGATGATGAATTCTCCCTGGCGGACTTCATTCAGCGCATAGTCCAGCCGAATGACCGTACTGTACGGCAGAAGAACGTCAAGTCCCGCTCCGTATCCTTTCTCGAGCAAATTGGCTGCAACCGGATTGCCCCGGAACCAGACTGTACCCGCGTCCCCAAAAATCTCACCAACGAGGCCAAATCTCCACACACCAAACGCCGGCGGCAGGAGGTCCGTTTTGAAGTACCGGGCTGATAACAGTGTATAATGCACCTCGACTGTTCCGCCGAGGAGGCTCTCACCTTCCTTTACGTCGTTGAAGTGTCCGCGAATTCGTTCGTTGTATCCGAAGTAGACACGATTATAGCTTGGAGTTTTCCCCGCGGCCGCCACGTCGGTCATGAAGCGCATGGCAAGAACCAATCTCGACCGGAGGGGAACGTACTCTCTCACATTCGCAGCATACCGGACGATATTCACAAGCGTCGAAGGAATGCCGAACTTTGTGATGGTGCCCTGGATGAAGGATCCGCCGCTCGCGTACTCTGCGAGGTCCCTCGAATCATAGGTGAACCCGGCGCCGAACACCGGATATTTGTCCTCCCCGTCCGGGGAGAGTGTCGTGAACTGATTGTACTGGGAAACTCTGACGACCTCATACCCGGCAGAAAGCCATCCGGTGTTCGCAATCCCAACCCGTTCCCCGAGAGTCAGGGAAGCGTAGTAATGCCGCTCATCGAAGTTACCCGAGGGGGCCATGGCCAGGAGACTCTTATTCTGGATGACATTGGTTCCGACGCGTGCTTCAAGATAGTTTGATCCATCTTCGGAGAGGAACGGATTCCGGTACGAGAGCTGTATCCAGGGATTGTATCCGAATGCGAAGGAAGCGATCAGTTTTTCACTCCGGCCGCGAAAATTCATATGGAGGAGGCCGAGTCCATAATAAACCTTGCTCCAGTCACGGTCCTGGATGCCAAGAATCGGATAAGGATAGATATACCAGCGTTCGGTCACATTCACAACGATGGTCGCATTGCTGTCGACCGACGGTATCGCCTGAATATCGACCTTGTTGAAAAGGCCGAGGCTGTAGATGCGGTTCTTATCGTACTCGATGAGTTCTTTCGTAATCATGGAACCCGGTTTCAGGGTCATTTCACGCAGGACAACAAAATCTTTGGTATAGTCATTACCCGAGACGAGGATGCGGTCAACATAGTAGACCGAATCCTTGAGTTCCCCTTCCACCGGCGGCATCCAGAGTGAATCCTGGGCTTTCGCGCCTGAGCCGGCGGCGACGAGCGCGACGGCGCAGAGGAAGAAGGTCGCGCGGAACGAAACGAACCACGCCTTCGGTTGAAGGGAGAAGATTGTCACCGGAGATTGAACGATGGTCGGCCTCAGATCAGTTGCAGTTTTTGGAGCGCCTTTTCCGCGGCCGCCTGCTCGGCATCCTTTTTATTTTTCCCCATCCCTACGCCGCGCGGGTCGTTGCCGATGTACACTTCCACGGTGAACGTTCGGTCGTGGTCCGGACCTTCCTCGTTGATGGTTGCATACCGCGGGACGCTTAATCCTTCGGCCTGGGCATACTCGAGCAGTTGACTTTTGAAATTTTCGTCATCCGTAGTGACCGTCCGGTCGCGCAGGGCAGAATTAATTTGTCGATCGATAAATTCCCGGGCGGCCTCGTTCCCGCCATCCAGATAGATCGCGGCGACGAGCGCCTCAAACGCATCCGCAAGAATCTTGCTCATGCCTCTGCCGTCTGTCCGTGTGGCGCTGACGCCGATCAGCATAAAATCTTCAAGGTGAACCTGGTGGGCATAGATGCTGAGGGATTTCCGATTAACGAGACGGGAGCGCCCTTTGGTAAGGTCGCCTTCCGGAGAGGATTCGTGCTGCTCGAACAGGCGCTTCGCCACGATAAGATTTAATACTGCGTCGCCCAGAAATTCCATCCGTTCATTGGAGCCGAGGGCGCCATTGCCGTTCTCCTGGAAGTATGAGCGGTGGGAAAGCGCTTGTGAGAACAATTGTCGATTGCGGATGTTATAGTCGATAGCCCTTGAGAGGTTTCCAAAATCGACGTTGCGAATAAGGTTGTGATCCGAAGGGATGCTCCGCCATCGGCTGAACCATTTAGTGAGTCGGCCGATCACCTTCATCGTGCCACACGATTAATTCTGTTGATACTTCTTGAAGAGCAATGACACGTTATGACCTCCAAACCCAAACGTGTTGCTGATCGCAACGCTCACCGTTTTCTTAACGGCCTGGTTAGGAACGTAGTTTAAATCACACTCCGGGTCTGGGAATTCATAATTGATCGTCGGGGGCATGATGTCGTAGTACGTCGCGAGTATGGTAATGACCGCTTCGATTGCCCCTGCGGCACCGAGCAGATGCCCGGTCATGGATTTCGTTGAGCTGATGTGAAGCTTATAGGCGTGTTTGCCGAAGACTCCCTTGATCGCCTCGGTTTCCGACTTGTCATTGTACGGCGTGGATGTTCCATGCGCGTTGATGTAGTCGACGTCATTCGGTTGGAGGCCGGCATCCTCGATGCACAAACGCATCGAGCGGATCGCGCCTTCTCCACCCGGAGCCGGAGCGGTAATGTGATACGCGTCGGCGGTCATCCCGACGCCCGCTATTTCTCCGTAGATTGTGGCTCCACGATCGATTGCGTGCTGGAGCTCCTCGAGCATGATGACACCGCCACCCTCGCCCATAACGAAGCCATCCCGTTTCGCGTCGAACGGCCGGCTTGCTTTTTCGGGCTCATCATTCCGTAGCGACATCGCCTTCATGGCATTAAAGCCCCCGATTCCCATCGGACACACCGCAGCTTCGGAGCCGCCGGCGAACATGACCTCGGCATTCCCGCGTTGAATCAACATGAAAGCGTCGGCGATTGCATGCCCGGACGTCGCACATGCCGACGTTGTGGCATAGTTGGGGCCTTTTGCCTGGAATCGTATGGATATGTGCCCAGCGGCGATATCGGCAATCATCATCGGTACGAAAAACGGACTTATGCGATGTGGACCGCCGGTTTCGTACATCGTCTGCATCTGCCGGTGCCAGGTCCACATGCCTCCGATGCCGGAGCCGAACACAACACCGATCCGGTCACGGTTTTCTTTTTCGAGATTGAGACCGGAATGCTGCACCGCCATCTCGGATGCCGCTATCGCGTACTGCGTGAACAGATCCATCCGATTGACCGTCTTCTTATCCATGAATTTCAGGGGGTCAAAGCCTTTGACCTCGGCGGCAATCTTTGTATCGTACTGTGTCGTGTCGAAGTATGTAATCTTCGCAACGCCACTCTTGCCGGCGATTGAGTTCTTCCAGAACTCATCAAGGTTCAGACCGATGGGCGCCACCACTCCCATTCCCGTGACCACAACCCGACGGCGATGATTCATCATTGCGTTCATCCTAGTACCCTGATTCTACGGCTGTCACTTGGCTTTACCAGTTAGATACGAGACTGCGTCGCCAACGGTCGAGATCTTTTCGGCGTCCTCGTCGGGAATCTGGAGGTTGAACGCTTTTTCAAATTCCATCACGAGCTCAACGGTATCGAGAGAATCGGCCCCGAGGTCATTCGTAAACGATGCCTCTTTCGTCACTTGCGAAGCCTCCACACCGAGCTTGTTCATGATGATTTCTTTGACTTTTGCTTCTATGTCTGCCATGGCAGTTGCTCCTTTTATTAGTGAATTGATGATAGTTGTTTTCTCTTTCAACTCTCCGAGGACTTACCCCGTATACATGCCGCCGTCAACGCTGATGACCTGCCCGGTGATGTAGCTTGCTTCTTCCGAAGCAAGGAATAGTACTGCATTGGCGACATCCTCGGCGTCGCCAAATCGCTTGAGTGGAATGGACTTGAGGTAATTCTCTTTGACTTTTTCATCCAGCTTCTCCGTCATTGCCGTCTTGATGAATCCGGGCGCCACGGCATTGCACGTGATATTGCGGGAAGCGAGTTCCTTTGCCACCGATTTCGTAAAGGCGATAAGGCCCCCTTTTGATGACGCATAGTTCACCTGACCGGCATTACCGATGCGACCCACCAGGGATGACACATTAATGATCCGACCGTGTCGTTGCTTCATCATGATAGGGCTGACGGCTCTTGTCAAAAGGAACGGACCTTTCAAATTGACGTCGAGAACAGTATCCCAATCCTCCTCCGCCATCCTTATCATCAAATTATCCCGCGTCAGCCCCGCATTATTAACGAGAATATCAATCGTCGGAAAAACTTCCTGGATTCTTTTGACCAACTCGCTCACTTCGGCAGCATCGGTGACATTACACTTCACCGCAATGGCCTTCCTTCCTATGGCCACAATCTCATGGACGGTTTGATTCATTCCATCGATATTCGTATTGGTGACAACGACGTTCGCGCCAGCGTGGGCAAACTTCAACGCAATGGCTTTGCCGATACCCCGGGCGCTCCCGGTGACAACCGCAACTTTATTTTGCAGGGGAGACATGAATGTTATACTCCGATCATTTTGGGAACATCCTCGAATCGCTCGATACCCATCACATTGACACCGTTGTTAATTCGTTTCACCAATCCCTGGAGGACTTTCCCCGGTCCGATTTCCACGAAGTTCGTCGCGCCGTCCCGGATCATGTTCTGGACACTTGCTTCCCACTGTACAGGACTGGTCAGTTGTTCTTCCAGTAATCTACGAATTTCTTCCGCCTTTTCCACGGGACGCCCGGTAACATTCGCATATACGGGTATTCCTGTGTTCTGGATCGCGGTTCGCTCGAGTGCAGAATGCAATCCCATCTGTGCACTTTGCATCAGCGGGGAGTGGAATGCCCCGCTGACCACCAATTCTTTGACCAGTTTCGCACCTTTCAACTTTGCGATCTCCATAGCCTTCTGAACGCCGCTCACGGACCCGCTGATCACTATCTGGCCGGGGGAATTAAGATTCGCACACTGCACGATTCCCGCAGAACTTGCTTCACGGCAGATTTCCACAAGAATGTCCGGCAGAAGACCGACGACCGCGGCCATCGTTCCCTTTTGTTCTTCGCCGGCGCGCTGCATGAGCTCTCCCCGTACACGAACGACTTTCAAGCCGTCCTCAAATGTAAGAGCACCCGCGAACACGAGAGCAGAATACTCGCCCAGCGAGTGACCTGCGACCATCGCGACATCATTGCGATCCATAAGCCTCGTGAGAATGACGCTGTGCAGGAATATCGCCGGCTGGGTGTTTTTTGTTTGTTTGAGCTCTTCTTCGGGGCCCTCAAAGCAAATTCGACTTAACGGGACGCCAAGAATGGCATCTGCTTTCTCAAAGAGCTCGCGGGCGGCATCGCTCTGCTCGTACAAGTCTTTTCCCATTCCAACATACTGGGAGCCCTGACCGGGGAATATGTAAGCTGTCTTCGGCACTGTTAGAGAAATGACAAATGCTTTTCAAGATTTATTTGGACTATCGACTGTCCATTTCACCAGCACGGCACCCCAGGTATATCCCGCGCCGAAACTCGAGAGGACGATCGTGTTCCCGCGTTTGAGCTTGCCCCATTGCCACCATTCCGAGAGACAGAGCGGTATTGTCGCCGCCGTCGTGTTACCGTATCGGTCGATGTTGATCATCACCTTGGAGGGGTCGAGTCCCATGCGTTTCCTGCAGGCGTCGATGATGCGCAGGTTTGCCTGGTGGGGGACGAGATAGTCGACATCGTTCCCCGTCAGATTATTACGCTTCATGATTTCCGCCGAAACATCCGCCATGCCGATCACGGCAACCTTGAACACTGCCTTCCCGTCCTGGTAGATATAGTGCATTTTCTTATCGACCGTCTCGTGGGTCGGGGGGTTGAGGCTCCCGCCGCCTTTCATATACAGATATTCCGCGCCCGCGCCATCGACGTAGAATACGTGATCGAGGATGCCGACGTCGGGGTCATCGCTTGGCTCAAGCAGCACGGCGCCTCCGGCATCGCCGAACAAAATACAATTGTTGCGGTCGGTGTAATCAGTAATAGAGGTCATCTTGTCCGCACCAACAACCACGACTTTCTTGTATGCGCCCGATTCAATGAACTGGGCGCCGGCGATGAGCGCAAAAAGAAATCCCGAACATGCCGCCGAAAGATCGAACCCCCACGCTTTCTTTGCGCGGACCTTGTCCTGCACGAGGCAGGCAGTAGCCGGGAAGAACATGTCGGGTGTGACCGTGGCGACAATAATGAGTTCGATCTCTTCGGGACCGATGCCGCGATTCTTCAGCATTGCCTTCAGCGCTCCTGCACCCAAGTCCGATGTTCCGCCATGTTCGAGAATTCTTCGCTCGCGAATTCCCGTGCGCGTACGGATCCATTCGTCAGTCGTATTGACCATCTTTTCTAAATCGGCATTGGAGAGGATTTTATCGGGGACATAGTGACCGACCGCCGTAATCGCGGCGCGAATGCGTTTCTGTGTCGAAGAATTCATCGTGTTACCACCAATGCTTCCTGAATACGTTGATTGATTCCTTTCCTTACCATTTCTTCCGCTTTGAGAATCATGTTCTTGATCGCCTTGGGCGTCGATTTTCCATGCCCGATGATGGATACACCGTTTATGCCGAGAAGCGGCACTCCTCCATACTCTTCATAATCCAGACTTTTCAGGGCATTGCGCATCGTTCCGCGCATGAACGCACCAAGAATCCTTTTGAATTTGTGTTTTGCAAAATATTGTTTTACAGCACTCTTGAAGAACGCCGGAATGCTTTCTCCGAATTTCAAAATGATATTCCCGACAAACCCATCGCACACAACCACCTGAACTGCTCCCCCCAAAATATCCCGTCCTTCCACGTTCCCAACAAAATTCAAATGGCTGTTCTTCAGGAGGTTATATGTTTCCTTCACAGCTTCACTGCCTTTGGACGCTTCTTCACCTATATTCAATAATCCGACCGTCGGATGTTCGTATCTAAGCATTTCGCGCGCGTAAATGCTGCCCATCACGGCAAATTCATACAGGTGCTGCGGCTTGCAATCAACGTTTGCGCCCGCGTCCACCAGGAGGCACACGCCTTGCTCATTCGGGAAAAACGCGCCGATGGTCGGGCGCCCAACGCCTTCAATGCGCCCGAGGATCAAAGTGGAGGCAGACATGACCGCGCCCGTGTTGCCCGCACTGACAAAGGCGTCGGCTTTGCTTTCCTTTTGCAGAGTTATCCCGACCGTAATGGAGGAATCTCTTTTCTGTTTCAACGCCGCCGTCGCCCCATCGTGCATATCGATGACCTGGGACGCGTTGACGACACGGTACGAAAACCCGTTGCTTTGACGCTGGCGGAGTTCTTCCAGCACGGTCGCTTCGGGACCTACGAAGATAATTTCAAACCGATTGTTCGTTTCACGCAGGGCTTCCAGCGCACCGTCGATGACATTTCGTGGAGCAAAATCGCCGCCCATGACGTCGACAGCGATTTGTATATTTGCGCGTCCCATATTCAGCACGTACCCGATAGTGTTCCGTTAACTGATAGACGATGGCCGATATTCGTATGCCGCAAACATCCCAGAGCTTTCCGACGCGTTCTCAACGGAACGTTGAGTGGCATCAATCTCCGAGGAAGTTATGATTCTTTTGGAATGATGATGGAGCGCCCGTGATAGTATCCGCAGTTTGGGCAAGCGCGATGAAGGAGTTTTTGCTCGTGGCAATTGGGGCACTCGGCAACGGAAGGAACGTTCGCCTTGTAATGTGTTCGCCGTTTTGCTCCGCGTGATTTCGAGTGTCGTCGTTTGGGATTTGGCATTTTTGTACTTTCTTTAACATTTATTGGTCTATGAAATTCTTCAGTGATTCCCAGCGGCCGTCAACGTTCTCATCCTTGCACGAGCATGTCCGGCGATTCAAATTGACGCCACAGTGCGGACACAATCCTTTACAGTTTTCCTTGCACAGGAGCTTCAGCGGAACCGACAACATGACGGTTTCCCGAATGTCGTCCGTCAGGTCGAGTTGGGGAGTTTCCAGAGAAATTACTCTGACTTCGTCATCAGTAGATCTTCCGGCGTCGAGTCCGTCGTACACATACAACACCGAGAACCCGGCGGAAACGTTGTGTTCAAACTCCTCGATGCAGCGGTCACACTGGAACAACCCCGTCGTTCTCACATCCGCCTGAAGGTAGAGCTGCCCGCCACTTTTCTCGAGGGTGGCGTCGATAACCACTGATTTTTGAAAATTGGTCCCGAGTCCAATCCCGGACGCTGCGGGAGAAAAGTGGTACTCGTGAAGTCCGTTCGAGAGTTGAAAAATTCGTATTCTTGTGTCACTCTGCTCACTATGCATGCGAACGCTCCATCTCAAAGAACTTCCAACAGCCGAAATTCAAGCAATTTGACAGAAACCGGTGGATTAATATAAAAAAAAACTGGCCGAGAGTCAAGGATACAAAATGACCCATCTCCCCGCATTTCCGCTCGAAATGCCAATTTTCAGCGGTCCGTTCGATTTCTTGACTTTCATACGGACGGACACTATATTAATACAATTTCCTTGGCCGGGATAGTCCACCGGTACAACAATCACAGTGTAACTTGATACTTCATGAGCATGCCGAGTTCAACGACCCAATCCATATCAGCCGAGCTCAGAGAATCGATCGATATTCTCCGCGGAATACCTCTTTTCTCCGACATCGAAGACGATGCGCTGGCGAAAATCGCACGCCTTGGCGTTCGGAAAAAGTACAAGAAAGGAACCGTCATCCTGATGGAGGAGGAGGCGGGAATGGCTCTTTTTGTTATCATTGCCGGCAAGGTAAAAATTGTCCGCACCGATGACACCGGTCGTGAAGTGATTCTCTCCATTCTGAGCGAAAGCGATTTCTTCGGTGAGATGGCGATTCTCGACGGCCTGGCGCGCTCGGCAAGCGCCGTCGCCATTTCAAAAACGGAATTGTTCATGATTCATCGTCAGGATTTCCTGAAACTCCTCCACGACCATCCTCTTGTCGCAATCGCGTTGCTCAGGGAGATGACCATGCGGCTGCGCAAAGCCGATACCCAGATCAAAAGCCTGTCGTTGAAGGATGCCGCAGGGAGAGTGGCAAACGTTATCCTCCAGCTCGCCGATGATGTCGGGACCATCCGAAAAGGTCGTGTTGAAATTGACGAACTCCCACTGCAGCAGGACCTTGCAAATATGGCGGGGACTTCACGCGAGACCATTTCGCGAACGATGCATATGTTCGTGAAGAAAGGACACCTGGAGCTTCAAGGGAACAAGCTCATAATCAAAGATTACGAGAAGTTCAAGAGCTTGTACTTCTGATTCAGAGATTTTTAAGGTAAGTGTATTATGGAACGGTGGGAGGTACCAAGTAACGGCAAAGCGGATCTTCACACGCACACGACGTTTTCCGACGGTGCGTTGACTCCCGCCCAACTCGTAAAGAAGGCAAAGCAGGCCGGACTTGTGGCCATCAGCGTCACCGACCATGACAACGTCAACGGGCTGGATGAAGCCATCTCGGCAGGAAAAGATCTGGATGTGGCGGTGGTTCCCGGCGTCGAGCTGAGTGCAACATTCAACAGGAAGGAAGTTCATATCCTTGGATACTTCGTCAATCATCATGATGAACAATTTCAGATTTTTCTCTCGGAATTGCGTGAAGAACGAATACGGCGCGCCGAGCGCATCGTTCAAAGACTTAACAAGATGAATTTTCCCATCACGATGAATTCGGTTCTCAAACAGGCCGGCGACGGCGCAGTAGGACGACCGCATATCGCAGCCGCAATGGTTCACGAAGGACTCGCCCAATCATACCAGAGCGTGTTCGATGACTATCTCGGCAATGGCCGTCCCGCTTACGAAAGAAAAGTGGAAGTTTCTCCCGAAAAGACCGTGCGCCTCATCGCCGATGCCGGAGGACTCTCCTTTCTTGCCCATCCGGGTCGCTCCCTCGACGACAATGAGGTTGACCAATTGGTGAAGGCGGGAATCGACGGGATCGAAGTAGTCCATCCGAGTCACTCTCCGTGGACAGTTCAGCATTTTCACGACATTACCAGCGAGAACTTTCTGCTCGAAAGCGGCGGGTCCGATTTTCACGGAGGACTGAGAGGCGACGACGATGTATTCGGACAAGTAACCATCACGGCGGAGACTGTTGAAATCATGCGCCGGCGGTTGTTTTCTCATCACTAACTTCCTCATACAACTATGCCAAATACAATTGAAGGACGTCTTCTCGCAGCACCGTACACCTTTGCGATTCTGGTGAGCCGGTTCAATGAATTCGTTTCGCGGCGGCTTCTCGACGGTGCCCTCGATTGCCTGCGAAGGCACGGAGCTTCCGATGATGCGATTGATATCATCCATTGTCCGGGAGCGTTTGAAATCCCCGTTCTCGCCAAGAAACTCGCCGAGCGGGGAAAGTACGACGTCATCATCTCCCTGGGGTGCATCATTCGCGGCGATACGCCTCACTTTGATTATATCGCGAGCGCGGTCAGCACCGGATTGACACGGGTGGCTCTGGAAACGCAGGTCCCCGTAACATTCGGGGTCTTGACGACAGATTCTCTCGAGCAGGCCATCGAACGTGCCGGGGCTAAGGACGGCAATAAGGGTTGGGAAGCCGCGCTTGCCGCAATCGAGCTGGCCGACCTCTACAAGAACATCTCTGCGAAGAAGAAGTAGTTGTTCCCTGTGCTCAACGCTCGGCGGGTTTTGGCTTGCGCAGTATGCTTGGTGGGATTCGCGACGGTCAACGAATCGCTCTGCCTCGCCGGAATTGGAGAATGGAAAACATACACGGCTAAGAGCGAAGTGCGCGGCGTGGTCTTTGACGGGCACACCGGAACAGTCTGGGCTGCAACCAGTGGCGGGTTGTTTTCGTATCGTGTTTCAGACAGCACTTTTAACGGGTTTACAACCTCCGATGGATTGAGGACAATCGACCTGACAGCAATTGCCCTCGATAGCAATGGAACAATCTGGTCGGGCGGATCAAATGGATTCATTCATGCATATCACCAGGCATCGAGACAATGGCAGTACGTTTCTGATATATTTTCTCTCAATGCTCCTCAAAAACAGGTGAACGCACTGCAAGCGATAGGTGATACCCTGTTCATTCTCTCCGATATCGGTGTCAGCACGTTTTCCATTTCCCGGATGGAATTCGGCGATACGTATTCGCGATTCGGTTCTGCGCCGAACCAGCTTGTGAGTAATGCCACGTCGGTACAGACCTTCAATGGACGGCTCTGGGTATCCACGAGCAGCGGCATTGCCTCAACCCCGACGGCTAATACGAACCCTTCGGCACCGGAATCGTGGCAGGTGTATACTGTGGTTCAGGGATTACCTTCGAATTCAATTTCAGGATTTGCCGTTCTCAACGATACCCTGTATGCCGGGACCAGCCTGGGCTTAGCCTATTTCACGGGGACTTCGTGGAATGGCGTCCAGGGAACCCTGGGGTCGAACATTATCAATCTCGTACTCCATCCCGGCTGTCCCGGATGCGCTCAGCATGACCCGCCTTCGATCAGTTTTATCACTCCGACTCAGTACGGGACGGTCGCGAACTCGAACACCGTGAGCCTCTCCGACGTTCCATACACTCTCACCGCCGTCGCCCGGGGAAACATCCCCGTCCTTGGAACTCAATCCGCGGGAGTTTTGATACATCGCAATGGTTCATGGATTTCCATTGTCCCGCCGGGTCCTCCGACGAACGGATTTTACGGCATGGCCGTAGATGATAGAGGAGTGCTCTGGTCGGGGACAGGAACGACGAGCACGATCGGTTTCGTCCGATTCGACGGACAATCATGGCGAGAGTACAGTCCCCAGACTGACCCGGAATTGGGCAGTGCAGACAGCGGCGGCGGTGCCGCATTTCAAATCAACATCGGATCCAACGGCACAAAGTGGGTAAGCCTGTTCGGCAACGGTGTTGCGATGGTTGATGAGAATGATGTCATCACGCATGTCTTCAACACCTCAACCGGACTGGCGTATACAACTCCCCAAACGGGTAATAAACGTTTCGTCGTTGTCATGGGGGTCGCCACAGACCTCCAAGGGAATGCGTGGATTAATGTCCGGTCGCCGTCGAACGATTCAGCGCTTGCAGTTTATACGCCATCGACAGGGTCGTTTCGTTACGTTCGGTACCCATCCACGACGGTACCGGTTCTCACCGGTGTCGCAATTGATTCTTACGGAACACTCTGGTTCACGACGACAACCGAGGGTAGCAATTCTGCGCCCGGCCTCGTGTTGTATAATCCGGCGTCAGGATGGGATGTTGTCACGAAGACTGATGGTTTCACCGACAATGAAGTTTCCGCTGTCGCCGTCGACAATGACCAGAACATTTGGGCTGGGACCGTTTCGGGTGGGATCAATATCATCTTTGACCCGACCAGCCCTCACGATCACATATTGATTTATCATCCTTTGAATGATCAGATCATCTACGGTATCCTCGTTGACCCCATCAACAACAAGTGGGTGGCGACGGGCAACGGTGTTTTTGTCCTCTCATCTGATGGGACGTCGATTCTCAACCAGTACACAACGGAATCGACGGACGGAAAGATACCGGACGACAACATAACTTCGCTCGCGATCGACCGCAGGGCTGGAATAGTATATATTGGAACGGCGAAGGGCTTGGCCGCACTCTCGACAACGGCCGCAGCTCCCGTGCAGAGTTTTTCGGGCCTCACAATTTCTCCCAACCCTTTTCTCCTGCCTTCCGCAAAACAACTTACTGTCGACGGACTTATGGAAGGTTCGTCGTTGAAAATTCTATCGATTGATGGAAGGTTGATTCGGGATCTGACCACACCAGGAGGCCGGATCGGGTTCTGGGATGGTATGGACAACAACGGGAATCTTGTGGGAACCGGAGTGTACATTGTGGTCGCCTATTCTTCCGATGGAACTCAGGTGGCGACCGGGAAGGTGGCGGTGATCCGAAAATGATGAACGACTCGATCATGGAAAGCGACCTGCCCGTAACTGCAACCATTATTAATTTCCGAACTCCCGACTTATTAAAGCGCACGGCGGAGAGTCTGCGGAAGTATTATCCTAATATACCGGTACTGTTGATCGATAATGGCTCCGGCAACGGAAGCGCGGGAGCGATGGAAACGATCCGGCAACAGAATCCCGCACACACAGAGGTCATCATCAACGACGAGAACCTCCACCACGGGCCCGCGATGGACCAGGCGCTCCGGCATCTCCGGTCGCGGTATGTTCTGTTTCTCGACTCCGATGTCGAAATCCGCGGCGGTGGTTTTCTCGAGCTGATGGTGAAGGCGGCGGAAGAACATCCCGGGGGCTATGCCGTCGGGCATTGCCTCCGCATGAACAAACGCGGCTTTGATGTCCCGTCGGAGGAAGGGGGAACTCCATACATCCGCCCGTATTGCATGTTGATACAACGGGACTTATATTTGACACTCCCGAGTTTTCAGCGGCACGGCACCCCGTGCCTGGCGAATATGAAAGCCGCCGTCGATCGCGGCTTGACGCTGGTCGACTTTTCCGTTTGCGATTACGTCGCGCATGAAGGCCGGGGGACGGCAGGAAGATTCGGTTACCAACTCGGCGTACGCGGCAAATTCAATTATGTTATGAATAAACTTGGCTGGTAAAGCCTGAACATTCATGAAGAAAAAAACAATCCTCATAGTCGAAGACAGTCCCGGTTTTTCCGAACTCATGAAGTATGTGGTGGAAGATGAAGGATATACCGGAGTCGTATTTCCCCTCGAGGAAAATTTCCTTCACTGGGTCGAAAAGGAAAAACCGGTCACCATCCTTATGGATTTAGCTCTCAACCGCATGGACGGCTTCGATTTCATCCGCGAGCTGAAGAATAACGCGAAGTTCAAACGTATCCCCATCATCGTCATCACCGGCAAGGATTTGGGCGTGCATGATATTGCCGAGCTGAAAATGCACGAAATTCCATACCTCCGCAAGGGACGCGTTGACATGCATGAGATCCATCAAGCCATCAAGAACGCGGTTGGAACATCGGAAAGCTGATTCCTCAACGGCAGGAGTGAACTCGGTTTTTTCAAGTCGCTGCCCGCACCGGGCTGCGGCTAACCATTCCATTTGAATCTCAACGCGCGCAGGCCGTTGAGGATCACGACCAGCGCTGCACCATCATCCGCAAGAAGAGCCATCCACAGCGTCGCGGCACCGAAGACGCCCAGTCCCAAGAATATCAGTTTTGTGAGAATCGCGATCGCGATGTTTTGTCTGATAATGGAGAGCGTTTTCTTGCTGAGCGCCATGGCATAGGGCAGGCGGGAAAGGTCATCGGACATGAGAACAACATCGGCTGTCTCGAGCGCAACACCGGTTCCGGCAATTCCCATGGCGATACCGACAGTTGACGCGGCAAGTGCCGGGGCATCGTTGATGCCGTCGCCGACCATTGCGACGCTTCCGTAGCGTTCTTTCAGGAGGTTTACCCGGCGCGCTTTTTCCCCCGGCAGGATCCCGGCGTGGAATTCGTCAATGCCCGTCGCCAACGAGATGGCGCGGGCCGTCGTCTCGTTGTCCCCGGTGATCATAATCGCCTTTTGTATCCCTTCACTGTGCAGGCTCCGAATGATGTCATGGCTGTCGGCGCGCACTTCGTCGGCGATCGCGATGATGCCGAGCGGCTCATGCTCGGTGCCAACGATGACCGCCGTTTTCCCGGCGGCCTCCAGTCGCTGCAATTCACGTTCGACCGATGGCGAACAGATTCTTTCTTCTTCGATGAGCGCGTGATTGCCGATAATGTACGTTGTCCCGTCGATTTTCGCTTTGACACCCCTGCCGGCGACGGTTTCAAAATGCTGGTACGTCGCATTGTCGAACGGTATCTTTTCCTCATACGCTTTCCGTAACACGGCGCCGGCAAGGTGATGTTCCGATTTTGCCTCGACTGCGCACGCGAGCCGAATGATCTCCCGCGGCGAGATGGAGTTCAACGGAATGACGTCGATGACACGGGGCGTGCCCTTCGTCAACGTGCCGGTTTTGTCAAATGCGATTGCCTTGATTCTTCCCAATTCCTCAAGATGACGGCCGCCCTTGATGAGAATTCCCCGCCGCGCTGCATTCGTCAGTCCGCTCACGATCGTAACGGGCGTTGAAATAACCAACGCGCAGGGGCAGGCGATCACAAGCAGCACCAGCGCGCGATAGAACCACAGCCCGAACGGCGCGTGAAAGAGGAGTGTCGGTATGAGAACAACCATGACTGCGAAAGCGAGAACGGAAGGAGTATAATAGTGCGCGAACCGGTCGACGAAATTCTGCACGGGAGCGCGCTCGGACTGTGCTTCCTCGACCATCCTGACAATGCGGGCGAGCGTCGTGTCTGCGTACGGCATGGTGACCTCAACTTCAAGCGTCCCGCGTTCGTTTAACGTGCCGGCATAGACTGCATCACCCATTTTCTTGCGGGCCGGAATGGATTCTCCTGTTATCGGTGCCTGATCGACGGTCGAATCTCCGGCCAGAACTTTTCCGTCGAGGGGAATTCGCTCACCGGGGCGGATGAAAATCTTCTCGCCGACAGCCACTTCTTCAACCTTGACGATGCATTCTAAACCGCTGCGTTGAACGCATGCCGTCGGCGGCGAGACGTCCATGAGAGAGCGCATTGCTTTTCGCGTGCGTGCCATGCTGTTCGACTCCAGCAGGTTTGCTACCGTGAAGAGGAACATCACCGCGGCCGACTCTTCCCATTTCCCGATTGCCATCGCACCGAGAGCAGCAAGGGTCATGAGAACGTTCATGTCGAGCGAAAGGTTTTTACCCGCTTTGAATCCTTTGACGGCAATCCGCCATCCTCCACTGATAACCGAAACCAGGAAGATGGGAATAAGAATCGTTTCCGCGATACCGAATCGCGAGAGCGCCAGTCCTGTCGTCAGCGCAGCGCCGGAGAGGACAGTCGATGCCAAATGATTATGCCGCTGCCAGAATGTTTTCGGTTCGTCCAGCTCGTAATGAAGTCGCGGCTCGAAACCGATGTCCCTCAGTGCCTTAATGATATCCTCCTGGGAGCAGGAATACGAGAGGGTCAGCTTTCGCAAGACGAGATTGAAGCTGGTTTCGTGAATTCCATCGAGAGCTTCGAGTTTTTTTCTGATAAGAATCTCCTCGTCGCCGCAGCAAAGGTCGTCAATATGGAAAATAGTCGTTTGCATCAAACAAAATAAATTAAATCCTAATGTCTAAATCCTAAACAAATCTTAAATTCTAATATCGAAGCACTAAATTCCGCCTCTCAGAATCCCGCTCCCCAGCGGAATCCAGAAGCGGGACAAGTCCTAAACCCTAATACCTAAATCCCAAACAAACCCGTCTTGCTGACATGCTTCTGGTCAGCATCTAAACCCAGCAATCAGCCGGTGTTGGGGGTTTTCGGATTTCTGATTTGGAATTTGTCTATGATTTCGGACTTAGAATTTCGTTTTGTTAAATCTCAGAAACATGTCGCAGGGCCGGGCGAATGATCTCTTCGATATGTTCGTCGTCGAGGGCGTAATACGCCATTTTCCCCTTTCTGTGATAGGTCACGAGACGCAAATTCTTGAGAACTCTCAGTTGATGCGAGATCGCGGACTCCGTCATGCTGAGGAGGGCCGCGATATCACAAACGCAGAGTTCTTCTTTCGTCAGTGCGAGGACTATTTTCAGCCGCGTCGGGTCGCTCAGGACCTTGAAGGTTTCGCAAAGCAGAACCGTCGTTTCGTGGTCGTGCAGTGCTTTGCGGGCGGACTTCACCCGGTCTTCATGGACGAAGGTGATGTCGCATTTCCCGTTTATTGTCTTCATGTTCTTATGATGTAACGATTGAGCAATCGTTCAATTGATTAAAAATACGAGTTTACATGGAAAATGTCAAGTCGTGTAACCCTCCACGAAAGCACCTCCACGAAAACGCTTCCCCTTCTCTACTCGTAGAGGGGGGGGGCAGGGGATGAGTTCGGATTCGGCGAGGACGGCGAACCGAGCTTCGATGACAGCGAGCGTTCCCAAATGGAGTTGGGGAACGACAAAATCTGGGAGGGAGTGATCACTTCGTGACGTATCGGGACAGGATCCGATTACGGTCCTCGCCCCCGCAAAAAACGCTTCGACACAAGACGAAGTGGCGCAACGCGCTGTCGCTTTCATCGCCATCTTCGACATGGCACCAACCTGTCCGCCGAAGCGGAGCGTAGGCGGAAGGCGCTCACAATCTGACGTTTCTCTTTGTTTTGGGGATGAGAAGCGGGAGGTGATAATCCTGAAGGTGTTGGAGAAGAATTACCACGATTATGGCAAATCGTGGTAATCATGAAATCAAGCGAATCATGGTTCAGAAACAACCTCGCATGCAGATACATCTCCGTGAATCTGGGGGAATCCCGTGCAACGACGCTTCCACCAATAACCAACAACCAATTACCAATAACCGGCTTTACATCTTCTCCGGCGCCGCAATACCAAGGATCGCGCATCCGTTGGCAAGAACGGTTTTCGTCCCGAGGCACAGCGCTATGCGCGCGGCGGTCACCGCTTTGTCCTCCGTGATCACCCTATGAACATGGTAGAACTTGTGAAAACTCCCCGCCACCACCTGGAGGTACTCCGCGAGACGGTGCGGCTCGAACGTCGCGGCACATGATTCAACCATATCGGGAAAATCGGCGAGCAGTTTCATGAGCTCCATTTCCTCGGCGTGAGAGAGCAACGAAAGATCCGCCGGTGAACCCCCGTCGATTCCCTGGCTCTCCGCGTGACGGAGTATGCTCGCGATCCGCGCATGAGCATACTGCAGGTAGTAAACGGGATTCTCCTCCGACCGTTCTTTCGCGAGCTTCAGGTCAAAATTCAAATGACTATCGACGCTCCGCATGAGGAAGAAATAACGTACCACATCGGCTCCGACTTCCTCGATCAGCTCATCGAGCGTGATAAAATTCGCCTTCCTGGTGGACATCTTCACAACTTCACCGCCCTGCACGATCGTGACAAACTGATGAATGAGCACTTTCACTTTTGTCGCGTCGAGCCCCAGTGCCCGCAAGCCCGCCAGCACGTCGGGATACGTGGCAACGTGGTCGGCTCCGAACACATCGACGACGAACTCAAACCCCCGCCGGAATTTCTCTCGGTGGTACGCGATATCCGGAAGGCGGTACGTCGGCTCACCCGTGCTCTTCACGATGACCTTGTCTTTCTGGCCGCCCAGCGCGCTCGCTTTGAACCACACCGCACCGTCCTGGTCGTACGCCAGCCCCTTGGTCCGGAATTCTTCGATGACCTCCGTTATTTTCCCGGTCTCGTACAACGAGTTCTCGTTGTAGAACACATCGAACGCAATACCGAGCCGCTGCAACGTTTTCTTGATGTCGTCAAAAATCTCCCGTTCGGCCTGCCGCTTGAACATTCCCTCTGCCGGCTCGGCTTTCAGCGTGTCGGCGTGTTCGCTCTTCAGATGCCCGGCGATGGTTTTGATGTACTCGCCCTGATAATAGTCTGCGGGATACTCTGCCTTCTCTCCGAATAACTCAAGATACCGGAGCCGGACCGAATCTCCGAGGATGCGCATCTGCCTGCCGGCGTTGTTGAAATAGTATTCCCGGGTAACGTCGTAGCCGGTCCACTCAAGCAGCCGCGCTACGGTATCGCCAAACACTGCCCCGCGGCCATGACCGACGGTCAGCGGTCCGGTCGGGTTGGCGCTCACAAACTCGACTTGCGTTTTCTTCCGTAGTCCGACGTTAAGCCGGCCGAACTCCTTGCCCGCGCGAATGATGTCGCCAAGCTGTCTCTCAAAGAATTTGCCCGTGAAATGAAAATTGATGAACCCCGGTCCGGCAATTTCAACACAGTCGACAAGAGTCTTATCGACATCCAGGCAATCGACGATGCGCTGGGCAAGCTGGCGCGGTGGTTTGCCCGCGTGCTTCGCGACAACCATCGCGATATTCGTGGTGAGGTCGCCGTGCTCCGTGACGCGCGGCTTCTCGAAGGTTGGCAGAGCGGAATCGCCCACGCCGATGGACTTCAACGCTGAACCTACCCGCTCCCGAAGATACTCTTTCATGAACTTTTGGCCGTCGATTTCTTTCGGGGGACTTTCTTTTTAGGAATCTTGTCTTCCACCGTCTCAATTTTCGCGTCACCCCAGAGTTTTTCCAGCGCGTAAAATGAGCGGGCCTCTTTATGAAAGACATGCACGACGACATCAACATAATCCAGCAAAATCCACTGGCGTTGAGAAACACCTTCACGGTGCCAGAGCTGCACTCCCAGTTTGTCCATCCCATCGACTATTTCGTCGGCGATGGCTTTCACCTGGACTTCGGAATCGGCCGAACCGACAATAAAAAAATCCGTCATATCGGTTACCTTGCGCAAGTCCATGATCGTCACACCAAGAGCTTTCTTGGTGAGCGCGAGCTGGGCAATCTTCTTAGCAAGTGTTTTTGTCGTCAATACTCTCTTCCTCCTGTGTTAGTGCGAATGGGGAAGACTTGCATAGTCCTCCCCGATGATAACGGAAACATCGACATAATAGTCGGGACTCAATTGTTGAATGACATTCTGACTCTCCACACCGAGCGCGAGCGCGACTTCGTGGGCGGCATCCAGATTGCCGACGCGGTCGACGACAAGCGTTTGAGGAATGTGCGATGATTTATAATTCTTTACCTCGACGACATCAAACCCATGTGCGCGCAGGTATTCGGTAAACTTTGCGCCGACATTCTTTGCTCCGCAGCCGTTGATGACGTCGAGCTGAAGAACACGAACTGGTTTGGACCTCACCGTGTCCGGGGCGGCGGGGGAAGATGCGAAGTAATTATTCGAAATGAATGCGTAGGAAAAATATCCGGTCACCAGGACAAGTACGACAATGAGAGTATTCAGGACAATCACTGCGGGTCGGGATTGCCGTTTTGGCGGGGATGGCCTCACCCTGTTGTTGTCACTCCGATGCGACTTCTCCGTCACACTATGTACCCTGCGGGGAAAACACAAAAAAGCCGAGTTAGCAACATGCAGAGCGACTAACCCGGCAAAATCTCAAAACAGTAAAGGAGGAGTCGGCGTTCAAAGGGATTTATTGTTCTCCCGGCAGTATGGAATACGGCGAGCGGGTGTACCAGCCGTAATAACTGAACGGCATCTGCGCGTACTGAAGCCTGACAGAGAAGTTCTGCCATGGCCGGTAATTCAATTCAGCCCGGCTGACGAACAGTTTGCTCAAATCGTTCTGCTGAAATGATCCGCCTTGCGCGAAGGGTGAACCCTGGAGCGTGACGTCGAACCGCACATCGAGCGGGTCGGCAACCTTGTAGAACATGCTGTTCGTGTACGATGCCAGCGACATCGATTGTCCGCCGAACGTAAAATAGCTCATTGAAATATTCTGTCGCATCTGGAAATTGTCCGGGTTGAACCAGCTCAGGAGACTTGAGAACCCGGATGGATGGACGAGATACTGTGAGGCGCTTGGCTGGTTGTCGATCTCCGATTTAAATTGTGCGGAAGCGTTCGCCGACATCAAAACGCCCGCGAGGACCGCCGCCAATACACTTTTCATCGTCGTATCTTTCATAACCATCATAATTATACATAAATTGGGACTTATTGTCAACAGGCCGGGATACCTCTCAACCCGGACTACGCTTTGCCAGAACGCCCCGGGCATACTCCAGTTGTTCCGCGGTATTAATTCCCATAACCTCAAACGGATCAAGGGCTTTCACCGCGGAAACGCGCCACTTGTTCTTCCAGAAAAACTCAAATACGTCTGTCAGATAGTATTCACCCTGAGCGTTGTCCGGCTTCAGGAGTTCAAGGCATTCAAAGAGCCTCTGTTTATTAAACACATAGATTCCCGAATTAATTTCCTTGATCGCCTTCTCTTCTTTTGAAGCGTCCTTGTCTTCGGCAATTCTTTTCACACTGCCGTCTTTGTGCCTCAAGATGCGACCGTAGCCCGCAGGGTCATCAAACTCCGCGGACAGGATAGTCGCGAGGGCTTCGCTTGAACGGTGATAGCCGAGAAGCGCTTTCAGCGTTTTCTCCGACAGCAGAGGAACATCACCGGAAAGAACCAGCACATCGCCGTCAAACTCCGTGAGCGCCAACCTGGTTTGGAGAACCGCATGTCCTGTGCCGAGCTGTTCGGTCTGGTCGACAAACTCGACGGTGGCAAGTTTCTTTGAAACATGATCAACGACGGATTGCCTCTGCCAGCCGACGATCAGGAGAATGCGGTTGGGCTGCAATGTTTGCGCCAACTGAACAACGTAGTCAATCATCGGTCGCCCGTCGATCTCGTACATTACTTTTGCCATTTCCGGATTCTTCATCCGCTTGCCTTGTCCGGCGGCGAGAACAACAACAGCCAGTTGCGAGGGTCGTTTGGGTTCTAATGCCATAGGTCTTCAAATCGTTATGAGAGCGTTATCGATAAGCCGGGTCGAGCCGATGCGAACTGCAAGGGAAACAAGGGCGGTGGTTCCATGATCCAGCGCCGTGAGCTCCTGCAGTGTTGTCGCATCCGCAATTGAAATGTAATCTATACGGGCTGATGGGTGGGACGTAATATGCTCCCTCATCTCGGCAATGAGGGCCTCACATTTTTTTTCACCCGTTGCGATCCGTTTGCGGGCCAGATCGAGCGACTGAGACAACGCAAGCGCCTGTTTACGCTCGTCCGGGGAGAGGTAGACGTTTCTTGAGCTCATCGCGAGTCCATCCGGTTCCCTGACAATCGGAGCCACGATAATTTCAACGTCGAAATTCAAATCCTTCACCATCTGTCGTACCACGGCGGCCTGCTGCGCGTCTTTCTGACCGAAAACGGCAACATGCGGCTTGGTAATATTGAACAATTTCGCCACGACCGTCGTTACCCCGCGAAAGTGCGTCGGCCTGAAGTTTCCTTCGAGCACTTCGCTAACCTTCTCAACATTCACATAGGTGTGGTAACCTTCGGGATACATTTCTTTTTCATTCGGCACGAAGAGAATATTCGTTCCCGCCGATTCTGCAAGACGCGTATCACGGTCGAGGTCGCGCGGATATCTTGAAAGGTCCTCGTTCGGTCCAAATTGTGCCGGGTTGACAAAAATCGTGGTAACAACAACATCGGACTTCTTCTTTGCCGTCCGGATGAGACTGAGATGTCCTTCATGCAGGTATCCCATGGTTGGAACGACGCCGATGCGCTTGCCTTCGCACCGGAGTGCGTCCGCGGCATGCTGCATCTCTGATATTGAGTTGATGATGTTCATGGGCTAGCGCTGTTCCAATTATTATTTGCAAACTCGTTCCCGCCAAGAGAGGGCGGGATGCTCATTCCAACATTAATTTTACCTGCATCCGCTGGTGGCGGATTTGGCAAAATTAGTTGGAATGGCATTAGATGATCTTCTTCCCGAATGCAGACTGCACCAGCTCAACGGCAAATTCAGCTGAACGGTTGCGGTCGTCGAGGATCGGGTTGACCTCGACGATCTCAAGCGACGACATCTTCTTTGACTCAGCCAGCATCTCCATAATCAGGTGCGCTTCGCGATAATTCAGTCCGCCTTTCACCGGCGTTCCGACTCCGGGGGCGTACACCGGGTCGACGCTGTCAAGATCGAGGCTCACATGAAGGTGGTCGACATTCGCGGTAATTTGCTCGAGCGCCCGTCTCATGACGCGATGAATCCCGTATTTATCGATTTCTCCCATCGTATAGATATTCAGGCCGTACTTTTTCAGATTGTCGCGTTCGCCTTTGTCGACGTTGCGCAGCCCGATGATGGCAACATTCTGCGGGTCCACCTTCCGGAACGCGCCATTCACCGCGCGTAGCTGGCGGGGTCCCAGCCCCACGCAGACGGCGAGGGGCATGCCGTGCACATTGCCGGACGGCGAGCTTTCGGGGGTGTTGAAATCGGCATGAGCATCCACCCAGAGCACGCCGACCTTCTTGTTTTTCTTTCGGGCAGCGGCGGCGATACCGCTGATCGTCCCGACCGCAACGGAATGGTCGCCGCCGAGCACAAGGGGAAAATGCCCGAGTTGAACCATCTTTTCGACCTTCCGGGCAAGGACGCTGACAGCTCGCGTAATTTCAGGAAGATACTTTGCGCGCTGGTCTTTGACCTTCTGTTCTTCCTGCGTCTTGATCGCGAGGTCGCCTTCGTCAACCACTTTGAAACCGAGCTCGCGAAGCCGTTCACCGATTCCTGCGATCCGTATGGCGGAGGGGCCCATATCGACGCCGCGCCGGCTGGCACCCAGGTCCATCGGTACGCCTATGATCTCTATAACCACTACAATAAATGAAAAATTAAAAAGGAAAAATTAAAAAAGAAGAACATCTTTTGATTATTTGAATTGATCTTCGAAATCTGTGAGAATCAATGGACTGGTACGTTCACTATTTGAGCAACAACATTTTTTTGTTTGTGTGAACATTTGAGTTTTATCTGCTGCCGTGATGCGATAAAAATAGACACCGCTGGAATAATTCGACACATTGAATTTGACCGTCTTCAACCCGGGGTCCTGAACTTCATTGACAAGCCTACCAACCTCTTGTCCGAATACGTTCACAACTCTCAGCGTGACAAAGCTTTCCTGAGGTCATCGGGTTTTGATACTGCCACATGTTCCCAACTTGAAACGGAAAATGCATCTGGCCTTTGACGGGTTGAACGATCAAAACCCAGAGCACAACGGCAATGATGGATGTTTTCGTCTTCACTTCTTAACCCTCCCATCTTATCTTCGATCAGATGATAATTATCTTTTTGATTCCGTCAAAATCATTTTCCCCGTTTGTAGAAACAATCGATTGTGGCTTCGAGCCTCGATAATAAATGCAGTCGGAATCCTAAAGTTTATGCCCACATGAATTTAAGCAATTTTGTCACCGTTTCCTTCATCTCCTTGCGGTGTACAACGACATCGACAAAACCGTGCTCGAGCTGGAATTCCGACCGTTGAAAACCTTTCGGTAGGTCTTTTCCCGTGGCCTGTTTGATCACGCGGGGGCCGGCGAAGCCGATCAGCGCGTTTGGCTCTGCGAGATTCACGTCGCCCAGCATGGCGTAGCTTGCCGTCACGCCGCCCGTCGTCGGGTCGGTGATTACGGAAATAAACGGAATCTTCGCGTCGGAGAGCTGGGCAAGCTTGGCGCTGGTCTTCGCGAGCTGCATGAGGGAGAGCGCAGCCTCCATCATGCGCGCGCCGCCGCTTGAAGAAATAATCACCATCGGCCGTTTCGTTTTCAGCGCCTTATCGATCGCGCGAGCGACCTTTTCTCCGACAACCGAGCCCATGCTTCCGCCGATGAAGCTGAAATCCATCGCGGCAATAACAATATCGATGCCGCCGATTTTCCCGGTCCCTGTGCGCACGGCGTCATGCAATTCGGTTTTGCGCATGGCGTCCCTGATGCGGTCCTTATATTTCTTTGTGTCGGAAAAACCGAGGGGGTCGGTTGAGCGCATTTTCCTGTCGATCTCCTTGAAGGTTCCTTCATCAAGGAAGAACGAGAGATATTCTTTGCTGCCAATGCGAAAATGGTAATTGCATTTAGCGCAGGTGTAAAGCTGCTGCTCGAGCTGCTTGCGGTGGATGATCTCGCCGCAGCCCTCGCATTTTGTCCACAGTCCGTCGGGAAGATCCTTCCGCTGCGGCTCGCTGGCAATGCTCACTTTTGACCGTCTAAACCACGCCATTATTGCACCGTCGAATGTTGTGTCTTTAGTAACGTATGAAAATCCTTGACGTACATCGGTTCGAGTGTTTCAAGATTTGCGGCATTGCCATTCAGCAACTGCCGTTCGCCGATCAGACCGACCGCAGAGGCTTTGCACTGGAAACGCTCATCGACCGGGAGGGGGATCCGTGAGGCATGTTTCGGATATGTTCCCTGAAGAAAGTCGTTGAATTTTTTTGCGCCATCTCCCGTGATGACAAGATACTCATTATCCCGTACTATGGGCACGAGTTCTTCCATCGTCATCGATTGTGCTGCTATCCTCTCTTCGAGTTTGCCGTCATCGTAACGATAGCCTGCAACGTAAACCTCGTCCCGCCGGGCGTCGATCATCGGGAGAATCAATCCCCGGTGATGAACCACTCCCGAGCGTGCGGCTTCCCATGCCAGGGCTTCAAGGGTTGGAACGGCCGCCAACGGCTTGGTCCACGCGTATGCCAGTCCTTTCGCGACACTCAGTCCGATGCGAAGACCGGTAAAGGAACCCGGACCGATGGACACGGCAATCCCGTCGATTGCCCCGAATTTCACGGATGCCGCTGCCAGAGCCCGGTCAATCAACGCCACCAGTTTTTCTGAGTGGACGCGAGGAGCATTCAATTCGAACTCCGACAGGACCTTTCCACCGGCGACCACTGCGGCTGCGCAGACGGCGGTTGCCGTTTCAATCGCGAGAACGGTCATACCGCGACTCCGACAATCTCTTCGATCGAAATCTCACGGCAGTTCTCGGTATTCCCCAACTTCAGATGGACATCGAAGCGGTGCGGGGGAAGCAGGCCTTGAACCCGGTCCGCCCATTCGACCAGGCAAACACCGTCACCGTTTAAAGATTCTTCAAAGCCGAGCTCACGAAGTTCCCGCTCCGATGTAACGCGGTAAAAATCCCAGTGATAGACGGTGACTCCGTCGCCGGCGTATTCTCTCAGAATCGTAAATGTCGGACTCATGACACGTTCCCGGACGCCGAGGCCTTTGCAGATTCCCTTCACCAGGTGGGTTTTCCCGGTTCCGAGGTTACCGAAACAGGCCACGACGTCGCCACGCCGCAACCGGCGTGCGAGTTCCATTCCGGCCGCAACGGTCTCCTCCTCGGAATTTGTCATGAACCTCATCATTGTTTGGGTTCAAGTTTCACGACCGGCAGAATCATTTCTTCCATCGAGATCCCCCCGTGCTGGAAGCTGTCGCGGTACTGGTTGACGTACTTATGAAAATCGGTCGGATAGACAAAGTAGTAATCTTCCTTTGCGATGAGATAATTGATCGTCACGCTCCGGCGGGGAAGCCGGAAGTCTGCCGGGTTTTTCACAAAGATAGCCTGACGTTCATCGCACTTGAGATTGCGTCCGAATTTGTACCTCAGGTTGGTCGAGGCCTCTCTGTCGGCGATAACGCGCGCGCTGCGCAGGCAGCGGATGCTGCCGTGGTCCGTCGTCAGCACAATCGTCACATTCTTCTGGCGCGACAGCGTGCGAAGAATTGTGAGGAACGATGAATGCATGAACCACGATTTCGTCAGTGAGCGGTAGGCCGACTCGTCGGGAGCGATTTCCTTCAGAAGCTGGGAATCGGAGCGCCCGTGCGCCAGCATATCCACGAAATTAAGCACAATGGCCGTCAGCGGATTTCTCGCATAAGAAAGAATGTTCTGCTCGATGCTCCGCCCGAATTCCGGGTCAAGGATTTTGACGTACTTCGATTCCGGTTTGAGCAGAACTTTGCGCCGCTGCAACAGGTTATCGAGGAACTGATGTTCGTTCCGGTTCCGGCTGTTATCGTCGTCTTCCCATTCCTCCCAGATTTCCGGAAACCGCCCTTCGATTTCATCGGGGAACGCACCGCTGAAAATCGCGTTGCGCGAATACGGCGTTGCCGTCGGAAGAATCGAATAGTAGTAGTCGCGAGTGACATTGTAATACTCGCGCAGGACCGATTCCATCATCAACCACTGGTCAAGCCGCAGACAATCGATCACGAAGAAGAAGACGGAGCGGCCTTTGGAAAGTTCGGGAATGAGGAACCGTTCGACGACGTCCACCGATAGCTTCGGACGGTTCTTCTGCTCCAGCCAGTGACGGTAGTTGGCCTCGACAAATTTCGAGAACTCGACGTTGCATTCCCGTATCTGGTCGCGCAGCGTCAGCCGCAATTCCGATTCCGAGTGGATATCAAACTCGAGAGCCCAGTGCGAGAGCTTGTCATAGATCTCTATCCAGTCGGTCGCGTTGAGGGGCGATTGCAGAGCGACGGAAATCTCGTTGAACTCTTTGATGTAGTCGCGAGAGGCATAATCCTCGGTGATTTTCTTTCCCTCCAGGAATTTCTTGCACGTCAGCAGAACCTGGCTCGGGTTCACCGGCTTGGTGAGGTAATCGTTGATCTTGACGCCGATCGCCTCTTCCATGAGACCTTCGTCTTCGTTTTTCGTGACCATGACGACGGGAAGCTCGGGCTTCATATCTTTTATGACCGTGAGGGTCTTCAAGCCGCCCATGCCGGGCATCATCTCGTCAAGGAATACCATATCGAAATTACCGGATCTCACAAGGTCCGCGGCATCTTCCCCGTTGGTCGCGGTTACGACGCCATATCCCTTCTCTGTCAGCAGCATGATATGCGGCTTGAGAAGCTCAATTTCGTCGTCAACCCACAGAATTTTTCCTTTTGTTGCGGTTGTCGTAAGCATTATTACCTCATAGATAGAAAATACATATTTCAAGGTCGAGAATCAACGAACGTTCATTCTCACCTTCTTGGATTACGGATTACTGGATGGCGATATGAACGTCTAACCCCGCTTCATTGGTGGTCGTCCCGGGAATGGTCGATCCGGCCGCGTCCGGTTCCATCGATGTGAATCGATAAAAGACCGATGCCCGTACGCGGGAACTCAGGGCATAGTTGACGCGCGGTTCCAGCGTCGTCCGGGTGTTGCCGTCAAGCGGGGTACCATCGACGTTTGTTGTAAGAAGGTCGCTTTCATGCATGCTGCGGGAATTACGTGTGCGCGAGTAAGTCAAGGCCAGGTCGATATCGTTTTGCAGGTTGATACCGAATAATGGAAGATTAAATCCGCGATGAGAATAGCTCAATGTGAAAGAAATCTCCTGCGCAATCGTCTCGACGATGTTCTCCGCAGAAAGATTCAAATCGTACGTCGTCGTCGTGTTGTAACGAAACGTCCCGGAGAAACTTCCCTTGAACAACTCTTTGAACGTTGTGTTTAGTCCGATGAGAGGAGAAAATCCGTATTGTAATCGCTCAACATCGGTTTGTTCCGTGCCGTCGGCTGCACCACGGAAATCGCGTCTGAAGGTGGAGGCGTAGGCGTGCTCGAGTGACATTCGCTGGACGACCGAACTCAATCCGCCGATCTTTTCGAGTCCATCCCATCGAAGGGTCCAGTTGGCACGGGGGACGAATTCACCAAAGAACTTGTTCAGGACCGGAAATGCCTCGAGCCCATCTTCAAATGCACTGGCAAGAGCGGTGCCGTCGGGTTGACTCAGTTTATTCGCCTGGTATTTCTTTCCGACTTCCTCCAACGAGGTTCGAAAAACTTTAAAGAGAAAGACCGGCGGGATGGTCAGGAACGAACGCTCAACGCTTCCCGACCACGTCGACAAACTGGGATGCGGAACCCCGTTGCTGTCTGTCGTTAGTGTCGTCGACTTGTTGAATTGCCATCCCACCTTCCAGTTAATTTCCAGCGTCGCCCCGTCCCACAGCGGCCGGCTCGTTCTTAACGCCACGCTGTTGGTTTGCGAAAACTGGTCGGTCAATGTGGCATTCGCTGCACGAAGCCCCTGGTCGATCCCTTGCGACTGCAACTGCGGGAATCCAAAAACGCTCTTGCCGCTTGGATCGGTAGACAGTCCCAATTGATACAACACGGAGGGACCGTTGTTCAAGAGAGAGGTTTGACCCGGGAACCTTCCCCAGAAGTTTCCAAACCCGGTGGTCCCAATGAGCCCGCTGTTAGCAGAATGGTTCGCCTGCGAAAAGGAAGCGCTGATATTTTCGTAATCGAGGAACGGAATTTTGATGAGCAGTTTCCCGATCTTCTTTATCTGCGCAAAAATGTCTTTTCCCTTGACCGTCGGTTCCTCCGCAATTGAATCCTGTTTGGCTGGTTTCGTTGAATCCCGTTTCGTTGCAGCAGTAGAATCCGTGATCTTGCGCTCCGGCTGTCGGTGCCGGATGGTCTGGTCGTGCTCGGGAGCAGAAGGTTCATCCGGCACCTGAAACCATGGGTCGGTAAGCGCCTTCAGGCGGATGCTCGAACCCACTGCAATGTTATTGTCCCATCCGGCGCTCTTGCCGATATCCCCGTTTTGAAACGCGTTTTGCCAGTTGTAATTCACCGCATAATTGGCGTTGATGTCAAAGTACTTGGGTATGTCGAACACATTGGGAAGTTTCGGTTTCGTGTTGACGGAGAGATGCTGAGCGTAATGCCCGTCCCGGCCACCCAGGAGTATGCTGTGGAGAATCGACGAGAAATTCCTTCCGACAGAATCGTTGTCAAGAAACAAGAGGTCGCGACTAACCGTGAGTCCGTAGTCTCCGCTGAGGTTTAGGAAACCGCCCTCGGCCAATTTCCATCCAAATCCGGCGGACTTGTTGGCAGAGAATGTGCGGGAATCCTGTATGATGGCATCTGCGGCATTGCTTAACGCCGTCGCGCGAGATCGTGAAGCGGTCAACGATCCGGAGATGTTTGTGACCGGAACGTAGTAGAATTTCCAATCCTTAAACTCGTCCAGGAAGAGCAGTTTATTGAAGAGTGACTTGAATGGCTGAATATAATACTCCGTCGGAAGGCCGACCGAATAACCGGTGCCCAGGTTCCAGGCCCAGTTGTTTCTGAAAACCGTTGATGGGTCACGGTCATTCGATCTAGTGTAAGTAAAGTTGTACGAAAGCTTGCTGAGAATATCCCGAACGTACCAGACCTGCCAGGGGAAGGTGAAATGAACTCCCGGGAGCGAATACGAATCCTGTGTATGCAGCGTTTGAGAGGAGGTAACCACATTGTTCGCGGCGGCGGCGGCGGACGTTCCGGGCGGGGCAAGTTCGGCGGCACGTGCAGCTGCCTTGTCAACAAGAATATCCGTGCTGGGAAGATACTTGGGCTTGCTTATTCCTTCCTGATGCGAATATCCGAAGGAAAGCATGGTCCCCTGCCATTCCTGAGGAAAAAATCGCTCGAACGAGAATGTCGTATTCATGGCCCAGTTCACATGCGTGATGCGATCCCCAAATCGTTGGTCGATACTGTGAAAGTTAGGGTCCACTTTCGAATAATTGAAGGCCATTTGACCGAAATCCGAAAGTTTGAGTTGTGTGTCAAAATGATACGCGTACCCCGCCGAATTATCAACGCCGATAACACGAAGTTCATTCACCCAGACGTCACCGGTGAGAGATTGTTTGTGACCGATTCCTTTCGGTTTGAACAATCCGACACCGATGTAGCGGATTTGGGTCAAGGACGGGTTACCCTTGACACCGTAGGGTGTTCCAGGATGATGATACAGCATCTTCGACAGCGAATCCCGGTAGGCGCTTGCGTCACGCGCAGACTTTACGGAGGTTAGTTCTGAAAAGACAACGTCAATCTGGCTCCAATAATCTCTGGACTCCTGCGGATCCGAGCCGAGCGGCATGCGGTATTCATAGAAGTTCAGTGTATCTGCTCCGAACCGGAGAAATACTTCGGCGTCGTAATCGCTTGGACCGTTGTACTTAAACTTTGAGGGGTCGCGATGGACAAACATCTTCATCTCGGTATAGCTGAAAACGTCAAGCGGCCGCACCGTGAAGTATTTTGCCGCCTGGCGCTCGGTGCTGTCGGTTAAGCCCTGGTATTTCAGTGCAAGCGCCTGCTCGTTGCCGTAGAGTTGTTGATCGGGTTGCGTTTTATCACGCTCGCGAATGACCCCCGGCGGGCTTGTGTAGTAATCCGGAGCGCCGCTGTTGTCCTCAATGCTAACGACCGAAATCTTCATTATCGAATCGCTCTGCACAACCGGGAGCCACTGGTTACCCACGAAATTCATGTCGGCAATGCGAATAGTGTCGACTTCAGCGACACCGGAGAGCCAGAGACGGACATACTGCACATCTTGCAGAATCGACGCGGCCGTCTGGGAACTCTGGGCAGGAAGAATCCGCGAAGGCTTCTCAAGCGGAATGAGGAACTGGTACCACTGATTGTACCCTCCGCCCACGACATAGCTGTTGCTGTCCGGGTCAAGCGGCACCTCGTACTCGAGATAGTTGTTCTCCAGACTGACAACGCCGTCGCCGTTGAGGTCTTCCGTATCAGGATATTGACCATCGAGCCCGCCTTTTCCGCCTAATGATATGGGGCCATTACCTTCCGTTCCGTTGATATGCGTAAAATCCGTACCACCGGCAGAGTAATTATAATCATCGCCGCTGGGGTCGTTGGGGTCAACGTCGGGGTCACCACTGTTCCTCCCCAGGAAAGCACTAATTCCGGGGTCGGCTCTCTCCTGGTCGTTCGAAAGCATGTCCAAACCAAGATCTTGGCCGGCATGAAGAACGCCAGTGGGAATGCCGCCGGGATTGTCGGGTGTTGTGACGATGTCTTCCGAATTGAGCTTTTTGTTGGGTATGGCGTCTTCACTGATACGACCGACGTCGACGAACAATCGTCCCTGGCGGACATCGCTGCCCGTCGCCTTCATCCAGATTTCGAGATAGTCGATGTTCTGCTCGACGAGATTTCCCGCGGTCGTTGAAATGTACCGCATGACACCATTCCAATTGCGCCGCCGGGCAACCGCGTCATTAAAACGGCCCGTATTTCCTCCGATGTTTTTGCGGTGCAGGGTTGAATCAAGATTGGGCGAACAGTTATACGTACCCCTGTGGTTGGGATCAAAGTTCAGAGACAACGTCGTTACCAAATCCTGACCTACCGGCCGGCTTTGTTTGTAGGGCCAAATCTCCCGGTCTGTGACGGGGTCGATAGCTTGAGAGTTGTTATACCACATCAATCTCGCCTTGCTATAGGTCTTGTCCGAATCCGGTTCTGCGGTAGTGCTGAGAGAATCCAACGGCGGGCTTGCCATTTTCCACTGGGTATACGAGAGACCGAGCGGAATCGTTCGCCGTGCTCCTTCGAAGTCGTCGATATAGGCGATGCTTGCACCATTGTCGCTCGCAATCGTGCTCGTCGTTGTATTCGCATTCGGCAGAATATAAGCGGCTTCCCCGCTGATTCTGAATGTCGACATCTCCCGGGCGTGCAGGAATGGAATCGCATCCAGTGCATCGGTGAGGAAGGGAAGGTCCATCGACGTTCCCCCGTCAACACCCAGGATCGTGTTACTCGTCGGCTCTTCTCCCAATCGCACTTTGTCGGATAAGGTGGCCTGATTCAAATTCATCACTGTGAACCCAAAGGCCGTGTTTTGCGAAAGACTCAATTCCCCACGCATGCCGATTTGTGTTTTTGATGCGAGCTGGAACAAATCGTTTTGCTCGTATTTCACCTGCAGATTTGCACCCGGGACCAACGCCTGAGCATTGCGAATGACAACTTCTCCGATGATATAATCCACCGTATAGTCGACATTGGGTTGCAGGGGCGAACCATTCAGCAGGACCTGGACGCTTCCCTCAACGATGTTGAATCCCCCCAGACTGAAGTGGTTTGACTGCGCCGTCGAGGAGGTGACGCGCATATAGTAGACGTCCTTTGTTGCATTGTTTTGAGCCGCATACTGCGTCGTATCGTAAACATCGTTAAACGTCAGCGAGTCGGGGACGAGGAAATTCGCGTGATTTTGAGTGAAGACAGGATCTTTCGCGGCAAAATCGAATGAGAATGGCCGAAGTGTCGGAAAGATTATCTCAGCCCGGGCCACGTCAATGGTGAGGCCCGGAACGAAATCGAATTTGCCGTCCGGCTTGGAACCGTTGTCGCTGCTGTACTTGTCAAGACCCATGAGCTCCAGAAGAGTCACCCCGAGAAGAGTGTTTATTTCCGAACCACCAACCGGCTTGTAGTAAATACTCAGGTCGAATCCCTCTTTCTTCAGATCTTTCCCGCCCAGCGAGAAAATATTTCTCATCATGAGGTCCCACGCGGGTTTGTAACCTGGCTGAAGGTTTTTCGGTTTGATGAGTTTAAGAACCATCGTCGCGGACGTGTCCTGGACGGCAGCATCCCCATAATTCGTTCCCCCGGCCGTGCTGTAGGCAACTGCAATGGCTTTATCATCTCCAACCTCGGCACTCAGAGAGATATACCCCGACGTGGGATCGTAGCCGTACTGGTCGGGATATTGGAGCTTAAGAAACCAACCGGTTTCGCTTTCCCCGGGAATGATATTGGTATTGGTGTGGAGGCTATCCGGGTACCCTTTGCTGGGACGCTGGGGGAGGTCGATGTACGCGTTGACTTTCCTTGCCCCCTGACCGGCACTGTTTCCGCTCAGGTTCGTGTAAACCCACACGTCGAGATATGTTATACGGTTGGAGTCGATATGGGCCGTGATTGTTGGCACCACACTTCGGTGCATGATTTCAAATGAGCTGCGATACAGCGTATCGAGGAAGAAGTGCGTCCTTGCATATTCATAGGCATGATAGTCGTGTGTGTTTTGCTGCGAGCCGCCGGAAATGCTGATTTCTTTTGCCTGGCCTTTCTTCTGCGAAACGAGGCCGGTCACCGTGAGCGGGCCGAGCTGCGCTTTCGCTTTGATGCCGAACAACGCCTCGCTGCTTCCGACAAGAGAGGGGGTCTGGAGCGAAACGTTTCCCGCTTCGACGCTCTGGATGATTTCATCGTCGTACCCGGTATATTTGATCTTGAGCTGGTTCTCGTATTCGAACGTGCGTTGTGTGTTCCAGTCGGCGCCTATTTTGAGTTTATCCCCGATCGTCCCATCCACGGTGATCTGAACATCCTGGTTGAAGTCCGGCTCGTTGCGTGTCTGGTCGAGTGTCGATATCGTTGCCTGGTCGGTGGAAGAATGTGAAAACCCTGCACGGATATCGACCGCGCCCGTGACGTGCAGGTTCACATGCGGTGGTCCGAAAATGCTGAGGATGGGATTCGACGGCACCGGTATGTCGATGTTCGTTATCGCCCCAAACAGATTTGCGAGGTCGTCTTGCTTTTCTTTTGTCCGGTACTCGTGGGCAAAGCTTCGCCAGTTGTTTCGTTTCTCGTACTGATAACGCTCCTTGATGTAGTCCTCCAGCGTCAGCGTGAGAGGAACCTTCACATCCAGACCATTGACTTTCTCACGAATGGTTATAAAGCGACCCGTGGTGTCCATCTGAACATCTCGCAGATACGCCGGGGAATTGACGTCGAGATACAGGGAATATTCCTTTTGCAGGAACAACGGCACGGCGGGCGCGTCGTATCGTCGATGGACAAATTGCGCGACGCGGTAGGTCGAATCGAGATACGGTTTGTAGGTCGTGTCCGAACGGAATGTCGTATCCGCGCGAAGTGTCGTATCTGCACGAAGTGTCGTATCGTTGAACGCCCTGGTTGTATCCAACAGCCCCGGTCCCTGCAGCGAAAGCGAGTCGTGCCTGACCTTCGAAGTGTCCGCTGTCCGCGCCGTATCGCCGGAAGCTCCGGACGTTTTCAACAACTTCGATACTTGTAACGAAACCGAATCGCGCCTGACCTTCGAGGAGTCTGCCGTCCGCGCCGTATCGCCGGATACTCCGGAAGTTTTCAACATCTTCGGCACTCGTAACGAAAGCGAGTCGCGTTTTGCTTTCGAAGAGTCTTTCGAAAGGGTTGTATCACCCTCGGCGGCTTGTCGGCCGGGGTTGAGTTGCGGCTGCACAAAGATCGGAGAATCACCGCCATTGTCCGGCGAAGGATTCAGCCGCTGCGACATAAACGCAACCAGAAAACCACAGCATGCCACGACCGCTAGCGCCGTAAGGCGGCGGTGGTGTACCGGGTCAAATGGTTTGGAGTGAACGCGGCGGCGGGACAATGTGCCGCTCCCAGGAGCGCAAAAGCTATTCACGTCGATGATGTCGATTCTTTATTTATAGAGTAACACGCAAGCAGTACTGCTCTTGCAAACTATCGCTGAACTGCTATCAAGAATCGATACCAACAACTCCTTTTGCGTTGAGAAAACGTTGAATTACACGTGCTTACAGAAGAACACAACTTTAAAATGATATGAAAAACCTTCATGAATTGCAAATGGTTTAGCCGGAAGAGTTAACCCCCCCAAAAAATGTGAAAATTGGCTTTCCTGAGAGGTTTTGGCGCAAGGACGAAACAAAAACCGTTTCCGCTACGTATCAGGAGAAGGAAATTCTCAATGAAAAAGCTCAACCACAAGAGGCGTTCGCCTAGAGGCAACGGAGGGCGACTTCTTCTTCGTCTTGTCGTTCTTCTCCCGTTCCTCCTGGAGGGATCGGCCCTCGGCCAGGAACCCCCCGTCGTTCAGCTCAAGGATTTCACCCAAATGGAAGTGAAGAGCGGCGGATTCACACTGCCGTCGGAAACTCGCATTCACATTCACGCTCTCGGGGGCGGATCTGATGATATGGTGAACGATGACGACGGAGATATGTACGCCTATGGATGGATCATCAATGCCGTGACAAGGGAACGTGTGTGGAAAATGGATCAGGACAATACATCGTCCAGGCGGGACGACAGGATGTTTGACGGAGATATTGTGCTACCGGCCGGATCGTACGAGACCTATTTTACAGCCTATGCGTTCGTCTCCCGTTCTTCCTTCGGAAAACTCAAAGTGAACATTGACCGCCGGAAAGATATCTCCGGCAACGATACATGGAAACTCACGTTGAAACGCTGGGGGTTTCTTTCATGGCTTGATGGATTTTTCGGAGAAGATATTGCCAAAGAATGGAAACAGCGGGTGAAGGAATGGGGTATCGACGTGTCCATCGCCGACGGCAGCACATCCACTACGACTTTTAACCCGCCGAAAGAATTTCCCAATATGCTTTTTCAAGCCGTGAAATTGGGGGAGCGTGAATATATCAAGCAGGGATTCACCTTGAAAAAAGAGATGCCCATTCGTATTTACGCTCTCGGCGAGGCAAGCTCCGAAGAAGAGATGGCGGACTATGGATGGATCATCAATGCAACAACTCACAAGCGTGTTTGGGAAATGCAGCGGACTCATCTCCGGCCGGCAGGAGGTGCTTCAAAGAATGTGAAGTTCGACAATACCGTTTCATTCCCGGCGGGAGAATTCATACTCTATTATACAACCGACGACTCGCATTCGTTCGTCGACTGGAATGCCGCTCCGCCGGATGACCCTTTCAATTATGGTATCTCGTTGATCGCAACGACAGAAAGCGACAAACCCGCGTTCAAGCTTTCCACCCCGAAGGAAGATCGGAACGTCATCGCCCAAATCGTGAGGGTCGGAAACGATGAAATGAGAAACACGGCCTTCACGCTGAAAAAAGAAACCCAGGTTCATGTTTACGCGATCGGCGAACGATCCCTCTCGAACCGGCAGATGGCCGATTACGGGTGGATCATCAACGCCAGGACACGGGAAAAAGTCTGGACGATGGATGCCGACAAGAGCGAGCATGCCGGCGGGGCACAAAAGAATCGAATGGTCGATGAGGTCATCGCTCTCCCGAAAGGCACGTACATCGTCTACTTTCAGACCGATGACTCCCACGCCTACAACGATTGGAACTCTCCGCCTCCCCTGGACGCCGAGCACTACGGTATTACTCTTACCGGCGAGGGTGAAGATTTCACGATGAACAATGTTGAGAAGAATGTGCAAGAACGGGAACCCGGTATCATCGCACAAATTATCAAAGTCGGCGACGATGCCAAGGAAGTACGGACGTTCACTCTCGACAAGCCCACCCATGTTCGCGTCTACGCCATCGGTGAAGGACAGAACCGCGAAATGTACGACTACGGCTGGATTGAAAACGCGGCTACGCGGAATATTGTCTGGGAAATGACCTACGAAATGACCTTTCACGCCGGTGGAGGGAGAAAAAACAGGATGGTCAATACGACAATACTGCTGGACAAAGGTGAATACAAGCTCCATTACGTCTCCGATGATTCCCATTCCTACAACAACTGGAACACCGACCCGCCCGACGACCCCACGATGTGGGGAATCACACTCTACCGGGAAGAACCATGAGAAGGAGATTGATCCATGAAGAAACGGATACCGATTTTCTTTGTCGTCCTTATCGCCATTCTTACCGCCACCCCGAAATCGAAAGCACAAGAGCAGCATTCCGACACATCCGATTTTGACCGGCGTGTCGAATCGACCGTAAACCAGATCTTTCAACGGTTCGACGAACAATTCGGAACGTATATTTTCACCGACGAGCCCTCCTCGAGAACAGAACAATCCGAATCGGATGAGCCCTGCGACGCTCCCTCGAAGAAGCACCACCGGCAGCAGCATCGCTGGTTTGGCGACGGACAATCGAGTTTCTTCGCCAGCACTCCGGAGAATTTCATCCACCGGAATTCAACGATCCTCTACCCGTGGTTTCCGGTGGACGACGATGTTCTCTTCCGGTACAATCGCGTCGAGGGATTGTTTCTGGGCCTGAATTCTCCGAAGCAGTATCACTGGGAAGGACGCCACCTTAACGTTTTTGGCTCCGCCGGTTACGGGTTCGCGTTTCACCGGTGGAGATACGGTGGAGGAATCGCCAACCAGTTCGGACGCGAAAATCGAATCTTCGAACTCGGCGTGGAGGGACACAGCCTCACCGACACACCCGACCAATGGATTGTCGGCGATGAGGAGAATAACCTGGCCGCGCTGCTTCTGCGGGACGACTACCGCGATTACTACAGCAGGGAAGGCGCATCCCTGTGGACAGCGCTGTATCTCCGCTCGGGATGCACCGACGCCCAGGTTCGCGCGGCATACCTGATCGACAGCTATGGTTCGCTCGACCGCAATACCAACTGGTCGTTCTTCGGCGGCGACAAAGTGTTTCGAGATAACCCGCCTATCAATGCTGGAGACATGAGGAGCATGCTGGTGAGTATCGATGTCCACAACTCCGCCCAGCACAGGTACATGATAACGGGGTGGAGCGCCGCCGCAAGCGCGGAATTCGGAGGGAAAGCTTTCCGCGGAGATTTCGACTTCAATCGATACATCGTCGATGTTCGTCGATATCAACCCCTCAGCGATTATGATAACATCAATATCCGGCTGCGGGCGAGCTCTCTGACCGGCGACATCGTTCTTCAGAAAATGTTCGAGCTTGGAGGATTCAGCACCATCCCGGCATTTGCCTTCAAAGAGTTTGCCGGGAACCGGATGCTGCTTCTGAATGCGGAATATGTTGTGAACGGAAAACTCTTCGACGATAGCGGAATCCCCGCATGGGTGCTTCGCAATTTCAATGTGATCCTTTTCTTCGACGCCGGATACACAGCGATGGCCCCGACCAGCGACGCCTTTCTCGCCGGTTTCAACAACCTCAGCTCTAACACGATAAAATCGGATTGGGGGTTGGGTTTCGGTACGCGTGACGGAAAAATACGGCTCGGCTTCGCGTGGCGCACCGACGAGGCGGAGCCCGTGAGAGTCTTTCTCAGAATCGACCGGCCGTTTTAGCAGCTGTTCCTTCCTCGCTCCCTTTTTAGGGGTCAGGTATTCGCCACGTCTCCGTTTCTCCCTGTCGTTGTGCCAGGGCACGACCTGCGCCCGAGACAACATTGACTTTTCATGTTCTTCTTCCTACATTTTCCTCACCTTCAATCACAAGCAGAGAGAATACTCATCAGCCCGGTTTCCGCCATGATCGCTACCGATGTTCCCGACCTTGCCGCAAGGCTCACTCTCAATGCATTCGATTCGTTCAATGGGGCATTCCGGGCGATTACCCGCCGGGCCCGGCAGAAGTTTGAGGCAAAAGACTGGCAGGGTGGCCGCCGCGACGCAGCCGAACGATTAGATCTGTACGAGCGATCCCTCGACGAAGCCGCCATCCAACTCGACCGCGCTCTTGGCGGACGAGCACGGGATCAATCCACCTGGAAGGCAGCAAAACAACGCTTTGCAGTGCTCGTCGCAGAGCGATACGATATCGACCGCGCGGAAACTTTTTTTAACTCAGCAACCCGAAAGATGTTGAACACCGTCGGTATCAACCGGGAGGTGGAGTTCTTTTATCTCCATCCCAAAGCGACAACTCTCCGACAACCGGAATCCATTTACCAGACGTACACAAACGTGACAGACACTTTTGCTCTGGTCACGAACATTCTGAAAGATTTCCCCTTTGATGCCGGATATGAGAATATCGAACGGGACGCCGCGCTCGTCGCCCAGGAAATCGATTTGCGCTTATGGCCCATCATCGGCAACGATACATCCTACACGGTCGACGTGGTACGGGCGATCTTCTACCGAAACAAGGGTGCGTACATCGTGGGACGAATCAACGCGGGGGCGCAAGCGATCCCGCTGATGATTCCATTGGTCAATGGGGAGTCGGGCATTTGCATCGACACAGTTCTCCTCCACGAACCGGAGGTGAGCATCGTTTTCAGTTTTGCATTTTCCTACTTTCGTGTCGACGTAGAGAGATACGACGCGCTGATCGATTTCCTGCGGTCGATTCTCCACCACGCGGAATTCGCGGAGCTTTACTCGCTGCTCGGATACAACCGGCACGGTAAGACCGAGTTTTACCGCGACCTCCACCGGTTCGTGCACGTGTCCAGGGAGCATTTCGTTTTCGCACCGGGCGCAGAGGGCGCGGTGATGATCGTTTTCACGCTTCCCAGCTACGGCTTCGTCTTCAAAGTTATCAAGGACAAACCGTGTTTCCTCCGCTCGAGGAACCAGACACCCAAGATGATCACGAAAGAGCAGGTGAGGTATCAGTACGATTTTGTTTCTCATCGGGACCGTGCGGGCCGGATGGTCGATACACAGGAGTTCGAGAACCTCCGGTTCAAGAAGAAACGATTCTCAAAGGAGCTGCTCGACGAATTCAGTCTGGCCGCGAACCGCAGCGTGGTCGTCACCGACGATTACGTCATCTTGCAGCACCTGTACGTGCAGAGAAAAGTCGTTCCGTTACCCATCTACTTCCAGTGCGAGAAGGATCCCGCGGCGATCCGGCACGTCCTCATCGACTTCGGATATTTCCTGAAGGATCTTGCCGGGAGCGGCGTTTTCCCCTGCGATTTGTTCAACACGTGGAACTATGGCGTGACTCACTGGGGCCGGGTCGTCCTCTTCGACTACGACGACGTTTTGCCGATCGAGAGAATCACATTCCGGGAAAAGCCCGTGCCACGCAGCGAGCTGGAGGAATCCGAGCCGGAAGAGAACTGGATCGTCGCAACCGAGGATGATTTCTTTATGGATGAAATCGATCGATTCTCCGGTGTTCCGTATCGTCTGAAGGGAATTTTCAAATCCGTGCATGGAGATTTATACACGCTCAAGTTCTGGGAAAATCTCATGGAGAATCTGAGCAAGGGAGAAATCTTTGACGTGATTCCGTACGACAGGGCCAAACAGTTTCATGCTGACATACGACGTCAATGAGTGTGAAGTTGGACGACGGAGAGCATTTCGTATATTGACGCCTGCGGTATCTCATTTGGTCAAAGACTCCTTGTAATAGCTTTAAAGATCTTGACTCAAGATCGCGAATTCGTTACCTTTGTATGACACTGATTTGGGGCGAATCATGAGGTTATTACATCTTCCCGATTGCAGACCCGTGAGTTCGAAAATGAACCCGCTTGTGCTGTACATAGCACGGCGGGTTTTTGTTCTATATATGGTGCTCTTATATTTTCAACCCGCATACATCAAAGCCCAAAGAGACTGGCATTGGCAGAATCCACTGCCACAGGGAGAGGATTTGAATGACATTCATGTCTATGACTCCCTGACTGCCATTGCGGTGGGTCGTGGAAAGGTTCTTAAGACTTCAGACGGAGGTATCACCTGGCGAATGCAGGACGTCAACGCGTGGCTGACATCTGTCGTATTCGTCCACCACAATCAG
>Ga0209777_10000023_pt1 | contig 269435 bp, 249 predicted proteins | sample FrelakmetHBP12HB_FD_187147 | JGI IMG/M metagenome (GOLD analysis project Ga0209777, IMG submission 187147) | Freshwater lake sediment microbial communities from the University of Notre Dame, USA, for methane emissions studies -HBP12 HB (SPAdes)... | ecosystem: Environmental > Aquatic >...
CGTTAGAGCAAATGAACTTCTTAAAAGACCACTCCTGTGACGAGATGCAGGGTTATTATTTCAGTAAACCCATTATTCCTGAACAGTTTGCCGATCTGCTACGGGAACATGTCCCCGCTCCTCGAAAAAGAACCAAAATATTACGGCCACATTAACACATCTGATCACTGATCAGGCTGAAACACAGCGCGTTTGGCTTACCTGGCGAAATAAGAAACATTTCGCAATCATCATCTGTCTTTGAGGTTGTAATGGAAAGAAGTGTTGGCAAAGATAAGGAGCTCTGTGACTACATTGAGTGAAGCCGATAATATCTTGACATTCATTTCCTGTTTGCATATTCTCTCAAGCAGGCATAGGTTACCAGCCTCTATGAAAAAGAAATTTAGGAGTTCATGCAGAAGTAAACCAAAACTCTTTATGTTAAAAAGAATGGAGGGATAGCCGGTTGAAAATTGCTGCCAACAATAAAAAATTAACCGGTTAAAAAATATATGTCGCCGAAAAATTTAAGTGGTAAAGAAGATTACGATTTGTCCTATCCTGAAGGAAAAGAGGGCTTTACTATAACGCAACTTACAGTGAGTATCCTCTTGTTGGTTTTAATAGTTGCAATCGCAATAGTGGGCTTCAAAATAGTTGTGGCAAAGGCGGATAGAATCACCTTGCAACATGATCTGGAAAATTTCGTTAAAGCTCAGGATATTTTCAAGGCGGATAATAAACACTATCTGGGCAAAGAAGGAGATTTCATTGAGTATGGTAAACCACCTGCGGGCAAACTCGCTATACCTGATCTTCTCTTCTCGCCATCAGAGGGCGTCATGGTTGTAATAACTTCCGGCGATGGAAAAAATTACATCGGGCCTCCTGCTTTTAAAGCCATGGCTAAGCATAACCGGTCCGGCTATACATACGAATACGATTTTTCCACCCGGACAACTACGGAAAGGAAGAATTAATCAATGGCACTTATATATAAGAGAAAGCTTCGTAATTATCTGATCAACAAGGATTTGCAGTTTCGCCTGATACGCAATAATCTATTTTATCTGTTGATTTGCGTGATCATAACGGTAAGTATTCTGCTCTATCCTCTCATCCATGATATGATGTTTTTACAAGATATTGAAAGTCAGTACCGTGCCGCGCAGACCTTTCTATTGCTGGTTAAATGGCTGGTTCCAGCGATCTTGATAGTCCTGATTTTATTCATGGGACATACAATTATTACGACACACAGGATTTGCGGGCCTTTGGTTAATTTCACGCATACATTTGACAGGCTCGCCCAGGGCGATCTGACCAGGAAAGTCTATATACGCAAAGGGGATTATTTAAAGAGTGAATGCGAAAGAATTAACCTTATGATCGACGGGATATCAGGCATCATTAATCGTTTATTCGCGAATCACAACCAAGTGCTGGCAACATTGCAGTCTTTGAACGAGCAGACAAAAGATACCGAGATCAAAGAGAAGCTGGAGGCTTCTTTGAAGATAATCAAGCAGGATGGGGAATATGTTTCAGATACATTATCCAGGTTTAAAGTGGGTGTGGAAAAAACCAGAGATTAGAAAATTGTTTCTATAGCGTGAACAGGTTCCGGCAACCGGAGCCATCATTCTATAATATGTTTCATAAATTAAAATTGCCATTTTACCTGGTGCTTACATGATAAAGTGTCCTCATTGCGGTTATGAAAGGAAAAAAGGCGATGAGATAATCAGAGAGGCAGAATGTCCCCGATGCGGCATTATTTATAACAAATGGAAACCAGCCGAAGATCAGGGGAATAAGGTTTTAAGTATAAAGCCCACAGAGCCTGTTTCCCCTAATCAATCTCTTGACAATAAAAAAAATATTGAAAGAAAAATAATCTTCGCGCTCGGCATTGTGGCCTTAATTGTACTGGCCAACTCATTTTTTATTCCTCAATTAATTAAATATTTTAAGCAAGAGAAAAATGAAACAAGCAATCCACAGCTTCCTCAAATTTATAATGAAAGAGAAAACAGACAAGGCAGCACGCAAGTTTACAATCTACCGACAGGTACTCAAGCCCCTGCAGAGCGAAAACCAGAAATGTCGCTTACTGAAGTAATAAGGATAACCAAACAGAGTGTTGTTGTCGTTAAAACACCATCGGGAATGGGCAGCGGGTTTTTTATAAATTCCCAAGGTTATATTGTAACCAATAGACATGTACTGAGTAATGCCAATGGCGCTCAAATTAAGACAGCCGGTGGCAATGTATACAGCATCAACAAAATTGTTGCCGAAGATTCTGACGGTGATTTAGTTATTGCTTCTTCCGATGCGCCAAGCAGTGAATCGGCACCCTTGATCCTAAATGCTAATCCTCCAGAAGTCGGGGAAAAAGTTGTTATTATCGGCAGTCCTTTGGGGTATGAGCAGACAGTATCCGAAGGAATAGTTTCCGCGGTTCGAAACGATGAGCGCGCCGTTAAGTTCATCCAGACTACTGCTGCGGTATCGCCGGGTAACAGCGGCGGTCCTTTGCTGAATATGCGCGGAGAAGCGATCGGTGTGGTTGCTTTGCGGGCTGTGTATGGTCAAAATCTTAACTTTTGCATCGCCGCAGAGAGAGTAACCGGTCTGCAAGGAGGAACTGTATCTCAAAGTAGCCAATCTTCCGGGCAGAGTGATGTTTATTGCTACGTTGATTCGCAAGGGGATGTTCATTTTGTTGATTGGCAAACAGGTATTCTAATATCCCGCCCGGACGGCACCCTGGATCGGGATAAATTCATTAAATATGCTCTGGATCAGGTTGGCGGTGACCCGAATAATATTAACCCGGAAAAAGAAGCGCAGGCTGAACTGGATTACAATCGGGAAAGGCTGTTTAAAGAAATATTCCCTAAAAAATCAATGAACGAAAGTTTGAATGCCAGGGAAAAAGAAATTCTGGAAAGAAAATATTACAACTACCACGTAGACATGTATAATAAAGCCATGAATCGCCGCAATGAAGCTGTGCGTAAATTAAACATGATGATGCGGCAATTTGACAAGATTTACCAGGACAGACGGTTTGTTAAGAAAAAGTTTTCTTAAATTATCGGAAAAACGAATACGGCGGATGTTCAATATTTATTACAAAGCATGCTCCCCCGCGAAAAAGAGGAGCATGCTTTATTTTTTATTCAAGGATCATCAAAACCTGATCAGCGTTTACTGAGTCACCCACTTTAACTTTAATCTCCTTAACAATTCCTGCGGCTGGAGCATAGACAGGGATTTCCATTTTCATGGCATCCATGATGATAACTTCCTCTTCTTCTTTAACCTGGCTGCCGACACTTACCGGAATACTGGCGATTTTCCCCGGCATGGGGGCGATGATTTCTATACTCATTATTGTTTTATAACCTCCTGAATTAATTTTATTTTATTGGCGTTATGCAGATGAATGTTTTTTCAGAACGAACAATTTAAAAATATCATCAGCAAGATATTAGTTTAACCATTGATAATTTAGGCAAAAATTAATACCCGAATACATCATCCAGGTCAATATAATTATATCTGATCGTCAGGATCTGTTTATCTCATTTTTTAAACATGTTCTTTTAAGTATTTATCGGGAATCATAAGGTTTTCTTAATGTTGGAAAGGGGAAATAATTTCAAGAAAAAGATAGCACCAAGAATGCAGACAGTCCCGCCGATAAAAATGGTGTTGGGAACTCCGATGAAACCGGCAAGGCTACCCGCAAGTAAGGAGCCAAAAGGCGCCATACCCATAAAAGAAACGACATAAAAGCTCATCGTGCGGCCGCGTTTATCGTCATCTGCGTTGATTTGTAACCAGGTATTAGTTGATGCTACCTGCACCATCATCCCGAATGCGGCAATAAATACCATTAATATGGAAATCCATAAAAAACGTGAAAAAGAAAAGCCAATCAGTCCAATGCCGAAAATAAATGCCCCCATATTTATTAATTTTTGCAGTCCTTTTATCTTTGTTCGTGAAGCAAGATAGAAAGCTCCGAGCAAGGCACCTGCTCCCAGCGCCGACATCAAAAATCCCAGCGTATGAGGACCTCCTTGCAGTATGTCTTTAGCAAAGGCAGGCATGAGGACGATAAAAGGCACTCCCATTATGCTGGTCAGCATCACCAGCATTAGTATGGCTCGGATTCTTGTATTACCAAAAACATAGGTAAAACCTTCTTTTAGTTCCGCAAGCACACTAGTCTTACTGATGTTTACTTTTATATGACCTGTGCTCATTAATAACAATGCGACGATTACAGCTATATAACTTAAAGCATTAATGAGAAAACAAATGCCTTCGCCGACAGTGGCAATCAAAACGCCGGCGATAAAAGGTCCGATGAGCCGACTTCCATTAAACATGGCTGAATTCAGAGCTATGGCATTGCCCAGATCATTTCGGTCATCAATCATGTGTATAACAAATGATTGTCTGTTGGGCATATCGATGGCGTTCACACAGCCGATAAACAGGCTCAGTAAAATTATTTGCCACACGGAAACAGTGCCGGTTAAAACAAGAATTGCCAGGGTCAATGCCTGAATCAGTGATAATATTTGAGTCAAAACAAGAATTTTATGCCGGTTGAATCGATCCGACCACACTCCTGCAAAAGGTGTGATGACAAATGTCGGAAATTGGCTGACAAAACCTACCAACCCTAAAAGGAAAACAGAATTGGTCATTCTGTAGATTAACCAGCTCACAGCTATTTGCTGTATCCATGTGCCGATGAGAGAAATAAACTGGCCAATAAAAAAAAGACGGTAATTACGTGACTGCAAAGTACGGAATAGAAATTTCAGGTTCATTAAATTTTGAAAAATAGCCGTGCCTGTATTTGATTCCACCACTGATTTTGTCAGCCCTTCACTTTTTTCTCAGATAAAAAAACAAGAACAAAGTTAAAGCCAGCAAAATGATAGCCGGTATGAAAAAGCGATTAGAATAATGAGAAACGAGATACCATTCGGATCCGAGAAAAAATCCAAAAGTCAGAAACGTCGCTGTCCATAAAAATGCTCCGGTATAGGCAAACAGGGCAAAGCGCCAGTATGGAAAGTGTGAGATTCCTGCGAAGATCGCGGTTACGTGTCTGACTCCGGGAATGAAATAACCCATTAGCAGGGCAAATTCGCCATATTTAATGTAAAATTCTTCCACTTCCTTCAACCGGCTGGAGTAGATGGTAAATTTTTCCGCGTATTTATTGGAGATATAGGTTGAACCATATTTTCCAAGGAAATAGCTGATGGTGATACCACAGGATGCGCCGAGGAAAGATACAAACAGTGTCAGAAAGAAACTTAATTTACCTCTGAATGATAAGAATCCCGTAAAAGCAATTAATGTTTCATCGGGAATTGGCAAACCTATTATTCCCAACGCAAGAGCGATAAATATTCCAATATATGAATACCCTATTATAGTTAAAAGAAGAGCGTGCATTTTTATTCTTTACTATAAAATTTTTTCTTTATTATAGCTAAACTAGTCCAGAAGTCCACAACATTTTATTCGTGAAACTCCAATTCCGAAAGCGAAGCGTATAGCCTAATAACCTGAAGGTCATGCGAAGTCACAGGTCGGAATTGGTACGTTGTAATGAAACCCAAACTTCAGAAACAAAGTGCGCTGAAGTTTGCTGGTCGAATTATCCCGCGAAGCGGAGGGTATTATACCTGTGGTTCATACCTTAAAGCATCAATTGGATTCAAGCGATAATGGCTATCAAACCAATCATATTTTTTTATTTCTGAACCCCCATTGCCTTTTCCAGATTTGCCTGTGCTACAGAGTAGTCGGATAAAGCGGTAATATATGTCATCTTAGCGTTATTCAGGGTGATCATGGCATCGGTAATTTCAATTGAACTTCCAACGCCCGCCGAATATCTGCCTTTGGCCAGCTCTACAGTTTCTTCCGCCTGTTTGACGATGATCTGTCCCGCGGAGATTCTTTCGGCTGCTTCTTTTAGCGATAGATATGCAGACTCAACTTGAAGATATACTCTTTGCATCAATGAATCTTCGTTGGCCTTGAGAACATCTAAATTGGCTTTAGCTTCATCAATTTGATATTTAGTGGAAAGGCCGGTAAAAAGAGGAAAAGTTAATGTTACGCCAACACTCCATGCTTTATCCATTACTAAATCATCACCAGTATAGCCGTAAGCAGCATTGCCGGATAGAACAGGTAAATATCCTTTTTTATTGAGATCGATAGTTTTCTCCAAGCCCTCTTTTTTCTTGAGTGTCGAAAGAAGATCAGGCCTGTTCTTATAGGCATTCTTCAGGGCTTCATCCAAAGAAACTTCATAGGGGCGATAATCCAAGTCATCTTTGACTTCATATTCAGGGGCATTCATTATTCCCATGGCGTTGGTGAGGGTAATCTTCCCGATGCGCAGGGCATTTTCGGCCTTAAGTAAATTTATCTTAGCATTGCTTAAATTCACTTCGGCGCTGGTCTGGTCGATTTTTGATGTTTTTCCTGTTTCAAAAAAAGCTTTGGCCATTTCATAATGTCTTTGAAATTGACTAACAGTTTCTGCCGCGACATCGCGGCTCATTTTAGCTTGCAGGTAGCCGTAATAAGCCTGTTTGACACCCAAGATAACTTGTCCGGAAATATCTTGAAAATCAGCTTGCGATGATTCTTTTCCCAAACTTTGAATCTGGACCTGATTGTAGGTTTTGCCAAAATCAAATATCGTCTGACTCAAACTTAAGGTATTGGAATATTGATTATAAGGATCAATAGTGATCGGTATTGGAGTAGGACCGATAATCGATATGGGAGATGGAGCAATACGTTGATAACTGGATTGAAAAGTAAGCTGTGGATAGAAACCTGCTCTGGCTTGGCCAATTCTACTTTCATTTATTCTGATTGTGCTTGTGGCAGCGTTAATGTTGGGATGAATCCTCCGCGCGATTTCGATGCACTGTTGCAGATTAAGAACATCACCTTTGGCAATCAGGTCGGCAGCCTCAACATTATTAACTAATAATATTATACAAATATAACCCAAAAGAATTTTTCTGATCATATTAACCCCATTATGGTTTTTCCTTGATATAGTTATCAAGGGCTTTTAGTGAAGAATTTATTATATGCGCTCTGCTATTTCATCTAAGTCTTCGCTAGTATATCATTCTTTATACCGCTAGCCTGAAAATAAAAGGCATGCCGATGCAAAAGTAGATACAGTGACTAATGATACTAATAACACAGAGTTCTTCTTTTTTGTTAGGAGATTTATCTCCCATAATTTTTCTGACGATGTAGGATAATTTGATAAATGTTGGCGTAAGCAAGTCTTTCACTAAATCATCCCAGTCTCCATGAACAGGACTAGGAACTGCCGGATTTTCTTGCGAAGTTCAGCCATTCCATATGTCCTGATTGCATAAGGCTACTATATCCTGACTATGCTGATAAAATACGCGAAAAGGAAAAAATATAATGCCAAACAAATCGGTTCTCGTTATGTTTTTAAAATCAATAGGTAACCATCGGGTCTTTGTTTGAGAAGTGAGGCTGGACGCGGGATAGATATTAAGCTATGATGAATTGAATCATTCTAGCGATAAAACAGTAACAACATGGACAATATGAATCGGAAAGTTGCAGATCTCCGCGAAAGCCTTATCCTCATCGGCGCCATTGTCATACTGGTTGGTTTGGGTAGTGCCGTATTGATTTATCATACAGCTGGGAATGATTCGAACGGTGTTTTGGGTTACGAAATAATAGATGGGTCTGCTTATCCGATTAGGCCTGAAGATTCCAGAATTTACAGGCGTGATTTGGAACTCTATGGCGGAACGGCAGCTTTAGTTGTGGATGATTTTAGTAGTTGGTTTGTCGGATTATGGCATGGAAAAGCACTTGCCTTCACAGTAGCCGGCATCAGCATTTTTATATCCTTTGTGTTTTTCTTTGCCGCCAATCGTTTGTCTTCCCGCTTAAAATCGGATGTCCACAGTGAAAACAAGCGGGAGTGATCTCTATTCGACACTTTGTCACGTTGAGGGACTGGGCTATCGCTGTATCGTGACACCGAAGTCCATCGCTGCCTTAGTGAATTCGTTCAAGTATAAGCCCATTGACTTTCCACTGACAGGTGGGTAGATTGTCTACAAGAGGATACTAAAGTTGGATATTTATTATCCATATTTATGTCTTCAAAAGAAGCTTACTGATCGCTGCAAAACTATAATATCAACATTAATTCAATATGTTGCATTTAAAATGATAGGACTGGCACATCCCTTGCTCTTATTACTTAGTTAAAGATTTAAAGTTCATGAAAAGAGAAAAAATAATCAACAACGGGAGTAGCCATCTTTTAATAACGATGGTTTCTCTCGTATTTAGCTTCGAAGGAGGACATAAATGATGATGTTAATTGGGAAGATGGCAACTGGAAAACATATCCCGCAACGGCGGTTAACAAGAGCAGGCCTTAGATTTTTGCTGCTCTTATTAATTCTCACAACGGCTGCGTGTTATCCTGCAACTTATCGCGCGGTTCCAAGCACAAACGCAGGCTCAAGCCCAAGGACGCCCGTTACGCAGGTCTATTTTTACCCGAAAAATGGTCAGACGACCCAGCAGCAGTCACGAGACCACTATGAATGTTACAACTGGGCAATGCAGCAGACTGGCTTCGATCCAAGTCAGTCATCGATTCCGCCCGAGCGTCGCGTCAAAGTGGTGCCGATGCCTCCACCCGGTCATGATACCATTGTTTTGGCGATCGCTGGTGCTGTACTGGGCGCGTTAATAGTCGGTCCAAGGCACGCAGGGGCTGGCGCATTAATTGGCGCAGGGAGCGGAGCTATTGCCGGTGCTGTATCAGATGCGACCAGGCAGCAGCAGGCCCAGCAGCTGGAAGAAGCCTATGGCAGGCGCGATCAAGCGCTCGACGCACGCTATGAGCAAAAGGCGCATAGCTTCCGGCGTGCGATGTCAGCCTGCCTCGAAGGCCGCGGCTATACTGTTCAGTAAGGAAAACTAAAAACTACATTTAATTCTAGGGAGGTAATTACCATGTCATGTATTCGGAATAAGAGTCAGTACTGTGTGATCGGGCTTATGCTGGCAATATTGTCGGGGATTATGCTTTTCGGTTTTACGCAGGCGGCATGTGCGGCAGAGCGCGGCGTCGGTCGTCACGAGATTATCGATTCGCGTCATGGCCATGACCATGCCTACCCGGCGCGTGGCCAGTACAGTGAAAGGCTGCCCAACGGCTACCGGGCGGTGCCTTATGGCCACTCACGATACTATTTCCATGAAGGCGTCTGGTACCGTCCGGAGGGAGGACGCTTCGTCATCTTTGCGCCTCCATTTGGCCTTGTAGTTCCCTTTCTGCCTCTGTACTACACGACACTCTGGGTAGCCAGCATACCTTACTACTATGCCAATGAAGTATATTACACTCAAACCGCAGGCGGCTATGCTGTAGTCGAGCCACCTAAGGGTGACATCGATCAGACGCCACCGGCGACAACAGGAAAGATGTTTATCTATCCCCGCAAAGGCCAGAGTGATCAGCAACAGGCTAAAGATCGTTACGAATGCCACAGCTGGGCTGTAGGCCAGACGCACTTTGATCCGACCAAGCCGACGGGCACTGTTCCCGAAGCTCAGCCGAACCAGAAGCGTGCAGACTATGACCGTGCTATGGGTGCCTGTCTCGATGGCCGTGGGTATACAGTAAAGTAACAGAAGACTGCCATACCCATTAACATTGCCAAACAGGTCATCCCGGACCTTATAGAAAAGGGACGAATCATCCGTTCCTGGATCGGGGTCAGTGGTAAATTGATCAAGAAGGAGCCTTTGGAGATCATCAACATACCATTGGTCGATGGCTTTCTGATCGAAACAATCGAGCCCGGAAGCCCCGCCCATCAGGCTGGTTTACAAGGAGGCGGGCTTTCGATCACAATTGCCGGAACGGAATTTCTGCTGGGTGGCGACATTATTACCGATCTCAATGGGCAGTCGCTGAATGATGTGGAGAAATTTGCTAAGCTGATTCGATCGCTGAAAGTGGGGGATAAAATTCGCCTTACCCTGTATAGTGAAAAAAAGATACGGAAAGTCGAGTTCATCCTGCCAGAGCGACCGACTCTACCACGCGATTTGCGTCCCGGTTCCTCAGGCAATCTTTCACCAATATAGAAGAGGATTAATATCTTTCGGGGGATAGAATGGTCCAAAAAACAAATATTCGACACATAATCATTTCTTCAATATCTAATCATGGCCTTCTGGTCATCCTTGTTTCAATTTTATTAGCCGCGCTCATATCGATTATAATTGCCTATCATTTCAAGTCTCCTGACAATTTAATTATGACCACCGGATTCGAAAATGGGTCTTATGAAAAATTTGGAGAGCATTACCGGCAGATCCTGGCGCGTGAGAAGATTGACGTTAAAGTGCTACCGTCTTCAGGTTCTCTGGAAAATCTCCAGCGTCTTAAAGATACGTCCATCAGTGTCGATGCCGGTTTTGTCCAGGATGGAATGAGTTCATCCGCAGAGGCGAATAATCTCGTTTCCCTGGGAGCCATCGGCTATTCACCTCTTTGGGTTTTTTATCGAAGCCAGGAGACGTTTAACTACATGTCCGAACTCAAAGGGAAGAGAATTGCGATAGGCCCAGAGGGAAGCGGAGTGCGTAAATTTGCTATCGATTTACTTAAACTAAATAATAGTGCAGCGCCACCAACCGTGCTGCTCGACCTTTCCAGTGCTGCCGCCAATAAGGCTTTATTGGAAGGGACGGTAGATGCGGTAATGATAATCGGTGCAGAGGATAATGCCCTCGTTAAAGAACTTTTGTATAACCCCAAGGTGAAGTTGATGAGCTTCAGGCAAGCGGAGGCTTACACCCGGCTAATTCCTGCTTTATCGCATGTTGTGTTGCCCCAGGGCATACTGGATGTTTCAAAGAAAAGGCCCTCCCATGATGTTCATCTTTTGGCCGTAACAACAAGTCTCATTGTACGTAAAGACTTGCACCCTGCTTTAATATATTTGCTTTTGGATGCTGCTGTTGAGATTCATAGCGCTGCCGGCTGGGTGAATAAGAAAGGAGAGTTCCCCACGCCAAAGGAACTGAGCTTCCCTTCCTCCAATTATGCGGAGAGATTTTATAAATCGGGCCGGCCTTTTTTATTGGACTATCTTCCGTTTGGCGTAGCCGCGTTTATAGACCGGACGATTTTAATTATGTTTCCAGTAGTTCTGATCTTGATTCCTTTGATTCGGGGCATACCCTGGGTGAACTCCTGGCGGCATCGGCGGAAATTTTATCACTGGTATAGAGAGCTGAAGAATCTGGAATTGGAAGTAATGGAAAGTCCCGAACTTGCAAATATATCAGGTTATCATGAAAAGATTGACCGGATCGAGGCATCGATCAATAGAATCCCGGTGCCTCTAGCTTTTTTTGAGGAGGTCTATAAGCTTCAACAGCATATTGATTTGGTTCGGGGGAAACTTGTTAGATTAAGCAACCGCTCTAAGGAGGGCAACCCGTAAAATTAATTGTGTGCGGTAACGGGGGACACGTTTATGCAATGTCTTCTCTGTTTTCGAATGGCTCGCTGCCAACTGGCAACGTTGGTAGTGACCATATTTTTAAAGAAATTTTATTTTTGATTGGCATCAAGTGTTTCCGATGTGCTCCACCCGCCGCCAAGAGCTTTGATGAGCAGGACGGCTGCACTCAGGCGCTGGCCGCTGATAGTGATAGCTGCTCTTTCATTTGTCAGGGCAATAGTCTGAGCGGTAACAACGTTCAGGTAGCTAACGACCCCGGCCTTGTATTGGTTGGTGGTCAATATTGCCGATTCCTGTGCCGATTTAACGGCCTGTTCCTGAACCTGTGCTTCCTCATCAAGTATGCGCAAGGCGGCCAGATTGTCTTCAACATTCTGAAATCCCGTAAGAACTGTTTGACGGTAAAAGGCCACTGTTCCATCGTAAGCGGCTATTGCCTGCTCAGTCTGTGCCATACGCGCCCCGCCATCCAATAAAGTCGCAGCCACAGCCATCGGACCTATGGCCCAGAAAAAGCTAGGTGATGTAAACAGGGTGGCCAGCTCTGAGCTTGCATATCCCAGTGACCCGGAAAGAGAAATGGATGGATAATATGCCGCTTTAGCAACACCAATCTGGGCATTGGCTGCGGCCATCTTACGTTCAGCCGAGGCGATATCAGGTCTGCGTTCCAGCAGATCGGAAGGAATGCCCACAGGAATTTTGATTTGCGGCGAAGCAAATGTCACAGGCGGCAGAGAAAAATCTGCCGGCGGCTTGCCGATTAAGATTGCAATGGCATGCTCCAATTGCGCCCGTTGCACACCGACATCGATAGCCTGAGCTTGAGTGGATTTAAGCTGGGTTTGAGCTGCCGCGACATCAGCTTTGGCCACAACACCAGCATTATAGCGGTTTTGAGTAAGCTCCAGAGCTTTTCCGTATGCCGTAACTGCATCCTCAAGATTTTTCTTTTGGGCATCCAAAATCCGTAGCTGAAAATAATTCAGGGCGAGTTCCGTTTGCATCGATAAACGCATAGCATGTAAATCAGCAAAGGATGCTTCTGCAGTTGCTGTGCTCGATTCCACTTGCCTTCGCACTTTCCCCCATAAATCCAATTCCCAGGCGGCGTTGAGAGAAACCTGATTTTGGTTTACCGTGCTATAGGTTCCCCCTCCTCCGGGTGGTAGCGAGTGGGTATAGGCTGCTCCAGCACTGACAGTCGGAAAATAATTGGCCCGAGCCAGTTGCACCAGCGCTTGTGCCTGACGGTATTGAGACGCAGCCAGGGCAATCGACTGGTTCGATACATTTACCTGTTCTGCTAGTGTGTTAAGTATAGGATCTTCGAAGGCTTCCCACCACTTTGTTCTAATTTCCTGATCGCGAGGCAGTGCTTCACGCCATCCTTTTAGCTCCTTGAATGTTGATGATACCGGCGCGTCGGGGCGCTTATAATTGGGACCTACGGAACAGCCGGATAGTACCAATAAAATAACAAATATTTTAAATATTAATATTTTTTTCATAATTATCCTTATTAAGTTTTCTCCAAAACATGTTCTGGTAACCGGTCACGCCCCGGTCTTAATACTTTTAAACAAAACAGCCGGAAACGGTCAAGGTATAAATAAACGACAGGGGTCGTATATAGTGTTAGAATCTGACTGACAATCAGCCCACCAACAATAGAAATTCCCAAAGGCCTGCGCAATTCGGAACCTTCTCCGGTAAGCAATATTAAAGGCAAGGCGCCGAAGAGTGCCGCCATCGTTGTCATCATGATCGGCCGGAAACGCATCAGGCAGGCTTCAAATATTGATTCTTCAGGGTTTTTTCCTTCTTTTCGCTCCTTGTCCAGAGCAAAGTCAATCATCAGGATGGCATTTTTCTTGACGATGCCGATCAGCAAAATAACACCGATCAAAGCCATGATGCTGAACTCCGTATTGAATATCATTAATGCCAGTAATGCCCCCACACCGGCGGACGGCAGTGTGGATAAAATTGTGACGGGGTGTACATAGCTCTCGTAGAGTATGCCCAGCACAATGTATATGGCAATTATTGCCGCCAGAATTAACCAGGGTTGGCTTTGTGATGATTGCTGAAATGTCTGGGCCGTTCCCTGAAAGCTTCCTCTGATGGAACTGGGAACGCCAAGACGATTCATCGCTTTCTGAATCGCCACTGTTGCCTGAGAAAGAGATACTCCCAAGGGAAGATTAAAAGAAATCGTGGTTGCGGCAAATTGTCCCTGATGGTTGACGGCAAGCGGTGTATTGGTCAAGCCATAGTTGGCAAAGGATAAAAGGGGTACCTGCGCTCCCTTCGGAAGCCCCGCATTGGGTGGGATAATAAGGTATACATCTTTGAGGGATTCCGGGCTTTGCCAGTTGGGAGGTGAAACCTCCATAATGACACGGTATTGGTTGAGAGGGTTGTAAATTGTGGATACCTGACGCTGGCCGAAGTAATCATTTAATGTCGTATCAATGAGTGCCGGAGTGATTCCCATGCGCGAGGCTGTATCACGATTAAAAGTAACGGAACTCTGCAATCCTCTATCCTGTTCATCGGTGTTTACATCCGTCAATTCGGGAAGTTCGCTAAATGCGTCTTTGATGCGCTTCTCCCATAACCGCAATTCAGTAAGATCTTCGGCTTGCAAAGTATATTGATAGGTAGCTCCGGCGGACCTACCGCCGACACGAATGTCCTGAACCGACTGAAGAAAAAGCCTTGCCCCCGCTTCGCGTGCCAGTTTGGGGCGCAACCTCGCCATTACTTGATCGGCGGAAGCCTTGCGCTCACGAATTGGCTTCAGAGCAATGTACATGAAACCGGAATTGCGTTGCCCGCCTCCACCTCCGCCTCCGCCTCCCGTAAAACCGGCTATACTGTCAACAGCCGGATCGGAACGAATGATGTCCATGATGCTGATGAGCTTACGTTGCATGGCCTGAAAAGAAATATTTTGGTCAGCCTGGATCGTGCCGACAAGAGCTCCGGTATCCTGTTGAGGGAAAATACCCTTGGGAATGATGATATAAAGGAAAACATTCAGACAGATAACAACAAATAATATAGACATGGTGAACCGGCTATGCCGCAAAGCCCAACTAAGCGATCGCCGGTAAAAGCTGAGGACTGCCTCAAATATCTGCTCGCTTTTTCGATAGAACCAGCCTGTATTCAGCTCTTCTTTCGATCGCAACAGGCGGGCACACATCATCGGTGTTGTGGTCAGAGATACAACCAGAGAGACTATGATGGCTGCAGAAAGCACAACGGCAAATTCGCGGAAAAGTCTGCCCACAACTCCTCCCATCAATAAAATGGGGATAAATACGGCTATAAGTGAGAGGGTCATTGAAAGCACAGTAAAACCTACTTCTTTTGCTCCGATCAACGCTGCTTGAAAAGGCATCAGACCTGCCTCGATATGGCGGGAGATATTCTCCAGAACAACAATAGCATCATCAACAACAAAGCCGGTGGCCACGGTAAGCGCCATCAGGGAAAGATTATCCAGCGTGTAACCGGCCAGATACATGACGCCGAAGGTGCCGATCAGTGAAACAGGCACGACAATGCTGGGAATCAATGTCGAATAAATATTGCGCAAAAACAAAAATACAACAAGGATCACCAGCGCGATGGAAATCAATAAGGTGCGTTCTACTTCATTCAATGAGGCGCGGATTGTCGGGGTACGATCCGTAGCAATCTGTAAATTGATCGCAGCCGGTATAGAGGCTTGCAGTTGCGGCAAAATTGCTTTGACGCGATCGACTGTTTCGATGACATTAGCGCCGGGCTGCTTGGATATGATCAACAACACGGAAGGCTTGCCGTTGTATAAACCGGCGTTGCGCAAATCCTGTACCGAATCGACCACCTCGCCTAAATCCGCGAGACGCACTGCCGCGCCATTGCGATAAGACACAATCAGCGGAATATAATCGGACGCTTTTGTTGCCTGGTCATTGGCATATATCTGCCAGTGTTTATCGCCTGCTTCCACGGAACCCTTGGGCCTGTTGGCATTGGAGGCGGCAATGGACAAGCGCACCTGCTCCGGACTTATTCCATAACGGTTGAGCAATGCCGGATTCAACTCCACACGCACAGCCGGGAGCGAACTGCCGCCGACCATCACCTGGCCGATACCTTTTATCTGAGAAAGTTTTTGCGCCAGAATAGTAGAAGCCGCATCGTATAGCTGGCCTCTGGTCATAGTATCCGAGGTAAGAACCAAAATAAGGATGGGGGCATCAGCAGGGTTTACTTTACGATATGTAGGGTTACTGGGTAATCCCGAAGGCAGAAGACTGCGTGCTGCATTGATGGCCGCTTGCACATCACGCGCCGCCCCATCGATATCCCGGTCAAGATCAAATTGCAGTGTGATCCTGGTTGAACCAAGCGAGCTTGCTGAGGTCATCTCCGTGATGCCGGCAATGCGCCCCAGCGATCGCTCCAAAGGAGTAGCCACAGTGGCGGCCATTGTTTCCGGACTGGCCCCGGGTAATGATGCTGAAACGGATATTGTGGGAAAGTCAACCTGTGGCAGTGACGCTACCGGCAACAGGCTAAACGCAACCAGGCCGGCCATAGCAATACCCAGCGTTATCAGGGTCGTCGCTACAGGACGATGAATGAAAGGAGTGGAGATGCTCATGATACAATCCCATCGCCTTTATCAGCCAATGCTGAATGATGGCCTATTCGAGCCCGAATTCGACGGCTCAGGCGGTCAAAAGCCAGATAAATTACAGGTGTTGTAAAAAGTGTCAGTATTTGACTCACAATAAGCCCTCCCACCATAGTAATGCCCAAGGGATGGCGCAGTTCCGAACCGACTCCGGTACCGATCATGAGTGGCAGCGCACCAAGCAGGGCAGCCATTGTTGTCATCATAATCGGCCGGAAGCGCAGCAGGCATGCCTGATAAATCGCTTCCCGCGGCGGTTTGCCCTCTTTGCGCTCGGCATCAAGGGCAAAGTCAATCATCATAATGGCATTCTTCTTCACGATGCCGATGAGCAGGATGATGCCTATGATACCGATGATTCCCAGATCAGTTCCGGAAATCATCAGCGCAAGCAGTGCACCGACTCCGGCGGAAGGCAGTGTAGATAAAATCGTCATCGGATGTATATAACTTTCATAGAGAATGCCCAGGACGATATACACCGTTATGATGGCGGCCAGGATCAAAAATAAAGTGCCGGTGAGCGAAGCCCTAAAAGCAAGTGCCGCTCCCTGGAAACCGGTCTTGACACTGATCGGCATGCCTATTTCGCGCTCGGCCTTTTCGATAGCCGAGACGGCATCTCCCAGGGATTCTCCGTGCGTCAGATTAAAAGAAATTGTGGCACAGGGGAATTGCCCCTGGTGACTGACGACAAGTGACGCCGGTTTTTCCGATATCCGCGCGATTGCCCCCAGGGGAACCTGTGTTCCTGACTGGGAAGCTATGTACAAATCGTTCAAGGCTGCCGGTCCCTTTTTATAATCAGGCTTTACCTCCAGAACCACGCGGTATTGGTTTGATTGCGTGAATATAGTGGAAACAAGGCGCTGGCCGAAAGCGTCATAAAGGATATTATCAATGGCAGCAGTCGTGATGCCGAGGCGGCCTGCCGCACTTCGGTCTATGTCCACATAAGCCTGTAATCCCTGATCTTGTAAATCACTGGCCACATCCGTAAGATATGGTGAGTGGGAAATACGATCGACAAGACGGCGAGTCCAAAGGCCGAGTTCGTCGGGATCTGCGCACTCCAGCGTAAATTGATACTGTGTGCGGCTTACCCTGTCTTCAATCGTCAGGTCCTGCACCGGCTGCATGTAAAGCGATATTCCGCTAGCCGCTGCAATCCTTGTCTGTAAACGGCGGATCACGCCGGAAGCATCAAGGTCGCGTTTATTCTTCGGTATCAGATTGATCATCATTCGTCCGCTGTTTAAAGTTACATTTGTTCCATCCACACCAATGAAGGAGGACAGGCTCTCCACGGCCGGGTCCTGCAGAATCACTTTAGCCAGTGCCTGCTGACGCTGCGCCATGGCGGAAAATGAAATCGATTGCGGAGCTTCTGATATGCCGATGATCATGCCCGTATCTTGTACGGGGAAGAAACCTTTGGGAACGGCGATATACAAAAGAATTGTCAGTACCAGCGTAGCAATAGCCACCAGCAGCGTGGCCTTCTGATGATCAAGAACCCATGTGAGCATCTCACCGTAACGTGCAATTACCCTCTCAAAAAACAAGCCGCTTTGGTGATAAAAACGTCCTTGCTTTTCTTCCGGCACATGCCGCAACAGTTTGGAACACATCATCGGTGTAAGCGTCAGCGAAATAATGGCCGAAATCAATATGGCGACTGCCAAGGTGATCGCAAATTCCCGGAAAAGACGGCCCACAACATCTCCCATGAAAAGAAGAGGAATCAGAACGGCTATTAGAGAAAAAGTAAGCGAAATGATTGTAAAGGCAATCTGCGCAGAACCTTTGAGGGCGGCATCCATTGGGGACATGCCCTGTTCGATATAACGAGCGATGTTTTCTATAACAACAATGGCGTCATCCACGACAAAACCAGTCGAGATCGTCAAGGCCATCAAAGTCAGATTGTTGATGCTGAAACCGAAAAGGTACATGAGTCCGAATGTTCCGATCAGCGATAGTGGCACGGCGATACTCGGAATAATTGTTGCGGATAGATTGCGCAGAAAAAGAAAAATGACCATAACGACGAGAGCGATGGCCAGGAACAGTTCAAACTGAACGTCATTAACTGATTCCCGGATGGTTGTGGTGCGGTCGGTCAGCATTATAACGTCAACCGAACCGGGCAGCGATGACCGCAATTGCGGGATTATTTTTTTAATGCGGTTGACAACCTCGATGACATTGGCGCCCGGTTGACGCTGAATATTCACGATGACAGCCGGCGTTTGATCTTGCCAGGCCGCCAGGTTGACATTCTCGGCATCATCACGGACATCCGCCACATCGCTTAGGCGCACCGGCGCGCCATTGCGGTAAGTAACAATAATTTTTTCATATTCCGCAGTGTACTTGATCTGGTCATTGGCATCGATTGTGGAGGCCCGCTCTGGACCGTCAAAACTACCTTTGGCCTGGTTGACATTGGCATTGCCGATGGTCGTGCGCAAATCATCCAGAGTGAGATTATAGGCTGCTAGTGCTTTGGGATTGGCCTGAATGCGTATAGCCGGTTTTTGTCCGCCGCTGATACTGACCAGTCCGACACCCGGCAATTGTGATATTTTTTGGGCGACACGCGTGTCGATGAGATCCTGAACTTTCGGCAGCGGCAAGGTTTTGGATGTTATCGCCAGGGTTATAATCGGTGCATCCGCCGGGTTGACTTTGCTATAGATAGGTGGCATCGGCAGGTCTGTGGGAAGAAAGGTAGTGGCCGCGTTGATCGCCGCTTGCACTTCCTGCTCCGCGACATCAAGGCTCAGGCTGAGACTGAATTGAAGCGTAATTACCGATGCTCCGCCCGAGCTTGTCGAAGACATTTGATTCAAACCAGGCATCTGACCGAATTGGCGTTCCATTGGCGCAGTAATCGAGGAAGTAACAACGTCCGGACTTGCCCCGGGGTAAAGTGTCACAACTTGAATAGTCGGATAATCAACCTGAGGCAGCGCGGAAATAGGCAGTACATGATAACCAATGATGCCCGCAAGCAAAATCGCTACCATGAATAATGATGTAGCCACGGGACGCAAGATGAAAGGACGTGAAGGATTCATACATTTGCCTATCTTAATTCTAGAACAGGAATTATGTGAACGAGCGCAAAATTTTACATAGTCTATTTTGGTGCTGAAGGCTGCCGCGTTTTTTGTCCGGTAGCAGTCTTTGTTTTTTCGTTGCGCACTGATGCTTCTTTACTGTTTGGCGTCGTAATCTCTACTTTGGTACCTTCGCGCAGTTTATCACCTCCGACGGTAACCACCAATTCTCCGGGCACCAGGCCTTCCATGACGACAACATTATAGCCTTCAGCAGGTCCCAGCTTCAATGTCTTCACAGTTACACTTTTGTCATCTTTGACCACATAAGCAAAAGTGCCGATACTGCCGCGTTGCACAGCAGCAGTTGGCATTACAGTTGCGCTGCGAAGAGTATCCACTTTCAGCCGAACATTAACAAACTGGTTGGGAAAGAGTTTGTTATCCTTATTATCAAATATCGCCTTCAGTTTGATTGTTCCTGTTGTAGTATCGATCTGATTATCAACTGCGAGCAGATGGCCTACGGCCAGCAAAACCTTGCCTTCCTGATCATAGGCCTGGGCAGGTAAGATCGTCCCTGCATTCCAGCGTTTCATCAAAATCGTCAAATTATCTTGGGGCAGTGAAAACACAACCGTGATCGGTTGTAGTTGTGTGATTACCACGATACCGTTGGGATCGGTAACCTGAACCATATTGCCGGGATCAACTTGCCGCAAACCGACGCGCCCTGTAATCGGGGCGATAACGCGGGCATAAATAAGCTGGAGGTGAGCATTGGCAATTTGACCCTTGTCTGTTTCAATTGTGCCGCGATACTGCTTCACCAATGCATCCTGCGTTGTTACCTGTTGCGCGGCAATGGAATCCTGGGCAAGCAACTGCTTGTAAAGCGCCAGATCACTTTCGGCGTTTTTCAGAAACGCTTCGTCACGCGCAAGCTGCCCTTCGGCTTGCATAAGTTGAACCTGGAAAGGGCGTGGATCAATTTCTGCGATCAAGTCACCTTTATTAACATGCTGTCCTTCTTTAAAGTGTACGCTCATCAGTTGGCCACTGACCTGAGATTTGATGGTAACAGTGTTTGCGGGAATGACAGTGCCCAACCCCTTCAGGTATACATCAAAATCAGTCTTATTTGTCATTAAGGCCGTTACAGGCTGGGGACGCTGATTATCGAGAGAATTTTTACCTGCGCCAAGCTTCATCATATATTGCGTGATGAATATTATGCCCACAATGATAATGACAACAGTTACAATAATTATTACCCAGTGGCGGCGCATGAAATGAAATAATTTTTGAATCCTGGTTAAAAGTGGTTCAGTTTTCTTTTCAAGCTTTGATGTTTGCATCATGCCTAATTACACCTATTCCTTTTTTGATAATGTCAATGCTTTACTACTTATTACCTGATTATGATTTATGTGTTAATAGTTGAGCAGTCCTTTTAGAGAAAAATTTATTATATGTTCGGCTATTTCTTTGATGTCTTCATCAGTATATCCTTCTTTATACCGCAGCCGGAAAATAATAGGTCGGGCATTGCGGAAGTAAAGACATTGGCCGATAATACTCATAGCACAGAGTTCTACTTTTTTGTCAGGAGATTTATTGCCCACAATTTCTCTGACGATGGAGGATAATTTAATGAATGTTGGCTTGATGAAGTCTTTCACTAAAACATCCAACGCCCCGGTAGATTCTGTAAATTCACGGGCAAGTAGTTTACCAAATAATGCCGTTTTTCCTTCTTCCAGAAAACGACAGATAAAAGCATGAATAAAATTACTGAGCTTTTCTTCCGGAGTATCCGTTTCGTTGATACCGAAGGTAATGGGGTATTTTTGTATAGCAAGTTCACGGTAATATTTTAAAACGGCCAGATATAATCTTTCTTTGTCGCCGAAATAATAGTTTATTGCCGCTAAATTTACCCCGGAGCGCTTGCATATTTCCCTTACGGTAGTTTTGCGAAAGCCTTGTTCGGCAAATATTTCCCCGGCCGCTTCAATTATTGATTCTACTTTTGGTTTTATTTTTTTTCCAGCAATCATATTAATTAAAACAATCACTTTAAACAAAGATTTAAAACAAGTGTATCATTTATTTTTATTTTGTCAAGAAATATTTTACTAAGTGTAAGAAGCTCATTAATATCTATATTTCATTGACAAACAAGACCTGAATTCTTATAGTTAAAGCATGAACAAGCGATGTCTTATCAAAGAATACCGCAACCAGTGAGTCTATCGTAGCCTGCATGTATTCGTCAAAACTACGGCCAAGGAGAATTCGGAGGTCTGCGGTTTCCGGGTGTATGTGGAGAAAGATAACCATCGGCCACAAAAGACTTACCGCGCCTCGGACATGGAAGAAACAACCTATAGGCTTTATGAAAAATTATTGTAATTAACCATATGAGGTAAAGTGAACTGTATGGATCATAACGCTAAAAATCACTATAGCAAACAACATGCCCATGCATATAGCATTGTGAGATCATTAATCATCGCCGGAATGCTTTTTTTAATTGATGCTTTTGTGCTAAATCAAGGTGTTTTGGCAACTTTAATCTGCCTGGGTATGGTATTGATCATGTTGATCAACACTTTCCGGCATAGAAAAGATATTGAAGCCCATAAAAAACGATTGATCATTATGGGGATTTACGCAACGGCAGCCGTTCTGACTGTCGGAGCGATAAGCTTCAATAACCGGATTGCCCAGCAGCATGCGGAAATAATCATTGAAGCTTGTGAACAATATAAAAATCAGAAGGGCATGTTTCCGGCACATCTTGAAGATTTAGTGCCGGTCTATCTCAAGCAGGTCCCCTGCGCCAAATATGCTTTTTCTAATAATCGTTTCATTTATTTATCACGGCCGAATTGGCATACTCTGATATATGTCGCGTTTCCGCCTTTTGGAAGAAAAATCTATAATTTGGAAAATCGAAAATGGGGGCAGCTTGATTAGAGAACAGTTGGGATCACGGGTATAAACCCCAAAGCGAGCTGCTGGGTATAATACCCGTGGTTCATACCTTAAAGCGTTAATGGGATTAAGAAAAGAAGCTTCATAGACCGAATAAAATCCAAAAAAGATACCGGCCAAGCCGGAAAAACAAAAAGCCAGAATGACGGATAAAACTGTTTCCGTTGCGGATACTGAGGATTTTATGTCGCCATGTGTAATTTTTCCGTGACACATTTCTGTTGACCATCTTTATTTTTTAATACCAAAAAAAGAATAAACCCCAAAGCGATAAATATTAAGCCAATCATAATTTTTAATTGATACTAGGAGTATTCGGGGGTTGTGATTTTATTTTGTCATAAACTCGCAGGTCCGCCCAGATTTATTTCATATTGAATTATGTGCCATCATTTTCCTGTGCCGTTGCAGCCGTGATCCGACCAAAACATTCCCTGGCTGCACGATGTTTGTTTGCCCCTTCCTGCGTCAGTGTGCTGTCCTTGGTCAAGGGGGATTAGTTTTGGGGATTTCCATGTCATATAATCAACTCCTTTCACCAACCTTGAAATTAGCTATTTGATAGTAATTTTAAACAACTACAGATTAGAAGTCAGTGCCTGCATCTTACCACTGATGCACTGGAATCTTGTTGACGCATATCATGCTTTGTGTTTTAATTAAAGACCTCATGATTCGGTTGATTTTGATACTCGCAATATCAACTTAGACCAATCAGTAGACCTTTTGTGTAGATTTATTATACTAACTTTTTATAAATATTTTATGCAATGGGAAGGTTTATAGACGGTAAAAATTTAAACCTGGAGGATATATGCAGACAGAAGAAAGCAAACCGATAGCCAATCAAGCGATAGTACTGAGAGAGGAATCTGACGACTGGGCTGTACTCTTTGACCCGGACACAAGCGATGTCTATGGTCTGAACCCGATAAGTGTGTATATATGGAAGTGCCTTGACGGCAAGAATACAATAGCTGATATTGTCCGGAAGCTGGGCAAGGAGTGCAAAGATATGCCGGATGATGCTATGAATCATGTAAAAAGATTTCTGGATGAGCTTGTTGAAAAGGGATATGCGAGATACGAAGCATAAAATAAATACTGAAGACTGAAGTCTTGGATGGTTACTCTATTATGAAACTAATCAAAACACCAAGATCTGTAGATATTGACATAACGAATGAATGCAACCTCAGGTGCAAGTATTGCTATCACTTCACAGGTCCGGGGGATGTCAAGGAAGATATCCCGACGGATGAATGGCTCGGTTTTTTTGAAGAACTTGGGCGATGTGCTGTCATGGATGTATACATAGGAGGAGGAGAGCCATTTTTCAGGGAGGATCTGAAAGAACTAATTGATGGAGTAGTAAAAAACAAGATGAGGTTTAAGTTGTTAAGCAACGGCACACTGATTACGGATGAGATAGCTTCATACATAGCCTCAACAGGGCGTTGCGACAGTATCCAAGTGTCAATAGACGGCGGAAGCCCGGAGACACATGATCTGTCTAGAGGAAAGGGAAACTTTCACAGGGCAGTTACAGGTATAAACGTTCTCCGGAAACATCAAATCCCTGTAGAAGTGCGGGTGACCATAAACAGGCATAATGTAAGAGACCTGGAAGAGATAGCGAGACTTTTACTGGATGATATAATGTTGCCGTCGTTTTCTACTAATTCAGCAGGTCCCATGGGACTCTGCAGACAGAATCAGAAAGAGATGGAGCTTACGGTGGAGGACAGGCAGATAGCGATGGAGAGCCTTCTAAGGCTCAATAAGAAATACAATGGACGCATAAATGCGCAGGCAGGTCCGCTGGCGGAGGCGAGGCAGTGGAGGATGATGGAAGAAGCAAGAAGAGAAGGCAGGGAGCAGATGTCGAATTGTGGTTTCTTAATGGCATGTGGTGGAATAATGAACAAAATGGCGGTAAGGGCAGATGGTGTGATGACGCCATGCACCCAGATGAGCCATATAGAACTCGGGAGGATCAATAGGGATAATTTAATCGAGGTATGGCAACGCCATCCCGAATTTAAAAGGCTGAGAGAGAGGGTAGCTATTCCTTTAAGCACGTTTGAGTTCTGCAAAGGGTGTGAGTATATACCGTATTGCAACGGCAACTGTCCTGCCCTTGCATATATATCACTTAAAGAAGATAACCACCCGAGCCCAGATGCATGTTTGAAGAGATTCCTTGAAGCAGGGGGTAAAGTACCGGAATGAAAGATGGTCACAAAAAAAAAAGTAGTGATGATTATCCTTTAACCAATATATATTTCTATCTTACAGGAGGATGTAACCTCCGCTGTCGTCATTGCTGGATAGCCCCCAAATACCAGCCTGAGGGGACGACCTATAGCTCTCTTGATTTTGACCTTTTCTGTTCCATAGTAGAGCAGGGCAAATCATTAGGGCTTGAAGGTGTAAAGCTGACAGGAGGAGAGCCGTTACTCCATCCGGACATTCACAGGATAATAAATTATATCAGAGGAGAGGATCTCTGCCTGACCATCGAGACAAACGGCACCCTCTGTACACCTGAACTTGCCGGAGAGATAAAAAAATGCAAAAAACCATCAATATCGGTCAGCCTTGACGGAGCAAACGCTGAGACCCACGAATATATAAGGGGTGTGGATGGATGCTTTGAGGCAGCCCTTCAGGGCATAAGAAATCTCTCCAAAGAAGGCTTGAAACCACAGCTGATAATGTCCATCATGAACCGTAATAAAGACCAGATAGAGAAAGTGGTAAGATTGGCTGAATCATTGGGGGCCGGCTCTATTAAATTCAATATTGTCCAGCCCACCGAAAGAGGAGTGAAGCTCCACGAGGCAGGAGATACTTTGAGTGTCGAGGAACTTATAGAACTGGGCAGACAGGTGGAGATGGAACTTTCAAAAAAAACGCCCTTGCGTCTTTTTTACTCCCACCCGCATGCGTTCAGGCCGCTTAGCCGCATGCTGGGAGATGATAGAGGAAGCTCTGGCGTCTGTGGAATATTTGAAAAAATAGGAGTGCTGTCGGATGGGTCATATGCCCTGTGCGGTATAGGGGAGAGTGTGAAAGATCTTACCTTTGGACACAGCGAGAAAGACTCTCTAGGGGAAATCTGGAAGAATACGGATGTTTTAAAACAAATCAGAGAGGGATTGCCTGAAAAGCTGGAAGGGATATGTGGAGATTGTCTTATGAAGGGAGTATGCTTGGGGAGCTGTTTAGCCCAGAACTATTACCAGACTAAGAATCTTTGGTCGCCGTTCTGGTATTGTGAAGAGGCAAGGAAGAAAGGACTTTTTCCGGAGCGCAGATTAATGGGTATGTCTAAAAAGCACGCAACGAAAAGATGAACAATTACAGGCTTAGTTTCTAATCTGTAGTTGTTTGCAATGCCTATAGTATAGCCAACCTCAAGGTTGGTGAAAGGAGGTGATTGTATGACGTGGGATTCCCCAAAATTAATCCCCCTTGACCAAGGACAGTACACGGATCCATGCAGCCAGGGAATGTTCTGGGCTGATCGTGGCTGCAACGGCGCAGGGAAATGATGGCACAGATGACCGGTGACTTGCGGGAATAAAGAATGGACGATAGACTGGGAAACGGTGCGAAAAGGTGATGCTTAAAGCGAGTTAAGCAAAAGCGTCTTTGAGTAGCTAGGTATCGAAGTAGTCTCCAAAACCGGCGAATAGTGAGTTGTGGCGATAAATATTAAGAGTTCCATTAAAATATGTTTACTCTAAATCCAAATGTATTTTTCACAAGGGGCGCAAAAAGAGCAACACTTTTTGATGGGAATACCAGCTCTATATATTGGTTAAGCGTTGCTGCATCGCGTTATCTATCAAACGTATTAGCAAGTAATTATGCGGGTAATGTTTCTCCGGACATCAAATATCTCCTGTCAGAATTATACAAGTTAGGTCTGGGTACTTACCTGCCGCCAGATAAATCTACCCGTCAACTCCATGAGCATTGTCTTGATAAGGTTCAACACAGCCTATCGCTTGTATATTATGAAATTACATCGGCATGCAATCTATCTTGTATCCATTGCTATGCAAATTGTTCAGCTGATTCGCCTGAAACAACGACGTCTCATCTTCATCACACCGAAGATGAGAATAATCTGCTAAAAGCCATTGCGTCTTCTGGAGTCAAAAGAATCCAATTTATAGGTGGTGAACCTTTTCTCCATTGGGATAGATTGCAGAGGCTCTGTTCCTTTGCGGTGCAGTATTTTGAGCAGGTGGAAATCTCTACTAATGGGACCTTATTGAATGATCGTAATATTATTTCATTCGTCAAGGCAAACAATATCAAACTATCCATTTCACTGTATTCTCATCATGCGCCCACGCATGATAGTATTACACGCTGCAAGGGCAGTCATGCTCTTACAATGAAAACACTGACCAAATTAAAAGAGGAGGGGGTAAACTTTTATATAGCTTTCGTCTTAATGGATCAAAACGAATCGCTCATGAACGAAACGATAGACTTCATTTGGCGTAATTTTGACCAGAAGGTTAGACCGAAGCCCCTCAGGTTAACTGGTCGGGCTGCTTCGGCAATTCAAAGTAGAAATTTATTGCAAAATAAGAGGATAACATTAAAAAACTTCGAAGATACTTTTGATGCGCAACAGTTTCTATATAACAGGTGTTTTCATAATTGTTACGGACGCGGAATTTATATTGCGAGTGACGGGAACGTTTATCCGTGTGTAATGGAAAGGCGGTTCTCGATTGGGAACATCAAAAAGAACGAATGGCTAGATATCCTCGGCAGTACCATTTTTAGTAATGTGATCAGACTTAATAAAGATAAAATTGACGGCTGTTGCAGTTGTGAGTTTAGATATTTATGCTTTGACTGTAGGCCGGACGCTTCAGGATTAAGCGACAATCTCCTAAGTAAACCTTGGAATTGCACATATTTGCCAGCAAAAGGTCAATGGAATAATAATGAAGAAGAGAAGTTAATTATGGAAATCTCAATTATTAAGCTTACTAAGGATTCACAAGCAGCATGAGGCTATCAGATGAGCAAAACATTCTCACTGTCGGGACTTAAATTTCAATTTTACAAACAACGCCTGAATGATCACCATATCTGCAAAAGACGTGAGATCTTGCTCCTCGAAACGAAGCCTTGGAATCTTGTGGACACGGCTCGTGATTTGTGTTTTACTATAGTTAATTTTATAAGAAAAGCTCGTTGGTTTTATGAGCAAGAGCCTGTTAATAAAAGACAAGACAGGCCTGAAGAAGTATATAAGGTATTGGATGAGATGGGCAACTGCATAATACGCAGTTGTTTGTAATGCCTATCACACAGTCAACTTCAAGGTTGATGAGGGGAGGTGATAAGATGAAGTGGATAAGCCCAAAACTAATCCGCCTTGATCCCGGTTTCATGCCAACGTCCTGCACCAACGGTATGTTGGCCGACAGCTGCTCTTCCGGGACATGATTCTGTGTCTTATTCTTGGCCGGAATTCTTTCTTTAACTGATGAACCTCGTTTTTGGATTACCCCCGTGCTGTAGACTGATCTGGTTTGGACGGGAGAGGTAGGGGGAAACTCAATTTTATGAGCAAGAGCCTGTTAATAAAAGACAAGACAGGCCTGAAGAAGTATATAAGGTATTGGATGAGATGGGCAACTGCATAATACGTAGTTGTTTGTAATGTCTATCACACAGTCAACTTCAAGGTTGGTGAGAGGAGGTGATAATATGAAATGGATAAGCCCAAAACTAACACCTCTCGTAGGACATGAGGGGAATTGGGGCGCCTGCGGACTCGGGGATGCACATTGCATGTGTAATCTTGGATAGGCGTTGGAGGCGGATACGGGCGGGGTGGAGAGCGTAGGCTACTGCATATTACGGGCCCAATGGTAGACAGTGTCTTGGTTTATCAGATGCTCAACTCTGAACTGGCAAAATTTCAGGCCGGGGTTGAGAAAGGGTCATCTACCGAATTGCAACTCATACAGGTCGTGATAAATACCTTTCGACTTCAAAAGCTCTTCATGCCTTCCCATTTCCGCTATCTCACCGTTGTGCATAACGATTATCTTATCAGCATATTTTATAGTCGATAATCTGTGGGCAATAATGATGGTTGTTCGGTTCTTTATCAGTTTTTTAATGGCGTCCCTGATGAGGATTTCAGTCTCGGTGTCCATGCTGGAAGTCGCCTCATCCAGGATTAATATCTTCGGATTGAATGCGAGTACCCTTGCAAAAGAGATAAGCTGCTTCTGGCCGAGGGAGAGGGTACTGCCTCTCTCATGCAACTCTTGCTTGTATCCGTTCGGGAGTTTTTTAATGAAAGTATCCGCGTTCGCATACTGTGCTGCCTCATAAACATTCTGCACCGACATTCCTTCCTCTCCTAGTCTGATATTGCGCTCGATATCTCCTGCAAAGAGAAAGGCATCTTGGAGGACCAGCCCAATATGCTTCCTCAGGAATGCCTTTTTCATGTGTCTTATATCTAAACCGTCGATAAGAATACACCCCCTCTGAATATCATAGAATCTCCCTATCAGATTGATTATGGATGTCTTGCCGGCGCCGGTCGCGCCGACAATTGCAACACTCTCACCTGGATCGAGGTGAAAATTTATCCCCTTCAGAACGGGACTTTCGGAATTATACGAAAACCATACATCACGGAATTCGATTTCTCCTTTGAGTTTGCGGGGTGATAAGGAATGAGCAGGATCTGGAATGTCTTCCGGGGTATCGAGAAGTTTGAATATCCTTTCGAGCGATGCTGTTGCAGATTGCATGATATTGTATTTTCCCGAGAGGTCCCTTACCGGCTGGAAAAATCTCTGGACATACTGGATAAAGGCTATGAGCACGCCGAGCTGAAAAGTGCCACTTATCGCCTCGCCTCCTCCATACCAGATGACAATCCCTATAGCCACCGCTGCCAGAAGGTCTATCGCGGGCGCATAAGCAGCAAAATATACGAGCGATTTCAGCTGCTCATCCCTGTTTGCCCTATTTATACTTTCGAACCTGCCAAAATTATCGTCCTCCCTGTTGAACACCTGTACCGTACTCATGCCAGAAACACTTTCCTGGATACAGGAATTGAGCTTTGACAAGCCGTCCCTTATGTTTCTGTATGCCTTCCTTGCCCTGTCTTTGTATAGTTTCGTCGCAACAAATACGGGGACAAGTACGGTCAATGTCATAAATGCAAGTCTCACGTCCAAAAAAAACATGGCAGTTGCAATGCTCACGAGCACAAGCACATCCCCGGCGGTTTCGACAATTCCCTGCGTGAGTATCTCATTCAGGATCTCAACGTCGTTCACAATGACTGTAACTACTTGTCCTGCGGGTGTATGGTTGAAGAAGGAAAGAGACATCCTCTGCAGATGAGCAAACAACCTTACCCTTATATCGTACATTATATTTTGCCCACAGCGCTGCATCGCATAAAACTTAATATATTGCAGACAAAAAGTAAGAAACAGGATGCCTATATACAGGGCAACAATTAAATTTAGGCCCTCCGGCCGGCCCGGCAGTATGTAACTGTCCACTGCGACCTTCACCAGATATGGACCGGTCAACTGAAGCAGCGAAATCGCCATGAGCAGGAGAAAGGAAAGACCCAGTTGTGTTGCATACGGCTTAAGGAATCCAGCCAATCTCCTCAGCAGCCGGGCATCATACGTCTTTCTCGTAGTCTCACTTTCCCGGATGTCAGTCGTCATGTTCTTCCTCTATGATCTCTTTCTCTGAGAGCAGCTGCTTTCTGTATATCCTGTTGTATGCTCCTCTTCTCGATATAAGTTCCTCGTGGGTGCCGATTTCCTCGATCCTGCCGTTTTTCATGACTGCAATGTTGTCCGCTGCCTTTACTGTCGAAATTCGGTGAGAGATCAAGATAATGGTTGTACCCCGGAGCGCTTGCCTGATATTTGCAAATACCCGTTCTTCGGTTGAGGCGTCCAAGTTCGAAAAGGCTTCGTCAAGGATCAGGACATTTGGCTTCTTGATTACAGCCCTTGCAAGCGCGACCCTCTGCTTCTGCCCCCCTGAGAGGGTCACCCCTCTTTCGCCGATAACGGTATCGAGGCCCTCTGGAAAACTCTCCAAATCCTTGTCCAGCCCAGCGATGCGCAGCGCTTCGTCGATCTCTTCCACCGTTGCGTTGCGTGTGCCGAAAGCGATATTTTCACGCACTGTCCAGGAGAATAAAAACGGTTCTTGGTCTACGTAACCGACGATCTCCCTCAAATGCCTGATAGGCATAATCTTTATGTCCGTTCCGTCTATAAAGATCGAACCAGCAGGGAAATCGTATATCCTCGGTATCAATCTTACAAGCGTGCTCTTGCCGCAACCCACAGGTCCTGTAATCGATAGGCTACTGCCGGAACTGATCTTTAGGTTGATATCCGAAATAACCTTACCTCCACCGTCATACGCAAAGGTGAGAGATCTGAATTCCACTTCACCCTTTAGGCTAGGCTTTCCTTTGTCAACAGAGGATGCTACAGTACTTAATTGTTCTTCACCAGACACGACATTGTCGCTGACCATCGGTATGACCGACAAAATTTTTTCGATCCTTTCCATCGAAACAAGTCCCCGCTGAGTAAGATTGATCATCCCTCCGATTGAGGCTATGGGCCATGCAAACATCGCTGCATATCCGTTGAAGGCCATGTAATCGCCAAGAGTCAAATGCCTCTGTATGACCTCTATGCCACCGATCCATAAAATAAGGACAGTAGTTATACCCATCGTCAAGACCATTAAAGGGGAAAAAGCGCCCGACACCTTGGCCATGGCCATTCTCCTTTCTGTTAAGCGCAGGTTGAGTTTTCTGAATCGTTTCAGTTCGTTGTCTTCCTGGGTATATGCCTGAATGACCCTTATCCCCGCGTAATCCTCCTGCACCATCGAAGACAGTTCCGACAACTGTTCCTGGATAGCGATGGATCGCTGCCTGATCTCACGAACGAAATTCATGACTATAAGAAAGCAAGCAATCATAGGCAGGAGAGATGCGAGCATAAGCTTGAGGCTTATTGCGGCCATCAGGACTAAGCATGACGGCACGATTATGAGGAAATCGACTATGATCACCAACCCGGAGCTTACGAAGTCCTTTACTGCTTGCATATCGTTCGTCGCTAGAGACATTATGTCCCCGGTCGATTTGTGCTGAAAGAAACCCCAATGAATCTTCTGCAAATGCTGGAAAAAATCGTTCATCAAATCGTATTCGACCTTCCGCGAAATGCCTACAAGGTGTTTTCTCAAAAAGAAGCGAGCTATCGCCTGAAGCGCGACAGAGGCTACTATAAGGACGGAGTAAATAACGATGGGGTTGTTTGCTTCTAAATGAATTGATGAAATCAGTTGCGGCAGACCGCCGACATTTCCGATATGGTCGATTGCAAGCTTGATCAGCCAGGGCGGCAATAAGCCGAAGATATCGGCCAGTATGACAGCAATAGCACCGGCGATTAATTCATATCGGTATCTATATATATACCTATACAGTTTGCCTAACGCGTTCATCAGTCGTCGTATTTGAAACGAAGAATAAGTACCGGTGACTGCTGAAAAGGTCTCGCAGACGTATCAGGGTGAATCTTCTCGGCAATCTTTTTAGGATAATGCTCTTCCGTGATGCCTTTCATGCTCTTCAGGGCTTCCTCCGTCTCTCTCAAACTCTATCTGCCTCTGTTTTGCCGCTTCTTCCTCTATTCTAAGCTGCTTTTTGAGATCTATTTGTAGTTGCTATTCAGCCTCCAATTGATACTGGCGCATTGACGTATTTTTAATCAATGTTTTGTGCTGAATGGATGGAGTATGTCATATCCTGTATAATAAGCAAGAAGGAATAGAAGAATAACAATCATAACGAATACCATCAATCCCCATCGGATAAAAAAAACAGGCTTCTTTTTTAAAATTATATCTAATTCAACTCTTGTTTTACTATTTTGACTCATACTTATATTCCCAGCTCCAGTTGATTTTTTACAAGATTATAATATGCTCCCTTACGAATTGTTAACTCATTATGAGTTCCTGTTTCAACGATCGTTCCTTTATCCAATACTATAATCTGATCGGCATTTCTCACTGTACTCAATCTGTGCGCAACGATAACAACAGTTCTGTTCTTGAAAAAGAGATTCATATTTTTCATTATAGTAAATTCATTACTTGCATCCAGGGAATTGGTTGCTTCGTCAAAAAATATGTATTCCGGATTTTTGTATACGGCTCTCGCTATCAATATCCGCTGTTTCTGTCCCTGGCTTAATCCGTGGCCTTCAGCTCCAATCTTGGTTTTATAACCTGATGGTAGAGATTCAATAAACTCATCTATGTTTGCGATTATGGCTGACTGTTTCAATTTGTTTTCATCAATAATCTCATCTTTCAAAGCAATATTATCTGCAATGGTATCTGAAAAAATATATCCATCCTGCATAACAAGTCCGCATTTTTTTCTCCATGAGCTGATCAAAATTTCCGTCATTGGAATATTGCCGATTATTATATCGCCGCATACAGGCCGATAAACGCCCAATAAAAGTTTTATAAGAGTTGTTTTGCCACTACCGCTTGTGCCTACGATTGCTGTTATTTTCTTATTTGGCAGAACAAGGGATACATTTTTTAAAACTTTTTCTGAATATGGACCTATATATTGAAAGGATACATTAGAGATAACGATATCTGCTTCTTGGGGGATATCTCCTATCTTAATTTCAGTGGTGTTTTCTTCGTTCTGCATAGTGTGAATTTCTTCAATCCGTTCAGAACTTATTTTAGCATCCTGGGCAGCAGCTATAAAATGCACCAATTGTTCAATCGGGCCGTTTAACTGCCCAAGAATAAACTGAATCGCGAGCATCATGCCTAAAGTAATACTGCCATTGATAACAGAAATAGCTGCAAAATATGTAATAACAATGTTTTGAGTTTCTTGTAATAATAAACAACCAGACTGCTGGTTTTGTGTTAACGATAAACTTTTCCTGCTGATGGAAAATAAACCATCCTGTATTTTTATCCAGTCTGTAATTTTTTTCTTTTCACAATTGTTGATCCGAATTTCCTGCATTCCCATAATTAACTGAATAATGGCACTCTGATTTTTTCCCATCTGCCTGAATTTGGAAAAATCTATTTCTCTTCGTTTAGTAAGAAATAGTTGTATCCATAATAAATACAAAATTGTGCCTGCTAAGAAAATACAAAATATTTGTAAACTATAGGTTACTAATACTATGCCGAAGATTATGATATTGATTATTGTAAGAAAGATGCTCAAAACTGTTGAGGTTATAAAAGATTCTACACGCTGATGGTCGTTAATGCGCTGTAAAGTATCTCCGATCATTTTTACGTCAAAAAATACAAGAGGGAGTTTAGTTAGTTTTACTAAAAAATCATATACAAGAGTAATGTTTATCGGAGTACTGATATAAAATAGAATCCAGCCTCTAATGAAATTAACAAAAACCCGGCTTACTACTAATATAAATAGCCCTGCTAAGATCATTTGTAAAAGAGTAACATCCTTCTTGTCGACTCCCTTATCAACAATCATCTGGATTAAGAATGGCAATATCAATTGAATGAGGCTGCCAAGGAGCATAGCTAAAAAAAGCTGGATTAATAATTGTTGATATGGTTTCAAATATGAAAATAAGAAAAGGAACCCCTTTTTAGATGTCGCGACTTCTTGCTTTGCATCAAATTCTTCGGCAGGTTCCAATAAAAGCGCATACCCTTCATCATCTTCAGCCGCCCAGTGAGATAAAAAATATTCTTTTTTATACCTGGCTTTTCCGTAGGCAGGATCAGCTACATAAATATGATCGTTTGTAATTTTATAAACAACGACAAAATGGTCATTATCCCAATGGACAATGCAAGGTAATTTTGCATCGCTTGCCAGATAATCCAGTGAAGCCATAACGCACTTTGCCTGCATTCCAATTGATTCGGCAGCGGCACAAAGACCAAGTAATGAAGTGCCTTCTCTTGATACATAACTCTTGTCCCTTAAATATTGAAAAGAGTATTTTTTGCCATAGTGTTTTGCTACCATCCGCAGGCATGCCGGACCGCAATCCATCGCGTCATATTGCTTATAAAATGGGAAATTGCTTTTAAAGCTCATTTATATCAATAACCTCAATAAAACATTTTCTGTTATTTCTGTAATCAAATATTTTTTCCAGAAGATCGGGGTGCTCTAAAGAAAGATGAATAAAACATAAAAAATTATAAGTTGCATGTAGCCGGAAAAAATCGCACTCTTTCTTTGTCGGATTGATAAAATGATTTTGAGCCATTCTGCTTGCCGCACATACGCTGCAAAAATTTACATTCCAGCAGCTTTTACACTCATTATTGTTAATTGCAGAATTGTATCGTTGATTTAAATCTATAAGTTTTTCAAAATCCAAACCGGAATCACAATGGCCAATAGGCATACAGTCATCTACTTTATGGCAGATCAAGAAATCGCCATTGGCAGAAACCATTAAATTGTCGAATCCCATAGGACAGGTAAGCAAAATCTGCAAAGAATTTTTCCCAACAGGATGATCATAGTTGAGTTTGGCAAAGGGAAATAGATTCGCAAAATCTTCCATTTTGCTGTGAGGATTCTTTGATTCTGCTAAAGCCTTCGTTTTAAAATCCATCAAACGTTTATTTAAAGAATTGCTGTAATCATCTAATGCAGAGTCCAAATTGGTGACAAAAGTCCCCACGTATTCAGCTGGGAAATGCTGACAGCGTAATGCCCCGATGTTGCGCGTAAAATCTATGCATCGATCATAATCATGCTTATCTGTATATACGCCAAAGATGGAAACTTGTTCTCGAAAATAGGTGTCATTGAATTTTTTAATTTTCAATAAATTTTGATGAGCTGTATTAAAGGTACCTTTACCATTTTTAAAAACCCGACATTTATCATTTTCTTCCGCTGGCCCGTCAAGACTAGCATACAAATTAACTTTGTTATCTACTAAAAAATTAAGTATTTCGTCATTCATTACTGATAAATTAGTATTTGAGGTAAAGCTAAGATCACTTACTTTAATAGAATATTTATTCCAGGGCAGATTTTTAAAATAGTCCGCGGTTTTCTTAATCAACTCAAAATTCAGGAAAGGCTCACCACCATACCATGATAAGCCTGGCGGAACAGTTCGCAATAATAATTTCTTTTTTGGTTTGGATAATTTTAGAAAAAATTCAGTATATCTTTTGAAATAATAGTTAATACCTCGATAAGCGTTTTCTTCACTCAAGTTATGCTTCGAATGTCTTTTATAATCTTTTGCTATCGTTCTTTTGCAATATACGCACCTGTAATTGCAGTCTTCGGTAACTTCTAAACAAAATTTTCTCAATAAAATGTTTTCATCATAATAATTTAATTGTTCTTTAATTGTATCTCTGTCCACAGGGGATATTTCAGCAGCAGGCCCTTTGATAAACACTCCGCCTTTTATTAACTCGGTGAATTTTGTGAAAAGTTTTTTAATGTATTTTGCGCTAAACTGTGCGGAATGTATTTTTATTATTTCATCTTCTGGTTTTTCGCGTAGAAAATCAATGAGCACGTCCATTTCTTCAGTGGATATGATAAAGGCAAAATGTGGTTTTGCATCATAAAGAAGAATTTCATTTCCATGACGGAAAAGTTTAATTAATGGATAATCTCTTTCAAAGAAGGATATGATATTATGTTTAATCAAATTATACTCGTTCGTAGTATCCATTTGAAAGTAACTCCTTTTTCATATTAACAAATGGTTGATCTGCCCATGTAATTTGGACACCGATATATGAGAAAATATACTATATGGAGGTGACTGACAAGAAGTAAATACGGTGAAGATTGTAAGAAGGAAGCCATGCGCCTAGTGTTTCACAAAAATTAAAGGACGCGGCGGGTGGCGGAAGAGATCGGGGTTAACCATTGGATATTGAAAGATTGGTTTCGGCGATCTATAAGCGAGAAAGAAGGCACTCTCAACTAAATTACGATTCGCCGTTGCTTTTTGAACAAAACTTCGTCAATGTAGCTTGAAAAGGTGTCCATTTTTTCGGAGCTAGATCAGACTGACAACACAAAGCCATTTCATACCCATATCCCCCGAAATCCCTTACGGGGAATATGGGTGTATGAACGAAAACTTAATATGCGGTAAACGTATTAAGATGTAAACGTACTAAGAGTCGTTGCAGCTTTTTCATTCTCCGTCTGACAAGAGCAACTACAGCTTTTACCGCCTTTGATTGAATTCGCGGTTTTTGCACTAATATCTGTGACCCGCTTTAATTGTTTTACTTTTTTTATTTTTTTCATTATTTTCCCCTCCTTTTTTTATTATCCGACCCCCAATTTTCAATTGCCTCAAGGGATCAGTTAAGAAACGCCATTAAATGAATTACTTTATTATATTATTGATAGAGCAAGTTTTAAAAAATGTCAACATGATTTTATACCATTGATTTTCTATCATTTTTTCTAATAGCTTGTTTTTACAGGTGACTGATTTTGGTTATAAATAGATTTGACATAGTCTACACTTTAGAGTAAAAATTAACCGAAACGTGTTCATGTCCTTAATTTAATTTATTTGGAGAAAGGAGGTGAAGATAAATGACAACAGCTAAAGATTTGGCCAGGTGCAAAATGCCAACGGAGGGCGCAGATTTATTTGAGTCCGGGAGTAATTATGATTACACCCAGCAGCGTCGTTGGGTAGGACAGGATGCATCCCTCATTAAGTGGTCTGCCAAGAGCGATACAGCTTTTGATGGCGAAAGTAAGGACCCTGACTGAGAAATGGACTGTGAGACCTAGAATCGCTCACTGTGATACTTTTTCACAGTGAGCGATTTGTGTTTTTATGTATCTCTGGTATCATCTGTCGATTAACTAAAAAAATCAGATTGTTCTTTGATTGAGGCATTTTATATTAAATGAAAAAACGTAGTCTGTTAATTGTTACAAATTCCTATGATACAACCGCCGATCTTTTGGTATTTCGGTTGGGAGCAGATAAAGTCTTCCGGTTCAATTATGATGTGTGGAACGACTATCGCTTTGAAATTACAACGAAAGATATTTTTATTGCCGATCCAAGTGGACGTGAGATCACAAGTGGGGATATAGCTAAAGTTTTATGGCGTAAACCATGGAGCCGACGCACCCACCGTCCTGCTTCTCGTACCAGTGAAGACCGTTACTATGATGGTGAGATGCTCTACGCTTTGCGTGAAATGGTAAATCTATTGTGGTTAGACGGCAAAGTTGTATTGGTTGAACCCTTTGCCGAGTTACATGCCGGCAAATTTATACAAATGCGAATTGCCGCAGCTTATTTCCAGGTGCCACAATACCAGTTCCGTCGGAACGCGCAAAGCATTTTCCCTGCAAATGATGAAATCGTGGTTAAGAGTCTGACGATGGAACCGGTGGGTGATGAAGATGCACGGGAATTACTTTTTACAACGAAGGTTGTGGACAGTTCACTATCTGCGGATTGTCCATGGATGATTCAGCATTATGTGCACGCTCAAAAGGATGTCACAGTGGCATTCGTCCATGACCGGTTATTCGCTTTTGAACTTGATCGAAAAGGATTTCTTGACCGGGTTACAGACTGGCGCGAATTACCTTCCGACTGGGAACAGGGCGATTGGCAACCACATCAATTACCGGATAATATAGCATCCGGGGTATTCGGTTTTATGAAAGAAATGGGACTCCATTTCGGCCGGCTGGATTTTTTATGGGGAAAGGATGGCTATTATTTTCTGGAAGTCAACACCAATGGCGAATGGGCCTGGCTTGATACCGAAGGGCGCTTTGGGCTGCTCCAGAAGGTTATTGAAGAAATTTCTCCGGATACAGCCATACATCCAATTCCTTTTCTTCGTTTCAACGCTGCAGATTAAGCGCAGGCTTGTGGCTACGTAGATATCAGATACTTCTTGCTCAAGATACATCTGCATTGAGAACTGCTCAGTCCTAAGTTTTTAACTTTAACACGAAAGAGAGAAATAAAGCGCTGGATCGTTATAGAAAAGATTTTCATATTCTCAAAGATTTGCTGTCTCTGCTCTGGAAAGAGTTAGGGGCTGGTTTACGTTTGAGTTTAATCCGGATTGTAATACTTGTCCTGGGGATAGCAGTCCTCAGCACAATTACTCCTGTATTTTTTAAATATCTCATCGACCGTTTGGTGGTTTCCCCGAGCGCGATTCCGGTTCTTCTAATTGGCGCGTACATCGGTGCTCAAAGTTTAGGCAAAATCGGAGGTGAACTTCGATGGCGCATTTACGGCCGAATCGAGCAGAGAATTCGGCGACGATTGGCGCTGCGCATATTCGATCATGTTCATACGCTCTCATTACGTTTTCATCTTGAACGGAAAACCGGCGCTCTCCAACAAGTCGTCGGAAACGGTCTTCTTGGTTATTGTCTCTTATTACAAAATGCATTGTATTGTGTAATTCCACTTATTTTCGAATTGGCGTTGATGGGTGCAGTAATTACTGCATTAGGCAAGCCTGTTTTTGTGGGTATCCTGATGGTAACTGCTATAATGTATATCGCTGTGACCATCCGAGGTATCAATAGACAACAAGAGCCGCAACGTGAAGCTGCCGTCGCTCAGGTTGACGCAGCCGGTGTCGTTGCTGATAGTTACCTCAATTACGAAACAATTAAATATTTCGGCTGTGAGCAGGTAATTCGTGACCGTCTGGATCAATCATTGAAGAGAAGTGAAGACGGCTGGATACGATATTACGGGCGCCGCACCACAACCGGCCTAACCCAAACAATGTGTCTGATGCTAGCATTATCAGCAACATTAGTTCTCGCGACGCTTGATGTGGCGGAAGGCACAATGACGGTGGGCGGGTTTGTGCTGGTGGTTTCCTATTTAATGCAATTATTGCATCCACTGGAATCATTTAGTTTCGCTTATCGTGAGATAAAAACCGGAATCACTTATATTGAACAGATGCTTGAGCTTATGAACGAACGGTCCGAAATCAAGGCGTTGCCGGGGGAGACAGCATTGCCGCCGGGAAACGGTGAAGTCGAGTTTAATAAGGTTCAATTCAACTATTATGTCAATTCCACTATTTTACATGATATCAGCTTTTGTATTCCCCCTGGCCGCACCTTGGCCATTGTCGGTCCTAGCGGTGCAGGCAAGTCGACCATCTCAAGGCTGTTATTTCGTTTCTATGATGTTACCGGAGGTCTTATTAAGATTGACGGTCATGCACTAAATGAAATGACTCTGGAAAGTATACGGGCGGCTATCGCTATCGTACCGCAGGATGTAGTATTGTTCAACGATACACTGGCGTTCAATATCGGTATTGCCAAGCCAAACTGCAGTTTCAAAGAAATTGAAGAAGCTGCAAAACTTGCCGGAATAGCCGACTTCATTACATCGCTACCCAAGGGTTACGACACGCTCGTGGGAGAACGGGGTCTTAAACTCTCCGGCGGTGAAAGACAGAGGATTGCAATTGCACGGGCGGTGCTTAAGCGCCCACGTATTTTCATATTTGATGAAGCAACGTCATCGTTGGATAGTATCACTGAACGTCTTATCAAGCAGAACATTGAAGACTTATCGCATAATACCACGACCTTGATTATCACTCATCGTCTGTCAACGATCGTAAATGCTGACGAGATCCTGGTATTGGTTGATGGCCGTGTGGTCGAACACGGAGACCACGATGTGCTATTGGCTCAAGACGGTGTCTATACGGCGATGTGGCGACGCCAGCAATCTGTGCCTTGTTGATAATATTTTCCACACATCACTACTCAAGAATCAATGTATTTCCTTGCAGTTTTTGTTGATAACCAGATCAATCCATAATTATACCATGTGCAAATGGCCCTATTTATAGGTAAATTCCCGCGAATAGCCAAATGGTTGTTTCCCACAAGAGAGATGTCCCGGGATTATTTTCCCTTAAACACCGCGTCTCTGCGCTCAATGAAGGACAGCAAACCTTCTTTCATGTCCTCGCTTTTCATAACCTCGGCAACATCCTGAAAAATGGTTGCTTTGACGGCTTCTTCACCCTGAAGGGCGGCCACACGGCAGGATTTCAAGGCACCTTGCACACCCAGCGGAGCGGCACTCGCCACGCGCCTGGCAAGTTCCAGGGCTTTGTCGAACTGCTGGCCCGGCTCGGTCAGATGCTGAACCAGTCCCAAACGGTAGGCCTCTGCCGCGCTTATTTCGTCACCGGTCAACATATAACGCATGGCGTTTCCCCAGCCTATTTCTTTAGGCAGCCTGAGTGTTGCGCCGCCGGAGGGGAAAAATCCACGGCGTACCTCCAGCATACCAAACCGGGTATCCGTAGCCGCCACGCGAATATCTGTATTGAGCATCATCTCAAAACCCCAGGTATAACAATAGCCTTGAACTGCCACGATGATGGGTTTGCGGCAGCGGGCATCGCTCATTATATAAAACGGGTCAATTTCATTCTCTTTGTCGAAAGGAAATCCTTTGCCGCTGTCAAACGTTCCCGCCCAGTCGGTTAATTCCAGACCGGAGGTAAAATGAGGGCCTATAGCATAAACAAGACCTACTCGTGCGTCGGCATCCGAATCCAGCTTGAAGTAGGCCTGAGACAGCTGATGATACATTTCCTGATTCATCGCGTTATATTTTTTGGGCCGGTTGATTTCAATAAACAGAATGTTTTCTTCGGTTCTAATATTAATCGTCATAGTCAATACCTCTCGTTGGTTACGATTTTACATCTGAAATATATGAAAAAGTAATAGTTTGTCAATGCAATAATGCTAACACAAATTTATACTAAATAATAAAATATGAATATAAACAACTTGTGATTAGTAGGATAATTGGTAATAATTGGTAGAAATATCTAACAATATGCCTTGAAATTGTTGCTCTTATAGTTTATTTAGATGGTACTTTTTAAGGAGGAGTTATGTCTGAAGAATTGATGAATACCAGGGAAGTAGCGCAGTATCTTGATATCCATGAAAAACAGGTTTATGGCCTGATTAAAATCGGACGAATTCCTTGTACAAGGGTTACAGGTAAATGGATATTTCCGAAAAAAATAATCGATGAATGGATCGAAACTAATACTAAGTCCGGCATGAAGCAGGCGCGGAAGAAGAGCTCTCAAATAAGCGGCGCCATTCTCGCTTCCGGAAGTAACGATCCGGTTATGGATATGCTTCTGACAGCTACAAAAAAATCTCATCCTGATTTTTATATTTTTTCGGCCAATACTGGCAGCATTAACGGCTTAAACACGCTAAATTTAGGATTAACCGACATTGCTTTATCTCATCTTTTTGATCCTGAAACCGGTCAATATAACATACCTTATTTATCTAAATACTTGCCCGACATCAATCCTGTGGTAGTTAATCTCTTTCATCGTGAATTGGGTTTTCTTGTTCAGCCGGATAAAGCTTCTCAGATTGAAGGATTTGAAAGTCTGACCAATAAAAAAATACGATTTGTTAATCGTCAGAGTGGTTCCGGAACGCGTCTGCTGTTGGACTATCATCTGCAGAAATTGGGAATTGCCACAGACCTTATTGATGGTTATGAAAAAGAAGTTTATACTCATTTTGAAGTTGGTCTTTCTATTATATCCGGTGAAGCACAAGTGGGAATAGCATCAGCGGCGATAGGAAAGTTTTTAGGCTTGGCGTTTAAGCCGATCACTTCTGAATGTTTTGATATGATCCTTGATCAATCTACTTTTTTTCAATCAGGTGTGCAGTCGTTTATCGAAACGCTGAAAACAGAAACATTTAGAAACCGTGTGGAAAAAATAGGCGGTTATGACTTTCGGGATTCCGGAAAAATCCTCTATTCGCAACAGTGATAGCGTCTTTAAAAAATTAAGAAAGGATTTACAGGCGATGAAAAAAAATATCGGTAAATGTTTAGTTTTATTTCTTTTGATTTTTCCGGGTATTGCGCTCGCGGCCCATGGGGATAAATTTATCTTGTTATCTAGCACTATCGGTCCGATTGATGCCGGTATTGTCGGCGCGCTGGAAGATCAATTTGAGAAGGAAACAGGAATCAGAGTCCGTCATGTCGGGGCGGGGACAGGAGCAACATTGGATATTGCCCGCAAAGGAAACGTTGATCTAATCATGGTTCATGCAAAATCGCTGGAAGAAAAATTTATTGCTGATGGTTTCGGCACAAAAAGAATTCCTCTTATGTACAATGATTTTGTTATCGTTGGGCCTGCTTCTGATCCGGCGGGCATCAAAGGATCAAAAACGGCAACGGAAGCATTAAAGAAAATTATGGAAAGTGGCTCTTTGTTTATCAGTCGTGGTGATAAATCAGGAACACACGTCGCGGAGATGGAGCTTTGGGGGAAGGCCGGATTAAAGCCTGCTGGTTTGTGGTATGCCGTTTACGAAAAGGGAGCTGAAGGAAATGTTCCCACGCTCAAATATACCGATCAGAAAGAAGCTTACACGGTGATTGATCGGGCGACTTATCTTTCGATAAAAGATCAAATCAAACTTTCCATTCTGGTCGAAGGCGATGAATCGCTGTTGAACTATATTTCATTGATACCGGTGAATCCCGCAAAATTTCCCAAAGTAAATAACAAAGATACTATGAAGTTTGTAAAATGGCTGACGTCGCCCAAAAAAGGACAGCTGATTATCAGGGATTTCGGCAAGGATAAATACGGTACAGCTCTCTTCTTCCCCAATTCTGAGGAATGGCAAAAAAATAAACAGAAAAAATAATAATACAACCGATAATAAAAGATAAGGAGAAAACTGATGAAAAGTATGAAAGCGTTTAACTTAACTATTTTTGTAATGGCACTGATTTTAGCGGCAAGTGTGATAAACGCACAGACCGCTCCCAAACAAAAAAATATTATTTTGGCGACAACCACCAGCACTCAGGATACGGGATTGCTCGATGTTTTGATTCCCATCTTTGAAAAACAAACTGATTACTTTGTAAAGACTATTGCCGTTGGTTCCGGCCAGGCTATGGCTATGGGACAAAAAGGCGAGGCTGATGTTCTGCTGGTTCATTCACCGGATGCGGAAATGAAGTTTGTTGCCGAAGGGCTTGGTGTGAACAGGCGGCTGGTGATGCATAATGATTTTATAATTGTCGGCCCCGGTGCCGATCAGGCAAAAATTAAGAATACAAAATCTGCAACTGAAGCTTTTAAAATGATTGCTGCAGCCGATGCATTGTTTGTCTCCCGGGGTGATAATTCGGGAACGCATTCCCAGGAAAAGAAATTATGGAAATCTGCCGGAATTAATCCGGAAGGGCAGAAATGGTATCAGCAGACAGGACTGGGCATGGGGCAGACATTGAATGTTGCCGCCGAGAAAAAAGGTTATACACTGGCTGACCGCGGCACCTATCTGGCGATGAAGAAAAACCTGGGCATGGATATTTTAGGGGAAGGCGATGCCGCCCTGTTGAATATCTATCATGTCATGGAAGTTAACGTTGCCAAATGGCCGAAAGTTAATGCTGCCGGGGCAAAGGCATTTGCCGATTTCATGTTATCCAAAAAAACTCAAAACATCATCAAAAGTTTTGGTGTGGATAAATACGGCTCTCCGTTGTTTTTCCCTGATGCCGGGAAAAAGGTGGAAGATTTAGGCAAATAATTCAGTGAAAGTTGTAGAGTTCGAAACGTGGATTTAATAGTTCAAGGGATAATAAAAGCTTTTGAGTTGATTGTCAGTTTTGATCCGGAAGTAATGGGAATCACCTTTCTATCTTTGGAGGTATCAGGTCTGGCAACACTCATCAGCCTGGTCATCGGCATTTCGATGGGAACGGTAATTGCTCTGACTAACTTTTCCGGAAAGCGGCTGGTTATCAGTCTGATCAATACCGGGATGGGCCTCCCGCCTGTGGTGGTTGGACTTTTTGTCACAATTATGATCTGGCGCAATGGTCCGCTGGGCTTTATGGAGATTCTGTACACGCCATACGCCATTATTATTGCTCAGGCCATAATAGCCACGCCTATTGTTATGGGCATATCACTGGCCGCTATTCAAAATCTTTCGCCCAACTTGCGTTTGCAGATCCTTTCGCTGGGAGCAAGCCGTTTGCAGATGGTGTGGGTATTGATCAAAGAAGCGCAGCTGCCGCTTTTAGCCGCGATTATGGCTGGTTTTGGTGGTGTGATTTCCGAAGTCGGTGCCTCGATTATGGTCGGTGGTAATATCAAGGGATATTCACGCGTGCTCACCACGGCCACAGTTATGGAAACCGGCAAAGGTAATTTCGATATCGCCATTGCTCTGGGCATTATCCTTTTGCTGCTTGCTTTCTTCGTTAATCTCCTGCTCACACAGATACAGCAAAGGCAGCATCCACGATGAAATCTGAATCTTTAATAAAAATCGAAAATATTGTTGTTCAGCGCGGCGATGTAACTGTATTGGATATAAATGAACTGAATGTCGAGCAGGGAAAAATCCTTGCCCTGATCGGACCCAACGGCGCGGGTAAGTCAACGCTTCTTTTAACACTGGCGGGTTTATTAAAACCAAGCCAGGGAAAACTTTATTATCAAGGTTTGCCGGTTGATAGTAGTGCCAGTCGAGCCAATATGCGCCGCAGCGTCTCTGTTGTTTTCCAGGAACCACTGTTGCTGAATACTTCCGTTTATAAGAATGTTTCTCTGGGCTTGCAATTCCGCCATCTTGGCAATGATGAAATTAAAAGAAATGTTGAAAACGCTCTGGATTATTTTGGCATTACGTCTCTTTCGAAAAGATCAGCCAAAACACTCTCCGGTGGAGAAGCCAAAAGAGTTTCTCTGGCGCGCGCTTTTGCCATAAAACCACGGTTAATACTAATGGACGAGGCTTTTAACTCGCTCGATCCTCCAACGCGGGAAGTGCTCATTGACGACCTTCGACATATTCTGGAAGAAACAAAAATCACCGCTGTGCTGGCTCTTCATGATCGTGAAGAGACATTACGCCTGGCGCAGGATGTAACCGTTATGGACGGCGGCAAAATTGTCCAATCGGGAACAACAGCTCAAATATTTAACCAGCCGGACTCCGAATTTGTGGCGAACTTTGTCGGCACGGAAACGATATTGGAAGGCGCTGTCAAAAGCAGCAATGCTGGATTGATGGAGATTTCCGTTGCCGGAAAAAGTATTGCGGCAGTGGGCGATTTCCTGCCGGGACAAAATGTTTACTGCTGCTTAAGGCCGGAAAATATTATTGTCTCCAAAGAGATGCCGGAAAAGATCAGTGCCCGTAATGTTTTTGAAGCAAAAGTTCAGAAGATAATTCGGCAGGGGTTTTTCTATAAACTGATGCTTGATTGCAGATTTCCTGTTGTTGCCTATATTACAATGCCCTCCTGTGAGGATTTAGGTATATGTGAAGGTTCTGTCATCTCTGCCTCTTTTAAAGCCACCGCTGTACACGTCATGAAGCGGGAATAATATTACAATAATATCGCCTTTGTCGTTGCGAGCAGACCTTTGGTCTGCGTGGCAATCCCTGTGTAAAATCTCTCTGTAAAAACCATTGGCATATTTTAAAAATTAGATTATAAATCTAATAATACCCTTTCGCTTTCAAAGGATAACGAGGCGGCAAGGAGGAGGCACCGGAAGCGTATTTTTACATACGCTGAGGAAGATAACGACGCAGCCAACAAAGTTAGCCAAAGAAAGCGAATTGGTATAACTAATCAGAAAGGAAGGTTAATAATATGATTGGAGAAAAAATCAGAAACGCGATGAATGAGCAGATCAAACATGAAATGGAATCCTTCTATATATATTTATCAATGGTCGCCTATTTCCACGCGCAAAACCTTGACGGTATGGCGCACTGGATGCGTTGTCAGGCGCATGAAGAAACGATCCACGCCATGAAATTTTTTGATCACATCCTCGACAGAGGCGGCCAGGTAACGCTCTTGGATTTAAAGCAGATCAAAACAACATGGAAGAAACCACTGGAGGCCTGGCAGGATGCCTATGAGCATGAAAAGTTTATTACCGGTAAGATAAATAGTCTAACAAAAATTTCCCGTGAAGAAAACGACTATACCTCAGAGCCGCTGCTTTCCTGGTTTTTAAATGAGCAGATTGAAGAAGAAAAAAATACGGAAAAAGTTTTTCGTGAACTGGCAATGGTAGAAACCTCCAAAGAAGGTATTTTGATGCTGGATCGGGAACTGGCCACACGTATCTTTGTAGCAGGATCACCGTTTGATCCGGCAGCCTATAATGTTGCCCCATGATACAGTTTGCGCGATCACGGGTATGAACCCCAAAGCAAGCTGTGGTGTATTATACCCTCCGCTGCGCGGGATTGTTCCCAATAGTATTTTAACTATTGGATAGTTCGTCCAACAAATTTCAGTGCGCTGCGCTTCTGAAATTTGGGACTCACTACGACTTACAAATTTCAATGCACCTATAGTGACCTTTAGGTTATTCATTTTTGAAATTTGAGTCTCACGATAAAGGAGTCCGGCTATTTTTAATTACGACCTATATCTGAAACAAATTCAAGATGGCCAAAAAGGCTTGAATCCCTTTTTGGATTATTTCGGGATAATTCTGACTGAATTGAAAGATGGTTATGTCCAATTCAGGATGCACGTGCGTCCGGAATATATGCAAGGGGCAAAAACAATGCAGGGCGGGCTTATTGTCGCGCTGGCTGACGAGGCGATTGCTCACGCGATGATGTCTAAATTAGCGCCGGATGAAGGTTTGACCACCGTTGAACTCAAGAGCAATTTTCTGGCGGGAGTGAGCAGCGGAGTGCTTATTGCCACTGCCACCGTCTTTAAAAAAGGACAAAGCCTGATTATCGGTGATTGCCTGGTAACAGATGATCAAGAAAAAAATATCTGCCGGGTTTCGGCAACGTTTCTGCTTTTAAAGAAAAAGTGAAGAGATAATAGAACATCATTTTGTCATTCCCCGGCTCGACCGGGGAATCCAGAAAATATGATTCTAGATGTTGCAGTTGAAGGGGCACACCATCGCTCACACAAAATGCATAAAAAATTAAAACAGAAATGGGGGGAATATGCCACTAAGTCAATCTTCGTCGATTAAATCTGAAGAACGTTCAATAGGCTCAATATTAGCAGATAAACGACCCCTTCGAGTACCCGCGTATCAAAGGAGTTTCTCTTGGACTAAAACTCAGATTGATGACTTATGGGAAGATATTCAGTCCATTCTGTACGATGGTCAAGAGCAATATTTCTTGGGCTCTATGGTTTTTATCCAGAAGGCTGACAATTCATTAGAAGTTGTTGACGGCCAACAAAGATTAGCTACAGTATCCCTTCTTTTAGCAGCTATTCGAGATGGGTTTGCAGCTATCGATGATAAATCACGTGCCCAGCATGTTGAGACTCATTATCTTTGCTCGCGTGATTTAAAAACTCTGGAGGCTGCCCCCAAACTCTCCCTCAATGAGACGGACAATGAGCTATATTGTCAAATAATAGATGCAAAAAAGCAATATGCCGAAATATCAGCAATTTCCCGAAATAAAGAACTGATGGAGAGTAATCGACTATTAGCCCGCACTTATGTCATGTTTTATGACCTCGTTAAAAAGGGATCTGCTAATTTTACAAATACTGTTTATCTCTCTACTATCGTGGAAGCAATAACAGATGACATTTCAGGCATTCAGATTATTACGAACAATGAAGATTCAGCATATGTTCTATTTGAAACTTTAAACGATAGGGGCATAGATCTTACACTTTCAGATATGTTGAAGAACTTCCTTTTTAGCAAAGCAGGGAGAAGAGGATTGAAGAGGCAAAAAGCAAATGGACTCAAATTGTGACGCTAATAGGTCAAGAGTACATGAAAACTTTTATCAGACACGAATGGATGAGCAAATATGGACAGACGAGAGAAAGAGAATTATATAAGAAAATTAAAGCTGAAGTTCGCAGTAATCCAAAAGCTATAGAGTACATAACAAATTTGCATGAAGCCGCCACTATCTACGATGCCATACGCAACCCCGATCACGAGATCTGGTCATCATTTGGCTCAAAGTGTCAACAACTCTTGGAGGATATCCTCTTACTGGGACCAATCCAGTGTTATCCTTTAATCCTCTCGACGTATTTTTCGAAGCCTAAAGAGTTATCGACGGTTTTGAACTGGATCACTAACCTTACCTTACGTTACAGTATCATTTGTGCCAAAGGAACTGGAAATCTTGAAACAGCGTATGCAAGGGCTAGCAGTGCCATGCGAAAGCCAGATTCCAAAATGAAGGATATAAAAGACTTACTTCTGAATATTTGGCCGAATGATGATGAATTTAAGAGTTCCTTTAAGGAAAAAACTCTCTCGACTCCGCGTATAATCAAATACTTATTTGCAAAGATGGAGGTCGCTACTTCAGAAGACAACAGCCTTATCCCAAATCCTGAAACACTTTCAGTTGAACACATTCTTCCCAAAAAGCCAGGAACTAAATGGTCCACTAACGTACGTTCTACCGAGTTTTTGAAAGAGCATATATCTAAAATTGGCAATTTGACAATTTTGACGGAGCCGATGAATCGCGATTGTGAAAGTAGGGAGTTCTCATTTAAAAAGGCTATTTACAAAGATTCAAGATACAAGCTTACAAAAGAATTATGCAAAATGTCAGATTGGTCTGAAACTGAAATAGAAAAACGTCAAGCGGATTTGGCAGAGTTAGCAGCATCTATATGGGTGATTTGATATAAGCGCATCGTAAAATTAACTAGCCTATGCAAAACGAAATTATCAATATTCTGCCCAATTCGGAAGACTATGTAATCGGGTTTGCCGATATGGGTGATCTGATCAAAGCTCATTATCCCTACCGGTATGCTGTGGTGATCGGGAAAAAGCTCGATGATTCGATTATTAACGAAATTAAAGATGGTCCGACCATGGTTTACTATGAATTATACAAATCCACCAATGACGAGCTCAATTTAATCACTGCGCAAATATCGCGGTATCTAGTACAAAATGGAATCCCCTGTGTTCAGATCAAATCCACCGTGCATGATAGCGAAGTTCCCGAAGGATACGCAAAAACTCTGCGGATGAACTTTTCACACAAAATGGCGGCGACCCGCGCTGGACTGGGCTGGATCGGGAAAACCGATTTGCTGGTAACAGAAAAATTCGGCCCGCGTATTCGTCTGGCAACAGTCCTCACCAATTACCGGTTTGAGAACTTAGGTATCCCCGTAACGGAAAGCCAATGTGGCAAGTGCAATATCTGCATGGAGGCATGCCCGGCACAGGCGGCAAGCGGCAAGTTATGGAATGTAGATATTGACCGCGACAAATTTTATGACGCCTTCAAATGCCGCGATATGTGCCGAAAGCTATCGCTGGAAAGACTCGACAAAAAAATCAGCCTCTGCGGCATTTGCGTTTGTGTCTGCCCGCAAGGTAAACGTGATGAATAAGAGAAAGAAGAAATGGCGCATCTGGGCGAAATAAACTGGGTAAAATAACTATACCTTATGCCATTTCTAAATCAAAGATGATATCGAGGCGGCAAGAAGGAGGCAACGCAGGTCACGCCGTGGCGTGATTGAAGAAGCCAATCCCGCCAGAGGCGGGACCAACAAAGATAGCGCTTTGATTTAGAATTGGAATTAATTCTCATAGCATCCATATCCTTATTGACTCTCGGTTATAAATTTGCTAAGTGACTGTTGTTTAAATACAAATATATTTTTAATATGGATGTTTCAATTGATTGATTTGCATACACATTCCATTTTCAGTGACGGCGACTTAATTCCCACGGAGTTGGCGCAGCGCGCCTATGCCGCCGGATATAAGACATTGGCCATTACCGATCACGCCGATCATTCCAATTTTGATTTCATTTTGCCCCGGATTATCAAGGTTTGTTTGAAGATATCGGAAAAAGGGAAAATACTGGCTCTGCCCGGTGTGGAATTAACGCATGTGGATCCTAGTGATATATCGTCGCTGGCCAATGATGCCAGAAAACTGGGAGCAAAGATTGTCATTGTGCATGGACAAACGTTGGTTGAGCCTGTGCCGCTCGGTACGAATCTGGCTGCGATAAACGCCGCAGTTGATATTCTTGCCCATCCGGGTTTTATAACCGAAGAAGAAGTGAAGCTTGCTGCCGCAAAAGGGGTCTATCTGGAGATTACCACCCGCAGGGGACATGCCTTTAGTAATGGACATGTCGCACAGATGGCCAGAAAATTTAAAGCGCAGCTTGTGCTCAATAACGATGCGCATACCCCCGGTGATTTTGTGAGCGGCAAAATGGCGACAAATATTGCCCGCGGCGCGGGTTTGACGGATGAAGAAATTGCGGTGATGTTTGAAAATTCGCAAAAGTTAGTGCAGAGGGCCTGTGTGTGAAGAAAAGTTCGACCTCAAGGCCGTTGAAAATATGCTTGCTGACCTATAGAGGCAATCCAACGTGCGGCGGTCAGGGTGTTTATATTAAGCATCTAAGCAAGGCATTGGTTGATATCGGCCATAGTGTGGATGTGATATCAGGTCCACCTTACCCGAATCTTGATCCCAAAGTAAAGTTACATAAACTGCCCAGCCTTGATCTCTACAATCCCGAACATCTGTTCCGTCCAAAAAGATTTAGTGATTTGGCTCGTCCGATCAACATGTATGAATTTTTGAATGTCTGCACCGGCAGCTTTCCAGAGCCTTTCACCTTCGGCGAGCGGGTTTATTCATACTTGAAGAAACACGGAAAGAATTACGACATCGTTCATGATAATCAGAGCCTTTCTTACGGAATAGGCAGGCTGGCCCAAAAGGTCATGCCGACCATAGTTACGATTCATCATCCCATCACTGTGGATCAGCAGGAAGATTATAAAGTGGCCAAAACATTGTTTCAAAAATACCGTGTTTTTCGCTGGTACTCATTTATTCGTATGCAAATGAAAGTGGCGCGCAAGTTTTCCCATATCGTGACTGTATCTGAATTTACCAAAAAAGATATTGCCAAAGAGTTTTCTCTGGATGAAAATATATTCCGCGTGGTTCATAATGGAATCAACAACGAGTATTTTTATCCGGTGCAAAATGGCCCGAGGCCGGAGAATTCCATTATCGTAACCAACAGCGCGGACACGCCGCTCAAGGGCCTCAATTTTCTTTTAGAGGCGGTTGCGCAAATTCGCAAAAAGCAACCTGTAAAGTTGACGGTAATTGGTCAGCCCAAGGAAAACGGCATCATTGAAAATCTGGTGGCCAAACTGGGCGTTAGTGACATTGTCCACTTTACCGGACGCATTGCTAATGAAGAATTTGCCGATTACTACGCCAAGGCTACGGTAGCCGTTGTTCCATCTTTGTATGAAGGTTTTGGCATACCGGCTGCGGAGGCAATGGCTTGCGGAGTTCCACTGATTACAACCAGCGGCGGCGCGCTGCCGGAAGTTGTAGGCAATGCGGGAATGATTGTGCCGCCTGCCGATACTTCCGCCTTAACCAAAGCTATAACACATTTATTAAATAACCCTGATGAGAGGGCAAAATATGCACAGGCTGGTTTAGAAAGAGTGAATTCAGTTTTCAGTTGGCCTAAAGCAGCGCAGGAAGTGGTTGAAGTTTATCGGGAGGCAATTAATGGTCACCGTAGACTTTCATGATCTGAAATTAAAACCGGGTAGCCTTGTTTTGGACGCCGGTTGCGGCAGTGGCAGACATTTGCGGGCGCTGGCAAAATTGCCGAATTTGAACATTATCGGTATAGACAGAAGTAACGCGGATTTGAATGATGCTATGACGGGCTTAAAAAACATGCCTGACGCCTTATCAGATAATTATCTCATTTCTCGTGCCGACATTAAAAATTTGCCTTTTGCTTCCGCTTCTTTTGATTGTGTTATTTGTTCGGAAGTATTAGAACATATTGAAGAACATGAAAATGCCCTGAAAGAATTAGTGCGCATCCTTAAGCCGCAGGGCGATCTTGTGGTCAGCGTGCCGCGATATTTTTCCGAAAAAATATGCTGGCTGATTTCTCCTGCTTATTCTAACGAAGAAGGCGGGCACATCCGCATTTATGAAAAGAAAAAGCTGCAAAAAATGTTGGCCAATCAAGGTATCAAATGCTGGAAAATTAATTACAAGCACGCTCTCCACGCGCCTTACTGGTGGCTGAAGTGTATGGTTGGTTTAAAAAACGAAAAGAATGTGTTCATTAGATATTATAAAAAATTTCTGGAATGGGATATAATGAGTAAGCCGCGATTCGTAAGAGTTATGGAAAGTATTTTAAATCCCTTTATAGGCAAAAGCATCGTGTTTTATCTAAAAAAAGGTTGATTATATTATGGACTATTTAAACCTTTCTTTAAGTGAAGAAATTAAACCGGTTGATGTTGAAAAAATCGCCGAGTTTATTGTTGCCATGCAAAAAGAGAGCGGCGAAATTCCCTGGTCGGTCGGTGGCAAGACTGATCCCTGGGATCATATCGAAAGCGCGATGGGCATGAGCATCGCCGGATTTTACACGGAAGCCGAGCGCGCGTATCAGTGGCTTGTTGCAACTCAGCTTGCCGACGGGAGTTGGTGGTCCGAAATAAAAGACGGAAAGATTATCAATTCAACAAAAGAAACAAATTTTGCGGCCTATATTGCCGTAGGTGTATTTCATCATTATCTCATCACAAAGAATATTGAATTCCTGAATTATATGTGGAGCAGTGTTTCCCGGGGTATCCAGTTCGCGATTAATTTGCAGGCTCCGGATGGTGAAATTTACTGGGCACGCAATTCAGCTGGCGTCATTGATAAAATGTCCCTTTTAACCGGTTGTAGCTCCATTTACATGAGCATTAAATGCGCGCTCGAAATCGCCAGGATTCTGGGTAAAAAAAGACCAAGCTGGCTCAAAGCAAAAGAGTCCTTGGGAAATGCGATAAAAAACCGGCCTGATCTTTTCAATATGATTAAATCCCGTTATTCCATGGATTGGTATTATCCGGTTTTATGCGGCGCTGTAAGCGGCGAGGAAGCAAAAAAACGCATCGACCATTTCTGGGATAAATTTGTTGTGCCGGATTGGGGAGTGCGCTGTGTCAATGACCGTCCCTGGGTGACAATGGCGGAAACATCGGAACTGATTTTAACGCTTACCGCAATTGAAGATTATTCCAGAGCGAAAGCGGTATTCAGCTGGCTTGGCGATAAAAGATTTGCCGACGGTTCTTATTGGATGGGCGTTACATTTCCCGATGGCATTATCTGGCCGGAAGAAAAAACAAGCTGGACGGCGGCGGCAGTTCTAATGGCGTGGGACGCGATAAACTCTGCAACACCCGCGGCAATTCTTTTTAATCATCAATATTGGCAAGAGCGATAATAATAATCTGTCGCAAAAAAACCTGCTCTTTCTACCGGTTATTAGTGAAACTCCAATTCCGAAAGCGCAGTAACCTAAAGGTCATCTGCGACGCAGCAGAATTGGTAAGTTGAACAATCCCGCGAAGCGGAGGGTATTATACCCGTGATTTTTTGTGATTACATTTTAAATAAATCATTTGGAAAAGAGAAGAGCATTGCAGAAGGATCATCGTCCATATTACATTAAGCGGTTAACCCATAAATTTGAAAAGTGGTATGCCGAGCACTACCTGGCTCCGCAATGTGAATATTTTGGCCGTAATATGGTTTTTATGAAGCCATGGTATATGGAAATATTCGGCTGGCCGGTCTCGATAGGTGATTACACAACATTGATTGCCACGACGGATAAACACCTCAGGCTTACATCCTGGATGGCCAATGGGAAGTCGGGTAAAGTTGAAATCGGCAAGCATTGTCTGATTTGCCCGGGCACAAGAATCATGTCAGCCACGGAAATTACGATTGGAGACGATTGCATGATAGCTCAAAATGCCTGTATTACCGATGCTGACTGGCATGATCTTTATGATCGCAGTCAACCGATTGGAAGTACAGAAGCTATCAGGATTGGCAATAATGTGTGGGTTGGCGATAGCGCGATAATCGGTAAAGGAGTTCATATCGGCGATAATGCCGTCATTGGGGCAGGCGCAATCGTGATGAAGGATATTCCCGCCAATGCTATTGCCGCTGGAAACCCCGCCTCTGTAATTAAGTACCTGGATGCGGACAAACCAATAATAACAAGATCGCAGTGGATGGCTGATCCCAAAAGGCTGGCCGAATATTTTGACACTGTCGAACGGATAATGCGGGAAGGAAATTCACTGCTTACGTGGTTTAGATCAATGCTGTTCCCGCGCAAAGGAGATTGAAGTTGCGCGTTGCTATTATTGCCGCACCATATCCACTGGAAGAATTCCCCTCACCGCCTTTAGGCATCGCTTATGTTGCCGCGTCATTCGAAGCGGCCGGCTGTGAGGTGCGCATTTTTGAGTACATTGTTTCTCACTATTCCAAAGAAAAACTTGCCGGTCAATTGGCTGACTTCCAACCTGACGCTGTGGGCGCAGGTTCCGTCACGATGAATTTTTATGACGCTCAGCAAATAATTCGTGATGTGAAAAGTTGTAATCCGGAAATTGTCACCATGATGGGCGGCCCACATGTATCCTTTACGGCGGAAGAAACTCTTCGAAATTATCCGGAAATAGATTTGATTTTTACTGGCGAGGCGGATGATACCATCAGTGAATTTGCTTCGCTTATAAAGCAGAAAAACAAATGGCGCAACATCCGCGGTATAGCTTATAGGCAGGATGATGAAATCGTCAATAACGGTAAAAGAGATTTCATTATGGATGTGGATCGCATACCAATGCCTGCGCGGCATTTGTTACCCATCTCCCGCTATCGGGCTCTTGGCTATCCTGTCAGCATGATTACAGGCCGTGGTTGTCCCCATTCATGTATTTTTTGTCTGGGACGGAAGATGGTCGGTTCAAAAGTGCGCCGCCGCAATCCTCAGCTGGTTTTGGATGAAATAGAGCAGATTATCAATTTAGGTTTCGAACGCATCAATATTGCCGATGATCTTTTTGCTTCCGATACACAGCGCGTAAAAGAAATATGCAATGGAATAAAGGAACGTAATTTAAAGTTTTCCTGGAGCGCCTTTGCCCGCGTGGATACTGTCAATCAGGAAATGTTTGATGCCATGGCTGCCGCAGGTTGCGATAGTATCAGTTTCGGCGTGGAATCGGGCAATCCGGAAATGCTCAAAAGAATCAGGAAGGGAATAACACGTAAGCAAGTTGTACAAGCTGTAAAGGTTTGTCAGCAGGCGGGCATGCTTGCCCACGCTTCTTTTATGGTCGGGCTGCCAGGTGAAACGAAAGAAACATTGAGTCAAACAGCCGCCTTCGCGGAGTCTTTGAATATAGTTTTCGGTTATCACTATTTAGCGCCTTTTCCCGGCACAACGTTGTGCGAGAAAGTGGGCGATTACGATCTGGAAATATTAACAAGGGATTGGTCAAAGTACGACGCCAATGACGCTATTGTGAAAACTTCAGCTTTACAACCACAGGATATACGCGATTTTGTCGCTTTGTATGAAGCGTCGATTAACGGGTTATGGCAGAAGATGCTGGACGGTTATGGCAAGGGCACAAATACGCCTCTGGATGATATGCGCGTGGAAGGTCACTGGCGGACGAAATTGACTTTTAAAATACTCAAAGATGACCTTATCGAGAAATACAGCTTTATTGAACAGGCTTTATTTGAAGGTTCTAAAGACAGAGCGCTAAAAGAACTAGGGCGCAGAATTACTGCCTGCACAAATGCTGAAGAACGCATTGTGGAAAACGCTCTGAGTGATTTTGCCGGCCGTGGTTATCTGAAGCTTGAAACTACAGAAAAAGGGTGTAACTGGGAGTGGTCCTGATTAATGCCACTTAAAATACCGGGATGTTGGTTTTCTCAGCGCAGAGAATGGTCGCGACCAATTTCCTGCTCTTTGCGTTTTAATATTCCCAGAGATTTACACAAAGGCATTTCCTCATAATGTTCTGAACCCACCGCTCTCCGGTAAACAAGATAAGGCGCTTGACCGCCCTTAGATGGATCGGGGAAAACATCATGGAATAAAAGATAGCCGCCGACAATTAAATGTTTTGACCAAATTTTATAATCGTTAAGAACTGATTCATAGGAATGACTGCCGTCAATGAAAATCAGGCTAAGTGGCGTTTGCCAAACGCGGCCCACTATTTCTGATCGGCCTATAACAGGAATTACTGCATTTTCCAGATCGAATTGCTCAATAGTTTTAAGAAAAAAGTGCAGAGTATCTATCTTTCCTGTTTCCGGATTCAGCAAGTCCGGGTCAAAATATTCCTGACCAGGTTGCTGTTCTTCAGAGCCGGTATGGTGATCAAGAGAAAAGAGGACCGATTTGTTTTCCTTGCAAGCAGCACCCAAGTATATTGCCGATTTGCCGCAATAACTGCCTATTTCCAGGCAGGGTGCAATCTTGCTTGCTACGTGCGCCAAACTAAAAAGTCGATCTGCTTCATCCTCATCCAAAAATCCTTTTATTTCCGAGGCTTTTGTTTTATTTATTTTCAAAGGAACTTCTCTCAACAAAGTATATTTGCTGTCTAATCAAGGGTATGAACCCCAAAGCAAGATTTGGGGTTCACCCTCCGCTTTGCGGGATAATTCGACCAGCAAGCTTCAGTCGCAGATGACCTTTAGGTTATGCACTTTGTTTCTGAAGCTTGGGTCTCATTACAATAGTCCCACTTAGCTTCGCACATGGGATAATTCAACTAGCAGATATTACCGCACTACGCTTGTAATATCTGAGTTTCATTAGTATTGGAGTTTCACAATAAACTGCCCCTGATCAAAAATCAAGAATATCATTAAAAAAATATTTCAGAAAATAAACATTTTGCTTGCGCATGACTATATGTAGTGGTACTATTCATCAAAGCCCCAATATATTGTGTATTATTGGGCAAAAAATAAATTTTGTTTTATAAAGCCGAGATGGGGGTATATGAACACAAAAATTAGAAAGAGAGACGGCCGCCTTGTAAAATTCAACGCGGAAAAAATCACCAATGCTATTGCCAAGGCCGGTACTGCCACTGGCGAATTTGAGCATACGGAAGCGCGCAAGCTGACCATCAAGGTTTTAAGTCTGGCAGAAAAGCTTTTTGACGGAAAAGTTTTATCCGTCGAGGAAATTCAGGATATTGTCGAAGAAGTTCTCCTGCAAACCTCTTATCGGAAAACAGCTAAATCCTACATAATATACCGTGATCAGCATTCCCGTCTCAGGGATATAGCCAATAAGATGGAGGTTGATCTGGTTGATCAGTATTTGAAAAAAGCTGATTGGAAAATAAATGAAAACAGTAATATGGATTATTCATTACAGGGTTTGAATAATTACATATCTTCAGAAGTCAGCAAAGTATACTGGCTCAATGAAATTTATTCGCCGGAAATTCGTAAGGCGCATACAGAAGGTGATTTCCATATTCATGATTTAAGTTTACTTTCCGTTTATTGTGTTGGCTGGGATTTGTATGATTTGCTTCTGCAAGGATTCCAGGGTGTATCCGGAAAGGTGGAAAGCAAGCCGGCCAAGCATTTACGCAGTGCTTTAGGTCAGGTGGTTAATTTCTTTTATACCTTGCAGGGAGAAGCAGCCGGTGCGCAGGCTTTCTCCAATTTTGATACTTTACTTGCCCCTTTCATCCGTTACGACGGTTTGACTATTAAAGAGATCAAACAGGCGCTGCAGGAATTTATTTTCAATATCAATGTGCCTACCCGCGTCGGTTTCCAGACGCCTTTTACAAATGTGACTCTGGATGTCACCGTTCCCAAGTATTATGCCGATCAGCATGTACTTATCGGTGGAAAACCGCAAAAAGAAACATATAAGGAATTCCAGGAAGAATTGGATCTCTTCAATAAGGCATTTTTACAGGTGATGGCGGAAGGCGATGCCAAAGGAAGAGTTTTTACATTCCCCATTCCCACATATAGCGTCACTAACAATTTTGACTGGGATAATCCCAATATGCAGGATTTATGGGAAATGACGGCAAAATACGGCGTGCCTTACTTCTCTAATTTTATCAATTCCGATATGAGTCCGGAAGACGCCCGCAGCATGTGCTGCAGGTTGCGGATTGATAATCGGGAATTGGAGATGAGAGGTGGTGGTCTTTTCGGCTCCAACCCTCTTACCGGCTCTATAGGTGTGATTACGATCAATATGCCGCGCGTTGGTTATTTGGCCAAATCCAAAAGAGATTTCCTGCAGCGGCTGGAAAAACTGATGGTATTGGCAAAAGAAAGTCTGGAAACAAAAAGAAAAGTTCTGGAGAAGTTTACCGAAGGCAATCTTTATCCTTACACTAAGTATTATTTGCGTCATGTGAAAGAAAGATTTAACGAATACTGGAAGAATCATTTTGCCACCATCGGACTGATCGGAATGAACGAAGCTTGTTTGAATTTATTGGGCAACAACATTGCATCGCCTGAAGGCCAGACCTTTACAAAAAACGTTCTTGATTTTATGAGAAATAAACTCCTCGAGTTTCAAAAGGAAACAGGTAATAACTATAATCTGGAATCAACTCCTGCCGAAGGAACTTCATATCGTTTAGCCAAAATAGATAAAGAAAAGTATGCCGATATTATTTGCGCCAGCGATGGTAAATTGAAAAATGCGGAACCTTTTTATACAAACTCGACACAGCTACCGGTTAATTATACCGACGATGTTTTTGAGGCGTTGGATTTGCAGGATGAAATTCAAACCAGATATACCGGCGGCACAGTGTTTCATACCTATGCCGGTGAACGGGTGGATGATCCCGGAGCGGTAAAATCCTTGATTCGAAAAATATGTTCGAATTATCATATGCCCTATATCACGTTTACACCTACCTTTAGCGTGTGTCCATCTCACGGATACATCAAAGGTGAGGTAGAGCATTGTCCGATCTGTACTGCGGCCTGTGAGGTTTATTCACGTGTTGTTGGTTATCTGCGTCCGGTCAAGCAATGGAACAAAGGTAAGCAGGAAGAATTCGATTCGCGGCAGGTTTTCAGATTTCAGTAACGCATAAACAATAAAGAAAAATACCGGAAAGCCCCGCCAATTCAGCGAGGCTTTAACTCTTAAGTACGGGTTTATATAGAGAAGTAAAAATGAAGATCGGTGGTTTGCAAAAAGTATCACTTATTGATTACCCGGGAGAGATTAGCAGTATTATTTTTTTACAGGGATGCAATTTTAAGTGTCCATATTGTCATAATCCGGAACTGGTCGATTCCAAATTATTCGGCCAGTGTATTGACGAAAAAGATGTTTTGGAATTCCTGAAAACGCGCATCGGAAAAATTGACGCAGTCACAATTACCGGTGGTGAACCAACTATTCAAAATGATTTAACACCTTTCATCAAGCGGATAAAAAAAATGGGTTTTGCCGTAAAACTTGATTCCAACGGCTCCAGGCCAGAAGTTATCCAAAAGCTTCTTAGTGAGAAGCTGCTCGATTTCATCGCCATGGATATTAAGGCGCCGCTGGCCAAATATGAGAAAATTGCCAGAGTGCCGCTCAAAACAGACTCGATCAAAGAAAGCATCAAGATTATTTTGAAATCAAAGATTCCGTATGAATTCCGCACAACTGTGGTAAAATCTCTTATTGCGGAGAGTGACATTCTAAAAATTGCCAAGTTGATATCCGGTGCCAGTCGCTATACTCTGCAGAAATTTGTGCCGGTAAAAACATTGGACAAAAAGTATCTAAAAGCAAAACCATTTTCAGATAATGAATTGGAAAAAATAAGAAAACGTCTGGAAAAAGAAATACCAATTGTAAAAGTCAGATAATTTTAAATTAGATTGGAATTGTTTACCATGAGCCAAAATGAAGAAAATAAATGTGACACTTCTGCCCACCATGATCATATCAAAAATTTGATCAAAATTGGTGTGGCACTATCCGGCGAAAAAAATATTGAACACCTTCTGGAAATGATTCTGGATGAGGCGCGCAAATTTACCAGTGCTGATGGTGGAACTCTCTATATAATGTCCGACGATGAAACCGAACTTCTTTTTGCCATTATCCAAAATGATTCGCTGGGTGTGCGCATGGGTGGCACCGGCGGAAAAATAACCTGGCCTGCCGTGAAATTGAAAAACGCGGATAGCTCTCCTAACTACTCCAATGTCTCCGCATACGTTGCTATTTCAGGTGAGGCGGTGAATATTGCGGATGTCTATAATGCTCATGGTTTTAATTTTGAGGGAACAAAAAAGTTCGATCAGGATAGCGGCTACCGTTCCCAGTCAATGCTGGTTGTTCCGATGCGCGACCATGAAAACGAAATTATCGGTGTGTTGCAGCTTTTAAACGCGAAGGATCAGGCAACCGGAGTCGTTGTAAACTTTTCATTGGAATCTCAGGAGATAACTTTATCCTTAGCCTCGCAAGCGGCGGTAGCGCTGACCAATAATCGCCTGATTCAAGATCTGGAAAATTTACTGGAATCATTTATTCAAACAATTGCCACAGCCATTGATGAAAAGTCACCTTATACCGGAGGCCATGTCCGCCGTGTTGCAGGGTTGACAATGACTATAGCCAATAAAATAAACGAAAAAAAACAGGGGCCATTTGCATCTGTCACATTTTCCGAAGATCAAATGCGGGAGTTACGCATGGCTGCCTGGTTGCATGATGTGGGCAAGATTACCACTCCGGAACATGTTGTCGATAAATCTACAAAACTCGAAAAGGTTTATGACCGTATTTCGGATGTAAAAACGCGTTTTGAGTTGCTCAAACGGGAATATCAACTGGCAATTAAGGAAACCAAAAACAATAAAGCAGGTAATTCACCCGAAAAAATGGAAAGGGAAATAAAAACACTGGATGAAGAATACCAGTTTCTGGTTCAAGTTAATCGTGGCAGCGAATTTATCAAAGATGAAATGATTGAGAGGATTAAAAAGATTGGCAAAAGAAAGTGGAGTGCTAACAGTCAAACATTGCCACTTTTGACTGAAGATGAAATTTATAATTTAAGCGTTCGTCACGGTACGCTCAATGATGAAGAAAGAAACATAATCAATAACCACGCTGCTGTATCGTATAAGATGCTCTCGGGGCTTCCCTTCCCGAAAAAGATGCGCCATATCGCCGATTATGCCGCCGCTCACCATGAAAAACTTGATGGTACCGGTTATCCGCTGGGGCTTACAGCTGATCAACTCTTCCTGCAATCACGCATTATTGCCATTGCCGATATATTTGAGGCTCTCACAGCCAAAGACAGACCTTATAAGAAAGGCAAGACTGTTGCTGAAGCCCTGAAAATTATGGAGGTGATGGTTAAAGATCAGCACATTGACTCGGATTTATTCGAGTTGTTTATTCAAGAAAAAATCTATGAAGATTATGCCAGACGGGAGTTGGCACCACAATAAGCTGCTAAATATAATACTTATTTTTTAGCGCCGTTTGTGGTAGAACTTTTGCAATAATTATGAACAGACGTAACTATAATAAAATTATTTCTCTGATATTGTTATTTTCCCTGATGCTTTGGGGTTGTGCAGTAGGGCAGGGACAAAAGACAGCCAATGACGACCTTACTGCTGTTAAACTTGAGGCGGGAAAGACAAACAAGGAAGATACTTTGAAAATCCTGGGTGCGCCCGGTCGGACTATCAAAATGGAAAGCAATCATGAAATCTGGATTTATAATTACATACAAATTTCCGGCCTGCATGTTCCTTTTGCCGACAATGAAATGGAGAATAGCACTCTATACGTAAGTTTCAGTGGTGATCTTGTGGAAAGAACTTTTCGGCGCGTTAATAAAACAGGATTGTAGCCACAGGCGGTTTAAAGAAAATCAATCGTTTTTTGTTTCATTGCCCGTAGCAGCTTTATAATAAGCTTTCGCCTTCATGCAGGCTGAAAACTCTTTTTGAAATATCTGATCAATTGCCGATATCTTGGTTTCGGCATTTTCTTTGGCCTGAATTTCTGCTTTTCTGCCCTCGATAATATTCAAAGCCTTTTCTTCACATTCCGATTTATCGGCCATTATTTGCTTTTCATCTTTGATCGACAGATGATACCAGCCAAACACGCCGATTACCGCAGGAATACAGCTTGCTGCAATCAGTGACGCAAGTAGCATGAAAAGAAAGAAAAGACGCTTCAAATTATCCGCCTTTTATCACGGGTATGAATCCCAAAGCAAGCTGCGGGGTATTATACCCTCAATATAGTCCCACTTAGCTTCGCACGTGGGATAATTCAACTTACATATATTACTGCACTGTGTTTGTAATATCTGAGTTTCATTAGAATTGGAGTTTCACAATAAAATATTACCGCGATAAATACGCTAAAAATGAAGATATTGCAAGCACAAGAGTATCAAGATCGTTTCATTAACTTTTGTTAAATCAACGCCAGACTATCCGCCACAGCCATGCCTGCCAGCGTGGGACGCAAAAAACCGTCTTTAATTTCCATAAGATTATTTTTTATCAGAGAGCCGATAATAGATTTTTTATCCTCGAGCAAATCAGTGGCATATTTTGTTTTATAGAGATTCAGATCAATGCCTGTATGAGTGCGTAAAGCTAAGAACAATGCTTCAAACTGCAATTGCGCAGGCGAAAGGTTTTCCGTATCTTCCACAGGCACTTTGTCTTGAAAAATATCTTTTATATAGCGTGTGACAGCAGATTTGTTCCACCAGCGCTTATTTCTTAGAAAAGAATGGGCAGCAGGCCCTATTCCCAAATAAGGCGTATGCTGCCAGTATTTCATGTTGTGTTTTGATTTTAAGCATTCCTCACGGGCAAAGTTGGAAACTTCGTAGTGAAGATAACCTGCGTTCTCCAGGATTTCAGCGGTGGTAAAAAAATATTTTGCCTGTTGCTCGGTTGACGGCAGTTTTATACCTTGCTCTTGATATGTCGAATAAAGAGGCGTTTTATGCGTAAGAGATAACTGATAGCAGGAAATATGTTCAGGCTTAAGTGTTATAGCCTTTTGCAATGTTCTTTCCCACGATTTAAGATTCTGATGCTGCACACCGTAAATGAGATCCAGTCCGATATTGGAAAAACCTGCGTTTCGCGCAGCTTTCATTGATGCCAGAGCATCATTTGCCGAATGCCTGCGGCCAAGAAATTTTAAGAGTTGATCGTCGAACGATTGTATGCCGATGTTTAACCGGTTAATACCCATTAAGCGTAAAGCTCGAAAATATTCTAAAGACACGTCCCCCGGATTTACTTCTATGGTGATTTCTGCATGAGGATCAATTCTGTAAAATTTACTAACAGTCTTTAAAATTGTTTCAAGTTGTTGTGGGGTCAGAAGGGAAGGTGTACCGCCGCCAAGATAAACCGTATCAAAAGATTTAAAAAGCTTACTGTAGAACTTCATTTCTTTATTTAGCGCATTAATGAAGTCGGGAATCAGATTTAGTGACTTAATTGAATAAAAGCTGCAATAGCCGCATTTGTTTTTGCAAAAAGGAATGTGAATATATAGCCCTGCTTGCTCATTTTTCATAATTGTAATTCGCAATAAAAATTATTCTGTTTCATATTCAAGATGATAGCAAGGCGGCAAGGAGGAGGCGACGATGCGTATTATACCATACGTTGAGAAAGCCGACGACGCAGCCAACACAGCTAGCGCTTGAAGAGGAAATAGAATGCCTAATCGGTATCTGATTTCAATACCGCCAGAAACGCACTCTGCGGAATGCTCACCTGACCGATCATCTTCATCCGTTTCTTTCCGGCTTTTTGCTTTTCGAGCAATTTTCTTTTGCGGGTGATATCACCGCCATAGCATTTTGCAGTAACGTCTTTGCGAAACGCGCTGATTGTACTGCGGGCGATAATTTCCGAACCAATAGCGCCCTGAATAGCAATCTTGAACATCTGGCGCGGTATCTCTTCTTTGAGCCGGTCGCAGGCGTTCAACCCTCGGGAGCGCGCCCGGTCACGGTGTACAATTTGCGACAGAGCGTCAACCTTTTCACCGTTCACCAGAATATCCATCAAGACCAGAGTGCTTTCGCGGTAATCAATGATGTCGTAGTCGAAGGATCCATAACCCTGAGTCACGGATTTGAAACGGTCGTAAAAGTCAAAAATGACTTCCGCCAGAGGCATCTCATAGGATAACTCCACGCGCCCCGGCCCGGTGTAATTCATGATGGAATTGGTGCCACGCTTTTCCATGCAAAGCTTCATAACGGCGCCAAGATAGCGTTCAGGAAGCATCATGGCCGCGCGGATATATGGTTCTTCGCCTTTGGCAATTTCCGCGGGATCAGGATAGTGCGCGGGATTATCCACATAAATAACTTTGTTGTCTTTGAGCGTGAAACGGTAGCGGACACTGGGAACGGACAGGATAATCGAAAGATCATATTCTCTCTCCAACCTCTCCTGCACAATATCCAGATGAAGAAGACCAAGAAAGCCGCAGCGGAATCCCTGACCAAGTGCAACGGAAGAATCTTTTTCGTAAATAAACGAGGCGTCGTTTAGTTTATACTTCTCCAGCGAATCGGCCAGGTCCTGGTAATCATCAGAAGCAATTGGATAAATAGAGGCAAAGACAACCGGTTTAACTTCCTTAAAGCCCGGCAGGGGCTGACGGCATGGCCTGTCCTGCAAGGTAATTGTGTCGCCCGTGCGGACATCGGCGACGGTTTTCACACCGGCGATAATGTAACCGACATCTCCGGCGGATAACTTTTCACGCTTGGTGCGGGTGAGCAGAAAATGGCCGACTTCTTCTACTTTGTAAGTAGTTCCATTGAACATGAATTTGATGATATCGCCGCTTTTAACTGTTCCTTCGAACACGCGACAGTGAATAATTGTGCCGCGGAAAGAATCGTAATGCGCGTCAAAAATCAAAGCCGCCAGTGGATTTTCGGCATCCCCCTTAGGCGCTGGAATCCGCTCAACAATTGCTTCCAGAATTTCTTCTATTCCGATACCTTCCTTAGCCGAGCATTTTATATGGGTATCCGGATCAAGGCCAAGTTCCGAATCAATTTCCTCCAGCACACGGTCAATGTCGGCGGAGGGAAGATCGATCTTGTTAATAATCGGTATAATTTCCAGATTATGTTCCAGCGCCAGATAAAGATTAGCCAGCGTTTGCGCCTGAACGCCCTGGGCTGCATCTACCAAAAGCAAAACGCCTTCACACGAAGCCAGAGAGCGGGATACTTCATAAGAAAAATCAACGTGGCCCGGAGTGTCAATTAAATTAAGGATGTAATCTTTACCGTCATGAGCATGGTAGGGAAGGGAGATGGCATTACTTTTTATGGTAATGCCGCGCTCTCTTTCAATATCCATATTATCCAAAATCTGGTCCTGAAAATTTCTTTCGTTGCAGACACCGGTAAATTGAATTAACCGGTCGGCAAGGGTTGATTTGCCGTGGTCTATATGGGCGATAATGCTGAAGTTTCTAATATTTTCCATAATTTTCTACTGATTCTAATACCATTTCGATTTCAAAGGATAACTAGGCGGTAAGGAGGAGGCGCCGGAGGCGTATTGTACATACGTTGAGGAAGCCTACGACAATGCCAACAAAGTTAGCCAAACACCGGGAGCGCTTCCCGCAAGGGGAGCGCACAGTAACTTAATTTTACCTTACCGGTAATTACCACCTGCAAGGTGGTAACTTACAAGCGAATTGGGATGAAGATGAAAAAGCCCTCCATTACATCCGGGGGGGCTTTTATCATAAATTTTCCTGACGAATTAAGTAAGTTTCTTTAAAATTGCTTCCGATACTTCTTTTACACCAACGCTGCCATCAACGGTCACAATCTTTGTTCTTTCTTTAAAGTAGTTAACCGCGGCCAGTGTGCCGGTTTTTGTATCATAGTAAATGCCATGGCGTTTATCGATGGCCGCACTATCCTGATCATCGGCGCGTGTTGAAAGATCCTCACAGGCACAGACACGGCAAACCATCTTCCCATTGTGTTCATGAGGTTTAATCGCTTCGATGTAGATATTGTTGGGATGGTTATTATCCACCTTGCACAGGCGGCGTCCCATAATTCGTTTCTTTGCCGTTTCACGGTCAAGATCAATTTCAATAACGTAGTCAAGTTTGATTTTTTCTTTTTCCAAAGCTTTCCAGAGCGCTTCAGCCTGAGCCAGGTTACGGGGGAAACCGTCCAGCAGCCAGCCTTTTTTACAATCATCTTCTTTCAGACGATCAAGAATCATGGGAATGGTAATATCATCAGGTACAAGTTCGCCACGATCGATAAATGCTTTTGCTTTTTCTCCCAGCGGTGTTTTTTTTGAAATATTCTGACGGAAAATAACGCCTGTTTCAATATGGGACACGCTATATTTCTTTTGTATTACAGCGCCTTGGGTTCCTTTGCCGCTGCCGTTGGGGCCAAAAATTAAAATGTTCACTTTGAGACTCCTTTCCAAAATAATTAAAGTGAAAGTCTTATAATGTATTGTTTGTTTTTTCGCAATGATAAAAGAATGATCCTGAATATGCTGAAGCGAAAAACAATCTTGATCTGGTTTTAAGCATGAAGAAGTAAATCTGAGATATTATCTGAATTAAACAAGAAGAATTGATTCATAACTTTGATTTTTTGACTGACTGTTTGGTTGGTTCGCTTTCCCATTCTTTAATTGCCTTATTAATGGTTTCGGCGCGCTCCGAACTTGCCGAAAAATATTTAAGAGCTTCTTTAAAATGGAAGAGAGAACTGTCCTTTTTTTTCGTTTTTTTAAAATATAAACCGAAATAGTAGTGTGATTCACCTTGATTGTTAAGTTTGCCGTAAGCCATGGCTATATGATAATTTATGTCAACATCATCGAGTGTTCTGTTTTCTAATTTTAAAAAGTTCTCAAGCGCTTTTTGATAATTGTCGAGAGCAAAATAAGTTTTACCCAAAGCCAAAATCACTTCATCGTTATTCGTATCGGAATTGGCAGCACGCTGAAGATAGTTTAGCGCAATATCTGCTTTACCCATTTTTAAGTAAATTAACCCGATATTTTTTAAAATGTCCACATCGCTGGATGATAAAATTAGAGCTTTTTGAAAATGCTCAAGGGCCAAACTTGTTTGACCAAGCTTATCTTCGGTTAAGGCCAGAGCATAGAGCACATCAACATCTCTGGGATTCTTGATTAAGGCTTCTTTCAGTTGTCTTTGCCGCGCATCTAAATCAGTTTCACTCAATGAAATCAATGTTTGCATTCTCTTTAAATTACCAACGATATTTTTTACCCCTGTCTGGTGATACGTGGTTAGAATAAGACCATCCAAATAGAAAATGCGTTGATCAGTACCGGGGTGGGTCATCAGATAGGAAGGCATAGTTTTGGATATGAACTCATGTTGTTTCATTATCTTGAGAAAATCAACCATCGCCCCGGGATAGTAACCAGCACTGACAAGGTAGGTTATACCCAACCGGTCTGCTTCTTCTTCATGCTCACGCATATATTTAAGAGTCATGCTGCTGGAACCGGCAACAGCAAAAGCGGCAATAGCCGCAGTAGCTTCACCGCCACCTCCGAGGAAAGCTCCGGCAATAATCGCGGCTAATGTGGCGATATTTAATTTTTGTGACTTTTCGATAATACTGGCAACATGACGGGCATTGGCATGGCCTATTTCGTGGGCAATGACCCCTGCTAACTCACCTTCGTTTTCTGCAACATTAATTAAGCCTTTATTGATATATATATAACCGCCGGGTGTCGCAAAAGCGTTAATTGCGTTACTGTTCACAATAGAAAAATGAAACTCAAAGGGAGCTTTTTTACTTTGCGCGAGAATTAAATTGCCGATTTGATTTATATAGTCATTAAGCCGTTTATTTTCCAAGAGGAAGTGATTTTTTTCCAGTTTGTCGTAAAATTCTTTGCCCAGTTTCCTTTCATCATTAATAGTGAATTCAGCTAAGCAGTTGCTTGTTCGAAAAAAGATGAGTAAGAATAAAACGGCAAAAGAAATGTATTGATTTTGAAGAAGTTTACGCATATTCAACTATCTCATTAGATGAGAATTTTTACAATCCTACATTCTTTATAATTTTATGGCAAGTATTCCTTTTGACGCTGCCGGATGAGGTGAGTTTTTAGCAGCATGGAAAAGAAAAAAATCATAACTATAGACGGACCAGCTGGTGCCGGTAAAAGCACCGTAAGTAAAGCATTGGCTAAGAAATTAGGTTATATCTATCTGGACACAGGTGCTCTTTATCGGGCATTAGCCCACAAAGCGCTAAAAGTTAAAATATCTCTGGAAGATACATCCGCATTAGCTAAGCTGTGCTTCAACACTAAAGTGTCTTTAAAAAATACTGACGGCAAAATGGTAGTCTTCGTCGATGGGGAAGATGTTGGTGATAAAATCCGTACCGAAGAGGTGGGGTTAGCAGCGTCCAAAATATCCGCTTTTACTGTTGTTCGTGAGAGCTTGCTTAATCTGCAGAGGGAAGCAGGTTTGCAGGGAGGTATTGTGGCGGAGGGCAGAGATATGGGCTCGATAGTTTTTCCGAATGCCGATTACAAATTTTACCTCGATGCCAATGTTGAAGAAAGAATAAAAAGAAGATACAATGAATTGTTAACAGATGGTGCCGGTGTTGAATATCAAGCAATACAAAAAGATATGATAGCCAGGGACTATCAGGATTCGAAACGAAAAATTTCGCCATTGAAAACATCGGCTGACGCTATAATAATTGATTCGACAGGTTTGTTTGCGGAGGACGTAGTAGAAAAAATTATTCAACACATTTCATGCCATTTCGATTTCAAAGGATAACGAGGCGGCAAGGAGGAGGCTCCGGAGGCGTATTGTTGATACGCTGAGGAAGCTGATGATGCGGCCAACAAAGTTAGCCAAAGAAAGCGAATTGATATCAGCAAAAAGTGGTGGGGATAGGCCTAATCATTAGGAAAAACGCAAGTGATTTAACTTGCTATTTGATTTTCAGTATGTTACGGAATCGCGATTAAAGGGATTCATAAAAGGGGGTATTAGTTTAATGGTTAACAATAACAACTCAAACTTAACAAAAGAAAAGGAGGTTGATGTAAACTCCTCTGCAAAAAAAGCAGCAATTCAGTCGTCACAACCTAAAGAAACTGATCTTGGTTTCAAAGAGCTATACGAGCAGAGCCTTAACCAACTGCAATATGGAGATATAGCTAAAGGTAAAGTAGTGCAAATCACACCGGACATAGTCATGGTTGATGTCGGCTGGAAAACAGAAGGTTTTATTCCGATAAAAGAACTGCAAGACGCCCAGGGAAATATTAGTATTTCTGTTGGTGATGATATAGAAGTTTTCATTGATAAGAGAGATTCAGATGGTAACCTGGTTTTATCACGGGACAAAGCAGCCAAGCTCAAAGTTTGGGATGATATTAAAAATGCGTGTGAAAATAATCTCATCATGAAAGGCACTGTTATTGAAAAAGTTAAAGGTGGCCTTTCTGTTGATATAGGTGTTACCGCTTTTCTGCCTGGTTCACAGATTGATACTCATCCGATTAAAGATTTAGACAAATTCGTGGGCCAAAAGCTGGATTTCAACGTTTTAAAGTATGACCGTAAGCGTAACAATGTTGTTTTATCACGTCGTTCTATTGTGACTACAGAGAGGGAATCAGAGAAGAAAGATACCTTAAGAAATATAGAAGAAGGAAGCATTGTTGAGGGTGTAATTAAGAACATAACCGATTACGGCATCTTTATTGATTTGGGAGGTATTGACGGACTGCTTCATGTTACGGATATTTCCTGGGGTAGAATTGCCAAACCGGCAGAAACATTCCATAAAGGCGAAAAAATTAATGTTAAAGTTATGTCCTTTGACCGGGAAAAGGAGAGAGTCTCTCTGGGTTTGAAACAATTAACGGATAATCCCTGGGAGAAAATTTCAGAAAAGTATCCTGTTGGTGCTCTTGTTGACGGCAAGGTTGTAAACTTAACGGATTACGGAGTATTTGTTGAATTAGAGCCCGGAGTTGAAGGTTTGGTGCATATTTCAGAGATGTATTGGACCAGAGAAATTAAACATCCCTCAAAAGTATTAAATGTGGGCGAAGTAGTCAATGTTGTCGTTCTGGAAGTAAATCCTGATGCCAAACGAGTGTCTTTAAGCTTGAAACAGACGTCACCAAATCCATGGGAAAAACTAAGAGAAAAGTATCCGGTAGGTACGGTTGTTAAAGGTGCAGTCAGAAATATTACCAATTTTGGGGTATTCATCGGAATAGAAGAAGGAATTGACGGTCTGGTTCATGTATCTGATATTTCCTGGAAACATAGAGTTGCGCATCCATCAGAATTTTTCAAAAAAGGTCAAGAAGTTGAAGCCGTTGTTCTGAATATCGATATAGAAAATGAAAAATTCTCTCTGGGCATAAAGCAGATCGAAAAAAATCCCTGGGAAGATTTACCGCAGAAGTATGCGCCGGGTAGTGTTGTAACAGGCAAAATTACCAACTTTACAGATTTTGGAATATTTGTGGAAATTGAAGAAGGTGTCGAAGGTCTGGTTCATATTTCCGAAATTAGCCAGAAACGCGTAAAGACCTCTTCGGAACTCTATTCGGTTGGTGATACTGTATCAGCCGTGGTCAAGAGTATTGATACCAAATCAAAGAAAATCAGGCTAAGCATTAAGGAAATGGAAGCGCCTGCGCCAACACCACCTTCCAATCAGTATATCAACAATCAGGAAAATATAGGTTCCAATCTCGCTCAGGCGCTGGCTGAAGTGAAAATCGGCAGCCAGCAGGAGGACGAATAACAAGCATGAGAAAACATCCGGTCATTTTTGGCGTGCTTTTACTTTTTGCATTGGGATTTGTTTTTTATCTTTTTTTCTACAGAGCCGGTGTACACACCAGCAAGAATAAAACTTTTTCCTTAAATGACAAAGTCGGAGTCGTTAGCGTCAATGGCATCATTTATGATTCTATGGAGATTACGGAGCAATTGGAGGATTTCGGCCGTGATGATTCCATTGTTGCAGTAGTATTGCGGATAGATTCTCCGGGTGGAGGTGTGGCAGCTTCACAGGAAATTTATGATGCTGTAATAGAGCTTAAGAAAAAGAAAAAAGTAGTTGCATCTATGGGTTCTGTGGCAGCGTCTGGCGGACTTCTGGTTGCTTGCGCTGCCGATAAGATAGTGGCTAATGCCGGTACGATTACCGGCAGTATTTCAGCGATTATGCAATTTGCCAATATCGAAGAACTCCTCAAAAAAATTGGCTTAAAGTCATCGGTAGTTAAAAGCGGCAAATATAAAGACATCGGTTCTCCTTTAAGGGATATGACCCCTGAAGAAAGAAAAATTATTCAAGATTTGATCGATGATATTTATAACCAATTTGTTGATGTTATAGTCCGCGATCGTAATATTCCCAGGAAGCAAGTTATTGCAATTGCCGATGGTAGGGTATTTACCGGCCGTCAGGCCAAAAAATATGGCCTGGTTGATAATCTTGGTGATATGGGATCAGCTGCCAAAATCGCCTGCCAATTAGCGGGCAGAGATGGAAAATATGATTTGGTTTACCCCCAAAAAAAACGTGCATCTATTTTGGATTATGTGTTCGAAAGTGCGGCAAACCAATTTAGCCGTTCCTTAAGGGAAAAGGCGGATAGCTGGGGAGGGGTTGGCTACTTATATCGTCCATCGATGTAGACGGATAAAATATTATGACCAAAAGCGATTTAATCAATAAAGTTCAAGAAAAGTTTAAAATTTATTCTAATAAAGATATTGCTTATGCAGTAAATATAATATTTGATTCGATGACTGAAGCGATGAAAAAAGGAGAGCGTACTGAAATCAGAGGGTTTGGTAATTTTACGGTTAGAGAAAGAAAACCGTGTTTAGGCCGGAATCCAAAATCCGGTTTACAGGTAAAACTCGGAGAAAGGAAAACGCCTTTTTTCAAGACTGGTAAAGAACTGCGAATTAAGGTAAATAATAAAAATGGCCTTTAATACACTAATAATTGAAAAGAAAAATGGGTACGCCATAGTTAAATTAAACCGTCCCCATGAAATGAATGCGATTTCCCGCGAAATGCACAGTGAACTCTATTCTGCGTTTGTTGATTTGGAAAATGATAATGATGTTAGATCCATAATCATTACCGGTGGAGAATATGTTTTTTCCGCGGGTATGGATATAAAAGAAATATCCAGTTTGCCGAATGTTAAGGTTGAAGAATACTTTGAAGTGATGAAGAAGTATGTAAAAAAAATTTACTCCTGTAATAAGCCTATTATAGCTGCGGTTGGCGGTATCGCTTTAGGCGGCGGTTTCAATATAATTACTATTTGTGATCTTGTCGTGGCTTCCGAAAGTGCTATATTCTGTCATCCGGAACTGAAATTTGGCTTCAATCCGCTTTTTCATCCGTTAAGCCAGATTGTAGGCTTAACTAAAGCAAAAGAGATAGTGATGCTTGGTGAGCCCATTGGGGCTAACGAAGCATTAAAAATAGGATTAGTCAACAAAGTTGCTCAGCCGGAGAAATTTATGCAGGAAGCAGAAAAGATGGCTGAGGTGTTGGCAAAACGTTCAACAAAGGCAGTTGAAGAACTTAAAAATATTTGTTCCATTGTGCCGAGAATGGATAAAATGGCCGCCATTGACCTGGAGTTTTCCATAGGAGCTATGCTCTTTGCCCGTGATGAATGCAAAGCTCATATGAACGACGTGTTATTTTCGGAGAAATTGCGCAAGAAAAAACAAAAGTAATGTTTTCTATAAGTTATCCCAATCATTTCCCGGTGCTGCAAAATCTTTAAGCTGGTCTCTTCTCTTTTTGTGCTGGAGTTTTTTTAGCGCTTTGGCTTCGATCTGGCGGATTCTTTCACGGGTAACGCCCATCATATCACCTACTTCTTCCAGCGTAAATGGTCCATAATTGCATGCAACCCACGTGCAGTTCAAGAATGCTTCGTTTTTCAGTCGCCATTCACAAGTAGTGTCAATGCATATTTCATCAATTAAAATTCCCTTTTTCTTACATTTGTAAATATTGATCATGAAGATAACTCCTCAATTATATATTTTGCAATGCATTAACTTATTGTTCTTTGGTTTGTTTGTCAATAAAATTGATGATAATTTGTACTTTATTGTTGAAACTCCAATTCCGAAAGCGCAGCGCATAACCTAAAGGTCACAAGTCGGAATTGGTAAGTTGAATCCCGCCGTTGGCGGGACGAAGCGGAGGGTAATGAGACTCAAACTTCGAAAGCGAAGCGAATAGAAGTTTGTTAGCCGAATTATCCCGCATAAGCAGGGGTATAATACTTCGCAGCTTGATGCGGAAATTGTTTCCAAAGCTTACTTTGGGGTTCATACCCGTGATTGTGGATAATTAAAAAACAATTTTCTCCGGAGGTCTTCTTTCAGGTACATATTTATGGGGAATCGCATCTTCATTCCACTGCCGGGATACATACAAATTGCAATAACAACTTCCGTATTCTTTCACGTCTTGCGGTCTGTAAATACAGGGGCAGATAATGTCTTGATCATTTTCGCGATTACCCGTGGCCAGGCGACAGGGGCAGGAGGTATAACCGTAGCGGCCTTTATTAATTAACAGATCTTGTAGAATGGCCAGAACCCAATCTTTATCTTTATTAAAGAAGTAACCTTTTGGTTCTTGAACCTTTTTTAACATTTCATATAGTTCGGCAGGTTGCATTAGATACCTAAAGCCTCTCTGATATCATCCTCTTTAAAGCCAACAATAATTTTGTCGCCAATAATGATAGTCGGAAAAGAACGTTGGGGATTGTATTTAACCACTTCATCTAAAATATTTTCTCTCTGCGCGCCTTGAACCTGGTCTACATCTATAAACTCAAATGTAATGCCATTGTCATTCAAGAACTTCTTCGTTGCTTTACAATGACTGCATGTGCTTAGCGTAAAAATTTTAACTTTTTGGGGCATTTTTAACTCCTTCAGTCAATTTTTTCTCAAATATACTTCTTCCATAGATCATGTCAAGTTGATAGTTGAAAAATCAAAGACTAATTGACAAGTGAACCCAATTAATATATTCACTAAAACTCATTTGCTACCAGGACGCCTTGATGGTGACTATCTTTCTTGGAATACATATGGAGTCTTTTTTTGCCGTCTTGGTGTAATGATGAAAGCAGGATAGTATAAAGAAAGATAAAATACTTTATGAAACACGATAGTATTATTGCTCAAGAAGGTTATCCCTTTATCATCTTTTCCATCGTTATTACTGTATTTATTTCTTTTTTTGGCATTTTCTGGTTAATAATTTTAATGGTTGCCATAACATTCTTTGTTGTTTGGTTTTTCCGCAATCCGGAGAGATATTTTCAGGACGAAGAAAAATTGGTGATTTCTCCTGCCGATGGTAAGGTAATCAAGATAGATGTTGTCGAAATAACAGGAACTATTGCCGGCAAATATAAAAAAATAAGTATTTTCATGAATATTTTTAACGTCCATGTCAATAGAGCGCCTTATTCCGGAAAAATTGAAAATATCAATTACCACGAAGGAAAATTTTTATCCGCTAACATGGATAAAGCTTCGGTGGATAATGAACGAAATGAAGTGATGATTCGTACTGAAGATGGCCGGGCACTCTGGGCTGTGCAGATTGCCGGCCTCATCGCTCGCCGGATTGTCTGTTGGCTCAATGTAGGCACACCGGTTAAAAAAGGTGAAAGATTTGGTTTGATTCGTTTTGGTTCACGAGTAGATATATATTTACCTGAAGATTCAAAAATTTCAGTTAAACTTGGAGATAAAGTCAAATCTGGTGAAACACCTTTAGGATATTTATCATGAATAAAGAGTCGCGAATAAAAAATATACGGATCAAAAAAGGGATTTATTTATTACCAAATCTTTTTACTACAGCTAGTTTATTCGCTGGTTTCTATTCCATTATCGCTTCCGTACAGGAAAAATATTTCATTGCTGCCGTAGCGATTTTAGTTTCCCTTGTTTTTGATGGACTGGATGGCCGTATTGCCCGATTTACCAATACAACCAGTAAATTTGGCGCAGAATACGATTCCCTAGCGGATTTAATAGCCTTTGGTGTAGCCCCTTCTTTATTGGCTTATATCTGGGCAATGTCATCTGACGGCAAAATAGGTTGGCTGGCTGGATTTTTATTTGTTGCTTGCGGCGCGCTTAGATTGGCCCGTTACAATATCCAGATCGGTATAATTGAAAGTAAAGTATTTAATGGTCTGCCAATTCCTGCCGCTGCTTCCGTCATAGCTACTACAGTTATATTTTTTCATTTTGTTGGTAGTGAAGGAAAATATAATAATTCTTATTTGACCTACTCTGTCATATTATTATCATTGCTGATGGTCAGTAACATCAAATATTATAGCTTCAAGGACATAAAGCTTTATGCTCGCATGCCATTCACTCTTTTCTTGACTGTGATTGGTATTTTGTTATTCATCTACTATAAGCCTGAGATTATGGCTTTTGTGATTATGGTGGGATACGCAATCTCCGGTCCTATTTGGTGGGTAGTAAAGTTCGGCCAGAAAATAACCCAGAGGGCAAAAGAAAAGAAAAATATACAGCATGCTGAGCATGATCAATAATTCAGGGCTCTAAGTTGACTACGGAAAATTATGCGCATAATTGGGGGAATGGCTAAAGGGAAAGCGCTACATTTCCCTGCCGGATCTAAAGAAAGGCCGACTTCTGATTTTTTACGTGAAGCTCTTTTAAATTTAATAGGGTCCGTCTCGGGTAAGTCATTTCTCGATCTTTTTGCCGGTTCAGGTAGCGTTGGTTTAGATGCTGCCAGCCGCGGAGCAAAAGAAGTTTGTTTCATCGAAAAAAATAAAATCCTAGCGGAAGCAGCAAAAAAAAATATTGAGAAGTGTGGTTTTGAAAAGCAATGCCACATAATAAACACCGATGTCAGAGCTGGTTTAAGCGATCTATTTAAAAAAAAATGTAAGTTTGATATTATATTTGCCGATCCACCCTATAATAATGGCTTAGTGGAAACAATATTGAAATTATTGAAGGAATATCCGGTTTTCAAAGAGGGCGCTTTGATAGTAATTCAACATTCAACCAGAGAAGATTTAAGCCCATTTTTAGTGGAAAGTGTCTGTGGAGAAGCCATTTGGCATCAAATAGATCAAAGAAAATATGGTGACAATGCTATTTCTTTTTTAAAGATGGAGTAGAAATGACGCAAGAAAAATTTGCTAACAAGATTGCAATTTATCCGGGTTCGTTTGATCCTATTACAAATGGCCATGTGGATCTTATCAAAAGAGGAATAAGATTATTTGACGAAATCATTGTGCTAGTCGCATATAATCCGAATAAATCTTATCTTTTTAATGTGCAGGAAAGAGAACAATTTATTCGTGAAATATTCAGTGACAATAATGAAGTCAAGGTTGACAGCCATAGCGGATTACTTGTGGATTATTTGAAAAGTTCAGGCGCCAGCGTGATATTACGAGGAATGCGTGCCGTGTCTGATTTTGAATACGAGTTTCAAATGGCTTTGATGAACCGGCGGCAAACCAGGGAAGTGGAAACTGTATTTCTCATGAGCGGATTCAAATGGTTCTATTCGAGTTCTAAATTGATCAAAGAAGTTGCCAGTATGGGAGGATCAGTAAAAGGTTTGGTGCCGGATAATGTGCACCGCGGGCTAATGGATAAATTCAATAATGGCAAGAGGTAGATTGTGAGACTAGCGACAAGAGTAGCGAAAATAAAACCATCAGAGACTTTAGCTATTACTGCTAAAGCAAATGCCTTAAAAGCAGAGGGAAGAGATGTGATTGGTTTTGGTGCAGGTGAGCCGGATTTTGATACACCGGCCAATATCAAGCAAGCCGCGATTAAAGCAATTGAGGCCGGGTTTACTAAATATACACCTGTGGGTGGCACTGATGAATTAAAAGACGCGATTATAAACAAGTTAAAGCGAGATAATTCTCTTGTCTACAAACGTTCTCAAATTGTTGTATCCTGTGGCGCCAAACATTCTTTATATAATCTGGCGCAGGCCTTGTTTGAACCGGGAGATGAAGTAATCATTCCCGCGCCTTACTGGGTATCCTATCCGGATATCGTTGTTCTGGCAGGCGGAACACCGGTAATTTTAAACACACTGGAGAAAGATGGATTTAAAATAAAACCGGGGCAATTAAAAGCTGCGATAACAAAAAATACGAGAGCCATTATTATTAATGGACCTTCCAACCCAACCGGAGCTGTTTATTCACCGGAAGAATTAAAAGCTATTGCCTCAGTTCTTGTCGATGAGGATATATTGATTATAACGGACGATATTTACGAAAAAATTCTTTATACGAAATATCCTTTTACCAATATCGTCTCTGTGGAAAGTAAATTGAAAGACAGAACAATAGTGGTCAATGGTGTATCCAAAGCTTATGCTATGACCGGCTGGCGAATCGGTTATGCCGCGGGACCGGAAGAAATAATTGCGGCCGTAAACAAGATGCAGAGTCAAAATACGTCCAATCCGACTTCTATTTCGCAAAAAGCATCGGTGGAGGCTCTCAATGGTGATCAAAGCGCCATTGAGATGATGGTTGGCGAATTCCGGAAAAGAAGAGATGTTATAGTTGCCGCTCTCAATGACATTCCGAATGTAAAATGTATGTTACCTCAAGGAGCTTTTTATGTATTTCCGAACGTATCCGGTGTTTATGGGCGCTCCTATAAAGGCAAGAAAATAGCAGATTCAACTCAATTAATTGATTACCTGCTTGATGAGGCAAACGTTGCCACAGTTCCAGGGGTTGCATTTGGCAGCGATGATCATATCCGATTATCTTATGCTACTTCGTTAAAAAATATCGAAGAAGGCATGAAAAGAATAAAAAATGCAATAGCCAAGCTGGACTAGTTATTTACATCACTGAAGTATCAGACTATTGACGATATGATCGCGGCGATCGGCCTTCCGGCAGATCAACTATGCCCCTGCATTGCTGGCGGGGAAATAACTTCATCCTGCAACATCGTTATACACAAATTATCAACCTCGACGAAAACACAGGACTCCAATCCGTAACAAACACAATCAATGTCCGATAACAAACATCAACACCGCACCCGCATTTTGTGGTTAAAATCTTCTTGACACACAAAATCCTTCTACGTATACCTAACCGTGAAAAAGGAACTTCTTATCAATTTTGGTTTCGGCTATAATAAGAACTGTATCTGGAAGATTCCCGTGTTTTATCGCGCAGAGGAAATGAACTGAACGCATCATAATTTTTTCATCAATGTTTGGAGGTGTGACATGAATCTTAAAGTCTTTTTGTCATTCAAGGCGATCGTGTCCCTGGGTTTTGGTATCATCATGCTGGGCGTTCCAACAATTTTTTTGCCCTACTATGGCGTCCAACTGGATCCGATCGGAGTTGTTTTCGCGCAGTGGTACGGAGCGATGGCAATAGGTATAGGCCTTATCTGCTGGTTTGCCCGCACCGCCGATAGGAGCGCCCTGCGCCAGTCGATTCTCCTGTCACTGTTCATTTGCGACACGATTGGCTTTGTCGTATCACTGAGAGCTCAGCTGCATGGACTGACGAACGTGCTGGGCTGGAGCACTGTTGCCATTTGGTTGATCCTAGCCTTTGGTCTTGGCTATTTCCGATTCATTAAAAAAGCGGACTAACGGGAAGCCTCTGCGCGATAAAAACACAGCACCCTAAGTCCAACAAGACTTGCGGATCCGGAAAAAGAAGATGAAAATTCATTGGTAATTCACAACGCTTCGAGCAAGAGCATAATTAGCGAGACGAAAGAATAAAACAATGGCCGATAAAAAGATCGTTCTTGTCGTGGGAGCCTCATCTGGTTTCGGGGAATTGGCTAGCGAAAAATTGTTACATCTGGGCTGCACGGTGTACACGGCCGCCCGCCGTGTGGAAAGGATGAAAAAACTCGAAGCCCTCGGTAGGCGCCCCCTGAAGATGGACGTTACCGACGATGCCAGCGTCAAAGCCGGGGTCGCGCGCATCATCGCAGAGGAAGGCCGCATCGACATCCTTTTAAACAACGCCGGCTACGGTTCCTACGGCATGGTCGAATCTGTTCCGATGGCGGAGGCGCAGCACCAGTTCGACATCAACGTCTTCGGCATGGGCCGAGTTCTACAGGCCGTCCTGCCCCACATGCGGGCGCAAAAATCAGGCCGCATTATCATCACGACCTCCCTCGTTGCCCACGTTTCGACCGTCGGTATCGGCTGGTACGCCGCGAGCAAGCACGCACTGAGGGCTCTCACCGACGCACTTCGCCAGGAGGTGAAGGGTCTGGGTATCTCGGTCTCGATGATCGAACCCGGCATCGTCAAAACTGAATTCGATTCGGTCGCTCTTAGCACGATGGACAAAATCGACCATCCGGCAGACTACAAAGGAATCGCCTCTAGTTTCCGCGCAGTGGTCGAGGCTAGCTATGCTTCCTGCCCTGGTTCCGAGAGCACAGTCCGGGCGATGGTCAAAGCCGCGACGGCCAAACACCCCAAGGCCCGCTATCGCACCACGGTCGATTCCAAGCTATACTCGACCGTGAAGTACCTTGTAAGCACCAGGCTCTTTGACTCGATGGTGCTGTTTATGCTCCGGAAAAAGAATTGAAGATCGCTGCAACTCAGATATCTTAAAGGTTACAAATAGGCATAACACTTTAATAATTTAATACATGAAGGAGAAGCCTGCTTATGAAACGAGCAATACTTGTTCTTATTTCGCAATTGTCCTAGTAGGCTGTGCAACTGAAGTAAAAACTGCGGCCCCAAACGCTGATCTGCGGGCGAAAGCGCTGAGGGCGCCAAAGGGAATGGCACTTGTATATTTTGTGCGTCCGACCTCCGTCGGTAAACCATTTTCAACACCCATAATATGCGATGGTAAGCGCCTCGGAAGCGTATGCGGCTGGTACTTTATTTACGCATATTTAAAGCCTGGCAAGCATCACTTAGTCAGTCAGCGGGACAATACAACGGAAATGGATGCCGCATTTACTGCGGGCAAAACTTATTTTATAAAAGTAAGTATGTATCCTGCAGTCGCCAAAGGAGCGGTTAAACTCGCCCTGATTGATTCAAAAACCGGAAGGGAAAAACTTCAGGAATGCACGTTAAGCGCGGACAACGCGGCCAGATGATCGTTATTTATCATTATACTATCTCATAAGCTGATTAGTTAAAATCTGAGCGCCTATACTCTTGATACGGATGGCCGCAAGTTCACAACTGCACCGCCCGTAGCATGAGGCATCTTTGAAGATTTTAAACGGTAATCCTCACTTAAATTCCAAATCGAAAACCATTGACTAGTAGATGTAGGTAGCATTTGCTTCTTCAATACTACACAACCAGCCACACTCGACGAAAATGTTGGACTTCAATCGGTAATAAACACAATCTACGCCCGACGACAAATATCGACACCATACCTAGCGTTTTGTAGTCAATATTTAATTGACATACAAGACCGAAATTCCTATAGTTCAATCATGAATAAGCAATGTCTTATCAAATCAAAGGAAATGCATAATTACGAAGCCGGAAGCGATTCGGCGAACACAGGAAAAAATTAAGTTTATAGAGGGAGAACTTATAAAAAAAAGATAACTCTTACAGCGTTGGCGTTATTTGTCCTCATATTTTTGTTTATGTCTGTTGTGCAGGCACAATCACCAATGGAGAAATGCAGAGGTGAATGGAGCATACTTCAGTTGGATGGGACTGTTTCATCAGGATGTATAAGCGTAAGAAAGATGCCTGGGGGGACTGGAAGGTTCTGGTGCAGGGGGATAATACTGAAGTGATGGAAGTCAACGCAGGTCGCCTTCTCGTGGTTAAAACATTTTCTAACCCCATTCCTGGTCGTGGTGGGTCAGTTCGTAGTTATTATTCGCTAACACTTATCGGCGACAACACCGGCCAATCGCATTTTTGGCAAGAGGGACAAGGCGTAGATCGGGGTGATCAATACTACATCGTACGGAGAGGAAACTAAAAGCATGAAGCCGAAATTTGTGTCAGCATCGAACAGGGTAAAAGAAATGATCAGCATTGCTCATCCTGATTACCGTGACCAACTAACAAAAGTAGCCAAAGAAGCAAAGTTGATCTGACTGGCTTTTATAAATTGTATGTTGATAATAAAAAAATACGAATCGTCTACCGTCTGCTTGGAGAAGAAATAGAGATCATCGAAGTTTGGGGTATTGGCACAAGAAATAGAGAAGAGATTTATCGGTTAATCGGCCATCGATTAAAGAAAAAAGCCAAGGGGCTTTGGTAAAATATTTAGTAAGGTAGAATTTATATATTGAGTTTTTAGTTAATAGGTATAAAATATTTTTCCGTGGTGGTGTACCACAAATTTGTGGTGTTTAGGTTTTTATAAAGATGCATATAAACATTATCAGATTGAGGCAAATCGTTAATAATGAAAAATAAACCAGATTCGCAAAACGAATCAGAATTCTATGAAGGAATTCAGCTTTATCGCGACGATATTGAGCTGATACTATCAATATTTCACAAGAACAAATACACCACACAAATCACCGACAAGCAATTTCAATTTGATTCATTAGATGAATTGATAGACAAGCGGGGCATAACACCAACGGACTTCGAAATAAACGGAAAACGAGAAGAGAATATTTTTGAGTATATCAGAATTTCCTTCAACAAAAAACAAATCTATATTCAGTCAAATTCATATGAGTATCCTCAAGGCAAAGTTATCTTTGCACAAATAAGAGACATTTGTGAATCACGTATGTAATATTAACAACGTTTCTATTGAAGGGATGCGTATCTTGTGAAGCGTGAAGCGTAAAATAATTGGTGAAGGTTCCAATAAATTGACATTATCCGAAATTCCTTGCTATTCCCATGCTTCCGGCCGTGCCTGCGGCAGACAAGCCATTGGTAATTTATACTTCAACTACATTTTCAAAGATAGGGAGATAGGAATGAGCTTCAAAGAAATCAAGGTAACGGGGATTCATTATGAATGCAAAATAGTTTACAAATCCGCCATGAATCCGGCTCGTCTGGATAAAAATTGTGATAAGGCCATCTATCCGCAAAAAGATTACCACACCCATTACTTTGGCGAAATACTCGCCTGCTACGAAACCGAATAATTGCCGGAGGATTGGAAGAGAGTCGCGCATCGACCAAGTAAGAGGTAGTTATGAAAAATATAATGTTGAATAAAGAAGAACGGCAGTTAAAAAAAGAAATCGAAAGCGGGGAATGGAAAGTTGTGCCAAATCTTGCAGAAGAAATAAAAAAATATCAAAAATACGCCCTCAATACATTGAATAAAAATAAAAAAATAAACATAAACATCAGAATATCAGATTTGGATTATGAAAAAATTAAAATAAAAGCGGTTGGTGAAGGACTTCCTTACCAGACGCCTATTTCCAGCATAATCCATAAATATTTGACTGGTTAGTTAAAAACAGGTTAATTAAATAAATAGGGTCAATTTATGGAAGAGCGGCTTTCCTGCCTGCGATGCGGCAAGTGTTGTTTTGTCGATTTGACTGCCTACGCGGAGCAAGAGGATTTTGACCGCTGGCGCGCTGAAAACAGGCAAGACATCCTGAATATCATAAAAAACCAACATCTCACTTGGGCGGGCGATAAAATTATTTCCACTGAAACAGGCGATAACCCACGGGAATGTCATTTTCTATACAATAAAGGAAAGGAGTGGCTCTGTTCCATATACGAGACAAGACCATCGGTGTGCTGTGAATATCAACCGGGATCGTCGGAATTGTGTCCACAATGTGAGATCAACAGGCGGAGCAGGACCTCAAAATCCCCCTCAGTCTCCCTTTAAAAAGGGGGACTCGGAGCGATTGTTATTAATTTTGTTATTTACCGGGGATTTCAGTAATTTCCGATAGAATTTTGAATTAGGGAGGATTATGATGAGTAAGTTTATCGACCTTTCCGTGGCAATTGAAAGCGGGCTGCCAAGCGACCCGCCGATGATGATACCAAAGATCATGTATATAGACCATGCGCTTGGGGCTGAGAGCATGAAAGCATTTTATCCTGGACTAACCGTCGGCGACCTGCCAGGTGGGCTCGGTTGGGCGATCGAGATCTTGGAGGTCTCGACGCATGCGGGCACGCATATGGACGCGCCCTGGCACTTTCACCCCACACAGGATCAAGGGCAGCCGGCCATGACCATCGATAAGTTCCCGCTGGAGTGGGGTGTAGGCAACGGCGTGAAACTCGACTTTTCCGACTTCTCCGATGGGTACAACATCACGGTCAAGGACATAAAAGCAAAACTCGATAAAATCGGTCATACACTCAGTCCAAGCGATGTATTTCTTGCGCAAAGCGGCGCGGCGCCTTACTGGGGCACACCTGAATACCTTGTGAAAGGTTGCGGATTCAGCCGTGAGGCAACGCTCTGGATTCTTGACCACGGGGTGCATGTGGTCGGGACAGACGGCTGGAGCTGGGACAGGCCGCTTCCTTTCCAGGCTAAAGAATATGCCAAGACAAAGGATGCCTCAATTATATGGGAAGGACATTTTGCAGGTATTGAAAAGGGTTATTTCCAGATTGAAAAGCTCACCAATTTAGATCTGCTACCGTCAACTGGTTTCAAATTCTACTGCTTTCCGGTTAAAATAAAGGGGGCGAGTGCAGGGTGGATAAGGGCAGTAGCCGAACTTGCATAATTGGTGACGGTTCTAATTAATTGACATCGTCCGCAAGCCATTGCCAGTCTTTGATTTAATGCTTTCTGAATTTACCATGATACCCTGATGACCTAAAGGTTACGCGAGGGCACAAGAGGCATAAGATCGGTCGAGCGGACGAAAGGGGTCTGCGGACAAATGGGGTCTGCTTTTGACCAATGCTATTTAAGCCCAGCCGTTCCCAGCTTTCGTCGTTGCTTTTGTTTAAAAAAAGTCACTTCAGAATTTTTAAGATAATACGCATAATCTTAAATATACTGTTTTTTTAAGAAAATATTTGAACATAACGTATTAATCATATTGGTTAAGTTCCAGCCAAATTACCCATTGCCGAAGATCAATTCGCATGTTATAAATTAATATCAAATAAATGATCGGAAAGCTGGTGCATTTGGCGCATTTATCCTCAATAAAGAAACGAAAAACAAAAAAGATAAATCTTGGTAATGTGCAAATAGGTGGCGGAGCGCCCGTGGTAGTCCAGTCAATGACTAATACGGATACACGCGATGTGGAGGCAACTGTAGCCCAAATCCACGCACTCGAAGAACTTGGTTGCGAAGTCATCCGTATCGCCGTGCCCGATAACGAAGCGGTGGAGGCGATTCCTTTAATTAAGAAGAGAATTCACATTCCGCTGATTGCTGATATACATTTTCATTACCAATTGGCTATTGATGCTATAAAAAAGGGAGCTGATGGAATCAGGATTAATCCCGGTAATATCTCCAAAGATAAAATCCGTGAAATTGTTCAAGTAGCCAAGCAACGCGAAACCGTAATCCGTATTGGAGTGAATGCAGGTTCATTACAGAAAGATTTGGTTTCGGAACATGGCGGAGTTACCGCAGAAGCTCTAGTACTTAGCGCATTGCGCAATATTGAAATGTTTGAGGATATGGGGTTTGGCCTGATTAAATTGTCGGTGAAATCATCGGATATAACCACGATGATTGAAGCATACAGGGCAATTGCCGCAAAAACTGATTATCCTCTACATGTCGGTGTTACCGAGGCGGGTACCTTAGTCGAGGCCGCAATTAAATCTGCCCTGGGTATCGGAAATCTTCTGTATGATGGTATTGGCGATACAATTCGAGTTTCAGTTACCGGCAGTCCTGTATTAGAAATTCCTGTCGCCTATAGTATTTTACGCGCCTTAAAAATAAGACAGGTTGGTCCAGAACTAATTTCCTGCCCCACATGCGGACGATGCCAAATTGATCTTTTAGGGCTGACCGAAAAAATTGAAAAGGCGCTTACCGGCAGAAAAAAATATTTAAAAGTCGCTTTGATGGGCTGTGTTGTCAACGGACCGGGTGAGGCTGCTGACGCGGATATCGGTATTGCCGGTGGTAGAGGATTCGGTATGCTTTTTAAAAAAGGAGTGGCGTATAAAAAGGTTGAAGAAAACGAGTTTGTTTCCGTTTTACTCGAAGAGATAAAATTGATGGATGAGGAAAAGAAGGAGGTTTAATGCGTTATTCGGAAATGCACTTGCCCACAGCAAGGGAGATTCCTTCCGATGCGGAGGTTGCCAGCCACCAGCTGATGATTCGGGCTGGAATGATCAGGAAGTTAACCAGCGGCATATATTCGTATCTTCCTTTGGGATATCGGGTTATTCGCAAGGTAGAACAGATTGTGCGCGAAGAGATGAATAAGGCCGGCGCGCAGGAGGTTCATTTGCCGATGGTCCAACCGGTAGAGCTCTGGCAAGAATCCGGCAGATGGGTACACTATGGCAAGGAACTTTTGAGATTTCGTGATCGTCATGAACGCGAATATTGTCTTGGGCCGACTCATGAAGAAGTAATCACCGATTTAGTCCGCAATGATATAAAAACGTACCGGCAATTACCACGTAACCTTTATCAAATTCAGACTAAATTTCGTGATGAAGTACGTCCGCGCTTCGGTGTGATGCGCTGCCGCGAATTCGGGATGAAGGACGCATACAGTTTTGATGCTGATGAGGCGGGTGCGGAAAAAAGTTATGAGAAAATGTTTATTGCCTATAATAATATTTTCAACCGCTGTGGTTTGAAATTTCGTTCAGTGGAAGCTGATTCGGGCAGCATCGGCGGGAAATATTCGCATGAGTTTATGGTTATGGCTGATTCCGGTGAAGATGCCATCGTCTTTTGTGATAAGTGCAAATACGCCGCTAATTTAGAAAAAGCCGAAATTGGAGAACCGGAAAAGAAAAATATATCTCCAAAAGATTGGTTGGCTTTTGAATCTGTTCATACACCTGAAGTGCGTACAATTGAAGAAGTCAGTATATTTTTAAAAGCAAAACCGCAGGATATTGTAAAGACGTTAATTTTTAATGCTGACGGGAAGGCTTGTGCCGTGCTTATTCGCGGTGATCAAGAGGTCAACGAAATAAAAGTTAAAAACTATCTGGGAGCCGCAGAATTGGAACTGGCCGATGACGAAATGATCCTGAAGGCAACCGGGGCTCCACGTGGCTTTGCCGGAGCCGTGAATATTAAAACGCGCATACTCGCCGATTATTCCGTAAGGAACATGATCAATTTTGTAACAGGTGCCAATAAAGAGGACTATCATTTAATAAATGTTAATTTTGGCAGAGATTTTAATGTCGAAGCCTTTACCGATTTGCGCGTTATTGAAGAAAATGATTCTTGTCCCCGTTGCGGCGGTAAAATTAAACTCGCGCGGGGTATTGAAGTAGGCCATGTATTTAAGCTGGGAACAAAGTATAGCGAAGCAATGAAAGCTGTTTATCTGGATAAAGATGGGCAGGAAAAGATCATGATTATGGGATGCTACGGAATCGGCATCGGACGGACCGTCGCCGCCTGCATTGAGCAGAATTACGATGAAAACGGGATTGTCTGGCCCATGCCTTTAGCGCCATATCAGGCAATTATTACTCCGGTAAATATTAATGAAGAAGATGTAATGAAAGCCGCGGAAAGTATTTATTCCTCGTTGCTTGCTTGCGGCATAGAGGTAATATTAGATGACCGCGATGAGAGGGCCGGCGTTAAATTTAAAGATGCTGATTTGATTGGAATTCCAATCAGAATCACTGTTGGACAAAAGAATCTTGCTTTGGGAAACATTGAACTGAAAATTAGAAAAACCGGGGAAAATAAGCTTTATCCATTGCAGAAGATAGTTCAGGAAGTTAAAGCATTGATAGATCAGGAACTAAAACCGGCAGCAAAATAGCCGCAATCGAAACTAGCTGGGAAACTTCATGTTACGCATCACTGATATTCTCGATAAGACTCAATCTTACCTGCCGGCTGAAGAACTGGAGATGATCGAGAAAGCCTATATCTATTCGGCTACAGTGCATCAGGGTCAGGTAAGATTATCCGGTGAACCGTATCTTACACATCCGATGGAAGTCGCAGGAATTCTGGCTGATATTAAAATGGATGCCGCGACAATAATCAGCGGATTATTACACGATACAGTCGAAGATACTCTAACCACAACCGAACAGCTGGAAAAAGAATTTGGCAAGGATGTAGCTTTTCTGGTGGGCGGATTAACAAAACTCAGTCGTATCTCTTTTGGATCTCAGGAAGAAAGACAGGCGGAAAATTTTCGTAAAATGATTTTGGCAATGTCCGCCGATATTCGAATTCTGGTGGTACGTCTTGCAGACCGCATTCACAACATGAGAACGCTTCAATATCAACCACCGGACAGGAGAACTTATATTGCCAGGGAGACAATAGATGTATACGCGCCACTGGCCAACAGACTTGGAATTAACTGGATGAAGACAGAACTGGAAGACTTAGCTTTCCAGTATATTTCAACCGACGCATACAAAGAGCTATCGATGCGTGTCGCTAAAACAAATGAATCCCGGAATCGTTATACAGAGGAAGTTAAAAATATCATTTCTTCCGAGTTGGATAAAATGTCCATCAAGGGAGAAGTCGAAGGAAGGGCGAAGCATCTTTATGGAATTTATAAAAAGATGCACGAGCAGCATATTAATTTTGACGAAGTTTATGACTTGATTGCGTTTCGAGTCATAGTCGATTCCGACAAAGAAAAAACTTGTTATGAAGTGCTAAGTATCGTGCATGCTTTATGGAAGCCGGTTCCCGGCCGGTTTAAAGATTATATCGCCATGCCCAAGGCAAATAATTATCAATCGTTGCATACCGCAGTGATAGGGCCTTACGGGGAGAGAATGGAAATACAAATCAGAACTAAAATGATGCATGAATGGGCAGACAAAGGCATTGCGGCTCATTGGCGTTACAAGGAAGGGCGTGCCTACAAGAATAATGAAGAAAACCAAATTAAAAAACTCAGAGAAGTGCTGGAAATCCAGCATGAAATAAAAAACCCAAAGGAATTTATGTCCAATTTGAAATTGGCTTTATTTCCGGAAGAAGTTTACGTTTTTACGCCCAATGGCGATGTCAAGGCGTTTCCCAAGGGGGCAACCCCTATCGATTTTGCATACAGCATTCATACTGATGTAGGTAATCAGTGTATCGGCGCCAAAGTAAATAGAAACATAGTTCCATTAAGGTATGTGTTGCATAATGGTGATCGGGTAGAAATAATAACAAAAGCCGGACACCATCCCAGTAAAGACTGGTTAAAATACGCCGTCACATCGAGAGCAATTTCTAAAATCAGGAATTGGATAAATCTGGAAGAAAAGAAAAACTCTCTGACCCTGGGACGTGATTTACTGGAAAAAGAATTTAAGCGACACAGTTTAAAATTCGGCAATTATGCTAAATCCGACGAGATTAAAAAAGTATTTACGGAATACTCAGTAACATCTCTGGATGATTTAATCTCGCTTGTGGGTTATGGCCAGATTTCACCCAGGCAAGTAGTCAATTATTTTCTGGCAGAAGACGCGCCCAAAGAAGCAGAGCCCATAACAGAGAAAGTCAAGAAAAAAACCCCCGCTTCTCCATCTCTTGGGATTTCATTAAATGGAATTGATGATGTTATGGTCAGGTTTGCTAAGTGCTGTAACCCTATCCCGGGAGATGAAATCTCAGGCTACATTTCCCGTGGGAGAGGCATTACGGTTCATACACAAAAATGTCCTCATATTAAAAGGCTGGATACGGAACGCATAGTTGTGGTTAATTGGAACGTACATGAAAAGCATGCTTATCCCGTAAATGTAAAGGTTGTGTGTACCGATAGAAAGGGAGTGCTGACGGAAGTTAGTTCCATTATTTCATCATTCGATATTAATATCAGTTATGCGCAGGTAGCAACTACAGATATGATTGCTACATGCAATTTTGTTATCGATGTAAATGATTTGCAGCAACTTAATAAAATATTTTCCGCTATTAAACAACTGAAGGTTGTTAAGTCCATTGAAAGGGTGCGTAAATTTTAAATTTTGTAAATTTATGTATTTGGTTGTTGACAAAAGAAGTGACTCTGCTATAAACAAGCGCAAACTTAGGGCAATTCGCCCAAATAGTGGAATTTTAGTCAGGAAAATTAGATAAAATAATTGTTTGAATCAGGTGAAAAAATGATTAGTATAACCACGGGTATGAACCCCAAAGCAAGTTTAGGAAACATTTCGCAGCAAGTTGAGGGGTATTATACCCTCCGCTTCGTCCCGCCAAAGGCGGGATTCAACTTACCAATTCCGCTGCGCTGCGCTTTCGGAATTGGAGTTTCAGCAATAAAGAAATCGTCAATAGTGAGTCTCTTCGCGTTGATATTTGTTATTTGCTTATCTTTCAACCTCAGCGCGGCAGAGCAGAAGCATCTTATTGTTATTGATCCGGCTCATGGAGGACAGGATGCTGGCGTTAAACTGACAGATAATACTTCCGAAAAGGAAATAACCCTGGCTATAGCTTTGGCTATGCAGAAAGAACTGGCCTCCGAAAATAATATTGAAGTTGTCTTAACCCGGAATTCCGATACAAATATTACTATCGATGAGAGGAAAGATAATATATTAAAGATAAAACCGGAACTGTTTTTGAGCCTGCATATCAACGCTGGCTTTGGTAGAGAAGCTAATGGGTTTGAACTTTATTACCCCGGGTTTAAAGAGCTGGAGGAAAATAAAAAGGCGGTGAAAAACAGTCCAAAGAATAAAAAAAATAAGTACCTTAATGATTCTGTGCGATTGGCGAATTTTATCCAAAAAAACATGGATGCTTTATTTCCGCGCAAGGGTAGGGGGTTAAGAGAGGCCGATATACCGATTATGGAAGGAATGACTATTCCGGCTTTAGTGGTGGAAATTGGTTTTGCCACTAATCCGGAAGAAAAGAAAAAATTGCTTTCCGGCAACACACAAACGGAAATCGCCAAAGCCTTGGCTAAAAGCATTATATTGTTTTATAGGTGATAAGTGATTAAAAGAAATTCAGATAGACAGTGGAATGAACTAAGGCCTATCAGTATAACCAATAATTATCTCAGGGGTGTCGCTGGTTCCGTTTTGGTCGAATTTGGTAATACCAAAGTAATTTGTACGGCATCATTAGAAGATAGAACCGCGCCTTTTTTAAAGAACACGGGCAAGGGCTGGCTTACAGCCGAATATTCAATGTTGCCTATGTCCACACAAACCAGGAGCGCTCGCGAAGTTACACGCGGGCGTTTAGGGGGACGGACGCACGAAATACAGAGACTGATCGGCAGATCTCTAAGGACTGTGACAGATCTGGCAGCTTTTGGTGAAAAAACAATATACATCGATTGTGATGTCATTCAAGCTGATGGCGGTACAAGAACAGCATCAATTACCGGCGCCTTTGTGGCACTTGTGGATTTGTTTAAAAGACTGAAACAAGATGGCCTTGTAAAAGAAATGCCTGTAAGCGATTTTGTATCAGCAATAAGTGTTGGAATAGTTGATGGTCTAGTTCTTCTTGATCTGGAATATGAAGAAGATTTCCGTGCGGATGTGGATATGAATTTTGTCATGACAGGCGCCGGTCTTTTTATTGAAGTTCAAGGCACTGCGGAGCATGCTCCTTTTAGTAAAGAAAAAATGAATACAATGACCGATCTGGCAGCGCGAGGTATTCAGAAGATCATCGCCCGGCAAAAAGAGATTGTTGGTGATCTTCAGTAATGAAAATAGTCTTTGCAACGAAAAATGAAGGAAAAGTAAAAGAAATTAAGGAAATGCTCAAGGGAATGAATATTGAGTTAATTTCATTAAACCATTATAATCATGTACCGGAAATTAGCGAAAACGGAAAGAGTTTTTTTGAAAATGCTTTTAAGAAAGCTGAAATGGTTTCCGAATTAACCGGTGAAACTGTTTTGGCTGACGATTCCGGTCTGCAGGTTGACATCTTGAAAGGCGAGCCTGGGATTTATTCCGCCAGATATGCGGGAGATAAAGCTACTGATGAGGAAAACAATGATAAGCTGCTGGCTAAGTTGAAAGATGTTCCCCCGCAAAAGAGATCAGCGTCTTTTGTTTGTTCGTTAGTGCTTTATAAAAAAGATGGAAGTTATGATTCTTTTGAAGGTATATGGGATGGACAAATTATCGATGAACGGCGTGGAAGCAATGGATTCGGTTATGATCCCATTTTTTTTGTTCCGGAACTGAAACTCACTGCCGCCCAATTACCGCCCGCAATTAAAAATAAAATAAGTCATCGCGGACAGGCATTTGCTAAGCTGAAAAAAGTTTTGGAGAAAAATTAAAAATAAATAACGGGGCGTAGCGCAGCTTGGTAGCGCGCCTGCTTTGGGAGCAGGATGTCGCAGGTTCAAATCCTGCCGCCCCGACCAGTTACATCTCGGAAGATCAAAATGCACACAGATTCTCATCGAGTCAAAATATCAATTTCACTGATCAGTTTGATAGTATGTGTTCTTTATTTAACTGCGTGTGTACATAATTACAATCCAGTTGAAATAAAATGTATAGAGTATCGGGCGGCATTCGATATCGGTTCTGAAACTACAAAGATGAGAGTAGCCAGAATCGATAAATGCAACCAAAAGAATATTGAAATTGTTTATAATAAAGAAGTAAAAGTTCCTTATGCTGAAAACATGTCAGGAAATATGTTTAATGTTAAAATACAGTGTGCGGGACTTGCCGCTTTACAGGAGTTAAAGGCAGAGGCAAGAACAAAAGGCGCTCAAACTTTTGCCGGAGTAGCTACTGCCGCTTTTCGGATGGCTGTCAACACTCCGGAGTTTATCCAAGAGATAAAAAATCAGATTGGAATTGAGGTAAGACTGCTTTCTCAAGATGAGGAAGCTATTTTGGGATATATGGCAGCGTTATCCGTTTTGGGGTTGAAAACAAAAGATGCCGTAGTCTGGGATATTGGTGGATATTCCATGCAAATGATATTTACTCGCAGCGATCGGGATTATGTAATTTACAATGGAAGACTTGCATCCATATCCTTTAAGGAAAAAATATTATCAAAAATCAAACATCAGCAGCCGGGCCAGCATAAATCGCCAAATCCTATTGGCAAAGATAATCTGGAAAAAGCTCTGCAAATAGCGATGCTTGCAGCTGCTGAAGTTCCGGAAGAAATAAGAGAAAAGTTAAGTAAACCAAATACAATAATTATCGGTATTGGTGGAGTACATAATCAAAGCATTGCCAAACAACTTAAGATTAAAAATATCTACATGCGTGAGGAATTAATCAGCGAATTGGACACACGTATAGGCTTAACTGACAAAGAAATCGGTGGCCAGTACGCAGATACAGAAATTTCAAATTTAATATTAGTTTTAGGTTTTATGCAGCAGTTGGGTTTAAGTGAGGTCATGCCGCAAAATATTAACCTGGCCGATGGCGTTCTGATAAATCCAGCTTTTTGGTAAACCACGGGTATAAACCCCAAAGCAAGCTGCGAGGTATTATACCCCTGCTTGTGCGGGATAATTCGGATAACAAACTTCTATTCGCTTCGCTTTTGAAGTTTGAGTCTCATTACCCTCCGCTTCGCGGGATTGTTCGAACTGCAAGCTTCAGTGCACTTTGTTTCTGAAGCTTGGGTCTCATTAATAAGATAGTCCCACTTAGCTTCGCACGTGGGATAATTCAACTTACAGATATTACTGCACTGCGTTTGTAATATCTGAGTTTCATTAGAATTGGAGTTTCACAATAAAATTATTTTAAGGAGGTAAATATTTTATGGCAGAAGAACCAAAGGAAAAATGGCTAAATTATCTTGCTTTAACAACCGTTATACTTGCCGTCTGCGCAACACTTTCCACTTTTAAGGGGGCTGGCTATTCCACACGCTCCGTGCTTTCTCAGACCCAGGCAGCGAACCAATGGGCGTATTATCAAGCAAAGAGTATCAAAGGCTACTTATATGAAATCCAAAAAGAAGCTTTGGAATTGGAATTTAAAAAGGATAAAATAAGAGGCACGAAGGCATTTAAAGAAGAATACGAAAAGAAAATTGATCTGTATACACAAAAGATTAAGAGATATGATGAAGAGAAGGCAGAAATATCAAAAGAAGCGAAAAGGTTGGAAATACTCAGAGATGATGCCCAAAAGCACTCTGGAATATTCGGCCTTGCTGTTATCTTTTTGCAAATAGGTATCCTGCTTTCATCAATTGCCGCTTTAATGAAAAAGAAAGTTATTTGGGTAATTGGGGTTGGCACAGGGGCGATAGGATTGATTTATTTTGCTAATGGTTTTCTTCTGTTTTTTTAGGTAAGTATTCAGCAATCACCCTGAGCAATTCATAAAAACAAATAAAAAAAGCCCCCCCTGAAAATTCAGGGGGGGCTTTTTTACATAATAAATTAATTGATGTTGTTATTTGACAGATTGAGATTTCTCTTTCTTGGCGAGGCATGCTTTTCTTGAAGCCCTTAATACGCCGTCTTCACTTTTAACTTCAGGAATCTGTACTTTTGCTAATGGTGACTGCTTAGCTGGAGCCACAACCTCTGGAGCCGCAGTAGCACGAGATTTGGCAGATGGTAACTGTTTAGCTGGAGCCGCAACCTCTGGAGCCGCAACCTCTGGAGCCACAGTAGCACGAGATTTGGCGGGTTGACCTTTATTGGCGAGGCATGCTTTTCTTGAAGCCCTTAATACGCCGTCTTCAATTTTAACAGCAGGAATCTGTACTTTTGCTAATGGTGATTGTTTAGTTGATGAAGCCGCAGTAGCAGGAGATTCTGGAATAAAAGTTACATACGCGCGACGGTTAAGTTTGCGTCCCGCTTCAGTGGTATTATCGGCAATGGGTTTTGTATCACTTAAGCCGGCTATCTTCACATCAAAATCTTTGCTCAATTCCAACTTATGTAACATTGTTTTGACACTGAGGGCGCGATCTCCAGAAATTCTAAAATTATCAGCCGCATCTCCATCCGAATCAGCATTACCTTCAATAACGATTATGCCTTTCTCGCCTTTGATTTTGGCATAGAATGCTTTGAGCTTAGCCAATTCTTCAGGGCTGATAATTGATTTGCTCATAGCGAACTGAATGGTTACAGAATCGCCCATAGAAATGTCAGGTTGAGCAGCCGTCTTTACTTTTGCTGATGTTGATTGTTTAGCTGGAGAAGCTGCAACCGACGGAGCCGCAGAAGCTGCAACTGATGGAACCGCAGTAGCTGCAACCGATGGAGCAGCAGTAGCACGAGATTTGGGGAGTTGACCTTTATTGGCAAGGCATGCTTTTTTTGAAGCCCTTAATACGCCGTCTTCAATTTTAGCAGCAGGAATATCTTTCTTTTCCATTACGGGGGCGGGGGCGGGGGTCTCCAGCTCCAGTACCGGTTTTTTGGCGGGAAGCTTAGCTGATGGTGCAGCAGTGCGTGGAGCAGGAGCTACAGCCGCAGGAGGTGCCGCCGCACGAGGTGCAGCTGCAGGAGGTGGAGGTGCCGCCTCAGGAGTTACAGCCGCAGGAGGTGCAGCCGCAGAAGGTGCAGCCGCAGGAGTTTTGGTAGGTAGTGCCGCGGGGGTGTAATTTCTAACTGCGACGATTCTGTCATCTGGGGGTACTTTGCTGGATGCCCAAACATCATTGCCGTCATCAACGTAGAATTTCCATTCAACATTTTCTGAATTGGGCTCGGCTACCCAAACACAACAGGTCTTTTGAATTAATACTGTTTCAGTTTGTGTTACCGGAGCAGCCGGTGTTTCCTGAAGTTGCAAAAGTTCCGCTTTGGTCGGAAGTCTCCAGTCAGTAAAGCCACCTTCCTTTATATTTTTTGCGGCACTTAATATATTACTGGAATTGAGATCGGTAATACCCAATATTAACCATTGCAAACCTGTTTTTGTATCGACAACAGTTCCATCCTTCAGCGCATTATAGCGAATAACAAGGGGGTTGCTTAAAACCAGGGTTTGCCCTTCCGAAAGGGTAGTAATCTTTGTTGTTACTTTTGTTTTCCAATTGTCGGATACCGGCGTGATAATATATTCAGATGAGGGCATAACTCCGTCAATGTGAAAAACTCCATTGGCCAGCGTCTTTGTTTCAAATTGTTCATAACCTTTAGACTCTTGGACTTGTTTGAAAATAACTGTAATACTGGAGATTGGCTGTCCTTGTCCGTCAACCATTTTCCCCTCAATGCCAGATTTCTTTTCGCTGCAACTAAATAAAAAGGCACTAATTAATAATAAAAGAAACAAGCGATATGCGATTTTCATAATTACCACTCCTTACCCCAAAGTTTATTTTTGATAACACTTTAGGTTGTTTATTCAACCAATATACTATGTAAGATGACACAATAATCAAAAATATTCAATAAAAAAATATACAGATAAAAGAATAATTTACGGACAAATACCTCTTTAACAGAACTATTTATCTTGTTTTCTGGTTAAAAGTGCTTTGAGCTAGTACAACTCACACCATTACGCTTTCATTAATGATAAAAAGGCGGCGAGGACGAGGCGCCGGGGGTCCGCCGCGGCGGATTGAAGAAGCCGACGATGATGCCAACAAAGTTAGCCAAAGAAAGCGGATTAGTATCAAATGATGAGCAGCTTTTCCACTTCATTGCGGATTTTCCGCAGATTACTTGCCGATGAAGCTTCAAAACGCAAAACTATCACTGGCTGAGTATTAGATGATCGAACAAGAGCCCATCCATCATCAAAAGGAATGCGTACTCCATCAATTTCTATTAAACCGGGGTTATTCTGAAAATGTTTTTTTATTTTTTCCACGACTTTCACTTTTTTATCGTCAGCACAATCAATTCTGATTTCCGGTGTGGCGAAAGTTTTCGGGACATCCGCAAGCAGCTCACTTATTTTTTGTCCTGTTTGAGAGATAATTTCCAATAATCTGATTGCCGCATAGATGGCGTCATCATAGCCGAAATAGCGATCGGCAAAAAATAAATGTCCACTCATTTCTCCGCCCAATACGGCCTTTTCCTCTTTCATCTTGGCCTTAATCAGAGAATGTCCTGCTTTCCACATAATCGCCCGGCCGGAATGTTTTTTAATATCATCATATAAAATCTGCGAGCACTTTACCTCTCCAATAATGGTGGAATTAGGCTTTTCTTTGAGGATTTCGCGGGCAAAAAGAAGTAGCAATTTATCCCCCCAGATTATTTCGCCCTTATCGCTGATAACGCCCAGACGATCAGCGTCGCCGTCAAATGCTATTCCTAAATCCGCCTTTTGCTCGCGGACTATATTAATCAAGTCAGTCAAATTTTCTTCTACAGTGGGATCAGGAAAATGATTGGGGAAATGCCCGTCTGGTTCACAGTATATGGGTATCACTTCACAACCATAGCGCTGTAAAATGGGCAGGGCAAAATGACCTCCAACACCGTTGCCAGCATCAACGACTACTTTGACCTTCCGAGTAATTTTGACATTGTCAAAAATGTAGTTTTGATAAGCAGCCGTAATATCTTGAAACGCTGAAGAAGCAATACCTGTCGTATATTGTCCACTTTCCATAATTATTCTTAATTCCTGAATATTTTCGCCATAAATAGTGTCATTACCAATACAAATTTTGAAGCCGTTGAATTCAGGAGGATTATGGCTGCCTGTAATCATAACGCCTCCTTCAATATTCAGGTGGCGTATGGAAAAGTAAAGCATGGGAGTGGCGCAAAGACCGATATCAATTGTTTCAATACCGGAGCAGTTAAGTCCTTTGATTAAGAAATTGTGATAATCATTAGAGCTTAAACGGCAATCCCGTCCGATGGTCATCTTCTTTATTCCATACCTGGTTGCATAAGTACCGATAGCCCGGCCAAGGTTGAAGACAAATTCTTCATTTAAATCATTACCTACAACACCTCTTACATCGTATTCCCGAAATACATTGGGATTCATCAATTATATATCTCCTCGGAAAAAATTAATTTAACCTATATAGGTCAAGATGTTGCCTTTTGTCAATTAAAGACATGTTTCTGAATTTAGTGCTGATAATTACGATATGTAATGTAATTTTCTTGACGCTGAAGCATGTTTTCATCCACTTGTAAATATAAAAAATTAATATTATCCAATAATTATAAGGTATGACCCCGGAATCTAGGAAATACTTGATAACACTGAATTCCGGCTTTCGCCAGAATGACATAATTGCTTATTTTATACAGGTTTGCAAATCTCAAATATATGAATATATAGACTATATTTACGCTCGGTATCAGGTGTGGTTAAAGGTCAGCCTATCAAAGTGCTACGGAGTATTTTGCTCCAGTAAAAAGTTGAGTTATTCTTTAAAACTTTCAATATACCATCGGGCTGGGGAGCTGAACGTTACCTGGACACGCCGCAGGTTTGCTGTTCCTTTTTGCTGAAACTCCAGGGTGAATCTGCCTCTTAGGCGGTACTGGCGTTCCCATAATAGAGGGGCTTTTCACTTCATTCTTGCTTGAGCTTCTTGTGCATCCTGCAATTTATCTCTTCTGGAAGAAGGAAGGAATAAAAAAATTAATAACACGATAATAATAAAGGCGGCAGTAATTACTGCCGCCTTTATATGAAATATTGGTACAATAAATTTAAAAATTTAGGTGTCAGATTATTTTTTAGCTTCTGTGCTCAGTCCAAGAAGCTTGGCAAAAACCAGTATGCCTCCTGTAAAAAATATTCCACCAGCCACGAGCACAATCAGCCATTGAACAGTCATATTCCAAGTCAATTGTTTCGCAAAAATTAAAGCAATTGTAAAATACACGAATGCGTAGTTATTAAAAAGCATATGGGCAATATCGCCCAGGGCGATTATCAAGAAAACCGCAATAAATACAACTATAAGCGATCCACCTAGAACACCAGCAGTTGGTGCTATTGCTCCAACTGCTATAGGCACAAGCGCCGCCAATAAAAGTCCAACCGCTGAGCCAACAAAAATATTAGGCAAATTTTTAACATCCCCGTCCTTTTCAAAGAAAAACAAGAGAGTCAGAAATGCAGGCCACCCTGATTCTATCTTGAAAATTCCCAGGACAACCAAAGTTACGCAAAGCCATGCTGCTACTATTAATGCTGCTATAATAGTTTTTTTCTTAAAGCCTTTCTCTGCTGACATAGAATTCACCTCCATTTTAGATTATTAAAATGATATATTTCTCTTCTCTGTCTCACAATTATAAAAAATGTGTATTTTCATAATTGTTAATTTCTTTATCATATCATGTCGAACATATCTATTAAAATTAATTTTCTTGCAACAAATTTTTATTATTTGAATTTGTACAAAATAGAAGATGATGATGAATAAATATTTAATATTTATTTAAGGGAACCGATCCACAGTATCGGATGAAATACCCGCAATGATATTATGAAAATAATCTGTGCGGAAAAGACATTTTTTATGTATTTGGCTACCGCTGGTTGTCATTGCCGATTTTCCATCCTACCACGGATCAACAAAAGAGTGGCTTAACTCCTGGAGTTGCCGGGCATGTGCGGATTTCAGTCCCTGCATGATCCAATTACGCGTGTCGGCCGGGTCAATGACCGCGTCGATTTCGAGATAAGAGGCCATGTTGATGGCTTTTCCCCTTTCGTACAACTGGGAAACCAGTTTTTCGTAGAGCGTTTCGCGCTCCTGCGGATTTTCAATGGCCGCAAGCTCTTTCTTAAAACCGGCTTTGACAGCCCCTTCAAGCCCCATCGCGCCGAATTCTCCGGTTGGCCAGGCAGCAGTAAAGAAAGATTCATGGAAGCCCCCTTTGGCCATCGCCATGGCTCCGAGGCCATATCCCCTGCGCAAAACAATCGTAAAGTAAGGTACCGACAAATGCGAGCCGATGACAAACATGCGGCAAACATGGCGCACCTGCGCGCGCTTCTCGATCTCCGGCCCTACCATGAATCCCGGGGTATCACACAAAGACAGAATCGGCAAACCATGCGCATTGCAAAGTTGCATTAAACGCGCTGCTTTGTCCGCGCCTTCCGCTTCAATCGCGCCGGCCATGTGCATGCAGTTGTTGGCGATCACTCCGAACGGCCGGCCTTCGATTTTTAGAATGCCGGTAATCATCCCGGGGCCGAATTTGGGCCTCAACTCCAGAAAGGAGTCCGTATCGGCCAACGCTTTAATGACCGTTCGCACGTTATAAGCGCGCTTGCGGCTTTCCGGGATCAGGGCGCGCAGACGAAGCTGATCGGCTGCTTCCCACTGAAAAGTCGTTCCCTGAAAATAGGAAAGATATTGTTTGGCGACAGCGACCGCTTCTGTATCATCGGCCACTTCAATATCAACCACGCCGTTTTGCGTTTGCACTTCCATCGGGCCGACTTCCTCGGGCTTGAAAACACCAAGTCCGCCGCCTTCAATCATCACCGGGCCACCCATGCCGATGTTGGAATTCTTTGTAGCGATAATTACATCGCAGCAGCCCAGCAAAGCGGCGTTGCCCGCAAAACATGGCCCCGATACGATGCCGACCATCGGTACATGCCCGCTGAGCCTGGCGAACGAGCCAAAGGTAGATAAATCCAGCCCCGCCACCATGATTCCGGTAGCATCGACATCGCCCGGCCTTCCGCCGCCGCCTTCCGCGAAGAAAACCAGGGGCAGGCGCTGATCGTGTGCTAGTTTAAGCATACGATCCATCTTTTTGTGATTAAAATAACCCTGGGTGCCTGCCAGAACTGTATAATCGTAGGCCATGACCATACAGCGGGCTTTGTCGTCTCCGAACAGGGAGCAGTTGACTGATCCGATGCCTGCAATCAGGCCGTCGGTCGGAGTCTTGCTGATGAGATCGTCCTCGGAACGCCGCCCGCGTTGCGCGGCAATGGCCAAGGCGCCGTATTCAAGGAAACGGCCGGCATCGCAGAGATCATCAACGTTTGCACGGGCCGTTCGCTGATTATTTTGCTGACGTTTTGCCACCGCTGCGGGGCGATTTTCATCAAGGCCGAAAGAGTGCCGGGCTATCACCTCGGTAAGGTCAGGGCGTATGGGATCAGGATCGGTTTCTTTATTTCCGGCAGGCACGTTCTTTGATGCCGCCGTCTCTTCTTTGCCTTTAGATGTTTTCATGTATCGCACCTTTCGCTTGTTTGGTAGTAAATATTTATTTTGGAGTCGAGCAGAGCGGTTTGTTCCGCTTGCTATGTTCCATAATTATCTTTTCAAATTCTATAATATTTTCTTTTTGATTTCTACGTTTTTGTGACAATTTACCCGGGAAAATATTTTGGCTTCTTTAGTTTAACTTTGATTTGATATCGAGTTTGCCTCTTTAATTGTTAAGGCGGCGATGAAATCATTATTTTCCGGAGATATATTTATTGGACAGCACTTTATTTATTGTTCTGGAAGAAGAGGGGGAGGGTAAACTATCACCAGAAATGATGCGTAGAAAATTAGTAATAATATTAAAAGTAGCACCCCAAAGAATATCTTCACCCCCCAGGCCATCGGGGATAACCAGGCATGGTAATTGATATTGCAGATGCTCAGTATTATTCACCAAAGAAGTTTTAATTTCCAACAAGGCATAATTGGACTGCTGGAAGAAAAAGCTAATCGGAATCTCTAATATTTTATCCACTTCCGAACTTAGCTTATATGGAAATGGTTTTGCAGTTAGACATACTACAGGAAAAATTGTTCGAGCAAGTAAACTCAATGAATAACAAGGCAGTGCTCCTAAAAATATTACGTTAAAAGGATTTAAACCAACTTCTTCCCATGCTTCTCTCAGCGCGGCAGTTAAAAAAAGGCGAATCAAAGAAGCTGCTTCTTTGTCCCTGAATTGAGAGGAGTTTAAATTATGACCATGTACAGTGGGAATTATTCCTGTTTTTAATAAATAGCTCATTATTCTATCTAGTCCCGGATGCACGATTCCGCCCGGGCAACTGATGTCTCCGGCTTGCGTAACAGCATTTGAACGTTTGATAAGTTGGAAAACGTATTCGGAACCGTTTTGATCTGATCTGTAATTAATTAGCAGGACTACCCCGGCTTCGAGATGATTTGGGGCACTCTTACTATTTGCAATCAACTCATGCTTGTCTTTATAATCAATTGCAACCGAGTCTAATTTATCAGATACAAATTGAGGGAATATGTCTTTTTGGGAAAATAGAGAAAAATCCATGTTGATCCTAAAAAATCAATTTATTATTTCGGTGATTATTTCGTGAAACCAGCAGTTAACCGGAAATAAATCAAGAAAACCGCAATGCCCACCATACTTTTGCATTGAAATCTGGAAAAAATCATTTTCTTGCAGAGATTGATAATCTTCCAGCGGGATAACCGGATCATCTTCAGAGATGAAAACTCTAACAGGTATATTTAATTTTTGGAAGGAATTGTTCTGCAAGGTATATAACTTAAAATAATCCCGGTAAGAAATTAATTCTGGGAAGTAATGCATGATATTTTCGGTCAGTTCCATGCATGTTTTGGCCTTCAGTATTTTATTAAAATCATATCTCTCAGGAAAAAGCTGCTGCTTTTTGACCAAAGACCGTTTCCATTTTTTCAGGAAATATTTGCGATAAAAAAAATAACCATTATCGATAGCCAAGGTAGTCTTATAAGGATCGAGCGGTGGGCTGATTGCAAAAACATGTTTTAAATTTGCTATCGGTATCCGGTAGTGTGTCATAGCGATACGCAAAGCAAAATTTGCTCCCAAAGAAAAACCTATTACATACACAGGCAGGTTCTCTGATTGCTGGGATAAATAATTTACCGCTTCGAATGTTTCTTCCAGAAGAGCGCCATGAAAAAGCCCTTCATTGAGATGGTGTGAATCTCCATGATCCCGTAAATTCAAACGGCAAACGGAAAAACCAAGGTTATAAAAATAATCACCAGTTACGAGAATATAGGCGGAAGAAGAAGATCCTTCCCAGCCATGCAGGAGAATAATCATGCCCTTAGATGCAGGATGATGGGAAAGAAACGATTGTAATCTTGAACCTGAAGAAGTGGTGATGATTATTTCGCAGGAGTTCGTAAACATGGCGTTTTTCCGGCGCACTCGCAGTTGCGAACTGGCCATAATAGATTGGACATGAGGGTTTCTGAAAAAAAATGAGGGCTTGAATGTTTTATCAAATTTTGTTTTGTTTTTGTTCATTCTGTCAATAATGAAAAAAATTGAGTGCATTAACTGATCTTGGTCAGAAATTACACAGGTAAAAAGAAAAATTTTATAGACTTTCTGTTTAATCTTGCAATCAAAAAAATCAATTATCAAAGTCTCCCCGCCAGATGGGTAGGGAGACTCGATTTTGGTGGCGGTGCAGGGAATTGAACCCCGGACACTACGGATATGAGCCGTATGCTCTAACCAGCTGAGCTACACCGCCTCTATTGCAATAAGATACTTCCAATGAGCATTTTTATTTGTGAAAAACCAATTCCGAAAGCGCAGCGTAGCGGAATTGGCAAGTTGAACAATCCCGCGAAGCGGAGGGTGTAATACCTCAAAGCCTGCTTTTGGGTATTACACCCGTGGTTCGTGCGACGCTATATCTAAGCGCACAAATTTTGTCAATGACTTATTGAGCGGTATCCAGCCTATAAACAACAATTACACTTCTATCACTTAGAGAAAGACCGACAGACATGACCAATGCCAGCACAATTTCCGGTTTGCCATCATTGTCTATGTCTTTAATACAATAATCGGCTACGTAGCCGTTAATTTTTTTTGTCCGCCAATTTTCCGCCATACCCATGCCGTCCCATTCCAAATTATATATTTCACTGGAAGTAAAAAATTTTGCACGTTTAAACGCGCGGCCGGAGGAATCCATATTTTTAACAATAATAATCTCTTTTTTCCCATCCTTGTTAGTATCATAAGTAGGGATGCGTAAATTGACATAAGCATATTTTTCATTGTCAGGAGATTGTGTTGTTTGTGCTCTTATGTTTCCAATATCGTCGAAGTAGTTATTGCTGCCGCCAAACACATCATCGCTTCTCCAGATTAAATTATCGTTAGAAGAACCAAAAGTAAAAATCGCGGTTAAAGGCTTAGTTGTTTTTTCAAAGATGCATAAATAATCAAGCTCATCCAGAGCGATTATTTTTTCACCACTGCCACCTGTGCCCAAATTATCAATAGTTAAACCGTAAACAGATAAGCCTAAAGGTATCTTCATCGGTTGATCTTCAACATATTTACCGTCTTTCCAGACAATTTCGTAAATTGGTGTATCAAATGGTTTATCAAAACCATATTTTTGCCCTATTAATATAGGTATACCAGATGAAGTATCAAGTACGCGTAAAAACCAGCCTACGTCAGATGCAATTTTAACATATTTGCCATCTTTAAATTCCAGGACAAAGGAGTCAAGCGTTGTATTATTGAGAGAAGTCACAAATATTTGCTTTTTACCGTCTTTATTAATATCAGCGATATCTACGGCCAGATATTTATCGTAAGATTTTCCAGGTATTTTTTCTAATAATTTTAGTTCATTGCCAGCTTTCTGATATATGTAAACATTATTTTTGTCGATAACTACTACTTCGTTTAAGCCATCACCATTTACGTCCCCTATATCCATGCCCTTAAATTCCGTGGGTATTTTCTGGCTCATCCAAAATCCCTGGCGATTAAAAGGATCCGGTGCGTTAATAAAATCGGGATTGATTACAGAAGTTAAAGTTCCTTTTTTGCCACTGGTTTTCATACCGGCAATTATCTGAGATTCGCGGGAAACTCCCGGAGCTATTGGTTTAGCAATTCCAGTAGCGGCAACAGGCGGTGCGGTCTGTTGTGATGATGTGCCGAGAATATGCTGCACGATTCTTTGAGAAAAATCGTTAATTTTGGGAATTACTTCATCAAGATTTTGTGATTGAGTGGAGATACCTATGTCAGATTTAGAGGCGACAATATCAATCAATTTCCCGTCAATGCTCAGAGAGTTGCCTATTTTAGTGATGCTTCCCCAGACTACATAATCAGACTTTAATTTATTGCCCAGTTTATATACATCACTTAATGTAATTTCCTTTATTTTAGATTTTTTAATTTCCTCTGCAACAACATCTTTGTTGGTTACTTCGATTTTATTAGGAACGGATATACGTGTGGAGAGCATTTCCGAGATTCCTTTTTTCATATAATCGATATTATCTGCGCTATTGAGTGTAAAAGGTAAAACAGTTACAGTGTATTTATCCTTCGCCCAGAGTGAACCGGTGGCAAGCAGAAGAATCACCAAACAAAATATATATTGAAAAGTTTTTCGCATATTTATCTCCTTTTTTTAAATGCTGTAGATATTTACAGCATGGCGGTTCTAGCATTTAAAAAGTGATAATTCAAGAATGATTTAATAAGATAAGATCATCGGGTCAAACGCTTGATAGTTATTACATTTTAGTTTAAGTATTTAATGGGATGACGTAAAACATAACGGCGAAGAAATGACAAACGCTGCCGGTAAGGACAAATAAATGCCAAATTGCGTGATTGAATGGAAGCCTATTCCAGGCATAAAAAACAGTGCCCAATGTATAGGCCAGTCCACCACAGATAAGCCAGACAAGACCGCCTCCAGGTAATGCTTGAAAAAGAGGTTTAATGGCAAAGATGATAATCCAACCCATTAAAATATAAGCAATAGTAGAAATAATTTTAAAGCGGTGGACGAAAAAAACTTTGAATAAAACTCCGATTACAGTTAATGACCAAACTAAGGCAAACATGCTCCAACCCAAAACTCCACGTATAGTTACAAGAAGAAATGGAGTATAAGTTCCGGCAATCAAAACATAAATGCAGGAATGGTCCAATATCTTAAATACATGCTTCAGGTTTGGTTTTTGAAAGCTATGATAAAGAGTTGATGCTGTGTAGAGCAAAACAAGCGTAAAACCAAAAATTGTACAACTTACAATGTGGCTCGCACTGCCATATATGCTGGAGAAAACTATCAGAAGAACCAATGCGGCAATACTGATTAAGGCTCCAACTCCATGAGTTATGCTGTTGAATATTTCTTCCAAAAAGCTGTATTGTGCTATATTTTGTGATTCAGACATAATTTTTATTTCCTCAACCCCAGAATATTAATATGTCTTTGGTACTAATTTGTCAATCTCTAATTATGCGACCATCTTTCCCCCTTGACATACTATTGCAAATTATTTATGTTGTATGCCATGAAAGTAATATCTCATAAAATCCAATATCATGAGAACTATCTTCCAATTTCCTGTTCATACTATCTTCAATATTCAAATCTCCTATCTTTCTCTTCAAATTCCAATTTTCCAATTTTCAATCAAATCCAACTGAGGTGAATGATTTATTTGCATAAATGACATCCCGTAGAGTGGAATTAAATAAAGCAGGCAGCAGAACCTCCACGAATTATTTAAAATAAGCCATGAGTTGTATGGATTATTGATAATGATACAAAATTGAAAGGGGAGAGGAGAGTATGATGCGTAAGTTATTAAGAGTCGTATTGATGGTATTGTTTGTAGGGTTATTAGCTGCACCTGTTCTCGCTGTAGATACTTATACGCAGACTAAGTATCCGATTGTTATGGTGCCGGGCGTCCTGGGGTATGATACCGTCTTGGGTATCAATGATTATTTCTATGGCATGCAGAATGCTATCCAGTCCAGTTCCAACCGTCAGAAGACGCATCTAATCTCTATTGCTGCCTGGCAGCAGACAGAAACAAGAGGGTTAAACCTTAAAAATGCAATTGAAACCCTCTGTATAGCGAACGGATATTCCAAAGTTAACATCATCGCTCACAGCCACGGTGCCACCACATCCCGTGTGGCGATGTACCTGAATCCGGCAAGAGTTGCCTCTCTTACCACTGTGGCCGGACCGCATTACGGAACTCCTTTTGCTGATTATGCAGCAAAGCTGCCTTCCTGGGCGGTAAAGGCGCTTGTCGCAACTCTCAATCTCGCGGGCGACGCGCTCGCTGTGTTAAGCCATCATTGCGAATGGCTCGGCCAACAGGATGCTCTGTCAGTGCTGAACGACTTTACCCAGCAAGGCATTAAGCAGTTCAATACAAAATACCCCTGTGCAGGTGTCCCGGCAGGCGGTAGCTACGGCAAGCTCAAATATGGTTCTGATGCAGCCTCCACCTGGGCACAGGCCGGTGACGGGCGGGCTGCAGCAATGAGCACCACAGATCCGACCTCCATTTTGTACTATTCTTTCTCCGGCAACGTCGGGGATGGCTGGTTAACCAATGTGTTCGATTTTGAAGATTACTTCCTGGGTGCGATACATCTGTTCAATAACCTGGAAGGCTATCACGGAGATGCCGATGCGTTCATTCCCACAACGAGCGCCCGTTTCGGTTACGTCATATCCACCAGCTATTACTGGAACCATGTTGATGAACAGAATCAGTTTATGGGCTTAAGGGCATTGTTTTCAGCAGATCCCCTTACGGTCTATCGTGCGCATGCCAACCGTCTGAAGCTTGCAGGCAGATAAACAGGCTACTGTCATGGCCCTCCACGGGGGGCCATGACAAAAAAACTTCATACGGAAAGAGGCAAGCATGAAACGCAAGAAGATCATCATCGGCATTGCAGTCTTCCTCTCTTTAGCAGCAGTCATCATATTTATTCTTACAATGAATGATAATCCTAAAGTAAAAAAAATCGGTTCTATTGTAAGTCAATACATTGTAATGGGTAAAAATGCAGGTCAAATTGTACCCAATGGGAACAAGCGGCTCTATCAGTTTTCCAGTGCCGAAGAATATGGTAAGATATCTCGATACGGCATTTTACCTGTGTCGCTCAGGGATACGCAGATAGACGGGAGATTGAAGGCGGATGCCAATGATAACCTGATCATTGACCGGGAGATACGCTCCGTGTTCGATTATTTTCTGAGCGCTATGGGGGAAGAAGGTCTGGATACCTCTGTCGGGAGGATTGAGGAATATATTAAGCTCACACTGCCGGAACCGGCAGCCCAAAGGGCGATGGACATTCTTCATGAATATCTTGACTACAGCAAGATTCCGCAAAGATTTTCCCCGACTGTAAATGCCGACACCGATAAGAAGGAATTCATCGCAGAGCTGAGGGATGCGATTAACGAACGATCCCAAAATCGCCGAAAATATCTGGACCCTGAGGTGGTGAATGCGTTCTTCAGTGACGAGGAAGCATATGATACCTTTACCCTGCAAACTCTCGATATTGAAAGCAATGAATTTCTGAGTGCGACTGAAAAAGAGAAGAGGATCTACCAATTGGAAGAGCAGCTTCCCGCAGACAGGCGCGATGACAGGAGACAGTTCAGGAAAGAGATCGCTCTGAATGAACAGATAGAAGAACTGCAAAAAACGGAAGGAAACGAGGACAAGATCTACGATCTCCGTGCTGGTGTTTACGGTAAGGATGCTGCAGATCGTTTGGCTACACTCGATCAGAAACGAGCGGAACTGAGCCAGAGGATCAACAAGTACCGTGAGGAAAAGAACAAGATTTTAAACATGCCTGGTCTCACGAATGAGAGTAAACAATTACAGATAGAAGCCATGGGAAAAAGGATGTTCTCTGAAGAAGAACTCCTGGAGGTTAACATACGGGAGGGCCCGCCGAATCAGAATCAGTAGTTGGCAGGCTATGCTGAATACGATATAATAAAATGAGTAAAAAGAGAGCAATAAGGGGATAGATTTATTAATCTGTCCCCTTATTGCTTCGTGGCCTGCTTTTCATTGACATAAAATTATAAATTACCTATACTCCTTTTCCAGGAAAGCAAGTTCTTATCAATATAATCAGAGGAGAAAAACGTGATACAGAGATATTCCCGCGAGATAATGACAAAGATTTGGAGTCCGGAGAACAGGTATCAAAAATGGCTGGATGTAGAAATAGCGGCCTGCGAAGCTATGGTCAAACTGGGCAAGGTTCCGGCTAATGCCGTCAAAAATATTAAAGAAAAAGCGGCAATTAATGTTGACCGGATTGATGAAATTGAAAAAATAACCAAGCACGATGTTATTGCTTTTGTTTCTTCTCTGACGGAGAAGATTGGTGAGGATGGACGTTTCATTCACATGGGTTTGACTTCCTCCGACGTGTTGGATACCGCACTTGCAGTTCAATTAAAAGAAGCGGCTGAAATTTTGCTGGAAGATATTGATCAGTTATTGGTGGTTTTAAAAAAGAGAGCTTTTGAGCATAAAAATACTTTGATGATTGGACGTTCACACGGGATACATGCGGAGCCGATCACTTTTGGTCTGAAGATGGCCTTGTGGTATCAGGAAATGCAGCGCAATCGCCAGCGTCTTGTTCAGGCAAAAGAATCTGTAAGCTTCGGTAAAATATCCGGTGCTGTCGGCACGTTTTCTTTTATTGATCCTTTTGTGGAGGAATATGTTTGCAGTGAGCTTGGTTTAAAGCCTGCGCCTGTATCTTCCCAGATCGTTCAGCGCGACAGACATGCGGAACTTTTTACAACGCTAGCTATTATTGCCTCTTCACTCGATAAGTTCGCTCAGGAGGTAAGGCTTCTGCAAAGGACAGAGGTTAGAGAAGCTGAGGAATATTTTTCACCAGGGCAAAAAGGATCTTCGGCCATGCCGCATAAACGCAATCCAATCCTTTCGGAAAATCTGTCCGGCTTAGCCAGGTTGATGCGCTCTTACGCAGTTGCCTCGCTCGAAAACATTGCCCTCTGGCATGAAAGGGATATCAGCCATTCTTCTGTGGAGCGGGTCATCGGACCGGATGCAACAATTGCTCTTGATTTTATGCTGTTCAGGTTTACGAATATGATGGATAAGCTTGTGATTTATCCGGAAAGAATGATCTATAATCTGAACATGACACACGGAGTTATTTTTTCCCAAATGGTGTTGTTGGCGCTCATTGAAAAAGGCACAACAAGAGAAGACGCGTATGTCATCGTACAGAATAATGCGATGAAATCATGGCAGGAGGGGTTGGAATTTCGGGATTTGCTGGAAAAAGATTCCACCGTAACTAAATATCTGCACAAAAAAGAATTGGCAGCAATTTTTAATGTAAATAATTTCCTGAAGAATTTAGATTTTATCTTCAACCGTGTGTTCGAAGATAAAAAATAGACAGGCGTTTTTGTTAATCAGCTGTTTTAAATAGATTCTATGAATTCACTCTAACAATAATCGTGTCTTTTTTAAAATCATCTCGTGTGTCTGGATAATCTATATTATAGTGTAGACCACGGCTTTCTTTCCTAAGAATTGCGCTCCTTACGATCAGTTTGGCCACGGTTGTAATATTACGCAGTTCAATAAGATCTTTTGTGACTTTGAAGTTCCAGTAATATTCATGAATCTCTTTTTGGATAAGATCGATTCGGCGGGCCGCTCTTTCCAATCTTTTGTCCGATCGGACAATCCCCACATAATTCCACATGCATCTTCTTATTTCATCCCAGTTGTGCGTTACTACTACGCTGTCGTCGCTTTCCGCAGCTCCGCTTGCATCCCATGGAGCAATGTAGACATCACTTTGTTTCATTTTTTTATAGTGCCGGGAAATTTCGGTATAGACACGATGGGAGTAGACAACTGCTTCCAGTAAAGAGTTGCTGGCTAAACGGTTAGCTCCATGCAATCCGGTGCACGATACTTCACCGCAGGCAAAAAGATTGGTGATGGATGTCTTGCCGTAATGGTCGACATCAACGCCGCCGCAGATATAATGCGCGGCAGGAACGATAGGTATTGGGTCAGAGGTTATATCAATGCCATACTCAAGACATTTGTTATAAATATTGGGAAAGCGATTAATAAGAAAGTCGCGCTCACGGTGAGTTATATCAAGAAGTACGTATTCATCCCCAGATTGTTTTATTTCCGTGTCGATTGCTTTGGCGACAATATCTCTTGGGGCGAGACTTTTCATGGGATGATATTTTTCCATGAATGTCGATCCGTTCTTTAATCGCAGAATACCGCCTTCACCGCGGACAGCTTCGCTGATCAGAAAAGCTTTGGCATCAGGATGATAAAGACAGGTCGGATGAAACTGGATGAATTCCATATTGGCTATTTTAGCACCGGCACGGTAGGCCATGGCTATGCCATCTCCCGTCGCGATATCAGGATTTGTTGTAATGAGATATACTTTGCCCGCGCCTCCAGTGGATAAAATCGTGTATTTTGCGCGGTAAGTATGAATCTCTCTATTATTTATATCCAGAGCGTAAGCACCCTGACAAATTACCGGTTTCCCGGATATATCCTTCTGGATGATCAAGTCAATACCAATATGGTTTTCATAGATATGAACATTGTTTAAGGCAGCGACTTTTTCATTCAGCGCCCGCTCTATTTCGCGGCCAGTGAGGTCTTTGGCATGTAATACCCGCCGGCGGTTATGACCTCCTTCCTGACCCAAATCATAAAAGTGCGGAGGTATTTCCGATTTAGTAAAGTTAACGCCCCAGTCAATAAGCTCCTGAATCCTTGGAGGTGCTTCTCTAACAACAAAATCGACTACGCCCTTTTTACAAAGACCGGCGCCGCAAATTAAGGTATCCTGAATATGCTCATCAAAACTATCGGTATGGTCGGTAACGGCAGCGATCCCGCCCTGAGCATAATTGGTGTTTGATTCTGATTTTTCTTTTTTGGTAACTATAGCTACGCTACCAAGAGTTGAAGCTTTAATTGCCAGACTCAAGCCGGCAATGCCACTGCCTAAAATTAAGAAATCTGTTTTAAACTCCATTGAGGTTTTCCAATCAAATGATAGATGACAAAAGTTTGTTTACAAATCGTCAATGCTTTTATATAGAGAATTCTCTTTTTTAGCAAAGAGAAAAATGAAAGTAGGATGTAATGCTAGTTCTTGGAATTGAATCATCATGTGATGAAACAGCTGCGGCAGTGGTTAAAACCGGGAAAATGCTTTCCAACGTAATTGCTTCGCAAATCAAGGCGCATAGCAAATACGGAGGGGTTGTTCCAGAAATTGCTTCGCGAAAGCATATTGAGGCAATTAACCCGGTTATTGAGCAAGCCTTGTCTGATGCCGGTGTAGGGCTGGGCGAAATAGAGGGGATTGCAGTAACGCGCGGTCCGGGATTAATAGGATCGCTTCTTATAGGTTTAGCAACTGCCAAGGCACTTGCCTTTGCACTTAACATTCCTTTAGTTGGCGTTAATCATCTGGAGGGACACATTGCCGCTTCGTTTCTTGCCGAAAAAGTGCCGGAATTTCCTTTTGCAGCCTTGGTTGTTTCGGGCGGACATACTAATATTTATCTGGTAAAGAATTATCATGATTTCCAATTGATCGGCCAGACACGTGATGATGCCGCAGGGGAAGCGTTTGATAAGGCGGCAAAGCTTCTCAATCTTGGATACCCGGGCGGTATAGTGATTGATCGGATTGCAAAAGGCGGCAATCCGCAAGCAGTGGCTTTCCCTCGCGCCATGAAGGACTCTGTCGATTTTAGCTTTAGCGGTTTGAAAACTTCCTTGCTGACAATGCTCAAAAAACGTGGCCGGGATTTCAGTGCCGAGGAATTACCGGATATAGCGGCAAGCTATCAGGAAGCAATTGTCGATGTTCTTGTAGAAAAGACTATGCGGGCTGCCCAGGATAATGACATTAGACAAGTAGTTGTTTGCGGTGGAGTAGCGGCAAACGGTAGATTGCGCGAAAAGTTTGCCGATGCTGCATCAAAGAACAAAATTGATTTGTTCATTCCGCAGATAATATTATGTACAGATAATGCGGCCATGATCGCAGCAGTTGGCGAGATTATGTTAAAAAGTGGGTGTCGTGACTCTCTTGATTTAAATGCAATATCGCGCTGGCCACTTGTATCCAATCCGTAAATACTCAAGTTTCGTTATCGATTTTTTTAAGCGACCAGAATAAGAAATATTATTATGCTTACTCCCAAAGAAATTCTTCATCAATATGGTATCAAACCTAATAAAAAATTAGGCCAGTCTTTTCTTGTCGATGTTAATGTCATTAATCGAATTGTTCAAACGGCAAACTTTTCTCAGGAGGATATCGTAGTTGAAATAGGCGCGGGTATCGGCGTATTGACAGAGAGTATTGCCAAAAAAGCAAAAAGAGTTATAGCTGTGGAAATAGACCGGAATTTGGTTGAGGTATTAAAAGATAAGCTTGGCGAATATGATAATGTTGAAGTTCATTGCGGAGATATACTAAAATTTGATTTTAACTCGATATCGGAAACACATAGTTCCAAGATTAAAATAATAGGTAATGTTCCCTATAATATATCCAGTCCTTTGATTTTTCGTTTATTATTTTTCCGCCCGGTCATCAGCGATTTTATGCTGATGTTACAAAAGGAAATTGTCCAACGCCTGGTATCCGTTCCCAATAATAAAATTTATGGTGTGCCTTCCGTTATTCTGCAAATGTTTGCGTATGCTGAAAAAATATTTGATGTGCCTGCAACTTGTTTTTATCCACAACCAAAAGTTGAATCCGCAGTCGTCAGGGGCGCATTTCGGGATAAACCTCTTGTCTATTTGCAGGATGAAATATTTTTTACAGGCCTGGTGAAGGCTTCATTCGCGCAACGCAGAAAAATGTTAATCAATAATTTAAAGAACTCGAAGTTACTGGCTGATGTTGAAGGGGAAAAAATTAAAGAAGTTCTCAACAGTGCCAGTATTGACGGCAAACGCCGGGGGGAGACACTTTCAGTGGAGGAATTTGGCAAGTTAAGCAATTTGCTCTGGGAAGCAATTAACCAATTATAGTTCCAGAAAATATTATTCCATCTGTCAATTAAAGAAATTAGATCTGGAATAATTTCTGGTTTTGACGTAAGATAAATAAGTGGTTCCACTTTTAGTAAGTTAGAAATTATCCCGTTTATCGGTGTCAGGAAGAGGCATAATTATGGATGTTTCCCGATATGAAGTAAATCGACAGGTGAGAAGTGTATTAAATAAATATAGTATTGATCTTACCAGGATCGATTACTCTTGTATTGGAGGTACGGTCTATCTCTCCGGCGAACTGCTCAAGACTTTCGAAGAAGATATTGCTCCGGCCATGATTGAAAGCCTGTTCAAGGAAATTGCCGGATTATCTGGTGTGCGGAACGTGCAATCCGATTTACAGAACTGGAGCATCAGTTCCTCCAGGAATTCATGGCAAATTACGAAAAGCAAGAAAAAGTCGCGCGATATAGGCGTTCCGGTGACTCAGCAGGGTGGCATGGCCGATGTGGCTAAGGATGTCCACATCGAGACCAGCGAGGAAATTGCCGATGTTCTGAAAGACATGCAAGAAAAGCCCGAGCAGGAAGACCCATAATAAGGATTGCCATAACGAACGCTGAACCGGGGCTTGGAAAAAGTGATCGGTCGGAAGTCCTCTGGGGTCTATTCTTGGGTCATGTTAGTAGTTTTTTCAACGGTTGTTATCCTTTGCGGTAGCTTTTTATACCTATCCATCGATACTAGAGACATCGCCAATTTCCTTTCTACGAATGTTGAGATTCAATAAAAATAATTGAACCAACTGGGAAAGATTTCGATCCACCTTCATGCTCCTATTTCAATATAAATATCTCGAATAACCTGTACAAAATATTATGGCAGCCAATTTAGCTTTTTTACAATCCTGGTTCAGGCTTCATTTTTCCCAGGTTTATGGCTAAAACAGCGCACATCAATGATATTTTTTGAAATAAGAACACCTGTAAAATCTTAAAAACTTATTGACTAACTTCTGTTGCAATTATAATGATATCCGCAAATAATTAAAGCTGATACCATGTTGCATTCAGACGATAACGAGGCGGCAAGGAGGAGGCGACGCAGGCGTATTATCGATACGTTGAGGAGCCAGACGACGCAGCCAACAAAGTTAGCGTTTGAATGCGACTTGGTATGAAAAAGATGAAAAATAAATATTTATATATTCAAACATTTGGCTGTCAGATGAACGTCCACGATTCCGAGCAAATGGCGGCTCTGCTTGCAGAAGTTGGCTATAAAATGACTGATAACTTAAAACTGGCCGATTTGATCCTGCTCAACACTTGCTCTATCAGGGAGAAAGCGGCGCACAAAGTTTACAGCGAACTGGGCAGGCTTTGCAAACTAAAAGAACAAAATTCGGAATTGATTATTGGTGTGGGAGGTTGTCTGGCGCAGCATCTGGGAACAAAATTTCATAAAAAAGTTAGGCATCTGGACTTTGTTTTTGGCACGCACAACATTCATCGTTTGCCACAACTGGTTGCCACTGTCAGCAAAAAAAAGGCAAAGATTACGGAGGTTGATTTTCGTAAGTCACTAAATTCAATCGGTGTTTTTGCTCCACCGCCAAGTGGTGCAGTCAGCGCATTTGTCACGATCATGCAGGGATGCAATAATTTCTGTGCCTACTGCGTGGTTCCTTATCTGCGCGGACCGGAGATGAGCAGGCCGCCTGATGATATAATCGAGGAAATCAGAAAACTTACTGATTATGGTATTAGAGAAGTTACTCTTCTGGGACAAAATGTTAATTCCTATGGCAAAGCTTTGGGCAATGGATTGAATTTCACGGCTTTGATAAAAAAAATCGGTAAAATTTCCAGTTTGAAAAGGATTCGATTTATGACATCACATCCCCGTGACCTCTCTTACGAATTGATTAACTGCTTTGCCGAAGAAGAGAAATTATGCGAGCATATTCATCTTCCGGTGCAATCAGGATCAAACCGGATATTGGCATTAATGAACAGGGGCTATACAGTAGAGGAATACATGAAAAAAGTTGATGATTTACGTAAATTGAGACCACAAATTAGCATTACCTCTGATATTATCATTGGATTTCCGGGAGAAACACAAAATGATTATCAAGAAACCATTGACATGATGGAAAAAATCAGGTTTGATTCTACGTTTTCATTCAAGTATTCTGAACGTAAAGGTACCACGGCGCAAAAGTTAGAGGGTAAGATTGAAGAATGTGAGAAGTTGAGGAGACTCAAGCAATTGCAAGCTCTTCAAGATCAACATACACTGGAAGCCAACCTTGCTTTGGAAGGCTGCAAACAGGAGTTATTGGTTGAAGGTAAAAGTAAAAACTCTGAAAATGATTTGATGGGAAGAACCAGTTCTTGGAGAATTGTTAATTTCAAGAGTGAATCGGAATTAACAGGTAAGAGAGTGAATGTAAAAATATCCAAAGCATATTTGCATTCACTAAGAGGAAAAATTGTCGATGATTAAGGAGGTTGGTAATGCTAATTGAAATGAAAGTTTCCGGATTGACTATCGATCCTATTACCAATACACCCATAGTTATATTGAAAGACTTGCAGGAAAACAAGGCTATACCGATTTGGATTGGACTTTTTGAAGCCAGTGCAATCGCTACTGAACTGGAAAAGATCGTTTTTTCCAGGCCGATGACCCATGATTTAATCAATGATTGCTTGAAAATTCTCAACGTAGCGGTAAGCAGGGTAGAAATAGTTGATATTCGTAATAATACTTTTTTTGCCAATATTTATTTAAGCAGGGAAGGGCAGAATTTTACTGTTGATGCCCGCCCCAGCGATGCCATCGCTCTGGCCCTGCGAGCTCATGTTCCCATTTTTGTTGAAGAAAGTGTTATTGAAAAATCACGCAGTGTTGATTTCGGCATGAAGATCAGTGATTTGGACAAAATGAAAGAAGAAAAGATCAAAGAATATTTGGAAAATCTTTCCGCCGAAGATTTTGGCAAATACAAAATGTAATAGCAAGTTGCTTTCAATCATTTAAGATATGAATCATTGAAAGCTTACTTGGTATTATACCAGGGCAAGCAATTAATTAATTAATGTTTGATTGCTAAGTGGTATAGATTATATGGAAAACCTCATTGCGGATTTTCAAATTTACCTGGAAGTACAGCGAAATGTTTCTGAACATACATTGAAGGCTTATATTGCGGATGTTGAGGAATTCAACAATTTTCTCCGAGGAAATGATATAAAAAAAAAAGCGATGCAATAATTAATGTTGAACCGGAAACTATTCGCACATATTTGAGTCATCTATACTATGAAAAAGTAAAAAAAGTTACAGTGAATCGCAAGATATCTTCATTACGGTCTTTTTATAAGTATTTGTTACGTGCCGGAAAAATTAATAGTAATCCGGCGGAAATGATCCAGACGCCGAAAATAGAAAAATATATGCCTACTTTTCTGTCGGTAGACGAGACGTTCCAGCTTTTGGCCGATCAAGGCGATAATTCCGTTCCAGGTTTGCGCGATCACGCTATGCTGGAATTATTTTATTCTTCCGGATTGCGCTTAAGCGAACTGGCCGGACTAAACGTGACAGACATTGATTTCAGCCGCGCGCTGGTTAAGTTACGCGGGAAGGGGAAAAAAGAAAGAATAGTTCCGGTTGGACAGAAGGCTCTGCAAGCTATTGACGAGTATATAAAGAAGACCACAGAGGTAAGAAAAAAGTGTGATGATAGTCTCTTTAAGAATCCGCTGTTCTTAAATTCACGGGGGAAAAGAATAACTGCAAGAAGCATTGCCCGTATAGTTGATGCAATAACAGTGAAAAGCGGTATAGGCCGCAAGATAAGTCCGCACGCATTGCGCCATAGTTTTGCCACGCATCTTCTGAATGCCGGAGCGGATTTGCGGTCGATTCAGGAATTGCTGGGGCATGAGAGCCTTTCCACAACACAGAAATATACGGCTGTGGATATTAATCGGATGATGGAAGTTTACGACAAAGCTCATCCGCGTGCAAAAAATAAATGAGACTTGGCCTTTTTCAAGGCAAAGCCGGAAAAGGCCTTAGTCGAATTTATCCCGTGCAAGCAAAGCGCGACACGGGATCCAGAGGTTAAGGGAGAAGATAATGAAGATAAGAAGCACCACAATATTGGCAGTAAAGCATAATGGTAAAATAACGGTAGCCGGTGATGGTCAGGTTACCTTGGATACGACAATCTTGAAACATGGAGCCCGTAAGGTAAGAAGGCTTTATAATGACGAAGTTATTGTAGGGTTTGCCGGAGCTACAGCAGATGCCTTTACCCTATTTGATCGCTTCGATCAGAAGCTGGAACAATATAACGGCAATTTGCTACGAGCGGCAGTAGAATTGACTAAGGATTGGCGTACCGACCGCGTATTAAGGCATCTAGAGGCATTGATGATCGCGGTAAGCCGGGATCACTCACTCATCATTTCCGGTAATGGTGATGTGATTGAATCTGATGATGATGTCATGGCCATTGGTTCAGGCGGGCCTTATGCGCAGGCGGCGGCTCGCGCGCTGGTGCGTCACAGCAATCTGTCATCAACAGAAATTGCTAAAGAAGCCATGAAAATCGCGGCGGATATTTGTATTTATACTAATAATCACGTAACACTGGAAGAAATCGAAGTCGCCGCTAATAGAACAAAAGAAACGAAAAAGAGCAAAGACAAGGAGTAGAATTAATATATGATCAACAATGGGTTGACACCCCGCGAGATAGTGGAAAAATTAGATCGGCACATAATCGGTCAGGCTGATGCGAAAAGGGCTGTAGCCATTGCGCTGCGCAACAGGTGGCGCAGACAGAATGTGCCGCGGGAACTGGCTGATGAAATATCGCCGAAAAATATTATCATGATCGGGCCGACGGGCGTTGGTAAAACTGAAATAGCCCGCAGATTGGCTAAACTGGATAATTCACCTTTTCTCAAAGTGGAAGCTTCCAAATTTACTGAAGTCGGCTATGTAGGACGAGACGTGGAATCGATGATTCGTGATTTAGTTGAGCTCAGCGTGAATATGGCCAAATCGGAAGAACAGGAAAATGTACGCGCCAAGGCGGCCGAGATTGCAGAAGAAAGACTACTTGATGTTTTGTTGCCGCCGAGACTTACGGAAATGAGAGTAAACGAAATGCTCGGCGATTCTGATCATCACGAAAATACTGAGCCTGCTTTGGAGCAATCACAGAAATACGATGCAACAAGAGAAAAGTTAAGGCAACAACTCAGGGATGGTAAGCTTGCCGGCAGGGTTGTGGAGTTGGAAGTTACCGAACAAAGAAGTGGTCCGATGATTGAAATATTTTCTGCCGCAGGCATGGAAGATATGGGGCTCAACATTAAAGATATGTTGGGCAATATGATGCCGCAGAAAAAGAAAAAAAGAACTCTCAAGGTTCCGGAGGCCATGGAAATCCTGGCGGGAGAAGAAGCGCAAAAACTGATTGATATGGACAAGGTGACTAAAACTGCTGTGGAGAGGGTAGAGCAATCGGGAATAATATTTCTCGATGAAATTGACAAAATTGTCGGCAGTGATGCGCCGCACGGTCCTGATGTCTCGCGTGAAGGTGTTCAAAGAGATTTGCTTCCGATAGTGGAAGGTTCCAACGTCAATACCCGTTATGGAATGGTAAAAACTGATCACATCCTTTTTATCGCAGCGGGTGCGTTTAGTTCTTCCAAGCCTTCTGATTTAATCCCGGAACTGCAGGGACGTTTTCCCATCAGAGTGGAGTTGGACTCATTGGGCAAAGAAGAATTCATTCGTATTTTAACGGAACCGAACAATGCACTCGTCAAGCAATATACGGAAATGATGGCTACGGAAGGTATTAAAATAATATTTACGGTGGATGCCGTGGCAGAAATTGCTCAAGTGGCAACGATAGTCAATGAAAGAATGGAAAATATTGGTGCCAGAAGGCTCTATACAATTATGGAAACTTTATTGGATGAAATATCTTTTGAAGCACCCGATATGAAGGAAAAAGAAATAAAGATTGACGATAAATACGTACAGGAAAAACTGGATGATATAGTAGAAGATGAAGATTTGAGCCGTTACATTCTATAAATGGAGTTGAAAATGGGACATATTAAAAATTCGATGGAAAGGGCTGATATCTTGCTGGAAGCCCTGCCTTACATCAAACGATTTTATAATAAGACAATTGTCATTAAATACGGCGGTCATGCCATGGTTGATGATGAATTAAAAGATAAGTTTGCTCAGGACGTAGTCATGATGAAATATATCGGCATTAATCCGGTTGTCATTCATGGCGGTGGTCCGCAAATAGGGACATTGCTGAAAAAGCTCGGTAAAGAATCAAAATTTATACAAGGAATGCGGGTAACTGATGAAGAAACCATGAATATTGTTGAGATGGTTCTGGTAGGAATGGTCAACAAAGAAATAGTTGGTTTGATTAACCGGCATGGCGGAAATGCCGTGGGATTGAGCGGTAAGGATGGTAATTTGATCAAGGCGGAAAAGTATTATTTAAGCGAAGAAAAGGCAAAAAACACACCGCCGGAAATTATCGATATAGGTCTGGTGGGAAAGGTAAAAACTATCAATTCGGGATTAATTGTATCCCTGTGCCAAAATGCTTTTATTCCGGTAATAGCTCCCACGGGAATAGGTGATGAAGGGGAAACTTATAACATCAATGCCGATGTTGTGGCCGGAGAAATTGCGGCAGCCCTGCAAGCGGAAAAACTTTTACTCTTAACTGATGTGGAAGGCGTGCTCAATAAGGACAAAAAGCTCATCAATACAATGAGTGATAAAGAAGCCATGAAGCTGATTGATAATGGTGTTGTGGAAGGCGGGATGTTCCCCAAAGTTAAATGCTGCCTGAAGGCTCTTAAAAACGGAGTTAAAAAAGCGCACATTATTGACGGTCGCTTGAAGCATGCAATTCTTTTGGAAGTATTCACTGATAAAGGAATTGGTACGGAAATTGTTCTTTAACCACGGGTATTATACCCTCCGCTGCGCGGGATTGTTCAACTTATCAATTCCGCTTCGCTGCACTTTCGAAATTGGAGTTTCAACAACTAAAGAAAGGTAAGCGCTGGAAAATGACAGGAAAAGAAATAATGCTTTTGGCTGATGAAAATATAATGAATACCTACAAACGGTTTCCTATTGTCCTGCGGAAAGGTTTGGGTACAAGGCTCTGGGATGTAAATGGAAGGGAGTATCTTGATCTTGTCGCTGGTATTGCCGTGTGTAATCTCGGGCATTGCCACCCCAATGTAGTCGCTGCAATCAAAGATCAGGCAAATAATTTAATGCATGTTTCCAACTTGTATTATATTGAGCCGCAGGCTCAATTAGCTCGCTTACTTGTGGAAAATTCTTTTGCGGATAAAGTTTTCTTTTGTAACAGCGGAGCGGAAGCAAACGAAGCGGCAATCAAGCTGGCGCGAAAATATGCTCATGAAAATATGGGGCCGGATAAATTTGAATTAATCACCATGAAGGATTCCTTTCATGGTCGGACGATGGCTACGATTACTGCCACAGGGCAGGAAAAATTTCAATTTGGTTTTACGCCGCTGCTCGAAGGTTTCAGCTATGTGTCTTTTAATGATCTGAAGGCACTGGAAATTGCCATTACAGCGAAGACGTGCGGTATAATGCTGGAGCCGATTCAGGGTGAAGGAGGCGTCATCATTCCTGATACTCAATATTTAGCAGGTGTGCGAGATATTTGTGACCGGCACGGAATATTATTAATTTTGGATGAAGTGCAAACAGGTATGGGGCGTACGGGAAAATTATTTGCTTATGAATATTCGAAAATCAAACCGGATATAATGACTTTGGCCAAAGCATTAGGAAACGGGTTTCCCGTTGGCGCAATGCTGGCGACAGATGAAATTGCCAAAGCTTTCGGCCCCGGTAATCATGCATCAACTTTTGGCGGCAATCCTCTGGCCATGGCTGCAGCTATTGCTACGGTCAAAACAATGCTGCAAGATAATATTCCGGAGCAATCATACAAAACGGGAGAATATTTTCTGTCCCAGTTGAAGAAGCTGCAGCAGAAGCATCAGATAATTACGGAAGTACGGGGCAGGGGACTAATGCTGGCCTGCGGACTCAGTGTCGAAGGCAGTGATATTGTCAACGAATGCATGAAGCGCGGCTTGTTGATCAACTGCACCGGGGGCAAGGCATTGCGTTTTGTGCCGCCGCTGATCATTACAACACAGGAAGTTGATCAGGCAATCGATATACTTGATGCGGTGATGGAGGGTAAATGAAAAAAGATTTATTAAGCATTTACGAACTGGAAACGGCAGATTTTGACAGAATCTGGGAAAAAGCGGCCAGACTCAAGAAGCTCTTAAAAGAAGGAAAAGAGCATGCATCCCTGAAAGGAAAAACGCTTGGGATGATTTTTGATAAATCTTCGACTCGGACCAGGATTTCATTTGAGGTCGGCATGTATCAATTAGGCGGCATCGCCTTGTTTTTAAATTCCCGCGATACACAAATAGGTCGGGGAGAAACTATTGCCGATTCGGCCCGGATGATGTCGCGTTATTTGAATGGTATAATGATCAGAACTTTTGCTCAGGAAAGTGTGGAAGAACTTGCCCGATATGCAACAATTCCCGTAATCAATGGTTTGACTGATTTATTCCATCCTTGTCAGATTCTCAGCGACTTGTTCACAATTAAGGAAAAGAAAGGCTCTTATGAAAGGCTGAAAATTGCATATATAGGCGACGGTAATAATATAGCGAACAGCTGGATTGAAGCGGCGGCCAGATTGCCGATTCAATTGGCACTGGCCTGTCCTAAAGGTTATGAACCGAATAGAGAGATTATGAGTAAATGCGCAAAACAAGCCAGTGAAGGAATAACGCTTTATAGTGATCCTTTGGAGGCGGCAAGGAACGCTGATGTTCTGTATACAGATGTCTGGACAAGCATGGGCCAGGAGACCGAGGATAAGGAAAGAAAAAAAATATTTAAAAATTACCAGATAAATAAAAAGCTTTTAGGAGAAGCAAAAAAAGATGCGATAGTAATGCATTGTCTGCCTGCGCATCGCGGTGAAGAGATAACCGCCGATGTTATTGACGGGCCTCATTCCGTTGTAATTGATGAAGCGGAAAACCGTCTTCATGTACAAAAAGCAATCTTAGAAATATTACTCTAGGGGGATACAAAATTGGCAGAAAAAATTAATAAAGTAATTTTAGCATATTCAGGCGGCTTGGATACGTCGGTAATTGTGCGCTGGCTGATCGAAACTTATAAATGTGAAGTTGTCTGTTTTGCTGCTGACTTAGGACAGAAAGAGGAATTGACCGGACTGAAAGAAAAGGCAATCAATACCGGAGCAAGTAAAATATATATTGAAGATTTGCAGGAAGAATTTGCCAAAGATTTTGTATTCCCCGCACTACGGGCTAATGCTCTTTATGAGGGAACCTATCTTCTGGGCACGTCGCTGGCCAGGCCACTTATTGCCAAACGGCAAATAGAAATAGCCAAATTAGAAGGTGCGGATGCCGTGTCTCACGGAGCGACGGGGAAGGGGAACGACCAGGTCAGATTCGAACTCACTTTCATCGCCCTGAATCCGGCAATTAAAATAATTGCAGCCTGGCGTGATGATAATTGGAAATTCAATTCCCGTGAATCCATGATTGACTACGCCGAAAAATATAAAATCCCTATTACACTGACAAAAGCCAAACCTTATAGTTCTGATCGAAACCTGCTGCATATATCGCATGAAGGAGGTATTCTGGAAGACACCTGGGCCGAAGCGCCGGAGGATATTTTTGTGCTGACAAAATCTCCCGAGAAAGCTCCAGACAAACAGACCTATCTGGAAATTGATTTTGAAAAGGGAAACCCAGTGGGGGTAAACGGCAATAAGCTGTCGCCGGCAAAGCTGATGGATTATATGAATACAGTTGGCGGTGAAAACGGTATTGGACGGGTGGATATGGTTGAAAACAGGTTTGTCGGAATGAAATCGAGAGGCGTCTATGAAACACCCGGCGGGACAATATTGTGGGCGGCGCATCGTGCTGTGGAATCAATCACGATGGATCGTGAAGTCATGATCATGCGGGATTCTCTGATACCAAAATATGCCCAACTTGTTTATAATGGTTTCTGGTATTCGCCGGAGATGAAATCGCTCCAGACTTACATTGATGCTACTCAGGAAAATGTTACTGGCACGGCGCGGATGAAATTATATAAGGGGAACTGTATTGTTGTTGGACGCAAATCGCCTCAATCTTTGTATAGTGAAGCCTTTGCTACTTTTGAGAAAGATCAGGTTTACAACCAGCAGGATGCTACAGGATTCATCAGGCTCAATGGTTTGCGTCTCAGAATCCAGAGTATCTTGAAAAATAAACGCTAAAGATGCGGAGATAAATTTATGGCGGACAGGAAAAAACCCTGGGGTGGGCGGTTTACAAAGCCAACGGCGAAAAATGTGGAGAAATTTACTTCCTCCATTCATTTTGATCAAAGGCTCTATCGTTACGATATTGAGGGTTCTATCGCTCATGCTACTATGCTTGCCTCGCAAGGCATAATAAGCCGGACTGAAGCGCAAAAGATTATATCAGCCCTGAATAATATTTTAACAGATATAGAAAAAGGGAAAATTAAATTTGCTCCGTCTGACGAAGACATTCACATGGTAATTGAAAAGGAACTAACTCGACGCATAGGTGAAGCGGGAGGAAAACTGCATACGGCCAGAAGCCGCAACGATCAAGTTGTCCTGGATGTACGGCTTTTCTTGCGGACAGAGATTAAACTTATTCTCGTAGAACTGGTTCAATTGCAAAATCAGTTGGTTAAATCAGCTAAAAAAGAGATTAAGACAATTATGCCCGGATACACGCATATGCAAAAAGCGCAGCCGGTTTTGCTGTCTCACTATCTACTTGCTTTTGTGGAAATGTTTGCGCGTGATATACAAAGACTGAAAGATTGTAAAACCAGACTTAATGTTTTGCCTCTTGGTGCTGCGGCCCTTGCTGGGACAAGTTTGCCGATTGATCGCCATCAAACGGCAAAAATATTACATTTTCCGGAAATAAGCAAAAACAGCATGGATACGGTTGCGGACCGGGATTTTATCGCGGAGTTCATTTTTTCATCGGCATTAGTAATGATGCATTTGAGCCGTTTTTGTGAAGATTTGATTTTGTGGTCATCGGATGAATTTGGTTTTATCGAAATATCCGACGCCTATACTACCGGCAGCAGTATCATGCCGCAGAAGAAAAATCCTGACGTGGCTGAATTGATCAGAGGAAAAACTGCCCGGGTTTATGGTGACCTTTTTGCCATAATGACTCTGCTCAAAGGTTTGCCCATGACTTATAATCGGGATCTGCAGGAAGATAAGGAACCGTTATTTGATGCTGTAGATACGGTAAAGGATTGCCTGGCCATCTTTACGGAAATGATCGGTCACACAAAGTTTAATGGCGCTAAAATGTATTTAGCCGCGCAAGGTGGTTTTTCCACAGCAACGGAAGTTGCCGAGTATTTGGTTAAAAAAGGCATGCCTTTTCGTCAGGCTCATGAAATTGTCGGGAAGATTGTCGCATACTGCCTGAAGAATAAAAAAGGATTGGAAGATTTAAATCTAAAAGAGTATCAGAAATTTCATGACGGTTTTACTGAAGAGATAAAAGAAAGAATAAAACTGGAAAAAGCGATTAATTCACGTATACACAAAGGTGGAACGGCAACTGCAGCCGTACTGGAAAGGATCAGGGAATTTGAAAAGAACTCAGGGGAAAAATAGTATATTTGTTTGTCTGGTGTTATTAGTTGTTATCAGTGGTTGCGGTCTCAAAGCTAATCCTGAAGCCATGCGGTCTATGCCTGATTACAGGCTGATCGTAAAAGATATGCAAGCGATATCCTCGGATGAAGCCGTAATTTTGAAATGGAATTTCCAGGATATGGATGGAAAAATTAATTATATTAATATAGAAAAAAGCGAGGTTGGCAGCACTGGAAACGAATGCAAGGATTGTCCACGGACATTTGAACGCATCAGTCAAATGCAGATAAAAGGGATTATATTGGACAATAAAGTATCCAGTGCTCTGAGTTACACTGATAAAAAAGTTGTAAAGGGGAGGATATACAATTATCGATTGATTCTTTGTGATGATGCCAGCATTTGTCTCAACGCATCTGCGGCAGAAATAAATTATAAGTGAGCAGGGTTAGAGGAGGCCTTTATATGTTTAAAGGAGCAATAGTTGCAATTGTTACGCCTTTTAAAAATGGAAAAGTTGATGAAGAGGCTTTGCGGGAACTCATTGAATTTCAGATTACAAATGGAACAGACGGTATTGTTCCTTGCGGTACTACCGGCGAGTCGCCAACGCTTTCTCATGACGAACACGACCGGGTTATCGAAATAACAATCAACGCGGTGAAAAAAAGAGTACCGGTAATTGCCGGTACGGGATCAAACAGTACGGCAGAGGCGCTGCGGCTGACAAAACACGCATATGATGCTGGCGCTGATGGAGCGCTGATTGTAGCTCCTTATTATAATCGCCCCACGCAGGAAGGTATTTATCAGCACTTTAAGACTATAGCAGAAAGTGTTCACATACCTATAATACCATATAATATACCCAGCCGCACCGGTGTAAATATTACGCCTGAAATGGTCGCGAAGTTGGCTAAAATTAAGAATATCGTCGGCATCAAAGAGGCATCCGGTTCAATTAATCAGATGAGTGATATTATTGATCTGTGCGGCGATGACTTTGCGGTTTTATCGGGAGATGATGTATTTACTCTGCCGCTTATGGCTATTGGTGGCAAGGGAATTATTTCTGTCGCGTCCAACATCGTACCGGCGGATATGGCAGCTCTTGTGGATGCCTTTGATGCCAAAGATATGGACAAGGCTAAGGCTTTGCATAAAAAGATGAGCCAGTTGTTTGATGTTCTCTTTATCGAAGTTAATCCTACTCCTGTAAAGGCGGCATTGGCTCTGATGGGTAAAATTAAATATGAATATCGTTTGCCACTATGCAAAATGAGTGAAACAAATCTGGAAAAGTTAAGGAAGGTTATGATCAATTATGGGCTGATTTCTTAATACCAATTCTAAATCAAAGCGCTGTCTTTGTTGGCAGCGTCGTCGGCATCCTCAATGTATGTAAAATACACCTCGTCGCCTCCTCCTTGCCGCCTCGATATCATCTTTGATTTAGAACTGGTAGTATAGGGCGCCTTTGTTATCAGTGCCTTTTTGAGTCATTAAATAAATTACGGCTTATTTGTCGAAATACTTGAGGAGATCATTATATGGTAAAAGCTATCGTTACCGGAGCTGGAGGAAGAATGGGAGGCAGAATTATCAGCCTCATATCCGCCATGGAAGATATCAAGGTTGTTGCGGCTATTGAAGTACCCGGACATCCGATTGTTGGCCGTGATGTCGGACATGGCCTTGGATTAGGAAAAACCGGAGCGCTTGTTTCTGACAACCTTCTTAACTGTATTGACCAAGCCGACGTTGTTATTGATTTTACAAATCACGAAGCATCTCTTAATTATTTGAAAGCAGCAGGTGAGAGAAACCGTGCAATTGTTATTGGTTCTACAGGATTTACTGCTGACGAAATGAAGAAAGTTTCGGAATTGGCGGAGGTTACAAGATGTGTATTGGCACCAAATATGAGCGTTGGCGTCAATGTGATGTTGAAGGTGCTGGAATATTGTGCTGGAATTCTTAATGATGATTATGATGTTGAGATTATTGAAGCTCACCATCATTTGAAGAAAGACGCGCCCAGTGGCACAGCGATGAAAATGGCACAGGTTATTGCTGATAAACTGGGACGTGATCTGCAAAAGGTAGGTGTTTATTCGCGTAAAGGTCTAATTGGTGAGAGGACAAAAAAGGAAATCGGTATCCAAACAATTCGTGCCGGTGACATAGTGGGAGATCACACGGTTATTTTTGGTGGAATAGGAGAAAGGCTTGAATTTATTCATCGAGCTCAGAGCCGGGATAATTTTGCCAAAGGGGCAATTCGCGCGGCCGAGTGGATAGTCAATCAAAAAAATGGTTTATATGATATGCAGGATGTATTGGGATTAAGGGATAAAAATTAACCACGGGTATGAACCCCAAAGCAAGCTTCGGGGTATTATACACTCCGCTTTGCGGGATAATTCGACCTGCAAGCTTCAGTCGCAGATGCCCTTTAGGTTATGCACTTTGTTTCTGAAGCTTGGGTCTCATTACAATATAGTCCCACTTAGCTTCGCACGTGGGATAATTCAACTTACAGATATTACTGCACGTCGTTTGTAATATCTGAGTTTCATTAGAACTGGAGTTTCACTAACAAAAAGGTTTTGTGCTTTGACAGGTATTATCTGTTATATCGGAATTGGTTCAAATTTAGGAAAACCTTTACAAAATTGCCAGGATGCGATTGAAAAAATTTCTTGTGTTTATGGCATCCAATTAATAAAAATATCCTCGTTTTATTTGACCGAACCTGTAGATATTAATGCCGATAATTATTCAATAGAAAATCTGACAGGTTTTGATGACAATGACAACAAAAAAACCAAAACGAAAGAGTCAGAAAATAAGCATCAAAACTGGTTTATCAATGCTGTTGTCGAAGTTAAGACAAATCTTAGTGCCCGCGACCTCTTGAGAAAATTGCAAGACATAGAGACGGCAATGGGTCGCCACAGACAGATCAAAGGTGAGCCAAGGGTTATTGATCTTGATCTCCTCTTTTATGGACAGGATATAATTAGTGAAGATGATCTAAACTTGCCACATCCGGAGATATATAAGCGCCGTTTTGTTCTGGAGCCTCTCTCTGAGATTGCTTCTTTTTATATTCATCCTGCTTTTGGAGTTTCTATCCGCGGGTTGAAAGACAGACTGAAAGATCAAAAAATCGTCGAGCCTTGTAAAGGCAGCGATTTGGCAGGAAGGTATTTATGCTAATTCGTTTCTTGGTATTTTTTATTTTGCTTTATGTTATCTACAAGGTAATTAGAACTATCAGACAGGAAAAGCCGTTTACTGTGCGGAGTAATCATTATAAAACGACTACGGAATTAGGTGAGGACTTGGTCGAAGATCCATGCTGTCACACTTATATTCCAATAAGTCAGGCCTGCAGAAAAGAAATAGCTGGTAAAGAACATTATTTTTGCAGTAAGGAATGTTCTGAAGAATATATTAGAAAAAAATAAGTAGATTAAAAACGGGGGTTAATTGTGAAATTTTTTATCGATACAGCCAATATCACGGAAATAAAGGAAGGACTTGCTCTGGGAATGGTTGATGGCGTTACTACCAATCCATCCCTCATTGCCAAAGAGAAAAAAAGTTTTGAAGATGTTGTCAAAGAAATACTGAAAATTGTAAAAGGGCCGGTAAGCTTGGAAGTAATAAGCATGGAGGCAAAAGCAATGTTTGCCGAAGGCAAGAAACTTATGCGCTTTGGTGACAATGTTGTTATTAAAGTCCCGCTTTCCACGGAAGGATTAAAAGCAACAAAAATGCTGGCAATGGAAGGAATAGACGTGAATCAGACCTTGATATTTTCTCCGTTGCAGGCATTGATGGCGGCAAAAGCTGGCGCTTGCTATGTCAGTCCGTTTGTCGGACGCCTTGACGATATCGCTCACGACGGAATGGATCTGACCTCGCAGATTCTTACTATATTCGATAACTATGGATATGATACGGAAGTAATCGTTGCCAGTATTCGACATCCGCGTCACGTTCTGGATGCAGCCTTGATGGGCGCCGATATTGCTACCATTCCGTTTAAAGTGATTGCCCAACTGGCTTCGCATCCGTTAACGGATAAAGGGATTGCCATGTTCTTGGATGACTGGAAAAAGGTGCCCAAGAAGTAAGGTCAGGAATAATATGAATAAAATATTGCCAGGTCCGCACAAATGATCGCAAAGCGCGAAATTTTTAATTTACCCAACATCATTACGCTAATCCGTATAAGCGTTGTGCCGTTTCTTTTTATTTTACTTACGGAGCCGGGAGAATTCTGGAGCCTGATTTTGGCGATTCTATTTGCTCTTGCCTCGATTACCGATATGCTTGATGGTTATCTGGCGCGAAAATACAATATGATCACCACTATGGGTAAATTTCTTGATCCGCTTGCGGATAAACTTATTGTTAATACCGCCATGATTTTGATGATTCCAATTGGACGTATACCGGCATGGATTGTAGCCATAACGATTATAAGGGATCTGATTGTTGATGGAATACGAAGTATTGCCTCATCCGAGGGCTTTTATATTTACGCCAGTCCTTTAGGCAAACAAAAAACCATAGCACAGCTTTTTGCCGTAACTGCCCTGATGATTTATTATCCATTTTTTGGCATTAATTTTCATCTCGTCGGCATGCTTATTCTTTATATTGCTTTTCTGCTTACGCTTTATTCAGGAGCTGATTATTTTATAAGGTTTTACCGCAGGGCAAGAAAGTAATCATAATGTCTCGATGGAGAAATCGTAATTATACAAAAATTGACCGGGCGGAAATAAACTCTGTTCTATTTTATCCGCGTAGGGATTTGATGGCCAGGCAGGGAGATGCATTTGTAAAAGAAATAAGTATTCCTCTGAACACGGATGAAGTCATTAGTAGTATCCGGGCCCAAGCAGAAAACTCTAAATGTTCGATTCTGTTTTTTCATGGTAATGGCGAACTGGCCTCTGACTATATCGATATCGCCTCGATATTCCGGCAAATGAATATAAGCTTTATTTGCGTAGATTATCGTGGATATGGAAACTCCTCAGGATATCCCGGTGCAGGCTCAATGATCGACGATGCCCATGCTATATTTAAATATGTCCGCAATCTTATCCCAAGAGAAAAGGAAGTATTCATTGTAATGGGACGATCACTGGGTTGTGTTTCGGCATTGGAAATTGCCGCCAGTTACGAAAATGAAATTGACGGATTGATCATTGAAAGCGGCTTTGCTAAGAGTTTGCCATTACTTACAACATTGGGCGCAGATGCCAGTTATTTAGGGATTAAAGAAGAAGACGGTTTTGATAATGGAAGTAAAATCGAATCTTTTTCCAAGCCCTTGCTTATTATTCACGCTACGGAAGATTTTCTGATTCCCATTAACCAAGCACAGATATTATTTGATATTGCCACTTCTCCTTACAAAACATTCCTGAAAGTACCTAATGCAGGTCATAATGATATCTTTTTTCAGGGTATGAAAGATTATCTGGAAGCGATAAATAAGTTAATAAAAACAGCCAATGGAATAAGCTCTGCCGCCATCTAATTTATTTTCAATTATTTTATTGACAAGAGAGTTCTATTTGTTATATTCAGCGCCACTCTTAAATGAGCGGGCGTAACTCAGCGGTAGAGTGCTACCTTGCCAAGGTAGACGTCGACGGTTCAAATCCGTTCGCCCGCTCCATTTTTTATGGCGGCATAGCCAAGTGGCTAAGGCAGCGGTCTGCAAAACCGTTATTCCCCGGTTCAAGTCCGGGTGCCGCCTCCAATTCTATCAAGGAGTTTACTGTGCTGTGTTTGGGCAGGTTAACTCCTTTTTTTATTTGTAATCGTATTATAACTTATAATCCCGCGGTCTTTTTCATACCATCTCGCTTGTAAGTTTCCACCTTGAAGGCGGTAACTTACCGGTAGGGTAAGATTTATTTACTATGTGCTCCCCTGCGGGATGCGCTTTCGGTCAAAAAAGTATTTCCTCAACTCAAAATAAATTGGAGGAAGAAATTGATTCAATGGCGACGAGAAATGAAAATCAATAAATATTTGCACAATTTCTGTAATAAAAAATAAGCAACAAAAATTGGAGATTACGATATAAATGTCTTGCAATAATTTAAAAGTATTGATAAAATTAACACAAAAAAAGAAAAAAGAGGCATTTTTTGGCTGATATAAAAGATATCAACTCCACAGAAAAACTCCTCAACGTCATCAGAGGAAAAGATAAAGAATCTTTCGTTTCAAAAGGAAAGTCAGCAGTTCCTTTGCTCAAAAAGAAACCTGCAAAAAAAACAAATCTTACATTACCCAAGTTATTTACTAATAAAAAACGTTATACCGTGGGAATAGATATCAGCGAAGAATTTATCGGTCTGGCTAAGACAATCAACGCTTCTGAAGGCAGACCGGTTTTAGTAGATCAAAAGATCATCAAGTATAGTCATCTGATGTCTAAGGGATCAATAGAATTCAAGTCACTCTTAAAATCGCATTTGATTGCCTTTTGTGGTTCCATAGCTGATTGTAATATTTGGACGATGATATCGGCCAATGATGTTAACGTCCATCATTTCAAAATTCCACGTGTACCCAGAAAACAACTGGAAAATGTAATTTACTGGACAGCAAAAAAAGAAAATCCAATCGATGAGAAAGAATTCGTTTTTGATTTTGAAATACAAGGTGAAATTATTGATCAGGGTATTCACAAATATTCGGTCATGGTTTACACGGTTCCAAAAGTAGAAGTCGAAAAAGTTAAAACATTTTTTACGGAAATGGGAATAACCCTTGCCGGAATTACAATTGCCCCCTTTGCTATTCAAAATATGTTTCGCACGAAATGGATGAAGGTAAGTGAAGGAACATTTGCCAGTTTATTCATCGGCAATGATTTTTCCCGTATCGACATTTACAATAAAGAAAATCTTGTGATGACCAGAGGCATCAAGACAGGCATCAGCAGCATGATGCAAGAAATTGCCGAAGCAATTATGGAAAAAACAGGCAATGCCAATCTGGAGAAAGAAGACGCAAGAAAAATACTATTTAGCCTGATTGATCCGGATACGAGCAAATTAAAACAAACCGATATCGGTTTCGATTTAAAAGAAGAAGAAAAATTTGCGATGATCATTCCAGTATTGGAAAGATTAGCCAGGCAGATAGAGAGAACGTTAGATCATTACGCATCTGCAGCCGGAGCCCAAAGAGTTGAAAAACTCTATGTTTCATTAGTAATGAATGTTTATAATCCTATTTTAAATTATATTAGTGATCAGTTAGGTACAAAAGCAGAATATTTTGATCCTTTTAAGCAACAATCTACGTATGTGGAAGCAGAATTTCTGAAACTTTCCGAAAGAGTGTCGCTGGCTACTGTTTTGGGACTTTCTTTTTCCGATAACATCCGCACACCCAATGCTATTTTTAATTATAAGGAAAAAAACCGGGAAATAAGTGTAAAACGAATAAACAGAGGAATATTGGCTTCGTTTGCAGCCGCTCTGATTATTTGCTTTGCCGTACTGATCTATCAAATTCAGGAAGCTAACAATCAAAGCATGCATTTAAAAACGTTGAAGAAGGAATTATCTCTATACGACCCGCTTTTATCAACGGAAAAAATATCCGCTTTGATGGAAGAAGTAAAAGCCAAAAAGCAAATTTTGCGTCAATACGCGCAAAGACATCTTGGTGCGGCAACAATAGGTGAAATTAGCGAGCTTACTCCAGATAATATACGTTTGATAAGCCTGAAAATAAATACGGGAAATAATCCGCCAAAAGAAAATCCCGATAAAGCAGCAAAAGAAATCAGCGAAGATGTAATTCTGGAAGGAGTTGTAAATGGTGATCGCAATATACTGGATTCATCTTTGGCGCAGTATGTGACGAAACTGGAGAACTCTCCAATGTTACGTCAGGTCTCAGTGCAGAAAAGCAGTGTTATAACTATAAAAAAAGTTGAAGTCCTTTATTTTACATTGAGTGCTAAAATAGGTTAGCGATGATGAAAAAAATTAACCTGGGTATTCCTGAAAAAAGTGTTCCGTACCTCATAATTTACGGCGGGATAGTATTGATTTTTATTCTTGTGTTAATATTTCCCCTGTATCGATACACCAGCAATCAGGCCGGTGAAATAACAAAAATAAAATATCAGATTGAAGAGCGAAAGGGACTGGGGCCGGTCTATTTAAATTTGCAAAAAGCAATGGAGAGTAAAGATTTACAAGTTTTGCCGAATCCAAAGAAAATAACTATTACCAGTGAAGAAGCGGCAAAGTTTCAAAATGTTTTCCGGACTATAGCGGAGAAATCAGGGTTAATGACAATATCTCTTACGCCGGATTTGAGTACTATGGCTGGTTCTTCAAAATTCCTTTTGAACAATGCTGTGGTAAAAGGAGAATTTGCCAATTTCAGGAAAATGTTGATCGCGCTGGCGACAATTCCGTACCTGGATAGAATTGAAGAAATTCGTATCCAGCAACGTTCTGATTCCATGGAATTTAGAATAAAAATTTGGCTGGCTCTGGGCGCATGATCAACAGAAGGTATTTATGGATAAGTTAAACAAAAGACAAATAATTATTTTATCTATTGCAACTTTATGTTTTGTCTATGCTGGATACGAATATTTAATTGCCTCTCCGGCAAGTAAGAAAGTTAAAACTAACGACAAAAATCAGGAAATAAGCACTTTAGTGAGCGGTTTAAAAAATGATTTGATGAAGGATGTTGAAGTCGGAACGGATGCTTACATAATAGCGAGAGCTGAAGCTGATTGGAAAAAAAATCCATTCTGGGATAGAAGTTCAAGCGCATATAAGGAATGGGCGGTAGTACAAGGAGCCGCAGGTGGCAGTGGTTCTGGGGCCAAAATAATTTATTCAGGGTATGTTGATGCCGGAAAAATAAAAATAGCCATTATTAATGGTTTGGAATATCGGATAGGGGAACAATTGGAAATAGAAGGGTATGTATTGAAAATAGTTACACCTTCGAAAGTTTTGATTGTAAATAAAAACTCGGGAAGTGAAGTTGAAATTCCCATACAAGAATAAAATTCAGCATTGGAGGTTGTTGCCTTGAAATGCTCTACAAGGGAAAACACAATTATGAAGTTAGTTTTTGGTCTGTTCACGCTAATATTCTTAGTTAGCTGTTCCGGTGACCTCAAAAGCAATAAAAAAGATCCCATTTTTGAAAAATGGGCTACTGTAGCCGAGAATTCTGAAGGTCACTCTCCGGCCGCCGAACCGAAAAAGATTAGCGTTTCAGAATTAACGGCAAAGCAGGCTTCTTCCGCCGCTTTAGCTGCGGCAGGCACAAAAAAATTGCCTTCCAAGCCAATTAATCTGACCATGCGCCAGGCGGAGCTAAAGACCGTATTGAGGGCAATGGCCAAGTCTGTTGATTTAAATCTTATGTTAAAGAATGATCTGAAGGGTGAAATCAGTGTTGATTTCCGGGGTGTTCCCTGGGATCAGGCATTTGCCGGATTATTGCGCACCCATGGTTTAACTTATGTTTGGGAGGGTGATATCATTCTGGTGAAGACTGTCGAAGACATTGAACAGGATTTAAAACAAAAAATGCAATTGCGGGATATTCAATGGGTTGAGCCGCTATTGCAGCCGGTAGTAATAAGTATTGATTATGCCGATGCCAAGAAATTAATGGAGTTGCTGCAGGATTTTCTGACGAAAGATAAGGACGGAAAGCCGCGCGGCTCGATAAAAGTTGACGAGCACAGTAACTCTCTGGTTATTTCCGCTATGCGTGATGATCTGTCCAAGATGCTGCCGATTATTGAAAAAATCGATAAGCCGACGCCACAGATATTAATTAAGGCCAATATTGTAGAAACATCGAAAAATGTTGCCCGTGATTTAGGAATTAAGTGGGGTGGATATAATAGTAACACTGTCGGTGGTTCAGAAAATCTTATTGTAACTGGCGGTAGCGGCGTTCCGGTGGGTGGTATAGGGGGCAAGGGATTTATGGCGAATTTTCCGGCTGGCAGTGCAGGAGCTGCTACATTAGATCCGTTAGCCGGTCCTCTGGGTACTTTAGGTCTGATGTTCGGAACGATTGGCGGAAATTTATTAGAGGTAGAATTACAGGCTTTGCAAAAAGATAGCAAGTTAAATATTATCTCCAGTCCTTCAATTACAACACTTGACAACCAGTTAGCATTTACGGAAAATGGGCAAAGGGTGCCTTTTGTAACATTGACGCCCGGTACCGCCGGCACCGCCCCGACGCAGACGGTGACCTTTGAAAATGCTGTTATGAGGCTGGAAATTACCCCTCATGTTATTGACGGGAAAAACATGAAAATGAAGATCAAGGTGGTAAAAGATGAACTTGACTTTACCCATGCCGCCACCATGTTAGGCAACCCCATTATTATCAAGAAGCTCACCGAAACATCTCTTATCGTCAAGGATGGCGAAACTATTGTGATTTCCGGATTGACAAAAGAAACAAAGGGAGATGGAGATGCCGGCTTGCCGTGGCTCAAAGACATACCTGTATTGGGTTATATATTTAAAGCTGACAACAAAAATGAAGCAATGGAAGAAGTTTTGATTTTTATCACGCCGCACATTTTACCAATAGAAAAATATCAAGATAAAATTGCCCCAACTGATAATGGCGGGAAACAAAAAAACGAGATTGAACCTGATCAAAACAAAACCAGTAATATACCGGAAAAAAAGACATCAGTGGATTCTGATAAATAGCCAAGTTTAAATAACCAGCGAGATAGAGATTAATGGAATATTATCAGATTCTTAATTTTAAGAAAGAACCGTTCTCCAACTCGCCGGAGCCGGAATTTCTTTTTCAATCCCCCCAGCATACAACCTGTCTGCAAATGCTGGAATTGGCTGTGCGCTTAAGGCGCGGGCTGAATGTGGTTATAGGCGATATAGGCACTGGAAAAACAACTTTATGCCGCAAACTTATTCAGAACTTTTCTTTTACTGCGGCAGATTCGCCTGAAATCGAAACACACCTTTTACTTGATCCGGCGCTGACCAGTACTAATGAATTCCTGCAAACAGTTGCCTTACTGCTGGGAATTAAGGATTTTAACTCTCAGCAAAGTGAGTGGCATTTAAAAGAAAGAATCAAAAATTATCTTTTTAGCAAAGGCGTGGATGAAGAAAAGATTATTGTTCTAATTATTGACGAAGGCCAAAAAATACCCCAGGCCTGCCTGGAAGTACTGCGTGAATTTCTTAATTATGAAACAAATAATCAAAAGCTACTGCAAATAATAATTTTTGCGCAGAAAGAATTCAGGGCATCACTAAAAAAGCATAACAATCTTTCCGATCGCGTAAATTTTCTTTATTACCTCAAGCCTCTCAATTTCAGGCAAATGCGGGCAATGATCAACTATCGTATCAGCATAGCGAGGGAGCCTGAAATTACTCAATCCCTATTCAGCTTTTGGGGACTAGCGCTGATTTATACGGCAACCAGAGGTTATCCGCGGAAGGTTGTTTCTCTTTGCCATCAAGTGATTTTAATGATCATTATTCGCGGCAAGAAAAAAGCCGGTTTTTTATTAGTGAAAAACAGCATAAGTGAAATGGCCAGGCCATTATTTATAAAGGCAACATGGGCGGCCGTGAGCATATTAATTATAATTGTGCTTGGTTTTTCCGCGATTACATTTTTTACTCAGCATCTGGCCGCCGATAATTCCAGGCAAAAAATAGCGTCTGAAATGGTAAATAATTCTCAGGTAAATTCATCAAATGATAATTTACCGATTGTTCAGAACATTGAAAAAAAAATGCCCAGGAATTTAGGAACAATAAAGGTTAGTGAAGGAAGTACCCTCTGGCAGATTCTAAAAAATGTTTATGGTAACGCCAGTTCCGAAATAGTTTATGCCGTGATTAAAGCAAACCCGCAAATAAAGGATACAAACAAGATTTTGGCTGGAACAATCATCATTTTTCCGTCAATTCCCTCTGGTTATGTATCGCTCGAAAAAGGAGATTTAATTATACAAATAGAAGCCGGGAAAGATATGGAAAATGTTTATAATGCTTTCCTGGAGAACGTTTATCAGCAAAACATGCCGCCATTAGTTTTTTTCCCCTTCTGGAATAAAAAAGAAGAAGGAATCAAGTTTGCTGTTATAATTGACAAATGTTTCAACAATATTAGAGATGTCGAAGATGAGATTGGAAAATTGCCGCCTGAGTATGCTGCCCAGACAATAATATTATCCGAATGGGATGAAAATACGGTACTTTTCAATCGCAAAATTCTGCCACACTGAGGCGATGTTCATCCGGAGGCTAAATGAAGATAAAAAAACGTTTGGGTGAAATGCTTGTGGAAAATGGTCTTTTGACCGAAGAGCAGCTCACAAAATCATTGGTTGATCAAAAGAAAGCCGGCTTGAAACTCGGTCAGTATCTGACGCGCCAGGGAATCGTCAATGAGTCATCAATAATCGATCTGTTAAGCAAACAACTAAAGATTCAAAGATATCATCCGGATAATTTCCCTCTGGACGTCGATTTGGTGCGTAATATACCAATAGATGTCGCCCAAAAATACCAGGTAGCTCCTTTAAAAAGGAAGGGACGTTTGCTGACCATAGCAATGGTTGATCCTTTGGATATTAACGCTTTGGATTTTATTGAAGCCATGACGAATGCTGAAGTTGAGCCGGTGGTTTGTTCGGAAAGAGAAATCAATCAGCTCATTAACAGCCTTTATGGCATGCAATCCGGCCTGGGCGGCATTATGGAAAGCATGGAGATAGAATCGTCCGATGGCCAAAGTGAAGAAGCCCCGGATAAAGAAGAAGTGCAAGTCGCGTCGTTGCACGATATGGCGGGAGAAGCACCGGTTGTCCGCCTGGCTAATTCAATTTTTGCTCAGGCCATACGTGATGGGGCCAGCGACATTCATATCAGCCCACAGCAAAACACCGTCTCGTTGCGTTTTCGAATTGATGGCAAACTTATGGAAGTTCCTTCACCTCCCAAATCTCTTTTCCTGCCCATTATCGCCCGGATGAAGATTTTGGCCAATATGGACATTACTGTTTCCAGAATCCCTCAAGATGGAAGATTCACTCTCAAGATAGATAAGAAGGAAATAAACGTCAGAGTATCCTCAATTCCCACAATATACGGAGAAAATCTTGTCTTGCGGCTATTGGATATGAGCGGAGGAATTTACACGCTGGATCGTTTGGGAATGGTTGCCCAGGATAAGGAAAAAATTGAAAGCATGAGCGGCAAACCATACGGAATGATCTTAAGCACGGGACCTACAGGTAGTGGAAAAAGTACAAGTTTATACGCTATTTTGAATTCAATAAATGAGCCGGACGTCAATATTATCACACTGGAAGATCCAGTTGAGTACAGAATCAATAATATCCGGCAGGTGCAGCTGAATCGGAAAGCAGGAATGACTTTTGCCAGCGGTCTGCGTTCGATTCTTCGGCAGGACCCTGATATTATAATGGTTGGTGAGATTCGCGATGCGGAAACTGCCGCCATATCAGTGCAAGCGGCGCAAACGGGACATAGAGTTTTAAGCACAGTGCATACAAACGATGCCGCGGGAGCTATAACGAGGTTTATTGATATGGGCATTGAGCCTTTCTTGATTTCATCGGTTATGCTGGTATCTTTTGCCCAAAGATTAGTGCGCACGGTTTGCCCCTATTGCAAAGAATCTTATACTCCGCCGCAAAAAGGCCTGGAGGCGATGGGAATAATGGCACAAGATGCAAAGAATGCCACTTTTCAGCGGGGTAAAGGCTGTTACCAGTGTAAGAACACTGGTTATAAGGGAAGAACCGGTCTTTTTGAAGTTTTAGTAAATGATGAAATGGTTCAGGATATGATTCTTAAAAAGATGCCCAGCCAGGAAATTACCCGCGCGGCGGTGGATGCCGGAAAGCTGAGAACTTTAAGAGAAGATGCTGCCGAAAAAGTAATCAAAGGAATTACAACACTGGAAGAAGCGGCATCAGCTGTTATGACATGAGTTGAATAAGGTAGAATCTCATTAGCTTGAGGATTTTTACCTTTCAAGTCCCCCTTTGTAAAGGGGGATAAAGGGGGATTTTTATGGCATTGAGTAAAATCTCCCCCAACCTCCGGCATGCGCCGGACTAACGCCTCCCAAAGAGGAGAAAAAAGGTAGATGTTGTGTTTAAGTCAATGACATTGGAATAAGGTGGAAAAATGCCCAACTATAATTATCAAGCAATTAATGAAAGTGGGAAGAATGTATCCGGAACGCTGGAAGCTGATTCTGTGGATGTGGCTAATTCCATTATCCTTGGTCGCGGCCTGATACCGTCAAAAATTAGTCAGATACAGGGCACCACCGGCGATGATTGGTGGACAAAAATAAAGTCGATTGGCGGTGCGGTAAAAGTATCGGATCTAATAATCTTTACAAAGCAGTTCCGTTCAATGCTCGGTGCCGGAGTGCCAATATTGAGGCTTTTGCAAGTATTGGAGTTGCAAACAGAAAGCCGGGTATTAAAGGAAGCAATAGGAAAAATCGTTCAGGATATCAGACAAGGTTCTTCCATTTCGGAGGCATTTGAAAAATATACTAAAATATTTTCACCTTTATATTGCAGTATGATCAGAGCCGGCGAAATAAGCGGAAATGTACCCGGCGTTTTAGACCGTTTGATCTATATTATCGAACATGAAGCAAAACTCAAAGCAGATATTAAATCGGCATTAAGATATCCGATGATTGTTGTTATCGCTTTGGCAATTGCTTTTATTATACTTTTAACTTTCGTTGTACCGCAATTTGCTTCCCTTTTCAGTAAGTCAGGCCTTGTTTTACCCCTGCCGACAAAAATTGCCATGCTTCTGCATAGTTATTTAAAAAACTACTGGTATGTAATTCTAACAGTTATTGCTATCATTATATTTGGGTTGTCCGCGTATTTTAAAACCGAAAATGGCAGATTGATGAGAGATACTTTTTTGCTGGAACTTCCGATATTAGGCCCCTTATTCAAGAAGGCGGCCTTGTCGCGTTTTGCCAGTATCTTTGCCATTTTGCAAACCAGCGGTGTTCCGGTTATGCAGTCACTCGGTATTCTTTCCACAACAATTGGTAATGCCGCGATATCCAGAGATTTTGATTACGTTCGCGATCGCATTGAAGAAGGAGCCGGAATTTCCACGCCTTTAAAATCGGCAAAATATTTTACCCCCATGGTTATTGATATGATTGCCATCGGCGAGGAATCAGGAAATATTGATGAAATGTTAATGGAAATTACCAAACATTACGACGATGAAGTTGAATATTCGGTTAAAGGGCTTTCGGACGCCATCGGCCCGATTCTAATTGTGGGTTTAGCCGCGGTTGTCGGCTTCTTTGCTCTGGCCATATTTATGCCGATGTGGGATCTCACAAAATTAGCGAAACCACATTAATATATTATTGAAAAATGAAGAAAAAAAACGTTTATATTAATATTTATATATTGATTCCGGTAATTTATTCCGGAATAACAATAATAGGTATTATTTTAACTTGCCAATTACTTAATCAACAGGAAAAGAGCTACCAGTTATATTCTCCCGGCTTTATTAGCGTAATTACAATGATGGGGATTTTGACTTTTCTCACAAGTTTGCTTATTTTACGAATTATTTTGAAGCCTGTAATAAAATTTGTTCAAAAAGCGCAAAAAATACCTATTCTAAAAAATTCCACGTTGGGAAAACAAATAAGCATAACGAATGATATAGAACAAATTAATACAGTTTTTGATAATGTGGCAAACATCCTAAGCCATGTTGAAGCAAAGGAATTATTTCCTGATGTTATTGGCGCAAGCGTTTCCATGCGTAATATTTTCACACAAATTCTCAAAGTTGCTCCGACAGATTCCACTGTTCTTATTTCGGGCGAAAGCGGAACAGGTAAGGAATTAATCGCGGAAAGTATTTGTTCGCACAGCCTGCGCAAAGGAAAACCTTTTGTAAAAATTAATTGCGTGGCCATTCCGGAAGGATTGCTCGAGAGCGAGCTTTTTGGTCATGAAAGAGGTTCGTTTACCGGCGCTATCTCCCAAAAGAAGGGGAAGTTTGAAATTGCTAACGGCGGCACGATTTTTTTAGATGAAATTGGCGATATGCCGCTGACAACGCAGGCGAAACTTTTACGTGTACTGCAGGAAAAGGAATTTGAAAGGGTAGGCGGAACGAAGTCTATTCGGGTTGATGTCCGCTTTATTGCGGCAACAAATAAAAACTTACCCCAAAATATTAAAGAAGGATCATTTAGAGATGATTTATATTTTCGCTTAAATGTTTTTGCTATTTCACTGCCGCCTTTGCGGGAAAGAAGAGAAGATATACTGCTTTTGGCAAATTTCTTTTTAAGTAATTTTAAAAAAAAAGTCAGGTTATCGCCGGTGGTATCTCAGCTTTTGATCGGTTTTTCCTGGCCGGGGAATATAAGGGAATTAAAGAATGTTTTAGAGCATGCTTTGGTATTGATAGAAAAAGATATTATAGAACCTAATCATCTGCCGGAGATAATCAGCCGTCAAAATTCAATGTATGTTACCGGTAATTTGAATGACAATATAGCGCTGGATGATAGATTAATGATCATGGAAAAAGAAATGATTTTGCACGCGTTAAAAACAGCCGGGGGTGTTCAAGTTAAGGCGGCAAATATTTTGGGAATAAACCAAAGAAGTCTCTGGCATAGAATCAAAAAACATAATATAGACATTAATAAAATGAGGAATCTACAATAATTGTAGATTCCTCACCAATATTTGTAATTTATCAATAACAGCAGAAAGGATTTTTCTATAAAAAAAGTTGACATAAGAAAAATAATGAATTATATATAGACATTACAAGTGTTAAAAGAAGAAGATAATTATTATAGAATATATAAACAATGGCATAATATTTGTAGTTATTATGTGTAGTAAAACTAGTTTTAAGAAAAAAATTACTTGAATAATTAATCTAATAAAGGAGGAAAAAGAAATGATGAGGAATGAAAAAGGTTTTACACTTATCGAAATTATTGCGGTATTGGTTATCTTGGGCATTCTGGCGGCGGTGGCTGTACCGAGGTATATTGACCTGGCAGCACAGGCCAAAATATCGGCTGCTCAAGGACAAATTGCGGAAATGAAATCAGTACTGAATTTAGCATACGCAAGAGTATTTATAACTAACGGTACTCAACCAACAACAGCGGGGCCGGTAATAACGAACGCGGGGTTCGTTTCGGGAACTGCTTCCAGCGTTGGAACAGCACCGGATATCTGGAATATCACGTTAACTACAGCTGCAACAACTGGTGCAACTGTAGCAGTTAATAACCGCAACGCTGATGCTGCCTATACGGCTACAGGAACATGGAATTTACCACAGTAAAAATTCATTGAAGTATTTAATTATAATTAAATAAATGAGGTATTGAAAATGATAAATAATAACTTAAGGAATGAAAAAGGTTTTACACTTATCGAAATTATTGCGGTATTGGTTATCTTGGGAATTCTGGCGGCGGTGGCTGTACCGAGGTATATTGACCTGGCAGCACAGGCCAAAATATCGGCTGCTCAAGGACAAATTGCGGAAATGAAATCAGTACTGAATTTAGCATACGCAAGAGTATTTATAACTAACGGTACTCAACCAACAACAGCGGGGCCGGTAATAACGAACGCGGGGTTCGTTTCGGGAACTGCTTCCAGCGTTGGAACAGCACCGGATATCTGGAATATCACGTTAACTACAGCTGCAACAACTGGTGCAACTGTATTGGTTAATAGCCGCAACGCTGATGCTGGCTATACAGCTACAGGAACATGGAATTTACCACAGTAAAAATTTAAAGTTACTGTATGCGAGTTAGAGTTAAAAATATTGTGTTATCCTAACGTTTTGGAAACTATTTTTAATTAGCACCACAAGATGAAATAAATGAAAAAAGTTTAGAAAAAAATAGTACGAGTAACACTATCGCGCTATTTTTTTCTAAAATGGTTAATATTGAAGTATTTAATTATGATTAAATAAATGAGGTATTGAAAATGATAAATAATAACTTAAGGAATGAAAAAGGTTTTACACTTATCGAAATTATTGCGGTATTGGTTATCTTGGGCATTCTGGCGGCGGTGGCTGTACCGAGGTATATTGACCTGGCAGCACAGGCCAAAATATCGGCTTCTCGAGCACAAGTGGCTGAAATGAAATCAACACTGAATTTAGCTTGGGCGAGACTATTTCTAACTAACGGTACTCAACCAACAACAGCGGGGTCGGTAATAACGAACGCGGGGTTCACTTCTGCACTTGCTTCCAACGTTGGAGTAGCACCGGATATCTGGAATGTCACGTTAACTACACTTGCAACAACTGGTGCGACTGTAGCGGTTAATAACCGCAACACTGATGCTGGCTATACGGTTACAGGAACATGGAATTTGCCGCAATAGGAGAATAGGATTAGGTTGATTTTTTTTTGCTGCTACTGAGCAAATTATGATCAAAAAAATAGGTAAGTAAATTGCTGAAAATAGCGTGAAGATATCATGGTCTTCACGCTATTTTTTTATTAAACTTATATTACTATTATTAAAAATAATTTTTTCTTTTTTCAATAATTTTTTCAATTTTTCCGAAATCTGGACTATATACAAAAAGATTTTTATCTCGAGACATTGTTTTTATGTAAGAGAAAAGCGTTTGGTTAGTTTTCAGGCAATACAATTTGGCTATTTCTTGGTCCAGCAGTTCATATTTATTAGTTTGAAAATACAATTCAATTAAAGCAAGATTGGCATAAGTATTCAGCGGATAAGCCTGCTGATAAAGCTTCCACAGTAATAAGGCCGACCGGATATTTCCTCTTTTACGCGCTATTTCCGCTAAAACCGGAAGAGGAAATGTGCTGGCTAAATCATTTTTTAGAATTATTTTTGCATATAATTCTGCCTCCTGAAAATTATTTTCTTTAAACAATATCAGACAAAATATTTCGTTTAATTCGGGATTGCCGGGGTATTTATTTAATAACGGCTTAATCAAACGATGAGCCAGAGAATATTCATTTCTCAACAAATATATTTTAGCCATATAGATTACATTCGGGAAATGTAACGGTATAATTTTATATGAACTTTGAAAATGAGAAAGAGCAAGATCGTACTTTCCTTCAAGAAAATAATAAATTCCCAGATTATGTACATGTATTGCGCGTATCTGACTGTTGGAAAAATTGTCCAAAGACATAGCTTTTTCATACGCAGAAAGTCCTTTATCTTTCTGCGCATGAATCATATAAACATTACCCAGGTTAGAGTAAGGCCGGCTTAAATTGGGATATTTCTCTATATTGTCCATCCATAAAAGAACTTCAGAAGAAAAAACAGTATTGCGCCGGTAGGTAATGTCGCCCTGACCGGCGAGAATTATAATTATGCCGGAGGCGACAATAAGTTGGACAGCTTTTTTGTAGGAAAAGTAATCGATAACATAAATGATAAAATCAGCCACCGGGACAAACAAAAGCATTGATGGTAAATAATTACGGTGCTCATAAATTAATTCCAGATTGAATATTGATCCCTCAATAATGTGGTTTAAAAAATAAAAAATAATGCAAAAAGACAAAAGAGGGCGCTTTTTAGCAATGTAGAAAGCAAACCCGATGAGGAAGATGATGGCCAAAATAGCAGGAATCGTGGTCCATGGTTGTAACAGGGTGCGGGAAACATCCATATCGTAAAGCAGCGTCAAACGAGAATAAATAGGGTAAAATAAAAGGGAAAGATAAAACAGAATAACACGTGGTTCAGTAAGCAGCCTTTGAACCATCGTGAAGTCGCGAATATTGTATTGTTCCAGTATAGCTGAGAAATCAATATAGATATAACCGATGAGCAAAATAACCAGTAAAGGCAGCAGGGCAATCTTAAGATATTTTTTGATGGTATACTTGTTAAGTCCTTGAATAATAAATAAATCATATATTAATATGCATACGGGAAGCATGGCCGCGTTTTCTTTGGAAAGCACAGCGGCTAAACCGGATATAAAACTTAAAAAAAATAAAATTATCGAGTGACTGAATTTGTTTTGAGTTCGCGCCTTCAGGTAAAAATACATGGACATAATAAAGAATAGTCCGGCCATCGAAGCCATACGTTGTACAATGTATGTTATTGATGTTATGTGAATCGGATGCAATGCCCACAAGAAAGTTGCCAGCAGAGCCACTGGATAGGCAATATTTAAATATTTTTCTCTTATCAGGGGCGCTTTTAGCGTGTTGTAAATAAAGAGAAATAAAAATATTCCGGCCAGGTAATGAACAATGAAATTAAATACATGATAGCCAAATACATCTGATCCGCTGAAGTAATAGTTTAATGCAAAGCTCAAATATGATAAAGGCCGATCTGGCCGTTTCTGAGATATACCATAGATACAATGCTTAATATTATCCCAGGTAAATGATTTTATTTGAATGTTGGGATTTTCAATAATGTTGAAAAAATCGTCAAAATGCCATTCACCGTGGAAACTATTAGAATAAATTAAAAATAAAGCAATAAAAAGTGCAATAAAAGTGAAAGCATATTTTTTTGCATCCGGAAATTTCCATGGAACTGGAAGGTCAAATCCATTTTCTTTCGTTAACATTTTTATGCCTTATAAATGTAATATTTTTATTATAAAAGTTTTGTTGTTTATTCTGTATAGCGTGCCTGATAAATATCAGAAATTATAAAAATAGCTATGGCTAAAACACCCATCAAATATTGAATTAATCTCAAAAAAATATATACACTAACAACAAGACTGCTTTCCACCTTTATTAAAGAAAAAAGATAGACCGCTGAGTATTCAACCGTTCCGATGCCACTGACCGATACGGGAATATAACCGACAAAAGTGGATATTATCGGAATGACGGCAATTTCCGGCCAGGGAACAACTTTGCCAAATGCGAAAAAAGCAGTTGCGTATAAAAAGCTGACCAGAAGCCACTTGAAAACACTGCAGCCAATGACAACCAGTATAATACGCCATTTATTTTTATATTTTCGCAGGGCATTAATTAGTTTCGCTAAAACTTGGTAGATTTTTTCCAATAAGCTGCTACGGCAGCCAAATTTAAAGATCAGAGCATATAATCCCCATATTAGTAGTCCACAGATTACCGGAAGAAACAAAAACCAGCACTGGTTTATTTGCGGGAAAAAAATCCCGACACCAATTGAAGCTACGATAAAGAAAACCAGCAAAGAAATTGATTTATCTATGACGTAAGCCAATCCGCCATAGGTTAGAGGCACTCCCTCTTTTTTTAAGAAAAGGGAGATGGAGGCATCCCCTACCTGGCCGGGCACAAAAAGACCGACAGTAAACGCATAAGAATAATGCCGGATAAATTTGCAAAACGAAATACCACTGACGACCGATAGAAGAATCCAGACAGATAAAGAGCCGGTAAAAAAAAGCAAAATATTGGCGGCAAGGGTAGTAACTGCCCAGGCGTAATCTATTTTCTTAAATAATTTCAATATGGTTGAAAAATCGAAAATATAAAAAATAGAACCGGCGAGTGCCACGGCAATTGCGATGCGGAGATAATAAATTAATCTATTTTTATTCATTTTTATTCTTGTTTAATTATTTTGTTTTTGTGCCTATAACTAAATAATAAGATTGCGTAATTATGTTCATAAAAGGAAAATTAAAATATCTGCTAATAATTTTCTGCACTTTTCCGAAATAAGTTGATGTTTTAAATTCAGGAGTAATAAATCGAATAGTATTTATACTGGCTTTCCGGTCTTGTAAATTATGTTTTATAATGGATAAAGGAATCCATCTTTCTTCAGGAGATAAATAGTTAAAAATATACTTTCGTAAAAAGCTATTAGGTTTCCGCGTCAGAAATCGGACCGGGTGATAATAATTTGGATCAATAATAAATATTTTGCCGCCCTCTTTGAGAACTCTTATAGACTCCTGAATAGACTTTGCAGGATCAGGTACATGATGTAGTGAAAATGCGCATATAAGCCAATCGAAAGACTCATCCGGAAATGGAAGCCGTAGTGCGTCTGCCTGCACAGGCGTCATGTTGAGACTAAGTTGCAGCAGAGGAAGGGATATATCTACACCATAAATATCCATATTCCTGTGGAGTAATCTTCTGGCAAATGGACCGTCACCACATCCTAATTCCAAACCTTTGGTATGCGTCGGGATATCGAATATTTCTATTAATTTATAGTAGTATGAATCAGCCAAGTTTTCATACAGAGTTACTACTGCGTTATCTCGACTGTTCCAATATTCATATTCTTTCACATTGAGATTACAGCACGAGGTCTTTAGAAAAACAGGAATATTGTTAATTATTGGGAAATTGAGCTTACAGTTAGAGCAAGATAAACTACTTTCAGATCCAGTTAATTTCCCTTTACAGTCAGGACAAATTAAATTGGCAAGAAAATTTTCGTAAGGCAACGTGGGTCCTCGAATGAATCCAAATTTTTTCCGTATTTAAATAGCAAGTGATTCCGTTGAGCAGGGTAAAAATACTTACAATCTAAAGTATGGTGAATTTTTTCGATCTAGACAGCAAGTTCCAGCTTTTCATATTAAAATATCTTTTACTGAAATGGTTTGATAATAATGCCCTGTCCCGTGGGTAAACAAAGCACCTTAACATTAACAGAAGATGCAAATTCATCAGCAGACTGTTGTTGAAGCTGTCTGCCGGGAAATGCATAATCATCCAATATAATTATACCTCCTGCCACTATTTTCGGCCAAAAATATTCCAAGGCTTCACGTTCTGGTTTGGCGCAGTTCATATCAACGGAAAGGTATGCAACTTTTTTTATATCTACACTCGACAGGCAATACGGTACGATTCCTTTTACAATAACGACATTAGCATATTCTCTAAACGTTTCTACGACAAAATCATAACAATTTGAATATTCGTTTTTGCATGCAGCTTTTTCAGACGGATCAATTAAATCTTCTATCAGCCCTTCATAAGTATCAAATAAATAGAACTTTTTATTTTTTTCCGTATAAAACTTTATATATTTTATTACCGAAGATGAAAAAAATGCTTTATTAACTCCTGTTTCTACAAAATCACCGTCAAGTTTTGAAGCGTGAAAGCCTGCCCATTGGAGCACATGAGCTCTCCAACGTGTCTTGGTGCCTGGTTCTTGATTTAAAGCGGCGGCATAGGCACTTTTAAAATCATTATCCTCTAAGAAATGACAGTTTTTGGATAGTCTCATTCCATCTTCAGCATACGATGGGACAAAAACTGTATGAACGAAATCATATAATTCTGATGAAAAAGGAAGTTTTTTTACAATATGCCGAATTTTATCGCCGATTGAATGATTTAACATTTGCCTCGTTCTTTAAATTCCATTGTCTGTATTAAAGGTAAAATTTGAAACAATATGTGATTGTATATACTATCTTTTATAAAAATATTCAATTGCCTTACTAAAAAAGTATTTAAAATTTCCAGGAAAATACTTTACAGAAAATCTGATATTATCCTCTGCGAAACAGGAAAGCCAGCAGGAAGGGCATTGCTTTTCCTTAATCATTTTTCGAACAGCAACTGCATCATCTCCATGCCATAACTCATTTAGGGAGTGGTTTTTTATATTTTCTATTATTGCATCTTTTCGCATCAGATTGCAAAGAGATAAACTGCCGTCAGGTAATATAAATATTGAGTAATAACCAACCATGCAGTTTAATGGATGATATTTGTTCTGGGAATAGTAATCAATTATTGATTTCAGGTAAGTTCTGGTATTGTTGATAGGATATTTTGACGAAATTCTTACAGTATTTTTTATTTTTTCAAGAAAATCAGGAATTCTATATAATTTTCTTAATGAATTATCATTCCTGCTGAATCCTTCAAATTGAAATGCCGTAACCCGGAAAGTGAAATCATTTTCTATGCAAAATTTTTGAATTGATGGAAGTTCTGAAATATTATCTTTAGTGAGAACACTGCCGACAGATATATGTTGATAACCGGCTTTTTTTAAAAGAGTCGTGTATGTTTTTTTCTTGCTGTTTGAATTGTTATCGCTCATCTGATTGCTCCTTAAATAAATCCGAATACTTTCCGCATTATAAATGCCCAAAGGTTCCATTCAACGGGACAGGAAAAAAAATTATATTTCCAGCGCAGCTTTCCGGATAATGTCCATGGTAACATACAAAAGTGAACAAAACATTTAAATAATTTGCTGTAACCATGTCGCACTTGCAGTTCCTTTAAATAAAAATCCAGGCGCACAATAAAAAATAATACCCTTAAAAGGCGCCGATGTCTGGCCGTAATCCACTTGTAATCGGCATCATATTTAAAAATCCATCCACCCCATTGTTCCACCGTTTGAGGAAATACGACTCCGTATTTAATTGATTCTTCAAAAAGAGCAGTACCTGGATAGGCATTGTAAATAAAAATACCGTTTACTATTATTTGCGGGTCAATTTCCCATAATTTGGTTATTATATCCTTTGTCATCAGTGTTTCATTATATGTCTCTGAAGGAAAACCTCCCATAAAACTTAAAACAGGGGTTATCCCGTTAGCAATGGTATGTCGCGTACCCTCAGTAATATCCTCGGTAGTTATATCCTTGCAAATGAATTTTAAAATTCTGGATGACCCTGATTCAGCACCAAAGTTTATTTTATTACATCCACTTATGAGAATTTTCTGCATCAGACTATTTGGATATTTTCTTATGATATTCAAACGACACGATGCATTCCATTGAAATATTACGTTATTGTCTTTTACCAGATCACAGATTTTTTCGACACGGTCTTGTTGGATAAAAAACTCATCGTCATTGAAGGAAAACATTTTGACCTTGAATTTATCAACCAGATATTTTATTTCGGCAACGACTTTTTCTGCGCTTTTAGCGCGATACTTTCTTTCATTAAAATTAGTGTTGTAACAAAATGCGCAGCGATAGGGGCATCCTCTGCTGGATTGATAATCAAATGTATTGAGAATATTTTTATATTTTTTTAAATCAAGCAGATGATAAGCTGGTAATGGCAATTTCTCCATATCCAGAAAAAGACGTTTTGCATTCCTGATAATTTTTTTTTTGTTTTTATAGCATATTCCCTCGATATGCTGATAGTTGCCGCTTTCAGTTGTGATCACCTCTAATAATTCAAAGAGTGTTTCTTCTCCTTCGCCCATTACAACAAAATCAACCAGATCATGTGTGGCAGTTTGTTCCGGATAAAGCGTAGGATGAATACCGCCCCAGATTAAAGGCAGATGGGGATGCTCTTTCCGCAGTTTAGTGGCCAATTCGAGGGCGTATTTTATTTGTAGACCTGTCATACAACTGAAGCCTGCCGCCACGCAATCATCAAGCTTATCCTGAATTTCTTCATAGGATTGCACACGGGTATCAAACAGGACGACTTCAAAACCTCTTTCACCAATATAAGAGCCGAGCTGTAGAATAGACAGAGGGAGATTAATCAGTATCCTTTGCTGTATCTGAGTTGCCGGCATTCCCGGGAATACCAGCAGTATTTTTTTTCTGTCACTTTTATGATTCATAACAATTTGTTATCACGATATGTTATTTTTCCGCAATGACAATTACACCTGCACCTTTTTCCGGAAGTGCATTCCTGCCGAAAAAAGAAAAAAAGTTGAGGAAGGGGAAGACCAAAGCATATAAAAGTTTGTTTTTCATTTCGGCCCCGGAGATAAGATAGGAGATATTATTCGTTATCGTTTCCAGCCAGCCATAAGTGTAATACGCGTCAACAACGCGAAAACCGGCCTGGGCAACCTTATCTACAATCTGTTCCTTTGTATAACCGGGACGGTAATGCCCCTCAACATGAAAATTAACCTTCCAGTTCCAGAATAACCATCGGCGCTCATATCCGGGCACATGAATGATGATTTCACCATTTTTTACAAGGGCATTATAGAACTTCTGCAAAGCATTATCATCGTTTTCGATGTGTTCAAGATTATCTATGCTGATAACCAGATCAAATCGGTCTATAATATCCAACTTACATATATCCTGAGTAATAAAAACACAGTTTTTCACACTGGACTTCCGGGCAATTTCTCTGTTGGATAAAATAAGATTATTGTCGATATCAATTCCCGTGACCATGGATTTTGGAAATTTACGCGCAATTGCAAAGGTAAAAATTCCTGCTCCGCAGCCGGCATCCATGATATTTTTATATTTTGCAGTTATAAGCGGCAGAATGCGACGCGCTCTTATGCGAAGCCCGTTTATAGGAACACCAAACATACGGATATACAATTTTTCGGCTGCCGAGTATTTAGCACTCAATAATAAGTCTTTGCCTAAGGCCATTATCAATTACCCATTTATTGAATTAATTCAGCCAATGCCCTTGCCATCCAGGCGTTGCACCATCTCATCAGCGAATAATTCCATTTGATCAGCGCGCTCTGTCGGTAAATAAAATCTTTTTTCTCCGGCCGGTAAAGATTGGCAATAGTCCAGGCAGCGATTTTTTCCGCTTGTGGGCGATATCTTTCATCATGGCGGCCGGCCTTAGCAAAGGAAATAATCCCTTGTGCTGCCCCATGAATATCATAGGGATACCTTTTGTCATTCATCCAGCGTGGAGCGCCATCTGATTCAAATAAGTTTTTTGCATAATATTCAAGTCCTTGCCAATAAATGGGCATAAAAGAATCATCACTCGCTTCTTCACAAAATTCAAGGATAGAATCAAGGATGCCTCCGGTATGGTAATTATCGTGGCGGATATAGGATTTATCGTGCGGCCAGGTATAATACCAGGCGCCATAATTCGTTCGTCGGTTGATTGTATAGTTCATCTGCTTTCTTGCCAGTTCCAGCATTGAGGTATCTCGTGTATGTCGGTACAACTTGGCCAGAAACGCGGCAGACATGACTTGAACATTGAGGATAATTGAATCAACTTTGCCCTGTATATACGATACTGCTCTTTCTGTATCATTTTCATAAAGTACCGGCAAGTCGTTAACGATAAAGTTTGCAATTGACTGCAAATGATTTAAATATCGCTCATCACCAGTTACTCTATACGCATGAAGCAAGACTTCTCCCACAAAAACAGTCACAACTATATTCGGCTCATGCCGGTGTTGGTGAAACGGCGGCAGATCCTGCCAGATGAACTGGTACCCCCAGCAAAGGTTTTTCTGACGGGGGCTGGGATTTCCCAGAAGCCAGGTAAGCAAAGACCGGGCTTCTTGAAGAAAAGATGGTTCTCCTGTTTTCTGGTAAAGAAAGAGATACGTTCTGGCAAAGAGGGCTATACCTTTGGGATTCCGGGATATTTTTACTCCGAACAATGGCCTGATATGGAAGGGGCAGCGCATTACCGATTGAATGATAATCAGACGCAGCCACGCATTGTTCAGGCTCAGGAATTCCAAAAGCGGGCTGTTTAAAGCGTCAAATTTGTCATATCCGCAATAGTTAAGTTTTTTCGCCTCTTCTAAAACATCAAGAAGAATTATTTTATATGTGTCCGAATTTAATTTCTCTAGCTCAGGCATATATTTTTCCATGTGGCCAGCTGGTTTATTTTCCAGCGGTCGTATCCTTTTTCAGGAACGGGAGCATTCTTGACGAAAATTTCCGGGAATGATTTTTTCAGATCGGAAAAATTATCAGAGGTGAGTTCATTCCAGGATGGCTGCCTCATCCAGTTGTCCACCGGTGTCTCGAAACCAAGTTTATCTTTGCGGTTTAAAATATCGGAGACAGTATATTTACCCAGCGCTTTTTTCTGCAAGTATTTTGTTTCACCTGCATGAATTTTATACTTTTCACTGATGCCCAGAATATACTCCACCAGGCGGTAATCCAGATAGGGCACTCTCGTTTCCAGGGAGAACGCCATCGAGTTGCGGTCTTCCATGCGCAGGAGGTGTTCCAGCTTGTATTGGAAATGCCGCACCAGGCTTTGATTCAGGCTATCCGCAGCAAAGAACTCATTATATATTCGGCTTTCATCGATGTGTTCAGAGAAGAAGTCATGAGAAATATAGGGCAGGGTGCTATACAGCAGGCGCTTGCGCATCTTGTGCGGCAATATTTGAAAAAGAAGAGTCTGGTAGGCCGTAATGTCCTGGTTTCTTATGATTATCTGAAACAATTCACTTAAAAAGTTCGACAATTTTCGCTGGCGCAGCAAACCATACAGATAGAAGCCGTGAAAATACTGATAACCGGCAAAACTCTCGTCGCCACCCTGACCATCCAGCAATACCGTAACCTTATTTTCATGGGCCAGCCACATTACTTCGTACTGGGAATAATACGACGGACTTGTCGTCGGTTCATCGTTTGTATAGACGAATGCTTGCAGATGCTCGAAAGCGCTTTTGGCAGTTGGATAGACGCGATAGTTTTCGAAAGGGTAGCGCAGGGCCAGAGCGTCAACATATTTTGTTTCGTCGATGCTGGTACCGGGAAATGACGCGGTAAAAGTTTTAAAGGAGCTTGCCGTCTGGCCGGTCTGGGCAAGAGCGCCCACGATGATGGAGGAGTCCATGCCTCCACTTAAACAGCCGCCCACCGGCACATCGCTGCGCATTCTTAAATTAATTGCGGAGATAAATATATCTTCAATTGTTCGGAAGATTGTTTCTTCCGAGTCATCTATTTCACGGCTGGCGTATGTTTCCGGGTTCCACCATTGTTTGATTATTAAAGAGCCTTTTGCGTAACGCGCCTTGTGGCCTTTGGGCAGGCGTTTGATCTCGTTGATAAAGGTTTCTTCAAAAACATCTGTCCGATTGAAACAGAAATAATCAAATAAACTACGATGACAAGGCGTCAGACTCAAACCGGCGATTGTCCGGAAAGCCTTTATTTCCGATGCAAAAAATAATTTGGATTGGAATTGAGTATAATAAAGCGGTTTAACGCCAAATCTATCGCGCGCCATAAAAAGTGTATGTTCTTTTTTATCATAAATAACAAAGGCAAACATCCCGTTAAAATGAGAGAGACAATCTTCACCATATTCGAGAAACGCTTTGAGCAGAACTTCGGTATCGGTTTTTGTCCGGAACTGCCAGTTTTTCGCTTCCAGTTCCCGGCGGATTTCAATGTAGTTATATATCTCCCCATTATAGACCAGATAGTATCTGCCATCTTCCGACTGGAAAGGCTGATGCCCGTTGGCGGATAAGTCAATGATGGAAAGCCGGCGGTGTCCCAGCACACAGAAATCATCAACAAAGAGTCCTTCGTCATCCGGACCACGATGTCTCTGCAGATCATTCATTCTGCTGATAGTATCGATGTCTTCCTGTGAAATTCTCGAAGGGCTTAAGACCCCGGCTATGCCGCACATTCTATTAATTCCCTCATCATAAATGCAGTGACGTCAATTTTATCCTGCAATAATATTTTGCGCTTCTTTTTACCCGTCTCTTTTAAACCCGGCGTATTTAATAATGCTACTGCCTTTTTAACAAAATTTTCCTGACTTGGCCGATCAAGCCGGAAATTATAAACAAGATCGTATTTGCTTTCTTCTTCGTCAGTATAACTTCTTCCATTGAAATCGCAAAACAAGGCGTGAACTCCCAGTACGGCAGCTTCGGAGGCCATTGTTGCACTTTCCCCGCAAACAATGCTCGCATAAGCCATTAAATGATGAATCTGTCCAGGGGAGATGGGTAATCGATATTTTTCCAATTCTGCAGGTAGTTCCTTTTCCGAGGAGATGAAAACCCGGCCATAATTTTCCAGTTCTTTTATCAGCCGGACCTTGATGTCATGATCCATGCCTTTATGACCCTTATCGTGGGCCGCTTCCCAGGAGACAAATCTTACAATTGAAAATACAGAATCCGGCGTCAGCCCTAATGATTTCAAAATGGATGGATCGGGCGAAAATCGCTCAGGATGAAGATAGGCCAGTTCGTGATAACCGGGATAGCGTATCTGTTTTGCGCCTAGATCTTTATAAAAGCAGTCCGGCGTGAAAATGTGGGAGGCAAAAGGTTTATAAAGCATGATTTCGCCCGTAGAATGTTCCGTATCATCAAAGATAATGGATTTTCTGCCCAGCAGCCAGGCTGTGTGACTGACCCGGAATGCCGCTAGCCCCAGCATAATGTCCGGTTTAAATTCCAGCGCCACTTTGAACATGCGCCAGTCGAAAACAGGGATCCGGGCAATTTTTGCAGCAAGTGTTTTTCCGGAACTGCCCAGGGTAATGTATTTAAAGCCATATTCGTCAAGAAGATTGAGAGCGATATCCTTCTTTAAAGCGGTAATCGATACTTCGTGACCGCGCTTCCGGCATTCCCCGATGAAATGCTTGAAAAAATGGACATGGGCCGGATGATTGATATCGACAAGAATACGCATCTCTTATTGACCCCTGATTTTAATTAATTCCGACTTCGATGGATAGCTGATCAGGACGGCCCGGCGGCTTCCCTGAAAAACAAAAAAAGAACCGGCAGCTACCGCCGATGCCCCTCCGGTGTTGATTCCTTCCTGCAGATGCTTAAGGCTGCCGGCGCCGCCACAGGCAATAACGGGTATAGTGACGGACTTGCAAATTTGCTGGAGCAGAGGCAGGTCATATCCAGTCATCGTTCCGTCCCTGTCAATGGAATTAAGCATTATCTCTCCTGCCCCCTGATTCTCCATTTGTATTGCCATGGCAACAACATCTGTGCCTGTTTTTTTAGTTCCGCAACGGGAATATACATCATAAACGCCATTTTTGTCAGGCCGTACATCAATCGCAACTATTATGCTTTGCCTGCCGAAATTATCGGCGGCTTGCTGGATGATCGCCGGGTCCTCCATTGCCGCCGTATTGATACACACCTTTTCCGCGCCGGCACTCAGGATATCCCGAATATCTTTAATCGTTTTAATTCCTCCGCCGACACTGAAAGGCATCAGGCACTGATCGGCGATGCGCTGAATCATTTCTAAAGAAGGGATGCGCCCCTCCGCGGTTGCTGTTATATCCAGAAAAATAAGTTCATCCACCTCTTTGGCATTAAAGATTTGAACAGTATTGATCGGATCCCCTATGTAACTGTGACTGCTGAATTTAATACCCTTGACGAGGCCTTTGCCGCTCAGAAGCAGCACCGGAATAACACGGGGAAGCAGCATCAGGTCAACCTCACAAAATTATCGATCAGTTTCAGGCCGTGGAAGTGGCTTTTTTCAGGATGAAACTGAGTGCCATATATATTGCCTTTTTGCACGATAGACGCGAATTCGTAGCCGTACCGGGTTGCCGCCACGATGTCAGAATTATCATTGCAGGATACCGCATAGGTATGAGCAAAATAGAATCTGTTATCCGGGGAAATTCCGTCGAGCAGAACCGATTCCCGTTTTTTATCTATCGTATTCCAGCCCATATGAGGTATTCTCAATTTATCCTGGGGAAAAGAAAAATTGAATTTTTTGGTAACGGCATCTATCCATCCCAGCCCCGCACAGTCGCCTTCTTCACTGAACTTGGTGAGCAACTGCATGCCCAGACAAATGCCCAGCAGGGGAATATGAAATTCCAGGACTTTCTTATTCAAAACGGGAATCAGCCCGGAATCCTGTAGATTTTTCATGCCGACGGCAAAATATCCCACACCAGGCAGAATAAGTTTATCAGCGCGTTCGATATCGGCCGGAGCGGCGGAAATAATTGCTTCGGCTTTGATCCGTTTGAATTTCATCAAAATGGAGCGGAGGTTTCCCATCCCGTAGTCGATAATTACGATCATATTTATCTCATCAGCCGATCAATACAGGTATTTAAAATAAAGTATCTTCGGCACCAATCCCAATCTGAATCCCAAGTATATCGGAAATCTTAACAGCCTCAATAAAGGATAGTAGGTGGGATAATCCCGAAAAGACCTGACTTCAGCCTTCATTATTTCTTCCATGTCTTTTGGAGACAGGCCGAGTTTGTGCATGGTGTAATCCACAACATCCATATCCAGAGGATAGGATTCTACGTTAAGCTGCCGGAGCGCGTCTTCCCGTTTCATTTTTCCGGAGCGAATGCGGGCGGAAAATCCCAATTTTCGTTTGTCGATATTAAATTTTCGGGGAAGATAGTAGGATTGAAAGAATTGAGTATAAATAGATTCGTGATGGTGCCCTCCATAATATACCCACCCCAGTTCCTTTTCCAGAAACTGACCCGCCTGATTCTTATCATAATCGAAAAAATTCAGTAGGGGAATAACGGTAATCTGCTTAATGTAACTGAAATAAATTAACTGGGAAAGGGTGATGATCGGAAAGCTGGTAATTTTTGTTGAACCGAATATTTTCTGGACGCTGGCGATATATCTGCCGTCCATGTAAGTCCAGTCCTTGGGCACGATGCCTTCTGTCCGGAAAGAATGTCCCAGAAGTATGTATTTGATTTTTTCCTTGGCAGCGACATCGTGTAACACTGTATGGATGGCGACATCGGTTGGTATCTCTGCATCAGAGACAGACGCCTTTAGAAATGAAATCTGGAGGTCCTTGAATTCTTCCCAGTTAGCAACAACAGTTTCGAGATCCACGTTTAACTTCTGAATGGCATTATGGATATTGGCCACCGATACCTCGGAATTCCAGCCATTATCAAAATGAACGGCCAGCGGCCGGAGTCCCAGTTCGACGGCCTTGTAAAGAGTGTAGGTACTATCCGTTCCTCCGCTTACGCCGACAACGCAATCATACCGGCAATTTTTACCTGTTGCCTTTATTTTATTGATAATTCGGGATAACCGTTCTACTGCAATTTCCCCCAGCGGGTATAATTTTTCCATCTCGTCATGGATTTTGCAAAACTGGCAAATCCCCCCATCATCAAATCTTATATCGGGAATTGTTGTGTCATAAACACAGCGTGTGCATATTCGATAATTAGAAGATGTTTCTTTATTAGAATATTTCATTTTTGTTAATTCCGGAAAAAAAGTAAATGTTTATGGTAATATTTATTTGTAAGGTTATTTTTTTATTTGCAGTTTTTGTCCAGCATTCAATTTATATTTCTTGCCGCATTGCAGGCAGTGCTGTTTGCTGTTTAGTTTATAGCCGCACTGGCACATCCAGCCTTTTATTTTTGCTGGATTGCCCGACATTAAAGCAAAATCAGGGATATCTTTGGTAACTACCGCGCCCGCCGCGATAAAAGCGTAACTGCCGACGGTATGGCCGCAGACAATCGTACAATTGGCGCCCAATGTTGCGCCTTTTTTTATCAAAGTCGGTTTAATTTCCGACATTCGCTTTATTTCCGCGCGTGGATTTATTACATTTGTGAAAACGGCAGATGGCCCGCAAAAAACATTATCCTCAAGAGTTACACCTTTATAAATAGATACATTGTTTTGTATTTTACACCCGCTGCCGATGGTGACATCGGGACCGATGACTACATTTTGACCGATAGAGCAGTTTTCACCAATTATCGAGCCGGAAATTATATGAGAGAAATGCCATATCTTTGTTCCTGCGCCGATTTCAACGTTTTCATCAATTTGTGCAGTGGAATGAAAATAGTAGTTATCTCTATGATGAGATTGTAAACCTGCATCATTTTTTAATTTGATTCTTAATCCATTTTCATGCAATGAACGCTCAGCTGCGTTTAAAACTTTGAGAACGCGCAATCCTTCCTCACCATTTGTCAATGCCTGTTTTCTTTTTTCGATGCAATCAAGAAAATGCTCACATTCCATTTTTAATGGTTCGGTATGAGAGATGGAAACACTCTCCGGGATTCCACGAGACGGAACCGGCACATTATTTTCCCAATTTACATGGTGCGGATAGATAAGCAATTTTTCTTCCCAAGGCAGGGTGTCATCAAAAACAGCCATTTTTTGATCACCGACAACAACTAGTTTTTGGTCTTTAAACGGATGTAGCCAGGAAACAAAAATATGAGCTTTAATGCCGGAGGGGAATTCCAGATGAGTGGTAGTAACATCGGCAATTTTTTTATGAAGATAATTACCGCCGGTAGCAATGACGCTTTCCGGTTCTTCACCGGCGAGAGATAGAATCATCGAAATATCGTGCGGAGCGAAAGACCATAAAATATTTTCTTCCCTCCTGAATTTGCCCAAGTTTAATCGATGCGAATAAATGTAATTGATCCGGCCTAAGTCGCCATCTGAGACCATTTGTTTTAATTTGATGAAAGCGCTGTGGTATTGCAGGAGATGACCGACCATTAAAACTAAATTACTCTTCTGAGCAAGGGCAATCAGTTCAATGGCGTCTTTTTCCGAAAGGGTAAGAGGTTTTTCGACAAATACATGTTTGCCGGATAATAGAGCTTCACGAGCCAACAAAAAATGGGTTTCCGCCGGAGTGGCAATGGCTAGTCCGGCAATATCGTCACGGGATAGTACGTCTTTTAATGAAGAGTAAAAATCACAGGAAGGATAGAGTTCCTGCATTTGCTTAAGTGAATCTGAGTTTTTATCGCTGACGGCTTTTAATATACCTAATTCATTAAAATTACGGACTAAATTTTTCCCCCAGTTTCCAGCGCCAACAACGGCAATAGTTGGTTTATTGTTTTTTGTCATTTTACTCTCTCAAAAAATTACTGGTTAAGATTTATAGAGCCTCTCATTGTCCTGAATATCCATCCACATTGCAAATAACAGAGATTGAAAACTGCTGGTAAATAAGAAGAAGAAAGCCAGCATTGTTGCCGGAGAAACGGCGTTGTTGCTCAGAATAAGAGAAATAATTTTAAAAGCGTAGGGGATTGAAAAGATGCCTAAAATTATGGAAAAGTGATAAAGTAAAAAAAGAGGATGAAAATCGTGAAACAGGTATTTAACCCACAATCTTTTAAAAAACGATTTAAAAAGCAGCCACGATATACGAGGGATTACCGTGGTCACATTCATTTTGGAAAGCTCACCAATATTATAAACAGGTTTAATTTTGACTTCTTTTATGGTGCAAAAAGCAATATTGAGTTTAACCAGCATATCATTAGGCATGCCATATCTCTTGTAGATATCATACAGCCTGATTGCACTCAAGGCATTGAGGGAAATAGCAGTGTAGCCGGTTTGCGTGTCTGAAACGTGCCAGTATCCGGAAGAAATTTTAGTTAAAATAGATAAGACTGAATTGCCGATAAAACGGGTTTTTGGTATGACCATTCTGGCGCTGCCATGAATCAGCCGGTTACCCTTGACATAGTCAATTCCTTCATTGATAACAGGCAGGCAAATAGATTCCAGCTCGGCCGGGTCCATCTGACCATCACCGGCCATTACAGCAGTACAGTCTATATTGTTATCCAGGCACCACTTGTAACCGCGGGCGATTGCCGCCCCAACGCCGCCATTTTTCAAATTGCTAATCAGGATTACTCTGTCGGTTTCAGGATTCAAGTTGGCTATTTCTGCTGGAATAAATTTTTTCAGCTCTGCCTGGCGGCTTGCTTTTAATATATGCTCGGCGCGATTATATTTATTTTCTGGAAGGCTGATTTTATTGATGTCGCAGATATTATGCGTCAGTTTCTGTTTGCTAATATACTCCAAAACCATCTTTGCAGTACTATCTGTTGAGCAATCATTGACAACGATGATGCGGTCAACAAAAGCGGGCATTGTCTCCAACACCTGGCCGATTTGTTTCTCTTCGTTGTATGTAGGAACAACAACGGCAACAGTTTTATCGTATAACATAAAAAACCCCGTATTTTTGTAAATTAAACTTACTATTATTAATAGAATTTGTCCAAAAATATTTCATCATAATATTTGAATTTACTTGATATTAAATGGAGGGCGGAATATCATATTTCGAAGTATTATGTATGCGGCATGTTGACGCCGGATAATAGCGAATACGAAAAAATGTTAATGACAATCTCATGAGGAAGGACATGGATGAAGTTATCGGTTGTGATTCCCTGTTATAATGAAGCTGGTACTATTGAAAATATTATCGACGCTGTGCTGAGTGCGCCTTATCCCGACAAGGAAATTATTGTTGTGGATGATTGCTCAACGGATGGCACAAGAGAAATTTTAAAAGAAAAGATGGAAGCGAAAGTCAGCCGGATTATTTATCAGAGTTCCAATCAGGGGAAGGGTGCGGCCTTGAGGCAGGGAATCCAGGCGGCTACCGGAGATATTATTATTATTCAGGATGCCGATCTGGAGTACGATCCTTCCGAATATCCGAAAATGCTACAGCCGATTATCGATAATAAAGCAGATGTCGTTTTCGGCTCGAGGTTTATGGGAGCGGAGGCGCATCGTGTCGTTTACTTCTGGCACAGATTGGGTAATGGTTTGATTACTTTAATTTCCAACATGTTGACAAATCTCAATCTGACCGATGTGGAGACATGTTATAAGGCGTTCAGGCGGGAAATTATCCAGGTGATAAAAATAGAAGAAAACAGATTCGGATTTGAACCAGAAATCACAGCAAAAATTGCCAAGACCAAATGCCGTATTTATGAGGTTGGTATTTCCTATTATGGCCGGACCTACGAAGAGGGCAAGAAAATCAATTGGAAAGACGGAATTAGGGCGCTTTACTGCATCTTTAAATACAACCTGCTGAGATCATGAAAGAACCAATTCTGGAGTCAATCTTAAGAGTATTAGGAATTAAGAAAGTATTGCCGACGATGCGGCAGTATCCGGATTGCCGTCGGCTCAAAACGGTCAGGCCGTGTTGGAATTAGCCACCCCCAAATAAAATATCAGGGGAAAATCATCTTCATTTACAAAGTATATCTCAGTCGAGTATTTCATCATAATATCTGAATTTACTTGATATTTGTCTATTTAGGGAATATCATTTCCTGTAAGTGTTCAAGACGTCCGGTTTAGAGGTGCAAAGCTAAATAGTGTTTCCGAAGAGGTTCGGCAATGGATCAAATAATCGAGGCCGAAATTGTTGCCAGAATATTACAAGGAGACAGGCAGGCTTATGCTCTGTTGGTGGAAGAGTATAAATCGCAAATTTATAATTTAGCTTACCGCATGACCGGAAATTTAGAGGATGCAGATGATCTAACCCAGGATACATTTATCCGAGCATATCAATATTTATGGCGATATGACCAGCGCAAGAAATTCTTTACCTGGCTTTACACCCTGGCCTTAAATTTAATCAGAAACCACCTGCGGAAAAAAAAGAAATACAACAAATCTTCTGAAGAAGTAAGCGCATTGTCATTAACCGATAAAAATCCTTCACCGGAAGAAAAGTTGATTGAAGATCAGGAAATAAGTTCATATCTTTTGCGGCTGGAAGATGATCTCAGGGCTTTGTTAATCATGAAATATCAACAGGAACTATCTTTTGAAGAGATTGCCGAAATTACCGGTAAATCTCTCAGCGCTGTCAAGATGCGCATATATCGTGGATTGGAAAAGTTAAAAGAATTAATGAATAAGTAAAATTTGATACCCTCGTAAAAAGTCGTCTCCCCGGCGAAGGCCGGGGTCCAGGGTTTTTCTAATTGTTTAAAATCACTGGATACTGGCGTTCGCCAGTATGACGAGTATTGGACTTTTTACGAAGCCATCAAATTTGTGACTATTTGATCTTTGGAGTTGTATATATTACAGAGTCAATGACATTGAGTATAGAGTATAAAAAATAGATTTTAAAAAGGTATTTATGGAAAAGTTCGCCGATATAATAGAAAAAATAGAAAAGCAAAAGGCAGTTAATCCGCCGGATGATTTCACGCCACGGGTGATGGCGGCCGTCATGCAGGCGGAAACCGGATTTTATGCACACGCGTGGAATTTTCTTGCCAGGCGCAGGGAAATCAGTTCCGATGTCTCTGGTATTATTTCCGGGCAGCTTGCATCATATCGACAGTGTGCTTTTCTTTTATTTATAGTCGGATTGTTTTATTTGTTTAGCGGATTCCTGGTAATGTGGGGCCTGCATGATGCTCTACAATTGGGTAAAATTAATTCATGGTTAAAAATTCAGCCTTACATAGCTGTTGCCAGCGCCGTGCTGATAATAATTTTGAGTTTATTAATTTTATTGTACTCGCAAAAAATGATAAATATCGCCAGATATATTGTAACAATTCACATAGTTTTTATCGCTGTTGATGCGATTATATTGGAATCGCTTCTGCTTTCGAAAGGTGCATTGATATTTACAATTATGTTAGCAACAGCAGCCATAATATTGGGATTTTCATTGATTAATTATTTGCAGAGTTTTCGTAAAAATAACATGTTAGCTATAGGGCGTGATTGTGATCAAAATACATAAAAATGAAGATGGGTTTACACTATTGGAAATCATTGCCGTGCTGGTTATTGTGGGAATTTTAGTTGCAGTTGCGGTAAGCCGTGCGACCAATGTTGGTCCGGAATTATATACCGGAGCGGATACTTTAAAAATGCATCTACGCTATGCGCAAACATTGGCTATGAACTCCAATCCCAATTCCGGCACTTCCACGATATACGGTATCAGCGGCAATGCCAACAGCTACTGGTTGTTTTGGGGAACAGATTCGACCATTGTCGCAAATTATGTGCTTTTGCCCGAAGATGAAAAATACATTAATGCAAATAAAACTATCAATCTTCCGGCAAAAAAAATCAGTCTCAGCGGCAATTTTACCGTCTTCTTTGATGATCACGGAATTCCCTACAACCCGGATAGTGCAACACAACTGCCCAATAACTTGACTTTTACGGTAAATCCAGTAAGCGGCGGAGCGACACCAATAACTATAACTATAATACCATTAACAGGATACGTACAATGAAATCGAGCAAAGGTTTTACACTTATTGAAGTCATCGTGGCGATAACCATTATTGCCGTAGCTGCTGCGCAATTCGTATCATATTTGGGCACATCATTCACCCAAAGCTCTCTTTCTGCCGGACTGGTAAGCAATCAGTACAGTATTATTCAACAAATGGAATTATTTAATAATCAATATCGGCAGCAGATAGTTATAAACAATGCTTTGCCGGTAATAACGCTTATTGATTTAGCTGCATTTAAAACGACATATATTGACGGTCAGCCCTTTGTGGATGCGGGAAACACAACAATTAATACAATGACCAGTAATGGTTCCGGCTACACCACACAAAATACAGTTCTTGTAGTTACACTGAAAAATGGCAATCAAACATTGCAAACCATTTTTACTCAGTAGATATAAAATGAAGAAAATTAATTTCAAAAATAAAAATGGTTTTACCCTTATTGAAGTTATTGTCGTAATGATTCTTATCGGCATTGTTGCCGTCGCTTTGAGCGGAGTTATTATTTATGGCGTAAGAAATTATATTTTCGGACGTGATGCCGGCCAGTTATCTCAACGGGCGCAGTTGGCAATGGCCAGAATTAACAAAGAGTTAATTGAGGCAACGGCGGTAACGTTTGCCAGCCAAGATCAAATTACTTATGCATCATCCTCAGGAGATACATATATTTTAATGCGAAACGGTACTCAAATTACACTCAATAAAAACGGAACAGGAGCACAAATTCTAATTGATGGATTAACAGCTAATAATAACGGTAATAACTTTCTTACATTTAACCAGACTGACGGAAGCGCTTGGACAACGCCGGCTAATACATTTGCCCAACTGGCAAGAATACAGGTTTGGATTACTCTGGATATCCTGAGTGCAAGCAGTCATTTGGACTTTCAGACTTCAATAAATCCGCGGAGCAACGGTGTGTCCAATGCACCGCTAATGATTACTCAGTAAGCATGGTGGAAAAATGAACAAAATTCAAAGAAAATATTTTGTGAAAGGTAAATATCAATCCGGCGCAACACTGATAGTAATTATAATTACTATGTTGGTAGTAGCAATTATCGGAACAGCTCTGTATTCGATAACCGCTACTTCAAACATTAATCAGTCCATTGCCCAAAAATCAGCTAAAGCCTATTATCAGGCCGAATCAGGGATAAGAGTTGCGAGCAGTGAATTTAGAAGTGTTCCACAATATAATGCCTGCATAGATAACTACGTTGCCAGAAACAATAAGTTAATTAGTCTTCAGGGACAAGTATTTACTATGCCCAATAATCAAGGCCAATTTTTGTTAAATGTGTCTTCGGACTGGTTATATGCCCAGTCCGCACAGTCAGGTGCTTCTATAACCCTTTATTTTTCGGGAGGTGTTCGCTCCGGTTTAACTTTTCCTACAGGAGGCATATTGAAGAGAAAAGGTTATACAAATATAGCCTTTTTTAATAATGTACCGACTGCAGGGAGTTTCTCTGCACCAAATGGCACCCCGATTACCTTTACTTTTGCTGCCGCTTATCCCTATACGTTTAACGCGGGTGATGAAGGTTACATTGGCTATGCTTACAATTCACCGCAAACCGTCAATTTAGGCGGAAACCTTGTTCTGGATAACACTAATAATAAAGCGGCAATATTTCCTCCGCAAAACGGCACAATTTATATCGAACATATTGCCACATATGCGGCGCCTTCGGTTGGTAGTGGTCAGTCGTATCCCGTTATGTCCCAGTACACCTATAATGTTCGTATTCCATATGTAATAAATCCAGCTTCACCACCAGCTACGGTAACTTTACAAAACATCCAGGCCGTTCCCTGCCCGACGGCGCCAGCGCCCGCCTGCTCGCCAGCACCCGCCTGCCCGCCGGCGGGATTTCCCCTGGTCATTGTGTATAATGCTGGTAATCTAACCAACCTTACATTGACATCACGCATATATTTAGGAAAAACTTTAGCAATTCAGTCTACGTCAACTTATGGCAATTAGTTCGATAGGTGATATTTGAGGAGATAACAATGAAAAAAACAATTGTCTTATTATTAATCTGCCTGGTTTCCGTTTTAACCAATTATGCCTTTGCTGCTCAAAAGATAATGACTGTTTATCAGAGAGCGGCGGGCGATGAGGCTGAGACACATAGTATAACCGGAATTAATGATTTTGCTTCTCCCGTTGGCACCGGTGTGACAAAAGATACCACAAATGCATTAATCCGGTTAGGCGGAGGAACTGCTAACACCGAGGGCGCTATCTGGTATGGGGGAGATAGTGACGCCGGTTATTGCGTAAACGGGATATGTAATTTTGGCATTGGCATTCGCGCTTATTTTGAATTTAGATTTCTGACCGTTGATGCCTCCGCAAATAGTCAAACATATGGTAATGGATTTACTTTTGCCATTCTTAATGGTTCCAATAATGTTAAAACTGATAGAGGAGGGAGTCCCGCGGGAAATGTCTGGCCAGCTTTAATGGCCTATGCGGGGCCGGGCAATGATACAATAAATTATTTGGGTTTGCAGCCGCCCAAAATGGCGATTGAATTTGACACATATCCCAATACTGGCACTACTGCCACATGCAACAATGCCAACAATATTAACGCCAACAGAAACGATGCAGCAAACAATTATAATCATCTGGCTCTCATGCTTTGGGGTTCGAATCCAGCCACAGCTTGTTCAACTGGTACCGCGGTTACTTACGATGACAACAGGCATGGCGCCGGCAACGGCATTAATGACATTTCCTATCCTTCAAATTCAGCCACCGGTGATGGAACCGGCGGCTTTTACCAGGGGTCAACAGTTACCTGGCTGGAAGATAACGTTGTTCATCTCTTTAGAATTGAGGTTATCCGGGGGGCAACTGTAAACGCATCGGGGACTGATTACAATTATATTGTCAAAGCCTGGGTAGATTGCGCCGGTTGTACTGCTGCTCAATTGGCTGCTTTTAAAAATACCAGCATTCCTTTTACCCCTAATCCTGCTGTGGCACCGCAAATTAATCGAACGATGCCGCTTTCCACAGCTCTTCATACCAGTTTTAACACAATGCTCTTCGGCTTTACGCAAGCTACCGGTGCCGTGGCCCAAGCACAAAATATTGAAATTAAAAACTTTGTAATTTATTTTCCCGCGTGTGCCAGTAGTGAGCCGCCGGGAGGGGGATGGACATACTGTGCGGATGAGGGCGGGACCTGTACCTTCAGCGGTACAAAGCTCGTGGCCTATGGTTTGAATTGTCTTTATAACTATCTGTATGCAACCACTTCTACAGCTTGCACCAACGGCGTCTTCGTTGACCCGCTTTACGGCGTAGTGAAGAAATGCTATTATAAATAAATTAACCCGGCGATTTTTAACATTACATAGGCCTACCCCAGGACCGTTGTCGGGGGTAGGCTCCGGTCTCCATAACATATTGAAATGAATGAAATTACCGATTTGGGTATGCAAAGTTTAATTAGATCAGAATAACATGGAACATTAATGATATTAATGGTAATAAATCTCCTAATAATATGATCAGAAGAAAAGGGAATGATGATAAACACCGGCATAAATGATAATAATTCTTTGCATACAAAACTTTTGGATATTCGCGAAAATAATGCGATTATCAAAGAAGTCAAATTTACCACCTCGCTGATTAATCCTCTATTTGATTTTAAATATTTTGATCAGGCTTTCCAGGACGTGGAGAAATTATTTCAAGGCTACTATCCCGGTTTCAAGAGATGCAACACTAATTATCATGATTTAAGGCACACAATGCTGGTTCTTTTAGCCATATCGCGTTTAATTCACGGTGCCTTTCTGGGGGGGATAAAATTCACAGACAAGGAAATAAATCTGGGCTTAATCAGCGCGCTTATGCATGATACGGGCTATATTCAGGCGAACGATGATAATGCCGGAACCGGCGCCAAATACACTCTCATTCATATCAAAAGAAGCATAATGTTTGCGCAGGATTATTACGCTGACGAAGAGTATTTCCAGGAAGATTTAGAAAATTTCAGCGACATATTGAATTGCACAGGGCTTAATATAGACATTAAGAAAATTACTTTTTCCTCGGTCAGCATGGAAATTATGGGTAAGATGCTCGGTACAGCTGATTTGTTGGGGCAAATGGCCGATAGGCTTTATCTGGAAAAATTAATTCCTCTTTTCCATGAATTTGAGGAGGGCAGAGTTCCCGGATTTGAAAGCGAGCTTGATCTCTTAAAAAAAACCACTAATTTTTATAAATCCGCCCAATCAAGGTTTGAAAACGATCTTAGCAATGTTAATCACTATATGGTCGGCCACTTTCAGGATCGTTGGAATATCGGAAAAAATATCTATAATGAATCTATTGAAAAGAATATCAACTATCTTAAATATATCCTGAAAAGTAATCACAAGAATCTTCATGATTGCCTGCGCCGTAATACGATTACATTGCAATAATCAGATAAGTACTCTATTTAATCAGTCCTTAACTAATTGACTTTTTACATTGATGTGCTATCTTTCGCATAAGTCTGGTGAGCAATCGCGGGTATGAACCCCAAAGCAAGCTTTGGAAACAATTCCGCAGCAAGCTGCGGGGTATTATACCCTCCGCTTCGCGGGATTGTTCAACTTACCAATTCCAATGTGTTTAGCTTTTGGAATTGGAGTTTCACAATAAATATTTATCAAGAGACTAGGAGGGTGAAGTGAAGATATTTGTCAAAAAGGGAAATCTTGCCGAGGCTAAAAGCCAGGCAATTATTTTAACATTCTTTGAGGATCAAAAAAAATTAGCAGGAGCCACGCTGCAGATTGATCAAAAAAGTGGTGGATTAATCAGTGAATTGATGAAAAACCGCGATTTTGAGGCAAAACAATCTCAAATATCTGTCATCTATACAAGAAATCTGCTGCCGGCAAAAAGAATCGTTCTTCTTGGTTTGGGAAAATCCGCTGAAGTTGACTTGGAAAAAATTCGTGGAGCTTTTGCCAAAGTCATGCAGCATTTACGGTCTTTGAATATAAAAGAAGCAGCCACTTCCATTGATTGGAAACTTACTTCTGAAACAAAAGAGAAAATTGTGCAGGCGGTAGTGGAAGGAGCGCTGTTGGGTCTTTATCAATATACTCCTTTTAAAACTGTCGGACGTGAGGATTTAAAGGAGATGGAGCAATTAAGCATAATCTGTGAAGGAAAAGATTATGCTCTGATCGATAAGGAAGTTAAAAAAACGCAAATAATTACCCAAGCCGTTTATTTTACCCGTGATTTGATATCAGCTCCTTCCAATGAGATGACACCTTCTATTATGGCGCTGAAAGCACGTGAAATTGCCAGGGAAAAAAATGTAACCTGCATAGTGCTGGATAAAGCAAAAATGAAAGAGCTGGGGATGAATTCCTTGCTTGGTGTAGCTTCCGGTAGTAATCAAGAACCAAAATTCATTATTCTGGAATATTCCGGTGCAAAAAAGACTGAAGCGCCTATTGTGCTGGTCGGTAAAGGCCTGACCTTTGACAGCGGCGGCATCTCAATAAAACCGGCTGAGAAAATGGATGAGATGAAAACAGACATGTCAGGAGGAGCTGCAGTAATGGGTGCGATTATGGCCGCGTCCGATTTGCAGTTACCGCTGAACATTGTCGGGCTGATTCCGGCTACGGAAAATATGCCCAGTGGTACCGCTTATAAACCCGGCGATATATTAAAATCATATTCTGGTAAAACTATCGAAGTTATCAATACAGACGCTGAAGGAAGGCTGATTTTAGCCGATGCGCTTGCCTATGCTTCCAAATATAAACCCGCTGCGATTATCGATGTTGCGACTCTAACCGGTGCCTGCATTATCGCTCTGGGTGATGATGTTATCGGCATGTTAGGAACTGATGATAAACTCAAAAGCGAAATTAACAGGGCGGCAAAAGCGACAGGCGAACTTGCCTGGGAGTTGCCTCTGTGGGAAAGCTACAGTGAACTGATCAAAAGTGATATTGCTGATTATAAAAACAGCGGGGGCAGGGCGGCGGGGACAATCACAGCGGCGGCTTTTTTGAGCAAATTCGTCGGAGATTTCCCCTGGGTCCATTTAGACATAGCCGGCCCGGCCTGGAGTGCTAAAGATAGAACGTATATTCCCAAGGGAGCATCAGGGGTCACTGTGCGTCTGTTTGTGGAATTCATGCGCAATCGTGTCCAAAAATAATGAGGCCTTTGCAAAACTATATAAAACCAGCAATTATGTCATACCGGTCGCAGATGACCTTTAGGTTACGAAGGCCGGTATCCAGTATTATCACGCATTTCCTAGATCCCGGCCTTCGTAACCTAATAACCTAAAGGTCACGCGAGGTCATCTGCGTCAGGAATGACGAATAGAGGAGTTTATGCCGCGATTACTGGAAATAAAAGATTTAAGAACTGTATTTGATACCGCTAAGGGCAGGATTTCCGCTGTAGATGGAGTAACGCTTGGTCTCAATTCCGGTGATACTCTGGGAATTGTCGGCGAATCAGGTTGCGGAAAAACAATGCTGGCCCTTTCCATTATGAATCTTATTCCGGCAAACGGCAAAATTGTTAACGGTGAAATATTATTTTCGGGCCAGAATTTACTGACGATATCTTCCGAAGAAATGCGTAAGAAACGTGGCAGTGAAATTGCCATGGTTTTTCAGGAGCCGATGACTTCACTAAATCCGGTCCTGCGAGTGGGTGAGCAAATAGCAGAAGCGATCAGACTGCACCAAAAACTTCCACCTAAAGAAGCCCTTGCCCTAAGCATCGATCAATTGCGTGAAGTAGGTATTGATGATCCTGAAAAACTGGTGCGTGAGTATCCTCATCAGCTCAGTGGCGGTATGCGCCAGAGAGTAATGATTGCCATGGCTATGTCGTGTCATCCCCAATTATTGCTTGCCGATGAACCGACCACAGCTCTGGATGTTACTATTCAGGCGCAGATTCTTGATTTAATTTCCAGCTTGAAAGAAAAAAATAATATGGCGGTAATTTTGATAACTCATGATCTCGGAATTATCGCCCAGGCCGCGAAAAATGTAGCCGTGATGTATGCCGGTAAAGTTGTGGAAAGCTCGACTGTCGAAAAAATATTTGATCATCCGCTTCATCCCTATACTAAAGGATTAATTGAATCGATGCCAGCAAGATGCGCTGTTTCTTCTGACAGGGATAGTTATCTTAAAACTATTCCTGGAAATGTTCCCAGTTTATATAATCTTCCCGCGGGATGCCGGTTCTATGACCGTTGTTCCGTGGCGCAAAAAGAGTGTAACAAAGAGGAACCGGTTTTAAAAGAAATTGAAGAAGGCCATTTTGTTTCCTGCTTAAAATATACCGCATAGATTAAACAAGCAATCGTGATGAGTGAAAAAATGTTTCCATCATTAGTTGAGATAAAAGAACTGAAAAAAATATATACCTCAGGCGGTGGTTTATTCAATCCCCAATCAAGAAATGTCCATGCAGTTGATAATATTGATCTGCAAATACATAAAGGTGAAACCTTAGGCCTGGTTGGTGAATCAGGGTGCGGAAAATCAACGCTGGCCAGATTGATCATTCGATTGGAGAAACCTGATGCAGGATATATATATTATAAAGGTGATGATATAAATTCATTCTCCGCCGCTGAGTTAAAATCATACCGTAGCAATGTGCAGATGATCTTTCAGGATCCTTATTCTTCTCTCAATCCCAGAAAATCAGCAGTCAGTATCATCAGAGAGCCACTTACAATACGGAAGATAGGCGATAATAAACAGCGCAATGAAATGGTTATGCAATTGATGGAAAAAGTCGGTTTAAGCAAGGAACAGGCTAATCGCTATCCGCATGAATTCAGCGGTGGGCAAAGGCAGCGTATCGGGATCGCGCGCGCGCTTGTTTTAAAGCCGGAGTTGATTATCGCCGATGAACCTGTTTCGGCACTGGATGTTTCCATACAGGCGCAAATATTGAATTTGCTCAAAGAGCTCAAACATGATTTTGGTTTGACTTATTTATTTATTTCTCATGATCTAAATGTGATTCGCAATATGTCCGATCGCATTGCCGTTATGTACTTAGGCAAAATTGTCGAACTTGCGGCAAACATAGATATTTACTCAACTCCAATGCATCCTTATACTCGAATGCTGCTTTCGGCAGTACCATCGTGCGATCCTAAAAATAAAAATAGAATATTGTCAATAAAAGGAGAAGCCAGAAACGAAGGTGAAAAAGGCTGCAATTTTCAAAACCGTTGCTCCTACAAGATTGATATTTGCGCGCAAGAAGAACCTCCATTGAAAAAATATGACGAGCAAAGATTTTGCGCCTGTCATCGGGGAGGTTCTATATGACTCTTGCGCAGGAAGAAAAAGTGTACTGGATTAATGGTTCGTTGAAAGTTGAAGGAATGCTGGGTAAGCAGCCGGGAGAAAATGGTGTCGTTATTTGTCATCCGCATCCTCTCATGGGTGGTTCCATGCATAATAATGTTGTCGAGGCGATACAAGAGGCCTTTGCTTTACAAAATTTTACGACACTGCGTTTCAACTTCAGGGGGGCCGGTAATAGTACCGGCAATTATGACGAGGGCAGGGGAGAACAGGCAGATATTTTATCAGCTCATGAATTTCTGAAAAAGAATGGGACAAAGAAAATATTTTTGGCCGGTTATTCATTTGGCGCCTGGGTTGGATCTAAGGTGCTGGAACAATTTAATCAACTCTTTGTCGTAAGTATACTTATTTCTCCGCCGCTTAATTATTTTGATTTTAGCTGGGATGATTTGAAAAATAAAATTGATTTAGTTGTGAGCGGCGATCGTGACCAGTTCTGTGACGCAGAGGTTTTAAGGAAACAGGCAAAAAAAATTAATTGTCCCATGGAGACAATTTGTGAGACGGATCATTTTTATTCAGGAAAAGAAAAAGAATTAATTAATGTTTTGCTCAAATATATTGTCAAATATAATGAAAAAAATTGTTAAAAAAAGCTTGATTTTAAAAATAATAATGTTAAAGTTACTACGAATATGAGCAAGTCGCATTTTTATTAGGAAAAACGAAGGCGGCTTTTGTTAGGGAAACAGTTAGTGCTGAGTTTTACAGAGAAAAAAATTAACCGCTTTGGATTCTTAGTTTGAGAAAAAGAATTCATGCGGTTTTTTAGTTTCTGAGGGGTTTATGCCCCAAAAGAAACGAATATTTGAAAGGGGGATTTTAACTTTGGCAGAAGGAAAAGTAAAGTGGTTCAATGAGAAGAAGGGGTTTGGATTTATTGAAAATGATGAAGGTGGTGATGTATTTGTTCATTATAGCGCTATTGCTGGAACAGGATTTAAGACTCTTTATGAGGGTCAAAAGATCCGTTTCGATATTGAACAGGGTAACAAAGGTCCCAGCGCGACAAATGTTCAACCGCTGTAATAATTCCAATTAAATTGAAGTCAACTTAAAGTAAAAATGCCCCTTTCCGAAGGGGCATTTTTTTGTGAAACTCTAATTCCGATAGCGAAGCGTAGCGGAATTGGCAAGTTGAATCCCGCCAAAGGCGGGACGCAGCGGAGGGTATAATACACCACAGTAAGTTTATCTAATCGCTTTCCAAAGCTTACTTTGGGGATTATACCCGTGATATTTATTCTTAGTTGTTTCCAAATCGGCGCAATTCTTTATTTGCCCAGAAAAGAACTATGAAGAAAGCTATAAAATTAGCTATGGGTAGCGCGAACCAGGCGCCCGATAAGCCTCTCCAGGAAGATAGCACAATCAATAAAGGCATAAGCAAAATAGTATCACGGAAGAAAAGTAAAAACATGGCTAAATTGCCCTTACCCAGTCCCAAAAACATATTTATAAAAATTATCGTTGGCGCGGTGAAAACGAGCGCCATGATATTAATGCGCAATGCGGGCGTGGCAATCGCTAGTAATTCAGGGTCTTTAGTAAAATAAGCAACTATCGTTTGGGCAAATATAAATAAGAAAATCGAAGAAACAACTGCAAATAAGCTTGCTACTTTCAATGCAACTAATACTGATTCACGAAGTCGTTGATAAAGTTTAGCGCCATCACTAAATCCGACAATCGGCATTAAACCGAAGCCAATACCGAATAAAACCATGGTTACCAGCGCATTTACACGGAAAAAAATACCTAATGCCGCAATTGCCAAAGAGCCGAATTGCGACAATACGTGATTATAAATGATTAAAAGTAAGCTCACAATTAAATTTATAACAATAGAGGGAAAGCCAGTTGCGTAAATTGAATTAATTGTGGATATATCAGGGGTTAGATATTGCCATTTAAGTTCATATTTTGATGATTTCAGCTGTATAAAATATATGGAAAATAAGCAGGCTAAAAATTGGGCGATAACAGCAGCCATCGCTGCTCCTTTTATTCCAAGATGCGGGAATGGCCCAATTCCGAAGATTAAAAGAGGATCGAGAATCGCGCTGACAATAGAAGAAATCAAAACAACATACATTGATAAAAGAGGTCGTCCTTCAACACGGAGCAAACTGTTAGACATCATGGAAAAGAAGAGAAAGGGTGCACTAAATACAATAATAATGAGATAATCGCGGCACAGTGGTAGAATATCCTGATTGGCGCCAAATAAAATAAGAATGGCATCATGAAAAAAGAAAACGCAAATGATTATGATAAAACCAAAAAAGAGAGAAAGGAAAAAAATCTGCCCGGCGGTTTGTTTGGCTTGCAGGATTTTGCCGGAGCCGAACATCCGCGCGGAGAAGGAGCCTGCGCCAACTCCCGTACCAACACCAATCGCGGCAAATATCAGTTGAATAGGGAAGCAAATGGTGAGCGCCGCTAAAGATTGTGAACTTAATCGGGCCAGCCAGAAAGTATCAATTAAATTATACACAGACATGGCTATCATCGCAACAATCGACGGCCAGCTCATTTTTAAAATTAGAGGAAAGATGGGTTCTTTTCTTAAATCAATACTTTTAATCATTTTTTAATAGCCATTATTGGTAAAATATTATTAAATGTTAGCGCAACGCAGAAATGACTACACGCAAAGACAGATAATTTCAAGGGTATAATAAAAAATATGGCAAAGAATCTGGTTGTAATTCTTGGTCCGACAGCATCTGGTAAAACTGAGGTGGCGGCAAAACTTGCATGGGATTTACACGGAGAAATAATCTCTGCGGACTCCCGGCAAGTCTATCGAGGCATGGATATCGGCACTGGCAAGGATTTAAATCAGTATATTATTAATGCGAAAACGATACCTTATCACATGATAGATCTAATAGATCCTCAGGACGAATTTAATCTATTTGAATTCCAGAAAAGGTTTTATGAAATATTTAGTCAGATACGGAATAATGGTAATTTGCCTATCCTTGTGGGTGGTACCGGCCTTTATCTGCAGGCGGTATTGTCAGGCTATAAAATGCCACAGGCTCCACCTGAACCGGAATTACGAAAAGACCTTGATCAAAAATCAATAGAAGAGTTGAAAGAAATATTATTTACCTTTAAACCTTATTTGCATAACAAAACTGATTCAGAAGATAAACAAAGATTAATAAGGGCAATAGAAATTGAGCGGGCAAGAAATGTAAAAAACTCAGAGCAGGAAGAAAGTCCGGAAATTGACGCGGTGGTATTTGGCATCAGCTGGGAAAGATCAGTATTGCGGCAGCGTATTACGTCGAGGTTGGAAGAAAGACTAAAACATGGAATGATCGAAGAAATAAAGAGGCTCCATGCCGCAGGTTTATCCTGGGAAAGATTGGATTGTTTTGGTCTTGAGTATCGTTATATTTCACAATATTTGCAAAACCTGATTTCATTTGATGAAATGAAAAATAAACTTAACACTGCTATCCATCAATTCGCTAAAAGGCAGGATACTTGGTTCCGAAGAATGGAAAGAAAAGGCATAGCGATAAAATGGATACAGGCCAATGAATATGATCTACTGAAAGAAAGCGTAATTAAACAGTTTGAATGAATAAACCTTCCTTACTTGAAGATTACCTGGAGAAATACTCGGCAGGCAAAAACTGGGATTTAGTAGCCGGGAATATTGAAAATATTTCACAAATTGTTGTCATTCCCGCTTATGCAGAAAAAGAAATGCTTTTTTCCACTTTGGTCTCTCTGGCGCAGAATCCTTCGACATCGCTGGAATATTCTCTTATATTGTGTGTTATCAATAATAAAAGCGAGACACCTCAAGCGCATATCAGGAATAATCAAACTACAATAGAATATCTTGACGCCTTGGTAAGAAAAAAGGTTTTAGGCAAATTTAATTCTGATCAGAAAATATATCCGCAACTACTAAAAATAGCGGATACAGAATTAAAGCTTGCTTACATTGATGCCTCATCAAAAGGTTGTGAAATACCACTGGGCTATGGTGGTGTGGGGATGGCCCGAAAAATCGGTATGGATATGGCTTTGCGACTGCTGAAAATAAGTTGTTCTGAGAAAAAGTTAATTCTAAGTCTTGATGCCGATACTTTGGTTCAAACAAATTATCTTGCTACAATTAAGAATTACTTTACTCAGGAAATAAAAACGGCAATCGTTGCTTATGAGCATCAAATGCCGGTGGATTATGAGGGGCAGGCCGCTATTTGCTGCTATGAAATATTTATGCGCTATTGGGTATTAGGACTTAAATATGCGAAATCCCCATGGGCATTTCATTCCATCGGATCAACTATAGTCACCTCAACCGATTCTTACCTGAAGGTAAGGGGTATGAACAAGCGCGAAGCAGGTGAAGATTTCTATTTTCTCAACAAGCTAGCAAAAATAGGCAGCATTGATTATATCAGGGACACATGCGTTTTTCCGTCCGCTCGCTCTTCTTCCCGCGTTCCTTTTGGAACTGGTAAGGCAATAGAAAGATTTCTTTCCGGCCGGAAACAAGAGTATCTGCTGTACAATCCCCAAATATTCACCATTATATCGCAGTGGCTGGAATTTATGAATAATGCACTTCTAATCCATGAAGACGAAATTTTAACCCAGGCCCACAGAATAAATCCGGCGTTAAATTCTTTTTTGGTGGGTAGTCGTTTTGCGGATGCGTGGTCAAAGATAAGCCGCAATGCAAAAGAAGAAAAGACACTCAGACATCAGTTTAATGATTGGTTTGATGGATTTAAAACTTTTAAATTGATTAATTATCTTACAAAGAGTGTATATCCTAAAATTGACATGTTCTCTGCTCTGTCCGAGATTCTTTCCCTGCTGGAAATGCCGGGATCAAAAATTAATACCCGGACAAAAATTCCTAAACTGGAAGAACAGATCGAACTTCTTCAATATCTACGTAAAATAACGTAATAATAAATATATCCAATAAAGTAGATCGGGATTATCTTCTTGACGTATATATGCATTTTGCATATAGAGTTTCGTAATGGAAATGCCATCACCATTTTTTTATCGGGAGGAATTAATGAAAATCAAAAAAAGTAGGGATATAGCATTATGTGTTATGTTTGTTCTACTTGTCATATTGGGTTGTGGCAATAAAGAAGAAAAGAGTAAAGACGCTGCAAGCCAGACTCAGTCAACATCTACAGATTCCATTAACAAACCGGCGGCTGAATCAATTGAAGCAAATTCTGAGGATATTCCGGTAAGTGTTGACGGGAAATATTTAAAAAAAGCACAGCTGGAAAAAGAAATAAATGAGCTCATGGATGTCTATAAAGATAAAATTCCCAAAGATAAAACAAAAGATATTCGGACTAATATAAAAAAACAGTTGATAGAAAATTTTATAATTCGCTCAGTTCTGGAAAATGAAATCGAAAAGAGAAAAATTCAAGCCACTGAGAAAGAAATCAATGAATCAATAGAACAAATAAAAGCAGGTCTGCCACCTGGCCAGAAATTTGCCGATTTTCTCAAAGAAAACAGATTAACTAAGGAAAAATTTAATGAAAATATCGCCTTCACCATTAAAGTAAAACAACTCGTGCAAATTGATCTCGGCAATAAGGCCAAGCCTTCGGCAAAAGAAATTAGCAAATTTTACAACGAAAATAAAGACAAGTTTGTTGTGCAGGAAAGTGTGCATGTTCGTCATATTCTTGTGGCCATTGAAGAGGGTGATGACGAAAAAATTAAAGCTGAAAAGAAAGCAAAAATTGAAAATATGCACAAGCAACTCTTAGAAGGCGCGGACTTTGCTGAAGTAGCCCGTAAAAATTCTGATTGTCCCAGTAAAGAAAACGGCGGCGATTTAGGAATCATCAAAAAGGGAGAAACAGTGAAGCAATTTGAAGACGCAGCATTTTTACAGGAAAAGAATGTTATTGGTCCGGTAGTAACCACTGAATATGGTCATCATATAATTCAAGTAATAGATCACAACAAAGCAAAGACAACTACAATGGCCGAGTCTAAAACAAGAATATCAAATTACCTTGAACAAGAAAGACAGCTGGACGCTTTTAACTCTCTGGTCAAAAAATTGCGGGAAAATGCAAAAATATTGATTTACAAAAATTAGTCACTTAAAGCTATGTTCCGTGTCAGGAAATGATCCTTCCTTCACTTCACTTATGTATTTTTTTACTGCCTTTTGAATCTCTAAATTCAAGTTGGCATATTTTTTTACGTGCTTTGGCGTGAATTTATCAAACATACCCAGCATATCATTTATTACAAGAACCTGTCCGTCGCAATGGACACCGGCGCCAATACCAATTGTCGGAATAGAAAGAGATCTGCTTATTTCCTGGGCGAGCTTTTCCGGAATACATTCAAGTACCAGAGAAAAAGCGCCTGCTTCTTCTAAAATTTTAGCATCTTCGATAATCCTCTGAGCGGAGTCTTCTTTTTTTCCCTGAACTTTATATCCGCCCATTTGATGAATGGATTGAGGCGTTAAACCCAGATGCGCCATAACAGGAATTCCCGCCGCTGTAATTTTTTGCACAGTTTCCGCGTACTGTTTGCCACCTTCCAGTTTTACTGCCTGCGCATCAGCTTCCTGTAAAAAACGTCCGGCATTAGCCAGAGCGATCTGTGGGGAGATTTGATAGGATAAAAACGGCATATCGGCAATGATTAAAGCTTTCTTGGCGGCACGAGCTACAGCTTTGGTATGGTGAAGCATATCTTCCATAGTAACAGGGAGGGTCGTATCATACCCCAGGACAACATTGCCCAGTGAATCGCCAACCAGAATCATATCAATATTGCACTCATCCAGAATAGTCGATATTTGATAATCATAGGCCGTGAGTACTGTAATTTTTTCCCCCAATGTTTTCATTTTTTTTATGTCTGCTGTTGTTTTTCGGCTGTCCTTATTTTGTGTGCTCATGTTTAATAACTCCTTTCAAAATGTCAGATATTATTTTTGCCTGTCGCGAATTCAAAGTGCCTTTTTTCGTGGCAAGATTAACTGTTACAAGTCCTAAAGACGAGTATAAGTAAGAGTACTGGGGAAGATGGGCATTGATTGCATCAACATGTTTTTTAACAGTGCCGGAATCGCCGCGAACGATGGGGCCGGTTAGCGCGGCAATAGAGCCGGAAAGTTCAATATTTTTCAAGCTGCCATAGATAAGAGGCAAGTATGCTTTTTTTGCATCTTTTTCATTTATGCCGATAGATTGATAAATGGATTCCACTACGTTCAGCAAAGAAACTAAATAATTGGAAGCAACACATGCAGCGGCATGGTAGAGTGATTTCTGTTTTGAAGAAATGTAAATGGGGTTTCCTCCTAAAGCAAGGACTATGGTTTTCGCCTGTTTTTTGGCTTTTGCATCCGCTGTAATTCCGAAATAACTTGAGGGGATATTTTGTATGGCATTATCAATGGAAGAGAAACTCTGCAGGGGATGAATACTGCCAACAGCCGCGCCGGCTTCCTTTGCCGGTTCAAGAAGATCCAAGCTACCTGCGCCACTCATATGAAAAATATATTTACCTTTTATTAAAGGAGAAAGCGCAATATCCTTGCAGACGGATAAAATAATATCGTCAGGAGTAGTAATTAAGATACAGTCGGCTTTGTGTAAAACTTCTTGCGGTTTGCGGTAAGATTTCCCGCCTGTATAAGACACTGCCCTTTGCAAAGCAGCGTTGGATTTATCGGCAATAGCCACAATATCGTAGCCGGCTTTTTTTAATAAATAACCTATGGCTGTTCCCACCATGCCGGCGCCAATTATGGCAAAATTATTCAAATGTCTTTTCTTCATATTCAAACCGCGGGTATGCTACCCTCCGCCTTAGTCCCGCCAGTGGCGGGATTCGACCTACACTTCAAACTTCACTTCTCTCGTTTCAATTGTATCACACAATCCCCATTCGATTTGCTCAGGGGATATTTCGACCAGCAAGCTTCAGTACACTTCGTTTCTGACGCTTGGGTCTCAATAAAAAAGGCCTTCCGCAACGAGGAAGACCTTTACCTTTGTCCGACAGTTAATTAATAAGCCCGTCTCAGTCGATATAAGGGATCCAAGCGGTTGATGTAAAGTAACACAGCTTATGATCGCAGTCAAACTATATTTAATACCATCTCTAAATCAAAGCGCTATCTTTGTTGGTCCCGCCTTTGGCGGGATCGACTTCCTCAATCACGCCGTGACCTGCGTTGCCGCCTCGATATCATCTTTGATTTAGAAATGGTATAAGGATGCGGTATTCAGAGAGATAAATTATTAATAAACAATCTTGTATTTAGTCTTTCAGTTCGCTATATGTATCCCAGGTGCAATAATGAGAAAAGTAGATTTGATCATCTTTGACTTCGATGGTACTCTTGTTGGGACAGGCACTGATTTAGCACAGGCCGTTAATTTTATGTTAAAAACTTTACTTCTTCAAGAGCGTACGGAAAGGGAAATTATCAGTTTCGTCGGAGATGGAATTAATAACCTCATCGAGAAAGCATTGGGGCAGGATAATGCTAAGTATCATGAAGAAGCACTCGATATTTTTACTCAATATTACAGTACTCATCTATTGGACAATACAAAACTGTGTCAGCATGCCGAAGACGTGTTAATAAATTACACCGGTAAGACGAAGATAATCCTGACGAACAAGCGGTATAAGTTCACATTAGCGATAGCGCAAGGATTAAATATTGAAAAATATTTTGTAGAAATTATTGGTGCTGATTCCACACCCTATAGAAAACCGGATTACCGTGTAGTTGATTATATATTGAATAAATATGGTGCAGCTAATGAAAAAACCGTCATCATTGGTGATGGTGTAAATGATATTGTCGTGGCAAAAAAAACAGGAATATTAAGCTGCGCTTATCTGAATGGCCTGGGCAAAAGACAGGAGTTGTTAAGTCTTAAGGCTGACTATTACGTTGAAAACCTTTTGGAAGTAAATAGTTTATTTGATTAGATATGATTAAGAAAGTTATAAAAACCATAGAAAAATATAAGCTGCTCGACAAAAAAGACCGTGTAGTTGCAGCCCTATCCGGAGGGCCTGACTCAACTGCGCTTTTAGTAGCTTTTGTTCAAATAGCAAAACAACTGGATTTTAATATTATTGTTGCCCATTACAATCATGGATTGCGGGGAGCCAGCTCAGATGAGGACGAAAAATATTCTCAAGAATTAGCAAAAAAAATGGGATTGATTTTCGTATCAGGAAAAATGGATCAAAAGCTGCGGCATAAAGGCGAATCACCGGAAGCTTTTTACAGGCAACAGAGATACCAGTTTTTAAATAAAGTTGCCGAAGATTACAATGCACACAAAATTGCGTTTGGCCACAATATCCAGGATCAAGCTGAAACGGTTTTGTTAAATCTACTGCGGGGCAGCGGTTTAGAGGGTTTAAAGGGTATTCTACCCATGCGTGAGGGGAAGTTCATCCATCCTCTAATTGAAGTATCCAGAAGTGAAATTATTGCCTTCTTAACTGCAGCAGGAATATCCTATTGTCAGGATAGCTCTAACGAAAGCAGAATTTATCTGCGCAATAAAATACGCTCAGGTCTAATTCCATATTTGAAAGAAAAATTTAATCCAAGAATTGAAGAAAATCTGGCGCAAATGGCTGAAATACTGCGTAAGGATGATGACTACATCCGGAATTCTGTAAAAGAGGCTATGAAATCATCATATATTCAAAATCAGTCCAATAGAATATCTGTAAATATTGAGTATGTAAATAGATTGGCACCAGCTATCCGGTCGCGGTTGTTTAAAGAAATATTAGAAAGCCTGAGCCCGGAAAAGAATGGATTTTCGTTTAGCAATATCAAAGCTCTGGAGAGATTGGCGCAAATTACAGAGTCAGGAAAAAGAATTTCCCTTCCTCTCGGCATAGAAGCGAAACGAGAGTATGATAATTTAATTCTTAAAAGGGATAAAACTTGTTTGAAGCAAGTTGACTATGAATATCTATTTAATATTCCAAGTATAATTCATGTTAAAGAAACAAACCGGACGATCAGCATAGAAAAGATATCAAGAGATAAAATGGATCGGCACAGTAAAAATAAAGTTTATTTGGATTTAGATAAAATTCAGCAACCTGTTATATTACGCAACAGAAGAGATGGAGACATGTTTCAACCACTGGGCATGAAAGGACGGCAAAAAATAAAATCGTTATTTATTAATCGGAAGATTCCACGGCACAAGCGCAATGAAATTATGCTGCTTGTAGATCAGAACTCTGTGATCTGGATAGAAAATATGCATCTGAATGATCGGGTTAAAATCTCTCCCCAAACAATAAATATTCTTAGCTTAGAAATTATAAATTCATAAAAAAATGAAATATTGACGAAGTGAACTTGCCCAGAGGGTGTCAGAAATTATTTGAGTTATATTAGATATTATTATAAAGATCATACTAGTTCGATTTCTTTGGTTAACTTTGTTGGTCCCGCTTTTAGCGGGATTGGCTTCCTCAATCACGCCGCAGGCGTGACCAACGGAGCCTCCTTGCCGCCTCGTTATCCTTTGAAATCGAAATTGTATATCTTGGTGTTATAATTAAATTTAAGGAGAAGAATCTTGAATCCGTTTCAAAAGAATATTGCTCTTGTACTTACTGTGCTGCTCGTTATTTTACTTGTTTGGCAGCTCTTTAATCAACCGAAAACAGTCACTAAAGACTTAATTTATAGTGAGATGATTGCCTTTCTGGATAAAGGCGAGATCAGTGAAGTAACTATTCAAGGTGAGAATATCACTGGGAAGTTGGCCAATGGTAATGATTTTAAAACGTATGCACCAAAGGATGATAAGCTGGTCACACAATTTAGAGAAAAAGGTGTGAAGATTACCGCTAAACCACAGGACGATTCTCCCTGGTATATGACCCTTTTAGTCTCCTGGTTCCCCATGATTCTTCTCATCGGTGTCTGGATCTTCTTTATGCGCCAGATGCAGTCCGGTGGCGGCAAAGCAATGGCTTTTGGTAAAAGCAGAGCTCGCTTGATTACTGATAAATCCAAGAAAGTAACTTTTGCCGATGTTGCCGGAATTGATGAAGCAAAGGCCGAATTGGAAGAAGTGATTGACTTCTTGAAAGATCCCAAGAAATATACAAGATTGGGCGGCAGAATTCCCAAAGGGTTATTGCTTATTGGCCCTCCCGGAACAGGTAAGACACTTTTGGCACGGGCAATTGCCGGAGAAGCTGATGTGCCTTTCTTAAGCATTAGCGGTTCTGATTTTGTGGAAATGTTCGTAGGTGTAGGAGCTTCGCGTGTTCGTGATTTGTTCAGCCAGGCCAAAAAGAATGCCCCGTGCATAATATTTATTGATGAAATAGATGCGGTCGGCCGTCATCGTGGCGCAGGTCTTGGGGGAGGGCACGATGAAAGAGAGCAGACGCTAAACCAGCTTCTCGTAGAGATGGATGGTTTCGAATCGAATGAGGGAGTCATACTCGTATCCGCCACCAACCGTCCTGACGTTCTTGACCCGGCATTATTACGCCCCGGACGTTTTGACAGGCAAGTAATAGTACCGCTGCCTGATGTCAAAGGACGGGAAAAAATATTTGAAGTTCACGCTCGTAAGGCACCTATAGCCGAAGACGTCAATTATGCTATTTTAGCCCGGGGAACCCCCGGAACATCCGGAGCAGATATAGAAAATCTTGTCAACGAAGCAGTGCTTAATGCGGCGCGGGCAAATAAAGAAAAAGTCAACATGATCGATTTTGAATTTGCCAAAGATAAGGTTTTAATGGGCACGGAAAGAAGGAGTATGGTGATAAGCGACGAGGAAAAACGCAACACGGCTTATCATGAAGCCGGCCATACAATGGTTGCGCGGCTGATTCCCGGAACTGATCCTATTCATAAAGTAACAATTATCCCCAGAGGCAGAGCACTGGGGTTAACGCAACAACTGCCAATTGATGAAAAGCATACCTATCCGCGCGAATATTTGGACAATAATATAGCCATTCTCTTAGGCGGACGAGCTGCCGAAGAAATAGTTCTGCATGACTTTACTACCGGTGCCGGCAATGATATCGAAAGGGCAACCAATCTGGCCAGAAAAATGGTCTGTGAATGGGGTATGAGTGAAAAAATGGGGCCGTTGAGTTACGGTAAAAAAGAAGAGCAGATATTTTTAGGCCGGGAATTTGCCACTCACAAGGATTATAGTGAAGAGACGGCTAAGCAAATCGATGCCGAAGTTGTTTCTATCGTTAAGCGCAATTATGAAAAGGCAAAAGATCTTCTTAATAATCATATTGAAATACTGCACAGGATGGTTGCCCAACTTTTGGAAAAGGAAGTTTTAAACACTGCGGAAATAGATGTCATTATTGGCAGTGCTTTGCCCAATGATCAACCGGCCGATTCAAAAAGTATATCTTAATATATTATCTTCTGTGACTTGTCTTACGTAAATGTAATATTTATTTTTGATATTGGTGTAATACTTTGAAAATAATAAAAATAAACAATTTGGTAGAAGCTGTAGAAATATTTCAGAAAATTGGCGTTGATCCTTATGGTATTGAGGCAATGGCGCCAAAAACTCTTTACACTAATATTCTCCTTAAAGATAAATCATGTAAAGTAGCTAATATTATCAAACAGGAAATGTTGTCGATTGGCGGAGACGCAGCAGTTGCTCGCGGATCTGTCGCCTGCTCAGTTGCTTCGACCGATGTTTTAATAATGGGTACGCTTAAACAGATTTCAGCGCTTATACAGAAAACAGACAAGCAGCCTTTCGGGTTAAATTTGATAGCCCAGAATATATTGGAAATATTAAATAATCACAAACTCAACAAATATATATTAAAAACATCAAGGCGTGAAATTATATTAGGCAAAAAAACCATCGTCATGGGTATTTTAAATGTAACGCCTGATTCTTTTTCAGATGGAGGCCTTTTTTATAATCCAAAAAACGCGGTTGACCGGGGCCTGCAAATGATAGACGAAGGAGCTGATATAATTGATATCGGCGGTGAATCCAGTCGCCCCGGAGCTAAGTCGGTTGATGCCAAAACAGAACTTACGCGAGTTATTTCCATAATTGAAAAATTAGTCAAGAAATCTAATACACCGATATCCATTGATACAACAAAAGCGAAAGTTGCCAGGCACGCGCTTGATTCAGGCGCTGAAATAGTGAATGATATAAGTGCGCTAAGCAGCGATAAAAAAATGGCCAAAACTATCAGAGATGCTGGTGCTGCAGTCATTCTGATGCATATGAGGGGAAATCCTCAAAACATGCAAAAAAATAATTTAGCTTATGATGATTTAATGGGGGAAATTATATCTTATCTGAAAACCAGCAGTGAAAAGGCTATTAAGGCAGGCATAGATAAAAAATGCTTGGTTATTGATCCCGGGATAGGTTTTGGCAAAACTGCGGAAGATAATTATAGAATTATTAAGAATCTTTCAGAAATGAAAGGACTGGGAATACCGATAATGATCGGTCCATCGAGGAAATCATTTATCGGGGAAATAATTGGTGGCGAGCCTCATGAAAGAATTGAAGGCACGGCGGCAACTGTAGCTGCGGCAATTATTAATGGATCTCAAATTGTTCGTGTGCATGATGTTGCGGTAATGAAGAAGGTTTGCGCTGTAGCTGATGCAATTATTAGTGCTTAGAGGGATATAATGATACAAGGAATCGGAATAGACTTGGTCGAAAATGATCGCATCGAAAAAATAATCAGGAAATGGGGACAAAAATTTTTACAAAGAGTTTTTTCTGAAGAAGAGATAAATTACTGTGGCAGGCACATTCAGGCATCAATACATTACGGAGCAAGATTCGCGGCGAAAGAAGCTTTCTTGAAAGCATTAGGTATCGGCCTGGGTATGGGGGTTAAGTTGCGCGAAATTGAGGTAGTGCATGATGATCAAGGAAAACCTGATCTTTCAGTGCGGGATGGAGCCCAGATACATTTAGAAAAAAAGCAGATTAAAAAAATTCATTTGAGTTTGACACATACTAAAAACTACGCCACAGCTATTGTATTATTGGAAAAATAACAAATTACATGCTAAATAAGAATTAATTATAAATGAAAAGGAAAACCGTAAAAATTGAAATAATATCGAATAGTGCAGCGCAAACTTTTGAAATTGCGCGACTTATTGGTGAAAAATTAAAAGATGGTGATCTATTAGCATTATCGGGTGAGCTTGGTTCCGGTAAAACTTGTTTTACTAAAGGTTTGGCAAGTGGTCTTGGTGTAAGCGCAGAATATCAGATAACCAGCCCGACATTTACTTTGATTAACGAATATCCGGCACGATGTAAACTTTACCACTTTGATGTATATAGATTAAGCGGCTATTCAGAGTTTGAAGATTTAGGTTATGAGGAGTATTTTGCAGGCGATGGTGTTGTTGTGATTGAATGGGCGGAAAAAATAGCTAAAATAATTCCTCGCGATAGTATTTTTATCAATTTTGAATATGTTGATGAAAATAGCCGGAAAATGATTATAAGAGGATTGAAAAGCAGGCTGAATGAACTGGCAGTAGATAAGAAAATGGAGGTAAGTTGATATGGCTTTGGTTGTTCAGAAGTTTGGTGGAACATCTGTTGCGAATATTGAAAAAATTAAAAATGTAGCGGCGAAAGCGATCCGGGAAAAAAAGGCTGGGAATGACGTCATTGTAGTTTTATCCGCAATGGCCGGTGAAACGGATAGGCTTATCGCCTTGGCTCATCAAGCTGCCGAATCTCCTGACGAAAGAGAATATGATTCTTTAATATCTACAGGTGAGCAAGTTACCGTAAGCCTGCTGTCCATTGTTTTAAATTCTTTGGGCTATCGGGCAAGATCATTTTTGGGATTTCAGGTTAAAATATTAACAGATAAATCTCATAAGAAAGCAAGAATTTCACTTATTGATACGGATGCAATCAAAAAAGAACTCAAGCATGGAACAATTGCTATCATAGCAGGTTTCCAGGGTGTTGATGAAGATAATAATATTACAACTCTCGGTCGAGGTGGTTCTGATACAAGCGCGGTTGCTCTCGCGGCAGTTTTAAAGGCAGATCATTGTGATATCTTTACAGACGTTGATGGAGTTTATACTACTGATCCTAATATTTGCAGTAAAGCCCGGAGATTGGATAAAATCTCTTATGATGAAATGTTGGAAATGGCTATGACCGGTGCGAAGGTTTTACAGCCTCGTTCAGTAGAAATGGCAAAAAAATATAATGTGCCTGTTTATGTGAAATCAACCTTTTCCGACGAAGGAGGAACACTTGTGACTAAGGAGGATAAAGAAATGGAAAGAGAAATTGTTTCGGGTATTACTTATGATCGTGATCAAGCTAAAATCACTGTAGTGCATGTTCCGGATAAACCGGGCGTGGCAGCAAATTTATTTATGCCTTTGTCAGAGCACAATATCAGCGTCGATATGATTATTCAAAATGCCAGTGCGGAAGGTTTTACGGATCTTACTTTTACTGTATCCAAAAAAGATATGAAAGAAGCCCAGAAGATAGTAGAAGCCACGGCAAAAGTAGTTGGAGCCAAAAAAGTTGAAGTTGATGATGATGTGGCAAAGGTATCGATAATCGGCGTAGGAATGGTAAGTCATTCCGGTGTTGCCGCTAAAATGTTTAAAACTATGGCAAACGAAAGTATCAATATAATGATGATCAGTACATCAGAAATTAAAATATCCTGTATTATTCAACGAAAATATACAGAACTTGCTGTAACTGTTCTGCATGATGCTTTCGGGCTGGAAAAGAAAAATACTTAATGATTTTTTTCGAAAGGCAAATAAAGGGAATAATCGCCATTTGTATAGCTTTAGCGATTATTCCCTTTATTATTTTTATTTCCGGTTCAAAAGTAAACTATAGGATCCCGGAATTAGCCAATCAGTTTTCAGAAAAAGTCGCTGTAGAGGTTGTCGAAAACGGCAAAAGCAGAGGAATTTATTTTGTTGCTCCAGAGACTTCAGCCAATCAGTTATTAAAATCAATGGATATTGAATACCCGGCCAAAGAAGATTTTCCACTTGAAAGTGGAATGAAAATAACAATAAGTTCCGTTTTAAAAAATCAGAATGTTACTGTTGCTGTTGCCGGGATCGAATCAGCCAATCGGCTTGCCTTGGGTATGCCAATAGATATTAACCGGGCCACAGAATCTGATCTGCTATTGGTAACTGGAATTGGCGAAGTCACGGCAAAGAAGATTTTAGATCTGCGCAGTAAATTAGGGAGATATAAAAATATTGAACAATTAACTGAAATTAAAGGAATTAAAGAAAAGAAGCTGGCAAAACTCCGCAAATATCTATATGTTGAAAAGTAGCAAAATTTATTTTATTGCTTACTGAAAGACTTATAATAATTCAAAACACGCTTTATATAATTTTGGGTTTCCCGAAAAGGGGGCACATTATTATTATATTTGGCGACAGTTCCTTCTCCGGCATTATACGCGGCAAGAGTAAGACTTAAATTACCCCTGTAGTTATTGAGCAGATAACGAAGATAGCGCACTCCTCCTTCAATATTATTTCCCGGATGAAAGGCATCTTCTACCTGCAGGGCAGAAGCAGTTGCCGGCATCAATTGCATTAAACCCTGTGCTCCTAACCGGGAAATAGCCTGATTATCAAAGTTTGATTCCGCTTTGATTATTGCTTTAATCAATGCTGAATCAATTTTAAATTTATCCGCGGCTCTTCTGATTATCTGATCGTATTTGTTTACATCAATATCGGGTTGAAAAAGAATTCGTTTTTCTTTGAGTATGAGAACATATTTAGCCCTGGGAATTGAAGGTACATTGGTTAAATGTAAAACACCTTCATTGTCCACGTATTTATAAATATCGGCATACGCAATATTGGATGTGCTGACAATTAAAGCAAAAACAACAACAGCAGACTTTAAAAGTAAAGCTGTGCAGAATTTGAGAAAGCATATGTTCGTATAAGTTTGCATGGTTAAATTTACTCCATTGGCACTTTTAGTTCAAGGATTATTTTAAACATAAATTCAATGTCTTTGAGGTTAATAACACTATCGTGATCATACAAATGTGTTAACAAGGCCACTCACAATAAATGATCTCATCTTAATATATCGAATAGACCGGTCATATTCTTTAATATTTAAAAATAATTGTCATTTTTCGTTTGTTCTTGACATGATTTCAGGATGATGGTAATCACCTCAACACTTTGCAGCATGTCGGGGCGTGGCGCAGTCTGGTAGCGTATCTGAATGGGGTTCAGAGGGCCGGTGGTTCAAATCCACTCGCCCCGACCATCTTTATCAATTTTTTTCACAAGTATATTATCGATAGTGTTATCTCTTTTTGCTTCAAGTAAAGATTTTTTTGTTTTAAATTAAATAATCCCTGTGAAAAATATTGTAATGGCATATAATCAGGCTATTACCATTCAAAAATAAAAATTATATTCATAATATTTTTTAATTTACTTGAAAAAATCCAGCAGTGAAATGAAGTGAAGAATATCTGAAAATCAGGTTTAAGGAAAATTATCATTTTTCTTGCATTAAAATATATAATAAATTACATGAGCTCGCGAAAATCTCAATTTGACTACTTTATGGAAAGATGACTGGAAATAATCAGCGTTGACATTTATTGGCGTAATGAATATATAATATCATCCTCGAAGTTTCCAGGCGAGAGTGGCGGAATTGGAAGACGCACTGGACTTAGGATCCAGCCCGCCTACGCGGATAGGGGTTCAAATCCCCTCTCTCGCACCAAGTTCACGCAAATTTATATCATTTCAAAAACAAAGGAGATAGGCTTCAGTGAGCGAAGTTGCAATAAAAATGGAAGAAATCAGTCTGGTGAAGAAAAAGCTGTCATTTGAAATACCCTGGAGTGAAGTAAAGGAAGAACTTGATGCTGTTTATCGCGATGTTGGTAAAAAGGCAAAAATAAAAGGTTTTCGTCCGGGGAAAATTCCCCGTAAAGTATTAGAAAGTCATTTTAAAGACCATGCCGAAGAAGAAACAATTACAAACATTATTAATAAATATTATTGGCAGACGTTGGAAGATAAGGGAATCATGGCTCTTTCCAGACCGGATATTACACAAGACGGATTTAAGGAAAATACCAATTTTAAGTTTACGGCTTCTTTTGAAACAGAACCAGATTTCGAACCGAAAGGTTATAATGGAATTGAAGTGGAGAAGGAAAAAATTCAAATAACTGAAAGTGATTTGGAAAATAGGCTCAAAGAAATAAGACAGATGTTTGCAACAATGGAAGAAATCAAAGATAACCGGGCGGCAATAATGGGCGATTACGTTACCATTGATTTCGCGGGTAGTCTTGATGGTGAATTGCATCAGGAGCTGAAAGCCGATAATTATCTTCTGGAACTTGGCTCCAAGAGCTTTATTCCCGGTTTTGAGGAGCAGTTGGTCGGTATGAAAAATGGCGAAACAAAGGCAATTAACGTAAAATTCCCTGAAGATTACCATGAAAAGAAATTTGCGGGTAAAGATGTGATTTTCAAAGTAACGATTAAAGATGTTAAAGAAAAAAAATTGCCGGAAATTGATGAAAATTTTATCAAGAATTTTGATAAATATAATTCTTTGGATGAGTTAAATAATGACGTACGTAAAACTTTGGAACAGGATTGCCAGCGTCTGACGGAAACTAATCTACAAAATAAAATAATGGAAATTATCCTTAAAGAGAATGATTTTGAAGTTCCGCCATCGCTTATCGAAAAACAAATTTTTTATATGATGGCTGATACTCAAAAAAGAATGACTTCTGCCGGTATGGATGAGAATAATGCCATGGAACTAAGCTTCAAAATGCACGATAAATTTAAAGAAGAGGCTGAAAAAGTCGTAAAATCATTTTTGCTGCTTAAAAAGATCGCCCAAAAAGAAGCTATCCAGGTGGAAGAAGCAGATTTAGATCAGCATATCCGGGATTTAGCTACAAAACACGGGCGGGATTATGAACAAATAAGAAATGCATTCGAAAAGGAAGAAAGGAAAGATAATCTTAAGACTGAATTAATTCAAAAAAAGGTATTTGACTTTATTGAACAAAAGGCCAATATTAAGGTTGTAGAAAAAATTGGTATAGCTGTGGAGGGTAAATAGTGAACTTAATTCCCATGGTGGTTGAGCAAGATGGACGGGGTGAAAGAGCTTTTGATATTTATTCTCGTTTATTAAAGGACAGGATAATTTTTCTAGGAACATCGATTGATGATAATGTGGCCAATGTAGTCGTCGCGCAGATGCTGTATTTGGAGTCTGAAGATCCTGACAAAGAAATATTTTTTTACTTAAATTCACCCGGTGGGCATGTAAGCTCTGGTATGGCAATCTATGATACAATGCAATACATAAAGCCTCCCATTTCTACAGTTTGCATGGGTCAATCTGCCAGTATGGCGGCAATACTGTTAGCGGCTGGTGAAAAAGGCAAAAGATATTCGCTGCCTCATTCACGCATATTAATCCATCAGCCCTTGGGGGGATTTCAGGGGCAGGCAACAGATATTGACATCCAGGCAAAAGAAATATTAAGATTGAAGGAAGAATTAAACCAGATTCTATCTGATTTAACAGGGCAGTCGCTTTCCAAAATAATGAATGATACGGAACGTGACTACTTTATGACTTCCCAGCAGGCTAAAGAATATGGTTTAATTGACGACATTATAATTAGAAAGCCATCAATCGCTTGACTGTAAATAAAGGAGAAAATAAGTGATAAAAAGAAGTAAAGACAATCGAATGGGTCAGGGCATGCTATTTTGTTCATTTTGCGGGAAAATGCAAAGTGAAGTAAGAAAACTGGTTGCCGGCCCAACTGCATATATTTGCGATGAATGTATTGAGCTTTGCCGCTGCATTGTTGAGGAAGAAGAAGAGAAATCTGTAGAAAAAGGACCCAAAAAAGTTCTACCGGAACCGAAAGAAATTAAGAAATTCCTGGATCAATATGTAATCGGCCAAGATAAAACAAAAAAAATATTATCTGTTGCCGTATATAATCATTATAAAAGGTTATTTTCTCATATTGATTCCGACGGTATTGAAATTCAAAAAAGCAATGTTCTTTTAGTCGGTCCGACTGGTTCCGGGAAAACGCTGCTGGCGAAAACATTAGCAAAATTTCTCAATGTTCCTTTTACAATTGCCGATGCCACAACACTTACAGAAGCCGGATATGTCGGCGAAGACGTTGAAAATATAATTTTGAGTTTACTGCAAAATGCCGATTATGATGTTGCCAGAGCCTCAAAAGGTATTGTCTATATAGACGAAATCGACAAAATCGCCAAAAAATCAGGTAATCCGTCTATAACAAGAGATGTATCCGGCGAAGGCGTTCAGCAAGCACTGTTGAAGATTATGGAAGGAACAATGGCAAATATTCCGCCTAAAGGTGGCCGCAAACATCCGCAGCAGGAATTTATTCAAGTTGATACAACGAATATTTTATTCATTTGCGGCGGTGCTTTTAATGACCTGGAAAGTATCATTTCCAAACGTTTGGGTGCTAACTGCGTTGGTTTCGGCGCTAAAATTAAAAGTAAAAAAGAAAAAAGAGTTGGGGAAATACTTGCTGAAGTGCGTTCGGAAGACTTGTTAAAATATGGATTAATACCAGAGTTCATCGGCCGTCTGCCGGTTATTGCTACACTGGATGATTTGGATGAATCGACTTTAGTCCGTATTTTAATAGAACCAAAAGATTCTATTATTAAGCAATACAAAAAATTATTTGAATTGGAAAATGTTACTTTGAAGTTTACCGATGGTGCATTACGGGCGGTCGCTAAATTATCTATGGAGAGAAAATCCGGAGCGCGAGGTTTAAGATCCATACTGGAAAATACAATGCTGGAAGTAATGTATGACATTCCTTCGCAGCGTGATATCAAGGAATGTGTCATTAGTGAAGAGGTGGTCACTAATAAAGAAAAACCAATATTAATTTATGAAACCAAATCTGAATCAGCTTAAGAAATATATGGAATAAATGCATGTTTGAAGACAAAGAATTTAATGATCAAAATAAACAGGTTGTAATACCTCTCTTACCTTTAAGAGATGTTGTCGTTTTTCCGCACATGATTGTGCCATTATTTGTCGGAAGAGAGAAGTCTATTGCTGCATTAGAATCGGCCATGAAGGACGAGAAAAGTATTTTCATGGTTGCTCAGAAAAATGCCAAGAAAGATGATCCCTCTAAAGAAGACATCTACATGGTGGGTACCATTGGAATTATTATTCAATTATTGCGATTGCCGGATGGAACAGTAAAAGTTTTAGTCGAAGGTAAAATACGTGGCGCTATCAAAGAATATTTAAAGAATGATGATTATTTCCTGGTCAAGGTCAGCGAGATAGAAGATGTTGATGACCAAAGCGATGTAAAGAAGCAAGCACTAATGCGCAGCATTAAGGAATCCTTCGAGCTGTATCTGAAACTAAGCAAGAAGGTTCACGTAGAGATGATGGGAACAATAGCAGCAATTGAAGATGGATCTAAACTTGCCGATGTCGTGGTCACTCATCTCAATGTAAAATTAGAAGATAAACAGAAAATTATGGAGATTTTTAACGTCGGCGAACGTCTGGAATCAATTTATTCGCTGATGCTCTCCGAGATTGAAATTCTGCAAGTCGAAGAAAAGATCAAGCGGCGCGTGAAAAAGCAAATGGAAAAAACGCAGAAGGATTATTATCTCAATGAACAAATGCGCGCGATTCAAAAAGAAATGGGCGAAAAAGATGAATTTCGCAATGAGATAGTGGATATAGAAAAACGTCTCAAACAAAAGAAACTATCGGAAGAGGCAACGAAAAAAGTCCGGCAGGAAATAAAAAAATTACAAATGATGGCGCCGATGTCGGCAGAAGCTACAGTAGTAAGAAATTATATTGACTGGCTGATCGATATGCCATGGGCGGATAAAACAGAAAATAAATTTACCTTGAAGGAATCAGAAAATATTCTTGAAGAAGATCATTATGGATTGAAAAAGGTCAAAGAACGTATCATCGAATATCTTGCCGTACAATTACTAGCAAAGAAAAACAAAGGTCCAATTTTGTGTCTGGTTGGTCCACCTGGCGTGGGGAAAACATCTATCGCTAAATCAGTGGCTCGAGCAACAAACCGAAAATTTGTTCGTATTTCTCTGGGAGGTGTTCGTGATGAGGCTGAGATTCGTGGTCACCGCCGGACTTACATTGGAGCTATGCCGGGAAAAATTATCCAATCATTAAAAAAGGCTGGTTCGAATAATCCTGTTTTTTGTTTGGATGAAGTTGATAAACTCAGCTCCGACTTTAGGGGAGATCCATCTTCAGCATTACTCGAAGTTCTTGATCCGGAGCAAAATATAGCATTCAGTGATAATTATCTTGATGTCGACTATGATTTATCCGATATCATGTTCATTACTACGGCTAATGTTTTGCAGACTATACCTCCTCCTCTGCAGGACAGAATGGAAGTAATCAGGATTGCTGGATACACGGAATTGGAAAAACTGCAAATAACGAAAAAATTCCTGATAGCAAAACAACTGGAAGCTAACGGCTTGCTTCCAGAAAATATTGAATTTTCGCGTGGAGCATTATTAAGGATCATACGGCAATACACGCGGGAAGCTGGAGTTAGAAATGTGGAGAGGGAAGTCGCTTCTGTCTGCCGTAAAGTAGCTAAAGAAATCGTCAATAACGGTAACAAGAAGAAGTTGATGATTAGTTCCAAGTCGATTCCAAAATATTTGGGTGTGCCAAAATACCGCCATGGTGAAATCGAGGGTAAGAGTGAAATTGGTCTCACGATTGGATTGGCCTGGACGGAAGTTGGCGGTGAACTTCTGGTTATAGAAGCTTCCATTATGGAAGGTACAGGCAAAATGGTAATGACCGGAAAATTAGGCGATGTAATGCAGGAATCTGTTCAGGCAGCTCTGACTTACATTCGTGCTCGAGCGGAGCAATTCGGTTTGCCCAAGAATTTTTATAAAAAAATTGATATTCACGTCCACGTACCAGAAGGAGCTATTCCTAAGGATGGTCCTTCAGCGGGAATTGCTATGGCTACTTCTATCGCTTCGGCGCTGATGAAGAAAAAAGTGCGTTCCGACATGGCAATGACTGGTGAAATTACGTTAAGAGGAAGGGTTTTGCCTATAGGCGGTCTAAAAGAAAAGATTCTGGCTGCTCATCGCAGTAACATTAAAATGGTTATTATGCCCAAAGATAACGAAAAAGACTTGGCAGAAGTACCACAAAATGTACAAAATGCGTTGAAAATTGTTTTCGTTGAGCATATTGATGAAGTGCTTAAGATTGCCTTTGATGAAGAAGAAGAAAAATATGGTGCAACCACCGCTCATGATGTATTGTTAGATGCTTCGTCGGTCAATTGAGTGGTCTTTAATTATATTTGCTTGACAAGAAATATCAATATTGCTAGAAGCCTCACAGCGTTTTTTTGGCATTACGGGCGGGTAGCTCAGCTGGGAGAGCGCCACGCTTACACCGTGGATGTCACAGGTTCAAGTCCTGTTCCGCCTACCATTTTATAATTTTGGAAAGTAAAAAAATAAAAAAAGATTTTTTGGGGTCGTAGTTAAGTTGGTTATAACGCCGGCCTGTCACGCCGGAGGGCGTGGGTTCAAGTCCCATCGGCCCCGCCAGAAAATCTAAGGGAGTCAGCTAGTATGGTGGCTCCCTTTTTATTGTGAAACTCCAATTCCGAAAGTAAAATCCGGCCCATGCTGGGCGAAGCGCATCGGAATTGGTAAGTTGAACAATCCAGCGAAGCGGAGGGTATAATACCCGTGGTTTGACCATGACTTGCTTTTTAACGATTATTGATATAAAGTTCTTAACAATTATACAACAATTATAATCACTTCCCGGAATATATATTCATCTTTAGAGAAAAAATAATTATGGATTATGAAGGACTAATAATAAGACCGCCAAGTGAAGCATATAGCTTACTTTTACAGGTAACTGTCGGGTGTTCGCATAATAAATGTACATTTTGTGGAACATACCGGCAAAAAAAATTTAAAATTAAGCCTATGGAACAGATCGCCATAGATCTCACCGAAGCAAGGTCTTATGGACATGTGAGAAAAGTATTTTTGTGTGATGGAGATGCGTTGATTATACCGCAGCCCAAGCTGGAAGAACTTCTTAAATTAATTAACCTTAACCTGCCGACTATAGAGAGAATTGGAACTTATGCCAATACCAAAAGCATATTAAGAAAATCGGTTGATGAATTGAAAAAACTAAGAGAATTGGGTTTAAAGATAATATATCTTGGTGTAGAAACAGGAAATATTGAATTGCTGCAGAAGATTCATAAAGGTGCAACATATGAACAAATGGTGAAAGCAGCACATCGTATTAAAGAAGCGGGGATAGCACTTTCAGTCACTGTGATACTGGGATTGGGCGGAATTGAAAAAAGTGTTGAGCATGCCTTGGATACAGCAAAAATATTGACTGACATGGATCCGGACTATGCCGGCGCACTTACCCTGATGCTTGTACCTCAGACACCGTTATATGAAGATTATATGGCCGGCCGCTTTGTACTGCCGGATAAATTTGGTTTTATCCGTGAATTATATCTAATTATAGCAAATTCAAATTTTACTAATTGCTATTTCACTTCTAATCATGCCTCTAATTATTTACCAATAAAGGCTTATTTACCGGTTCAAAAAGAAAATATTTTACAATTGATTGATTCAGTCATTGATGAAAAAGATATGAAACGAATCAGACCGGAGTATTTACGTGGTTTATAAGGTAGGGAAATGTATTTAAGAAAAATTATTTCTAACATTATTTTCTGGCGCAATAAAAAATATATTGAAGAAAAAATTGAAGCAATGCTCATGAAAGCGCAAAGAAATGGTCTCGTCGATGCGTCATCGCGCGAGATGATTGAAAACATATTAGCATTTACCCATATTCTGGTTCGTGAAATTATGATCCCTCGCACACAGATAGTTGCTGCTAGCACGGAAGCGACCATTGAGGAAATTATTCGGGAGGTAATTGAATCCCGGCATACACGTATCCCAGTCTATCGCGGAACAATTGATAATATCATTGGCATATTGAATGTCAAAGATCTGCTTAAATTTTGGTCGCAACAAATCACCAAGGAAGACATTTTATCAAGTCTTATCAAACCATATTATATTCCTGAGACCAAAAACACCCATTTGTTGTTTTATGAATTAAAAGAAAATAAAAGACACATAGCGATTGTAATTGATGAATACGGCGGAACATCAGGATTGGTGACGCTGGAAGATCTGCTCGAAGAAATTGTAGGAGAAATTCATGATGAGCACGAGACTAATACAAGTACTGATGGTATTTCCAAGTTACCCGACGGATCAATAACGGTAGATGGCCGGACAGAAATTGAAAAGATTGAGGAGTATCTTAATATCAGTCTGGAAAGAGGAAGATATGAAACACTCAGTGGTCTGATATTAAATTTTACAAAAAGGATTCCCCTAACAGGTGAGAATTTGCAGATAAGCGGATTGGATATCGTGATAGAAAATGCCGATGAACGCAGTATTAAAAAAGTCAAAATCAAGGAAATCAAAAAAACCAATCATAATGAAAAATAAAATAATTCCTCCTGGCGATCACCGGCTGGATAAGAATAAAAATTTAAAGTGGAACATTTTATTCGCAATTCTAAGCGGAGCGTTGCTAATATTATCTTTTCCCAAGTATGGTTGGGGCTTTGTCGCTTGGTTCGCTTTTATTCCCCTTCTATTTGCATTACATAGAGTAACATCAATCAGGCAGGCAATACTGCTTGGTTTCATCACCGGAGTTGTCGGCTATACCGGAATAATGTATTGGATTGTTTATGTAGTTGTTAATTATGGATACCTGCCTATTTATCTCGGTATTATAATTATGCTGCTGCTTGCTTGTTATTTAAGCGTTTATCTTGCCATATTTGCTGCCGGAATTATTTATTTCAGACGGAAGATTCCTCTGTATTTAATAGCTCCTGTTTTGTGGATTTGTCTGGAATATTGCAAATCGCAGCTGTTAACTGGTTTTCCCTGGGAGAATCTTGGTTATTCCCAGTATCTTAATTTATATCTGATTCAATTTGCCGATATCTTAGGTGTCTTTGGTTTGTCATTCTTAATTATTTTGGTCAATGTTTCTTTATTTGAAATTATCACTAAAAGATCTAAGAAAGAGTATATCATAACCGCAGTAGTATTTCTGACTTTAGCCTGTGTTTACATTTACGGAATCTTTCGGGTGAACAATATCGATAAATTATTGCAAAATGCGTCAACACCATCCATGGAAATATCGTTAATTCAGGGCAATATTGATCAATCGATAAAATGGAATCAAAATTTCCAGAAAGAAACACTCAATATCTATGAAGATATTTCGTTAAAGAATATACCAGTAAGTGGCGGATTAATTGTGTGGCCGGAAACCGCCGTTCCGTTTAATTTTCAGGATGAAAATGATTTACGAAAACAGATCAAAAATTTATCGATTAAGACAAAAAGTAATTTCATATTCGGATCTATGAGCTATTCACGAAGAAGTCATCACGTTGATTTTTATAATAGCGCCTATCTTTTATCTCCCGAAGGCGAAGTCAAAGGTAGATATGATAAAGTTCATCTCGTTCCTTATGGTGAATACGTCCCCTTGCGAAATGTGTTTCCTTTCATCAAGGGACTAACCGCCGGAATTGGTGATTTTAGTACGGGTGATGGATATTCCCCCTTATCTTCGGCAGGCCGAAAAATAGGAGTTTTAATCTGTTATGAAGGAATATTGCCTTTCGCTACCAGAATGTATAAAAAAGAATCCGCCGAAATATTAGTGAACATTACTAACGATGCCTGGTTTGGTACCACTTCCGCTCCTTATCAGCACCTATCCATGACGATCTTCAGAGCCGTGGAAACGCGTCTATATCTGGTAAGGGCGGCAAATACTGGTATCTCAGCATTTATCGACCCAAGAGGACATATTGTGGAACAAACAAATATCTTCCAAAAAGGTGCATTGAAAGGGAAGGTAAAATTCCTAAAAATACCTACTTTTTATGCAGAATATGGTGATATATTAGTAGGTGTTTGTTTTATGTTAAGTATTCTTTGCTTATTATGGAGTTGGAAGGGGAGGGTAAGAAATGCAGGTAGAAAACATTCAAGAAAAAATTAGTGATTTAAAGAAGCGAATCAAAGATATAGGGGACTGTCTTTGACGTTACGGAATTGGAATTAAAGATCAAGGATTTGGAATTATTATCAGCGAAAAAAGATTTCTGGGAAGAACAGGATAAGGCTCGTGAAATTCTGCAAAAAAAGACGAAACTTACTGATAAACTGGATAAGTGGAAAAAATTTAATAAAGAAATAAATGATATAGAAAATCTTTGGGCTATTGCGTTTCAAGAGAAAGAAGAGAATGTCCTGCAGGATTTAGCCGATGACCTGGGAAAGCTGACTTCTTCTGTATGCCACGAAGAAATTAAGATGATGCTCTCCAGCGAACAGGATCCAATGAACGCTATTGTATCAATTCACGCTGGAGCAGGAGGAACAGAAGCGCAAGACTGGGCGGAAATATTGCTGCGCATGTACTTGCGCTGGGCTGAAAAAAAAGGATTTACCACAAAGATTATCGATTGCCTGCCGGGAGATGAAGCAGGGATTAAAAGCGTATCGTGCACTGTAGAAGGCGAGTACGCCTATGGTTATGCTAAAGCGGAAATCGGTATACACCGCCTCGTTCGTATATCGCCGTTTGACGCTAATGCAAGACGGCATACTTCTTTTGCCTCTGTCTATGTCTATCCGGAAGTTGATGATGAGATAAAAATTGAAATCAATGAAGACGATTTACGTATTGATACTTTTCGCGCTGGTGGGAAAGGTGGACAACACGTAAACAAAACAGATTCTGCTGTTAGAATTACGCATTTGCCAACGGCAATAGTTGTGCAATGTCAAAATGAACGCTCTCAACACAAGAACAAAGCAATGGCGATGAAATATTTGAAGTCAAGGCTCTATGAAAGGGAACTGCAACAAAAAAATGAAAAAATAAATGAAGAAAATAAACTGAAAAAAGATATTGCCTGGGGCAGCCAGATCAGATCATATGTTTTACATCCCTATAAATTGGTTAAAGATCACCGGACAAATTTAGAAAACAGCAACGCCAATAAAGTACTTGATGGAGATATAGATGAGTTCATCCAGGCTTATCTCATGAACTCTACGAGCCGTTCTCTTCCTCCAAATTGAAAATGTTGTTATTTGATCTATTCAGGGATTTATAATCCACAAAATAATTTTGGGAAAAACAGAAAGTATGCTATAAATACCATTATAAACATTAGGTAATTCTCATAGTGCAGAGATGTTGCATAGAACGATACATACACATTTCAAAGAAATGCTTAGGAGCCGGTCTTGATGATAAGAATAAAAAATTACTTAGCCGTTAGTTGTTTTATTTTTTGTTTGTGTTTAATTATTCCCTCTTTATGTTTCGCTGAAAATTTACCAGAAAATAATCCGCTTGATAATAATGCCAGTAATAATAAGGTTTTAACGCCACAAAAACAAGATAATCCCCAGACGGGCAATATATCCGATAAAAGTACCGCAAATTCTATTACTCCTCCAGAGCAGACTGATAAAGAGCGTGAGACAGAAGAAGAGCAGGATTTAATGGAAAAGGCGCTGGAGTTACTGGAAGTTGCCGATATTTTTTGGGAAAAGGAAGATGTAGAAAATACATTAAATACCTTGGATAAAGCATATGCATTAGTTCTCGATACCAACGGAGATGTGGCTGTAGCAAGGCAAAAAGATGACTTACGTCTTCTAATTTCCAAGCGCATATTATCTGTCTATTCCGCCAAACAAACGGCTACTAACGGTAAAGCCAGTGAAATACCATTGATTATGAATGCCGATGTAGAAAAGGAAATCCGATCCTTTCAGGGAATAGAACGAGATTCTTTTATTGCCTCTTATCAGCGGTCAGGCCTTTATCGTTCCATTATTTTAAAAGAGTTAAAAAAGGCAGGGATTCCAGAAGAGTTGGTTTGGCTTCCTTTGGTGGAAAGTGGTTTTAAAATACACGCTTTTTCACGTGCCCGAGCTCTCGGTTTGTGGCAATTCATTCCTTCCACCGGCTATAAATTCGGCCTGAGTCGCGATGAATGGATCGATGAACGCATGGATGTGGAAAAATCAACACTGGCAGCAATTGCCTATTTAAAGGAATTGCACAATATGTTTGGTGATTGGCTTACAGTGCTGGCAGCATATAATTGTGGAGAGGGTAAGGTTCTCCGGGTTATATCCAGACAGCGCATCAATTACTTTGACGGTTTTTGGGATCTATACTATCAGTTGCCTCATGAGACAGCACGCTATGTTCCCAGATTTCTTGCTACTTTACATATAATCAAGAATCCGCAAAAATATGGAATTAATTTAGACAATGCGATCGAGAAACCAATTCCCTTTAGCACGGTTAAAGTTAATAAAGTGATGAAACTTCAAGATATTGCTACGAAAATAGAAGTATCCGAAGATGTAATGAATCTGCTTAATTCAGAATTAAGACACAAAATAACGCCGGATAGCGAATATGAATTAAAAATTCCCACAGAAGCTTTAGCCAAGTTTAATTTAGTAGTAAGTGAAATACGGGAGAGTGAAAAACCACGCTTTACCGGTAGAACTGTTTTCATCAAGCACAGAGTGAAAAGCGGCGAAACAGTTGCTTCTATTGCGAAAAGATATAAGATTTCGCCAGCAACCATAGCTTCTTATAACAATAAAAGCACAAAAAAAGGGTTAGTTGTTGGACAAATGTTGAAGATTCCTGTATTTCGTGAAGCCCATTTAGCAAAAAATAAATATAAACCAAAAAACAAAAGAACACTAACAGCTTCTATTGACGGCAGGAAGTTATACAAAGTTAAAAGGGGGGACACTTTATTAAATATAGCTAAACGCTTTGATATTTCTCCGGCTCAAATTAAAGAAATAAACAATTTAAATAGCAACTCTATCCAGATTGGTCAGGTATTAAAACTTTACAGGCCGGAAACAGTAAAGTTTTCGGAGGAAAAAGTAAAAATAGTTAATCAAACATTATCTGCTGCAGATATGGATAAATTGGGTACAAACAAATACATAGTTACAAAAGGTGACAATTTGTCGCTAATTGCAAAGAAAAATGATACTAGTTCAGCAAAATTAATGCAATTAAATAATTTGACCGGCGATGAAAAGCTCAACCCCGGTCAAATTTTGATTATAAAATGAAATATTTTTTTGAATTAATGTAAGGAATGCGACTTAGACTATATTTGACGTGCCAGAGCTCAACATTCCGAATAACTCTCTTTCTTTTATTTGCATTCTAGTTGTTTGCGCTTTAGTTGTGTTTTCGTGATTGAAACCGAGCAAATGCAGTAGTCCATGGATTATTAATAAATCAATTTCTTCAGATAAAGAAAGATCACCTTTGGCGGCGTCTCTTTGCGCTGTCTCTGCGGAAATAACAATATCACCCAAAATATTTGGATTGATATTACCGTATTCACCTTCCTGCAAAGAAAAAGAAAGGACATTTGTCGTGTTATCTCTTTGCAAATAGAGATTATTTAATTGTTTAATTGCATTATCATCCACAAATGAAATGCTTATTTCTTTGTTCGCGCAGTCCATAATTTTTAGGAGTTTCAGGACAGTGCAACGAATTTTACGCCGCTGAATTTTAATTTTGGTCTGATTGTTTTCGATTTGTATTTTCATTAGAATCTTTTTTACCGTTAGTTTCTTTTAACGTCGATTCCGGATAATCAACACGATGGTGAAAAATTCCGGTAAGAATTTTAGTGAATGTCTCCGCTATGGTATTTAAGTTTCGTAATGTTAATTCGCATTCATCAAGTTGTCCATCCATATATATTCGTTCAATTCTTTCTCTAACCAAAGAACGAATTCTTGCCGGAGTTGGATGAGATAGGGTGCGCGAAGATGCTTCAATAACGTCACCTAGCATTACCAGACCGGCTTCTTTAGTTTGTGGCTTTGGTCCTGGATAACGGAAATCACTTTCCGATAAAGAACGGATCGATTCATCTTTATTTTTTTTAGCTTTGTCATAAAAGTAACTGACAATATTATTGCCGTGATGTTGGCGAATGACATTAATGATCTGCCGGCCAAGTTTGACTTGAGATGCTAGTTCGCAGCCATCCTTTACATGAGAAATTATGATCAAGCTGCTCATTTTAGGAGATAACTTGTCATGTCTGTTATCAAAATTGGGTTGGTTTTCAATAAAGTACTGAGGTTTAGTCAGTTTACCTATATCATGATAGTAGGCGCTTACTTTTGCCATTAGAGAATTGGCTCCGATAGCTTCGGCTGCTGCTTCCACAAGAGATGCTACAATAATGCTGTGATGATAAGTACCGGGTGCTTCAATAATCATTCTTTGAAAGAGCGGTTGATTGAGATTTGCCAGTTCCAGTAGTTTAATATCGGTGATGAAACCGAAACCACTTTCAAAGATGGGAGTGATACCGGCCACGAGAATTCCAGTAATAATCCCACCGGCAAACCCCATAATAAAGCGTGAAAATAAATCATTGAATAAATTACCCGTTAAAAGATTCATGCAAAAAATTGCGGCAATGTTCACAATGCCTAAAAATATACCTACTTTTAAAAACGCAGAACGCCGGCGGCTATTAACGATATGATACGAAGCGGCTACAGATCCGAGAAAAGCGAATAACGGGAAAATGATTTTTTCGTCGAATAAGAAACCAATCAAAAATGAAACCATGACACTTAGAATTAAAGCTACATTTCTGTTTATTAGAACAGCAATAATCATTGCTCCGAATGCAAAAGGTATGGCAAAAAAACAGGTGTCAGTTGATATCGAGGGGAACGCTCTATTAACAGCGTTGGAGATAAAAATTCCCACCTTAATAATTAATATCTGTAATACAATTATTATACCAAAGACAAGCAAGTCGACATTGGAATGCCTGGGAATATTCAGCCAATTTCTCGTACGCCATAAATACATTATGCAGGAGAGAAAAAGAGCGGTGAGGAAAATACCCACAAGAACTAAAATGCCTGAAAATTTACTATCTCCTTTAGATTTAAAAAAGGCATCTAATTTTACCAGCTCTAAATAACCTATCTTTTCTCCTTCGCGCACGATCATTTCATTTTTCTGAACCTGGAAGAAAACCGGTTTTACTTCATCCATAGATGAAATCTTCTTCTTTTCTGTAGCATCTTTATTAAAGGTAAGATTTGGTTCGATTAGTTTTTTAGCCAGGGGAAATACAATCTGTCTTACATCCTGATCTTGGTCTTTAAATATTAAGTTTATTCTTTTTATAAGAACAGGATCGATTTCATTTATATTTAAGATCGGGTTTAGATTTTTAATATCATTTTCGTTCTGAGTTGATACAGTTTTAACAATGATGCCTTTTTCTTTTTCCAGTTGATTGAAGTTGACATTGGTGATGAACTTGCCATCATAGATGGAAAAAATGAGGCGGGACATTTTTTGTTTTAATTCATTAGAATATCTGTAGTCTTTTAAAATATCAAATTCCTGTGAAGTCAGGGAGAAGCCTAAAGACATTTCCATAAGTTTTTTTGCTTTTTGATTTTCACGAATGTTAAGAGAGCTGTTTTCGGGAATCTTTTCCTTAGGCAGCCGTTGATAATATTCATCAACAGAGGCAATAGCCTTCAAAAGTTTATTTCTTATGGCGAAGGCGATATTACTGTCAAAATCGTAAACAGGCTTGATATTTTCAGCGGCATCATTTTTTTTCTGTTTGGTTGATAATTGGTCTTCGACTAAAAAATCACGGTCGGCTTTGATATCATGGGCAGCTATTATGCCCTGTTTTAGCTTCGGTGCTGAAAAATTTATTTCCGGTGCCAGAATTAAGGCTAAAAGCAGACAAAGAACAATACCGATAGCCCATCTCTGAAATAGATTGTTTTCCAAAAGACTAAAAGGGAATATATTTTTCCCCATTAATTTTTTAAATAACTTTATTATATTATCAGTAGTAGAGTTGATGAAGTCCATAATTTTTATTTATTTGAATTATCTCTTTTTTCTTTATCCAAGCGCGCATAAACTTTAATTATATCCTGAACTAAGGGATGTCGCACGACATCAATTTCCGAAAAACGGACAAAACGTATACGCTGAGCTTTTTTTAGGATGGTTTCGGCTTCGATTAATCCGGAAACTTTATCCAGGGGTAAATCAACTTGTGTAATATCTCCCGTAATTATTGCTTTGGAACCAAAACCAAGTCTGGTTAAAAACATTTTCATTTGTTCAGACGTCGTATTTTGTGCTTCATCTAAAATAACAAAAGAATCATTAAGAGTTCTGCCACGCATAAAAGCAAGAGGCGCAACTTCTATTAGGCCTTTCTTGATCAGCGTTGTTGCCCTTTCCAGATCAATCATGTCATAGAGGGCATCATACAAAGGGCGAAGATAAGGGTTCACTTTTTCAGCCAAATCTCCCGGTAAAAACCCTAATCTTTCTCCTGCCTCCACCGCGGGGCGCGCGAGAATAATATGTTCTACTTTTTTTTCCAGAAGATATGATACTGCCATAGCCATGGCCAGATATGTTTTTCCTGTTCCGGCAGGCCCTATGGCAAAGACCATATCAAAGTTTCTCATGTATTCAATATAAAGCCGTTGGGCAATACTTTTCGGAGTTATTATCCTCTTTTTGGAGGAAATGAAAACAGTATCGAGAAATATTCGTGACAACTCAAATGTTACATCTTCGGAAAGAATACGATGGGCATAGTCAATATCGGAGTAGTGTATCTGCCAGCCTTTTTCCATGATGGAATAGAGCTGTTGCAGCATCGTACTTATTTTTCGAACATTACTATCTCTCCCTGAGATGGAAATATGATTACCCCAGGCTTTTACATCAACTGGCTCTAGATTTTGGATAAATTTTAAATGCTTATCGTGTTCACCGCAGAGATTTTTAAGTAAATTATGATCAGCAAAGGAAATTTTCTCTACTGATACACTCTTATTTGCTTGTTTCAATGAGTTTTCAGCCTCTAAACTAAAAAAGAAATATCACTCAAATCCTAAAATTATCGTTGCTTACATATTGATATCGATTTACCTGTAATATGGCAATGCTTACAGGATAATTGTTACTACCACAAATTCAAGCGCAGGTTTCTATCACTTTGATTTGTCCAATGCAACACAATTTATACCAATTAGCTATCAGATATTAAAGGGTTGATTTACCGGGTATAATACCAAGTAAGCTTTCAAAAATTCATATTTTAATTTTTGAAAGCAACTTGTTATTAATACTGCAAAAACAGGTACGCAAAGACTTTAGCATTGCCCAGAATATTGTTAATCGGACAGTTCTCATCCGGTTGGTGGGCAGTTTGATTAGTTTTCGACCAGACAGCAACAGGATAATCTTTTTTACGGATATAGGAAGCAACTGTCCCAGCGCCCACACCGCCGGCAAATGCTTCTATATTGTAAACAGATTGAATGGCTTCAGTAAGCGCTTTGATGACAGGAGCGTCAGGTGAAGTTGGCTTTGCTGATTGTACGTATTGTGCGGTTGATATTTCTATTTGAACCTTAAATTTCTTTTCAATTTCACGAACAATTTTTTGTATTGCCAAGAGGACATCCTGCAAATCATATTCCGGCAGAACACGGCAATCCATACAAAAAACATCTTCACCGGGGATGGTGTTGATATTGCCGACATTTGCTTCTTTTTTTGTCGGTTCAAATGTGCTTTCCGGCGGATCAAAAAGAGGATCAGACTGGGGAAATAATTTTTTAAGCTTGCCCAATTTTGTTACCAGATGCGATGCCGCAAGGAAGGCATTATTGCCTAATTGGGGGTTGCTACCGTGGCATTGCTTCCCTTTTGTTTTAAAACATAGCCAGAGAATACTCTTTTCGGCGACCTCAATTAATGTACCCTGAGAATTTCCCGAATCAGGAACGATAATCAAATCATCATGGTTAAAAAGCTTTTCCGTGGAATCCATCATGTAATAGAGGCCCATATTGCTTGATGTTTCTTCGTCGGAAACAAACGCAAGATTAATCGAATTAACTGTTGTTAATCCTTCATCTATAATAGCTTTGGCGGCAAAGATCGATGCCACCATATCTTGCTGATTATCCTCAACACCTCTGCCAAAAATATAACCATCTTTCACATAAGCACAGTAGGGGTCATGATGCCAAAGTTTTAATTCTCCCGGTGGAACAATATCCAGATGGGTTATAATCCAGACAAATCTGGATTTATTTTTACCTTCAATAGTTGTGACAAAATTAGGACGGACACCACAAGAGACTCTATTGTCTTGCGCATCATAATGGCGAAAATTCTTAAATCCCAATTCTATAAGGCACTGTTTCAAAAAGTTAGCTTTTAATAACTCGCCATCGCCGCCATTTTCCGGCCCTATTGCCGGAATAGCGGTAAGATCGGTTTGCAGTTTAATCATTTGATCAAGGTAGGAGTCGATTCTCTGAGATATGCGCTGAAACTTATCTGCGTCAATCATATGCTATTCCTCAAGGAAAAATTAATCTACCGGAATTATTACAAAAGGTTTGCCGATGCTGGTCGATGGTTTACCAAAACCTTTAGTATTCCCTAAAATTAAAAATACTCTGTTTTTTTCGTCAAGGTATTTAGCGGCGACTCTGCTTATGTCCCGAGCCTTTACATTTTCTATTTTAGCCCGATAGTTCAAAAGATAATCGTCCGGCAATTGATCATATTCCAGTTTCATTTGCTGCAGGGCAATCTGACTCGGTTCAAGAAAATAAAAGATAAAGCCGTTATTGATCGATTTTTTAGCCCAATTTATTTCTTTATTAGTAATGGTATTGGATTTTGCTTTTATTAATACAGTATTGATCAAGTTCAGCGTTTTAAATGTGGACTGAGTTTTGGTGAAGGCATAAGCCCCGAAGATGCCGTAGTCGGGCTTGGCGCGATAGAAACTACCAGCACTATAAGCTAGACCCTCATTATTACGCACAGCGCTAAATATGAGGGAAGGGAACCCACCGCTGCCGATAATAAAATCAAGAATGGTAAAGGCATAAAAATCGGGATTATTTTTGCTGACAGACAACTCTCCGCAAATAATCGTTGATTGCGGGATTTCTTTATTAATATAATAAAGACCGCCAGTTGTTTTTTGAGGAAGATTAGGAATTTTGGTTGCCGGGCCGTCAGTTTTCCATTCACCAAAATACTGGCTGATTTTGTTTATCGCTAGTTCTTTGGTGATATCCCCGGTTACAGCAAACATAATTTTATCCGGCGAAAAGAATTGTTTGTGAAATTTAATCAAATCGTTCCGTTCTATATTAGACAGAGATTTTATTGAGGCAATACGTCCGCGCGGATTATCATGATAAACAAGCCGATTGAACTCACGAAAAGCAAGCCTCTGCGGCTCGTCTTTTAACCTTCTTAAATCTTCACTTTTTAATTCTTTGGCCAGGATAAATTTATTTTGTTCAAATGCAGGATGGACAAGTATTTGAGCCAGAAGATCAAGACTTTGATCAAGGTCTTTGGCCAAGAAGGAAAAATCAATTGAGGCTGATTCCATTGACATTGAAATTGAAGGTGACGTGGCGAGAAAATCAAAGCGGTCATCAATTTCCGTACTGCTTGATTTTGTTGTGCCTCCGGTTCTCATTACATAGGTTGTTAATTCAGCAACTCCTTCTTTGCCTTCGGGATCATACATCGATCCGGTCTTGATGAGCGCGTTTACACTTATGAGAGGCAATTCGTGGTCCTCCAGAATATAAAGCACGATTCCGTTTTTCAGTACGACCCGCTGGGCCTGGGGCAAATTAAAATGAAGTGGTGGATATTTTATTTTATCGGGGGAAGGTAATGGTGAGTCCGCAGGCAATGTTGCTGCAAAGACACCTCCCGTAAGCAAGAGCGAGATAAATAAGAAAGTAATATATTGAATTGAAGTTCTAATTATTTTTGAGTTCATATTGATCAGTATCAATCTTTCTTTTTGTTTAAAACCGCAATAGTACGATTTTCGGAATTGAGATAGAGGCTGGTAGCTTTCTGAATATCAGCAGCGGTTACTTTTTCAATGTTGGTTAGATAATTGGAAAAATAATGGAAATCACCCAGCAATACTTCATAGTAGGATAAAGTTGAAGCCAGTTCGGCATTGGAGTCAAGGCTCTGGATATATCCCATTTTCAGATGGTTTTTTGCTTTGGCTAATTCCGCATCAGATACTGGTTGAGTTTTGATTTTTTCTATTTCCTTAAGAATTATTTCTTCAAGCTCATTATTGGTATGGGGATGACGGGGTTTAGCAAATATTGTGAACAGGTTCGGATATCTTGCCCCTGGTACTCCATTGGAGGAGCTGACAGTTTCCGCAATTTGCATTTCGGTGACGAGCAAATTATACATTCGGCTGGTTCTGCCTTTGGTGAGAATTGTTTCCAGCACATCAAAAACATAATCATCGTATGAGGGAGCCGTAGGTTTGTGAAAGCCGATAATCATTATCGGATTAGAATCGAATGGGACTGTAACTCTTCTTTCTTCAGTCTGTATTGGCTCAGCGGGGATTATAGTTTTTAATTCCGGGCTTGCGGGAATGCGGCCAAAATATTTATCGATTAATTTTAAAGTATCTACAGGATTGATATCGCCGACAACCGCAATCACAATATTTTCCGGCGCATTATACTTTGCAAAGATTTTCCTTACTGAATTCGGACTCAAGTTTGTTATATCTTCAGTCCAACCTAAAATAGGTCTTCCATATGGATGAGTTTTATAAGCCGCACTGAGAAATTGTTCGTACAATTTGCCATCGGGATCAGATTCGACACGCTGTCTTCTTTCTTCCATCACGACATCACGTTCAGTGTAAAATTCGCGGAAGACGGGATTGAGCAGCCGGTCAGTTTCTATTCTTGCCCAAAGTTCGATTTTATTTGCGGGCAAGCTGACATTATAAGTTGTTACATCCTGACCGGTGGAAGCATTCATATCCAAGCCGCCGTTTTCGGTGTAGAGACGGTCAATCTCATTAGCAATGATGTATTGCTTGTGCTGAATATGCAGTTTTTTCAACTGGACAGTGAGTTTCTGAATAATCTTGGTGTCGGCCTTTTGTGCGTTTCCCCTTTCTTTGTCCAGAGCTGCACCGGTACGTTCAATTTTCTGAAGCAGTATTTTTTCTGCGGGATAGTTTTTTGTGCCTATTGTTGTTGTTCCCTTGAACATCATGTGTTCCAGAAGATGGGCGGCACCGCTTTCGCCTTTTATTTCATCCACAGCGCCAACTAAGTGGCGGATGTAGAGAGCGACTGTAGGGCTTACGTGCCGCTCCAGCATCAAAACAGTTAAACCATTTTTCAATTTAGCTTTAACAACTTTTTCTCCCAGATCGAAACCAAAGCAATTAGCGGTCAGGGAAAAAACAAAGGCAGGTACTATTAATAACTTATAAATTTGATTTTTCTTGATCATTATCAATTCCATCTTTTTCTTTTTTGGGTACGAACTGGAAGACAAAGTAGATTATTCCGACAAAACAAACCAGAATTAAAAGGGATGAAGAAAAAAAATACATCACAAACTCAATGGGATTATTGAGATTAAATGAATCGAGAAATGTATTGATGCCGATAATTAAAAAAAACAATGATAGAAATAAGACGGCAACATTTTTAATCCAGATAAAGGCAATCTTCATTTGAGCAGACCTAATTCTGATGAACTCGTAAAAAGTCGAAAAGACCACGGATTCGTCATTCCGGCGAAGGCCGGAATCCAGTGATTTTAAAAATTAGAAAAACCCTGGACCCCGGCCTTCGCCGGGGAGACGACTTTTTACGAGGGTATCAATTCTTATTTCTCAGAGACATCTTTAATTCCATATAAGCAGTGTAAGTAAAATCATCATTCTGGCAGCAAAGCAATGAGTTATTATGATATAGAGGTTCTTGTTGAATGTCAAATGGCGAAACTGCTACAGCTTCAGCCCATAAATCTGTGCCGGGGATAGGCGAATATTCGGCAAGCACCGGTTTAGCGCCGCATTGCAAGACAAAATCAATGCTTTCTTTAACTTCCAATGAAGTCTGGCCGGGCAAGCCGCACAGCAGGTAAATTCCGATTTCATCAGTTTTATATCCGGCACTTTTCAGATGACGGACAGCATTTTGTAATTCAGAGTTTTTGACTTTTCCTCCGGTTTGCATCTGACGATTAAAATCTGACGTTTCAAAACCGAAGCGAATTGTCTTAAAACCGGAACTATACATTAATTCACTAAGCTCTGTGGTAATCTCACGAAGATGCAATCCATTAGGACAGTGAAAATTGCAGGATAAATTACGCCGTTGGACTTCGCTAAGTAGTGGTATTATCATCTTTTCCGGATCGACGAGCAAGGCATCATCATAGAAACTAAAATTCTTCACATTTAATTTTTTTTGCCAGTGTTCAATTTCGTCTGCGACTTTTAGCGGATTACGCCTACGAAACTTGTTATTGAATATATGCGAGGAACAATAGCTACAGCGATAAGGGCAACCCAGAGATGTAATGATCGGTAATTGTTCAGCATTATTAATCAAATCGAAAGCAGGGTAGGGGCGGGAATCAAGATTGTCTGGATCAGGCGCAAATGTTATTTCTTCGCCAAACAAATCTTGCAGTAACTGAAGAATATGTTTTTCTCCCGCGCCGGCAATTACATAATCAGCGCCGGAATATTTTATCGCATGATCATAGCAAAGCGTAGCGTATTTGCCGCCCAGCACAATGGGAACGGAAGGAAACACTTCCTTGATTATTTTGATTGCTTCGAAAACTCCCGGATACCAATAGGTCATCATCGAAGTAATCAAAATTATATCCGCGTCTTGATTCTGGTTTAATTCATCCCGGAATATTTCCGGTATTATTCCATAGCGGCAATAATTTCTTGGAAACATCTTCAACGCGTCAGGCTTGATAATAATCTGCCGGAAGAATTTGCCATGGCCTGAAGAATGGCGCTGTAATTGCCCACAATCGTTTTGGAGCATGACCGGATGATAAGGGTCAAGGCAATCAACAAATCGAACCTGATGACTGTTATGACGCAGCAGGCTGCCCAAATATAAAAGCCCCAGAGGTTTTAACCAGAAATCATAGGCGGCAAAGTCGTGAATCCAGGGATTGATCAAAAGGATATTTTTACTCATTGCCAGTGCCTATCACAGCAGCATTTATTTTACAAAATCATTTAGAATATCGTTACAAACAGCGTTGACTTTTTGTATGTGCAAGTATATTTAATTATATATTCAAATAAGGTGAATTGTGTGATTATCTCCTAGTTCTAATTGGGGTATGTAATGGAGTGAAATACAAAGACCGCAAAAAGCGGCATAAGATTTTATAAAGGAGGGCCGAACCTTGAAAGCAATAACAGGTGTGATCATAATTTTTGTATGTTCATTAATGCTTGCGCAGTCAGCATTCTGTCAGGGTAAGATAGCAACTCCGCAGCAAACCCTCAAACAATACATCTCCGATCTGCAAAATAACCCCGATGACAATGCTTTGAGAGAGAAAATAATCAAGTATGTGCAGACGATGAAGCAGAAACCGGCGATACCGGAAGAAGCCAGGAGGTATTTTGTAAAAGCTGTGACCATGCAGAAAGAGGCGAAGAATACGAAAGGGTTTGAAATAGCCGTCACCGCCTATAATCAGGCATTGCTCATCGCCCCTTGGTGGCCGGAAGCATACTATAACCTTAGTATTGCTATGGAATCATCAGGCCAGTATGACGAAGCTGTTCAGACACTGAAATTATATCTTATGACAAAGCCAAATGCTTCTGATGTCCGCGCAGCGCAAGACAAAATATACGCCCTTGAGGCAAAGAAAGAGATTTCCCAAGCTGAGGAAAAGAAGGGCCTCGGGGAGACAGCCAGAGACGGACGTTTCATTGCGTATGCAGACGGGACAGTCTTGGACACACAGACAAACCTGATGTGGGCGGCGAAAGATAATGGGGCTGATATTAGCTGGTATAATGCTAAGTCTTATTGCGAGAATTACCGCGGAGGCGGACATACGGACTGGCGTATGCCGACGCAGGATGAGCTGGCGGGGTTATATGATGCGGGTAAATCAAGACCTGCGGCATGCGACGCAAAATTTTCAATACATGTTGCCACTGAATTGATTCATCTCACTTGTGCTGATCCATGGGCTTCAGAAATACGTGATTCCGATAATGCTGCCAGCTTCGCTTTCATCTATGGTATTCGGCCCTGGGGTCTCAAGTCCGTTGCCACTGGCCAGGCCCTCCCGGTGCGTTCAGGCAAATAGATTATTGGGTCATTTGATTATTTTTCTTTTAGGTTGGGTGCAGGCGCAGACCGGCAGTCCACAAAAAACTCTCTACCAGTATATTTTCGGTCTGCATAATTTTCCAAGGAGGAATGAAACATGAAAAGGATTAGTCTTGCAACGTTGATAATATTTGTGCTGCTATTTGCATTGATGCCTACTGTTACAGAATCTCAAATCCCTAATGACAGCAAGGCAAAGCTTTTGGCATATGATCAAGACAAATGTATGAGCAACTGCCAAACACAATATGAAGCCTGCATTAAGAGAGGGGCTGGCAACAATTATTGCGGCACGCAACAAGAGCAGTGTTTAAATGCTTGCATATCGCACTGATGAGAAAGATGGACAAGTCTTTTTAAAAGATATCCTTCTCCTATTTCTAATTCTCATACTCCCGCCGATTATGAACGGTGAAAGAGTAACTTTAAAAAAGATTAGCTTTATAATAAATGCATATGTCAATGTGAAGTGGTATGGTTACAATCTTTAAATGATAAATTATATTTTTGTCCGTCTAATAGAAGGAGTTAAACAGAGAATAAATTACAGACTAAATAATAAGGATGGAATTATACAAGGAGGTGAAAGAATGAAAAAGATAAATTTATTATTGGCTATGGCGTTAGGATTGTTCGCAATGTTAACAATTACTGCCGAAACCGCATCTGCAACTAATTGGATTGAACTTCCAGGAACGGACGGTCTAAGATATATTGACGCGGACAGTGCAGTTAAACAAGGAAACACCTTGATTTATTGGTTTATGAAGATGGATAGCAACGGGAGGTTTCAAGGTGTGCCTGTTTCAAAAAGTCTTGCTAAAGTCGTGGTTGACTTGCACACTCCACGAAGATCGAAGTGGGTTCTTGTAGTTTATTTTGATGCAAACGATCAACAAATCGGAAGTCCATTTTATAATCCTAACCAAAACGACTGGGAGAACGCATCCAGCAGCCAAAACCAATATATTAACTTTGTTCTTCCCTATGCCAAAGAGAGGCAAGATACTGGGGCGATACCGGCCGCTGTCTCGGATCACTAACTAGATGATAATACAAAGATTGTAAAACCAACCCTATGTGATCACCTTCATTGGAGGAAGGTAAAAGATGAAAAAGACAAGTTTAGTATTGGCTACGGTATTAACCATGTTAGTTTTATTTGTGTTAGCTGGAGTATCATATGCATGCACATTGGGAGTAACGGATTGCAGACCATCAAGCCAGGGAAGTACAACGTGCTATACGTGGGCGTGCGAGACGTGTGGATCTGAAACTTGTTGGATATTCAAAGGGACAACATGCACCTGTCCCACATCAAAGAATGAGTCGGATAAGAACACCTTGTTTTGTAAAAATCAACTTGTTCAGGGAACAATCAAAAAGGAGGTAAAAGAATGAAAAAATTAATTTTAATGTTGACCCTGATGCTAGGATTATCAGTATTGTTAACAGTTGCTGCCAACGCTGGTGAGGCCCCTGAAGGGTTCGCTAATATCCCTTGGGGAGCAAGCAGTAACAAGGTCGATCAGGCGATGGGCAGCCAGGGGTTCAGTAAAATAGGCGCATGCCCATTCATACCTGCGCCTGATGGTTCAACTTGTGTATCGTATAGCGGCAGTCTGGCCGGAATTGCAGGCACTCTAGATTTCTGGTTTCTTAATGATACTTTTTTTCATGGCGGATTTACTTTTGTTAAAAAAGACGGCGGTGATGCGGAAAGGAGTGCGTATGGGAAAATTTCGCCCATTATTCAATCCAAATATGGGTCTCCGACTACTTCAAATAAAAGAGTAGATGGATTATATGAGGAATGGGACGGACTTCGGGTCGGTTCGGATAGTATTAAAATATACGTGGCTTATGACGCAAGACTTTCACGGTGCGGCTCTTCTTTGTGCAGCAGCAGCTTCACTGTTGATTATTTTAACAAAGGTTTACAGGGCCGTCTTCTCGGCGGTGGTGACAAAAACGGGCTGTGACCTGTTTGAAACATCGACCCCTGTGTAATATTCCCATAGAGAAAGCAAAACTTACCCATGTGAAGGAGTGAATCATGAAACAGACAAGTTTAGTATTGGCTATGGTGCTATTTTTCATGATGTTAACTATCACTGCCGGAATATCCTATGCTATGTCTCAAGCAGACGAAGCTATGATTAGGAAAATTGATGGCAGGAGGTACTCGTTTGACCAGAATAATGGAGGTGTAATAGAAACATTAATAATAGACGTGAGAGGTAATATTTTTGTATTTGGAGACTTGTATGGTGTCTCGAATAATAATCGTAGCTACTCTCAAGTAGCTACACTCGAGATTCGGGGTCGTGAAACTAGACAGCAAGGAAGAAATGGGGGCTATAACACTTACACAATCAGTGACGATGGTGAAATAATAACTATGCGTGCACACTGGAATGATGGTTCCGTGAGTGAGTATGTCTATTTCTGGCAAAGATAAGAATGAAATGCAGCTGACCGAAAAGGAGGAATAAAACATAAAAAAAGTATGTCTGGCAGCTTCATTAGCACTTTTGCTGATAGTTATGATAACGTCCGCTGCGCTTGCCGGAGAAGCTAGCTGGGATGAACTGAATAAAAAAGCCAAGGTTCTCCAATCGGAAAAGAAATATACCGATGCCATAAAAACCTACGAGGAGCTACTTCAACTGACGCAAAAAAGCTATGGTGAAAAAAATGTAAAAGTTGCAAAGATTCTCATCGAAATGTCCCTGATACAGCAATATGATCTCAATAATGAAAAAAAATACAATGAACTCCAAGGCAGGGCAAAGAAAATTATGATGACCCTGAACGGCACACTCAACTGCCGGGAGCCTGCCAAATGGACATATGAGCACTGCCAAGAGAGATGGCTTGGACCGGACCCCTGCTTCAAATTTACAGACTACCGGAATAATATTAAGGTCACCTATTATGGCTTGGAAGGATCAGACTTTAAAACACCTCAGGATCTAATTCAGAGATTAAAGGGCCTCTTCGGGAAATTCGAAGCCATGGACACTATTAAAATCAAAGACCGTAAAGCTGTGCTGATAAAGCTAAGATACGAGAGTGGAGGTTACCATGAACACCACGGAAAATATTTGCTGCCGGAATTTAGATATGAAGAATTTATTCTGTTACCCTTGAAACAAGGATTTTTGGCCTTTAATTTTAACATGAACCGCCATGTACCAATACCTGTGAATTTTTCTAAAGAAGGTGCCCCAAAAAATCTGTATGGCAATTCTTATGAAAATTATCAAACATGGTCTTCTTTTCTCGAAAGCTGTGCTGTAACGCAGGAGGCAAAAAGATGAAAGCTGATAAACCGCCAAGGTTTCTATCCATTGAATTTCATACCCGCTTCTTCCCCTCGTTCCTGTGGGGACGTCTTCGCCCTAAGCAGAGGACGGGATCGGGTTTTAACTCGTATCTTGAACGCTACCTTTCCTTAACAGTCTGCATTATCCTTGTGGCCGTAGGCTTCCCCCCGGCATTATCTCACGGATCAATTGCCGGCTGGATAGCAAGCGGCATAGGCACAGCAGGTTTCCTGGCAGTGATCATCAACAGCATAGCGTCGAGTTGGGGAGAAACTCCGTCATATGACGATTTTCTTGCGGGCTTCTTTTTCTTTTTTTTAACCGCAGGACTGACCGCCGGGATATTTGTCGGTACTCTCCAACAGTCGCTCGCTCTCGGTCTTTTAGTCAGCGCGGCGGGACTTCTTGCAGGTTATTTGCTCGGTATTTTCGCCGGGCTCTGGTTTCAGTATCTCGGCTGGATAATAGTATTGCTGGATGGACTGGCAGGCCTTGCGATTATTGGGATGATAGTTGTGGACCTGGTGCTTTTGCTCGGATGACACAACGGAAAATGGGAGAGGGAGGTTATAGGAAAATTAAATATTATGAAATGGACTAAAACCAAAAAACTTTTTAAAATATTAATAGTCAAGGATGGAATATGTTTGGGTTGCCAGAATTAATAGTAATGATGGTAGTATTGGGGATTCCTCTTGGAATTATTATACTCATCATATCTATATCTAACTCGCGGTCAAAACGTCGTTTAAAACAACGCAAGGAGGTAATTATGTCTTATTGCACAAAGTGTGGCGAAGAAGTAGCAGCAGGCAGTTCCTTTTGCCCGAAGTGTGGTGGTAAATTATCAAATAGTCAGAGTATCATACAAAGCGCCCCTGTGTCGTCCGTGTTAACAGAACAGGAATATGAAAACTTTATCGGGAAAAATGCTGATAAATATTTAACAAAATTTAAGAAATTTAACGTCAATGGAACTGATAGTTTCTCGGCAACATGGCATTGGCCGGCATTTTTTGTGCCTTGCTTCTGGATGCTATATAGAAAACTTTACCTCTGGACATTGCTGGCTTTCATTCTTCTGGTTATTCCTTATGTCAATTTTATTGCCATGATAGTTTTTGGCATTACGGGTAACTATATATATTACAAGCATACCAGGAAGGCGCTTCTGGAAATAAAGCAGGCTCCCTCTTCTTCTGAAATACAAAAAGCCGTAAACGTTGCTTATCAGGGCGGTGTAAATAACGCTGTCGTAATAGTAACGCCAATATTGTTTATAGTATTTATTGGTATTCTTGCGGCGATTGCAATTCCACAGTTTGTTACGTTTAGGACAAGGGGGTATTGTGCCATAGCTAAAGCGGATTTGAAAAATGCCTATACAGCATCTCAAGCTTACTTTTTGGACCACCCCAGAGGAAAGATTAATAACGTTGATGATTTAAAAGGGTACGGTTTTCAAAAAAACGACAAGGTCCTGCTCTATATTGAAGGTACGACAATAAATAGTTTCATGATGTCAGCAAAACATCCCGACTGCGATAAAATATATTATATTGATCCAATGGGAAACATAACTGAAGATAAGAGCAACCCTTAATCAACTTTTATAAAATCCCTCGTTAACATTGAGGAGATTTTTCATGGGCAAGACTGTTTAGTAATGTCTTATGATGTGTCCCCTTGAGGGTACAAAACCTGACGCGGAAATGTTTGCTTCGCCTTTAGGAAAATAATGATATGTGCTATAATGATATTCAAATTACGCGTGACCTCAAAGAGCAGTGGAAACTGCTCTTTGAGCGTGCGCCCGACCGTAACAAACTGGACCGTACATATGCCGATTGGGAGAAGAACCGCGATCAGGCCATCGCAATACTCCGCAATATAGACCTATTTGCCCCTATTTTAAACACCAAAAGAAACGTCAAGTTGGTTGTGAACAATGGTTAGTTGTGCAAAGGTCTCAACCTGAATATCGGGATAAACCGGTAAACGCTACTTAAATCAAGGGTCACAGGTGCTTTTACCCTTTAACTCGGAGGCGGCAATGGGATATAAAATCATCGTCATCATATCGAGTGCAATTGCCCTGATCTGTACATATCTAGTTTACATGGCCTTTGTTGCCGCCGATCATGTTGGCATGTTGGTGTTTGCGGCCTTCGGCCTCATGTTTGCCGCCCTGCCCATAGAGGTAATAGGGAGAATGCTGACCCGGAAAAAATTCCCCTGGCTTTATGACCGCATTGTCAGCAAAGCGCCGCAACGGACGGTCTTCGTTCCTCACTGGCAACTGATGGGGATGATAGCATTGGCCGTCCTCATCATTCTTCTGGCCATCCTCATCCCCATGTTCAATCAATGATTAACCTGCAGGAATACCGGAAGGATAAGGGGTTTAAAAATATTATTCTAATAAATATTATTCTTCTTGACAAATACGATAAAATTTAATAGAGTCTTTTCACGCTTGGATCCGCAAGGACTGGGACGGAAGGAAAAATAAAAGGGAATTATTAAGCCTCTCGTCTTGCGACGTGGGGCTTTTTTAATGCAAAAAATCACGGGTATGAACCCCAAAGCAAGCTTCGGGGTTCATACCCTTCGCTTCGCGGGATTGTTCAACTTACCAATTCCGCCGCACTGCGCTTTTGTAATTGGAGTTTCACTAATGAAAGTTATAAAATCAATAAAAGAAATGCAGACATATTCCGAAAGCCTCAGGCTTCTGGGAAAGAAGATAGCATTTGTTCCCACAATGGGTTACTTTCATAAAGGTCATCTTGCGCTGATGTTAGCGGCAAAAAAGATTGCTGGTTGTGTTGTTGTCAGTATTTATGTCAATCCTACCCAGTTTGACCCCAAGGAAGATTTATCCAAATATCCAAGAGATTTCGATCGTGATTTAAAGATGGCTGAAAGTGTCCAAGCAGATGTGATCTTTTATCCGCCGGATGACGAGATGTATCCGGATAATTACCAGACCTATGTCCATGTTGAGAGGGTAACCCAAAATTTATGCGGCATTTCACGTCCGGGTCACTTCCGTGGTGTAACCACTATTTGCCTGAAACTATTCAATATCGTTAAACCGCACTTTGCCATTTTCGGCAAAAAAGACTTTCAACAATATATAGCTATAAAACGTATGGTTACCGATCTTAATCTTGATCTCCACATCATCGGCCTGGCCACTGTGCGTGAAGCAGACGGCCTGGCCATGAGTTCCCGCAATGTCTACCTGAAAGAAAATGAAAGATCATCAGCGCTGACTTTAATCGGTGGTCTTAAACTGGCGCAAAGTCTCTATTCAGCGGGTGAAAGAAAAACTAAAGTAATAATAAAGCAAGTAGAAAAATTAATAAAAAGCGTTGATCATACCGATATTGATTATATTAAAATATGCGATACGACAACACTTGACGATGTTGATGAGATTAAAAGTCAGGCAGTTATCGCGTTGGCCGTCAAAGTTGGCGCAACGCGACTTATTGATAATCACGTTTTTGGCGAAGAGCTAAAAGCGTAATATTTTGATTAGGAGAACATATAGCCATGCAGAGATTTATGTTAAAATCAAAAATTCACCGCGCCACCGTAACCGATGCTGATTTACACTATGAGGGCAGTATTTCCATAGATGAAAAACTAATGGAAGAAGCAGCAATGATTCCCTATGAAAAAGTGGAAATATACGACATTGATAATGGAGAAAGATTTTCAACATACATAATTAAAGGGAAGCGTAACTCCGGAACGATTTGCCTCAACGGTGCTGCTGCCCGCAAAGTTGCAAAGGGAGATTTAATCATCATTGCTACTTATGTGATTGTTGATAATGATCAGGAAGCAAAAAAATGGAAGCCCAAATGCGTTCTAGTTGATTCCAAGAATAAGATAAAAAAATCACATTAAATTGTTTTATTACTTTAAATTCTCTGGTAATGCATTTCGCGGTGGTTTGAATCATTGGTTGGTTTTATCTGTTAGTAACTGCTATAAACTCAATCCTTAAACAGGAAAATGTATTGAACTCAGGCACGCATGTGTGTTAGTTAGCCACATCAAAATAAATGGAGGAAAAATGGCTTTTCTGGAAATTGATAAGGCTTTAAAATATAAAGTTGCAGATCTTTCTCTGGCTTCCTGGGGCAGAAAAGAAATGAAGTTAGCGGAAAATGAGATGCCCGGTCTCATCGATTTGCGGAAGAAATACGGCCGTAAAAAGCCCCTGAAGGGCTTTAAAATAATGGGCTCTTTGCATATGACCATCCAGACAGCCATGCTGATAGAAACACTAAAAGAGTTGGGGGCTGATCTTCGTTGGGCATCATGTAATATTTTCTCGACTCAGGATCACGCGGCGGCGGCAATTGCCAAAGCAGGTACTGCCGCAGTTTTTGCCTGGAAGGGTGAAACTTTGGAAGAATACTGGTGGTGCACGGAACAGGCCTTGACCTGGCCGGATGGTTCTGGTCCGGATTTGATTGTCGATGACGGTGGAGACGCAACGTTGTTTATTCATCATGGCGTGAAAATTGAGAACAATCCCCAATTGCTGAAACAAAAAATCGATAATAAAGAATTCAAAATTATCGTCTCCAGATTAGAACAATCATATAATCGCAATCCGAAACGCTGGCAAAAAGTAGCCGCTAACATTCATGGTGTATCCGAAGAAACTACAACCGGTGTACATCGCCTTTATCAAATGCAGGCGGTAGGCGAGCTTTTATTTCCGGCGATAAACGTTAATGACTCCGTAACAAAATCAAAATTTGATAATCTTTACGGATGCCGCGAATCCTTAGCTGACGGCATTAAACGGGCAACAGATATCATGATTGCCGGTAAAGTTGTTGTCGTGTGCGGTTACGGAGATGTCGGCAAAGGTAGCGCTCAATCAATGAGTGGTTTTGGCGCTCGCGTCATCATTACCGAAATTGATCCCATTTGCGCTCTGCAGGCGGCGATGGAAGGATATGAAGTTAAAACTCTGGATGAAGTAGCGCCGATCGCTGATATTTTTGTTACCGCCAGCGGATGCTGTGATGTTATCAGCGGAAAGCACATGGAAATGATGAAGGACGAAGCCATTGTCTGCAATATCGGCCATTTTGACAGTGAAATCGATATGCACTATCTGGAAAACAGTAAGTTCTGTAAAAAAGAAAATATTAAACCGCAGGTCGATAAATGGACTCTCAAGTCAGGACACTCGATATTAGTATTAGCCGAAGGCCGGCTGGTTAATTTAGGCTGCGCTACAGGTCATCCCAGCTTTGTCATGAGCAATAGCTTCACTAATCAGTGCCTGGCTCAGATTGAATTGGCCACAAAAAAATATGAAATAGGCGTTTACACCTTACCTAAGATACTTGATGAGGAAGTTGCCCGCCTGCATCTGGATAGATTGGGCGCAAAAATAACCAGGCTGACCAAGAAACAATCTGATTATCTTGGCATATCTCCTGAAGGCCCGTTTAAGCCGGAATACTACAGATATTGATTTATACCACTTCGATTGTAATTACCACTTAGCGAGTGGTAATTACCGGTAAGGTAAGGACCTTTTTATTATTATGCACTCCCCTTTCGGGATGCGCTCCCGGTCTTTGGCTAACTTTGTTGGCTGCGTCGTCGGCTTCCTCAACGTATTAGTAAATACGCCTGCGGATCCTTCTCCTTGCCGCCTCGTTATCCTTTGAAAGCGAAGCGGTATTAGAATTGGAATTAAATAGTTTTAAGTACGCATTCTGTAGAACACGATTGCGGCAGCAATACTAAATAATATATTTGCTCCCCAGGCGGCAAGGAGTGCAGGCAATCTCCCCGAAAACCCCAAAGACATACTTAATGCATGGACATAAAAATATGAAAATCCGATAAAAATACCTATTCCCACACTTTGCATAATGCCGCCGCTTCTTTCAGAGCGCAAAGAAAATGAGACGCCGATAAAAATCATTATTATAATTACAAAGGGAAAAGCAATCTTACCCTGTAAGTAAACAAGATACCTGGTGACATCAAATCCTTCTTTCTGAATTTTACTGACATATTTTTTCAACTCGAAATAACCCATTTTCTCCGCATCTTTTTGTACAATTTTAAAGTCCTCTGGTTTTTCAGGAATATTGACTATTTTTTCTTTAGACCATTCCAAGACAGGAGAATTGTTTCTATCAAACCGGGTAGTGAGTAAATCATAAAAGACCCAGGTATTATCTTTCCATTCAGCGCTTTTCGCGTCGATGCGCATCATTAAGGTAAAATCATTATTCAAATAATTTATGGTAATGCCGCGCAAAGTATCATTGTTTACGTCAAAAATTTTAAAATTGTATATTGCATTATTACCGCGATACCAGATTTCATTTTGTTTAAAATATCCGAGAGTTTGTTGTTTTTGAATGACAACCTTTTCCATATATTCGGTTTTTTGTAATGAGGCGGGTGTGATCATTTCGGTAAAATAAAACAAAGCAACAGCCATCACCGCGGCGAAGATCAAGGCCGGAAGGGTAATGCGATAAAGGCTGATACCATTGGCTTTCATCGCGGTAATTTCGCTGAATCTGGAAAGTGATCCGTAAGCCATAAGGGTGGCCAAAAGCACAGCCGGAGGTAGAATATAAGAAATTATTATGGGAATTGAATACAAGAAAAATAATGCTATTTGCAGAATGGAAGCATTATTACTGAGAAACATCCTGACTTTGCTGAAAAAATCGACGATCAGATAAAGAGCTATAAACGTTATGCAGATAACTATAAAAAATCTTAAAAACTCTTTTAAAATATATCTATCCAGAAGTTTCAATATAATACCCTCAATTTGTTCGGAATCTACGCCATAAGATAACATTCAGCATATGCAGAAGGGAGATTTCTCTATCAGCCATATAAAAAAGGTATATGCCAAGAATAGCAAAGATAATATTAGGAGTCCAAACGCCGATTTCAGGAGAAAGGTAGCCTGTTTCCACAAAAGCTTCACCGCAAATGCGCAATAAGTAATATATAGATACAACAATTATAGCAACAGCAACACCGCGCGATTTTACAGCACGATGACTTTTTATTCCGAGAGGTAAAGCCAAAAGACCGAAGAAAATACAGGAGAGAGGGATAGAAAATTTCTTATGCACTTCGATGGCCAATTCCCTGATTGCCGCCTCGTTCAAGCCTGGTTTTCTCATTTTAGCCAGCAGTTCGCCCATAGTCATTTCGATACTGGTTTTAGAATCTTCGCTTACACCGGAGATAGCAGACGATAGATCAAGATTAATCTCGTAGATTTTAAAATCAATTTTACGGTAATTTTTCAAATCTGAACTAACGCTGTGAATAGAACCATTATCAAGACGCAGCATGACAGTCATTGAATCCGCGTCGGCAACAAGATAAGCTTTTTTTGCTAATATTGTATTTTGTTCTCCCATTATGCGGCTATCGGAAATCATTACGTTTTCCATAAAATCGCCTTTGGGAGGAATTTTCTCTGCGTAAAGAAGGATGCCTTTGAAATCAGCGTTGAATACTTTTTCTTTAATGCCAATGCTCGCATTTTGCTGGGCTATGGTGAAAAGTAAACGCTTGGTGGCAAAATTGCTTTGCGGTACAAGAAAATAACCGACGAAGATAGTTATAACAAAAGTTATCAAGGAAGCGATAGCGACGGGATAATAAATTTGCATCAGACTGACGCCGGAAGCTTTAAGGACTGTTATTTCATTATCCGCGGATAGCCTGCCCATGGCAATAAGAATAGCAATGAGAAGAGCAATGGGAATGGTGAACAACATAAAAGCCGGTAAAAGAAAAATAATAAGCTTGGCAATGGTAAAAATGCCGATACCCTTATTAACCATTAAATCCATGATCTGGAGAATTTTCCCCATAAGCAGGACAAAGGTTAAGACAAATAGTATAATGATAAAGGGAAAAGCAATTTCTTTAAATATATATCTGCTGATGATTTTGTGCATGGTATAATCTATTTCTTTTTATTGATAACTAACATGTATTTATTAATTTTAACAAGCAAAACCTGAAGTCTCAGTAAATGTTTTCAGATATAATATGTAAAGAAAAGGAAACGGGTTTCTTGCAATGTTTTATTGACAGTCGTCACTATTTTGCCTATATTCCTTTCACATTTTTCATAACATGCTTATTATAGAAAGGATAAGGATATTAATAATGAAAGTTGATACAATGCGCCAGATTGATTATTATATTGGCGTTCCTCTTTGTTTTTTTGGCTCAATATTTCAGCGATTGGTGAGATTATTGATCAAGAACGATATTAAGCCTCCGAAGAAAGTTCTTTTTATAGAATTATCAGAAATGGGCAGCGCCATTTTGGTCGATCCGGCGATGAGGAAGCTTAAGAAGGAAGCAGGCGTCGAACTTTATTTTGCCATTTTCAAGAAAAATAAACCCAGCTTGGATTTATTGGGCACACTTTCCAATGAAAATGTTTATACAATACATGAGCATAATCTGTTTGCATTTGTTGTTGATACTTTAAAGTTCTTTTTCTGGACAAGAAAAAGGGAAATTGACACTGTAATTGATCTTGAGCTTTTTTCACGCTTTACAGCTCTTCTTACCGGATTCAGTGGCGCGCCATATAAGGTAGGCTTTCATGCTTATTTTAATGAAGGCCTTTATCGCGGGAATTTTTTATCGCACAAAGTAGCATATAATCCTCATATCCATATCGCGAAAAATTTTATTGCCCTGATTAATTCTCTATTGTCGTCAAAAGAAGAAATTCCCTATTCGAAGACGCTTATCGGTGATGAAGAAATCTCTTTGGCCAAAGTCAATATTGGAAGCCAGCAGAAAAAAACTATTCAGGATATAGTGCTCAATTCTACAAGTGAATTCAGCCCACAGAAAAATAAAATTATTCTAATTAACCCCAATGCCAGCGAGCTTCTTATTCAGCGGCGCTGGCCTCAGCCGAATTATGTGCAATTAATTAAAATGATTTTGGATAAGTGCTCTCAGGCATTAGTCTTGATTACGGGTGATCCGAGTGAAAGAGAAGAGGTTGAGCGGCTTAAGGAAAGTGTGCAAAATGACAGATGTATAAATTTTGCAGGGAAGGTGACCTTTGCCCAGCTTCCTTTGCTTTACAGCATTTCTGAGTTCATGGTTACCAACGATTCAGGCCCTGCGCATTTTGCCGCGATAACCGATATGCCCACATTTGTTATCTTTGGGCCGGAAACACCGGCACTTTATGGATCACTGGGAAAGACCACACCGATTTATGCGGGCTTAGCCTGTTCGCCTTGTGTCAGCGCTTCTAATCATCGCAAGACCGCGTGTATGGATAATGTTTGTCTCCAAGTGATTTCACCTGATTACGTATTTACAGCCATTCTTCCTAATCTGGAGAAGATTAATGCTGAAAGAAAATAAAAAAATATTTTTACTGATCGGCTGCTTTACTCTGATTCGTCTCGCGGTGTCGCCTTTTTTCGGACTGGGAGTTGATGAAGCCCATTATGTATTATACGCAAAATTTATTGATTGGAGTTATGTTGACCATCCACCACTGGTCGGTTGGGTGCACGCGCCATTATTTTATCTTCTGGGTACGAATGAATTTTTAGCCCGCCTGCCTGCTGTTTTACTGTTTGCCGCCACTTCCTACTGCGCGTATTTATTTGTGTTGAGAGTGACGCAATCAATACAGATATCTCTGATCGCAACTCTGGCATTGAACTGTTCCTTTATCCTCAATGTTATGGGGCTGATGCTATTACCCGACTCTCTTTTGCTGTTATTTGTTTTCCTGCTCATTTTTATTGCTGAAAAAATAGCTCGCGAAAAAAAGTCACTGGATTTTATTTTACTGGGAATTCTGATTGGGTTAATGGGATTGGCTAAGTACACTTCAATTCTACTGGTACCACCGCTCATCGCTTTTTTTCTGCTGAAAAAAAGATACGATATAATCTTCTCCCCGTATATGTTTTTAGCGGCGCTTATAGCTGCTATAATGATAACGCCTGTAATTTACTGGAACATCAACCACGATTTTATCAGTTTCCGCTATCAGGGTTCTCATATCTTTGGATCTTTAGCCACAAGCTTTAAAAATTTTATTGAATCACTGGCGGCACAGTTTGGTGCGTACAGTCCTTTTTTATTCATCATAGCTTTTTATGGTTTCTTCAAGACATTACGATTATCCAACGATTATTTGCGTTTGTCTGTTTTATTCGGCGCCACGATAATTATTTTTTTCCTTGCCACATCCCTCTCTGAAAGAACGCTTCCTCACTGGCCCGGTATTTTCTATATACTGTTTATCCCTATCGGCAGCTACAATCTTTATATGGCTAAAGAAAAATGGAAAAGAAACTATCTATATATTTCGATAGGACTTAGTTTAACTTTAATGATAATTGCCTATTGCGCAGTGCCATTTCCTGAAACCTGTACAAAGCTTGCTGGAATATTTTACAGAATTCCTGATTACAAATCTCCATTCCGCGATATTTATGGATTTCCACAAATTGCCGGGCAGGCGGACATAATCTTGAAAAATGATAAAACAGCCGCTCACAAAGCAATAGCGGTGAGCAACTGGACAATGGGCAGCAGGACCATGTATTACAGCATGCCCTATAATAATGAAGTATTCGTAATTGATAATAGAAAAGATCAATTTGATGTATGGGAAAAACATTCACCACAAAGTTACGATCTTCTTTTCCTGAACACTCATTTTCATGAATTGGATATCGAGAAATATGTTAATTGCAACAGGGTTGAAAAGGCCGGAAAGATTGATCTGTTGCTCAATGGCGCAAAAGTAGACACTGTCGAATATATCTGGTGTCGTAATTATAGAGGCACAAAATAATGAATAATAAGTGGATAACAATTATCATACTTTTCCTCTTTTCACTGTTTTCTGTTATTGCCTATTATTATTGGGATCTACCTCTGACCCTTTATTGTAAGGGATTAGGGCGGTCAGTTCTTGATATCGCGGAGATTTTCACCATCTGGGGAGAATCAAGGTGGTATTACATAATACTGGTACCAGCATTTATATATTTCTGGTTTCTGGCTAAAAATAAATTATGGTCTAAGAGGATTCTATTTATCTTTATATCTCTATCGGCATCAGGACTGGTTAATATGCTCGTAAAATGGATTGCCGGCAGGCACAGACCGATAAATTTATTTACCAATGGTTTTTTCGGGTTTGATCATTTTCACACTGTATACGAATTGACGTCATTTCCTTCCGGACATACCGTTACGGCGTTCTCTTTAGCTGCCGCAGTCAGTATATTATTCCCACGCGCAGGCATTGCGGCCTTTATTATAGCCATATCTATTGGAATGACGCGAATAATATTAACGTCGCACTATTTAAGCGACGTAATCGCCGGAGCGGGTATCGGTATATTGTCAACGATGATTGTAAAATACTATTTTGATCGAAGGAAAATCGAATTAGTTCAGAAGTGAAAAGGTATAGAGTAGATTTATGCAAAAAAGATATATCCTGTTTTTAATACCCTTAATTCTTTATATTGGCTTGCTAGGTGTCTTGCCGCAAATGGAACCGGATGAAGCTCGATATAGTTTAATCCCCAGCGCAATGAATCAATCCGGTAATTATGTTACACCTCAAATTAAACATGTAATTTACCTGGAGAAGCCGCCGCTAGTTTACTGGGCGACAGCGTTGTCATTTAAAATATTCGGGGAAAATGATTTTTCTGCCCGTCTGTTTGCCGGTCTTTGTGCCTGGGGTTGTATTTTCCTGGCGTATTTTATCGGCAGGAATTTCCGGGATGAAAAAACGGGCCTTTATGCCGCGGCAATTCTAACTATATCCGCATTTCCGTTTGCTTTGGGGCGGATCAATATTTTAGACACTCCCCTGACTTTTTTTATCTGTCTTTCAATATGGATGGGCTATCTGGCATTACAAAGGCAAAAGCAGAAATATCTTTTTTATCTGTTTTATTTTTCCTGTGCACTGGCTTTTTTAACAAAAGGAGTTATCGGCATAGTCTTTCCTTTTGCTGTTTTGGTTTTGTGGTTACTCTGGACCGGCAGGTGGCGTGAGATGTGGAAGATGTTTTCACCGGTAGGAATATTAATATTTTTGATCGTTGTTTGTCCGTGGTTGATTCTGGCACAGAAAGAAAATTCAGACTTTCTCTGGTTTTTCTTTGTGCGTGAGCATTTGCTGCGTTTTACCACCAAGATGCACGGCAAGACAGAACCATTTTATTATTATTTGCCTATAATTATCGGCGGAATAATTCCCTGGTTTGTTTATTTAATCAAGGCTTGTCCGGCCAAATCCATCAGGGAAGCGCTATTCGCCAAAGATGAAAACAGGCTCCTGCTGATTTGGATATTATTTATTTTCCTGTTTTATACTTTATCCTCTTCTAAGCTTGTCACTTATATATCTCCGGTTTTTTTACCTATAGCATTATTCGCGGGAATTATTTTTCGTCAATATGAGGAAAATTCTTTAGATATTTTCGGGAAGAAAAAAATATTTTATCGCATTGCGGTTCTTTTTCAGTCTTTAATTATATTAATTGCTCTCTTCATTCCGCCAATATTGAATAAATATTCCGATCCGGCGAAAGGTCTGGTCGTAATGACTTCCGATAAATGGTGGCAGTATATTATACTGCCGCTTCTGATAGTTGTTCTTATGGCTTTTCTACCGGAGTTGATTGAACGGAAATTCCGCCGTGGCTGGTTTTTAAGCATTTACGTTTTGTGCGTCATATTATTAGTGGGCAGCCTTTTACCGGTGAAAGATTTTTTAGCGCCATATCGCAGTTCACTTGTAGCCAAGGAAGCAATCACACGCTATGTGCCAAAAGATCAGGATCTGTATCAATACCGGGATAATTTTTACGGGATTGATTTTTATAACAAGATTAGAACACCCGTCGTTGAGGATTTTGGCGAGCTTTTGGAAGGTACAGCAAAACTTCCGCCGGCTGAAAAAAAGAGATATTTTTTGACGTGTGAAGAATTTTTTCAGTTGTGCGCGCAAAGAAAAGATGTTTATTGTATAACGCAGCACAAGGATAAATTAAACGAAATAAAAACAAAAGTGCGCCATGTCGATGTCCTCTGGGATAATAAGGCGTTCTACCTGTTGCATATCAGCAATCAATGATTATGAAAGTAGAAAATAAATGAAGACAAGAAAAGAATTCCTGCCTTTCAGCAGGCCTTCCATCGGGGATGCCGAAATAAATAAAGTCGTAACCTGTCTTAAATCTGGCTGGATAACTACAGGAGCGTTATGCAAAGAATTTGAAGATAAATTTTGTCAGCTGACCTCTGCAGGGCAAGCCATAGCTCTAAACTCCGCCACTGCCGGTATGCACCTTACTCTGACGGCTCTGGGTATTGGCAAAGGCGATGAAGTTATCACTCCTTCAATGACTTTTGCCTCTACGATTAATATGATTGCTCTGCTTGGCGCCACGCCGGTTTTTGCCGATATCGACTATGGAACTCTCAATATAAATGCTGATTTGATCGAAAAAATAATTACCTCCAAAACAAAAGCAATCATTCCAGTGCATTTTGCCGGAGCTCCGGCAGATATGGGAAAAATCAATCAGATTGCTCAAAAGTATAAGCTGAAAGTAATCGAAGATGCGGCTCACGCCGTTGGCACCTATTATAAAGGAATTCACGCCGGTGGTTTTGGCCATATAGCTATTTTCTCTTTTCACCCGATTAAAAACATTACAACCGGTGAAGGAGGGATGATAACGTTAAATGATGCGGTACTGGAAAAGAAGTTGCGCCTGTTGAGATTTCACGGCATAGAGCGTGATGCCTGGAAGAGATACGGCAAGGGCGGAAACCCCAGTTATGATATAGCCCAGCCCGGCTATAAATACAATTTACCGGATATGCTGGCGGCATTGGGAGTAGTGCAATTAGAACGTCTGCAAGAATTTAACACGCGCCGTTCAAAGTTAGCCAATCTTTACTTAGAGGGGCTCAAAGGAATATCTGGTATCGAATTGCCACAATCTCCCAACTATGATCACACTCACGCCTGGCATTTATTTGTGATTAAGAATTTGAAACTGGATCGAGACGAATTCATGAATAAGCTTGCCGAATATAACATCGGATATGGTTTGCATTTTCCTGCGGCTCACAAATTAAGTTACGTAAAGGAAAAATACAAAGTGGCTACAGGCACTCTTAAAGAAACCAGCAAAGCGGCGGACAAGATACTGTCTTTGCCTTTATTTCCGGATATGTTAGAAGAAGATGTGCAATACGTTTGTTCAGCAATAAAGGAGATTATGAAAAATGGCTAATGTGCAATTGGCGGTGGTCATTCCGGTTTATAATGAGGAAGAAAATCTGCCCTTGTTGATGCAGCGGCTTATGCCGGTAATGCAGGGTTTGGGAAAAAGTTTCGAGATAATATTTATCGATGACGGCAGCCGTGATAATTCACTTGAAATTCTCCAAGGGTTTACCCAAAACACTCATGTGAAGGTAGTGGAACTGACCCGAAATTACGGCCAGCACGCGGCAATCATGGCTGGTTTTTCCATTACTCAGGCTGATATTGTCATTACGATGGATGCTGATTTGCAGAATCCCCCCGAAGAAATCACTAATTTAGTAAAAGTGATGGAAGAGGGCAATTATGATGTTGTCGGTACTATCCGCAAGGGCAGGAAGGATTCCTTTTTCCGCATTTTACCTTCGAAAATAATTAATATGGTCGCGCGAAAAATTACTGGAGTCAGTATGCGCGATTGGGGTTGTATGTTGAGATGCTACAGGCTTCCGGTGGTCCAGCGTATGATTCAGTGTCATGAACACGCTACTTTTATCCCGGCGCTGGCCATGGTATTTGCTAAGCGTGTTACGGAAATTGAAGTTGCGCATGAAGAGAGGTATGGCGGTAAATCCAATTATCCTTTAAGAAAATTAATTAATCTGCAATTTGATTTAGTCGCGTCTTTTTCTGATTTGCCGATGAAGCTGATTATGTACGGTGGTATTTTAATGTCTCTGCTTGGTGTTTGTTTCGGTACTTTCCTGGCAATAGCAAGATTGGCTTACGGAGCGCGTTGGGCAGCGGAAGGAATATTCACTCTGTTTGCTGTACTGTTTATCTTTGTCGGACTGCAATTTTTTGCTCTGGGTGTGATTGGTGAATATATCGGCAGAATTTACCGGGAAGTGCGCAAAAGACCGGAGTACGTGATTGAAAAGATACATACCAGATAAGTGCGGAAGAATTCATAAATAAATAATCAGTCAGAGATATTAAGATGAAGGCAGTTGTATTTGCATATCATAACATGGGTATTGCCGGGTTGGACGCACTCTTCAATCATGGATTCGATATTGAAGCTGTCTTTACTCATGAAGATGATCCTCTTGAGCATTGCTGGTTTGGTTCAGTAAAAAATTGGGCAGAGAAGAAAAACATTACAGTTTATACAACCGAAGAAATCAATTCACCAAAGTGGATTGCAAAAATTGCAGGATTAAAACCTGATATAATCTTTTCTTTTTACTACCGGAAAATGATTCGACAAGAAATACTTGATCTGCCGAATGTAGGAGCATTTAACCTGCACGGATCTTTTTTACCTCATTATCGGGGGCGGTGTCCGGTAAACTGGGTGATAATAAAAGGGGAGAAGAGAACCGGTGTCACGCTGCATTATATGGTCGATAAACCTGACGCCGGGGATATAGTTGGTCAAAAAGCTGTAGTAATAGACTTCTCGGATACCGCAAAAACTCTGTACGATAAGCTCTGCAGGGTAGCAAAAGAGCTTCTGGATGAATTACTGCCTTTGATCAAGAATGGTCAAATACGGCGGCAAAAGCAGGATTTAAAAGCGGGCAATTATTATGGCGGGAGGCGTCCGGAAGATGGCCGCATCGATTGGAATAAATCAGCAGATGAAATTTACAATTTGATTCGTGGTGTCACGAGACCTTATCCGGGTGCGTTTGGTTTAATGGAAAATAATGAGAAGGTAATTATCTGGTGGGCTGAGCCTAAGGAATCAAATAAAAGCAAGACTACAGGAGATATGGAAATCAGTTCTCAAGATGTACTTGTGCAAACAGGAAAAAATGCTATAAAGCTTTTGGAAATCGAAATACAGGGAAAGTGTTATATGGGTTTCCAAATAGTTGAATATTTCCGTCAAGGGAAGGTGACAAAGCTAATATGAAGATATTGATACTGGGAGTAAATGGATTTATCGGTCATCATTTGATTAACAGGATTCTGGCTGAGAAAAAAGATTGGGTAGTATACGGTATGGATTTAGGCACAGACCGGCTTGGCAAGGTTCTGAATAATCCACGTTTTCATTTCATGGAAGGAGATATTGCCATCAATCGGGAATGGATTGAGCTGCAAATAAAAAAATGCGATGTCATCATGCCGCTTGTGGCAATAGCCACTCCCAAGCTTTACGTGGAAGATCCCATTGCCGTTTATAATCTTGATTTTGAAATGAACGTAGATATTATCAAAAAATGCGTCAAATATCACAAGCGGGTTGTTTTCCCATCAACCTCGGAAGTATATGGCGCCTGCACTGATCCCGAATTCAAAGAAGATGAGAGCTTTTTGGTGGTAGGCCCGATCAATAAGGAACGCTGGATTTATTCCTGCTGTAAACAGCTTCTTGATCGCGTAATTTACGGCTATGGAACAAGGGGGCATTTAGAATTCACTTTGTTTAGACCATTTAACTGGGTAGGCCCGCGACTCGATTCTCTTTATACGGCAAAGGAAGGCAGTTCACGCGTTGTTACGCAATTTATCGCGGAGTTATTTATGAAAAGGCCGATAAATCTTGTTGATGGCGGAATGCAAAAGAGGTGCTTTACGTATGTTGATGATGGAATTAGCGCGCTGATGAAAATATTAGAAAATAAAAATGATATCTGCAAAAACCAGATTATCAACATCGGCAATCCTGAAAACGAATGCTCGGTAAAGGAGCTGGCCAATATATTAAAGAAACTTTTTCAGGAACATCCTGATCACAAAAATGATAAAAGTTATTCCGATATAATCGATGTTTCCGCGGATACCTATTACGGCAAAGGCTATCAGGATATTTACACGCGCAAACCCAGCATTGAAAAAGCAAGAAAACTTTTGAAGTGGGAACCAAAAATAGGATTGGAAGAATCAATGCGCCTGACACTCAATTCATTTTTGGAAGAAAACAAAAACGCCGAAATATGATATTCTGGTGCCTCTGTTATTCCGGTCGCAGATGACCATCAGGTTACGAAAGCCGGAATCCAGAATAATCTTGATGTTCTGATTTCTTAAACCGATTTACCCGGAAAATTTATGGCAATGCTCGGATTAAAAATAGATGTCGATACTTACTGGGGCATGAAAAATGGCGTGCCCTCTCTTTTGCAAACCTTAAAAGAATTAAACTTAAAAGGAACATTTTTTTTAAGCATCGGGCCGGATAATTCCGGCCGGGCGGCATTGCAGCTAATCAAGAATCCACTTTTTTTAAAGAAGATGATGCGGACAAACGCGGCGGCTCTTTACGGCTGGAAAACAGCGTTCTATGGCACGCTGCTTCCGGCGCCCATGATCGCGCTTTCCTTTCCTGAAATCGTCAATGATATAATTGCCGCAGGTCATGAAGTTCAATTTCATGCCTGGGATCACCGCCGCTGGCAGGACGATCTTTCAAGGAAATCCAAAAAATGGATTAGAGAGTGGTTCACAAAAGGCATTACCGGTTTTGAAAAATTAGTGGGGATTAAACCAATAGCCTTTGGCGCGCCTTCCTGGCTCATTGATGATCGGGTACTCTCTATAATTAAAGAATATAAATTTGAATATCTAAGTTGCACGAGGGCCAAAGCGCCTTTCATTTACGAAATAGTGAATGTCTTGGAGATACCTTCAGATTTACCTTGTTTTGAGGAAATTGACGCACAAAAGGGCGTATCAATTATTGCCGGCTTGATTAAAGATGGTGGAACACATGTCTTACCAGTGCACTCCGAAGTAGAAGGGGGCATCTTTCAAAATCATTTTAAAGAACTTTTAGAAAAGGTGCTAAGCATGAACATAGAAGTTGTGACACTAAAAGAAATTAAAGATAAATTGAATATTCAAACCTTACCTGAAAGAAAATACAAAATGGAATTACTCCCCGGCCGCCATTCACCCTGCGCAGTATAATGAGACTCAAGCTTCAGAAACAAAGTGAACTGAAGCTTGTAAGTCGAATTATCCCAGGAGCGCAGCGACGCGGGATTAAGTGATAGAAAAATCCCCCTCGATCCCCCTTTACAAAAGGGGGATATAAAGTAGCAGTCATTTTCAAGATTATTTTTAATTAGCTTTTCTTAAACAATGATTCCAGCTTGCCTTTGGTTCCCGAATCAGCCGCGCCGGAAGATTTTCCCGTTTGTTTGAATTTGAAAAAATCACAAAAATTGGAGCGTGTCTTGTCCAGCACTCTTTCGGCCTGAGGTTCTCGGCAGTCGTTATATGCCCCTAATTCATAGAAAGAGCAATTAAGGCAGCAATGCAAATCAGCTCCGCAGGAAGGACATTGCGATTGTCTGCCGACAAAAAAATCCTCTGCGATTTCTTTTTTACACTTGTGACAGGTTTTCATGAAAGTGAAAATACAAGCTGTGCAGGGTAAATGTCAAGAAGCTTTCCAGTATATGTTTTTTCTTTGAATGTATGTATATTTTATCTTGATTAACTCTTGCACCTACAAACAAATGATTTTGAAAGATTTCGATGTTGAGTATTACAACTTGAAAGGTGCATAAAAAAAGCAGAGCCATTTCTAGCCCTGCCTTTCACTATAATGGTAAAATCATGGGTATCAAAAGATCAGCGGTCACCCTTCCAGAAATATAATAGCAAGTATATGACAATAATTGAATCCATAATAGTGGCACCTTGGAAACCTGCGGAGAATGAATGGTTGATGTTGAAGAAATAAAGGTAAACCATAAAAGTCTTTTCAATGGCGCTGTAAATCAGGATAGGCATACGCCATGAAACTCTGAACGCAGATATAATCATGAAGATGCCCATCAATAACACCATCATACCCCAATGCTGGACGATGATGGTATAATCTTCGAAAAACGGAAATTTTGCAATGGTCTCTATGGAAAATCTGGGTAAAAATGCATAAAGGCCTGCTGCACAAGTGCCCAGTCCGGCAATGACTAAAAAAGGTTTGATGGTTTTATCTATAAATTTTTTCATGGATAGCCTCCTTTAATAAATTACTTGTTAGCAACAATAAATTTAGGATAATCTAAATAGAAAATCCCTCACTTTTATAAGACACGGGATTTCAATAATCTTTCATGTCGGACTCCACAATGTTGATGCTTATGTTTATTAGTTAGCAAGTAAATGATTTGTGATTTAAATACATCTTAGGGAATTAGCTGTCAAGGGGAAATTGCCGCCTCAAATTGGCCATTTTATCTGGTCAATGGTGATCATTTCGAATTGTAATCCTCACTGATTGATCCATAATTTAGATTGATTTTAGATTATTAATTCATTAAAAAAATAAAGCATTCATTCCATAATTTTATAAACATATATCTGTTCACTTATTTGGAGGATATCTATGCAAACATTCGTTGGAAAAGTGGTGATTATAACTGGGGCAAGTTCCGGCGTGGGTGAGGCAACGGCACTCAAATTTGCCCAAGAAGGAGCCAAGGTGGTTGTTGCGGCCCGGCGGGAAGATAAGGGCCGCGCCGTCGTAAAGAAGATTGAGGACAAAGGTGGAGAGGCTATTTACATCAAGACCGATGTAACCAAGCGTCAGGATGTCGAGGCCTTGGTGGAAGGCGCGCTGGCAAAATTCGGCCGCCTCGATTGCGCAGTCAACAATGCAGGAATCTCTGGGTCGGCCATTACTCCCTTGGCGGAAATAAAAGAAACCTCTTGGGATGAAGTCATGAACACCAATCTGAAGGCTGTGTGGATGTGCATGAAGTATGAAATTCCTGCCATGATCAAGGGTTCTCATGGCGCAATCGTCAATATTGCATCCAGTTATGGTTCCATTCCCAGCGATACCGGCCAGGCGGATTATTGTGCCAGCAAATTCGGCCTGATCGGCCTTTCGAAGACAGCTGCCGTTGACTATGCCAAACTGGGCATCCGAGTCAACGTGGTTTCACCGAGTTATACGAAAACCGAGATGATCGAACCTTTTCTGGAGGCATCCCCTGAATTCATGAAGAGGGTTATCCGGAGACACTCTGCCATGGATAGGCTCGGTCTACCCGAAGAGATCGCTGAGGCTATCACCTGGTTATGCTCGGATGCGGCCCGGTTTGTGAACGGTGCGGTTTTGCCGGTTAACGGCGGAGAAATATCCAGACTTTATTAAAAAATCTGGAGCCAATATCTTTCAAAGATGCTTCGGCATGTTTCCGCATAAGATATATTGCAATTTTTGCTATATGTTAAGTCGGAGTTTAGCCATTTTTTGTTTATTGCCGATTGAAATATTGTATCGATTGTCTAAATTAGAAAAACAACCTTACAGGAAGAAACAAATATTACAATTATGCCTCTTTCATCCAATCCTTTCCGCCCAGAATTCTTGCCACCAGTATGCTGGCCACATTATCACCGACGGCGTTTACCATCGTCGCGGGAGCGTCAACCAGAGTGCCAATTACCGTGATCAATGGAAATGCTTCAGGCGGAAAGCCGTAAAGAGAGATAATCAGCAGTTCGCCTATCGTGCCGCCGCCCGGTATGCCGCTTACGACCATCCCCGTCAGCATGCCGATTCCAATTGCTGTCAATATGGTGCCGGTACCGGAAAAATCCATATGGAATATACCGAAAAGAAAAGCTATTTTTAAGACGGCGGCCAGGCATGAGCCTTCCATGTGTAGTGTCGCGCCTACAGGAATAACGATATCACTGATTTCCCGGGGAACGCCCATTTTATCAGCGGCATCAAGGTTGGATGGTATTGTGACCATGCTGCTTCCCGTCGCCAGAGCGGTTATAGATGGAGGAATGATGTTTTTCCAGAATGCCTTCACGCCCGGACCCTTTGCCGCTATGTATACATAAAGTGTAAAAGCTACAAAAAAGTACAGGATGGAAAGAGGGAAATACAGGATTATAACCCTGGCATAGGAACTGAGCAGTTCTGTGCCGAAAGCTCCTGTAATGTACGCGAAATACGCGCATAGACCGATTGGTGCATAGAGCATGATATAACCGATAACCTTCATCATAACTTCGGTTCCCGCACTCAAGAAATTAGCGAAAGCCTTTCCTTTTTCGCCCGCGGAGGATGCGCCCAGGCCGGTGAGAATGGCGAAAATAATCAGCGCCAGCATATTATTCTTGCTCATGATGTCGCGGAAGTCCGGTACGGTTAGCGCCTTCACAATTTGTTCGGCGGTATTGAAATGCTCAATTTTCAGATATGAATCTAAGTTGATTTTTATATCGAGCGCGGGAGGATATATCTGGACGCCGATCATCATAACGCAGGCGGCGATGAAACCGGCTATGGTAAAGACGACTATCATGGCTGTTAATATTTTCCCCAGGCGCTTCAAGTCGGACATTCCGGCGACTGCTGATGAAATGGAGAAAAAAACAAGAGGGATTACAATTGTAAAAAGAAGATTGAGAAATATATCACCGAGTGGTTTGAAAACGGCGGCATCTTTCTTGAAGATGATTCCAAGAACAGAGCCAATAATAATGGATATAATCAAAATGAATGAGAAGCCGTAGGATTTGAAGAAAGTCGGTAATTTAATTTTCATATCTTCACTCTATCACAAAATCAAAATAAGTATCAGGGTAAGGTTCATTTTTCAGTGTGTAGTGCCACCACTCCAAATCATAATTTTTAAATCCATGCTTTTCCATGAGTGCTTTCAGGATAAGTCTGTTAATTTTTTGCTGATGGCCGATGTTTTGATTGGCAGTATGCGATAATTCATGGAAACAATCAAAACCAGTTCCCATATCAATACTGTTATCCCCAAAGCGTTTCTCCGCAGGAAGATAACATTCATATAATTTCTGCCCTTGAATGTAGTCCGGTTGTTTGGGAAGAGGTAAGGGGACAAGGGTCAGATCAACAGTGCTGCCGCGGCTGTGGCCGGATTTGCTGTCGATATAACCATCTCTAAATAAGTTTGCCTTATCCACAGTCGGATAGAACTCTTTTTTTGTTTTAGTGTTGTCAATTTCCTTGGCCCAGCGCACAAAGTGATCAACTGCACGCTGCGGGCGATAACAGTCATAAATCTTCAGTGATAGCGAGAAGGGCGCAAGTTCCTTCTGCACGTTAGCGAGTGATTCAGCCGCTTGTCTTGTCAGCATGCATTTCGGCGCCATGTAGCCATCAACCTTTTCCCCGACAAAGTTATGGGGTCCGTAATATCGTATATCGATAATTACTTCGGGAATTACTTTTTGTATATCGACAAAGCCTTCCGCCGTTTTATCTTTAGAACAAGAAGTAATCGCAAGTTGAATAAAACACAAAACGATAATCAGAAATAAACGAAATACGATTCTTGATTTTAGCAAGTTAAGCTTCACGTTTAGTTTTCCAACCCAATAATGATTACAGGTGATGCTTGTGGATCAAGCCAGGCCAGAATCTTAACGATGTCTTGCTCAGAGACTGCTACACATCCTTCAGTTGTTATATCTTCTCCACCCCAGACATGAAAGAAGATAGCGCTGCCATTTCCTTTGATTACAGGGCTGGTATTATATTCGATGACAATTCCGTATTTATAGAAATTGTCGTCACGTCTCATTTTTTCATAGGATTTAGCTTGCGAGGCGTCTTTTTTTACCCAGCGATTATAATCATCGGCATTGGGATCATCAATCCAGATATCATCAACTAAAGTCTGGCGGTAGGGCATCTTTGTGTTTATTAACTCATCATTGCCAAAAGTCATTTGCAGAGCGAAAATGCCTGAAGGGGTTTTGCCATCGCCTTCTCTTTTTTCACCTACCTTAGCAAAGCCGTTTCTGCCGATTACAGCATTGAATGGTTCAAAAGTAGTTTCCCAGTGATCACCTTTTTTTTTGAAGGCGTAAACTTTTATGTCAGTAAAAAAAAGAAATCCATTATCGATGACTAGAAGCACCTGGGTGGATTTACCAATTTTGTTTTCATGGGCTTGGGCTGCAAGAAATGATTTCATATCAAATTTGGACGCCGTAGAAACAGATACACATGCCGTTAGTGAAAGCAGCACCAGCACAACAGTTAACTGAAATATAATGACAAAGGATTTTATTATCTTCACTGATGAATTCAACTCTTCTATTTTAGTTTATATCATATGTAATGGAAACCTGAAGTGTTTTCAATATATTTATTTAAACATTAGGAATGAAGTTGTTTCGATAGTTTATTGCTATAATAAGTACTTAATATAAATAATATTTTCTTTTTGTTTATCTTTATTAATGATTCTTTCGATATATATAACGAATCAGTTAAATTTTATCAATTGGAAAACTAAAAGTTTGATCTATGGAAGCTAAAATGTATGGAATAACATAAAATTAGTTGTGCTTGACTTCTTCATTATTCTTATGATAATAATTAAAAGTCATAAAGTTCAAAATTTGTCTGGCTGCAAATAAATTTGTAAGGAAAAAGGGAAAAATGTCCAATAATTTCTTTACATTAATGATTATTCCGCGCCGTAAAAGTGCAATAACTAAACTTTCTCTCTCCAGCACATTAATTCGCGGTTTGCTAATCGTTTTTATTCTGGCGGTTCTCTTAACGCTTTATATGGTTTATGATTATGCCAGTATTAAACGGGATAAAGCTGAATTGGCGCGACTGAGAGTAGAAACAGTGGAACAATCTCAGCAACTTCAAGAACTAGCTTTAAAAATCGATGAATTTGCTGACAGAATGGAAGAGTTTAACCAATTTGACAAAAAATTAAGGATTCTGGCAAATTATCAGATAGCCCGGGATAGAAAAATGCTTCTGGGCATTGGTGGTTCCAATAATGCCAAGATAAAAATAAAAGATTTACTTGATCAAGATCAGGTAAAGCTTGTTTCTGGAATGCGCAAAAGCATCAGTCAATTAAATGATGATGCTAATCTCAGGGAAAAGAGTTTCTCTGAGCTTTTAAAATTTTTGCATGAACAAAAATCACTTCTGGCGGCTACACCTTCCGTTTGGCCGGTCAAAGGGTGGGTTACTTCAGAGTTCGGTTCACGGGAATCACCTTTCAGTTCCGGGGTAGAATTTCATAGAGGGCTCGATATCGCCACAAGAATGGGCAAAGAAGTTATTGCTACGGCTGATGGGTTTGTAGTGGAAGTAGGTCATCACGCTGAGGATGGCAATATGGTTAAAATTGATCACGGCCATGGAATTGTTACCAGTTATTGCCATTTATCCAAAGCTGTCACAAAGCAAGGCAGCAGGGTCAAAAGAGGTGATTTAATAGGCTACGTGGGTGATACGGGTCGAAGCACTGGGTCTCATCTTCATTATGCCGTTTCTTTGAACAAGGTTCCAGTCAATCCCAGGAGATATTTGCATTAATCAGTTTGTCGGAATACAAAAACTCAATCTACAGTTTGTCTGAAAAGGGTTTTTAAAATTATAAATTTTATCTTACCGAGAAGTTCCAATGAATGGTTGAGAACTTTAATTATCAATGATGAAGCTACTAAATCCACCGGTAACTCTACCGGTTTTTTTTTGAAGGTGATTAATGCTGGGTAAAATCCTGAAAAAAATAGTGGGAACAAAGAATGACCGCGAATTGAAGCGTTTGGCCATACTTTTAGATGAAGTAAATAATTATGAACCAGAGATGATGTCTTTGAGCGATGCAGGATTAAAAAGCAAAACTTCCTATTTCAAAGAAAAATTATTAAACGGTTTAACCCTTGATGATATTCTGACAGAAGCATTCGCCGTTGCCAGGGAAGCATCACGACGCACATTATTAATGCGTCCGTTTGAAGCTCAGGTATTAGGCGGCATTGTACTGCATGAAGGCATAATTGCTGAAATGAAAACTGGTGAAGGAAAAACGCTGGCGGCAACGATGCCTCTCTATCTTAATGCTCTGGAAGGTAAAGGCTGTCATGTTGTTACTGTTAACGATTATTTGGCAAACAGAGACGCTGAATGGATGGGGCCGATTTATAATTTTCTGGGATTGAGTGTTGGAGTTATTGTCCATGGTATGGATGATGATGAGCGAAGAGAAGCATATCATGCCGATATTACTTACGGCACAAATAATGAGTTTGGATTTGATTATTTACGCGACAATATGAAGTTTAGTTTAGATGATTATGTTCAAAGAGAATTTAATTATGCAATTGTCGATGAAGTTGATAGCATTCTTATTGATGAAGCCCGTACGCCGCTGATCATTTCAGGACAATCTGAAGAATCGACGGATAAGTATTATAAGATAAACCAATTAATTCCGCGGTTGAGAAAAGATCAACATTACTCAATTGATGAGAAAAGCCGCACGGTTGTTTTAACCGAAGAAGGTGTGGCACGTGTGGAAGAAATGTTGAATGTCCAAAACTTGTATGAACCGCGTAACATAGAGACGTTGCATCATGTAAATCAGGCACTGCGGGCACATACTATGTTCAAACGCGATGTAGACTACCTTGTCAAAGATGGACAAGTAATTATTGTTGATGAATTTACGGGAAGGATAATGCCCGGAAGGCGTTATAGTGATGGTTTGCATCAGGCACTGGAAGCAAAAGAAAAAGTAAAAATTGAAAGAGAAAATCAAACGCTGGCCACGATTACTTTCCAGAATTATTTTCGAATGTACAAAAAACTCGCCGGTATGACAGGTACTGCCGATACAGAAGCAGAAGAATTCAAGAAAATTTATAATCTTGATGTTTTGGTTATACCAACAAATATGCCGATGATTCGCAAGGATAATAATGATTTAATCTATAAAACAGAGAAAGAAAAAATCAAAGCGGTCATAGAAGAAGTTAAAGATTTAAATAAGGTTAATAGGCCGGTTTTGATTGGAACAATTTCCATCGAGAAATCAGAACTTTTAAGTAATTATCTTACCCGCGCCGGTGTCAAGCATCATGTTCTCAATGCCAAGAATCATGAAAGAGAAGCGGAAATAGTAGCCCAGGCCGGGCAGCCGGGCATGGTAACAATATCCACAAATATGGCAGGTCGTGGAACTGATATAAAGCTTGGAGAAAAAGTTGCCGATTTGGGAGGCTTGCATATTCTGGGTACAGAACGTCATGAAAGCCGTCGTATCGACAATCAATTAAGAGGCCGGTCAGGCAGGCAGGGTGATGATGGTTCCTCCCGTTTTTATCTTTCGTTAGAAGATGACTTATTGCGAATTTTCGGCGCAGAGAGAATATCTTCCATAATGGATAGAATAGGTATTGAAGAAGATCAGCCTATTGAACATAAATATATTTCTCGTGCCATTGAAAATGCGCAAAAGCGCGTGGAAGGGCAAAATTTTGATATAAGAAAACATCTGCTGGATTATGATGATGTAATGAATAAACAGCGGAAAGTAATATATGAGCAACGGAAAAAAGTATTACGTGGCAAGGACTTATGGACAGATATTGAGGAAATGATTGATGAAATTATCGACGATCTCTTAAACGAATTTGTCGGTGAGAAAACTCATCCTGAAGAATGGAATCTCAAAGGACTTGAGGATGCCATATTCAAACAGTTTAATCTAAAACTCAACATTAATAATTCGCCGGAACTTAAATCCATAGATTCAGTCTGCGAATATATAGATCAAAACGTAAAAAAACTTCTCCATGATAAGGAAAGTGATTTTGGTCAGGAACTGATGAATTACTTGATGAAAGTAATCATGCTCCAAGCCATTGATACTCATTGGAAGGAGCATTTACTGGCCATGGACCATCTGAGGGAAGGTATCAGTTTGCGCGGCTATGCTCAAAAAGATCCAGTGCGCGAATATCAGCGCGAGGGTTATGAAATGTTCATGGAAATGATATATTATATTAAAAAGGATACATTGGAAAAGTTATGTATGGTAAAAATACAAAGAGAAGAAGAAGTGGAAGAAATTAGAAAGAAACAAAAACAAGATTATGTATTAAGCCGGGGAGAAGATGCGCCGAAAGCGCAAACAGCTAAGCGCACAAGCAGCAAGGTGGGGCGTAATGAACCTTGTCCTTGTGGTAGTGGCAAGAAATATAAAAAATGCTGCGGTATTTGAGTTATTCAAAGAGGAGTAGCGTCATGGTGATAAATAAAAGCTCGAACAAAATATGCGTACCCGGTTTTTTGGCAAATGGAATTTCTACAGGAATTAAAGATGGGCAACAAAAGGATCTCGCCTTAATTTATTCTACAATTCCGGCTAAAGTAGCCGCAGTGTTTACTAAAAATGTTTTCAAGGCAGCGCCTGTATTGATAGATATGGAACGTGTTAAGAGGGGAATGGCACAGGCGATCATAACCAATAGCGGCTGTGCCAACGCAGCTACAGGAAAAGAAGGTTATCATGACGCACTGGCAGTTTCTGCGGCTATTTCCGGGCAATTGAAAATTAAGGATGAACTTGTGTTATTGGGTTCGACAGGAGTTATCGGGAAAAGGCTTCCCGTCAAAAAAATCGAGGGAGGAATCACTAAGCTCGTTAAAGGATTAAACGAATTCGGTATTGAAGATGCTGAATCAGCGATAATGACAACAGATAAATACCCTAAAATTGCAATACGCAAAGGAATAGTCGGAGCAAAAGATATCACAATTTGCGGTATAGCCAAAGGCGCCGGAATGATTGAACCGAACATGGCTACGCTGCTTACATATGTAATGACCGATGCGTTGATTGACTCTAAAGCCCTGAATACCGTATTTCATCAGGCAATTGATGCAACATTCAACTCTATAAGCGTTGATGGCTGTATGAGTACTAATGACACGGCAATCATTTTAGCTAACGGTTTGGCCGGCAATAATCCATTGGAAAGGGCGCAAGCCCGTTTACAACGTTTTCGCGATATGCTGACTGACGTTTTAATGGAACTGTCTCATGCAGTTGTGAAGGATGGAGAGGGAGCAACAAAGTTTATCTCAATTATTGTGGAAGGTGCTAAATCCAGATCAGATGCGCGCCGCGCCGCCTATTCTATTGCAAATTCCAATTTAGTAAAAACAGCTTTTTTTGGAGAAGATCCCAACTGGGGGAGAATAATCGCCGCCTTGGGTTCTTCAGGTATACCTCTGGAAAAAGAAAGAGTTAGCTTATCGATTGGGAACATGTTGTTGTATTCTCAAGATTCTCCGGTGATTATTAATCCGGCTAAATTAAAAGAGGTATTTCAGAAAGACAGGATCGAAGTGCGAATTGGATTAGGAGGTGGCGATAAATCATATTGTGTTTATACATCGGACCTTTCATATGATTATGTAAAAATCAACGCCGATTATTCAACATGATTAAAATAACAAATATATTAGTTTTATTGTCTAAAAACAGTTATTTGAGCTTGATCATTTAGGTTATATGTGTTAATTGCCGCAAAATTTCACACATCCTTGGATTGCAGGCATGTTGCTTATAGTTAATAAGTGTGTCTGGGCAAGTTGATAAGGGTGGAGGAAAAAAACAAAAAAGGAGAAGAAAATGTCAGCAATTTCAATGAAACTTTTACTGGAAGCCGGTGTCCATTTTGGGCATCAAACAAACAAATGGAATCCCAAGATGAAGCCTTACATTTTTGGTGCGAGAAATAACATTTACATTATTGATCTACAGCAAACGGTTGGTATGTTCCAATCAGCTTATAATTTTGTTGTTGATACAGTAAGTCAAGGCAAAGATATTCTTTTCGTTGGCACTAAAAAACAATCACAGGAAGCTATCAAGGAGGAAGCTTCGCGTTGCGGAATGCCTTATGTTAATCAACGCTGGTTGGGTGGTATGTTGACTAATTTTATAACTATTAAAAAGAGCATTGACCGCTTGAACACACTGACAAAAATGTTTGCCGATGATTCTATCAAAGCATTTCCAAAGAAAGAAATGACACAAATGCAGAAAGAGAAGGAAAAGCTGGAGAGTGTTTTAGGTGGAATTAAAAACATGAAGTCTCATCCGGCCGCAGTATTTATTGTCGATCCTAATCGTGAGCACATTGCGGTAAAAGAAGCTAAGAAATTAAGAGTTCCTTTAGTCGCGATCGTTGATACAAATTGTGATCCCGATGATATTGATTTTATAATTCCAGGAAATGATGATGCAATAAGAGCAATAAAATTATTCGCATCCAAATTTGCCGACGCGGTTTTAGAAGGAAAGAAACGCTTTGAAGAGAAACTTTCAGCGGAGTCAAATAAGGAAGGCAGCAGTACGCCAGAAAGCAAATCCGCCGAAACGGATATCCCTGAAAGTGTAGAAATGGAAAATGATGCTACTGATACAGACGATTCTGATAGATCACATAAATAAATTGGTATGATTTTAAATGTTTTAGGAGGTAAAGTAAATTGGAAATATCTTCAGCAATGGTTAAAGAGTTGAGAGTAAAAACTGGCGCCGGCATGATGGATTGCAAAGAAGCATTGGCGGCAGTAGAAGGCGATTTTGAACAGGCAATCGATTTTTTAAGAAAAAAAGGATTGTCTGCGGCAACAAAAAGATCATCCAAGGCGGCTAAAGATGGCACAGTTTCTTCATATATTCATATGGGCGGCAAGATTGGTGTACTAGTTGAAATCAATTGTGAAACAGATTTTGTTGCTAAAACAGATGATTTTCAGGCAATGGGCAAAGATATCGCGATGCATATAGCCGCCTCAAACCCGCTCTATGCCCGTCCTGATGAACTCCCGGAAGACGCCTTAAATAGAGAAAAAGAGATTTATAGAAGCCAATTAAGGGAAGAAGGCAAACCGGAGAAAATTTGGGATAAGATAATTGAGGGAAAACTAAAAAAATATTATGAAGATGTTTGTTTGACTGAACAGAAATTCATAAAAAATACGGACATAACTGTGGGAACCCTGGTTAGCAATATGATTGCCAAGACTGGTGAAAATATTATTATTCGTAGATTTGCACGGTTCCAACTTGGTGAGGAAATTAAAAAATAATGGGCGACAAAAATAAAGTCGTTTATAAAAGGATTTTGTTAAAGTTAAGCGGAGAGGCACTTTTAGGTAAACAATCTTCAGGTGTTGATTCCGAAGTGGCTAATTATATAGCAGTTGAAATAGAATCGCTTGCTGATCTTAATGTCCAGATTGGAATAGTTGTTGGTGGCGGTAATATATTTCGTGGTTTAGAAGCCAGTTCAAAAGGTATGGATCGCACTTCCGCCGATTACATGGGGATGCTAGCTACAGTTATCAACAGTTTGGCTTTGCAAAGTGCTTTAGAGATGCATGGTATAGCTACCCGTGTGCAGTCTTCAATTGAGATGCGTGAAATTGCTGAGCCCTTTATCCAGCGTAAGGCCATCCGTCATTTAGAAAAAGGTAGAATTGTTATATTTGCCGGTGGAACAGGCAATCCGTATTTTACTACGGATACCGCTGCATCACTCAGAGCCATGGAAATTAAGGCAGATGTAATTATGAAAGCCACTAAAGTAGATGGAGTATATGACAGCGATCCAGTAAAAAATAAAAAAGCAGTTATGTTTAAAAATATTAAATATATCGATGTATTGACGAAGAATCTTAAAGTAATGGATGCAACTGCAATATCTCTTTGCCGTGACAATTCATTGCCTATTATTGTTTTTAATTTGCAAAAAAAAGGTAATATTAGGGGCGTAATTTGTGGTAAAAAAATTGGAACTTACGTAGGAGAATAATATGAAAGAACTGATATTGAAAAATTTCAAAGAAGATATGGAAAAGACGATATCTGCTCTGGATAAATCATTCAGCAGAGTGAGAACTGGTAGAGCCTCGGTTACACTGCTCGATGGAATTAAAGTTGACTACTATGACACTCCTACACCTATTGCTCAAGTAGCAACACTATCCGTTCCGGAGAGCCGTCTAATCGTTATTGCTCCATGGGATGCTACGGCACTTGGTTCTATTGAGAAAGCGATTCAAAAATCGGATTTAGGCTTAACGCCTTCAAGCGACGGAAAAGTAATACGCATTTCTATTCCACAATTAACGGAAGAGAGAAGAAAAGAACTGGTTAAAGTAGTAAAAAAAATGGCGGAAGAGGGGAAAGTAAAACTACGCAATGCCCGCAGAGACGCCAATGAAGAATTGAAAGATTTGAAAAAGAATAACAAAATGACAGAGGACGAACTTTTCAGTACGCAAGAAGAAGTGCAGAAGTTACTTGACCGGCATATTGAAAAAACAGATAAGATTTTAATAGCTAAAGAAAAAGAAATAATGGAAATATGAAGTAATTATCATTAGGATAGAAAATGGGGAGTCTGGAGCTCCCCATTTGTTTTTTAACTCATACCGCTTCGTTTTCTTTGGCTAACTTTGTTGGCGTCGTCGTTGGCTTTCTCAACGTATGTAAAAATACGCCTCGTCGCCTCCTCCTTGCCGCCTCGTTATCCTTTGAAAGCGAAATGGTATCATTGGCAATAAAGGTTTCATTTTGTTAAGATGAACCTGGTAAAATTCAAATGATTATGACGAAAATTAATCGGGGAAATTTACCCCAGCATATAGCAATTATTATGGATGGTAACGGACGTTGGGCTAAGAAGCATACAATAGGCCGTATCAGAGGACATAAAAAGGGGGCTCAGGCGGTACGTACAACAGTCCGGACATGCCGTGAAATCGGAATAAAATATCTCACTCTTTTTGCTTTTTCCATAGAAAACTGGGGACGGCCAACAGAAGAAATTGAAGCGTTGATGTCCTTATTAGATGAGTATCTGACACAAGAAACTAAAGAACTGCATAAACAGGGGATTAAGCTCACAACTATTGGCGAAATTGATCAATTGAAGCCATCTGTGAAAGAAAAGCTCTTTTCGGCAAAAGAAATTACGGCAAATAATGATCAGATGATTTTAAACTTAGCTTTAAGCTATGGCGGGCGGGATGAAATTATTGGTGCAGTTAAAAAAATTGTCCAGGATAGTCAAAATGGAAAAATAAATTCAGGCGAGATAAATAAAGAAATATTTAGCAAGTATCTCAACACTTGGGAGATGCCCGATCCCGATCTATTAATTCGCACCAGCGGCGAGTATCGTATCAGTAATTTTTTACTCTGGCAATTGGCGTATACGGAGCTTTACTTTACAGCGGTTCTTTGGCCTGACTTTAAAAAGGAAGATATTTTTAAAGCAATTGCAAGTTACCAAAAACGCGAAAGGCGTTTTGGTCTCACCAGTGAACAATTGAAAGAAAAATTACGTAAGTAATTAATATTATAATTATTTGAAATAAAGTAAAAGGAAAAAATTATAATGATAAATTCCTTTGTGAAAAGATGGTTAACTGGAATATTATTGGCGGCAGTACTGCTCGCGGTAATTATATTCGCATCTGCTGAGATTTTAACTGCGATAATTACTATATTTATCATTGGTGGTGTTTGGGAATACAACAGAATGGTTTTTGGTAAAGGATTTTTAAAAGAAAAAATTGAAATCAACATTTTTGCCATTGTTATACCTGCGGTTGTATTATTCGGTACCAGTCAACTTTTAGTTTCGGTGCTGACCTTTTGTGTTTTATGTGTTTTTATTTTATTTCTCTGGTCGGTTAAAGAATCAACATTTGATGTATTGTTGGTTGCTAAAGTAATTTTTGGCATAATGTATATACCGTTATTGACCTCTCACTTTATTTTGTTGCGCTTGTTAGAGAATGGAGTTTACTGGATATTGTTTGTCTTGATCATTTCGATAGTAGGAGATACTGCGGGGTTGTATATTGGAAAATATTTTGGTAAAAACAAACTGAGCATATTAGTGAGTCCTGGTAAAACAATAGAGGGGACAATAGGTCTTGTTGTCGGAAGTGTATCAGGCTGTTTGATCTTTAGTTATTTTTTCTTTCCTGATGTATCGGGTGTGCATATTTTAATTATTTCTTTTGTGGGCAGTATAATAGGGCAGCTGGGAGATCTTTGCGAATCAGCAATCAAGAGAAATTATGGTCTTAAGGATGCGAGTTCACTCCTGCCAGGACATGGCGGTCTGCTTGATCGTATGGATAGCCTTATTTTCATAGCCCCTTTCGTTTATTATTATCGAATATTCGTGATTGGATAAATGAAGAAAATAACAATTTTAGGATCGACCGGGTCTATAGGGTTTAGCGCGCTGGATGTTATTAAAAAAAATCCCGGACGTTTTCGAGTAGTGGCGCTTGCCGCCGGGCAAAATGTGAAGCTGCTTAAAAAGCAAATTGAAATATTCAAGCCTAAAATAGTCTCTGTTGGTACAAAAGAAAATGCTCTTAAATTACGCCAAGACTTAGCCCTGAATAATAAAATAAAAATACTTTACGATAAGGAAGGTTTGAATGAAATAGCTTCGTTTCCAGCGGCGGATATTGTCGTTTCCGCTATATCGGGTGCTGCCGGTTTATTACCAACGCTTGCGGCAATTGATGCAGGTAAAGACATTGCTTTGGCTAACAAGGAAACAATGGTTATGGCCGGAGAAATTGTGAACAGGAGAGCAAAACAGAAAAAGGTAAAAATTATTCCAGTGGATAGTGAGCACAGCGCAATATTTCAATGCTTGCAAGGAGAAAATATTGAAAATTTAAAAAGGATAATATTAACGGCATCCGGTGGTCCGTTTTTAAATTTTAATGTAAATGAATTAAAACAGGTTAACCTAAATCAGGCATTAAAGCATCCCAGATGGAAAATGGGGAAGAAGATAACAATTGATTCTGCAACCTTGATGAATAAAGGATTGGAAGTAATAGAAGCAAAGTGGTTATTTAATCAGGATATCGGGAGTATAGATGTTTTAATTCATCCTCAAAGCATCGTGCACTCTATGATTGAATTAATTGATGGCTCTGTTTTAGCACAAATGGGCATTCCCGATATGAGAACTGCTATTGCTTATGCTTTAACCTATCCGGAAAGGATCGCAAATGATCTTCCATCACTAAATCTTTTTCAAACAGAAAAGTTGGAATTTAGAGCGCCGGACCTAAAGAAATTCCCCTGTCTTCGACTGGCCTATGAGGCAGGATTTTGCTGCGGTACAACTCCCGCAGTGTTAAATGCTGCCAATGAAATTGCCGTAGCCGCTTTTTTAGAGCAAAAAATTAAATTTATTGATTTACCTAAGATAATTGATAAGATTATTAATACTCATATCTGTACAATAGATCCTTCTTTAAAAGATATTATTAACGCTGATTCTTGGGCAAGGATAAAAACTACAGAGATAATAGAAAGGATAGCATCTTGATTACTTTAATATCATTCGTAATTTTACTAGCTATATTAATATTTGTTCATGAATTTGGTCATTTTATCGCTGCAAGAATTGCCGGAGTAGGCGTTCTTAAATTTTCGCTTGGTTTTGGACCAAAAATAATAGGTAAAAAAATTGGTGAAACAGAATATGTGGTTTCCTGGATACCTTTAGGAGGATTCGTCAAACTATTAGGTGAATCAGCTGATGAAGAATTAGCACCGGAAGATGAAAAAAAATCTTTTTTGAAACAGCCGATTTGGAAACGAATCCTGATCATTCTTGCCGGCCCTGGCTGTAACTTTCTTTTGGCGCTGTTAATATTTATAATAATATTCATGTATGGTGTGCCAAAGCTTACTGCTGATGTAGGAGAAATGTCAAAAGAATCTTCCGCTTTGGAAGCGGGCATGGTTAGCGGCGATAAAATAATTTCCATCGATGGTAAAAATATTTTCTATTGGGAAGAGATAAAGCCAGTAGTAGCTGACGCCAAGGGCAAGGAAATAGAAGTATCTGTAGAAAGAGGTTCGGTAAAAAAAATATTTTTAATCAAACCGAAATTATCCAAAGCAAAAAACATTTTTGGTGAAGAAGTTTCTACTTATCTGATCGGAATATCACCGTCCGGAAAGTTTGCAATAGATAGAAAAAATCCATGGGAAGCATCCATAACCGCCATACAAAAGACATGGGAAATAAGCAAATTGACAGTGGTCGCTGTTGTAAAAATGTTTGAAGGTGTTATTTCACCTCGAACCTTAGGTGGCCCAATTTTTATTGCTAAATTAGCTGGTGAACAGGTGAGAGAAGGCATTATTCCCTTTATCTTCTTCATGGCAATACTTTCCATTAATCTGGGAGTAATTAATCTTTTTCCCATACCTGTTCTTGATGGCGGTCACATTTTCTTTTATTTGATAGAAATGGTCACAGGAAGAGAAATTAGCGTTAAAGTAAAAGAAATATCTCAACAAATTGGCTTTGTCTTGTTGTTGATGCTAATGCTTTTTGTGATTATGATTGATATTGAACGATTAAACTTCAAAGTTGTCAATGACGTAACGAAATATTTTAAGTAATCTATGCTGACACTGGCTTTTGATACATGTTCCAAAACTGCCGCAGTTGCTGTATTGCATGATGATACTATTCTCTATGACTCTATCATCAATACGGGGCTAAATCACTCCGAAGTCCTCATGCCGCAGATTGACTATGCCTTAAGACAAGTTCGCATAAAAATATCAGATATAGATTTGTTCGTCTGTACAATTGGTCCAGGTTCCTTCACGGGGTTACGTATAGGTGTCAGTACGCTCAAGGGACTGATGTTGGCAACCGGCAAGCCCGCTTGTGGGGTTTCAACTCTTGCTGCTGTTGCTTTGAATGTTGGAACTACATCAAAATTAATCTGTTCTATGATTGATGCGGGACGCGGACAGGTTTATGTAACTTATTTTAGATATAACGAAAAAAATATTTTGCAGCAAATTAGAGAAGAAAAAGCGGTGAATCCGCAAGAAATAATAAATAATGCTGATGAAAATACATTGTTTGTCGGCGATGGAATCATTAAATATGCTGAAATTATTAAAAGCAGCAAATCTCCGGAGGTATATATAGCTTCAGATTTGCAAAACTATATTAGAGCTTCCGCTGTGGGTATTCTGGGGCGTAAAAAATTAGCGGATAATGATTTATTAGACGCTTCAACACTTGTTCCTGTTTATTTGCGTTCAGCTGATGCTTTACCACATAAATCCATATTTACAACCTAAGATAACTTAACGTAATCTTTTTTGATGAACTCTGAATAATTATGGTATCTGTATTTTATCCAAAAGTTTTTGGACTTTTTTATTGTGCGGGTTTAAGGAAAGGACAAAATGCAGACGGCGGAGTATATCAACGATTTTAATGTGTTCCGGATTGGATAAATATAATAAATATTGAATATTCGCCAAGTTAACGTTAGTTTCTTCATGGAAAGGATTAACTGCAAGAGACTTGCGATATGCAGAAATTGCTTCAGTCAAGTTATTGGTCGTCTCATAAACAGAACCTAAATTATTCCATGCGTCAGCGTTTTCCGGATCCAATTCTAAGACATGCTGAAAATTTCTCAGAGCATCAGCGTAATTTCCAAACTGAAAATAAATTCTACCCAGGTTATAAAGTGACTTTGTGTGAGAAGGATTTATTTGGATAATGTCTGTATATTCAGTCACGGCTTCATCGTACATATCGTGTCGATCATACAAAACTGCCAGGCAGAAACGTGCTGAAAGAGCTTTTGGATCAATCTTAATTGCTTTTTTATATTGACTGACTGCACCGTGATAGTCGCCTTGTAATTCCAATATATGTCCGATGTTTATTATTGCCTCAATGTCGTTTTTATTTAATTCTAATGCTTTTTCGTAACATTTTTTAGCAGAATCAAACATATCCATTTTTTCATGGATATATCCCAAATTATTATATGCTTCAGGATTATCCGGTTCCAGTTCCACTATTTTTTGAAAACATTTTACAGCTTTATCATAATCTTCGGAATCGAGATAAATAAAACCCATGTTGACATAGGCATCAGTAAAATTTTCGTCTTTATCAATGATTTTTTGATAGTGTTTGATGATGAGTTCATAATCTTTAAGATGAACATCGTAGAGCTGCTTTGGACGTTTCTTATCTAAAAATTCTTTATCAATAGCTTTCATATTGCTGCCAAAGTAGAGTTAGAAGTTGATGAAATGTTCATTTTACTTAAAATTACATCCTTGATCTCATTCCATACAGAAACAGGATCAATAAGAGGCGAACTAGTTAATTGCTTATTATTTTTCATTATTTGTGCAGCCCAGTAACCTGCCAGCTTATTAGCACTTTCACGACTAAATGATGACCCCTGTTTAATGATATGTTTCGGGATAGTCAGCTTAACTTTATGAGATCCAATTAGAACATCCTCAAATACTTCTTCTTTATCAGCAAACTTTTTTGTTAGTGCGTTCAAGCGGTCAATGCTCTTTTTAGTGGAAACATCAATTTTGTGAAGTGATATTTCCGGTGCTGTTTCCGGCTGACTAATGACTTTAGATTTATCCTCTAAATCTTCCGCAGGCGCTGTAACGGTGGTGGCAATTTTTTGAGGAGTAATTACTTTTGGTATCTCCTGTACTTCTTGCGCAGCTATTGGAGATTTTGGTTCTGTTTCTTGCACAGTAATTGTCTCGGAAATATCTTCTGAATCTTCCATTTCCTCCAGCATTGATATTTCATCATCTGTTAATTCTAAGTCCGGGCGGTTGCGCGGCTTACGTTTCTGCAGTGCAGCTTGGCTTAATTTCTGAAACCTTTCGGCAATCTGGGTGGCTACCTCCGGGTTTATAATTCTGAATTCATTAGTTTCGCCTGCTTTCAGGCAGAGTTTGCAAATTTTGTTAATCAGACGCGGAATTCCATGATCTGAAGCTTCCCAAATTACCGGTATGCACTCTTCAGAAAAAAACTTCCTTTGAGCACCGGCAAGTTTAAGTCTTGTTTCAATATAAGTTTTAACGCTGTCTTCAGATGGCAACTTATCAATACGGCCATAAGTACCAATGCGTTGGAAAAGATTAGCCCGTTTAGGGTGTTCCAGTCTTCGCGCAAGTTCCATCTGTCCTGCCAGAACCAGAGTGAAGAGATTTCGTTTATCGTCTTGCATGTTGGTTAAAAGACGTAAGTTTTCCAGATTCGCCGGCGAAATAGCGTTTGCTTCATCAATAAATATGACTATTTTCATGCCTTGGTCGATTACTTGAAACAGAAGATGATTGAATATTTCCAGCAAATCAACCTTTGTATTTTCTTCACATTGTTTCCCAGTTATCTGACCGATGATTTCTCTTAAAAGTTGTACAAAGGAAATACTGGGATTGGTAATCAAGGCGATTTTATATTTATTCGGTTCCAAAGAATCTATAATTATTCGTAATGAAAGGGTTTTACCTAAGCCGATATCTCCAATGATCACGGCAAAGCATTCATTTGCTTCCTTGATAGCGAAAATCGTCTCCGCAATAACATTTTCCATGGAAACATGACAATCTACATACATGGAAGGATCGGGTACATTATCGAAAGGTGGTTTATTTAAATTCCAGTATTCGCAGTACATGTCTCTTACCTCCCCATCAAATGTTATCGAATAAATATCTAAATATCTTTAGGTTTAATAATAAATATACTCAATATCCATCTATATGTCGGTCTAATTCTTCGTTACTGATAAGATAATCCAAAATGTCTTCCATTGCAAAGCGCCTTAATCGGCCCAGTTTGTAACTTTTCAGTGTTTTTTCATGGACAAGTTTCTGCAAAAAGCTGCGGCTTATTTGGAGCATTTGGCAGACTTGATCGTATCGGAGCATGCGCACTGTAGGTGATTCATGGAGACAAAAATTAAAAATAATTCTACCGTCAGGGCTGCGGTTTAAATATAATGAAGGATCAATCCTTCTACCACTTAATAAATCTCTTATATATTCTGATGATTGCAGCATGGATGATTGCTCATCGGTCATAATTATAGAAATGATGTGTCCGGATTCGTCATTGAATTCCTCAACTATTTTTTTTTCGGGAAATTCGCGGCGATTATCCACGGCTGTGTCACTTACTTCAAATCCGAGTGGAAGAGTGACATTTTGACTATCCTGCGCAGTAGGTTTAACTTCTTCTGTCGAGTATTGTTGACGGCGTTTAACAATGCAAATTTTTTCCATATAGTTTCCGCTAAATTAAGCTTCTTTTTTTCTGTTCAATGGAAGAACAATACATTCTTATATGTGATTATCGTATATATTGTAGTGAGAAATCAAGGAATAATTCATTATATTATGTCATATAAATGGATATTTTTGAATGTTAAATAAAGATTTATGTGGAATAATTCAATTTGGAATTGCAATATATTATAAGAAAGATTATTAAATCAGAACAATTTATAAATAAGTCTATTGCGTACGAAAACTTTTTAGCTACTGAAGAATCAAGGCTGGATGCATTAAAGACGGTTTTGAAAAAGATTCAGGCAACTACCACCCGGTTATTGCCGGTGCTGAATCGATTAAATTGGTAGGCGCTAATTTAATCGATCGCTCACATCAGCACATTAAAATATATCATGGCAAAGGCAATTTGGATATGCCCAAAAATTAGATTTAGCGACTCTTAAATTATGAAATTAGTCAAATTAAGTTTGTTATTCATAATATTATCCTTATGCTCAGGATCAGCCCCAGTTGCTGATGAAATTCAAAATAGATCCTTCTTTTACATTCTTAAAACAACAAAAGCTCCAATATCATCGATCAACGTCATTAACATTTTCCCGCACGACACCAAAGCCTTTACACAAGGTCTTCTTTATCACAATGGATATTTATATGAATCCACCGGTCTGAACGGCAAATCAACTTTAAGAAAAGTCAATATTAAATCAGGAAAGGTATTACAGGAATTCAAGTTAGATCAAAATTATTTTGCCGAAGGTATAACAATTCACGTAAATAAGATTTATCAACTTACCTGGCAGAATAATATTGTGTTTGTTTATGATCTTTTAAGCTTCAAACTATTAAATAATTTTTCATATCAAGGAGAAGGATGGGGAATAACCACCGGCGGAAAGAATCTCTTCATGAGCAATGGAACTGCGGTTATTGCTTGTATTGATCCGGAGCATTTCACCGTTGTTCGAAAAATTAAAGTTCATGATGGAAACACGGAAATACGCAACCTCAATGAGTTGGAATTTATCCGTGGAGAAATATGGGCTAATATTTTCATGGAAAATGTCATTGTCCGGATTTCTCCGTTAACAGGTGAAGTCTTAGGCTGGGTTGATTTAAGTAAATTATATAATCTGTTGCCCGGTGATTGCAAAGTAGATGTGTTAAATGGAATTGCCTACGATCAAGAGAGGGATCGGATTTTTATTACGGGAAAGTTATGGCCGAAAATATTCGAAATTAACCTTTCAACACAAGGTCATGAATAGCGCTGAAAATTTATATTAACTTGACGATGAAACAGTATTCGATTATAAGCGCACTTCATTTATCTGGAGATTAAATTTGCGGAGATTATCATGAGAACAATTTTATTAGGCGCGCCGGGAGCAGGGAAGGGAAGTGTGGCCAAACTATTGGCTGAATTTGATGGATCTGTTCAGATATCTACGGGAGATATTCTGCGTTCAGCAGTCCAGGAAGGAACAAAGCTAGGAAAAAAAGCAGAAGAATATATGGAAAGAGGAGATCTGGTTCCTGATTCAATAATTATGGAAATAATAGAAGTTCGCTTGCAAGAAACAGACTGTAAAAATGGCTTTATTCTGGATGGTTTTCCACGAACAATAGCACAGGCACAGGAGCTAAATAAAATAATAGACAGACTCAATATTCGCTTGGATTTAGTTGTTAATTTGGAAGCTCCCATTGATGTAATTTTAGAGAGGCTTGAGACAAGAAGAACATGCTCCAATCCATCCTGTCAGGAAATTTATAATGTTAAAAGAAATCCGCCTGCCGTTGGTGAAAAATGTAAAAAATGCGATTATCCTGTGATCCAGAGGGCTGACGAAACAAAAGAAGCGATCTACAACAGATTGGAAACTTACAATCAGAAAACAGAGCCACTAATTGATTTTTACCAAAAAGAAGGATTATTAAAGAACGTTCTCTCTCTTACATTGCCGGAAACTATTGCCGCCATTAAGAAAGAGTTGAACAGTTAAAGCAAACAGTCATAGCGGTTACTGGTTAAATTATTTAATGATTGATTATGAAAAAGAGCTTAACCCAGAACAATATCGCGTTGTAATGGAAGAAGGCGGCCCGCTGCTCGTTCTGGCTGGTGCGGGAAGTGGCAAAACGCGCACATTAACATACAGGGTAGCTCATCTTCTGGAAACCGGCATTTCACCGGAAAATATTTTACTGGCCACATTTACCAATAAAGCCGCCAATTCTATGCTGAACCGTGTGGAAAGTCTGATTAACTCTTACACGGGAAAAATCATGGGTGGCACTTTTCATCATATCGCTCATCGTCTATTAAGGATTCATGCTTATCGCCTTGGCTATAAAAGTAATTTTTCTATTTTGGATAGTGAAGACTCCCGCCAACTAATTTCCACTTGTTTGACCGAACTTAAAATTGATCCAAAACATAGCAAATTCCCTAAGAGTAATGTGATTGCGGAAGTCATAAGTCTGGCAGTTAATACTCAAAATACATTGGAAGAAGTTATTCAATCGAGATATCCTTTCTTTCTCCATTTGATCAATGAGATTACTCAGACAGCTTATCTATATCTGCAAAAAAAGAAAGACCTCTCGATAATGGATTTTGATGATCTATTGTTTAATTGCCGTTCACTCCTTACGGATCATCCTGATATATTAAAAAACGTTTCGGAAAGATTCAGGCATGTATTGGTAGATGAATACCAGGACACAAATATTATTCAAGCAGATATTGTCGATCTTTTGGCTTCAGGTCATCGAAATCTGATGGTTGTAGGAGACGATTCTCAAAGCATATATTCTTTTAGAGGAGCGAATTTCGTAAACATAATTAACTTTCCGAATCGTTATCCCGATTGTAAAATATTCAAGCTGGAGACTAATTATCGCAGTACACCGGAAATACTGCATTTGGCGAATTTAAGTATAAACAATAATGAAAAGCAGTTTCCCAAAGAATTAAGAGCGGTGCGTGATAAAGGTATGAGGCCGGTGATGGTATCCGCGCAAAACGTCATGAAACAGGCAGACTTTGTAGCACAAAGAATCACAGAGCTTTGTCAGGGAGGGATACCACTTAGTGAAATTGCCATTCTTTACCGTGCTCATTACCATTCAATGGAAGTACAAATGGAATTTGTCCGGCGTGATATTCCTTTCGAGATACGGTCAGGTATTCGCTTCTTTGAACAGGCTCATATCAAAGATGTAACGTCTTATATGAGGGTAATGGTCAATCCTGGTGATGAATTAGCCTGGAGACGCTTGTTGATGATGTATCCAAAAATCGGCAAAATTACTTTTGAAAAAATCTGGAAGTATTTATCGAAAGAAGAAAATCCTCTGGAGGCAATCTTAAGCGATGAATTTATCAGATTTGTGCCCAAAGCGGCTACTACCGGCCTGGAAGAATGCCGCAAGACGATTAATTTACTTCTGGAATTGGATGCTCCCGACAGAACGCCGGAAAATGTCATTGATCTGTTGCTGAATAAAAGCGGCTATCGCACATATTTGCAGGATAATTATTCCGATGCGTCTTCCCGTGAGGAAGATTTGATTCATCTGGGTAGTTTTTCAGCCAAGTTTGAGCGGATGGAAGATTTCTTAAATGAGCTGGCCTTACTGACGAATATGGCAAAGGATGAAGATCTAGCAGAGCAGGAAAAAATGGATAAGGTTGTTTTGAGCACAATTCATCAGGCCAAAGGGCTAGAATGGTCTTATGTATTCATAATTTGGTGCGCTGATGGCATGATTCCTCTGCAAAGGGCGCTCAGAGAGCCTGGAGGCGAAGAAGAAGAAAGGAGGCTCTTTTATGTGGCCGTGACCAGAGCTAAAGATCAGCTTTACCTTTGTTTTCCTGTCCTCGATTATACTCGCGCATCCGGCACATTAATGCTTAATCCCTCGAGATTCATTAGAGAAATATCGCCGCTCTCAGTTCTCGATGAGAAACGGCCGTTTGAGCAATGGTCAATATATGATGAGTATTAATGAGTAAATTAGTGATGCCCATGCTTAGCTTTGGACTTCATTTCTTTATATTCCGCACGCAAAGTGATGTGATCTGTATCGTTCATGTCTTCCGCTCTTTTAACCCAATCTTCAAATTGAATATCTACACCAAAAATGCCGATCATTTGATCTTTAGCATTGACGAGAGGTGCGGAAACAGTGAAGCATAAAACACCGGTCATTTTCGAAATAAAGAAATCGGTGACATGAATTTTGCCCGTCTGCAGAGGTTTGATAAACCATTCCCTGTCGGATTGGTCGGTGCCTACTCCATAGTTTTCATATTTAGCACGATCAGCAATATTAGTAATATTTTTGGTCGTTTTTCTGCCGTTTAGGTCGACTATATAGGCAAATTGGAACGATGGATGTTCATCTACAAATTTTTGCATCAGCGGTTCTTGTTTTTCTGTAATCATATCTCTCATCCCAGGTTGTTCGATTAGCTGGTTGACAGCGGCCACGGCGGCTTTTTCAGCAATATATTTGATTTTTTCCAATGCCGACATAAAATATTCCGGCAAATAAAAGCGCACCTTTTTTTCCATCTCTTCGGGAGAAATAGTAGTGACACGACCGGAATCATATTGTTGAGTAATCCACTTATTGATTTTAGAAATTCCTGGATGCCTTTTATCTACGGCACTCTCCCCCTTAAGACCGAAGCGTTGATTAATCCAAAAAGCTATACCGGCATTCCCTGATTTGTCTGTGATCATGGTGACAACAGGTCTTTTTAAAATTTTATTAGTATCGAAGATGTTATAAATTTCTTCGCATTTAATAAGACCGTCAGCATGAACCCCCGCACGGGTGACATTAAACTCCGAACCGACAAAAGGATAATTGTGAGGTATCTTCACTTCCAGTTCCTTTTCAAAATATTCGGCGATGTCGGTGATTATCGTCGTATCAATTCCGTTATTATTTCCTTTAAGCGCGATATATTCAATAATCAAACCTTCAATCGGAGGATTGCCTGTACGTTCGCCAAGGCCTAAAAGAGTTGAATTAGCCGCGCTGCAGCCATATAGCCATGCTGTCGTAGCATTCGTCATTGCCCGGTGAAAATCATTATGGCCATGCCATTCTAAAAGATGACCCGGCACGCCGGCGTCCTCAATAAATGCGCGCACAAGCTTATCTACGCTGCGGGGTAGAGCCGCTCCGGGATATGTTATGCCATAGCCCATTGTATCGCAAAGCCTGATTTTGATTTCGATGCCGCTTTCTTCCCTCAGTTTCATTAGCTCCAGCGCAAAGGGGACACAAAAGCCGTAAATATCTGCGCGGGTAATGTCTTCGAAATGACAGCGGGGAATGATGCCTAATTCCAAAATGGATTTGACGATACCCAGATAATCATCCATGGCTTCGCTTCTTTTCTTGTTCAGCTTAAGAAAAATGTGATAATCGGAAACTGATGTGAGTAATCCTGTTTCCTTGATGCCTGCGTTTTTAACTAAAGGTATATCTTCTTTTGCAGCTCTGATCCAACCGGTGATTTCCGGATAACGCAGACCTAGTGCCTGACATTTTTCCACCGCTTCCTTATCTTTTTTGCTGTAAAGGAAAAATTCTGATTGCCGGATTACACCATTTGGCCCGCCAAGTTTGCTTAGAAATTGAAAAATATTAACAATTTGTTCTACCGTATATGGAGGACGAGCTTGCTGTCCGTCTCGAAAAGTAGTGTCCGTAATAAATATTTCCCTAGCCTGATTAACGGGTAAGATTTTGTGGTCAAAAACAACTTTACTTACTTCAGTGTAGGGGAATATATCTTTATATAAATTAGGCTTATCAAGTTCCTTTAATTTATATTTCCAGTTCTTTTTATTAACGGGTGATTTCTTTACTTTACTCAATTTCACCATCATCTTTTCTCCAATAAATTAAGATTAAATAATTTTCAAAGAAAGTTCCATTAATTGTTCTATGCTGACTTTGGAAGGCGCGTCGGATAAAAGGCAAGCGGCCTTCTGCGTTTTTGGAAACGCAATTACGTCGCGAATCGATTCCGACTTCGTCATAATCATGGTAAGCCTGTCCAGGCCGAAGGCAATCCCCCCGTGCGGCGGAGTGCCGTATTCTAGGGCATCCAGTAGAAATCCGAATTTTTGTTTCGCTTCTTCTTCACTTAATCCCAGGACATTAAACACCTGCGCTTGTACATCTTTTCTGTGGATACGAATACTGCCGCCGCCTATTTCTGATCCATTAAGGACAAGGTCATAAGCTCTGGCTCTTACTTTCCCCAGATCAGTGGTGAGCAGTGACAAGTCTTCCAGAAAAGGCGAAGTGAAGGGGTGATGCGTGGAAACGAAACGCTTTTCCGATTCCGAATATTCCATGAGCGGAAACTCTGTGATCCAGGTAAAAGCCAGTTTCTCAGGATCAATCAGATTAAGATTTTTTGCCAGATGAAGCCGTAAATTACCGAGGGAGTCATTAACAACTTTTGCCGTATCGGCTACAAAGAAAATGATGTCTCCTTCTATGGCAGCCATAGCCTTGTTGATACCTTCCACTTCTGCCGGTTGCAGGAATTTAAAAATAGGGGAAGTCCAGTCATTAGCGCCCAGTCGCGCCCAAGCTAAGCCCTTGGCGCCGTAAATAGCGACAAAGTCTTTCAAGGCATCGAGGTCCTTGCGGGATAGGCTTGTGGCCTGCTCAGCTTTAATGGCTTTAATAAAGCCGCCGGAAGCAGCTACTTCCGCGAAAAGCTTGAACCCTGAATTTTTCACAATGCCGGTTACATCGACAATTTCCATACCGAAACGCACATCAGGGTTATCCTTGCCATATCGGTTCATCGCATCGTGATAGGCCAATCTGGCGAAAGGAAGTTCTAACTCTTTACCCAGGCACGCCTGAAATATATTTGCCATCAGGCCTTCCATCATTCCCATAATATCTTCTTCCGTGATGAAGGACATCTCGACGTCGATTTGTGTAAATTCTGGTTGACGGTCTGCACGCAGGTCTTCATCGCGGAAGCATTTCACGATCTGATAATAACGGTCAAAGCCGGAAACCATCAAGAGCTGTTTAAATATCTGCGGTGATTGTGGCAGCGCATAAAACATACCCTTGGAAATACGGCTGGGGACAAGATAATCGCGGGCGCCTTCCGGTGTGCTCTTCGTCAGAAAGGGTGTTTCTACCTCGATAAAACCATTCTCCTCAAAATAATGCCTGGTCGCAGAAGCAAGGCGGCTGCGTAAAAACAAGTTCTGCTGAATTGCAGGACGGCGTAAATCAAGATAGCGGTATTTAAGGCGCACATTTTCCGAGATATCTTCTTCGTCAAAAGAAAATGGCGGTGTTTTAGATTCATTCATTATTTCCAACTCGGAAACGATGACTTCAATTTCACCTGTTTTCAGCGCCGTGTTTTCCATACCTTGAGGTCTTTTGTGCACTTTACCTTTGACAGCTAAAACAAATTCGCTGCGAATTTTATGCGCTTCTCCGTGTACATTCTCTCCGGCATCAGGGTTGAATACTACCTGTACTATTCCTTCACGATCACGCAAATCAATAAAAATAACTCCACCGTGATCTCTTCGGCGTTGAGCCCAGCCCATTAAAATAACTTCTTTCCCATCATCAGAAATATTTAAATCTCCGCAATAATGAGTTCTCTTGTCCTTTGTTAAAAAGTTGCTCAAAATCTTTTACCTTTCTCTAAATATATCAATAATTGTTTCCGGCAAATTGTCCAGAGACAAAACTTGTTGATTTTTTGTTTTCATGTCGCGCAGTTCAACGCGTCTTTCATCAATTTCCTTATCGCCAAAAATCAGCGTGTACGAGCTGTTCAATTTATCGGCACGTTTCATCTGGCTTTTCAGACTCTTGTTTGTGTAATCCATCTCGGCTGAGATTCCGGCCCGGCGTAGTTCATTAGTTAGGCTGAAGGAAATCTTTTGCGCACGTGCGCCAAGCGCGGCGATAAATATATCCAATTTGAATTTATTTATTGCAATTTGCGGCATGCAGGCGATAAGCCGTTCAAAGCCAACGGCAAAGCCAATACCGGGAACTTCCGGTCCACCAAGAAAACTCACCAGACCATCGTATCTTCCACCACCGGCAAGAGCATTTTGTGCCCCCAGTGATCCGGATTTTATTTCAAAAGCTGTTTTAGTATAATAATCCAAACCACGCACCATTTTCGGATTGATGATGTAGCCGACATTCAAATCATTAAGATATGACTTCACTTGTGAAAAATGTTCAGCGCATTCCGTGCATAAATAATCAAGTATTTGGGGTGCCCCGGCAATAATAGAATTACAGGATTCAATCTTACAATCAAAAACCCTCAAAGGATTAGTGTGGATGCGCCTTTGACAATCAGGGCAAAGATCTTTTTCCGATCCTTTTAAATAATCAACTATCGCTTGCGAAAAAACAGGACGGCAAGTTTTACAGCCAAGAGAATTAATTTCTAAAGACAATTCTTCAATAGCAACTGATTGGAGAAAATGAACCAGCATAAAAATAACTTCGGCATCAGACTGCGGTTTATCGTCACCAAAAAGTTCTACATCAATTTGATGGAACTGGCGAAAACGTCCTTTCTGCGGCCTTTCACGACGAAACATAGGCCCGATGGTAAAGAGTTTGGTTATCTGATCTGCAGACATCATATTATGTTCGATGTAGGCTCGAATAATAGATGCGGTAGCTTCCGGACGCAATGTCAGCAATTCTTCATCGCGGTCACGAAAGGTATACATTTCTTTTTCGACAATGTCTGTAGTTTCGCCGATACTCCGTTTAAAAAGTTCAGTTTTTTCCATAATCGGGACCCGGATTTCCCGGAAACCAAAAGCGCTAAATACCTGACGGGCAATTGATTCAATACAATTCCAAGTCGGGACATCTTCGGGCAATATATCTTTAATGCCTTTAATTGCAGTGATTTTTTCCATAATTAATACACCAAATTAAACAGAGGTTATTAGCATATACTATGTTGGTTAGCAATTAAATAATATGGTTTATAGGCAAACCTTATTTGGTTTTTACATAAGTATCCAAAGCAATTTTTGCGCCGTCTGTTGCCACAGTTATGGCTCCATCTTGATCAGTGCGGAGGATATTAACATTGGCTGCGGTTAATCTCTTTATGGTGGCGGGGTGAGGATGATGGAAAGGATTATTTTTCCCGGAGCTGATTAAAGCCCAGCGGCAAGATACTTTCCTGATAAAATCAGCGCTGCTGGAACGTGATGATCCGTGATGAGGAGCAAATAATACATCGCTATGTAAATTTTTGCCTGATTTAATAAGCAGCCTTTCCACAGAAGAGGATATGTCGGCAGGTATAAGAAAACTTACCTGACCATAAATAATCTTTATTACCATAGATTCATCGTTAACCATATCGTAAAACTGGTCAGTGGCATCAATCTTCAATGGTCTTAAAGGCCATAAAATATTTATTTGGACATCGTTGATTTCTCTGGGAGGTGATTGAGCTGACATAAGATTTACTTTAATCTGTTTCCGGCTGATTATTTTTTCCCAATGGCGAAAATTTTCATCATCCAGGCGAAGACCGGTAGTCCAGATTTCCTGTACATCAAAATTATCTGTTATATAGAGAAGTCCCTGAAGATGATCCGGATGGGGATGAGAAAGCACAACGATATCAATTTTGCTGATTCTTTCATGGTAAAGAAAAGGTGCGATGACAAGTTTGCCCATATCAAAAGAACTATCAGGAAAACCACCTCCATCGATGAGCATGTTTTTACCTCCCGGAAAGCGAACTAAGGTTGAGGAACCTTGTCCCACATCTATCGCTGTTACCCGTAAATCGCTGGAAAATTTGTCCTTGCTCCATAGATAAACGGCATCAGCAATAAAAAAGAAAATTAAAGTAATTAAAATAAATTTTAAAAAAAGAGGATAACGCTCCAGAAAGCCTTTCTTGATCCCGCTGACATGGCGTAAATCGATAAAGCGCAATGAGATAAAAATTAGAAGATAAAAAATGACAATCTCAGTAATGTTGGGCTTGGTAAAACTAATAGATGACCAGGACAGTGAAGCAAGATAATTGATAATATCGACAGAGATTTGAACAAAGAATGAAGATATTTTGATAAAGAAACCGGCGATAACCGGAGAAAAAAACGCGCAAAGAATAAAAACCATGCAAAATACCAGTGCTATCGTTCCCAGAAGTGGTACCGCAATGAGATTGGTAATAATAGTTATCGCAGAGACGCGGTTGAAATAAAAAACAATCAGAGGAATAGTGCCCACAGTCGCCGCAATACATACAAGAATCGATAAAAATATATGCCGTATTATTTTTTGCCACCAGAAAGGCAGACCATCCAATAACGGAAAAGAAAGATTATTAAAACGTGGAACTATATAAATGATCGCCAGCACCGACATAAAGGAAAGCTGAAAAGAAATATCGAAAAGGGCATCTGGCGAAATGACCAGGATAATTAATGCCGAAAGCGCAAGGGCGTTGTAAATATCTTTTTGTCTGTCCAGAAACAATGCGCACATGAAAACAAGTGCCATGAGAGCTGAACGAATTACAGTAACACCCATTCCCGCGATCAGAGCATAAATTAAAACCATTAAAAAAGCTGCTGCCGCGGCTGCCTTGATAATATTGAATCTCAGCATCAGATATTCAGAACTCTTTAAAATCAGCGAGATAACGAAAAAAGTCATAGCGGCAACCATTCCGATATGCAGGCCGGAAATAGAAAGGATATGAGAAGTTCCTGTCTTATTAAAATTATCACGCACTTCAGCCGGAATAGCGTTTTGATTGCCGATAGTCATGGCTTCAATGATTTCTTTTTGCGGAGTAGAAGCATTTTGGTAAATGATTTCTTTTAAATAAAGCCTGAATGCTTCCAGTTTTAACCTGATGCCACTGGCGGTATTTTGTCTCAATAGTATAATATTTGAATTAGTGGCAACAAACCCAGAAGCATAAATACCTTGGAGGGTCATATAGCGTTCATAATCAAAACCGCCGGGATTCTGAAAGCTTTGTATCTTTTTTAGAGATGTGTGAAAACGAATAAAATCGCCATATTGGAAATTTGAATCGTCTGGAATTGTAATCCTGATATTGCCGGAAACCGGACGGTAAGATTTGTCTTCAACTATTCGAATACATTGAACAACTAAAAATATTTTATCAGGACGTAAGATGGGATTGTCAATGACAACACCTTCTATATACAATTTGCCTTTATCGATAAAATGACTGATGTGATTTTCAGTATGAGCTGAATATTGCTGAATCTGAATATCGAAAATACCTAGAAGAATTACAAAATTTATGATCAGAAAAAAACTGGTTTTCGGCCATCTATTCCTGATAGTAAGAAGAAGAAAAAAAAGTATAAAAATAATCGCGGATAATAATAAACAATAAGGGATAGAGTAATAATAACCGATAACAATTCCGGTGATGATTGCGAGCAAAGGATAAATCAGGGGGCGGCTCATAATTTATTGTTGAAACTCCAATTCCGAAAGCGCAGCGCAGCGGAATTGGTAAGTTGAACAATCCCGCAAGGCGGAGGGTATAATACCCCGCAGCTTGGTTTGGGGGTCATACCCGCGATCTTTCTATGATAATAATGAAGTAAATTTGTTAGCCAAATCTTTAAAATTATTATAACATGATATCAAATCTGTTCTACCTAAAAAAGGAAACAGTGCACATAATGTATAATGAAACCACAAAAGAAGAAAACTATAAAAAGCCATTACGTCTTTTAATCATGTTCAGGGTTATCATCACCTCCCTGTTTCTGGGGCTGGCTATTTATATTGTAATAAAAAGTTCAGATTTTCCTATTTCACAAAACGTTCTCTATTTATTTTGTTTTATTATCGCTTTAACATATATGTTTTCTATTGTTTATTCCTTAATGTTAAAATTCTTGGATAATTTAAGGTTTAATATCTACCTGCAACTGGCAGTAGATATAATTTTGATAACCTTACTTGTTTACCTTACCGGCAGCGTGAGGAGCGATTATTCGGTCATTTACACATTAGTCATAATTTATTCAGTTATTTTTTTGGGACGCAAAGGTGGTTTTATTGTTGCCTCGGCTGCAAGTATTTCTTATGGCTTACTTTTGGATTTTGAATTTTATCAATTATTACCATCAATTTCTTATTTGGAACGTAACTACAATCTCAATGCCAGTGATGTATTTGTAAGAATCCTTGTTCATATTCTATCGTTTTATGTTTTAGCCTATG